>Ga0209985_10000100_pt1 | contig 94613 bp, 79 predicted proteins | sample NOAtaG_FD_187305 | JGI IMG/M metagenome (GOLD analysis project Ga0209985, IMG submission 187305) | Freshwater lake microbial communities from Lake Erie, under a cyanobacterial bloom - NOAA_Erie_Diel6S_1000h metaG (SPAdes) (version 2) | ecosystem: Environmental > Aquatic > Freshwater > Lake ... | reverse complement strand
CTTCCGGCCTCTTGCTCCCGCAGCACGCCGATGATCTGCGCCTCGTTGAACCTGCTCTTCTTCACGTCCGTCTCCTTGGGTGACGGACTCTCACTCAAATCGCGGGATCAGGAAGGGGGCAGGTCACCCTCCGCGCACCGGCTGTATGAAGCCGCCGGCTTCGTGGACATCCCACCCTATCCGAACGCCGAGGTTCCCGAGGCACTGCACTACGACTGGCGCTTCATGCGGCTGGGGCTGGGTCCGGCAATCCAGGCCTGATCAGAACACCACCACCGACCGGATGCTCTCGCCGGCGTGCATCAGGTCGAAGGCCTCGTTGATGCGCTCCAGCGGCAGGGTGTGGGTGATCATCGGGTCGATCTCGATCTTCCCGTCCATGTACCAGTCGACGATCTTCGGCGTGTCGGTGCGACCGCGGGCGCCGCCGAAGGCCGAACCACGCCAGACGCGGCCGGTGACCAGCTGGAACGGGCGGGTGGCGATCTCCTTGCCGGCCTCGGCCACGCCGATGATGACGCTCTCGCCCCAGCCGCGGTGGCAGGCTTCCAGCGCCTGACGCATGACGGTGGTGTTGCCGGTGCAGTCGAAGGTGTAGTCGGCCCCGCCGCCGGTCAGCTCGACCAGATGGGCGACCACGTCGCCGTGGTCCTTCGGATTGACGAAGTGGGTCATGCCGAAGCGCCGGCCCCACTCTTCCTTCGACGGGTTGATGTCGACACCGACGATCATGTCGGCCCCGACCATTCTCAGGCCCTGGATGACGTTCAGCCCGATGCCGCCGAGGCCGAAGACGACGCAGTTGGCGCCGGGCTCGACCCTGGCCGTGTTCACCACCGCGCCCACGCCTGTGGTCACGCCGCAGCCGACGTAGCAGGCCTTGTCGAAGGGGGCGTCCTTGCGGATCTTCGCCAGCGCGATCTCGGGCAGCACCGTGTAGTTCGAGAAGGTGGAGCAGCCCATGTAGTGGGCGATCGCCTGACCCCTGTAGCTGAAGCGGCTGGTACCGTCCGGCATCAGCCCCTTGCCCTGGGTGCCGCGGATGGCGGTGCACAGGTTGGTCTTGCGGCTGAGGCATGATTTACACTGGCGGCATTCCGGCGTGTACAGTGGGATGACGTGGTCGCCGACCGCCACCGATGTCACGCCGGGGCCGACCTCGACCACCACGCCCGCGCCCTCGTGACCGAGGATCGAAGGGAAGATGCCTTCCGAATCCAGGCCGTCGAGGGTGTAGGCGTCGGTGTGGCAGATGCCCGTCGCCCTGATCTCGACCAGCACCTCGCCGGCGCGCGGCCCCTCCAGATCGACCTCGACGATCTCGAGCGGACGTTTGGCGTCGAAGGCGACGGCGGCGCGGGTTTTCATTGGGGGCTCCGGGGCGGCGGGCGTGCGGATGACGCGGTGAACAGTGCTAGTGAGCAAGGGGTGAGCCGATGCCAAACCGCACTCACACGCCTCGCTCACCTCCCGCTCACTAGCACTGTTCACTGTCGCACCAAGCCGTTGAGGCCCCATGCCCCACTGCAACCTCGTCATCCTCACCGGCGCCGGCGTTTCCGCCGAGTCCGGCGTGCCGACCTTCAGGACCGACGCGGACGGCCTCTGGCTGGGGCATCGGGTGGAGGAGGTGGCGACGCCCGAGGCGTTCGCGCGGGATCCGGCGAAGGTGCAGGGCTTCTACAACGCCCGGCGGCGGCAGCTGGCCGAGGTGGTGCCGAACCCGGCCCACCGGGCGCTGGCCGATCTGGCCGCCCGCTGGCAGGGGAGGCTGACGCTGGTGACCCAGAACGTTGACGACCTGCACGACCGGGCGCACGCGGACGTGCCGACGGGGCCGGGCTTTTCCCTGATCCACATGCACGGGGAGTTGCTGAAGGCGCGCTGCACCGCCTCGGGGACCGTGTGCGGCTGGCCCGGCGATCTGACGCCGGCCGAGCCCTCGCCCTTCCATCCGGCCGGGGTGCTGCGGCCGCATATCGTCTGGTTCGGCGAGATCCCGCTGGAGATGCCGCGCATCGAGGCGGCGCTGGCGCAGGCCGACCTGTTCCTGTCGATCGGCACCTCGGGCGCGGTCTACCCGGCCGCCGGCTTCGTCCGGGCGGCCCGCGCCGCCGGCGCACGCACAGTCGAGATCAATCTGGAGCCGACCAAGGGTCGGGGCGTCTTCGACGACGGCGTCTACGGCCCGGCCGGGGAGACCCTGCCGGCCTTCTTGGCAGACCTGTAGGGCCTCAAACCGCGCCGAGGTGGTCGATCAGGATCAGGGTCCCGATGATGATCAGGGCCACGCCGCCGGCGAGCTCGGCGTAGCGGCCGAAGCGGGCACCGACCACCTTGCCGACCAGCATGCCGGTGGTCGAGGCGACGAAGGTGGTGGCACCGATGGCGGTGGCGATGACCCAGATGTTGGCCCCGATGAAGGCCAGGGTTATGCCGACCGCGGCAGCGTCGATGCTGGTGCCGACGGCGGTGGCGACCAGGGCCAGCAGGCCACGCCGCGCGGCTGCAGCCTCGTCATGGAGCTCGGCCGGGCGGGTGGCCTCCCAAATCATCTTCGCGCCCACGGCGGCCAGCAGGGTGAAGGCGATCCAGTGGTCGATCTGTTCGACCAGACCCGCGGCGGTGACGCCCAGCGCCCAGCCCAGAATGGGCGTCACGGCCTCGATCAGGCCGAATACCAGACCGCCGCGCACAGCGGCGGCGAAAGGTGGACGATGGACCGCGCCGCGGCCGATGGCGGCGGCGAAGGCGTCGGCGGACATGCTCAGGGACAGGATGGCGATGGAGAAAGGAGTCGTCAGCACAAACGCACACTCCGCCGGACGCAGGACACAGCGTCTCCGTCCGGCATCCGGTGGCCGGTCGAAGCCCGCTGGTCTCGCAAGGCGGACGGAGGTCCGCTGATCGCGCCACGCGCCGTTGCCGGCGACGAGTGTGTTGACGTGATCCCGGCTGTTCTGTGGGCGCCGGCAGCTACTCCCCAACGCGACGGGGGATAGGCGCGTTCGGCACCCGAATCAAGGCACGGGCGGCTCGCCGCCGGTGTCTCGGCGCTTCTCGAGCAGCTTCTGCAGCCGCTGGCCGCGCCCCTTCGACAGGGCGTGGACGACGCCGCGCAAGGTGGCCACCTCCTGCTCGGACAGCTGCGACCGGCCCAGCATGACGCGCAGATTGCGCACCATCGACGGTCGCTTTTCGGGCGGGAAGAAGAAACCGGCCTCGTCGAGTTCGCGCTCGAGATGCTCGAACAGTCCCATGACCAGCTCGGCGCGGGCCGGCGGGTCAGCGTCGCGGAAGGCGGCAGGGGGCGCATCCTCGACCGTCGTGCGCCACTCATAGGCGTTGATCGAGACCGCCTGGGCCAGGTTCAGCGAATGGTGCCGCGGATCGATCGGGATGGTGACGATGCCGTGGCACAGGGCCACGTCCGGGGTCTCCAGCCCCGTACGTTCGCCCCCGAACAGCAGGCCCACGGAAAGGCCGCGCGCGGCCTCGTCGAACAAGACCCGCGCCGCCTCGCGCGGGGTGCGCACCGGCATGCGGGTTTCACGCGGCCGGGCGGTGGTGGCGAACACCACATTCAGATCGGCGATGGCCTCGGTGACGGTGTCGAATACCTGCACGCCCTCGAGGATCCAATCGGCACCCGAGGCGGTCGCCCAGGCGCGTTCCTGCGGCCAGCCCTTGAGCGGGGCGACGAGGCGCAGCCGCTCAAGGCCGAAGTTGGCCATGACGCGAGCAGCGGCACCGATGTTCTCGGCCAGTTGTGAGCGGTCGAGGATGATGACGGGCGGAGCGATCATCGCCGCTGACTAGCCCAGCCGAACTGTCAGGTCACGCCACCAGCTTTCCCGCCTGCTTCAGGTCGACGCTAACCAGCTGCGACACGCCGCGCTCCGGCATGGTCACGCCGTAGAGGCGGTCCATCCGGCTCATCGTCACCGGATTGTGGGTGATGACGAGAAAGCGCGTGTCGGTGCGCCGGCGCATCTCATCGAGCATGCGGCAGAAGCGGTCGACATTGGCGTCGTCCAACGGCGCATCGACCTCGTCGAGCACGCAGACCGGGGCCGGATTGGCGAGGAAGACGGCGAAGATCAGGGCCGCCGCGGTCAGGGCCTGCTCGCCGCCGGACATCAGGCTCATCACCGACAGCCGTTTGCCCGGCGGGCAGGCATAGATCTCCAGCCCCGCCTCCAGCGGGTCGTCGCTCTCGACCAGCTTTAGCTCGGCCTGGCCGCCGTCAAACAGGGCCTCGAACAGGCTCTTGAAGTTGTCATTGATGACGTCGAAGGCGGCGACCAGCCGTTCGCGCCCCTCGGTGTTCAGCTCGTCGATCCCGTCGCGCAGCCGGGCGATGGCGGTGGTCAGGTCGGCACGCTCGCCGCGCATGGTCTCCAGCCGTGTGGCGTACTCGACCGCTTCTTCCTCGGCCCGCAGGTTGACGGCACCGAGATGCTCGCGCTCACGCTCCAGCCCGTAGAGCAGGTTCTCGGCCCCCGCCGCGTCCGGCGGTCTCGCCACGGCGTCGTCACTCAGCTTGCGGCCCAGCGCCTCCGGCGACAGGCCCGAGGTCTCGCGCACCTGCCGCTCGGCTTCCTCGCGTTTCTCCGCCGCGGCCTCGGCCTGGGCGGCCAGACCGGCGCGCGTCTCGCGGGCCCGTGCGGCTTCAGCCTCGGCGGCCCGCGCGGTCCGGTCAGCCTCGGCGGCCTCGGCCTCGACCCGGGCCAGGGTATCACCGGCCGCCTTGCGCCGCATCTCTGCGGCGATGAGGGCGTCCATCAGAGTCTCGCGCTGGGCGGCCAGGGCGTGCGGGCGGGCCGCGGTGTCCTCGAGCCGGGTGCGCGCGGCGGTCATCTCGGTCTCAAGGGTGGCGACCCGGGCGCGGCTGACCTCGCCGCGCGTTACCCAGCTCTGGCGCGCGCGTTCCAGCCCGTGGCGGCGCTGTTCACGCTGGATCTGTTCGCGCTGTTCGCCGTCGCGCTCGGCCCGGGCGGCGGCGGCTGTCTGGCGGGCGGCCCCTGCAGCGGCGCGGGCGGCCTCCAGCGCCGTCTTCAGCGCCGGGAGGTCGGCCTCTTCCGTGCCCTCGGCACCGGCGGCCGAGACGGCTTGCCGGGCCTCGTCGCGCTCGACCCGCAGCCGGGTCAGGGTCTCGTCCAGCGCCGTGGCGCGAGCTTCCCGCCGGGCCTGCTCGCGGGCCAGCGCCTCGTACCGGTCGCGGGCGCTCGCCACTGCCCGTTCAGCCTCGGGCGGCCCGCGCCGGGCGGCCCCGAGCGCCGCATCGGCTTCGGTGAGGGCCTCGCCGGCCGTCTTCAGCGCCGCCTGCGCCGCCTTGAGGCCGGGCCGGGCCGCGTCGATATCGCTCTCAAGTTCCGACAACCGGCTCCGCTGGGCCAGCCGTATGGCCGCCGGGCGCGGGGCGTCGGCGCGGGCGACATAGCCGTCCCAGCGATGCAGGTCGCCCTCGCACGTCACCAGCCGGGCCCCGACCGGAAGAGCGCGGGCGAGGGCGGCGATCTCGCCGCGGGGCGCGAGGCCGCAAAGGGCCAGACGCGCGGCCAGCTGCGTCGGGGCCCGGACATGGGCCGCCAGCGGCGTGACCCCGGCCGGCCATACCGGCGGGGGTGGCGGGTTGGCCCCAGCCCAGTGGGCGGCGGCGCGCTCATTCAGCGCGGCGTCCAGATCGTCCCCGAGGGCCGCAGCGAGGGCCGCCTCAAAGCCCATGTCGGCGGCGACGGCGTCCAGCGCGGGCGGATGGTCGCGGCGGGTGGAGGTGAGCAGCTGCGCCAGGCCGCGCGCTTCGGTCTCCAGCCGGCCGAGGCGGTCCTCGGCGGTGCGGGCGTTAGTGCGCGCTGCCTGTTCGGCCGCCGCCAGCTCCGCGCGTCCGGCCTCGGCGGTCTCCAGCGTCTCGCGGGCCGTGGCGAGGTCAGCCTGGGCAGCGTCGAGCGCGCCCTGCGCCGCGTCAAGCTCAGGCGTCGCGACCGGGCCGAGGGCCGTTCGCTCGGCCTCGGCGGCCGAGAGAGCCCCCTCGGCGCGCCCCAGCCGGGCGGCGGCGTCGCGACGGCGGGTGGCGTCGGCGGCGAGGCGCGCCTCGACGGCAGCGGCGAGGGCGGCGAGGCGCTCCACCTCCGTGTCAGCCGCGGCGCGGGACCGCTCGGCCGCGACCAGCGCAGTCTCCAGCGCCGGGCTGCGCCTGGGTGCCGCGGCCATCTCCGCGTGCACCGCCGCAAGGGTCTCGTCCAGCCGGGCCAGCTCCACCCGGGCGTCCTCGGCGGTGGCAGCTTCGCGCTCCAGATCGGCGGCGAGGCGCGCGAGGTCGCCCTTCAGCCGCTCCAATTCCTCGCGCGCGGCCTGCTCGGCCATGTCGAGACGGTCGCGCTCCAGGGTGGCCCTGTGCAGCACGGCGGCGGCGACGGCGTCTTCCTCGCGGGCGGGCTTCAGCGCTTCCTGGGCGGCGAGGGCCCGGGTGGTAGCGGCGGTCGAAGCCGCGGTGCCTGCGGCTACGGCAAGGTCGGCTTCGGCCAGCGCCTCGGCGGCGGCTGCGGCGGCCAGTCGGGCGTCGTTCCAGCGCACCCAGATAAGTGCCGCCTGCAGGGCCCGGATCTCGGCGGAGATCTTCTTGTACTTCTCCGCGTGCCGGGCCTCGCGGCGCAGGCGTACCAGGGTACTTTCCAGCTCCCTGCCGATATCGTCGAGTCGGTCGAGATTGGTCTCCGCCGCCTTGAGGCGCAGCTCGGCCTCATGCCGCCGGGTGTGCAAGCCGGCCACGCCCCCGGCCTCCTCGAGGATGCGACGGCGGTTGTGCGGCTTGGCCGCAATCAGCTCGGAGATCTGCCCCTGCCGCACGAGGGCGGGAGAGTTGGCACCGGTCGAGGCGTCCGCGAACAGCAGCTGAACGTCGCGGGCGCGCACCTCCTTGCCGTTGATGCGGTAGGTCGAGCCCTGGCCGCGATCGATCCGCCGGGTCACCTGCAGCACCGCCGCGTCGGTGAAGGGCTGGGGTGCCCGCCCGGCGGTGTTGTCGATGGTCAGTGTCACTTCGGCATGGTTGCGCGGCGGGCGGCCGGAGGCACCGGCGAAGATAACGTCGTCCATGCCCTGGCCGCGCATGGCCTTGGCCGAATTGGCCCCCATGACCCAGCGCAGGCTCTCCAGCACATTGGACTTGCCGCAGCCGTTCGGGCCGACGACGCCGGTCAGGCCGGGCTCGATCAGGACCTCCGCAGGCTCGACGAAGGATTTGAAGCCGACCACCCGGAGGCGCTGGAACTGCATGGCGCGATCAGGGCGTCCCGGCGACGGGGCGGCGCGCCAGGGCCACTTCGATGGCGGCGGAGAGCGCCTCTGTGGTGGGCGGGACGGAAACGCCGCCGACGATCACGGTGGGCGTGCCGCGCACCCCGGCAGTCCACCCAGCCTCGACCATGGTGTCGAGCGCCGCATCGGTCTCGGGCGCATAGAGGCAGGTCAGCATCTCCTGCGCCGGCCGCCCGGCGACCCGCACCGCAGCGCTGAGCCAGGCGTTGGGATCGCCCCCCTGAAGCACCGCGTCCTGACCGGCGTAGAGGGTGTCGGCGACGGTGTAGTAGGCCTCAGGAGCGGCGCAGCGGGCCAGCTTGGCGGCCGGCTCCGACAGGGCCTGCGGGCCCGTCGGCAGGTCGCGGTAGACCAGCCGGGCCCGGCCGGTGTCGATGAAGCGGGCCTTGATCGGTACCAGCGCCGTCTGGTGGAAGTCGGCGCAATGCGGGCAGGTGAAGGAAGCGTAGACGATCACCGTCACGGGTGCCTCGGCGTCGCCGAGGACGCGATCTGCGACGGTGACCGGGGGGACCGGCAGGGCCTGCTGTGCCGTCACCGGCGTCGCCGCCAGCAGCGACAGCGCCGCCAGTGTGATCAGGCCGGCCAGAGCCCCCCGCATGCGCCTCAGCCCTCGGCCAGGGCGGCGTCGATCACCGTCGACAGTCCTTCCAGCGACACGTCGCTGACGCGCTCGCCGTTGACGAAGAAGGTCGGGGTGCCGCTGACGCCCTCGGCCGCGGCGGCGCGGACGCGCTGCTCCATGGCGGCGATGGCGGCCTCGTCTGTGACGCAGCGCTGGAACTCCTCCTGCGACAGGCCGGCTTCCTGGGCGATGCGCAGCAGAGACTGCCGCGGCGGGGTACCGGCGGCCCACTCGCGCTGGCTGTCCATGATGGCACCGATCACATTGAAGTACTGGCCCTCGCCGGCGCAGCGGGCGACGAGGAAGCCGGCGGTGGCCACATCGGCCGGCGGCGTCGGGAACTCGCGGAAGACGAAGCGGACCTTCTCGGTCTCGACATACTTCGCCTTGAACTCCGGCCAGACCTGGTCGTGCCATGCGGCGCAGGCCCCGCAGGTGACCGAGGCGTACTCGACCACGGTGACCTTGGCCCCTTCGGACGCACCGATCGCCATGTCGCCCTCGGTACTGCTGCCCGAGCCGCTGCCCGAGCAGCCGGCGAGGGCAGCCATGGCCGCGAGGGCGGCGCCGGTTACGGCTGCACGCCGGCTCATGGCGGCGAAACGGAACTTGCGGTCGGTCATGGACGCTCCCCTGGAAGACCGGTGATGATGGCGCGATTCCTGTCCAGGCGCGCCTGAGCAAGGCATCGCTGACAGGTGCGGCGAGTTTTTGTCAACGCTCCGCGTCGCCCCGGCGGCGGACGGCGCGGCCAAGGGCCTCGAGCGCCTCGCGCAGGCCATCAGGCGCGGCGGCGACCTCGGCCTTCAGTTCAGCCTCGACGGCCGCGGGAAGGGGTGCAAGGTTCGGACGCGATGCCGGCGTCGCGGCGGTGGGCCGGGGCAGGGGCTTGATCGGGCCCTGGGCGATCCGCAGCTTCTCGACCGCGCCTTCGCCGAGGAACAGGTTCACGCGCTGCAGGATGTCGCGCTCCTGGTGCTGCACCAGCAGGGCTGCGGCTCCGGGCACCCGCAGCTCCAGCGTGCCGCCCGTGCCGGTGCGGCCCCGGGTCAACTTCTGTGGCCGGGAGACCCGGGCGATCTGCTCGCCGACGATCTCGACCCATCGGCTCTCCAGCGCGCCGGCCCCGCGCCCGAAACGCCCGTCCAGCGCCCTGATAAGTCCGTTGAGCGCGTGGCCGGCCCGCGGTGCCGGCCGGGGAGGCGGCCGGGTACGGCGGGCGGCCAGGATCTCCAGCGCCTCGCGCTCGGTGGGCAGGGGACGTCGCATGGCCCTATATACTGCGGCCGATGACTCCCGTCCCTGAAATCCGCGCCGCACTGCTGGCCTGGTATGACCGCCAGGCCCGGACCTTGCCGTGGCGCATGCCGCCGGGGGCGGGAACACGCCCCGACCCCTACCGGGTCTGGCTGTCCGAGGTAATGCTGCAACAGACCACGGTGCCGCACGCCACGCCCTACTTTCTGGAGTTCACCGCGCGCTGGCCGACGGTCAGCGATCTGGCGGCGGTGCCGGACGCGGAGCTGATGGCCGCCTGGGCCGGTCTCGGCTATTATGCCCGGGCCCGCAACCTGCTGGCCTGCGCCCGGGTGGTGGCGGCGGGTCACGGCGGGGTTTTTCCGGATACCGAGGCGGGCCTGCGCGCCCTGCCCGGTGTTGGGCCTTATACGGCCGCCGCCGTGGCGGCGATTGCCTTCGACCGCCCGGCCAATGTCGTCGACGGCAATGTTGAGCGGGTCATGGCGCGCTGGTTCGCCGTCGAGACTCCGCTGCCGGCCGCCAAGCCGGAGCTGACGGCGCTGGCCGCCGGCTTCGTGACAGACGACCGGCCCGGGGACTGGGCCCAGGCGCTGATGGATCTGGGGGCGACGATCTGCCGGCCGAAGTCTCCCGCGTGCGAGGCCTGCCCGGTCTCCTTCGGCTGTGCGGCGGGCGCGGGCGGTGATGCGGCGACCTATCCCTGCAAGGTGCGCAAGGCCGACCGGCCGCGTCGCCGCGGCGTGGTCTGGGTGCTGCGTGATGCGGACGGACGGGTGGCGCTGGTTCGGCGGCCGGACCGGGGGCTGTTGGGCAGTATGCTCGGCCTGCCGACCTCGGACTGGTCAGAGGCGCCGGACGCGGCGCCGCCGGTGGCGGCCGACTGGCGCGCGCTGGGCCAGGTGGAGCACGTCTTCACCCACTTCCACCTGACGCTTGAGGTGCGCCTAGCGACAGCAGACTGGCCGAACGCACTCTGGACGACGCCGGACGAGGCCGCCCGGGCGCTCCCCAGCGTCTTCCGCAAGGCGCTGTGGCTCAGCTCAGGCCGGCCCGGACCTCGGCGCGCAGGGCGTCGATCGGCTTGAGGCCCTGGTCGCTGCGGAAGCGCCAGTAGGTCCAGCCGTTGCAGGCCGGGGCGTTCTCCAGCAGAGCCCCGAGCTTGTGGATCGAGCCGGTCAGGTCGCCCACTGCCAGCGAACCGTCGGCGCGCACCCGCGCCTCGCGCTCGCCCTTCGGGCAGTACAGCCGGTCGCCGGGCCGTAGCAGGCCGGCCTCAACCAGGGCCCCGAACGGCACCCGCGGCTCGGCCTTCTTCGAGCCCATCACCTTCAGATCCTCGACGCTGGCCGGGATCACCGCCTCGATGCGCGCCTCCGCCAGGTCCGCATAGGTCGGGTCACGCTCGATGCCGATGTAGTGCCGGCCGAGGCGGCGGGCGGCCGCGCCGGTGGTGCCGGTGCCGAAGAAGGGATCCAGTACCACGTCGCCGGGCCGGGTGGCCGCCAGCAGCACCCGGTGCAGCAGCCCCTCGGGCTTCTGGGTCGGGTGCGCCTTCTTGCCGTCGGCGTCCTTGAGGCGCTCCTCGCCGGTGCACAGGGCGAGGGTCCAGTCCGAGCGCATCTGGACGTCCTCGTTGAAGGCCTTCAGCGCATCGTAGTTGAAGGTGTAGCGCTTCTGGTCGCGGGAGCGGGCGGCCCAGATCAGGGTTTCGTGGGCATTGGTGAAGCGCGTGCCCTTGAAGTTCGGCATCGGGTTGGACTTGCGCCAGATGATGTCGTTCAGGACCCAGAAGCCGAGGTCCTGGATGGCCGCGCCCAGCCGGAAGATGTTGTGGTAGCTGCCGATCACCCAGATCGAGCCCTCCGGCTTCAGCACCCGGCGGCACTCGGCCAGCCAGGCGCGGGTGAAGGCGTCGTACTCGGCGAAGGAGCCGAACTTGTCCCAGTCGTCGTCGACGGCGTCGACCTTCGAATTGTCGGGACGCAGCAGGTCGCCGCCCAGCTGAAGGTTGTAGGGCGGGTCGGCGAAGACCAGGTCGACCGAGGCGTCGGGCAGCCCCTTCAGCACCTCGAGGCAATCGCCGCGCAGGATTACATCGGTCTTCAACGCGCTCATCACTCGGCCCCGCTCAGCTTGAGCCGGGACGGTGAGTCCTCAGGGTTAAGACGACGTTGATTCCGGGCGTGGAGCGGCGTCCGCCGGACGTCAGAGACCGGCGGACGCCGGGAGCGCGACGGCGACCTGGACCGGCGCCGGCGGCGGCGCATCGAGCGCCAGCGGCACCCGCGGCGCGCCCCGGGCGGCGGCCTCCAGCGTATTCAGCGGCCCGCCCATCATGCGCTGGTAGACCCAGTAGGCGGCCACGACCTTCTCGACGTAGTCGCGGGCCTGGGGCACGTCGATGGTCTCGATCAGCAGCAGGGAGTCCGCCTCGGGCCCGAGCTTGCGCAGGGCGTCGAGCATCGGCCCCGGACCGGCGTTGTAGGAGGCGACGACCCGGAGCAGGTCGCCCTGCAGCGCCTCGTGGGACAGAAGCCGCTGCAGGTACATCTGGCCGACGCGCAGGTTGACGGCCTCGACCAGAAGCTGCTCCGGCTCCTCGCGGAAGGTTTCGTCCCCGGTCAGTTGGGCGGCCGTGGCTGGCATGACCTGCATCATGCCGAAGGCTCCCGCGGAGGACCGGGCGTCGGCGACGAAGCCTGTTTCCTTTCGCGCCAGAGCGTAGACCAGCGCCCGCTCGACCACGAAGCCGCCCTCCGGCTCGAGCGCCGGCATGGGATAGAGCTGGGCGTCGATCCGGGCCGCCTCGGTGTCGCGCGGCCGGGTGCCGATGGCCATGGCCAGTCGGGTCCACAGCGCGCGGGCGTGGTCGTCCAGCGCGGTGCGTAGGCCGCGTCGCACCTCGTCGTGCGCCTCGTTGCGGCGGCCAACCTCCATCAGGGCCACAGCGCGCCGCGCCTCGGGGTCATTCTCGACGAAGCGGGTCAGGCCCTCGATGTCCGGCCTCGGCGCGGCGGCGACCACATGGGACAGCCGGGGCGGCTCGGCCAGATAGGGGCGCGGGCCGAGGTTTTCGATGGCCGGGGTCTGGCCCAGCCTGGCGAAGGCGATCTGGCCATAGAAGGTCGCCGGCCACTGGGTGGCGGCCTGCAGCAGGGACGCGATCTCGCCGGTCAGGCCGGCGCGTTCGGCGGCGCGGGCCGCCCAGACGGCACCGCCGGCGCGCACCCAGGGGTCCTCGGTCGGGTCGTCCGTGACCCGGCGGAAGGCAGCGACGGCCGCCTCGAACCGGCCCAGCCGGTAGCTGGCCAGGGCCACGGTCCACCAGTCGCCGATCTCGGTCCCGACGCTGATGGCGGTCTCGAAGTCCTGATTGTTCAGGGCCACCCGGGAGGCGCGGGCCGGGTCCTGTTCCACGTTGTGGCCACCGCCTGGGCGCAGGGCGCGCCAAGTCCGGCTGCGGGTCGGCGGGGTCGGATCCGCAGCGCCGTCCGGTTTGCGCCGCAGCGCGAGGGCGTAGGCGCGCGGTGCCTCGGGCAGGTCAGCATAAAGCGCCAGCCAGGCCGATAACTCCTCATAGGTGGCCGTGTGGCTAGGGTGGAACAGCCGCTCGAACTCTACGCGGCCCAGCAGCACCCGGTCGCGCACGGCTTCGGCGCTGCGGCGGGCGAGCTCCAGATCGCCGCGGTTCAGGGCGTCGAAGGCGGTAGTGTAGTTGATCCGGTCGTCGGGGCTTAGCAGTCGCAGCGGCAGGTCCTGGGCCGCAGCGGCCGGGGCAAGGCCTGCGGCCAGGCTCACAGACAGGCCGAGGCCGCAGGCGAGTCCCGCCAGCCGGACCATCCCGGATCGGAACGAATACATCGGCTGGCGGCCTCCGTGGCGCGCGCGGTACGTCCCTATCCGGGGCTACAGTGCGCTGGCGTTCGGTCGTCAGGCAAGAGCGACGCCAAGCCGCCTCACCGAGGGCAACCGTCGTCACCCAATGGGGCGTTTTTGGGTCGTGTGGTGGTGAAGATCAAGCCGTCGCCCCGGATTGTGCGGACGGTTTGATCTGGGTCACGGCGCGATCCTGGCCGCTGGCCTATTGTCATCCCTAGTCGATATGAGTCGGGCCAACCCCGTCGCCGGAGCGGCGCGTACGACTGTCCGTCACTGCCGGAGGCGACCTTGACCTGTCCCGGACCGTCCAGCACCGCTCCTCCCCTGTGTTTCGAGGTCCGCGGCGTGACGCGGGTGTTTGGAACGGGGACGGCGGCTGTAAGGGCCCTGCGCGGCGTCGATCTCGATTTGCCGAGCGGTGAGATGGTGGTCATCCTTGGCGCGTCGGGCAGCGGGAAGTCCTCCTTTCTGAACATCCTCGGTGGCCTCGATACGCCGACCAGCGGAGAGGTCCGCTTTCGCGGGCAGGATATCGCGCACGCCGACCAACGCCGGCTCACCGACTATCGCCGTCGCCACGTCGGCTTCGTGTTCCAGTTCTACAATCTGATGCCGAGCCTGACTGCGCGGGAGAACGTCGCCCTCGTGACCGAAATCGCGGAGGCACCGCTGAGGCCGGAGGAAGCCCTGGCCATGGTCGGGCTGGAGGAACGGTTGGACCACTTCCCTGCGCAGATGTCCGGCGGTGAGCAGCAGCGGGTCGCCATCGCCCGGGCGGTGGCCAAGCAGCCGTCAGTGCTTCTGTGCGACGAGCCGACCGGAGCCCTCGATTCCGTAACGGGGGTCCGTGTCCTTGAGGCACTCCAGACCGTTAATGACAATCTTGGGGCGACGACCCTGTTGATCACCCACAACGCCGGCATCGCCGCCATGGCCGACCGTGTGGTGGTCTTCTCGGATGGCAAGGTCAGCAAGGTCGAACAGAACCGCGTCAAGCGGCGGCCCGGGGAGATTTCCTGGTGACGGGGCCGCTCGACGCCCTCGGGGCCCTCGACCGGAAGCTGGTCCGCGAACTCTGGCGCATGCGTTTTCAGGCGCTGGCCATCGCCTTCGTCATCGCCGGCGGGGTCGCCGTTCACCTGCTCGCCGCAGGGATGTTGAGTTCGCTGCAGGAAACCCGGCGCGACTATTACGAGGCCAATTTGTTCGCGGATGTCTGGGCACCGACCGTGCGCGCGCCGGAACGCCTGACGGAGGAGATCCGGTCCATCGACGGCGTGCAGGCTGCAGCCGTGCGGATACGCATTCCGGCCCTTTTTGCCATGGCGGGGATGAGCGCTCCGGCCAGCGGCGAGGTGATTTCCCTGCCTGATGCGGGGGAGGCCCCGGTCAACCGTCTTCATCTTGTGCGGGGGCGTTTGCCGATGCCGGAGGAGCGGGACGGGGTCGTGGTCCTCAAGTCCTTTGCGGACGCTCACCGGCTGGAGGTCGGCGACGTGATTCCGGTCACCCTGTACGGTGGGCGCCGCGTCGTGGTGGTGACCGGCGTGGCCCTGTCGCCCGAGCATGTCTACGCCATAGCGCCAGGCCAGTTTGTGCCTGACGACCGGCTGTTCGGGGTCTTGTGGATGCGTCGCGCCATCCTCGCCCAGGCGGTCAACCAGGCCGGAGCCTTCAATGAAGCCGTCGTACGATTGTCCCGAAACGCCTCCGAGCCGGCGGTCATCGATGCGCTTGACCGCCTTCTGGCCCCTTATGGCACCCCGGGAGCCTATGGACGGACAGACCAGGTGTCCGACGCCTTCGTCTCCAGCGAGATCGACCAGCTGACGACTATCGGCCGGGTGCTCCCGCCGGTCTTCCTTCTTGTCGCCGCCTTCCTCGTGAACATGGTGATCTCCCGGCTGATCGCGGTCCAGCGGTCCAGTATCGGTCTGCTCAAGGCCTTCGGCTATCGGGACCGCGACATCGTCGTCCACTACCTCAAGCTCGTCGGTGCCATCACCGCCATCGGGGTCCTGATCGGGGGCGGTGTCGGCGTCTGGCTCGGCCAGATCATGGCCGGGCTGTACATGGAGTACTATCGCTTCCCGTACCTGCTATTCCGCGCCAACCCGGCCGACTATGCGCTGGTCGTGGGTGTGGCCGTGGGGACGGTCATGGGAGGCGCGGCCCTCGCTGTGCGGCGCGCCGCCTTGCTCAGCCCGGCCGAGGCCATGACCCCGGCCCCGCCCCCCGACTATTCCAAGGCCCTGGGGGCTCGGATCACCCGCCTGCGCCTGCTCGACCAGCAGTCGCGCATGATCCTGCGCCAGATCGTCCGCTGGCCTTGGCGGGCCGGCATGACCGTGGCCGGCGTCGCTGCGTCCGGGGGTCTGCTTATCGGGACGCTGGCCATGATGGACGGCGTTGAGGCGATGATCGCTTCCAGCTTCAGCGTCTCGAACCCGTACGATGTATCGGTCAGCTTCGTCGAGCCGCGCTCGCGGGCGGCGCTGTTCAGCCTGTCGCAGGAGCGCGGCGTCCTGGCGGCCGAGGCGTATCGGGTTGTCCCGGTCCGGCTGCGCCACGGCCCGCGCGAGGAGAGGACAGTCCTTATCGGGGCTCCCCTTGATGCGACCCTGTCGCGCGTGGTCGACCGCCGGAGCCGGACGATGTCGCCGCATCCCGGCAGCCTCGTCCTGTCCCGTGATCTGGCGGCGACCCTTCAGGTCGATGCGGGTGACACTGTCGAGGTTGACGTCACCGAGGGACGCCGGCCCCTGCTTCGGCTTCCCGTGGCAGCCGTTGTGGACAGCTATGTGGGTTCGAGTGCCCGAATGTCGATTGAGGACATGAACGGTGCCCTGGGCGAAGGTCGCCGGATTTCGGGGGCGTGGTTGAAGGTCGATCCGATGCGGGTGGAAGACCTCTATGTCCGGCTGAAGGAGATGCCGGCCATCGGCGGCGTCGGCCTGCAGGCGGATGCGGTCCGGCGACTTGTCGCGATGCTCGACGAGAGTCTTGGTCGGGCCATCTTCGTTTACGTCGGCTTTGCGGGGCTGATAGCTTCGGGCGTGGTCTACAATACTGTCCGCATCTCCTTCGCCGAGCGACATAGGGAACTGGCGTCGCTCAGGGTTCTCGGCTTCTCGCGGACCGACGTTTCCTACATTCTACTCGGCGAAGTGGCCTTCCTGACCTTGCTCGCCCTACCGCTGGGCGCGGCGGCCGGCGCGCTATTGGCCTGGTACCTCTCGCTTGCCATGAGTTCCGACCTGTTTCGCCTGCCCTTCGCCGTGGCACCATCCACGTTCGGCGTGGCCGCCGTCGTGGTGCTGGCCATAACGATTGCGGCCAGCCTGATGGTCCGCAGCCAGATCGATCGCCTTGATCTGGCGGCCGCCCTCAAGACCGGCGAGTGACCGAAAGGAAAGGTTGATCAGATGGACTCGATGCGACGGACGCTGAAGTTCCGGACGGTCTTCTGGGCGCTGGTTGCGGTCGTCCTGGTTCTCCTGCTGGCCTTGGCGTTCAGCCCCCGGCCCGTGCCGGCAGATGTCGGCGAGGTGACTCCGGGCCCGCTCACGGTCGCGGTCCGGGACGAAGGGCGCACCCGGGTACGTGATATGTACGTCGTCTCCACGCCCGTGGCCGGGCGGCTCATGCGCGTCGGCAACCGGGTCGGGGAAAATGTCGCGGCCGGCGAGATCGTGGCCATTCTCCAGCCCGGCCCCCCGGCCCTGGTCGACGAGCGCTACCGCAATGAGCTGGAGGCTGGCGTGCGCGCGATGCAGGCGGGCCTGGCGCTGGCGGAGGCGGAACTGGAGCGCGCCGAAGCCGAGCAGGCCCAGGCGATGCTGGAGGCCGAGCGCGTCGAGACGCTGTTCGCCGCCGCCGTCGCCTCGCAGAGCGCCCTCGACCGCGCCCATCTGGATGTCCGGACGGCCGCTGCAGCCGTTCACAACTCCCGCGCCGGTGTGGGTGTCCGGCGGGCGGAACTGGACGCGGCGCGCGCGCGGCTGAGCGAGCCAGCACCGGGCGGCTCGGGGCGACGCACCGTGGCGATCCGGGCGCCTGCGGCCGGGCGTGTTCTGAGGGTTCTGGTGGAGAGCGAAGCCGTGGTGGGCCAGGGCACCCCGGTGCTCGAGATTGGCGATCCTGGTCGCCTGGAGGTCGTGGCTGAGCTCTTGTCCAGTGACGCGGCGCGACTCTCCGCTGGAGCCCCGGCCCTGATCGAGGCCTGGGGCGGTCCTCCAATCACCGCGCGCGTGCGTCAGGTCGAGCCCTACGGCTTTCTCGACGTCTCCGCGCTGGGCGTGGAGGAGCAGCGCGTCAATGTCATCCTGGAGCCCACGGCTCCCCCGGCCGCATGGCTAAAGGTGGGCCACGGCTATCGAGTTGAGGTTGCGGTGACCGTCTGGCGATCGGACCAGGTGGTTCGGCTGCCGGTGGCCGCGCTTTTCCGCCGCGACGGGCGTTGGGCGGTCTTCAGGGTCGAGCGGGGCCGTGCCTGGGCGACCCCGGTCGAGATTGGCCAGACCAACGGGCAGATGGCCGAGGTCCTGTCCGGTGTGAGGCCCGGCGACCGGGTCGTGCTGCACCCGGGGCAATTCGTCTCCGACGGGGACCGTCTGCGCGTCCGCGCGGTGTCCTGAACGTCCCATGCGCGCCCGGGCCCGCCGGCCGGCAGGATCACGCCAGCAGGCTAGAGGCCCCGCGAGCGATGACCTGTTGCTCATCGGTCGGGATGACCAGCAGCCGCACGCTGCTGTCAGGCTGGCTCAGGATCCGCGCGCCGGCGGCGTTGGCCTCGGGGTCAAGCCGCGCGCCGAGCCATGCACACTGCGCCGCGATGCGAGCCCGGATGGGGGCGACATTCTCGCCGACGCCGGCGGTGAACACCAGGGTATCGAGGCCGCCAAGGGCCGCGGCGAGGGAGCCGATCGCCCGCGCAATGCGGTACACATAGACGTCCAGCGCCTCGCGCGCTTCGGCGCGGGGGCTGGCGAGCAGGGTCTTCATGTCGCCGCTGATCCCGGACAGGCCCAGCAGACCGGAGCGGTTGTAGAGCAAGTCGGTGACCTCTGCGACGCCGAGGCCGCCGGCCTGGAGCAGGTGCAGGATCACTCCCGGATCCAGCGCCCCGCTGCGTGTGCTCATCGGCGGACCGTCCAGCGCGGAGAAGCCCATGGTGGTGGCGATGCTGCGCCCCTGCGTGAGGGCGCAGAGGGAGACCCCGCTGCCCAGATGGGCGACGATCGTTCGCCCGCCCGCTTCGGGTCCATGCTCCGTCTTCAGCACGTCGGCGATGTACGCATAGGACAGGCCGTGAAACCCGTACGCCAGGATTCCCCGGGCGATGAGCTCGCGCGGCAAGGCGTAGAGTCGGGCGACCTCCGGCTGGTCGGCATGAAAGGCGGTGTCGAACACGCCGATCTGCCGCGCCCCGGGAAACCGCAGGGCAGCGAGGGCTACGCCGCGCAGGTTGAAGGGCTGATGCAGGGGGGCCAGCGGCTCAAGCGCCTCAAGCTGCGAGACCACCTCCGGCGTCAGCAGGGCAGGTGCGCGGAACGCGAGGCCGCCATGGACAATCCTGTGCCCTACCGTGTCCAGCCCCTGGCTTTCGGACCGGGCCGCGATCCAGTCGAGAGTCCGCAGCAGGATCGCCTCTGCATCCGAAGCGCCGGACCAGTCCTCGTCCATCTCCTCCCCGGCCGCCCGCGCCTGAAGGCGTGGCGCGGTTCCGAGCTCCGAGACCTGACCGGAGAGCCTTTGCTGCAGCGCGCCGGCCGTGTCGTAAAGCGCGAACTTCAGGCTCGACGAGCCGGCGTTCAGGGTCAGCAGGCAGCTTCCGCTCATCGCAGATACTTTGTCGGTCTGTGCTGGCGCACGAGAACCGCAAGAGCGCAGGAGGCGAGGCGCGACATTTCCGGATCGGATCGGCTCGTCAGAATGATCGGCACGCGCGCCCCCATGACGACGCCGGCGGACTGGGCGTTCGACAGATAGAAGAGCTGCTTGGCGAGCATGTTGCCGGCCTCGATGTCCGGCACGATCAGGATGTCGGCCAAGCCGGCCACCGGCGATCGGATGCCTTTGGTTCTGGCCGCCTCGACCGAGACGGCATTGTCGAACGCCAGGGGTCCGTCGAGCACCCCGCCGACGATCTGGCCCCGGTCAGCCATCTTGCACAGGGCGGCCGCGTCGAGGGTCGACACCATCTGGGGGTTCACCGTCTCGACGGCCGCGAGGATGGCGACCCTCGGCTCGCTCATGCCCATGGCCCGGGCGCAGTCGATGGCGTTCTGGACGATGTCCCGCTTGGCCGTGAGGTCGGGGGCGATGTTGATGGCCGCATCGCTGATCAGCAGGGGGCGGGGGTAGCCGGGGACGTCCAGCACGAAGACGTGGCTCATCCGACGATCGGTGCGCAGCCCGGAGCCGGGGGCCACTACGGCCTCCAGCAGTTCGTCGGTGTGCAGGGCACCCTTCATGAGGGCCTCCGCCCCGCCACGCGCGGCCAGCTCGCAGGCCTTCCTCGCGGCCTCGTGGCTATGCTCCGCATCGATCAGTTCCAGTCCGCCGATGTCGAGCTCCGCCGACCGGGCCGCCTCGAGAATGCGGGACCTGGGACCGATCAGGACCGGCTCGATCAGGCAGCATCGTCCGGCTTCCACAGCGCCGGCGATCGACAGCTCATCCACGGGGTGGATCACGGCAGTGCGAAGCGGCGGACGGTCCTCGGCCAAGGCCATAAGTCGCTTCAGCTGCGACCCGTGCGGGGCGGTCGGGGGCGTTTCAGCCAAGCGGGGCTCCAGGGTCGGCCGACGTCTGCGGTCATGGGCGGTGCGGAGAAGACCCTATTCCATGGGCCAGCGCGCGCCGTCGTCTACCGTCTCCCGCCTCACGCGATCGTGACCTCGACCTTGTTGCCATCACCGTGGCCGGGCCTGGGCGCGGTGACTTTCAGCAGGCCATCGCGCATTTCCGCCTTGATCTGGCCGGCGTCGATGCCGCGCGGCAGGGAAATGGAGCGGGAGAAGGCACCGAAACGGCGCTCCACAAACCTGAAGTCCTTGTCCTCCTGCTTCTTTTCGGCGCGCTTCTCGCCCGACACCGTCAGAACATCGTCCTCGACCGCCAGGTGGATATCTCTCTTCGTCAGCCCCGGCAGTTCGACAGTGATCTCGATGCCGTCCTTTGTCTCCGCGAAGTCTATGCTCGGGATCGGCGCAAAGACGTCCAGGCGGTCGAGTCCGCGACCGAATTCGGAGAAAGCCCGGTCAATCTCGCGCTGGAGGGGCGCGAAGAACTGTGTTGCATGGTGCGAGAACGACCGGATGGTCGAGGGCTCGTCCGGGGCGACGGGAGGGTTGCGTTCGGTTGACATGACATCTGCCGTTCTTGAGGTTTGACCACAACCAGACGATGGCGAAGGAGCCGGCCTCGCACATTGACGCAGGTCAATTGGCCGGTGGTGCGGCCCGGATCGTGGCCAGCGGCTCGTTCCCGGCCGCAACCCTGTCAGCCGCCTCGGGTTTGCGTTCCAGTTCTTGCATCAGGCTGGCGAGAAGCGCCTCGCGGGCCTGATCGTCCGGTGCGTCTTCAAGACGTTCGCTCAACCGCATGAGCAGCCGGGTGCGGGCGTTATGCCAGTCCAGCCGCGCGGCGGCGCCGGGCTCGAGGCGCGGCCGGCTTGCATGGTGCCGGGCCCCCTTTCGAGTGAGCTCGAAACAGTCATCGATTTCCGGTGACTCGATCCGTCCCTCGTCGAAGCCGGCCGCGACGAGGCGCTCTCGCAGGGCCTCGCGGCTATCGGGCTCGCCATGGGTCAGGAAGATCCGGTCGCCAATCGGCCTCCGCGCCTGGGTCCAGGCGACCAGCGCCGGTGCGTCCGCGTGGCCGGAGTAGGCGTCGAATTCGCGGATACGCGCGCGTACCTGGATCTCGTCGCCCTGGATCGTGACGTGGCGTGCGCCCTGCTGCAGCAACCGCCCCAGGGTGCCCGTCGCCTGGTATCCGGTCAGTAGAAGTGTGGTCTCGGGTCGCCACAGCAGGCGCTTGAGGTGATGGCGGATGCGGCCAGCGTCGCACATGCCGCTGGCCGCGACGATGATATGCCAGCCGCGCAACTGTTCGATCGCCCGGCTCTCGTCCGCGGACTCGGTCGTGTGCAGCAGCGATGAGCGGCGGGCGCGGGCGAACGGATTGTCGCCGGCTTCGTCGGCCCCGTGTCGATAGAAGACCTCGGACGCGCGAATGGCCAGCGGCGAGTCGAGGAAGATGCGGGCCTCCGGGACGGCACTGGCGTTCATCAGGTCGACCAGGTCCGTGATGAGTTCCTGGGTCCGTTCGACGGCGAAGGCCGGGATCAGCAGGGGGCCGCCGGCCCGGTGCGCGTCGATGACTTCGGCCGCGAGTGCCTCTCGCCGCCGCGCGGCACTGACGGCCGGCCTTTCGCGGCTGCCGTAGGTGCTCTCGAGGATCAGATGATCCACCCCTGACGGGCCTTCCGGGTCCGAGAGGAACTCGCCGCCACCGCGGCCGAGGTCGCCCGAGAACAACAGCCTCAGGACCTCGCTGCCGGAGACCCCGACCTCGACCTCGATGGAGGCCGAGCCAAGCATGTGGCCGGCGTCCCACCAGCGGGCGCGGATGCCCCGGGCGACATCGATCCAGGTGTCGTAACGCACGGTAGAGAACAGCTGCAGGCACGCCGCGGCGTCCCGCGCCGTGTAGATCGGCTCAACGGCCGGACGTCCCCTGCGCCGGAAACGCCGGTTCAGTTGCTCGACCTCGTGCTCCTGGATGCCGCCAGCGTCGGGCAGCATCACCGCCGCCAGCTCGCGGGTGCTGGCGGTCGCATGGATGCGCCCGTCGAATCCCGCCAGCTTCAGCTTCGGCAGCTGGCCCGAGTGGTCGATGTGGGCGTGGGTGAGCAGCACGGCGTCGATACGGCCCGGATCGAAGGGAAACGGGCGGTAGTTGAGGCTTTTCAGGGTTTTGGGACCCTGGAACAGACCGCAGTCGATCAGCACCGAGGCCGATCCCGTCTCCAGCCTGTAGCAGGAGCCGGTCACGGATGCGGCAGCGCCGTGGAAGTGAAGTTTGACCGTCATGTGTCGTCCTGGGTGATCCGATCCGGGCCGTGGCCGATCAAGGACCGCGCCCCGGCTCCGGTCAACGCTGTCGAGCCGATCGGGCCGGGAAATCCGCCGGTCTTCGATTGCGGGGCCGACCTGGTCCGCCGAACGGACGATGCGGCAGAAGCGCTTACGGGCCATCAGCGGAGGATCCGACGCTGATCCTCGAGCCCTTGGTCAGGCGGTCGGCGAGTCGAACAAGTCCAGCTGAGGCCGCGCCTCGGGCGGAACGCGAAACTGCCCGGTATCCAGCTCGTGGTGGGCACCGTCCAGCCCATAGCGCTTCACCGCCGCCCTGAACCGGGCGGCGATCAGCTCGGCGACCGGGCCGGTGCCCTTCATGCGCTGGGACCAGCCCGGGTCGTAGTCCTTGCCGCCGCGGGTCTGGCGCACCAGCGACATGACCCGCGCGGCGCGTTCCGGACGGGCGGACTCCAGCCATTCCCGGAACAGGTCCTTGATCTCCAGTGGCAGGCGCAGGGTCACATACATGGCGGTGACGGCCCCGGCGTCGGCGGCGGCCTCGAGCACCGATTCCAGCTCGTGATCATTCAGGCCCGGGATCACCGGGGCGAAGCCGACGCCGACCGGAATGCCGGCGTCCGTAAGCCGCCGGATCGCCTCCAGCCGCCGCTGCGGCGTGGAGGCGCGCGGCTCCATGGCCCGGGCCAGACCGCGGTCGAGGGTGGTGATCGACACGAGGACGCTGGCCAGCCCGCGCTGGCCCATGGGTCCCAGAATGTCGATGTCCCGGGTCACCAGCTGCGACTTGGTAATCAAGCTGAACGGCTGGTTGAACCGGGCCATCACCTGCAGGATCGACCGGGTCGACTTCAGGTCGCGCTCGGCCGGCTGATAGGGGTCCGTGTTGCCGCCGACATGAATGCGCCGGCAGACGTAGCGCGGGGCCGCCAGCTCCCGTTCCAGGAGACGCGCCGCGTCGGGCTTGAAGAAGATCCGACTCTCGAAATCCAGACCCGGGGATAGGCCCATCCAGGCATGGGACGGACGGGCGTAGCAGTAGATGCAGCCATGTTCGCAGCCCTTGTAGGGGTTGATCGAGCGGTCGAAGCCCACGTCGGGGCTGGTGTTGCGGGCGATGATCGTGCGCGCCCGCTCGGGGCTGAGGGTGGTGCGGATCTTCGCCGCCGGCGGGTCCTGATCAGTCCAGCCGTCATCGAAAACCTCGCGCCGGTCCGCTTCGTACCGGCCCGACCGGTTCGAGCACGCCCCCCGTCCTCTCGCCTGCGCCATCGCCATCGCCTGACTGTGGAACAGGTTTTGGAACAAATCAAGAACAAATGGGCTTTCGGCTTATTCACCTGACGCGGCGGGGATCGGCCTGCTACGTCTCGTTCGAGAGACGAGGAGATCCCCGCCATGCGCCTTCTGCTGATCGGCCTGTCGGCCGCGGCCCTGCTGACCGCCTGCGCCACCCCGGCGCCGCCGCCGGCCCCGACCCCGCCGGCCGAGTCGCAGCTGATCGCCGACCTGCGCATCCTGTCGGCGGACGACATGGAGGGGCGCGACACCGGCGCGCCCGGCGGGGAGCGGGCCCGCGCCTACATCATCCAGCGGCTGGAGGCGATCGGCGTGGCCGCTCCGCCCGTGGGCCGGCTGCAGCCCTTCACCGCCGACGGGCGCACCCGCGAGGGGCCGCGGACCTTCAACGGCCAGAACATCCTCGGCGTCATCCCGGGCACGCGCGCCGGTCACCGCTGGATCGTCGTCACGGCGCACTACGACCACGTCGGCGTGAACGACGGCCAGATCTTCAACGGTGCCGACGACAACGCCTCGGGCGTTGCCACAGCCCTGGCCCTGGCCGAGCGGCTCAAGGCCGAGGCCCCCGAGCATGGCGTCATCTTTGCCTTCCTCGACGGCGAGGAGCGCGGCCTGCTGGGCGCGCGGCATTTCGTCGATTTCCCGCCGGTGCCGCTGGAGTCGATCGCCCTCAACGTCAACTACGACATGACCGCCCGCGCTGATGACGGAAAGCTGTGGGTCACCGGCACCTACCAGCACCCGACCCTGCGCCCGATCCTTGAGCCGGTCGCCGCGATCGGTAATGTCTCGCTCAGCTTCGGCAAGGACACGCCGCAGGACACCGGTGCCGACAACTGGGTCGAGGCCTCGGACCATGCCGCCTTCCACCGGGCAGGGTTGCCTTTCCTGTACTTCGGGGTCGACTACCACCCCGATTATCACCGGCCGTCGGATGACTTCGCGCGGGTAACGCCGCAGACCTTCACCAACGCCACCGAGCTGTCGATCAACGCCTTCCGTGCGCTGGACCGTGCGCTCGGCCGTTAAGACTCTCGGATTTGCCGGCCTCGTCGCCGTCGTCCTGGCCGGGTGCAACCCGCCGGCCAATGACCGGCGCGGCGCTGAGCCGGCTGGCGGCTTCTCCAGCCGGCTCAGCGAGAACCTGTCGGGAGAGTATGCGCCGGGCGCGCCGGTCAGGGTCGGCGGCAAGGCGCTGGAGGGGCTCTACCTCGGCCATCCCGAGGACTTCGCCGCCTTCGAGCGAGGCGAGCGCGTGCCGGACTTCGCGCCGGTAACGCTGATGCTGGGCGGCGACCGGATCCTGCCGAGCGGCTATCGGGTCACGGACGAAACGGTGCGCTTCGAGGGGCAGGCCGGGCGCACGCCCGTGCGCCTCGAGGCGGAGATCGATCTCGACGCCCTGGCCGAGGCGCGGCGCACTCTCGGAGGCGATGGCGTCGTTATTCGCGGAACGCTGGAGGTCGGCGGCGAGCGCTCTGCCGTCGCCTTCAGCCGCGCCAGTGCAGGGTAGGGGCGGCGGCTGAAGGCAGGGTGCCGGGGCAGGCCCCGGCCGCCGGATCAGGCGACGGTCGCCTCGATGATCTTGCCGGGATTGCGGGGCGGCTCGCCCTTGGGCAGGGCGTCGATGTGCTCCATGCCCGAGGTCACCTGGCCCCACACCGTGTACTGGCGGTCGAGGAAGGTGGCGTCATCGAAGCAGATGAAGAACTGGCTGTTGGCGCTGTTCGGGTCCGAGGTGCGGGCCATGGAGCAGACGCCGCGGACGTGCGGCTCGGCCGAGAACTCCTGCTTCAGGTTCGGCTTTTTCGAACCGCCCGAGCCGGTGCCGGTCGGGTCGCCGCCCTGGGCCATGAAGCCGGCGATCACGCGGTGGAACACCACGCCGTCGTAGAAGCCTTCCTGGGCCAGCTCGGCGATGCGGGCGACGTGGTTGGGTGCCAGGTCGGGGCGCAGCGTGATCACCACGTCGCCAGTCCCGGTGCCGGTATCGACGGTGAAGGTCAGGGTTTCGGCCATAACAGCTCCTGCGGTCTTGAGGTCGCGCGGGTCATAGCGGCGAAAGCCGCCGGGAGCTATGGGTGTTCCCATGAGCGACGAAGCGCCCCCCGAACGCCGCCGCATGGTGCGGCCCCCCAGCGGCGGCACGGCCGCCGGCCGTGGTCTGGGCCAGAAGCTGAAGACCGCCGACAAGCGCTCCCTGTCCAGCCAGCAGTGGATCAAGCGCCAGCTGGCCGATCCCTATTCCGAGCGCGCCCGGGCCGAAGGCTGGCGCAGCCGCGCCGCCTTCAAGCTGAGCGAGATCGACGACAGGCTGGGCCTGATCCGCAAGGGCTCGCGGGTGATCGATCTCGGCGCCGCCCCCGGCGGCTGGACCGAGGTGGCGCTGAAGCGGGGCGCCGCGGCGGTGGCGGGGGTCGACCTGCTGCCCATCGTGCCGATCCCCGGCGCGGTGCTGATCGAGGCGGACTTCACCGCGCCCGGCGTGGACCAGCAGCTGATCGACGCGCTGGGCGGGCCGCCCGACCTGGTGCTGTCGGACATGGCCCACAACACCATCGGTCACCGCAAGACCGATCACATGAAGATCATCGCCCTGATCGAGATCGCCGCCGACTTCGCCATCCGCACCCTGAAGCCCGGCGGAGCCTTCCTCACCAAGAGCTTCCAGGGCGGCGACCTCGGCGAGGTCATGGGCCGCCTGCGTGCCGCCTTCGACGAGGTGAAGATCGTCAAGCCCGGGGCCAGCCGGAAGGACTCGGCCGAGGTCTTCCTCGTCGCCCGCGACAAGCGGTGATTTACAGGCTTCGGGTGTGATATCCGGCGGCACTTGATGGACTGCGACGGCAGAAGGGATGAAGCGATGGCCAGGCTCCGCAGCCTGAAATGGCCTCTGCCGCCTGAATTCCGGCTCGACCGAGAGGCGGCGAACCGTCGCGAGATCTACGCGACGCCCGAGCTTCGCCGCTGATCAATCTGCGCGGAGAGATGTTGGGGGAGTGGCGGTGCGACGCTACCGGTGACTGGTTCGGGGCACCGGACCTGGGCTAGGATGCGCGCATGAGCGCGAACGCCCTTCGTCAGGTGGTCATCGTCGGCGGCGGCACGGCGGGCTGGATGGCCGCAGCCGGGCTGGCCCGCGTGTTCGGCAGCCTGCTCGACATCACCCTGGTGGAGTCCGAGGAGATCGGCACGGTCGGGGTTGGCGAGGCGACCATCCCGCAGATCCAGCTCTACAACCGCCTGCTCGGGATCGACGAAGACGCCTTCGTCCGTGCCACCCGGGGCAGTTTCAAGCTGGGTATCGTGTTCGACGGCTGGGGCGCGCCGGGCGAGCGCTACATCCATGCCTTCGGCGAGCCAGGGACGCCGCTCGGCGGGCTGCCGTTCCACCACTACTGGCTGCGCGACCGGCTGGCCCGGGGCGAGCGCGGCGCGCCGGACCTCTGGGCCTATTCGCTCAACGCCGAGGCCGCCTTCGCCGGGCGCTTCGGCCGCAGCCCGACGGGCGGCTTCGGCCCGCTGGGCGAGATGCCCTACGCCTTCCATTTCGACGCCCACCTGTATGCGAAATTCCTGCGCGCCTACGCCGAGCGGCTGGGGGTGAAGCGGATCGAGGGCAAGGTGCTCGATGTGACCCTGGGCGAGCCCGACGGCCGTGTGGTCTCGTTGCGCCTCGACCACGACCGTGAGCTCCATGGCGAGCTGTTCGTCGACTGCTCCGGCTTCCGCGGCCTGCTGATCGAGCAGGCGCTCAGGACCGGCTACGAGGACTGGAGCAACCATCTGCCGGCCGATCGGGCGGTGGCCGTCCCCTGCGCCCGGGTCGAGCCGCTGACGCCGTGGACGAAGGCGACGGCGGACGCCGCCGGCTGGCGCTGGCGCATCCCGCTGCAGCACCGCACAGGCAACGGCTACGTCTTTTGCAGCCGCTTCATCTCCGAGGACGAGGCCACGGCCCGGCTGCTTTCACAGCTGGACGGGGAGGCGCTGGGCGATCCGCGCCCGCTGCGCTTCGTCACCGGCAAGCGCCGCCGCATCTGGAACCGCAATGTCGTGGCGCTGGGGCTGGCGTCGGGCTTCATGGAGCCGCTGGAATCGACCAGCATCCATCTGGTCCAGTCCTGTCTCGACAAGCTGATCCAGTACTTCCCCGACCGCGACTTCGCCGACGCCCCGCGCGACCGGTTCAATGCCGAGGCCGACGCCGAGTACGTCGCCATCCGCGACTTCCTCGTGCTGCACTATACGGCGACCCGCCGCGACGATACGCCGTTCTGGCGGCACTGCCGCGATGCCCTGCCGCAGCCTGAAACCCTGAAGGCGCGGATGGAGCTGTGGCGACGGGCCGGCCGGCTGCCGGTCGAGAGTCACGACCTGTTCAAGCCGAACAGCTGGCTGCAGGTACTGGTGGGGCAGGGGATCGAGGCGGAGGGCTACAGTCCTCTCGCCAACCGGCTGGAGGCGGCGCGCCTGTCGATGTGGCTGGCCGATGTGCGCGGACTGGTGGCCCGCGCGCGCGAACAGTTGCCCGATCACGCCGCCTTCATCACCGCCAGCTGTCGGGCAGAGGCGGCCTGAGGTTCGTTCATCCGAGACCGGCTCTCCTGAGGCTCGCTCAGGCCGCCTGAAACTCCCGGGCGCGGCGTTCGGCGCGGCGGCGCTCGATCCGGCTCCAGATGCGGTCGTGCAGGGTGAAGAAGACCGTCTGTACCAGCGGCTCCAGCGTTCCCACCGCCAGGGCGATCCGCCAGTCGCCGCTCAGGACGAAGGCGACCAGCACGGCCACGGCGAAGTGCATCACGCCATAGGTGCCGGTCTTCCAGGCCAGGGTCCGGAACGAGGTCGGCAGGGCGTGGTTGCAAGCGTGGTGGTCGTGCAGGCCAAGACGGCCCTCGACCGCCTCGGCGGTTTCCTGCAGCGTGCCCAGCCGCTTGCGCCGCTCGATGCGGTGCCAGATTCGATCATGGAGGGCGAAGGCGAAGGTCTGGGCGATGGGCTCGACCAGGCCGATGGCGAGGGCCAGGGTCCAGTCCCGGGTGATGGCGTAGGCCACAAGGATGGCCACGATCAGGTGCATGGTGGCGTAGCTGGCGATCTTCAGCGCCAGAGCCCGCACCGTTTGAATGACCATCTCGACCATGAGGCCTTAAGTGGCGGTCCCGGCGCAAGGTTGCAACCGCAATTCTCTTTATCGCGACCATGAGGCCGTCCGGCTCTTGCGGCACCGTAACGGGGCAGTCTATACGCGGCTCGCAAAACGGAGGCTCCGTATGGAGATTCGCGAGGGGCTGACCTTCGACGATGTTTTGCTCGAACCCGGCCCGTCTGACGTCATGCCCGCGGAGGTGGATGTTTCGACGCGGCTGACCCGCGACATCCGGCTGAACATCCCGCTGCTGTCGTCAGCCATGGACACGGTCACCGAAAGCCGGCTGGCCATCGCCATGGCCCAGGCCGGCGGCCTCGGTGTCATCCATCGGAACATGACGGTGGACGAGCAGGCCGACCAGGTCCGCGCCGTGAAGCGCTACGAGAGCGGCATGGTGGTCAATCCGGTGACCGTGTTCCCCGACACCTCGCTGGGCGAGGTGCGCGAGATCGTCGCCCGCAAGAAGATCACTGGCTTCCCGGTGGTCGACCGCGAGACGGGCCGGCTGGTCGGCATGCTGACCAACCGCGACATGCGCTTCGAGCGGGATCCCGAGGTTCGGGCCGCCAGCCTGATGACCACGGGCGAACTGGTCACGGTGCGCGAGGGCGCCGGCCGCGAGGCGGCGCAGAACCTGCTGCGCACCCGCAAGATCGAGCGCGTCATCGTGGTCGACGAGGACTACCGGGCGGTCGGCCTGATCACCATGAAGGACATCGAGAAGGCCCAGGCCTTCCCGCACGCCGCCAAGGACGAGCAGGGTCGCCTGCGCGTCGGCGCCGCCTCGACGGTGGGGGATGCCGGCTACGAGCGGGCCATGATGCTGGCGGAGGCCGGCGCCGACGTGGTGGTGATCGACACCGCCCACGGCCACTCCTCCTCGGTTGCGGCGGTGGTGGAGCGCATCAAGCGCGAGTCCAACCGGATCCAGATCATCGCCGGCAATGTCGCCACCTATGACGCGACCCGCGCCCTGATCGACGCCGGGTCCGACGCCGTGAAGGTCGGCATCGGACCGGGCTCGATCTGCACCACCCGGATCGTCGCCGGCGTAGGCGTGCCCCAGTTGACCGCGGTGATGGACTCCGCCCGCGCCGCTCGCGACAGCGGCGCGCCGGTGATCGCCGACGGCGGCATCAAGTACTCGGGCGACCTGGCCAAGGCCATCGCCGCCGGGGCCAATGTGGCCATGATGGGCTCGATGTTCGCCGGTACCGATGAGAGTCCGGGCGAGGTGTTCCTCTACCAGGGCCGCTCCTACAAGTCGTACCGCGGCATGGGCTCGGTGGGCGCCATGGCCCGCGGCTCGGCCGACCGCTACTTCCAGAAAGAAGTCTCGTCCGAGAAGCTGGTGCCCGAGGGCATCGAGGGTCAGACCCCTTACAAGGGGCCGATCTCGCCAGTGATCCACCAGCTGGTCGGCGGCCTGCGAGCCTCCATGGGCTATGTTGGAGCTCCTGACATCGCCGCCTTCCAGAGCTGTGCCCGTTTCGTGCGTATCACCAACGCCGGCCTGCGCGAGAGCCACGTCCACGACGTGATGATCACCCGCGAGGCCCCCAACTACCGGCAGGGATGACCATGAGCTGGCCCGTCTCGGGATCGCCCGAGCTGACCATGCTGGCCCTGACCCTGGTGCTGGCCTTCGTCTCGCTGTTTCCGGCGGCGGCGGGGCGCACGAAGGTCAATGGCCTCGACTGGAACGCCGGGTCCCGCGACACCACGCCGAAGACGCCCGACGTGGTGACGCAGCGGCTGGAGCGGGCCCAGGCCAATCTCTGGGAGACCCTGCCGCTGTTCATCGGCGCGGTGTTGATCTCCGAGGTGGCTGACAAGACCGGGGCGCTGACCTTCTGGGGGACCCAGGCCTTCTTCTGGGGCCGTCTGGCCTACATTCCGCTCTATGCCGCCGGCACGCCCTATCTCCGCAGCCTGGCGTGGATGGTCGCCACCCTCGGCCTGATGGCGGTGCTCGCCGCCCTGTTCCTGCCGTGACGCCTGCCGCCCGCCTCGCCGCCGCCGCCGCCGTGCTCGACTCCATCGCCCAGGGCCGCCAGCCGGCCGAGGCGGTGCTCAAGGCCTGGGGTCAGCAGAATCGCTTCGCGGGCTCGAAGGATCGTCGCGCCGTGGCCGATCGGGTCTACAGGGTGCTGCGCGCCCGCGCCCGGCTGTCGTGGATCATGGGCGGGCGGGAGGACGGCCGCGCCCTTGTGATTGGCTCGCTGGCGGCCCTCGACGGCCTGGCGCTGGAGGAGATCGAGGCCCTGCACACGGGCGAGGGCTACGGCCCCCGGCCGCTGTCGAAACAGGAGCGGTTGCGCATCATGGCCGGCGGGGGCGAGCTGCCAGGCTGGGTCGCCGCCGGCCTGCCCGGGTTCGTCGTCGAGGACTTCCGCGCCACCTTCGGCGAGCGCTGGGCCGAGGAAGCGCGCGAGTTGATGCAGCCGCGCGCGCCGATCGACCTGCGCGTGAATACCGCGCGCACGACCCTCGAGGCGGTTGAGGCCGAGCTGGTCGCCGCCGGCCTCACCTCGACGCGCGCGCCGCACTCGCCGGTGGGTCTGCGCCTGCCGTCCGAGCCGCCGCCGAACATCCAGGCACTGGACGCCTTCCGCCAAGGGCGGGTCGAGATCCAGGACGAGGGCAGCCAGATCGTCTGCGCCCTCGCCGGTGCCGCGCCGGGCATGACTGTGGTCGACTACTGCGCCGGGGGCGGCGGCAAGACCCTCGGCCTGGGCCAGGCGATGGCCGGCGAGGGTCGGTTGATCGCCTCGGACGTGCTGCAGAAACGGCTCGACAACATCCGCCCCCGCCTGGCCCGCGCCGGGCTGGAGGCCGAGCTGCGGCTGATCGGCCCGAGCGGCGGCGGCATGGAGGACCTTAACGACCGTGCCGACCTGGTCTTCGTCGATGCGCCGTGCAGCGGCTCCGGCATCTGGCGTCGGCACCCCGAGGACGCCTGGCGGCTGACCCCTGAGGATGTCGAGCGCCTGCACGCCCTGCAGGTCCGCATTCTCGGCCAGGCGGCGAAGCTGGTGAAGCCCGGCGGCCGGCTGGCCTATGTCACCTGCTCGATGCTGAGCCGGGAGAACGAGGCCACCGCTGACGTCTTCGAGGCCGCGCATCCGGGGTTCAAAGCGGTCATTCCTCCCCCACAGGGGGAGGGGGACCACGCGCAGCGTGGTGGGGGGGGGGCGGCGCACGCCCCCCTCCGTCGCCTCGCGGAGCTCGGCGCCACCTCCCCCTGTGGGGGAGGAATGAGGTTCCGCCTCTCCCCCGCCGCGACCGGGACGGACGGCTTCTTCTTCGCCCTTTACGAGCGCGCCGCATGAGCGGCGAGGTTGTGATCCGTGGCAGGGTGCGGCTGCTGCCGGTGATGGCGGCCCCGGCCGAGTACGGTGAACGTCTGCGTGCCCGCATCAACCCGTTGATGACCGGCGTCGGGCCGGTCGAGGCGGCGGTCAGCCTGACCGCGGCCCTGGCCCGGATGTCGGCTGCCGGCCACCTGCCGGACCTGCTGCTGTCGCTGGGTTCCTGCGGCTCGGCTGTGCTCGAGCATGCCGCGGTCTATCAGGTCGCCTCGGTCAGCTATCGCGACATGGACGCCAGCCCGCTGGGCTTTGCGCCGGGCGTGACGCCACTGCTGGACCTGCCGGCGGAGTTGCCGCTGCCGTGTCTCATCCCCGGCTGGCCAACGGCCCGGCTGTCGACCGGGGCCGATGTGATCTCCGGGGCCCGCTACGGCCAGATCGACGCCGACATGGTCGACATGGAGACCTGGGCGCTGGCGCGTGCCGCTGCCGCATTCGACCGGCCGCTGGTCGCCCTGCGCGGCGTCTCGGACGGCCGCAGCGCGCTGACCCGGCTGGAGGACTGGACCTCGACCCTGGCCGAGGTCGACGCCCGCCTCGCCGAGGCCCTTGATCGCCTGTTCGCCGTACTGGACGCCCACGGTCCCGCCGCCCTTGAAGCCCCTCCCGCCCCGGACGCCGCCGCATGAACGCCCACCAGAAAGTCCTCATCGTCGATTTCGGCAGCCAGGTGACGCAGCTGATCGCGAGGCGCCTGCGCGAAGCCAACGTCTTTTGCGAGATCCACCCTTTCGAAAAGGCCGGGGCGGCGCTGGCGGCCATGGCCCCGCAGGCGATAATCCTGTCCGGCGGGCCGGCCTCCACGACCGAGGCGGAGAGTCCGCGCGCTGATCCGGCCCTGTTCGCCGCGGGGGTGCCGATCCTCGGCATCTGCTACGGCGAGCAGGCGATCTGCGCCCAGCTGGGCGGCAAGGTGGAAAGCGGCCACCATCGCGAGTTCGGCCGGGCCGAGATCGTCATCACCCGCGACAGCCCTCTGTTCGCCGGCATTGGCGCGGTCGATCATCGCGAGCCGGTGTGGATGAGCCACGGCGATCGGGTCACTGTCATCCCCGAGGGCTTCGAGGTCATCGCCACCTCCGAAGGCGCGCCCTTCGCCGCCATCGCCGACGAGACGCGCCGGATCTACGGTGTGCAGTTCCACCCGGAGGTGATGCACACTCCGCGCGGGGCGACGATCCTGAAGAACTTCACCCACGGAGTGGCGGGCCTGACCGGGGACTGGACCATGGCCGCCTACCGCGACGAGCAGGTGGCGAAGATCCGCGCCCAGGTCGGCGACGCGAAGGTCATCTGCGGCCTGTCCGGCGGGGTCGACAGCTCGGTCGCGGCGGTGCTGATCCACGAGGCGATTGGCGACCAGCTGACCTGCGTGTTCGTCGACACCGGCCTGCTGCGCAAGGACGAGGCGAAGCAGGTCACCGCCCTGTTCCGCGAGCACTACAACATCCCGCTGGTGCATGTGGATGCCTCGGCCGAGTTCCTCGGCACCCTGGCCGGGATCAGCGACCCCGAGACCAAGCGCAAGACCATCGGCCGGGTGTTCATCAAAGTGTTCGACCGCGAGGCGGCGAAGATCGAGGGGGCGCAGTTTCTGGCCCAGGGCACCCTCTATCCGGACGTGATCGAGAGCGTGTCGGCCACCGGCGGCCCCTCGGCGGTGATCAAGAGCCACCACAATGTCGGCGGCCTGCCCGACTACATGAAGCTGAAGCTGGTCGAGCCCCTGCGCGAGCTGTTCAAGGACGAGGTGCGGGCGCTGGGCCGCGAACTGGGGCTGAGCGACGCCTTCGTCGGCCGCCATCCCTTCCCGGGGCCGGGCCTGGCCATCCGCATCCCTGGCGAGATCACCCCGGACGCCGTCGCCGCCCTGCAGGAGGCCGACGCCATCTATCTGGACGAGATCCGCAAGGCCGGGCTCTACGACGACATCTGGCAGGCCTTCGCCGTGCTGCTGCCGGTCAAGACGGTCGGCGTCATGGGCGACGCCCGCACCTACGAGAAGGTGCTGGCCTTGCGCGCCGTCACATCCACCGACGGCATGACGGCCGACTTCTTCCAGTTCCCCTGGGACGTCCTGGCCCGCACCGCGACGCGCATCATCAACGAGGTCCGCGGCGTCAACCGCGTCGTCTACGACGTCACCTCCAAGCCCCCCGGCACCATCGAGTGGGAGTGAGGGGCCCTTGGACGGTCCGGCCCGGGCGGGCACCGGGCGTCTCGCGCGGCGACCGGCGTATCCGCGGCCGAACGGCGGGGACCCGGTGTCGCGGTCAGGGCTCCCGGCCGGCCTCGAACAGCAAGGTGCCGCCCTGCACGAGGTGCGAATGGGGCAGGGAGGTGGGTGCCTGGGGCCGACCGTCCAGCGTCAGGTTCAGGAGACGGTCGCCCGCGCCGGTTCGCCGGATCGTCAGCGGCGCTCGACCCGGCACGCGCAGGACCGCATGATCGACCAGCGGCAGGCCGGCGACATAGGTCCCGCTGGCGGGCGTCACCGGGTAGAAGCCGAGCGTCGCGAACACATACCAGGCGCTCAGCTGGCCGGCGTCTTCATTGCCGATGATGCCGTCCGGAGTGTCCCGGTAGAAATCCCGCGCGATGCGCGCGACCAGCTGGTGGCCGCGCTCCGGCGCATCCGTATGGGCGTACAGCCAGGCGATGTGGTGGCTCGGCTCATTGCCATGCGCGTACTGACCGATCATCGCTTCCTGGCCCAGATAGGTCCAGCCTTCCAGCGAGGGCAGCTCAAAGAAGAACCGGTCGAGCATCGTGCGAAAGCCGGTCGGCCCGCCCATGGCCTCGACCAGACCGTCAGGGTCATGCAGCGCCGACGTCCAGCTGTATTGCCAGGCGTTCGCTTCGGTGTAGTCGCCGGGGTTGTTGAGCGGGGATGTGGGGGTCAGCGGATCGAAGGGCTCGCGCCAGCCGCCGGTGCTGTCGCGGCCACGGGCGAGACGTGTCTCCGGATCGACGAGGCTGCGCCATGCCCCGGCCCGGCTCGAAAACCTGCCGGCCAGGTCGCTCCTGGCCAGTCCCGCGGCCATACGGGCCGTGGCGTCGTCCCCGATGCCGGCCTCGAGCGTTCGGGAAACGGCCTCGCCTCCCGCAAGGTCGAACGGATAGTATCCGAATCGGTCGAACAGCGACCAGGTCGAGAGGGCATGATCGCCTGGGAAGACCGGGATCGCGTCCACGGTGGAGGTGCGGATCATGGCGGCGAGGGCCCGCTCGCCGTCAAAGCCGCGAAAGCCCTTCGCCCAGGCATCGGCAATCACCGGGAGCGCGGGCTCCCCGATCATGGTCCCCGTTTCCCCGCCCCAGATCGGCCATTTCGGCAGGCGACCCGTGGCGTCGGCATGGTCCAGCAGGCTCAGCACGAAGTCATCGACGCGCTCGGGCACGAGCAGGGTGTAGAGCGGGTGAGCGGCCCGGAAGGTGTCCCACAGCGAGAGGGTTGAGTAGCGATCACCGCCATCCGCCCGGAGCACCTCGCCGTGCGGGCCGCGCCAGCGCCCGTCCACATCCGAGATCGTGCTCGGATGCAGGAAGGCGTGGTAGAGCGCCGTGTAGAAGATCCTCTTCCGTGTGTTGTCCGCCGCGATCTCGATGCGGCCGAGCAGGTCGTCCCACGCCGCCACCGCGCCGCGCCTCACGCCGTCGAAATCCCGACCGCTGACCGCGTCGCGATTGGCCCGGGCCCCCTCGACATCCACGGTCGACAGGCCGACCCTGGCGTTCAGCTCGCGCCCGGCACCGAGGTCGAAGGCGAGCAGGTACCGCGGCGCGGCGTCACCGGGGCGCGGAGGCAGGGTGGTGGACTCCACGACCGGATGGTCGAACCGCACGCTGAAGGCCACGGTGCGCGAGGTCCAGTTCGAGCGCCGCATCACCCCCTCGACGCCATCGGCGGTCAAGCCGGAGCGCTCGGCCAGGACAGGCTGGGCATCGGTCCGGAAGGTCAGGCCGTGCTGCAGATCGACCAGGACATAGACGCGCCCGGGCGCGTCGAAGGTATAGCGGTGCAGCGCCGTGCGCACGCCGGCGGTCAGCTCCACCCGCACCTGGTTATCGCCGAGGTACACCGCGTAGTATCCTGGCGTGGCGACTTCGCTGGCCTTGTCGTAGGGGCTGGCGAACTCGGTCCGGCGGGTCTGGCTGGGTTGCAGAAGCACGTCGCCGAGTTCGGGGATGCCCGTGCCGCTCGCGCGGGTCTGCGAGAAGCCGAGGATGAGCGGTGCCCGGTACTGATAGCCTGAGGTGAACGCCCAGCCGCTGTCGGCATTGTCAGGTCCCGGCTGCACCATCCCGAAGGGCATGCCGGGGCCGGGAAAGGTGTGGCCGGTCCCGTCCGTCCCGATGAAGGGGTCGACATAGGCCGTCGGCCGCGGCTCGGCCCGGAGCGACGAGGTATGGCCCGGCACCGCCATGAGGAGGCCGAGGACGAACGGGACCAGGAGGTTCACGAAAACCCGCCGCATGTGGGCTCCTTCAGGGTTGATCCTGGCCGGTGCGATCTGCGCGGGCTCGATCCCGCGACAGTCGGGCGCGGCCGTTGCGTCGGCTCCCGCTCATGGCCGGGTGAACAGGATCGGATTGACAGGCGACGCCGCCGCCTCGCCAGGGACGAGGCCGGGCAGCCACTGATCAAGGTCGCTGCGCTGCATGGCGTTGTCCGGATCCGCCACCCTGATGTCGGCGTCCATGTAGATCATCGTCATGACGGAGCGTGGGCGGGTGCTCGTGTTCGGGCCTGCGCGATGGAAGGTCCAGCCGCTGTGGAAGCTCACGTCGCCGAGGGCATAGGGTGCCTCGTCCATCGGAAATCCCAGCGCTTCCATTTCCCGGCTGATCGCGGCTTCGCTCTCGTCCGAGATCGACAGGTCGCGACCAAAGGCGACGCGATGGCTCCCGCAATAGAAGGCAAGCGGGCCCATATCGAGGGGCACGTCCTGGAGGGGGATCCACACCGTCACGGTGCGATCGCTGGTGAGGGGCCAGTAGTACTGGTCCGCATGCGCCGGCGTGATGCCGCCGCCCGGCTCCTTGTAGAGCGACTGGTCATGGTAGAGGCGCACGGACCTGACGCCGAGCAGGGCCGCCGCTATCCCGGCGAGGCGTTTCCCGAAGACGAACTGGCGCACGATGTCATCGGTCCGCCAGAGGTTCATGACCTGCAGGAAGGCGCGGTCGTAGGTCGAGCGCTCCTCCAGCGGACGGTCGTCTGTGTTCAGCTCAAGCGTCTTGCGCGTGATGATCGCGCCATATTCGGCGACGCAGCGCGGATCCAGCGCCCCGGGAATACGCACGAAGCCGTCGCGCTCGAAGTTCGCGACCATCCCGGCGTCGACGTGGAACGGTGTGTTGAGGGGGGTCGTCAAGGCTCGTGTTCCCTTCCGGGCGGGGCGTCGCAGGGGCCGGACGCGTCGCAAGTGTGGCACGACATGCTAGCGGGCGCGGCGCCCCGCCTCGACGGTCAAGGCTGTTGCAAAGACGGCGATAGGTTATAGATATCTTGCCATGCTGGAGCCCCTGGCCGTCGAGCCTGTCGTTCTCTCCCCGGCCATGCCGGTCCGGATCGAACGCGTCGAGCGCGCCCCGGACGCGCCGGCGGCCGCCCGCTTTGCGCACTTCCATCATGCCGAGGAGATCGTGCTCTTCGAAGACGTCGAGGGCCTGCTGTTCGCCGACGATGCGCGGTTCACGCTGGAGCCGGCCTGCGGTGTCCGTCTGTCCTCGATGGAGGCTCACGATTTCGCCCTTGCGGGTGGCTGCTCGGCGTGGACTCTGATTCAATACTATCACGATTTTGCGCTGACCTCGCGCCCGGTCCGGCCCCGCTGCGTCCGCTTCACCGCGTCGGAACAGCGGCGTCTGGCGTCCCTCTGCACCGGTCTGGCCGAGGCGGTGGCGGCGGGCCTGGCGCAGGAGGCCCGCTGCTATCTGGAGTTGGTGAACCTGACGGTCGATCGGGCGCGGCCGATCGCGCGGGACGGGGTCGCGCCCTCCTTCGCCCTGTCGAGGTTTCGCCCCTTCCTCGAGCGCCTGCGCGACCAGCCCTCGGCGACGCTATCGCTCGCGGACGCGGCCTCGCTATGCCACCTGTCGCCGGCCTACTTCTCGCGCCTTTTCCGGGATGTGTTCGGGCGGGGCTTCGCAGACTATGTGACGCAGATGCGCCTCAATCAGGCGGCGGTCCGCCTGGCCTCCACGTCCGGGTCGGTGTCGGAAATCGGCTTCGCGGTCGGCTTCAGCAGCCATGCCTACTTCACGGCCCGGTTCCGGCAGCGGTTCGGCATGACGCCGAGCGCCTTCCGGGCCCGCGCCGGGGCGCGCGCCGGGGCTCTCCCCGCCGGTCCCCGGTGAAGCCGTCCGTCCGGTAGGGCCGGATGCGTCAGCACCGGCGAGGGCGAGGCTGGGCGGTGAAGGGCGGTCATCTGGCGTGGTTTCCCGCGGCGAGGACAAGCGCAGCCCTTGTCAGGGTTACGTTATCGTATAACCAACACGCCTCGATGTGACTCAAAGAGGCCTACCGCCATGCTGACCAGATCCTCCATCGGGGTCGTCGCCCTGCTGGCAAGCTCCGTCGTGATGCTGCCGGGCGTCAGCCAGGCTCAGACGCGGGTCGAGGAGGTGGTCGTCACCGGCCAGCGACAGGCTTACCGCTCCGGGGTTCCGCTGCAGAGTACGCCGCAGTCCATCACCGTCATCTCGGCGGAGACGCTGGAGCGCGTCGGGGTGACGCGCCTCACGGACGCGCTGGACCTGTCGGCCTCGGTGGCGCGGCAGAATAATTTCGGCGGCCTTTGGGACAGTTTCGCCATCCGCGGCTTCGCCGGCGACGAGAATCTGCCGAGCGGCTATCTGGTGAACGGCTTCAACGCCGGACGCGGCTTCGGCGGCCCTCGCGACGCGGCAGGCATCGAGCGCATCGAGATCCTGAAGGGTCCCAACGCCGCCCTGTTCGGCCGCGGCGAGCCGGGCGGGAGCGTCAACCTGGTCACCAAACGCCCGGCCTTCGAGGCGGCAGGTACCATCGGCGTCCGGGTGGGGGAGTTTGACTTCTATCGCGGCGAACTGGACTGGACCGGGCCCGTCGTTGGCGACCGCGTGGCGGTGCGTCTGGTCGCGGTCTACGAGGACGCCGGCAGCTTCCGCGATACGGTGCAGAGTGTTCGGCGCGCGGTCTATCCCTCGGTGTTCGCCCGCCTCGGCGCGCGGACGACGCTGACGTACGATCTCGAGGCGCTGCGCCAGGAGATTCCGTTTGACCGGGGGGTGCCCTCGATCAATGGTCGGCTCGACGCCCTGCCGCGCAGCCGCTTCCTCGGCGAGCCGGGGGATGGGCCAGTAACGGCCGATGTACTGGGTCATCAGCTCCAGCTGCAGCACGATATCTCCGGGGACTGGAGCCTTCTGATCGGGGCCAGCCGGCGTGACACGGATCTGGAGGGCTTCTCCAGCGAGCCGGAGCTGGCCGCCTCGCGCCAGCGGCTGTTCACCGATGGCCGCAGCCTGTCGCGGCAGTACCGTTTCCGCGACTATGACGCGGAGCATGTGGTGCTGCGCGCCGAGCTGTCGGGCCGCTTCATGGTGCTGGGCGGCGAGCATCGACTGCTGCTCGGTGCCGACCGGGACGCCTTCGACAACAGCCAGTTCTTCCTGCGCTTCCGACCGCCCGCCCTGAGCTCCAACCCGAGCGCGCAGCAGGGCTATGTGATCGATGTGCTCACGCCGGTGTACGGACGCTTCCCCCCACCCACCCCGCCGCTGCAGACCAATCGCCTGGACGAGCAGCGCGCGTGGGGAGTGTACCTTCAGGACCACATCCGCTTCGGCGACCGGCTGGAAGTGCGCCTCGGTGGCCGCTTTGACGATTTTGAGCAGACCGGGACCAACCGGGCCACCGGGGCGGTAACGCGGTTTGGCGATACCCGCTTCAGCCCCCAGGTCGGGGCGGTGCTGCACCTGACTTCCGGGGCGTCGCTCTACGCCGCCTATGGCGAGGGCTTCCGGCAGAACTTCGGGGCCAATGCGGCGGGGGAGCCATTTGCCCCGGAGGAATCCCGCTCGACAGAAATCGGGTTGAAGGCGAGCTGGGGTGGTCTGAGCGGCAACCTCGCCCTTTTCTCGCTGCAGAAGACCAATGTGCTGGCCTCTGACCCGTCGAACGCCGGCTTCTCGCTGGCGATCGGCGAGGCCGAGAGCCGCGGGGTCGAGGTGGACCTGCAGGGCCGCCTGCCTGGCGAGATCGACCTGTGGCTGTCTTGGGCCTGGGTCGAGGCCGAGGTCTCCAAACAGGTTATCGACGCCGGTACCGGCCTCTTGATCCGCCCGGGCGACCGCCTCATCAACATCCCGGAGCACAGAGCCAGCCTGCAGCTGGCGCGCACGCTCCGCCTCGCAGGCCGCGAGGCCATGCTCGGCGGAGCCGTCCAGCACTCGGGCGAGCGACTGGGTGAGACCGGGTCGGCGTTCGAGCTGCCGGCGCACACCCTTGTCCGCCTGTTTGCGCGCTGGAGCGTGACGGAGCGTGTCGAGGTCTCGGCCTTCCTCGACAATGCGCTGGACGAAACCTGGTACGCCAACTCTTATTCGCGCCTGTGGCTCCAGCCCGGCGCGCCGCGCACGGCTTCGGTCGGCCTGCGCTACCGATTCTGACCGGGTCCTGATGTCTGAGGGTGGACTGGATATCCGCGACCTCGTCGTCATCCGCGGGGGGCGTCGCGCGGTCGACGGCCTGACCCTTTCGGTGGCGCCGGGCGAGATCTATGCGCTGCTGGGGGGCAACGGGACCGGAAAGTCCACCACCCTGTTCGCCACGCTCGGGCTGATCCCGCGGGCAGGCGGCACCATCACCGTCGCCGGGGCCGATCCGGCGCAGGACCCGGACCGGGTGCGGCGCGCGGCGGCCTATCTCCCGGAGAATGTAGCTCTCTATGACCACCTCTCGGCGCTTGAGAACATACGCTACTTCCTCGACCTGGCCGGGGAGCGTCGGACCGTCGCGGAGATCGGCGAGGCGCTCGACGCGGTCAAGCTGGACCCGGCAGCCCGGGATCGACGCTTGGGCGGTTTCTCCAAGGGCATGCGGCAGAAGACCGCGATCGCCCTGGCCCTGCTGCGCCGGACGCCGGTGCTGCTGCTGGACGAGCCGACCTCCGGGCTCGATCCGGCGGCGGCGCAGGACTTTCACGACCTGATCCTCGACCTCGGAGCCCGGGACGTGGCGATCCTGATGGTCACCCACGACCTGTTCGGTGCCGCCGCCACCGCCGACCGCATCGGCGTGCTGCACCAGGGCCGGATCGGCCAGTCTTGGGCGGCGGGCGAGGGGCCGGAGCGTTTCGATATCCAGGCGCTGTATCGCAGCTATACGGGGCTTGCCGCGGCATGAGCCGGGCGTGGCGCATCGCTGCAGAGGACCTTCGCCTGCTTGCCCGGACCCGGGCGGCCTGGGTTGGTCTGATCGTGCTGATGCTGCTCTCGTCCATTGCGGCAGCCACCTCCGCATCCCAGGCGGCGCGGGAGCGGGAGGCGCGGGCAGAGAGCCAGGCGGCGGCGGTCCGAGCCTTCGAACAGCAGCCGGACCGGCACCCGCACCGGGTGGTACACTATGGCACCTATGTGCACCGGCCGGTCAGCCCCCTGGCCGCCTTCGAGCCGGGCGTCGATCCCTTCACCGGCACCACCCTGTTCCTCGAGGGACACCGCCAGAACACCGCTACCTTCGGTACCATGCGCGAGTCGTCCGGCCTGATCCGCTTCGGGCAGCTGACGCCAGCCTTTGTGCTGCAGGCCCTGGCACCGTTGCTGCTGATCTTTCTTGGCTTTTCCGCCGTCAGTCGCGAGCGGGAGGGCGGGGTGCTGCGGCAACTTCGGGTGCACGGCACCCGCCCCGCGGAGATCCTCGCCGGCAAGGCGCTGGCCCTCGGTGTCGTGGCTTTCGTCGCCCTGGTTCCGGCGCTGGCGGCCCTCGCCCTGGCTGCGGCGGCCTTTCCGGCCGAGGCGGCGGCGGCAGGGCTGATCGCGCTGGCCTACGGGGTCTATCTCGCCATCTGGGTACTCGGAGTGATCGCCGTCTCCGCTCTGTCGCGCACCAGCCGCGGGGCCCTGCTGGCGCTCGTCGCCGTATGGACGGTGGCCATTGTGTTCGTGCCGCGCGGGGCGGCCGCGCTCGCCGCCAGGGCCGAGCCGACAGCCACCCGGGTGGAGACGGACCTGCGGCTGGCCCAGGAGGCGCGGCGTATCGGCGACAGCCACAATCCCGACGATCCCTTCTTCGCGGCGTTCCGCGCCCGCACCCTGGCGCAGTACGGCGTAAGCCGCGTCGAGGACCTGCCGGTCAACTACCGGGGGTTGGTGTCGGCCGAGGGCGAGGCCCTGACTGCGCGCCTGTTTGCCCACTACGCCACCCGTACCGCCGACACCCAGCGCGCCCAGTCGCGCTGGATGCAGGTGGCTGCGGTCTTCAGTCCCGCCCTCGCGGTTCGTCAGACCTCCATGGCCGGAGCGGCCACGGATCTTGAGACCCATGTCCGCTTCCTCGACCAGGCGGAGGCCTACCGGTTCGACCTGATCCAGCGGCTCAATCAAGTGCACGCGGAACAGGTGCAGGCCGCCGACGACGCCGCACGCAGCCGCGACGCCGAGGCCGAGCGCCGGACGCGGGTGGCGGCGCAGACATGGGCCGACCTTCCCGAGTTCCGCTTCCGCCCCGCCACCCCCGAGACCCGAGCCGCCAGCATGGTCCCGGGGCTCGTGGTCCTCGCTGGCTGGCTGGTTGTCGTACTTGGCCTGCTGTTGCCCGCCGCGCGCCGGCTTGAGGAGGACGCACGATGACCGCCCTCGGGCGCGAACTCTGGTTCTTCTGGCGCTCCCGCACCGCCGTGGCGGCGGTAGCCATCCTCGCCTTCATCGCCTCTGCGGCGGTGGCGTTCGGCCTCGCCGAGGTGAACCGCGAGCGTGCCGCCATCGTCCGGGTGCTCGAGCTGCAGGCGATCGAGGACGAGGCCCTGTCGGGCTATGCGGTCGATGCCGGGACCTATGCCTACAACGCCTTCTTCCCGATCTGGAACGCGCCCTCGCCGCTGGCGTTTGCGGCCCTGGGCCAGCGCGATGTCGCCCCCTCTGTGCTCCGCGTCCGGGCGTTGGCGCTCGAGGCCCAGATCCACGAGAATGAACAGGTCAACCCCGAACTGGCGCTGCCGGGTCGCTTCGACCTGGCCTTTGTGGCGGTCTATCTCGCCCCGCTGGTGCTGATCGTCCTGCTGCACGACCTGTGGTCGGGTGAGCGAGAGGCTGGTCGGCTGGCGGCCCTTCAGGCCGTGCCGCGGGCGGCGGCGCAAGTTTTCGCCGCGCGCGCCGGCGTGCGCGCAGGGCTGGTGGCGACAGCGCTGCTGGTCCCCTTCGCCACGGGCGCGGCGCTGGAGCGGGCTCCGCCCGGCCTGGCTGTGCTGTTCGCCGGCGCGCTTGTCGGTGTGGTGATCTTCTGGACCGTTCTGGCTCTCGCGGCGGCCCGCCTGGGGCCGCGCTCGGCGGTCAACGCCGCCAGTCTCGCCGGCCTGTGGTTCGCCCTGACCCTGGTGGGACCGGCGGCGGCCAGCCTGGTGGTCAATGCCGCCATACCCGTGCCGGATGGGGCCCGGCTGGCCCGGGAGAATCGCGATGCGGTGCACAGCGCCTGGGACCTGCCCCGCCAACCCACCCTGGAGCGCTTCCTCATCCTCTATCCGGAGTGGGCCGACACCCCGCCGATGACACAGCCTTTCCACTGGAAATGGTACTTCGCCTTCCAGCATCTCGGTGATGTGGCGGTGGCCGACCAGTCGGAAGCCTACCGCGACGGTATTGCCCGTCGGGAGCAGGCGGCGGCGGCGGCGGGTTGGCTGCTTCTGCCGGTCGGATTGCAGAATGCCATGCACCGGATGGCGGCGACCGACGTGCGGGCGCAGCTGGCGTATCAGGACCGTGTTCGCATCTTTCACGCGGAAATCAGGCACCACTACTATCCCTATTTGTTCCGAGACCTGCCGTATGGGCGGGACGAGTTCGCCCGCGCGCCGCGCCTCCGGCTCCGGCAGGATGCCGAAGGTGGCGGCCAGTCCGAAACCGGTTGAGTTGGACGCGGTCCAGCCCGGCCCGGATTTCGGCCCGGCTTCGAGCGGCAGCCCGATCCATGGCATCGGCGGAATCCCGAGGCGATGGCACCTCAACCGCTCAGGCTCCAACGGGATCGCCAAGGCTTTTGATCTGGATCATGGGCACTTCGCGGCGCTTGCGGGATGATCGTCGAGAGGAGACGGTCATGCAGGTTCAGAGATGCCTTCTTGTGGTCGCCGACGGGCGACGGGCGCGGCTTTTCGAGGAGCCGAGTCGCGGCGCGGCGCTGGCGGAACGCCCCGGCTGGGTTGAGGGACTGGCGCAGGGCCTGGCGACAGCGAAGGGACGGCCGCGCGTCTTCCAGCGCTTTGGCAACGGATCGCATGTCGGGGAGACGGACAGCCCGCAGGGGCGCTCCGAGGACAGGTTCCTCAAGGACCTCGCTGTGCGGATCGGCGACCTCGTCATGCGCGAGCGGTTCGATACGGTTGCGCTCATCGCACCGCCAAAGGCCCTTGGTGTGCTTCGGGCGGCGTTGCGGCCGGCTGTTGCGAGCCGGCTGGGGCCGGATGAGGCAGCCGAACGCTGCGAGGATCGGCCTGAGGACCTGAGGGCGGTCTTGCGTCGACTTCGGGAAGAGGCCCAGCCATGACGCCGGCTCATCCGTCCCTCCGCCGCATCGGCGCAACGAGCGCTGTCATCGCCCTGTTGAGTTTGGCGGTCGCCGCCTGCGTCGGCTGGCGAAATCCGTTGCCCCCGTCCTGGGCGTCGTTGGACGAAGGGCCCGCCGAGCGGGGTATTGGCATTGCGCAGGCCAGTTGCGCCAGCTGCCACGCGGTGGGGTTCACTGACGACAGTCCGATGCCGGCGGCACCGCCGCTGCGCGAGGTCGCCCGGCGACGCGACCTGGTTGCGCTTGAGGGTGACTTCGCCCAGGGTCTGGTCACGGCGCATCCGGACATGCCGGGCTTCGTCTGGCGCGCGGCCGAGATCGATGACCTGATCGCCTACCTGGAGAGCCTGAGGGTCGAGGAGGCGTCCCGGGACTGAAGGACCGCTGCAGGTCGCCACGGCCCCGGACTCTCGGCCGGCGCGGGAAGCGGGGGGCTCGACCCCGACGGTCCACTTGTCGGGACGGCAAAGGGCTGGCCAGTATGGGCGAGCGCCGGTGCCGGCAGCGTTGCGCCGTCTGGCGGTCCGCCTGTTGTCGTCAGGAGGCTGTCTTGCCGTCTCGCTGGTTCCGCCACGCGGGTGCCCCGGGGTCGTCCGGGGTCGGTTGTCGTCGTGGTGTTCGATACCCCCGCGTCGCCGGCTGAGCTGAAGCGGCGGAGGCCATCTTCGAGGCATTGACCCGCCCAAGCGCGGCCAATCGCGCCCGATGTCGCCGGCCATGGCGCGGCTCGGGTGGCACCATGGCGGACGAGACATCGATCATCACCCGGATGCAGGGACGGCCCCCGCCCCCTACCTCAGGCCGCGGTTGCGGAGCAGGGCGTTGGCCGTCGGGGGGCGGCCGCGGAAGGCGACGTAGCTCTCGGCCGGGTCGCGGGTATTGCCACGCTCCAGCACCTCGGCGCGCAACCTTGACGCCAGGGTCGGATCGAACACGTTCCCCGTTTCCTTGAAGGCCTCGAAGCCGTCGGCATCCATCACCTCGGCCCAGGTGTAGGCATAGTAGCTGGCCGAGTAGCCGCCATCGAAGATGTGGCTGAAGTGGGCAAGTCGGTGGCGCATCCCGACCTCCTCGGGCACGCCGAGCTGGCGCAGCTGCTCGGCTTCCCAGGCGCGCGCGTTGAAGTCGGCGGGCAGGGTCTGCACCTGGTGCAGGCGCATATCGAGCACGGCCGACGACAGCTGCTGTACGGTCAGGAAACCCTGGTTGAAGGTGCGCGAGGCCAGCAGGGCCTGCAGCAGGGGCTCGGGGATCGGCTCGCCCGCCACATTGCGCGCGTGCCGGCGCAGAATGTCCGGCTCGGTGGCCCAGTGCTCATAGACCTGGGCCGGGAACTCGACGAAGTCCCGCGACACGGCGGTGCCGGACAGGCCAGGGTACTGCGCCTTGCTCAGCAGACCGTGCAGGGCGTGCCCGAACTCATGGAACAGTGTCTCGGCTTCGTTGACCGAGATCAGGGCCGGCTGGCCGGCGGCCGGCGGCGGGATGTTCTGGTTGTTGACGACGATGGGGCTCTCGCCCAGCAGGCCGCTCTGGACGCGCAGGCTGTTCATCCATGCACCCGGCCGCTTGGTCGGGCGGGCGAACCAGTCGGCGTAATAGAGCCCAACCTTTGAACCGTCCGCCTCCCGGACCTCCCACACCCGCACGCCGGGAGCGTAGACCGGGATGTCGAAACGCTCGTGCATCGTCAGCCCGAACAAACGGTTGGTGGTCTCGAACATGGCCGCGACCATGCCCTCAAGCGGGAAGTAGGACTTCAGTTCGGCCTCATCGAGGGCGAACCGCTCGGCGCGCACCTTATCGGCGTAGTAGCGCCAATCCCACGGCTCCACGTCGGTGACGCCGTCGCGCGCCGCCAGGGCACTGATGGCCTGCAGCTCCTCGCGCGCTCGCAGCAGCGCCGGTTCGATCACCGTGGTCAACAGGGCGCTCGCTGCTTCCGGGGTTCCGGCCATCGCGGTCTCAAGCTGGAAGGCGGCGTGACTCGTTGCGCCCAGCAGCCGGGCCCGCTCCGCGCGCAGGCTGACCATGCGGGCGATGAGGGCGTTGTTGTCGTTGGCGTTGTCGTTGTCGCCGCGCATCACGAAGGCGCGCCATACCCGCTCCCGCGCCGCCCGGTCCGGGGCCGAGGTCAGGAAGGGCTCCACGGCGGACCGGGTGGCGGGGATCAGGAAAGCCCCGTCATGGCCAGCCGCGGTCGCCGCGGCCGCGGCGGCTGCACGCTGGTCCTGCGGCAGGCCCTCCACATCGGTAGAGACAAGAAGCACGGCGCTGGCGGTCTGGTCCGCCAGCAGGTTGCGGCCGAACTGGACGCCGAGGCTGGCCAGCTCCTCGTTGATCTGCGCCACGCGGGCGCGGGTCGTCTCGTCGAGGGCGGCACCGGCGCGGACGTAGTCGAGGCGGGTCTGTTCCAGCAGCCGCAGCTCTTCTGGCGTCAGGTCAAGGGACTCCCGAGCTTGCCACACCTCGTTGATCCGGGCGAACAGCGCCGGGTTCAGCAGCTGGGCGTTGGACAGCTGGGCCAGCTTCGGGGTGACGTTGCGCTGGATGTCCTGGATCGCCGGCGTGGCGTCGGCCGAGGCGACGTTGAAGAAGGTGCTGCTGACCCGCGCCAGCGGCCGTCCTGCCCGCTCGATCTCCTCAAGGGTGTTGGCGAAGGTGGGCGGCTCCGGGTTTTCGGCGATCCGGCGGAAGTCCTCATGCGCCGCGGCGATAGCCGCGTCGAAGGCCGGCTCATAGTGCTCCGGGCGGATGCGATCGTAGGGCGGGGTGCCGTCGGGCGCCGGCGAGGGGCTCAGCAGGGGATTGGCCTCCGCCACGGCGTCCGGGGCCTGAGCCTGGGCGACTGCCGTCACGGGGCCGCCGAGAAGAAGCGCGAGTGCGGCACCCGCGAGAAGTCGATTGCGCAAGACGAAACTCCGGAAGCCAGATCTGGAATGTTATGATATTACAGATAAACGGATTGGCGCAAGTCGCGCTGGGGTCCCGATCGCGCCGCCGCGCCGGCCGCCAGGGATGGGTGCCGCGGGAGTCGGCTTACCCTTGCGTAGCGTCGAACAGCCGGTTGACCTCGTTCCAGTTCACCACGCTCCACCAGGCCGTCAGATAGTCGGCGCGGCGGTTCTGGTAGTTGAGGTAGTAGGCGTGCTCCCAGACGTCGACGGCGAGGATCGGGGCACCGCGCACCTCGGACAGATCCATGAGCGGATTGTCCTGGTTCGGCGTCGAGGTGATCTCCAGCTGGCCGTCGCGCACGATCAGCCAGGCCCAGCCTGACCCGAAGCGCGAGGTGGCGGCGCGGTTGAAGGCGACCTTGAAAGCGTCCATCGAGCCGAAGTCCCGGGTGATGGCGGCGGCCAGCGCCGCCGAGGGTTCCCCGCCCTGGCCGACCGGGGCCATCAGCCGCCAGAACAGAGCGTGGTTCCAGTGACCGCCGCCGTTGTTGCGCACCGCAACCGGCAGGGTCGACATGCGCGCCATCAGCTGCTCAAGCGACAGGCCGGCGAGCGCGGAATCGGCCGCGATGGCGGCGTTGAGGTTGTCGACGTAGGCCTTGTGGTGCCGGCCGTGATGGATGCGCATCGTCTCGGCGTCGATGGCTGGCTCCAGCGCCTCGGGAGCGTAGGGCAGGGGCTCAAGTACGAAGGTGGCGATCGGTGCCTGGGCCGCAGATGGTGCGGGCCCGGCGAGAACCGGGCTGGCGCAGACGACCAGGACGGCGAGGCAGAGCGACAGCGAAACGGTGACGGGCTTTATCATGGCAAGGCTCCAGGCGCGGTCAGCTTACGGCACGATAGGGATACCCGCCGCCGCTGTCAGGATCTGCCCGACCGCGGCGGCGTTTCGTCGCCCCGGCTCATCCGTCCAACGTCTCTGCCAAGGCCGCGGCGTCGGCCGGCGCGGCCGAGCGTTCGTCGGCGAGCCTTTCGAGCAGTCGCTGGACGGGGCAAGGAGGCGACCGACGGGACGGTGTGGAGTGTGCTCGGCAACGGCAGCGGTCCCCCGGCACCTGCGGATATCGTCGGTGTTGGCGGACATCGGGGCAGTCCTCATTTTCGTGCGCGCATAGCCGCCCGCTGGTGGTGGCGACGTCTCGCCGGTGACGGCCGGGATGGAACTCTAGCCCCGTTCACTTAGGAGGAGAATGCGATAGCGACGTTCGTGGAACCGTGCGCCCTGTCGTCGCTGAAGGGGAGCGGGGGCGAACCATGAGACGGTCAGAGTATCTGGCCCAGATCATTCTGGGCGGCGTGGGGCTTGCGACCCTGTTCAAGCTGATTGCGGTGATCGGCATGATCATCGCGCCCGAGGGGCCCGATGGCCCCATGACCCGGACCTTTCAGCGGACTGCGAGCGTCGGGGAACTGACGCGCGAGCTCAAGCCCCTGGTCGACCTGTTCCAGGTGGACGAGAGCGCCGGCGGTGGAACCACCCTGGTCGAACTCGGTGACCTCAGGCCCACGCCTGAAAAGATCAGCGCCGTGCTGGCGGCCGAGGCCTGTTATGCGCTCCCGCCGGGTCGCGAGGCCCAGCCGGGGGACCTCTGCAGCGACGAGCGCCTAGCCCGCATCGAGACCCTCGTGCGCTGGTGGGCGCTGTTCGCCCTGTGCGCCACCATCCTCGTGGGGGGACTCTTTTGGGGGATCTATGACACCTTCCGCAGGTGGGTGTTCAATTCGAAGTATGGGAAGCCCCGCTCCGTCGATCGCCTGAGCAAGGTGTTCGAACAGGCTGTGAAGAAGGCGCAGGCTGTGCACCAGCCCCCCGACACCGGGGCCGATCGGCCGCATGACCTCGCCGATCTGATCTCGGGCGACTTCCGTTTCCTCCCGCCCCCGGAGGTCGCCGATCCCGCCGAGCCGGGCGTGACCTTCTGGCTGGTCTCCGGACTCATCATCGCCGGCAGCGCCCTGGTCGCCCTGTCGGGCGGCATTCTCGTCGCCGCCCTGATGGTGGTGGTCGCCCTCGGGACCCTGGTGCTTTTGCGTTTCCTCCTTGACCGCCTGCAGGCGGACGGCGTGGAGTATCTTCTGCAGTATGAACGCGTCGTGCGACCGGCCCCGGCGGAAGTCGCCGGCGATGATCCCGCCGCGACCCCGCTCTCCGCCGAAGCGGCGCTCGAGGCCCGGGCGGCGCGCGAGGCGGCCTTGCGCAAGCAGATGGAGGACCTCGCCGAGGAGAGGCTGGCGATCGCCAGGGAAAACCTCACGACCTATGAGGCGTTCCTCAAGGGTGGGTTCAGGTCGGTGGCGGAACAGAACCCGGCCTCCGGTGAGCGCCGCGTGGTTCTGGCCTTCGGCCTCGGCCTGCTCATGCTGCTGGCGGGCCACTGGCTGGCGGCGCACCTCATCCCTCTGATCGATGTCTGGGTGTTCGGTACCGGGAGCGAATGGTCCCTGTCGGAGGGGCTGGCACCTCTCGGCCAGCTGCTGGCCGCCCTGAAGCAGTCCAATGCCGCCAACGCACTGGCCGGGCCTGTTCTGCTCGCCGTCGTGGTCGCCTTGCTGGCCCTGAGCTTCGGCCTGGCCCTGGTCGCCGACCGGCGCCGGGCCCACCCCTCGCGCGACCGCACCCCGGCGCGTCTGTTCACGATCGCCGCCGTCGGGGCCGCCTGGGTCCTGTTCGTCTATTTGGCCGCGGTGCTGACCTGGCTGGCCGGTGTCCCCGAGGCTCGTCAGCCCGGGGAGGCCTTTCTGGTGCGCGGCGGCCTGGTATGCGAAGCCCCTGACAGCCCGGTGAAGGCAGGTGATCGCCCGGAGGCCGCCGGAGTCAGTGCGACCTGGGCGTTTGGCGACGACGGTCGAACAGCCTTTGATCTTGGCGGCGATCAGGGAGCCTGCACCCTCAACACCCTCATGCCCCATCCGGAGCCGACGCTCGCGGAATGGACCCGGGCGCCGGCCCGCGCGGAGCTCGCGATCGTCGTTGGTCTGGCCTCGTTCGAGGGGGCCGTCGAAACCGAGGAACAGCTGGCGGCGCGGCGGGCGCAAGCCCTGGCGCGCGAGCATGCCGGTCTCAGGGTGCTGAGCATCGTGCTGGGTCAGTACACCGGCCCGGCGCCCGAGAGCGGTGTCCGGCCCGCCGGCTCGGCCCCCCAGCGCAAGGTGCTGGTCTATCTCGCCGGTCGCCGCGGCAGCGGCGCGCGCCCGTCGATAACGGTGGTGGATGAAGCCAGGCTGCTGCAGGAGCTGCGCCGGGATCTCGAGGTGGTTCGGGGGCTCGACGTGGCGCAGTACTCGACCTGCGTGGTGCAGGCCGGGGACGCGATGACCATCGACGCGGACCTCACGAAGGCCTTCGGCTGCCCTGATCCAGGCTCCGGGGCTACCGCATCGCCGTCGCCAGCCACGGCGGGACCGGCAGGCCGCGGGCGGTCAGGAACTGCGGATTGAACAGGCGCGAGGCGTAGCGGCTGCCCGGGTCGCACAGGAAGGTGACGATGGTCTTGCCGGGGCCGAGCTCGCGCGCGAGGCGCACCGCCCCGATCAGGTTGACGCCGCTGGAGCCGCCCAGCGACAGTCCCTCCTCGCGCACCAGGTCGAACAGGGTGGGCAGGAAGTCGGCGTCCTCGATGCGCCAGGCGTGGTCGGGGGTGAAGCCCTCGAGGTTGCCGGTGATGCGCCCGACGCCGATGCCTTCAGTGATCGAGGAGCCCTCGGCCTTCATCTCGCCGCAGGTGAACCAGCTGTAGAGCGAGGCGCCCGCCGGGTCGGCCAGCGCCACCTGGATGTCGGGGTTGCGCTCCTTCAGGAAAGCCCCCGCACCGGTCAGGGTCCCGCCCGAGCCGACCACGCTGACGAAGCCGTCGATCCGGCCCTCGGTCTGGGCCCAGATCTCCGGCCCGGTGCCCTCATAGTGGGCGAGGCGGTTGGACAGGTTGTCGAACTGGTTGGCCCAGAAGGCACCGTTGGGCAGCTCGGCGTCGAGCTCGCGCGCCAGCCGGGCCGAGTGGTGGACGAAGTGGCCTGGACTGGAGAAGGGGGCGGCGTCGACCTCGACCAGCCGGGCACCGAGCGCCCGCACCGCCAGCTTCTTTTCCTCCGACTGGGTGCGCGGCATGACCACCACGACCGGATGGCCCAGCGCCGCGCCAACGAGGCTGAGGCCTATGCCGGTGTTGCCGGCGGTACCCTCGACAATGGTCCCGCCGGGCCGCAGTTCGCCGCAGGCGCGGGCGCGCCGGATGATCGACAGCGCCGCCCGGTCCTTGATCGACTGGCCGGGGTTGAGGAACTCGGCCTTGCCGAGGATCTCGCAGCCGGTCGCTTCGGACAGGCGGTTCAGGCGGATCAGCGGCGTGTCGCCGATCAGGTCGATGACGGAGCGTCGGACGGTCAAGGGAGTCTCGCGGCGAGGGGATAAAGGGTCAGCGGGCCGTCGCGACACGACCGCAAGATGGATGTCGCATCCGGTCTTGTCGACGCTGGACCAGCGACCAACCCGCGCGCCGGCTCCGGGTGGTACGGCGCGGGTACTTGGCCAGCAGCCAGTCGAGCGGTAGCCCGGATCGGGCAGCTGACGGTCCCGAAGGTCGTCGTCGCCCGCAGCACGCCGATGGTCTGCGCCTCACTGAACCTGCTCTTCTTCACGTCCGCTCGCCAATCCGGTCCTCTTCAATCTCACCTGAAAATCATAGGCGATTACCTATCCATGCTTGGTAGGCAATTACCTATGGATAAAACATGGGCTATGTAGCCGCTGATCAAGATCCGTTCCGCGCCATCGCCGAGCCCAGGCGTCGATTGATCCTCGACGCCACGATGAGCGGCGAAAGGACTGTCCGGGAGCTGACCGCACTGTTGCAGGTGCGGCAACCGACCGTCTCCCAACACCTGCAGGTGTTTCGGCTGGCTGGCCTCGTCGGTGCGCGGCGGGTCGGGCGCAACACCTTCTACTCGCTGAAGCCCACTGAACTCGCGAAGGTGGCGGACTGGCTCGACAAGTATCGGGATTTCTGGAGCGACCGGCTCGATGTGCTGGAAACCCACCTGAAGAAAAGGCAGTAGTGAGGCGAAGCATGCGCGCGATCCGTTTGAGCCGTACCTACAACTATCCACGCGACATGGTCTGGGCAGCAATCGCAGACAGCGATGCCCTGGCGGATTGGCTGATGCCGAACGACTTCCAGCCCGTCCTCGGCCATGCGTTCACTTTCCGCACCAAGCCGGCACCCGGCTTCGACGGAATCGTGCACGCCAAGGTTCTCGACATCGTGCCGCCCGAAAGTCTCGTCCTGGCCTGGAAGGGCGGTCCCCTCGACACGACCGTCACCTTCGATCTGGTTGAGGTGACCGAAACCGAAACCCGCCTGACTCTCATCCATGACGGGTTCCGTGGGTTCTCCAACCTGATGCCGCGTGTGTTCCTGGGCATGGGGTGGAAGAACCTGCTCAGCCGGAAGCTGGCCGATTGCATTGCCCGCCGGAGGGCCCGGTAACGGCTCTGTCGCCAGCTGGGTTGGATGCCGCTGTTATCCGCAATCTTGCCGGCAAGACCTGGCGAATACTGGAACAATGGCAAGCCTTGGCGGACGCGGCCGGCCCCTTCGCAAAGCCCGCCGCTGCGGTCGCATGGCTTAAGTCCGCGCACGGTCCCAGCCTTTCGAAGGCGCAGATTGTTGTCCGCACCCTGTCGACCGCTGCGGTCCAGCATGAGTCCAGGATCGATCCGACCGAGGCCTTGGGCGGCCCGGTCGGGGCGGCAAACCGCGAACTGTTCGAAGCCCTTGTCACACAGGTCCGAAAGACCAGGACCGAATGCCATGCACGACTTGGTGTCCGGCGCAGGGCGTTGGGTTGGACAGGGCGTCGTCTCGCGCGGGAGCGAGCGCAGCCGGGAACCGTCCCGGTCGTCGTCGATGTCATCGAACAGTTTGCGCCGGGCCCTTGCGCGACCGGCTTTGAGACGGCGGTGCATTCCCGGGTTTTCAAGGGCGGAGAAACGCGCTCCGCCAGTGGGTTGTCCCGGCAAACAGTGTGTCCGAGACGGGGTTGCAGGCGAGCGCCCCTGCCTGAAGGCGGCATCACCGCCACGTCGTCCCCGGGGATTGAGTTCCGGGACGGAATCCGCCAACGTTGACAAAGCTGCCTGATCAATGCGTCACCAATTCTGGCGCTTGATTTCGCATGAAGCGGCCTTGCCTGGCTGTGAGTCGCGCGAGATTGGCCAGAGGCCTCACCATGTTGGCGAGGCCTTTCAACGTGACCAGTGGTCTGTCTCCATGGAAGTTCGTTCCCTGCATCAGGCTGGCGCGGAGGCCACCCCGGTCCCCGCCGCAACCCTGTCGGTTCCGGAACTGACTGTCATCTTGCCCACCTACAACGAGCGGGAGAATGTGCCCCTGGTTGTGGCGGCGCTGCGCAGGGCGCTGACCGGAATTGCCTTTGAGGTGGTCTTTGTCGACGACAATTCGCCCGATGGAACCGCCACGATAGCCCGCGAGATTGCCGCAACGGATCCGCGCGTGCGTGTCATCTGCCGGATCGGCCGACGTGGTCTGGCAGGTGCCTGTATCGAGGGCATGCTTTCGTCCTCAGCCCCGTTTGTTGCGGTAATGGATGCTGACCTGCAGCACGACGAGACCCTGCTGCCGAAGATGCTGGCCGCCCTGAAGGCGGGTGATCGGGATCTGGCAGTGGCGAGCCGCAGGACCGAAGGCGGGGCCATAGGCGAGGGCCTGTCGAGCATCCGTGCGGCCGGCTCCAACCTCGCCAATGCCCTGGCGCAGAGGCTGCTCAAGGTGACCCTGACCGACCCGATGAGCGGCTTCTTCATGCTGCGCCGTCCGATAGTTGATGAGCTGGCCCCGAAGCTGTCAGTGCAAGGCTTCAAGATCCTGCTCGATATCGTGGCGAGCGGCCAAGGCCGTTTGCGCATCGTCGAGTTTCCCTTTGTTTTCCGCGAGCGCCGCGAGGGCAAGAGCAAGCTCGATGCACTCGTGACGTTCGATTATCTGGGATTGCTGGTGTCCAAGTATTTCGGCGACCTTGTGTCTGTCCGCTTCCTGATGTTTGCGCTGGTCGGGGCCAGCGGCGTGCTGGTGCATCTGTTGGCGCTGCGTGGCTCCATGATCGGGCTTGGGCTCGATTTCAACGTAGCGCAGACGTTGGCGACGTTTGTCGCCATGACGACCAATTTTGCGCTCAACAACCGACTGACATATCGGGATCGCCGCCTCACCGGCCTTGCGATGCTCCGGGGTCTCCTGACGTTCTACGCGGTGTGCAGTGTCGGCGTCCTGGCTAATGTTGGCGTCGCCAACATGATCTACCAGAGCGAGCCGGTCTGGTGGCTGGCCGGTACGGCGGGTGCGGCCATGGGCGCAGTCTGGAACTACGCCGCCTCGTCGGTCCTCACCTGGCGCAGGCCATGAGCGACCCGCGCGCTGGAGTTGCCGCCCGGGGCCACGGCGTCGATGAGCTGCCAGTTTGGCTCGCGCCGCGGTCGCTTCTGGGTCTCGTTGCGCTCCTGACCATGTTCCGCTTGTGGGGCGCGGCCAGCGCCGGCCTTGCCGAAGATGAAGCCTACTATCGACTGTGGGGCCTGTTCCCGGCCGGCGGCTACTATGACCACCCACCGATGGTCGGCTGGTGGATCTGGCTCGGCCAGGCGATCGCTGGCGATACGGCGCTGGGCCTTCGGTTGGTGGGCGTGCTGTCGGTGGCAGTCGGATCGCTGGCGCTGTGGCGAACGGCGGATATCCTGTTTGACCGCAGGGTCGCCGGGCTTTCGGTACTGTTTCTCAATGCGACGCTGCTCGTCGGCATTGGCGGGATCTTGATCACGCCGGATGCACCCTCGGTCCTGTTCTGGGGCCTGACAATCTGGGCTCTGGCGGAGTTGCAGATTTCCGGGCGGGCCTACTGGTGGCTTGCCGTAGGCGCGTTCGCCGGTTGTGGCCTCCTGTCGAAGTATTCCGCTCTTTTCCTTGGAGCGGGCATCGTGCTTTGGCTGGTAGCTGTCCCTTCGGCGCGGCGCTGGTTCTCTTGCTGGCAATTGTGGCTGGGCGGTGCTCTGGCGATTGCCTTGTTCACCCCGGTAATTCTCTGGAACCACGCCTATGACTGGGCCTCGTTCTACAAGCAGTTCGGACGTGCCGGGCGGGTCGACGGCTTGAGTTTCAAGTATGTATTCGAGTTCGTTGGCGCTGTTTTCGGCCTGCTTAACCCGTTGATCGCTGTTCCCGCAGCCGCCGGGAGTGTGATGCTTATGCGGCGTCTGCGTCAGGGGAACGAGGCAGCCGGACTTCTGCTTCTGACCTCGCTGCCGTTCCTCTTCTATCTCTTGATCCACTCTCTGCATTCCCGTGTAGAGGGCAACTGGCCGGCACCGCTGTTCCTTGCAGCCTGCGTCATGTCCGCAGTGTTCATCGGCGACCAGACGCAAAGGATCTGGCGTGGCGTTGCCATTGGCGCGGTCGTTTTCGGGCTTGCGTTGGGAATTGTGGTGCAGATTCACGCTGTCAATGCCTTTACCGGCAGGCTGGCTCGCCAGGATCCGACGTCCCAGTTGCGTGGCTGGCCAGAAGTTGTCGGCGATGTCGAACGAATTGCAGCGCAGGAAGGTGCAGTCTACGTGGCGACCACCAGCTATGGCATGGCCGGCCAGCTTGCCTATGGCTTGCGCCAGAATGACCTGCCCGTCGTTCCGCTTACCGAGCGTATCCGCTATGTCATGATGCCGGGGCCGGACCGGGAGCGGCTCGCGGCTACCGGCCTCTATGTCGCGGAGGCGCGGCGTGACGAACGGGTCAAGCTTGAAGCAACTTATGGTGAGGTTGCACCGGTGGCGACGCTGACCCGCAAGGTCCTTGGAACGCCGCTCGAGAGCATCGCGGTCTACAGGGTATCGGGCCCATTGCGGGATCCCCTGGAGCCGATTGACCCGCAGACGTGGCTTTCCGGCACCCCTCCCTAGGCCGGGGTCGGTTCGGCGGGACGTGGTTTAACCCGGCTCGGATTTAAGTGCGTTTTCATTCGGGAGCCTGATTCACGGGATCGGCGGAGCCGTGAAGCGAACCACCTCAACCCGTCGCGCTCCGGGAAGGTCAGCGCGGCACCTGTGCCTGACCTTGCCGGATTCGTTGTCATCTTTAGCTCATTCAGTCATCGGCAGCTAAGCGTGACACTCAGGCTTTCGTCGGGCTCTCTGTTTCCCAGAAGTTCTTGGGGTTCATGGTCTCCTGGCGCAGCCTTGCGTTTCACAATCGCAAGTCACGGCCCGGTGAGCGGGAGGGTGCCTTCGCTCGCCGCCGGACGGAGGAAGGGAGCACAATGCCCAGGTCCGGGCGTTCAACTGCCGGTCCGCGCAGCGCTGCAGAGCGCCAACCGGAACCCCGGCCTGGCTGGCACGGGGCCAGTGCCAGGCTTGGCGGAGACAGCACAACGCGCTACGACGACGCGGCGGCCCCGACAAAAAAGGCCCGACGGCGCAAGCGCTCCCGGGAACACCGCCAGCCCCGCCGGAGCTCCCGGGAGCCGACGCGAGTCTCATGACTTGTGGTCAAGGGTTGGTGTGCCGACCGTCAAGGGGGGCCCTGGGAATGCATCGAAGAGTTTCAGGGAGTCGGGTCATTTCAGGTGGCGATTTCACCGTCACTTCGCATAAATCACTTGTTCTACAGTTATGTGTATTCCGCCAGCGGGTAACTTCAAGAGGAAACGTCTGTGACTGATTTCAGCCCCCGCAAGGGAATGAGTGAGCGCGAGCTCGCGGCGCTTGTCGACGCAATTCTCGTGGAGGCGTCGTTGGCTGAAAAGGTCGCAATGATGAGCGGTCATGGCTTCTTCAAGGCGTGGGCTGAAGATGAACAGGTTTGGTGTGCGAGACCTTATCGAGCTGGCGGCGGCCTCGAGCGGCTTGGTGTTCCGGCGCTTTACTTCACCGACGGCCCTCGAGGTGTCGCTGGCGGCAACTCGACGTGTTTTCCCTGTTCGATGGCCCGCGGGGCCACCTTCGACACCGATCTGGAGCGAAGGATCGGCGAGGTCATGGGGATCGAAACCCGCGTGGCCGGCTGCACATTGTCGGGTGCGGTATGCATGAACCTGCTCCGCCATCCGGCATGGGGGCGCGCGCAGGAAACCTATGGCGAGGACCCTCATCACCTCGGCGAGATGGGTGCCGCGCTCGCGCAAGGCATCCAGACGCACAACGTCTTTGCGACAGTCAAGCATCTTGCCGTGAACTCGATGGAGAACGCACGCTTCAAGGTCGATGTAGAGGTCGATGAGCGCGCGCTTCACGAAGTCTATCTGCCTCATTTCAAGCGCGCGATCGATGCGGGATGCGCCAGCGTCATGAGCGCGTACAATAAAATGAATGGCGAGTACTGCGGCCAGAACCGTGTGCTCCTGACGGATATATTGCGTAGGGAGTGGAAATTCGACGGCTTCGTACACAGTGATTGGGTTCTCGGCGTTTATCACCCCTATGGCGCGTCTGCCGGACTGGATGTGGAGAATCCCGAGCCGGTCCATTTTGGGAAACGATTGATCGCGGCTGTCGAAGGTGGAGCGGTCGAGCCTGAGGTGATCGACCGGGCCTGCCGCCGGATCTTGCGTGTGATTTACCGATTTGCTGCAGCTGAAGATCCCCTTGAGCATTACGGTAAGGAATTGTCGGCTGCGCCGGCCCATGTGGCGGTGGCACTTGAGGCCGCTGAGAAGTCGGCAGTCCTGCTCAAGAATGAAGACGTCCTGCCGCTGCGCACGGACAAGATCGAAAAGCTTGCGGTCCTGGGCCGCCTTGCCGCGCTGGAGAACACCGGCGATGAAGGATCGAGCAGGGTCCGCCCGCCCTATGTGGTGACGCCGCTCGAAGGGCTGCGGCGGGCCGCCGATCGATTGGAGATCAGGACGATCCTGACCGGTGATGAAGGCGATCCGGACGCCGCCGCCTCGGCCGCGAATGCTGCCGATGCCATCGTGGTGGTCGTCGGGAACACTGCGGATGACGAAGGGGAGTTCATTCCCGGTGATATCGGTCTCGGCGCTGAGCTTTCTCCCGAGGTGCGGGAGCAGCATGTTCGGCCGAGCCGGGGAGGGGACCGTACCCGCCTGAACCTGCGCGCCGACCAGCAAGCCCTGATCGCCATTGCTGCTGCTTCAGGCAAACCGGTGGTGGTCGTGATCGTGGCGGGTTCCGCGATCATGGTGGAGGAATGGCATGAAAGTGTCGGAGCCATACTGCAGACTTTCTACTCGGGCATGGAGGGCGGAACGGCGCTCGCCCGGCTCTTGTTCGGCGAGATCTCGCCTTCGGGGAAACTCCCCTTTGTTGTTGCGCGGGCCGAAGGCGATTATCCGTTCTTCGACAAGGACGCCAATCGGATTACCTATGATCTCTGGCATGGCTATACGAAACTTGATCGTGACGCGATCACGCCGCGCTATCCGTTCGGGCATGGTCTGTCATACACGCAGTTTGCCTATCGGGCTCTGAAGGCGCGCGCAGGCAAGGACGCAATTCACATCCAGGTTACTGTGGTAAACGAGGGCGACGTGGCCGGCGATGAGGTTGCGCAACTCTATATCGGTTCACCGGGGCGCGCAGTCGAGCGCCCCGCGAAACTGCTCAAGGCTTTCACCCGTGTCACACTTTGTCCCGGAAAACATCGCGCTATCGAGTTTATGGTGCCGTTTGACGACCTGCGATACCGCGACCCCCACACTCATGATTGGCGGTTTGAACCGGGTGAATACCGAATACTGTGTGGCGGCAGCTCGGGCTCGTTGATAGAGACGAAGATTCAATTGTAGGCCAAGAGTTCGGCAAATCAGCCTGTTTCATGTCCGCCTCAGGGACTGATGCTGTCCGGATGACCGGAACATTCTCCGATCAGCATGCATCATGGCCTGCGGCGGCAAAGTCGCTGGCGCATTCTCGGAGCGAGCAGATCCGGATGATCCGGGCGGTCGCGTCGCGGAACTGTTCGAGGGTTCTGGCGGCGGGACTACAACGAGCGCCGACCCCACTCGAAGCTCGGCTGGCTGACGCCGAGCGCCTACGCTCAGGCGCCAACCGGACAGGTCGGCCGGTCTGCTGCGCTGGTTGATGGCTGCGCAGACCGGCCTCTTGCCAACCCCGGCAACCCCGGATCAGATCGCCCGCGGACCTTCGTTATGGCTGGATGAGAAACGGGGGTCACGTCAGAGCTTCTGAACGAGACGCTGTTCCGTTGGCGGCCCATGCCCGCCCCGACCTGGTCCAGCGTCAGGGTGCGAACCTGCCTCTCGCTTGCCCACCCGGGCCAACCCGGGACTGCCGTCATGGCGGGATGAAGAACAACGGTCACCTCACTGCTATTGCATTCGAATGCAAACTGCCTTTGATGGGGATATGCACGCGCCTTTCGCCAACACGCCGCTTGAACAACGGATCGTTCGGTTTGCGGATCTGATCCCGTGTACCACGGCTTTCATCGATGCGCGGACGCCGGGGTCAGATGCGAAGGAGAATTTCACCATCATCGGCCCGGGCGTCGCCGAGAACCCGGATCAACACGTCCATATCCGTGAGCCGCATGGCTTCAATATTGGCGGAGCGAGGCAGCCTCCGGGTTGTGTCAACTCCCAGCATTTCCACGAGACCGCTGAAGTCTTCTTTGTTCACTCAGGTCGGTGGGCTTTCCGTACCGGCGAGTATGCAGATGAGGGCGAGGTGATCCTGAGCCCCGGCGACACGATTTCCATTCCCGTGCATGTGTTCCGTGGCTTTGAGAATGTGGGCCGGGAGACCGGCTTTCTGTACGCCGTCCTCGGGGGGGACGATCCCGGTCGGGTGGTATGGGCACCGGATGTGCTGGAGCGTGCCAAAGGGCATGGCCTGGTCTTGCTTCAGAGCGGTCGGCTCGTCGACACTCTCAAGAACCCTCCACCTGACAGTAATGATCCTGTCGTACTCCCCGAGTCCCGGTCCGAGCTCAAGCGGGTCGTTCGGCATGTCGACAGTCAGGCTCTTGAAGCTTTTGTTGTTCGTGACAATGCATCTACGGGTCAGGTTCTTTCAGCCGGGGTCGGCTTTGGCGAGCATGTGGTGATCGGTCCGGAAAACATGCGCGAACCAGCTCCCGCGGCACCGCTGGACTGGCCGCATGGTTTCGTCTGCCGTCGGGTTCGACTGGTGGCCGGAGCCTCCGGTTCTCCTGTCCGTCGCGCAGAGCCCGAGGTCATCTTCGTCCACTCCGGCGAATTGGAGATCGCTGTTGACGGCGAGCGATCGGTTCTGTCCGTGGGCGATACTGTGACCGTGCCCGTCGGTGCCGCCCGGACCTTGTTCTCCTCGTCGGGCGCTGACCTGTTCGTCACACGCGGCAGCGACGCACCCTTGCCGGCCAAGCCTCTCGAAGACCTGGCGGGCTGATGGAGACTGAACACGCCTGGAAGGGCTTGGCCGCGATCGTGCCGTCTCCGGCGGGGCGATCAATCGAGGACTTGCTCTCCCCGCGTCCCCGGCGGCAGGCGCTGACCGGGTTTGACGCGGACTACAGCGACATTGTTGATTACATCATCCGCTGCACCCACAGGATCTGGGAAGAAAAGAACGTTGGCCTGTGCCGGTCGCATTATGGCCGGGACTGCTCCATCCACACCCTGGCCGGACCCGTGACGGGGGCCGAGGCGGTGGTCGCCAATACCCTTGCCACCCTTGCGGCCTTCCCGGACCGCAGCCTGATCGGCGAGGACGTGATCTGGAGCGAGGACGCCCCCGGTCTTTTTCATACCTCGCACCGGATCGTCAGCTTGATGACCCATCTCGGCGATGATGCCTTCGGCCCGGCGACGCTCCGGCGAGCGCAGGTCACCACGATCGCCGACTGCCTTGTGCGCGAGAACCGGATCATCGAGGAATGGCTGGTTCGCGATAATGCGCATCTGCTTCGACAGCTCGGTATCGATCCCTGGACAGTCGCACGATCCCAGGCGGAGACGGATCGCGCGGAAGGTTCTGCGGGTCATGCCTGGCGAGGCGAAGAGATCATGCGCGTCCTCGATGGCGGAGGCCTTGTTGCGCACCCCCCCGCCGATCATCCGGCTGCGGGGCCTGCAGCCATGCTGGAGATGGCCGTCAACGCCGCCCGGCTGGGCGATGCCTCGCACATGATGTCGGTATCAGCCGAGGGATCCTGGCCCTCGGGGCGGAAGTGGGTCGGACGAGGCGGCTGGATCGGAGCGATGAACCAGTTGACGGCCGTACTTGAAGCCTCGCGAGTGGTGATCGACCACTGGGCAGCAACGGCCCTGCCGCATGATGAGATTGCGGTCGCGCTCCGTTGGTCCCTCGCTGGCCGCCATGTCCGGCAGGGCGTGTACGGCCCCGCGACCGGCCGACAGCTCCTCGTGCTCGGCGTCAGCCATTATCGGATAAGGAACGGTCGCGTCGTGGAGGATGTGACAGTCTTCGACGAGCTGGCCGTGCTGCGCCAGCTCGCAGGAGGCCTGGGTGCATGACCGCGCTTGCTCGACTGCTGAGCGGTGAAGGTCCGCCAGTTCTCCAGTCCTGCCGCTTCGAGGGGCTGGGCGGGCAGCTGTATGGCCGACGAGCCATTAGTCAAGCGTTCAAGACACTTGCCTTCGGCGAAGCCGTAGTCGAGTTCGAGACCGGTAGGCTGGGGGTCTGGCTGGACGCTCGCCACGCCATCGTTGCAGACCTTGCCGAGGGGGGGATCCAGCGAATCTGGCTACTTGGTCAGACGCTCGTCCTGTCCCCCCATCCCGCCTTGAGCATACCTGCGGACCCGGACCTTACCCAGGCCTTCGGTGAAGTTCGCTTTGACCCGAGTGATCACCCCGAACTTGTTCCGGGCGACGGAGCGCGGCTCCTCTCCGCGGCAGCCGACTGGCCCAACGCGGGCCTCGCGGCGCCTCGCCCCGTGATCCTGAGGGCAGTCTCCTTTGACCATGGCGCTGCGGCCCTCGTCCGGCTGGAGGGCGAGACGGGCGTGGGAACGTCACGCCCGGTCGCCCTGAACGCCCTGGTTATTGTTGGACACGGCGGTGTCGAGCGACGGCTGGACGAGGCGGGCAGGACCTCAGCGTTGGCCCGGCCCTGGGCTCCTCGTCTTTGAGCCGTGCAGCGGGCTCTGCAGCGCCGAGTGTGCCAGTTTGGCGACATGTTTCTGCATTCGAATGCAAATACCGTGGACAAGCAACGCATTCGAATGCAGTCTGGTAGTCTCCGATCCGGAGCGAACCACCGAGGGGGCTGGAAGGCGATGTCGAACAGGTACGGATTGACGGGTATCTCATTTGCGGTTCTGGCACTTGCGGCCTCGCCCACCTGGGGGCAGTCGGCTTCGGATCCCGAGACCACGACCGTTGAGGAAATCGTGGTCACCGCACAGCGTCGGGCCGAGAACCTCCAGGACGTTCCTGTGGCGGTCACGGCCCTGTCGTCAGAGACGCTTCGGGATAATGACATTCGCGACCTGTCGCGCGTCGAGGTTCTGACGCCTGGCTTCACCTTCGGGAAGTCAGGTTCCGACGCTCGCCCTGCCATTCGCGGGGTGCGAACCGAGAACGTGGGGGTCTCCGGCGATCCCTCGATCGGCTACTTCAGCGACAACGTCTATCGAAGCCGGGCTTCCCAGGCGAACGAGCCTTTTGTCGATGTGGCACGGGTCGAGATCCAGCGTGGGCCTCAGGGTACCCTCTACGGTCGCAACACTTTCGGCGGCAATATCGCGATATCCTCGAATGCGCCGACCGAAGAATTCGCTGCCGGGTCCAGCCTGACACTGGGTAGCTTCAATCGTGTTGCCGTGGACGGCTATGTAAACCTGCCGATCAGCGACATGCTGCAACTCCGTATCGCGGCGTTGCGTGAGACCATGGACGGATACGTCCAGGGTGTCAGCGACGACCTGGACATTTTCGACCGCGACACCAGCTACGCTCGCGTCGGCGTCCGTTTCGCGCCAACGCCACAGCTGGAAGCGGTGTTGCGCTACAGCCGCTGGATCGAGCAAGGCACCGGCGGCGCTGCCTTCGGCTATCGGGTCGGCGGGATCTTCGTGAACCCCGCGACCGGTAACTTCGACATCAACGGGCAGCCGTTCTTGCTCCGGTATGACCTGCCGCGCACGGGCCGTCCTCTGATCGAGGGTATTCCAATAAATCCCGACCCACTCTTCTACGGCGGAGACACCAGGCTCGTTCAGGACCTCGAACAGAACGCCTGGAGCGCCAATGTCTCCTATGACTTTGGCCCCATCATCTTCAGCTCGATCACCGGCTATATCGACTATCAGGTTTTCAGGAACGCTGACAACGACTTCTCGCTTCGCGCTGGTAATGTCGACGGGCAGGAAGACAAGCTTGAGAGCTTCAGTCAGGAGTTCCAGCTCGCATCGAACGGCGACGGGCCGCTCGACTGGATCGTCGGTTACTTCTATTTCAATGAGGACGTGACAGCGTCGTTCTTCTCGAGCTGTCCAACCCTGGCGCGTGATACTGTAGGGTGCGCCTTCGCTGCCGGCCTGCCCGAAACGACCTCAAACGCCGTGTTCGGCCAGGCCTCCTGGTGGGCGATCCCGGATCGTCTGCGCGTCACGGGCGGCGTGCGATACACTGAAGATGAAAAGGTCATCCGTCGCGCCAACGCAAGGACCGATGCCAACCAGCGTCTCACCTCGGTCACTCCTACAGGTCAGGAGTTTGACTTCACCTTCAGCGAGACCACGTGGCGGGTGAATGCCGAGTATCATCTCGACGATGACAGGATGCTGTACGCTACCGCCTCGACAGGTTTCCGCTCTGGCGGTTTTAATGCGGGCTTCTTCACCAATCCCGCACTTCCGGGTGCCTTCGGGCCCGAGACGGTGACGGCCTATGAGGTCGGATCGAAGAATCGCTTCTGGGGCGATCGGCTGCAGCTCAACCTTTCAGCATATCGGAACAACTTCCAGGACCTGCAGGTCCAGAACCAGTTCCTGATTGTTACGCCGACCGGCACCACCACCACCTCGGTCATCCTCAACGCCGCCGAAGCCCATAGCCATGGTCTGGAGCTGGAGGTCCAGGCCGTGCCCATGGACAACCTGAATGTTGCCTTCTCGGCCACCCTGATGGAGGCGCAGTACGACGACTATCGCAACGTTCCCGCTCCTGCAAACTATACGGGTTTCCTCGACTATTCGGGCAATGACGTTCCCTACAGCCCAAGCCTCAAGCTGACAGGGCAGGTCGGCTACGATTTCGTCCTGGGGAGCGGCGCTGTCGTCACGCCACAAGTTACGGTATTGTACTCGGACGAGTATTATCTGACCGATACCAACACGGTTCTGGACCTGCAGGACGCATTCGCCAAAGTCGACTTGCGTGTGAGTTGGGTTGATGCGTCGAGGCGTTACAGGTTCGACGTCTTCGCCAACAATGGTGGTGACGAGGTGACCCTCAACCGGGCAACATTCGGCTCTCGCGGACTGAACCAGAGCTACGATGCACCGCGAATGTACGGCATCCGCCTGAGCGCAGCCTACTGAGTCTCTGTCTCTCAGACTTCCCGGGGCGGCCTCGGCTGCCCCGGGGTTTTCTCGCCCAGGCTCAGAACCCCGCCTCGGTCCTCAGCGCCAGGGCACCGTTGCGGATAAAGGCGTGGTCGGCTCCCAGCAGGAAGAAGCTGCTTCCCTGTTCGCGCCACATCGAAAGTTCCGACAGGTCCGGGGTGAACATCCCAACCGTCCTGCCGATTGCACGGCAGGCAGCGATTATCCCGGATACGGCTGCGATAACGCGGGGAGATTTGGGATCAGTTTCGCCCAACGCTACCGTCAGGTCGATGCGGCCGATAAAGATCGCGTCGATCCCCTCGACGCCGACCAGGGCGTCCAGGTGCTCCAGCGCCTCGACATCCTCGATCTGGAGGATGACGCTCGTTTCCGTCCGGGTGCTCGCCAGCCGTCCGGCAATCGCCGGGCTGAGATAGCCCGAGGCTCTTGTCCCGCCCGCGTATCCTCGCCCTCCGGCACCGTAGTGGCAGGCCCGGACGGCCGCCTCGGCTTCCTGCGGTGAACGGATGTGGGGCACGATCACGCCGGCCGCTCCGAGGTCCAGCGCGTTGAGGATCTCGTGCGGCGAAGCCGACGCGACGCGTACCAGGGTCGGCATCCCGCCCGCCCGTGCTGCCAAGAGTCCTCGATCAAGGTCGATCCGGTCGAACGGCGCATGTTCCGCGTCCAGACAGAGGCAATCGAGACCCGTCTGGGCCAGCACTTCGACCACCGATGGATGAGGTGTCTTGACGAAGGTACCGAGGAGAGCGTCACCCTCGATCAGCCTCGTCTTGAGTTTGGCCGCGACGCTCATCGCACCTTCCACAACCGGTCCGAAGCGATGGCCGCTCCCTCGACCAGCGCCCCCAGCTTGGCCCAGGCGATGTCCGGATCGACCGGCCCGAAGCCGGCGAAGGTGCCGAAGCCGCAGTCTGCGCCCGCCACTACACGCTCACGCCCGACGAGGTTGGCGTAGCGCTCGATCCGTTGGGCCACCAGTTCAGGGTGCTCGATGAAGTTGGTGGTAGAATCGATCACGCCGGGGATGATGATCAGATCGCCGGGTAGTTCGTTCTCCTCGAACCAGGTCCATTCGTGAGCGTGACGAGGATTGGCTGCTTCGAACAGAATGGCCCCCACTTTGGCCCGTCGCGCCAGTCCGAACACTGTCTCGAAAGGTGCGTCGCAGTGGTGCGGACCCTCGTAGTTGCCCCAACAAACGTGCATCCGCACCCTGTCAGGCGGAACGTTCGAAAGAGCAGAATTGAGGGCTTCGAGATGGCCCTCACAGGCCCGGACGTAGTCGGACTCGGGCAGGTCCTTGAACATCATGTGCCGGCCGACGCCAAGATCGGGGCTGTCAATCTGGAGCACGAATCCCGCGTCGACGATGGCCTCATACTCCGACCTCATGGCTTCAGAAAGGGCCTCCAGATAGGCATCCTGGGTCGGGTAGTGGCCGTTGGGCTGGAACAGGGCGATCACGCCGGGCGAGGCCGAGTTCAGAAAGGCCTCGACGGGCCGCGCATTGCCGGTTGCAGCGACCATGTTCGAGATGTCGGCATTCAGCGGTCCGTCATCCTTCACCGCGATCGGCCCCACGCACATGGGCCGGCGATATGTGGGGGTGCCCCCACCGGACGCCTGGCGCGCCAGAAAGTTCGGAAACTGCTCCAGGTCCTGCGGCGCCCGCCGTGGGCTGTCGCCGCCGAACCCGTCAAGGCGGTCTTTGACGTAGGTTGCGTAGGAGATCTTGCTCATCTCCCCGTCCGAGACAACGTCGAGTCCCGTTTCAACCTGTCGCCTCACTGTCTCGACGACCGCGTCGAAAACAACCGTCTCAAAGGCATCACTGTCGAACTCGGCATCTTCACTCTCGCGCGCGAACAGGCCGCGAGCCACAGCGGCCGGACGCGGCAGGCTGCCGACGTGAGTGGTCAGGATCCGGTCGATCGACGTCTTCATGCGGGCTCCAGTTGACGGACGAGGGCATTGATCTCGACGGCCACGGCGGCGGGTGCCTCAAGCGGGGCCATGTGGCCGCAGTCGGGAATCAGGACAAGTCGTGCCTGCGGCACCGCCTCGGCCAGGCGGCGGGCTGCGTCTGCCGGGGCGACCCGGTCCGCCTCGCCCGTGATGACGGTGACCGGCATTGTCAGGGCACCCAGCAGGGTCTCGGGGTCGGGTCTTTCCATCAGAGCCCTGACGTGCCGCCGGAACTGGGCTACTCCGGCGTCCAGCGCCATCTCCCACACCAGACGTCGCCCAACCTCATGCGCCTCGGGCTCCGCGAAGTAGACGGGCTTGAGTTCCTCGCGGACCAGTCTGGCGAAGCCGCCCGCATCGGCAATGCTGATCTGGCGGGCGCGACGTTTGGCTCGGTCGGCCGTTTCAGGCTCGGCGTGTGTATCGATAAGGGCGAGGCCGGCGATCCGGCTCGGCGCACGCGACGCCGCCACCACCGCCGCCATTCCGCCCATGGAGAAACCAGCCAGCACGAACCGCTCCGGCCCTTCTGCGAGGATACGGTCGGCCATGGCCTCAATCGTGTCGTCCCCCCCGAAGTCGACCGTCATCGGCGACCTTGCCAGCAGCGGTCCGACGGCTGACCACAATCGATCGTCGCACAACAGACCGGGTGCCAGGACGATCGGAATCATCCCCCACTCGGGGCAAGGCGCGCCGAGCGGCCGGGCACGATCTCACCGCTGAACAGCCGCCGCTCGGGGGCCAGGTCCGGCACCTCGATGCGGGCGAACAGCATTTCAACGGCTGCGGCGGCCAGCGCCCCGACAGGCTGGCGCACCGTGGTCAGTTGATAGGCCAGCCAGCGTCCGGCGTTGAAGCCGTCGAATCCGGCCACCGAAACGTCATCGGGAACATGCAATCCATGCTTGATTCGGGCCGCGTCGATCGCGCCCAGCGCCATGGCGTCATTGGCGCAAAGAACCACGTCGAACCGCCCGCCGTCGGTCCACAACCGGGTGAAGGCCTCGATCCCGCTCTCGTAGCGATAGTCGCCTGGCGTCACCGCCGTGATGCAGCCACCCAGCCGCTCCAGGGTCGCGCGGGCTCCCGCTGCCCGCTGTTGAGCCACCTCGGACTCGTCCGGTCCGGTGATCATGGCGAACCGACGATGCCCTGCTTGCCACAGACGGTGCACCAGCCGACCCTCGCCGTCAGCGTGGTCCACCGCGACAGAGTTGCCTGCGTGGTGAGGCGGAGCGCGATTGTAGAAGATCAAGGGCGTGCGGTGCAGTTCGAAGTGCTCCAGCTGCTCAGCTGTCATTGCAGTGGCAGCGATCACGCCATCGACCTGGAAACTCCAGAGTTGCTCCAGTGCTGCTCCAACCTCGGCCGGACTCTCGACGGTGATCAGCAGGACGCGGGCTCCGCGCCTGGCCACTTCCGCCGTGATCTCGACCATGATCTCGGGATAGTAGAGGCTGGCGAGGGCTGGAAGGATCAGACCCACCAGGTTGGACCGCCGGGTAATAAGTCCCCGCGCGATGGCGTTGGGGCGATAGCCGAGGCTACGCGCCGCCTCGAGAATCCGCTCACGCGTTTCGTCCGACACGCTGCCGACAGGCGAGAAGGCGCGGCTGACGGCTGACTGGGATACGCCTGCCAACCTCGCCACATCATAGCTGGTGGCGCGTCCTGATCGGCGGTGAGGATCCTTTCGGGCCATGTGCTCAGGCAGCTTCCCTCTGGCCGTATCGTCGCACCCGGATATCGGCCTGTTCCTTGTGGCCGGCAAAGCCTTCAAGAGCACAAAGGCGAGAACAGTATTCCCCGACCATGACGCTTGCCTCTTCAGTCATAATTCTTTGATATGTGCACGTCTTCATGAACTTTCCCACCCAAAGTCCGCCCGTATAGCGTGCGGCACGCATGGTCGGCAGCGTATGATTAGTGCCGATGACCTTGTCGCCATAGCTCACGTTCGTAAGGTGTCCGAGGAAAAGGGCACCATAGTTAGTCATGTTGGCAAGAAAATAGTCCGGATCGCGGGTCATGACCTGAACGTGTTCCGATGCGATCTGGTCAGCGATCTGGACCATTTCAGCTTCACTGTCGCACAGAATGACCTGTCCGTAGTCGCGCCAGGCGACGGATGCGATCGGCGCGGTGGGCAGCCACTTCAGCTGGCGCTCGATGGCCTCGACGGTATCCTGAGCCAGCCTTTCCGATGTCGTCAGCAGGATGGCCGGACTATTGGGTCCATGCTCGGCCTGACCCAGCAGGTCGGCGGCGCAAAGGTCGCCGTCCACGCTGTCATCGGCGATGACCAGTGTCTCGGTAGGCCCGGCCAGAAGGTCTATGCCGACCCGTCCGAACAGCTGACGCTTGGCTTCGGCGACGTAGGCGTTTCCCGGTCCGACCAACATATCGACCGGTTCGATGTCGCCTCCGGCCGCGCCCGCCGCGCCCAAAGCCATCAACCCGATGGCCTGTACGCCCCCCAAGGCCAGGATGGCGTCAGCCCCGGCCATGTGCTGGGCGACAACGATGGCCGGATTGGCCTGCCCGTCATAAGGCGGGGCGGCCGACAGGATCCGCTTGACCCCGGCCACCCTGGCCGTAACGACCCCCATGTGAGCAGACGCCACCAGCGGATACTTGCCGCCGGGCACATAGGCCCCCACCGCATTCACGGGCGTGTTCCTGTGACCGAGAATGACGCCCGGCAGGGTTTCGACCTCAACGTCCCTGAGAGCATCCTTCTGGATCTGCGCAAAGTTCCGGACCTGGGTCTGCGCGAAAGCGATGTCATCAATGGTTCGTTCAGGCAGGGCGGCATAGGCGGCCCGGATCTCGTCCTCGCCAAGGCGGAAATCTTCGCGCTCCCAACCATCGAGGTCGCGGGAATAGCGCCGTACGGCCTCGATTCCCTCGGCTTCGATGTCCGACAGCATGCGCTCGACGGTCTCGCGAACCCGGGCTCCGTCCGCCTTGACTGCCTCGACCGAGCGTCCTTCCTTCAACCAGCGGACCATCTCCGTCTCCCCAAGGGCGCTTGCACCGCGCTTCGAACTGGGGTCAGTCTAGATTTGCTGCATTCGAATGCAAGCGCGTTCAGCGCGACGGGGAAGGGTGAAATGTCGAACCTCGGGAGCGGGCCTGCATGAGCGACCTCAGCGGCCTGCGTATAGTCATCACCGGCGCAGGACGCGGCCTTGGCCGCGCCTGCGCGGAGGCGGTCGTGGATGCGGGCGGCGAGGTCATTGCTGTCGCACGCTCATCGGCCGATCTGGCCGATCTGGCCGACAGCCGCCCGGGCCGGATCGAGACCTGGGCCATGGACGTGGCCGATGAAGCCTTTCATGCCCGGGTTGCTGCGCTGCCCCGGCTTGACGGGCTGGTGAACAACGCCGGCTTCAACCGGCCCCAGCCGTTCACCCGGGTGGATGTCGGGACGCTTGACGACATGCTGGCCCTCAACGTCCGTGCCGCGTTCCTGACCGCCCAATCTGCGGCCAGGGTGATGGCGGTGCAGGGCTCCGGGGTCATCGTCAACATGACATCCCAGATGGGCCACGTCGGCTCGCCTGGTCGGACCGTCTACTGCCTGACCAAGCACGCGCTCGAAGGTTTGACCAGGGCCGCCGCCGTCGAGCTCGCTCCGCAGGGCGTGCGCGTCGTGAGCCTCGCGCCCACGTTCATCGAGACGCCCATGACCGCCCCCATGCTGGCTGACGAGGCGTTTGAACGGTTCGTCCTGGATCGAATCCCGCTGGGTCGTGTCGGCAAGGCGGCCGAGGTTGCGGCCGCCTGCGTCTTCCTTCTGTCGCCTGCCGCTGCCCTGGTCACCGGCTCCAGTCTCCTGGTGGACGGAGGGTGGACCGCCCAATGACGAACGAAGACCGCAAGCGCCTCGTCTGGACCCTGTTCCAGCGCCTCGACGCTGCCGATCTCGCCGAGACCTCAGCCCTGTGGCGCGCCGCCATGACAACTGACGCCGTCATTCATGCCAGTCATCCGATGAACGATCTGCCCGGTGCCGAGGGGTTGATCGCTGGCCTGATCGGACCGCTGCGGGCTGCGATACCCGATCTCCAGCGGCGCACCCATGCCCTGATGGCCGGGCGCTTCAAGGATGCCGACTGGGTCTGCGCGCTCGGGGTGCTCGAGGGCGCGATGATGGGGCCCTGGCTCGGGATTCCGGCGACCGAGGGCCTCGTAAACCTGCGCTTCGGCGAGTTCTACCGCTTCGACGGCGGCCGGATCGCCGAGGTCTACGCCATCCACGATCTGATCGACCTGATGCGTCAGGCCGGGCTCAACCCCCTCCCGGCCCCGCCAGCCGGCGTGCCCGACATCTTCCCCGCGCCGATCACCCGGGACGGTGTCTGCTTCGATCCGGCCCCGCAAGCCGAGACGGACGCGTCACTGGCCCTGGTCGAGGCCATGATCTTCGGCCTGCACAGATTCGCCGAAGGGGACCTGAAGCGGATGGGCATGGAGCAGTACTGGAGCCCGACCATGCTCTGGTATGGACCCGGAGGCATCGGATCGACCCGGGGCGTCACGGGCTTTCAGCGCTACCATCAGAAGCCCTTTCTGACGGCCTTCCCCGACCGTATCGGAGGTAATCACAAGGCCCGCTTCGCCGACGGTGCCTATGTCGCCTCCACCGGCTGGCCCAGCATTACCGCAACTCACGTCGGGCCATGGCTTGGTGTGCCCGGCACCGGCCGGCAGATCACCATGCGGGTCATGGACTGGTGGCGGCGAGAAGGCGATACGCTCAAGGAAAACTGGGTCTTTATCGACGTGCCCCACGTCCTGCTCCAGTCCGGCCACGACATCTTCGGAGACCTGATATGATGTTCTCGAGCCTGGACTGGGGCATTGTTCTTGTATTCATCGTCACCAATCTGGCGATGGGCTGGGTCCTGGGCCGGGGAGTCAAGACTGCCAGGGAGTTCAATGTTGGAAGTGGCAAGACCCCCTGGTGGGCAATCGGTGTATCGGTCGTCGCCACCTATATAAGTGCACTATCGTTCCTTGGCGCTCCGGCCTGGGCCTATTCGGACGGGCTGGCGGCGCTGGCAATTCATCTGAACTACCCGATTGTCATTTTGTTAGTAACTTCGTTCTTTTTGCCATTTTTCTATAATTCAGGCGTCGCTTCCATTTATGAGTACCAGGAAAGACGTTTTGGAACTACTTCTCGTGCCGTTATGTCAGCCATATTCCTCGTGACCCAGGGCCTGTCGACCGGTGCGATCCTCTATGCCACCGCCCTCGTACTGAAATTCATAACAGGAATCCCGATCCCGTGGGCGATCGTCGCCATAACGGTACTGGCTCTTATCTACACGACCATGGGCGGTATGCTGGCTGTGATCTGGACCGACGTCTTCCAGGCGGTGATTCTGTTTGGCGGGGCCATTGTCATCATGATCGCGCTGATCCTGCTGATGCCTGAACCGATCGCCGACGTGTTGGGGAACCTGAAGGCCGCAGGGCGCCTCAGCGCCATTGACACGACACTGGATGCGAACGTGCCGACGACCATTTGGTCCGGCCTGATCGGCATGACCCTGTTCCACGTCACTGTCTATGGGGCCAACCAGATGATGGTGCAACGGACGCTCGGGGCCAGATCCATCGGCGACGCCAAGAAATCGTATCTGCTGATGGGTTACGCTGCTTTCCCCGTTTATTTCTTGTTCTTCTTCATCGGGGTGCTGGCCTGGGGTTATTATCAAGGGCGACCATTCGACAATACGAACGAGATCATCCTGCAATTTGCGCTGGACTCGGGGGTGCCGGGGCTACTTGGTGTACTCGCTGCAGCCGTGCTTGCTGCCTCCATGTCGACGCTCAGCTCAGCCTTCAACAGCATGGCCACAGCCAGTGTGATCGACTTTTACGAGCGGTACTTCAGGAAGGGTGCCAGCGATGCGCATTATCTGGCAGCTACCCGTATCATGACGCTTTTCTGGGGTGGGGTGATCATCATCCCGGCTATCCTCTATGCCAACTCCAGCGGATCCATTCTCGAGGTTCTCAGCAAGATCGGCAGCTACTTCGTCGGCGCGAAGCTCGGCATGTACGGTTTAGGCTTCTTCTCGAAGCACACTACCGAGCGTGGCCTTCTCGTAGGGGTCTTCATCGGTTTCGTCGTCATCTGGGCCGTCGCGACCATGACGGCCATCGCCTGGCCCTGGTACTGCTTGATCGGCGGTGGCGCGACCATGGGCGTGGGCTGGGTCGCCAGCCGTCTGCTGACCGGCAGGCAGGGCGAGTGGTCCCCGTATTCGATCCCCGGCCAGCGAGCGCGCTTCTCTGTCTCCGGTGCGCCGACCTCGGTAGATGGCTGGAGCACCGTGCCGGGCAGGATCGATGCGAAAAGCCTCTGGCTGGTCGTCTACCTCGCGGCGACGATCCTTGGTCTGGTCGCGCTGGAGTATCTCGCATGATCCTGGCCTCATGGTGACCTTGGCGGTCGATCACGGCGGGCGGGCGCGGGCATTCAGGGCAGCCCGCCATGGGAGGGGCCCGGCAACCCGGCTCCGCCCGGGCACCGACCTGGTGGCCCGCGCGAGCCTGCCGCCATCCTGAGCGGGCCGGAGACAGCGGCGCGGACTGGCTCGGCATCGCGCCGCGCAAGCCTCGCCAGGCCGGGCTCGACGAGAGGTTCAATGGCCCGCTGTGCGGCGAGCTTCTGAACGAGACGCTGTTCCGTCGGCGGCCCATGCCCGCCCCGACCTGGTCCAGGGTCAGGGTGCGAACCCGGCTAAGGCCGGGCCTCTCATTGGGCCGGGCCGGGAAACGGGGGCACGCCCGTCGGCCTCACCATGTCGGCGGTGTCGGTGGCCCGTCCGGGCAAAGCCGCATCCGGCCCGCCCGGGCCGGGGCGAGGCAGCCGTTCCGCACCGCTCCCGGCCCGGGCCCGAAGTGGCGTCCGCCGGGCTCGCCAGCCGGGCCCGCTGCCTGTCCAGACGGCGGACCGGGCGCGGGTCGAGAGCTCCGGAAGCCTGTCAGGCCGAGGCCAGCAGGCCGGACAGCAGGGCCGGATCCGCCGCGCGGAAGGCCGTCAGCACGAGGCTGACGAGCGCCGCATAGGACACCAGCCACACCAGGCCGCGCAGGTACGGCACGCCGAGCATGTAGAGCGGCAGATAGATGAGGCGGGCGGCGGCGAAGATGATCGCTGCCCACTGGCTGGCTGGCGTGCTGACATCGATCAGCCGCAGCAGGATGACGACACCGAGGAAGAAGGGCAGGGTCTCGTGCAGATTGCGCAGAGCACGGGTCAGCCGCCCCAGCAGCACGCTGTCATGGGTTGAGGGCGGCGTGTCCAGGGCCGAGTTGGCGTAGCCGACGCCATGAACGCGGCGGTACTCCATCGCCTGCAGCAGAACCTGCACCAGCCCGAGGGCGATGACGACGAGGGCGGCGAGAAGTTCAACAGTCATGATGGATCCTCCAAATGGACGAACGCAGACGAACGTGTGGATCAACGCAAACGTGCCCATTTTAGTATGATTCTGCGCCCGGGCGATGATGCCGCGCTCGGAGTGAGCTCGACCCCGTCGGGAACCGCCTGTCGAAGGCGCTTCGTCGGCGGGGCGCTCGTCGAGGCCAGCCCGCACAGGTGCGGGGCGTCGGACAAGCCGGAACGCAGGGACACGAGACGCGCGCGGCGGCGAGGAGCACCGCTCCGCCCGTCCGGGTCGCCGGCGTGCCGACCTGCATCGGCTCCAGGGCGATGACACAGGGCGATGACACAGGGCGATGACACAGGGCGGCGAGACACCGGACGGTCATGGCGACTGTACCAGCTGGCTGCGGGCGACGAGGCGGTTTGGTGGTGTTGCAGCGCGACATTTCGTGCGAGGGTGAGCGAGGTCGGGACGTGGCGGACATGACCGGCTTCACGCGACGCCGCCCTTCCTGGAACGGATTCCGATGTCTGATGTCATCCTTGTGACCGGCGGGGCCGGCTATGTCGGCAGCCATGCCTGTCTCGCCCTGGCCGAGGCCGGCTTCACCCCCGTTGTGTTCGACAACCTGTCCAATGGCCACCGCGATTTCGTGCAGTGGGGGCCGTTCGTCGAGGGCGACATCCGCGACCGGGCCGCGCTGGATGCCGCCTTTGCGGCTCACCGGCCGGCGGCCGTCATGCATTTCGCCGCCCTGATCGAGGTCGGGGAGTCGGTGCGCCAGCCCGGCGCCTTTTACGAGACGAACGTGGCGGGCGCCCTGAACCTGATCGGCGCGGCCCGCGCGGCGGGGGTGGAGCGGATGGTCTTCTCCTCCACCTGCGCCACCTATGGCGACCCGGTGCAGCTGCCCATGGACGAGACCCATCCGCAGGTGCCGCTGAACCCCTACGGGCGCTCCAAGCTGATGGTCGAGCAGGCGCTGGCCGACCTCGACCGCTACAGCGGCTTCCGTTCGCTGGTCCTGCGCTACTTCAACGCCGCGGGCGCCGACCCCAAAGGGCGGATCGGCGAACGCCACGAGCCGGAGACCCACGCCATCCCGCTGGCCCTGTTCGCGGCCCTGGGCCGTCGTGACGGTTTCCGCATCTTCGGCGATGACTATGACACCCGCGACGGCACGGCGCTGCGCGACTATGTCCATGTGCTGGATCTGGCCGACGCCCACGTCCGCGCCCTGCGCCATCTGCTGGCCGGAGGCGAGAGCCTTCAGCTCAACCTCGGCACGGGCCACGGCGTGACCGTGCGCGAACTGGTCGAGGCCATCCGCCGGGTGACCGGCAAGCCCTTCCCGGTCGAGACCGTGGCGCGCCGCCCCGGCGACGCCGCCGCCCTGCTGGCCGACAGCCGCCGCGCCGCCGAGGTGCTGGGCTGGCGACCGACCCGGGATCTCGAGGCCATCCTCGACAGCGCCTGGCGCTGGCATGCCGCGGGGTAGGGGGCGCCCACTCCCACTTCCCTATGTTGCGGCGCAGCAAATCGTGTCAGGGTTCGCGCGCAGGTTCGGTTGCCGGGAGTGCGTCTGATGAGTTCGAGCGAGGCCGCCGCGTCCGTGACCTCGGGCGCGCCGCGCTGGCGGCGGTGGGGGCTGGCGCTGGTGCGCGCCGGCGCGACGGCGGGGGCCGTGATGCTCATCGCGCTCATGCTTGGTCCGTTCCAGGGGCTGGAGCAGCGGGTCGGCATGACCGATGTGTTGGCCCATGCGGTCGGCTTCGCCATCATCACCGCCGCGATCCTGCTGAACCTGCCCAGGCTCGGACGGCTGCCCGCCGCCGGCCTGGCCCTGGCCCTGGGGATTGCCGTCGAGCTGTTGCAGGCTCAGCTGGGCCGCAGCGCCAGCCTGTCGGATCTGGCCGCCGATCTGGTCGGCATCGCTCTCGTGGCCGCCCTGTGGCCCGGCCGTCGCGCCATGTGATCATCCTGTGATTGCCTCGCTGCATCGCAACACGTAAGGCTGGCGCCGGGTAGTCGAGGGAACTCCTGATGCGCGTTGCGATGATCGGCACCGGCTATGTGGGCCTGGTGTCCGGGGCCTGTTTCGCCGATTTCGGTCACGTGGTGACCTGTATCGACAAGGACCCGTCCAAGATCGCGCGGCTGGAGCGCGGCGAGATCCCGATCTTCGAGCCCGGCCTCGACGATCTGGTGGCGCGCAACGTGCGTGAGGGCAGGCTGTTCTTCACCCTGGACGGCGCCGAGGCGATCCGTCAGGCCGACGCCGTGTTCATCGCCGTCGGCACCCCGTCGCGCCGCGGCGACGGCCACGCCGACCTGTCTTATGTCCATGCCGCCGCCGAGGAGATCGCCGGCCTGATCGAGGGCTTCACCGTCGTCGTCACCAAGTCGACCGTGCCGGTCGGCACCGGGGACGAGGTCGAGGCCATCATCCGCCGCGTGAACCCGCAGGCGCAGTTCGCCGTCGTCTCCAATCCGGAGTTCCTGCGCGAGGGCGCCGCCATCGGCGACTTCAAGCGGCCCGACCGCGTCGTCATCGGCGTCAACGACATCGACAGCCCCGACGGCCAGCAGGCCCGGGCCGTGATGAACGAGCTCTATCGCCCGCTGAACCTGAACGAGAGCCCGCTGCTCTACGTCGGGCGCCGCACTTCGGAGCTGATCAAGTACGCGGCCAACGCCTTCCTCGCCATGAAGATCACCTTCATCAACGAGATGGCTGACTTGAGCGAGGCGGTCGGCGCCGACGTGCAGCAGGTCGCGCGCGGCATCGGCCTGGACAAGCGCATCGGGTCCAAGTTCCTGCACGCCGGCCCCGGCTATGGCGGCAGCTGCTTTCCGAAGGACACCCTGGCGCTGGTGCGCACGGCCCAGGACGCGGGCGCCCCCAGCCGGCTGATCGAGACCACGGTTGAGGTCAACGCTGCGCGCAAGAAGGCCATGGCCGGCCGTGTGGAGAAGGCGCTTGGCGGCTCGCTCAGGGGCAAGACTGTCGCCCTGCTGGGCCTGACCTTCAAGCCCAACACCGACGACATGCGCGACGCCCCCAGCCTCGACATCGCCCCGGCCCTGATCGCCGCCGGCGCTACGGTGCGCGCCTTCGACCCCGAGGGCATGACCGAGGCCGCCCACCTGCTGCCCGACGTGCAGATGACCGACAGCGCCTATGCGGCCGCCGAGGGCGCCGACGCCGTGGTCATCGTCACCGAATGGGACCCGTTCCGCGCCCTGGACCTCGACCGGCTCAAGGTGCTGATGAGCCAGCCGGTGCTGGTCGACCTGAGGAACATCTACCGCCCGGAAGACATGGCCGCCCGGGGGTTCGAGTACAGCGGGATCGGGCGGGGATGAGCCCTCCCGCGGCCCTGCTGGAGCGGCCCGAGCCCGTCACGGAGGCCGCGGAGGGGCCGCTGCCCGGCCCCGGCCGGCGGATCCTGATCGTTGCGCTGAACTACGCGCCCGAGCTGGTGGGCTGCGCCAAATACACCACGGAACTGGCCGAGGACCTGCTGGCGCGCGGGCACGCCGTCGAGGTCGTGGCGGGCCCGCCCTACTACCCGGCGTGGGAGGTGAGCGCCGGGCATTCGGGCGCGCGCTGGTCGCGGGAGGTGGTCAACGGCATCCCGGTGCACCGCACGCCGCTGTATGTGCCGCGCCAGCCGACGGGCGTGCGCCGGGTGGCGCATCTGGCCTCGTTTGGCCTGGCCGCCGCGCCGGCCGCCGTGGCCGTTGCCCGTCGGTTCAGGCCGGATCTCGTGTTCGCCGTCGCCCCGACCCTGACCGCCGCCGGGGCCGCCCTGGCCGCCGCGAGGGTGTCCGGCGCGGCGAGGTGGCTGCACATCCAGGATTTCGAGGTCGACGCCGCCTTCGACCTGGGCCTCTTACGCAACCGCCGGGTCCGCGGCGCCGCCCTGGGGCTGGAGCGCCGGGTCCTGTCGCGCTTTGACCGGGTGTCCAGCATCTCGCCGGCCATGGTCGAGCGGCTGGCGGCCAAGGGCGTCGTCCCCGGCCGCGCCGTCGAGTTCCGCAACTGGGTCGATGTCGACGCCGTGCGCGTCCTGCCGGACAGCCACACCGCCTACCGCCGCGAGCTGGGCCTGCCCGCCGACCGGGTCGTGGCGCTCTATTCCGGCAACATGGCGGGCAAGCAGGGGCTGGAGGCCCTGGCCGAGGTGGCCGCGCGGCTGCGCGCCGCCGACGCGCCCGTCTCCCTGCTGCTGTGCGGCGACGGCCCCGCCCGGGCCGCGCTGGAGACCGCCTGCGCCGGCATTGACAGCGTCCGCTTCCTGCCGCTGCAGCCGCTGGCCCGGCTGGAGGAGCTGCTGGGCACCGCCGACATCCACCTGCTGCCCCAGCGGCCCGAGGCCGCCGACCTGGTGCTGCCGTCCAAGCTGACCGGCATGCTGGCCTCCGGCCGCCCGGTCGTGGCCATGGCCGAGCCCGGTTCGGGCCTCGCGCGCGAGGTCGAGGGCTGCGGCCTGGCCGTGCCCGCCACCGGCCCCGCCATGGCCGAGGCCGTGCTCGCCCTCGCCGCCGACCCCGCCCGCCGCGCCGCCCTCGGCGCCGCCGGCCGCGCCCGCGCCGAGACCCGCTGGAAGAAGGCGGCGGTGATCGGAGGCTTCGAGGCGGAGATGGCGGCGGTGGCGGGGGGGCGTCGTTAGATCGCGGCGAGCACGTCGGCCAGCTGCGCCTCGGCCTCCGCCCGCATGCGCGAGAAAGCCGCTTCAGCCTCGCGCTGCAGATCAGCTCTCCGGTCGCCGGTTGCGTGCTCCGTCAGCCAGGCCAGGGCGGCCTCGTGGAAGCCTGCGAGGGGTGAGACCAACCCGGGCGACCCGGCGTGATCGCAGGCCATGCAGCCGCGCGCTGTGGCGAGTACGGCTGCTCCCGCTGATAGGGCCTCAAGCAGCACGACCGGCTGCGCCTCGTTTACGTAGTCCGTGGGGAATACGAAGACGTCGATCCCGGCGTAGAAGCGCGCCTTCTCGGCCCCGTAAAGCGGCCCCAGCCAGCGGAAGGAGGCGGGATGGTCCGCCTGTGCCGCCTCGATCGCGCCGCGTACCTCCTCGTCCCAGATTGGCCCGGCCATCTCGGCGCGGATCGGCAAGCCTGCTGCGCGGGCGGCCAGGAAGAGTTCGATGAACCGGAGCGCGCCCTTGCTGACCATCAGGTTGGACAGGTGTCCAATGACCAGCGGACCGGACCGGGCCACGGGGGGCGGGGTCGGTCCAATCATGAAGGCGTTCGACAGGGTGCGGCCGATATGGCCGCGACGTTGCCACGGTCCCGAGTATCGCGCCTTCAAGCCTTCCAGCATGTCAGGACAAAGCGCCAGGTGAACAACGCCGCGCGGCGCGAGGGACAGCTGCATCCACATCAGCAGCGACCAACGGTTCAGATAGCTGAAGCTGTGGTGATGCACCCAGACGCGATACCGCATCGCCCGCGCCACCAGCATCAGGGCGATGTTCCCGATCATGCCCGCGCCGCCGTCGCTGGGCATGTAGACGGTCGTCACACCTCGGATTCGGGCGCGGATCAGCAGGCCGGCGGCTGACAGGGTTCTGGCCAGCCGCCCGAGGTGTTTGTGCGGGCCCCTCGCGCCCTCCGGCGGGGCGACATTCGCCACGGCGGCCAGCTTTCCGGCGCGAGACAGTTCCTCGACCATGCGCTGGTTGACCGCCGACAGACCGGTGACGGGCGGTGGCAGCTGGACGATGGCGACGACGTGCCCGGTCATGCGAAGCGCTTCAATCCCAGTCGGGCGAGGACCGCCTTGATCCGCGCATTCCGCCTGGCGTGAGTCCTAAGCAAGCCGCGCCGGAAGGCGCGCGCGTCCGCGTCACTCCGGCTCACTTCGGGCGGAAGTCCGGGAGCAGCCTGTCCGGTCCACGGCCTCGGCGACGCCCCGAGCGCGAACCGCTTGGCCCAGCCCAGCGTGTTGTGGGTGGCGGCGTCGATAAAGCCGTCGTTCCTTACGAGGGTCCGGGGCGGCATCAGGGTCAGCCCCCCGGATCGGTGTACGGCCCACGACCAGCGGATGCCCCAGCTGTCGAGCTGGCCGTTCATTTGCCGCACCAGCATATCCGAGAAGGGATAGGCGTCGTCAGCGTCGAAAGCCGCGCGCGCCGGTCCCGACCCGCCGATCGCCTCCCACCCTGTGGCCGCGGGATCGAAATGATCCCACGCTCGCTTCCAGGTGGCCCAGCCCCAGGTCGTGGCGAAGCGCTGGAAGGTTCCATGCGACCGCCCCTCGAACTCGGGCACGCGATACTGGTAGGCGCTGATCTGCATGACCCGGGGATCGTCGGCGTAGGCGTCCAGCCCCTGGTTCAGCCAGGCGAGGGTGGTCGGGTGCACGACCAGATCGTCCTCGATGACAATCACCCGGCCGTACCGCTCGCACAGGGCGGTGACCTCGGCGATGATGGAGTTGGCCAGCCCCCGGTTGGTCGGCTGCCGCACCACGGTGACGTTCGGTCCGGCGAAGCGGGCGGCGACCTCGGCCGTTTCCGCCACCGCCGCCTCGGCCCCAGGTCGCGGACCATAGATGAAGATGTAGACCGGCGATGCGCCGAACTCGGGACAGGCTGACAGCGCGGTCAGGGCGCGGTGCAGGTGCGCGGGCCGGCGATAGGCGAAGACGGCGATCGGGGCGGTGATGGAGGGCCTCCCTGCCGACGGGCCAGGCTCGTGGCTGTCCTGCGGCGCAGGCGCGACAACGCCCGGGCCGGGCGCAGGGTTCCCGGGCTCCGCCGGCCCCTTGCCGGTGCGCGCCAGAAGGCGGCGGACGCTCTCGACGAAGGGGGGCAGATCGACCTGCGCAGCAGTCCCGGCGCATCGCGCGGCCATGTCCTGCCAGAGCGCCTCGTCGCGATCCAGCAGACCCATCATGCGCGCCAGACCCGCCGCATTGTCCGGCTCGAAGACGAAGCCGTTGACGAGGCTGCGCACCAGCTCGTCCCGCGCGCCGCAGCGATCCGACACCAGCGCCGGCACGCCCATGGCCATGGCCTCGGCCACCACCTGGCCGTACTGCTCCTCCGTGCTGGGCAGGATCAGGGCGAGGGTCTGCCCCAGCACCCGGGCCACCTCGTCCGCCTGGACGAAGCCGCGGAACTCGACGTGGTCGGCGATCCCCAGCGCCGCCGCCTGCGCCCGCAGCTGGCCCTCCAGCGGGCCCGAGCCGCACAGCACCAGCCGGCGACCGCTCCCGGCCGCCCGCGTCAGGGCGAAGGCCTCGATCGCCAGCCCGATGTTCTTCTTGGGCACATGCCGCGCCACCACGGTGAAGTGCCGGGCGGAAAAGGGCGCGCCGTCCGGGGCAGGCGGCGCGCCGGCCCGGCGCCGGATCGCATCCACCGGCACGCAGTCGTAGTGCATCTCGATCCGGTCCGCCGGCACGCCGAGGAAGCGCAGATAGTCCCGGCTGCGGGCGCTGGCGGCGATCGCCCCCTGGTAGGGCCGGTAGAAGGCCGACTTGATCACCTCGCGCCAAAGGTGGCGCGGATAGTCGTCGAACTTGGAGTCGTTCATCACGAAGGTGGCGACCCCGAACAGGCGGCACACCCAGGCCGCCAGCATCACGTCGGGCCTCTCGTAGTGGCAGAAGAACACCGCCGCCGGGCGGATCCGCGCCAGCGCCCGCAGCAGCGGCCACAGCAGCCCGCCGCCGGCCCCCGCCTCGCGGCGCAGGGTGATCTTCTGGAAGCCCGTCGGTTCGGGCGTCTCCCAGTCGTAGACCTGGGAGCGGCCGAACAGTTCGATCCCGACCACCCGGCGCCCCACGGCAAGCGCCACCGCTTCGGCCCGGGCGGCGTGCAACGGACCGAAATTCTCCCAGACGAAGACGGTTGGGCGAGGCTCCCGGTTGAGCGTCATGTCTGTCGCCTGGCTGCCCCTGATGGCCCCGGTGACATGAAGTTCGTCACGCGGGCAGCCGGTTCTTGCAGACGGATGTTTGCGCTGCAACAAGAGATGAAATCGACAGCGCCTGAACAATGTTACTGAACCTCGTTTCGCACTCTCTCGACGGCCATCGACGCGAGTATGTTGCATTGATGGCGCGCCTTTTCGGGGAAGGCGGCGTCGAGACGCGGCTCCTTCGACGCTGGCGGGACGCCGCCGCGGCTTCGCCCCCTGCATTCTTCCTGATGGTCGAGGAGAATTTTGCAGGCTACGCAGCGGCCGCTCTGTGGCGCGCTGTCATGGGGCGGCGGACCGTCGGCCTCTTGTTTCGAGGTCGGGAGGCTCTGGAGGGGAAGTCGCCACGACTCCGTCTGAAGCGGTGGGGCCTTCGATTGCTGCGGCGGGTTCCGGGGGTCACGACCCTGTCCATCGTCCCCTTCCGGGTCGAGCCCGGGCTCGCCGAGATCGCGGACGACTGGATTGACGATCCGCAGCTGTGGGATTTGGAGGATCTGAGTCCTGAACCGACCCCTCTGAGTGAAGCTGTTCGCGGCGCGGCTGCAGGTCGACGGCTCGTGGTGAGCCTCGGCATACAGAACGAGGCCAAGGGATTTTGCTTTCTGGCGGGCGCCTGGTCGCAGTCGCCGTCTTTGCGCGCAGATTGGCTCTTTGTGGCGGCCGGCAAGGTTGCGTCCGAGGAGCTGCCTGTCGCCGCCGAGTTCGTCGCGAACGGGGGCTACCTCGTTGACCGCTTCATCTCGGATGCCGAGCTGGCGTCGCTCTACAAGGCGGCCGATGTCATCTGGGGAGTCTATGCCCCGTTCTACGATCAAGCTTCGGGCATCTTCGGTCGGGCAGTGCAGTACGACGTGCCGATCCTGCTCCGCCGCGGTTCAGCCGTCGAGACGCACGGCCTCGAACTCGGCGCGCGGCTGGCGACGGTAGAGTACGGGGTCACCGGCGACCTTGCGGGCGCCCTGGAAGCAGCAGCCGCGGCGGAGGTGTCTCGGGGCAATCGGGCGCCTGAAATGAGAGCACGAAGCGAGGCCATTCTGCGCGCAGCGCTTATGGGCTGTTCTTGATGCGCATTGGCCGGAACGCACTCTGGAACATTGGCGAGATCATCGCCGCCAGTGTGGCGCTGTTCCTTCTGTTCAAGGTCATCGTTCATGCACTTGGCATCGAGGCGCTGGGTGTGTGGTCGCTCGTCCTTGCGACCACGTCGCTCGCCCGTCTCGCAGACGTCGGCGTCACCGGCGGCGTCGGAAAGTTTGTCGCCCAGACGAGTGTTCAGCGGGAGCGCGATCCGGCCACCCACTCGCCTCTCGCATTCATTGAAACCGCGATTGTCGCGAATGCGCTGCTGTATGCCGCCATCGCCCTCGTTGCGTACTGGCCTGCCCGGCAGGGCATCCTCGCCGTGCTTGAGGGCGCTCCGGCAGAAATCGCGGTCGAACTGCTCCCTTACGCGCTTCTGTCCTTTGCTCTCGGGAGCATGAGCGGCACGGTAGGGGCCGGGCTTCTGGGGCTTAACCGCAGCGATCTCAAGAGCCAGATCATGATCGGAGGCTACGTCCTGCAACTGATCGTGACGGTGGCCCTGATTCCCGAGTTGGGTCTGCCCGGCGTCGCGGTGGGCCAGATTGCCCAGCATCTGGCGGTGACCCTGGTGGCGTGGCTTCTCGCTTCCCGAGAGGCGGAGGGGACGTGGAGGCTGCAGCTGCCCGTGCGGCTGTCCATGTCCCTTCTCCGTCCACTGGTCAGCTACGGCATTAGGCTCCAAGGGGTGACACTTGCGTCGTTCCTGTACGAGCCGGCGGTCAAGTTTCTCATCGCCGCTGTTGGCGGCGCGGCAGCGTTGGGGCTATTCGAGATGGCGTTCCGCCTGATCACCCAGTCGCGTCAGTTTCTTGCGGCACCGTGTCAGAACTTGTTGCCGTTGTACGTCGCGACTTATGAACGGGGAGGGGGCCTCAGGACGATCTACGGTCCTGCGACGATCATTGTTGCCATTCTCGCGGCGGCCGGACTGCTGTGTCTGGTATTGGCCACCCCTTGGATCAGCTTGATCTGGATCGGGCGGGTCGAGCCACTTCTGGTGAGCTACGTGGCGATGCTCGCGGGAGGATGGCTCCTCAACATGGCGGCGATGCCTGCTTTTTATCTCGGCATGGCGTCAGGACACTTGCGTTGGAACATCCTTGGCAGCGGGCTGACCACGCTCGGCGCCGTACTGATCGGTAAAGTGCTCGGCAGCCACTTCGGTGCAGCCGGTGTCGTGGCAGCGTCATCATTTTCTGTCGCACTCGGCGCCGTCGTGATTGCGATTGGCAACACCCGGGCGGCTGGTATCGCTCTGATCCCCGCGTTTACCAGTGTGAGCACACTCGTAAACGCTGTGACGGGCAGGTTGACAGGACGAGCATGAAGCTCCTGCATCTTCTTCACACGCCGCGTCACTCCGGTGCCGAGATCCTGGTCCGGGACCTTTGCCTTGAGCACGTCCGCAACGGCGTCACTTGCGCGATCGCGGCTTTTGGCGAGGGCACGCCCGAGTTTTCTGCCGAACTGGCGAAGCTGCGTTCAGCAGGCGTCACCATCTTCACGCCATCGGCATCAGGATCCCGGTGGACGCGGCTCTCGACCTACGTCCGGGCGATGCAGTCATTTCGCCCTGACGCCATCTTCGGCCATTCGCTTCTGCCGGCCGCCTACGGGCGGCTCGCCCGCCAGTTGGTCGCGCCGAAGGCGCGCTTCATCAAGGTTGTGCACTCCAGCAGTGACGATTATCAGTCACCCCGCGTGCGGCTCGTCGAGCGCTTGCTCCAGGGGAGCACCGACGCGGTCATCACCGTCGCCCCCGGAGCTGCCGACTACTACCGCCTTCACTTTCGGCGCACCCCACGAATTGTCCTCGTAGCCAACGGTATCAACTCGGAGCCGATCCAGGCGGCTGTGGCGCAACGATCCAGGATTAGAGGCGCGCTTGGGCTGTCAGAGGGCGATCGTTTGCTCCTTCAGGTCGGACGGATCGCTCCTATCAAAAACCAGCGGCTGAGCCTTGAGGCGACCTTGCCCTTGCTGAAGGCGAACCCGCGCATGCGGTTGTGGTTCGCAGGCCTAGTGGAGGACGCGGCCTATCATGCCGCCTTGCTCGCGGACATCGAAGCTTCGGGCCTTATGGACCGTATCCTTGATTTGGGTGCCCGGAGCGATATCCCTGACCTGCTCGCCGCCGCAGACGTATACCTAATGCCATCAGCCTTGGAAGCTCAGGGTATTGCGTTCCTCGAGGCGCTCGCCAGCGGCATCCCCGTCGTCGCCTCCAGCATTCCAGCCTTCGACTTCGCCGCCGGCATGGCGCACCTTTGGAGCACGCCGCTGGACGACACGACCGCCTTCACTGACCTGGTTGCGCGCGCGCTGGCTGCGCCAGGCCGTGTGGATCGCGATCTCTCGGCCTTCACGGTCGCCGCGACGGCGCGGACCTATGAGGATTTGGCCAGGGCTGGCTAGGCCGAGAGGCGCGCCTGCGCCCAAGGTTCCCGCCGCACGATGAGCACATGCAAAACTAGCATGCCAGATAGGCGGACCAGCGTCATCGCAACTGCCGCCTCGACAAGCGATCCGCCCAGCGCCGCTACCGCTATTGCGGCCAGTCCCTCGGCGAGGCCGATCAGATCGAACAGCAGGGTGCCTTCGGCGTAGCGGGACACGCCGCGGTAGACAGCCAGCACCATGCTGCTCTGGATCACCAGGAAGGCGTAGACGAGAATTACTGCGGCGGTGTCGGCCGCTTCCGAAGCCCCCAATCCCCATTGCTCCCCACCAGCGGCCGCAAGCAAAAGGCGGGCAAGGAGTCCGAGCAGCACGACGGTTCCGGTTATCGCCGAAATAAGGACCCAGACGCTCTGGTAGGTCCGCTTGCAGTCCTCGATCCGCCCCTGAACGTGACTCCGCGCGATGTCGACCCCGGCGACGGCATTGAAGCCAGTCGAGGTCAGGACGATGTAGGTCGGCACAGTCATGATCATCAGCCACAGGCCGAACCGTTCCGCACCCCAGGCCCCTGCCAGAACCGGTATGGACACGAGCTGAATGATCGCCACCCAGACCTTGCCGATGGCGTTGGCCCCGATCCCCAGCGCGACTCTTCTACCGGTTTGAGTTCGCAAACCACCCCAGTTGATCATTGGCGGCGCGCCTCGGTCCACGTTCCATTTGCCGTTGTCACTCCCTCCCGCTGCACGACCCGCGGCGTCGGCGCCGTGGACGTCAGCGTTTGGTCACTCATCAGGTTGAGCATGGCATCCGCTGGCTCGAAGGGGTCTGCTCCGATCGCGCGGGTGGAGCCCACGATCTCTAATCCCATCTCGCCAAGGCGAATATGAGCATGTTTTCGCCCGATTCGACGCCAACACGGGTGTAGCTTGGCGCAAACTGCGCGATCTAGGCCTAAGGGCGCGGCATGCGGGAACTCGCGCCGTGCGGAGGGCGGTGCCCAAGGTCGCCATGCCGCCAACTACGGCCAGCTTGATCTTAGCCAAAACGGATCATCCCGAAAGTCCAAATGCCCGTGCAAAAACGCGAGTGCGCCAGCGATGAGGCACGCCCGAATTATAGCAGCCGACGGTAAAAAGCCTGACGAAATAACAACTTGACGGGCAGACCCAAACAAAAAAGGAGCATTCAGAATGGTGGGGCGAAGCTCCCCAATGCCAACATTCACAATCTCCGCCCGAGGCCAATGATCGCCGCACATATGGCTGCCATTGCCAAGGATATACAAACGGGCCCGAGCACAGCAACGAGTGAGCCGCGCATAACAATCGTAATGTATCCAGCAGCTAAGACGGGAGTGAGGATGGAATACACATCCTTCTCAAATCCTGCCTGCAGATAAGCACGGTCGAACGCTGCAACCGTTCGGCCTGCCACGACTGACAAAATCGCCAACCCAAGAAAGCCGAAGTCAACATAGAATTCCGCAGGCGCTGGTGCGGAAATGTTTGTAAATGTGTATCCCGCATGGGCTGCGGCATCAACTCCGGTTCCTCGACTTTTCCAATCAAGAAATTCTCTTGGCACAAAAAACAGCAATGCGGATGCGAGCTGCCTGCCGAACTCAAGTCCTTGTTCTCCCACCATGTCAACAACATTCAAGGTGGACTGAAATCCGTCGAAATCTCCAGTATTTGAAATATAGCTGACGGGCGAGAAATTGAACTCAGATCCACGTTGACCTCTGGCCAAATGATCCCAGAATGGAAATACTGTAACTTGCATTATTCCTGCCGCCAATACAAGAATTGATTTCAAAAGAGGCGTTGGTCGAATCGCAATAAATGCGAGAGATATTAGGTAGCCCGCAAACACAAACCTAGCTGTAGCTAGAGGATTGTTCACAAAAAGAAACACTGCTCCCGTTAAGCAGAACACGATCAGGTTCAGGTAAGAAAACTGTCTCTTGATCATGATAACGGATATCGCGAACGCTATAAAGCCAGAAGCCTTCGTGACTGCCAAGAGTGTCAGAAATACAGGGCCCGAGCCTCTCGCCTCGTTTATGGCCGCAATCCGCCTTGTGAATACAGGGGCTCCGAGCACAAGTACGCCAATCGCGGCGGTCGCGCAAAGCGTGGCTATCACTGCCAGTGTTAGGAATAGGTTGTGGTCTCCGGGCATCTTTACAGGCGAGGATTGAACGCGGGGGCGGATACTTGAAGAGGCGCCGAAAAGAATCACAAACATTAAAACCAAAATGGACCCGATTAGGGCGGTTTGCTCTGAGTAATTCTTGCTAAAGAATGGAAACTTATCGATGTTGAGGTGAATGAGGCCTGGACCTATGAATAGAAATACAATGTAGATCCAAGCCATAAGGGCCACTGGATTGTGGCTCGGGGAGCGCACAGTATTAATCAAAAATCCGCATGATACGGCCAATGCTAGACTAAGTGTAACAATCGCGGCTTCATAGTTATCCGTTTGTGCGGATAGGGTCATTGAGATGCCGAAAGCAATCACGAAGGCAGCTGAAAACGCGACTGCGTTCGCCCGGACTGACAAGTTGGACGGGCCGACTGTTCTATGTGACCTTCTTACGCTAATCGTCATTGCCGTTGTCCAGAGACATATTTAAGAAAAAGCCATGTTGAATTGCCATCAAGGGCTCTGCCAGCGCTTGCCGATTTGAGAGCCGCGCCCGATGGGGTGTCCAGTTGGCGCGACAGGGGGGCGCGCATGGTCACTGTGACTCCGCGAACCAGGCATGGGCGGCCGCGACCCCCTCGCGCAGTCCCACCCGCGGCGCCCAGCCCATCGCCTTCAGCGTCTCGCCGCTCATCAGCTTGCGCATGGTGCCGTCCGGCTTGCCCGGGTCGGTGCGGATCTCGCCCGTGAAGCCCACGACCTCGCACACCAGCTTCGCCAGGTCGAGGATGGCGATGTCCTCGCCCGAGCCGACGTTGACGTGGTCGTGGCCCGAATAGCGCTGCATGAGGAAGACGCAGGCGTCGGCGCAGTCGTCGGCGTGCAGGAACTCGCGCCGGGGGGTTCCGGTGCCCCAGAGGGTGATGTGGTCGGCGCCGGCCGCCTTCGCCTCATGCGCCTTGCGGATCAGGGCGGGCAGGACGTGGCTGGTCTGCAGGTCGAAATTGTCGCCGGGGCCGTACAGGTTGGTCGGCATGGCGCTGATGTAGTCGCGGCCATGCTGCTTGCGATAGGCCTGGGCCAGCTTGATGCCGGCGATCTTGGCCACGGCGTACCATTCGTTGGTGGGCTCCAGCGGGCCGGTCAGCAGGGCCGATTCCGGGATCGGCTGGGGCGCTTCCCTGGGATAGATGCAGCTGGAGCCGAGGAACAGCAGCTTGCCAACGTCGTGGCGGTGCGCCGCCTCGGTGACATTGGCCGCGATCATCAGGTTGTCATAGAGGAAGTCGGCCGGCTGGGTGTCGTTGGCCAGGATGCCCCCGACCTTCGCGGCGGCCATGAAGATGGCGTCGGGCTTCGTGTCGCCGACGAAGGCGCGCACGGCGGCGGGGTCCTTCAGATCGACCTCGGCCCGGGTGGCGGTCAGGATCTCGCAAGCCTCGGACGCCAGACGCCGGACGATGGCCGAGCCGACCATGCCGCGGTGCCCGGCGACCCAGACGCGCTTGCCGGTGAGGGGGAAGAGGACGGGGGTCGTCATGCCGGGGCCCTCTGGAACAACATGTCGGCCTGCACAGGTCCAAGCTTCGGATCGTGATGCGTGTTGAAGGCGCTTCGGAACACAAAGTCGCGAGCCTCAAGCCATGCCCTGACCTCAGGGAAAAGGGCCTGCCCCTGGTAGAGCTCGACGTAGGAACACTCGGCGTAGATGTGCGAGAGCCGGTCCAGCACGGTCTCCGCCCCTCGCAGGACCTGCAGCTCGGCGCCCTGCACGTCGAGCTTCAGCAGGATCGGGGCCACGCAGGCTTCGACAAGACCCAGTGCATCAAGGCGAGCCGTCGGCACCCGGATGGCGCTGGCCTCACGCACGTCGAATACAGCTTCCTGTGCTGCGCCGACACCGAGCAGCGAAGACGAGTCCTCCCGGCTGGCCACATGGAAAGTCGCCTCGCCGGCGGCGTCTGAAAGCGCCAAGGCATGTGCGGTGAAGCTGGCGTCGCCGTCGAAGTTGCGGCGCAGGGTCGCCAGCGGCCCGGGAAGCACCTCGAACGCGTGCAGGGTCGCATCGGGCAGGGCACGACGGGCGGCGAGGGCGAACTGGCCCTTGTTCGCGCCGACGTCGATCACTGTCGCGGGCGCAAGACGGCGCAGCAGGGCTTCATGCTCTACAGCGGCGGCGGTCCGGGTCCGCAACAGGGCGCGGGCATATGACGGTGCCGCGAGCACCCGCGCCAGTTTCACGGCCTTGCCGGCGAGGGGGAAGAGGACGGGCGCCTCAGTCGGCATTGCGGCGGCGCTCCCGCTTTTGAGCAATCGTGACTGGAGCAGTCAGCCTAGTCTGCCACAACGTGAACTCCGTGTCGTGATCCGGCGCGGTTCCGCGATTGACCCCAAGTAAAATACTTGAGGGGGCAGTGCGAGAGCCGGCACTCGACAGATATGCGATTGCGTCCCCCTTCGGAGGTTCGATCGAGGTCATAATCACGATACGTTCTGCCTGGAGAACAGGATGTCGGCCTGAAGCAGCTTCGCGTTTCCGATGTCTGAGAATCCGGGAGTAATTGTACGAACTTCGAAGCCGAACTCTTGCATGCGTGCCATGACGTCATGGGCCAGCGGGGATCCCTTGTAGAGCTCTACAAATGAAACTTCAATGTATACGTATAAGGCCCGATCTAATGCATTATGCGCTCCAGACAAAACCTCAAGCTCGTAACCCTGTGTGTCAATCTTAAGGAATACGGAAGGCGGAAAGCGATCTAAGAAGGCGTCCAATGGCTCAACTTGAACACTGATGGTGTAAACCGGTTCACTGTTCGGGGCTGCGCTAATGTGAACATCCTGCATCTCCAAGAAAGAACTGCTTTGGCTGTTTCCGGCGACAATAAAATCAAGACGGCTGGAGGCGCTGCCCAAACCAACATTAAATGTTTGCCAGTGACCATCTGCAGCGGCCTTTCGAGAGAGCTCGGAAAAAGCGTCGGGCAGCGGTTCGAACGAGCAGATTGGCGTATCTGGTAAGATCTTGCGGATTCGACTTCCATACTGGCCGTGATTGGCACCGACATCGACAATCATGCCGATACGCGGATCCATCAGTGCAGCATGTTCCTGGAAGTGAGGATTACCGCCATCAAAAGCGCGCAACTCATAGCCGAGCGACCGTAGCGCCTTGTTGGTGAGAGACTTTATGCTTCCGATCATATCTTCATTCCGAGTTTCGGCGGCGCTCCCGCTCGACGGTGACCAGGTCGGCGGCGACCATTTCGGCGCACAGGGCCTGCCACTTGGTCTCGTGCACCCAGCCCAGCTTGCGCTTCGCCTTGGCCGGGTCGCCGATCAGCAGGTCGACCTCGGTGGGGCGGAAGTAGCGCGGATCGACCTCGACATAGATCCGGCCGGTGTCGGCGCAGATCCCCTTTTCGTCGACGCCCTCGCCCTCCCAGCGCAGGGTGACGCCGATCTGGCGGAAGGCCTCGCTGACGAAGTCGCGGATGAGGGTGGTTTCGCCGGTGGCCAGCACATAGTCGTCCGGCTCGTCCTGCTGCAGCATCAGCCACATGCCGCGGACGTACTCGCGGGCGTGGCCCCAGTCGCGTTTGGCGTCGAGGTTGCCGAGGTACAGCTTGTCCTGGAAGCCCAGCTTGATGGCCGCGGCGGCGCGGGTGACCTTGCGGGTGACGAAGGTCTCGCCCCGCAGCGGGCTCTCGTGATTGAACAGGATGCCGTTGGAGGCGTGGATGCCGTAGGCCTCGCGGTAGTTCACCACGATCCAGTAGGCGTAGAGCTTGGCCGCGGCATAGGGGCTGCGCGGATAGAAGGGGGTGGTCTCCGACTGTGGGACCTCCTGCACCAGGCCGTACAGTTCCGAGGTCGAGGCCTGGTAGAAGCGGGTCTTCTTCTCGAGCCCCAGGATGCGGATCGCCTCGAGCAGCCGCAGCGTGCCGACGGCGTCGGCGTTGGCCGTGTACTCGGGCGTGTCGAACGACACCTGCACATGGCTCTGGGCGGCGAGGTTGTAGATCTCGTCCGGCTGCGTCTGCTGCACGATACGGATCAGGTTGGTAGAGTCCGTCAGGTCGCCATAGTGCAGGATGAAGCGCGGATCCGGATCGTGCGGCTCCTGGTAGATGTGGTCGATCCGCCCCGTGTTGAACGACGACGAGCGCCGCTTGAGGCCATGGACCACATAGCCCTTTTCCAGCAGCAGTTCCGACAGATAGGCGCCGTCCTGCCCCGTCACGCCCGTGATGAGCGCGACCTTACCGTTCCACTCAGTCCGCATGTATCCCCCGACGCGCGGCCCTCCGCCTACGACGGGTTGCAACCTATCATCGCCGGATGACGGGGGCGAGCCCCCATGTTGCACTGCAATCGAGCTTGATTGGCCGGCCGGTGCCGGCGCGGGTTTACGCCTCCACCGCCCGCCAGGTCAGGGGGTCGCCGGGGGTCTGGCGGGCGATCCAGGTGTAGGGGGTCTGGTCCCAGCGGCGGATCCAGGGGCTGAGGTTGTCCAGCACCAGGGCGCCCTTGTCGGTGTCGATCAGCAGCACGGCGTGGGACTCGCCGCGGCGGGTCTCGACCAGGGCGATCGACAGGGCGCGGGCTGGAACCCCGGCTTGAATAAGCGCGGCGCGCTTGGCCAGGGCGTAGTCCTCGCAGTCGCCGACGCCGGCCTCGCCCAGGGCCCACTGGTCCGGGCGGCCATAGACGGCGCTGTCCTCGCGGTGGCGGATGGCGCGGTTGACCTCGCGGTTGATGCGCTGGACGCGGCGCCAGTCGGCGCGATCCAGGGTCACGGGGGCGGCCTCCGGGGCGCGCACCCGGGCCACGGCCGGGCGGGCCAGGTCGGCGGCGGCCAGGGCCTCTACGGGGGCCGCGGCAGGGACGGGGGCGGGCGCCTCGAGGGCGCTGGCCGCAGCGTCGGCGGCGGCCGGGGCGTCCGCCGCGCTCGGGGCCGGGGCGGGGGCGACGCGGCCGAAGCCGACGCCAAGGCCCGCGCCAGACATCGAACCCGGTCCGGGGGGATGCAGAAGATGTCGCCGAACGCTCGCTGGCCCGGCCGGGCCTTCGGGTCCATCGGATCTACGACGCGGTAGCCCAGGTCTTCGAAGAAGGCGACCACGCCGGCGGCCGATCCGCCGAGATTGCGCAGCAGGGGATCGGACAGTTCGGAGATGACGAAGGGCCGGTGGCGCTTCAGGGTCTCGACGGCCCCGGCGAACACCATGTGCTCGGCGCCCTCCACATCGACCTTGATGAGCGCCGGGCTCAGGCCGTGGCGGCTGACAAGATCGTCCAGACGCATGGCGGGCGCCTTGAACGAGGCGCTGCGCGCGTCCGCCATGGAGGGGTGGCTGATCGGACCCATGGAGGAATATTCCTCCATGCCGTCCACGGCGTTGATCTCGAACTCGCCCTCGGCGTCGGACACCAGACCGTTGAACAGGATCACGCGGTCGGCCACGCCGTTATGTCCGACGTTGCGGGTCAGCCGGGCGAAAGCGCCGGGCGTGGGCTCCGCGGCCAGCACCCGCCCGCCGGTCAGTCGTCTGGCCCCGCCGACGGTGAAGAAGCCGACATTGGCGCCCACGTCGATGATGTCGCGCGCCGGATCGACATGGCGATAGAAAAGCTCGGCGATCTCGGGTTCGAACACGCCGTCGCGCAGCACCCGGCGGGCCAGGTGCGACCGCGGGGACAGGGCGAATTCGCCGTCGTGCTCCTCGACCCGGATCACCAGATCGCCGCGCACGTCGCGCGCGATGCGGTCGAGGATTTCGCCGTGGGCCCGCTCCTGCCGTCGCAGCCATCGGCGACGCAGGGCCAGTGGACCGGCCAGCAGGAATCGCGCGGCCCGGGATCGCTTCAGGGGCGCCAGCACGCTCATTCGGAGTTTCGGCGCCGTTCATTGGCCACCGCGATCAGGTCAGCCGCGACCATCTCGGCGCACAGGGCCTCCCAGGTCGTCTCATGCGACCAGCCCAGACGCGTGCGCGCCTTGGTGGGATCGCCGATCAGCAGGTCGACCTCGGTCGGCCGGAAGTAGCGTGGGTCGACCTCGACCAGCAGCCGGCCGTCCGTGGCGTCATAGCCCTTCTCGTCAACGCCCTGACCCTCCCAGCGGAGGGTGACGCCGGTCTCGGCGAAGGCGTGGGAGACGAAGTCGCGGACCATGGTGGTCTCGCCGGTGGCCAGGACGTAATCGTCCGGCTCGTCCTGCTGCATCATGAGCCACATGCCGCGCACATATTCGCGGGCGTGGCCCCAGTCGCGTTTGGCGTCGAGGTTGCCGAGGTACAGCTTGTCCTGGAAGCCCAGCTTGATGGCCGCGGCGGCGCGGGTGACCTTGCGGGTGACG
>Ga0209985_10000098_pt1 | contig 95218 bp, 73 predicted proteins | sample NOAtaG_FD_187305 | JGI IMG/M metagenome (GOLD analysis project Ga0209985, IMG submission 187305) | Freshwater lake microbial communities from Lake Erie, under a cyanobacterial bloom - NOAA_Erie_Diel6S_1000h metaG (SPAdes) (version 2) | ecosystem: Environmental > Aquatic > Freshwater > Lake ... | reverse complement strand
TACCCGCGCGCCGCGCGGACTACCCGCGCGCCGCGCGCGCCCGGGCGAGCTCCTCCTCGAGGTTCCGCACCCGCTCCTGCAACACCGTCGCCTTCGCGGTCAGCTCGGCTACCTTCCCTTCGAGGTCGCTGTGGACGTGATCGGTCCCGTCGCGCAGCCCCCCGCCGGCGGCGGCCGCCAGCGCACGACGCGCTGCCAGGGTGCGCCAGATCGCGTAGCCCAGCGCCGCCGCGAGGAGCGCCTGCGCGAGCATCGTCTCCACGGTCGGGAAGATCCCGAGTGCCTCCACCTGCGGCCAGCCGCGCAGCGACGTGATCGGGAGCGCGTTGCCCTCCTGCAGCTCGCGCACCCCCTTGCCCGCGAAAACGAACGCCATCGCGTAGAGCAACGCGCTGGTGACCTGGAAGAAGGGCCGCATCGGCAGCGTCATGCCGAAGCGATGGAAGCCGAGGTAGATGCCCACGAGGGCGACGAAGCCCACGGTGATCCCCGCCGCGATCGGCGCGGGGGCCACCTCGGGCGCCGAAAAGAGCGCCTGGAAGAAGAGCGCCGTCTCCGCGCCCTCGCGGTAGACCGCGAGGAACCCGACCACCGCGAGCGCCGTGCCGCCCCCCTTCGCGATGGCGTCGTTCACCTTGCCGCGGATGAACTGGTTCCAGCGCGCGGCGTCCGCCTTGGAGACGAGCCAGTAGCTCACCGAGAAGAGCACGACGACGGCGAGCAGCATCGTCACCCCCTCGACGATCTCGCGCGAGGCGGGGAGCGAGCGGAAGACCGTCATGAGGGCCACCGCTGTCGCGGCGCTGGCGCCGAGCGCCCACGCCACGCCGTGCCAGACCCGCCGCACCTGCGCGGCGTGGCCCGTCTTGCGGAGGAACGCGATCACCGCGCCGATGACGAGGATCGCCTCGAAACCCTCGCGCAGGATGATCAGGAACGCCTGCAGGAAAGGCGTCCACCAGCCGGTGGCCGGCGCGGACAGCTCGATCATGCGCGGCATCCCCGCCTGCACGGCGTCGCGCGCGAGCGTCGCGGCCGCGAGATCCCCGGCCTTGACCGCCCCCTTGAACTCGGCGAAGCGCGACTCCATCGCGGTGACCGCCCCCGGGTCAACCGCGCGGGCGGCCGTCTCGAGCGGCTCGAAGGCGATGTACGCGTCGAACGCCCGGTCGCCCGCCTCGGCGACGCGTCCCGCCTTCGCGGCGGCGAGCGCCTCGTCGAGCAGCGCGATGACCTGTCGTGCGGCGGCCGAGGGATCGCGACCGTCGGCGACCTTCGTCTGGGGAACGACGAGCGACGGCAGCGTGCGGACGTGCGCGATGATCGCCTGCGCGTCGTCCGACGGGAGATCGCGTCCGCCCGGCGCCTCGGCCAGCGCGAGCGCGATCTGCCGGTCGCTGCGCTCGAGCTGCCACGCGGTGTTCGCGAGCTCGGGCGGCAAGCCGGCCGACGCGAACGCGCCGGCCTCGCCCAGCGCGCACTGATCGCACCGCGTGCGCAGCAGCGCCTCGCCTCGCGCCGCCACGGGGCGGCCGCGCAGGGTGTTCACGTACGAGATGACGTCCCAGCGCTCGTCGGCCGTCAGCACCGACGCCCAGCCGGCCATCGGGGTCCCGTTGATGCCGACGGCCACGACGCGGAACATGAGGCCGGGCGAGACGTCGGAGACGACGTCATGCTCGCCGATCGCGGGCGGAGCGGGGTCCATCCCCTTGGCCGCCGGCCCGTCGCCGGCGCCGGTCAGGCCGTGACACGACGCGCAGTTCCGCTCGTACAGCGCCCGGCCGGCAGCGAGGTCCACTCGGCGCGTCGGCAGGTCGAGCTGGGCATCACTGCCGAGAGCGGCGCGGAAGCGCTCATGCAGGGCGTCAACCTCCGCGGGCCCGCGCCGCGCCGTCACGGCGACCAGCATCGTGTCCAGCAGCGCCCGCAGCTCCGCCGACCGGGGACCCGAGACCCGCGTGGCGACCTCCTTGGCGTCCTTGAGGAAGCTCTGGGCCTCCTCGAGCTCGACCGGCGCGATCAGCTTCCCTCGCGGGTCAACGGCCTTGGAGTACTCGTCGGCCGCGACAGCGACGATCGCGCCAAGTCGCTTCGCGGCATTGTCCTGGGCGTAAAGCGCCGGGACGGCGAACGCGGCGGCGGAGAGGAAGTTGAGAATCGTTCTCATAGGACTCTCATGTAGTGTAGCCCCCATGGCGCAGGACGCCAGTCCAAGCCGAACGCTCCTGTCGGTGTTGTCTCCGCCGAGCACCGAGCGGCGTGCCGATCAGGGGGGCCGGTGTCCGCGGTCGGGGGGGGGCGCGGGGTCCTAGCCCCCGCCGCTTCCGCTCGTTGGAGCGTCGCCCGGCCCCCCGCGCTCCAGAACGACGACGGCGCCTGCCACCCCCTCGGCGTGGGTCAGGGTGACGTGCACTGTGGTCACCCCCAGCGCGACCGCCCGATGTGCGGCCCGGCCGTGCAGGTGCAGGGTCGGCGCCCCGTCGAATCCTCGGATGACCTCCATTTCCCGCCAGCCGATGTGCCGCGCGTCCGGCGAGCCGGAGAGCGCCTTGAAGCAGGCCTCCTTGGCCGCGAAACGCGCCGCATAGGGAACCGCTGGATCGGCGTGGCCGTCGCAGTAGGCGCGCTCCCCCGGCGTCCAGACGCGCGCCGCCGCGCGAGCGCCGAACCGGGCGAGCATCGCCCGGATGCGCGGGATGTCCACGAGGTCCATGCCGAGGCCGACGATCACGGCGTGCGTCTCGCGAGCACCCGTCGCCAGAGCGCTCCTTCGGCGCCACGCGAGTCGGCGAGCGCGGGGAGCGCCGCGACCCACGCCGCGTCCGCCGCCTCCCACGCCGCGGTGACCGCGGCGCACCAGTGGCGCCACTCGCGCAGCTTCGCCGCCCCCGGTGATCCGCTCCACGCCTCGGCCGCGAACCCCACGCGGTCGAGCGCGACGAGCAGCGGTGCCTCGAGCTCCTCGAGCTCGACGACGAGGGCGCGCCGGTCGCCGGCGTCGCGCTCATCGGGCCAGCGCCGGCGACCGAGTTCGGCGCGTCCCGCAGCGAACGCCTCGCGCAGGGGGACCGGCGACAGCGCGCGCACGCGGGCGGCGGCGCTCGGCGCGTCGTGCATCGCTCGGCGCGCGGCGAGCAGCGGCCCGAAGAAGACGTCGTGGTCCGATCCGGCCTCGCCCCGCACGGAGGCGAAGGCGCGCAGGCCGCGCGTGAACTCCGGGAGGCGGGCCCCGCGCTCGCAGATCTCGTCCGCCACGTGCGACGCGCGCGGGAGTCCCTCGACGCGCAGCGCCGCGCCGTCCCGGCCCGCGAGCGTGAGCACGAGGCCGTCGGAGTCGGCGCCATCGAGCCCGTCGTAGGTGATCGCCACCTCGCCGCCCGCGAGCGTCAGGCGCACGTAGCGGTCGGTGCAGGTGAACTCCGCAGCGGCGTCGAGCGTCGCCCCGCCCGTCACGCCGATGACGCGCACCGGGGCGGGCCTCGCGTCGCTGGTCACGGGTCCTCCGCCTGCCACGGCGCGTCCCCGGCGAACTCGCGGTCGCTCGTCGCCGGGACGACCCCGGTGCGCTGGTGGAAGCGGGCCGCGAACTGCGCCAACCGCTCGGTGGTGAAGCCGAGGCGCGGGAGCCCGAGGACGGCGATCGCCGCCTCGATCGCGGTCGGCTCGCCCTCGACCTCGACGAGGACGTCCATGCGGGGATACTCCTCGAAGCGCACCGTGGCCTCGCCCAGCTGGTACTGGGCGATGGTGCGGTCGATCTCGCGCGTCACGGCGTAGCCGAGCAGCTCGAGCATGCGTCCGAGCGCGTCCGGGTCGCCGACCTGGCTGGTGAGTTCGTCGCGGATCTTGTAGCCGTCCTCGAGCCGCGTCGGGCCCTTCCAGTCGAGCGCGGCGCGCACGGTGGTCGCGGTGCGGTAGGTGCGCAGGCGCAGCACCACGTCCACCGCCAGCAGCCGACGGTCGGCGGTGTCGTACCGGCGATCCTCGAGCCGCCCCTCGAACACGAGGCGACCGCCCGCCGCCTCGACGGCGTGCCGGCACCGCCACACGTCGTCCACGACGCTCTTGAGCTCGACCTCGCGCAGCAACGCCGGCGGTCCTCAGCAGGTGAGGATGCACTCGACGACGCGCGTCACGTCGGCGAGATCGTCGAGCACCACGTGCGGGTCGTGCGCCGCCAGCGCCGCGGGACCGTAGCGGCCGGTGGCGACCGCGACCGCCCGCGCCCCCTGGGCGTGGGCGCAGCCGATGTCGAGCGGCGTGTCGCCGATGATCACGAGCGTGTCGCGCGGGACGGGGCGGCCCAGCGACGCCTCCGCGCGTTCGCGCGCGATGCGCGGCAGCTCCGGCCGGTGCTCGTGGTCCGAGCCGTAGGCGGCCACGCGGAAGCGGGTCGCGTCGATCCCGGCGGCCCCGAGCTTCACCCGCGCCCCCTCGACGATGTTGCCCGTCAGGAGCCCCAGCACCACGTCGTCGCGTCCGTCGAGCGCGTCGAGGACGGCGGGCACCCCCGCCAGCGCCCGGATCGGCGAGGCAGCGGCCTCGGCGCGCAACTCGTCGAGGTAGCGCGCGAAGACGCGCGGCATCCCGGCCGCGATCGCTGCCTCGTCGTGTCCGTCCCCGAGCATGAGCTCGCGCACGATCTGGCGGTCGGTCTTGCCGTCGTAGGCGTAGCCATCCGGACCGACGCCGCCGAACACCTCGCGGAGCGCGCGCTCCATCGCCCGGCGGCCGGCCCCGCCGCTGGCCAGCAGCGTGCCGTCGATGTCGAACAGCGCGATCCGCATCAGCGCGCGCCCGTCACAACCGCACCAGCACGAGGCCCAGCATCGTTCCCGTCGCGCCCAGCAGTTGCCACGCGGTCGGGGCTTCGTGCAGCAGCAGCGCCCCCACCGCGAGCGCCACCACCGGCTGCAGGTTCGAGTACATCGCCGTCCGCGTCGGCCCGAGGACGCGCAGCCCGCGGTACCACGCGAGGTAGCCGAGCGCGATCGCCAGCACGCCGGCATAGCCCACGGCCCCCCACGCGCTCGCCGGGATCGCCCCCCAGGTCACGCGACCGAGTTCCGGGAGGCCCACGAGCAGGAGCGGGACGGCACCCCCGAGCATCGTGACCGCCGAGAGCGTCACCGGCGCCACCGTCTCGGTGTAGGGGCGCAGCATCGTCGTGTAGCCCACCCAGCACCACACGGCCACGAAGGCCATCAGGTCGCCCGACAGGGATCCGCCCGGTGCCCCGCCCGCCGCGCCGCCGAGGATGACCAGCGCGAGCCCGGCGATGGAGACGGCGATCCCCGCCACGCCGCGCGGCGTCAGCACGTCGGTCCCGCGGACGCGCCCGACGAGCGCGAGCATCGCCGGCGTCGAGGAGATGACGATCGCCACGTTGGCCGAGCGCGTGTGGGCGACGGCCTCGACGAAGAGCACCTGGTAGATGCCGTTCCCGAGCAGGCCGAGCGCGAGGAGCGTCCGCCACTGGCTGCTCGTCGGCCGCGGTTCGCGCAGCGCGCGCGCGGCGGCGAAGAGGAGCGCGGTGGCGAGCCCCACCCGTACCGCGTTGAAGGCGAGCGGACCGAACTCGGACGCGCCGTGCTTGACCACCGCGAAGTTCCCGCCCCAGATGCAGGCGAGCACGAGCAGGGCGACGTCGGTGGCGGAGAAGGCGGGCCGCGGTACCCCGGCGGGGTGCGGGCCCGCCGCCCCGGAGGCGTCGGCCGCGACGGCCGGCGATGCGGTCGGCATGCGGGGAAGCTAGTCGGTCGGGTATCTTCCGGGGATGCACGTGTCCTTCGCCCTCTTCGCCGACGCCGCCAACCTCTCGCAGGAGGGGAAGCTCAACGTCCTCGGGGTCTTCGACGCCCTGCACGTCGCCCAGTTCCCGGCGGTGCACCCGCGCGCGACGCTGGTGGTGCGGCTGAAGGGCACGCGAGCCGACATCGGCAGCCACGAGGTGGCGATGCGCTGGGTCAACCCGGCGGGGCGCGAGCTGTGGAACTCGGTGGGGACGATCGAACTCGGCGCCCTCCCCGACGGCGTCGCGGAGGCCGACCTGCCGCTCATCGCCGCGCTCGACCTCCCGGCCGACGGTCCGGGGGAGTACACGATGGAGATCGACGTGGACCGCACCGCGGCGGCGCGCGTCCCCCTGATGATCCACGGGGCGGCGCCGCTGCCGGGCCTTCAGGCACCGGGGCCGGGCGGCCTGGTCCACTGACGCGGCGGTTCGGTGGTCGCCTCCGAGGCGGCCCGCGTTGCGCAGTCGGCGCACAGGACCACCCCGCGGATCGAGCACAGCAGGCAGATGAACGTCCCGCACTCGCGACACGGATACCCTTCCGACGCCCGTCCGTCGCGGCGGCAGGCGCGGCAGCTCATGCGGTCCGAGTCGGGAATGGCGACCATGCGGAGAAGCTATCGCCGGGCGCCTAGCGCCGCGCGTCCGGCAGCCCGAAGCCCTTGATCTTCTTGATGAGCGTGGCGCGCGAGATGCCGAGCTCCCGGGCCGCGTGCGTACGGTTGCTGCCGTGGGCGCGCAGCGTGCGCTCGATGTGCGCGCGCTCGACGTCCTCGAGCGTCCGGGGGACATGGTGCTCGACGCCGGCCCCCGAGGCGGAGCGCACCTCCGTGGGGAGCAGGTCCACCTCGAGTCGCACCTGGCCGCGGCCCATGATCATCGCCCGCTCGAGCACGTTGCGCATCTCGCGGATGTTGCCCGGCCAGGCATAGCGCAGGAGCCGGTCGAGCGCCGCCTCGGACAGGGACTGCGGCGCGTCGGGCAGCGAGCGGCCGAGGTCGGCGAGCAGGTGGGCGATGAGCTCGACGACGTCCTCGCGCGCCCGCGCCCGGACGGGGGGCAGGTGCACCGGCATCACGCTCAGCCGGTAGTAGAGATCCTCGCGGAAGCGGCCGGCGGTGACCTCGGCGACGAGGTCCTTCCCCGACGCGGCGACGAGGCGGACGTTCGGCGCGGCTTCCTGCGTCCCGCCGAGCCGCCGGAATCCCTTGCCCTCGAGCACGCGCAGCAGCTTCGGCTGCAGCTGCGGCCCGAGGTCGCCGACCTCGTCGAGGAAGAGCGAGCCCCCCTCCGCGACCTCGAACAGCCCCGCCTTGGCGTCACGGCCGTCGCCGAACGCGCCCCGCTCCCAGCCGAAGAGCTCGCCTTCGAGGGTCAGTTCCGTGAGGGCGGCGCAGTTGACGTCCACGAAGGGACGCTTGGCGCGCGGGCTCGCCGCGTGCACGTAGGACGCGACCACGCCCTTGCCGGTGCCGCTCTCGCCCAGGATCAGCGCAGTGGTGCGGTCGCTGGCCGACAGCAGGGCGATCTGGTCGGCGAGCTCGCGCATCGCGGGGGAGGTGCCGAGGAGGAACCCCTGCGCCCGCGCCCGCTTGTCACCCAGCGCCCGGGCGAACTGCCGCAACTGGACCTTTTCGAGCGCGCGCTCCACGGTGACGCCAAGGTGCCCGAGGTCCACCGGCTTCGTGAGGAAGTTCTCCGCCCCCGCCTGCATCGCCTGCACCGCGAGGGGGACGTCGCCGTACGCCGTGATCATGATGATCACCGCGTCGTCGCCCCGGATCCGCTCGAGGACGTCGAACCCGGTCATGTCCGGCAGCCGCAGGTCGAGCAGGACGACGTCGGGGCGGAGCTGCCGGGAGGCGTCGAGCCCCTCGCGTCCGGTGTGCGCCCGGTGCACGCGATGCCCGCCCGTCTTCTCGAAGAACGCGCCGAAGGCGGTGGTGATGCTCTCTTCGTCGTCGATGATGAGGATCGTGGCCATCAACTCAGGTCCGCACGCAATCGCCCGGCGAGCGACGCGAGGTCGAACGGTTTGTCCAACCACGGCCGGGCGGCCGCGGCGGGCGACCGGGCCGCCGACGCCTCGGCGGGGCCGGTGAACGCGACCCGGGCCGCCGCCCTGGGCGCGGTGGCGAGCAACCGGTCGTAGAGCGGCCCGGCACCGCCGGGCAGCCCGTGGTCGAGCAGGATCACGTCCCAGTCGCGGGACTGCGCGGCGCGCACCACGTCCTCGGGCTCCGCGAGGGTCAGCACCGCATCGCCGGCCTCGGCGAGCGCGCGCGCGGCGAGGCGGCGCGCGTCGGCGTCGGCGTCGGCGACGAGCACCCGCAACGACGGCGCGTCGCGCGCGGGCACCGCGGCATCGGGCACCGGCGGGTCGAGCCGCGGCAGAACGACGTGGAAGATGGTGCCGAGCCCCGGGGTGCTATCCACCGTGATGCGGCCGCCGTGCTCGCGTACGATCCCGTCAACCAGCGAGAGCCCGAGCCCCGTGCCCTTGCCGACCGGCTTGGTGGTGAAGAAGGGATGGAAGATCCGCGGCAGCACGTCCCTCGGGATGCCCGGCCCGCTGTCCCCCACGCGGATCGCGATCGCGTCGCCCTCGGAGGCGGCGCGCACGGTGATGCGGCGCGGCCCGTCGTGCGACTCGAGCGCGTGCTCGGCGTTGACGAGGAGGTTGAGCACCACCTGCTGGAGCTGCCCGTCGTCCGCCCACGTCGCGGGGAGCGACGCGGGCACCTCGACCTCGCACTCGATGCCGAGCACCCGCTGCGGGTAGCGCCGCAACGCGACCGTGTCGCGGATGACGGCGGCCAGGTCGGTGACGACGCGCTGCGGCCGGTTCTGGCGCGCGAAGGTGAGGAGGTTGCCGACGATCCGCGCGGCGCGCCGTGCCTCGCTCTGGATGACGCCGGCGATGTCCTGGGCATCGGTGTCGAGGCCCGGCGCCGCGACCAGCAGCTGCGCGTGCCCGATCACCCCCGTGAGCGGGTTGTTGAGCTCGTGCGCCACGCCGCTGACCAGCTCGCCGATCGCCGCCAGACGCTCCTGCAGCTGCAGCTGCTCGTGCAACCGGCGCTCGTCGGTGACGTCCCGGGCGATGCAGAGCACGCCCGTCACGCGGCCATCGTCCTCGAGAGGTGTCGTGAGCAGCGACGCGCTCCGCAGGTCCCCGCGGCCGCCGCGGTACCGGAACTCGGCCCGCCGGACCTCGCCCTGCAGGGTTTCCCGGAGCATCCGCCAGAGCGCGTCGCGGTCGGTTGACGGGTCGATCAGCGTGGTGAACGGCCGCCCGAGCATGTCGTCGCGCGAGAGGCCAAGCGTCCGCTCGAAGACGCGATTGACGCTCGTGAGCACCCCGGCCTCGTCGAGCGTGAAGATCGCGTCGCCGGCCGCCTCGACGAGCCGGCTGTAGCGGGCCTCCGAGCGCGACAGCGCCTGCTCCCGCCGGCGCTCGTCGGTGATGTCGCGGGCGATGCCCAGCACGCCGCGGACGCGCCCGTCCTCGCGGATCGGCGTGCTGACGACCGAGAGCAGCCGCACCTCGCCGTCCTCGCGCTGCATGGTCGCCTCGAACCGCACCGCCTCGCCGGCGACCGCGCGCCGGAAGAGGTCCGCCACCGTCGCCGCTTCGTCCGTCGCGAGGTACCGATCGACCGACTGCCCGAGCAGCGTCGAGGCCGGGACCCCGGCCAGGTCCGAGGCGGCGCTGTTGGCCGACGTGATGTGCCCCCGGCGGTCCAGTGTGTAGATGGCGTCCTTCGCGTGCTCGACGAGGTTGCGGTAGCGCGACTCCGACGTCGCGATCGCGTCGCGGGCGCGGCGCTCGTCGGTCACGTCGCGCAGCGACGCCACCAGCTCGCCGACGCGGCCGTCCGGCTCGAGCAGCGGGGCGGCGTGCACGGATACCGTGCGCACCTCGCCGTCGGCCCGGCGCATCAGGGTCTCGAACCGCTGGGGCCGGCCCTCGAACGCCGCCGCCTCGGCCCGGGAGGCGACCGCGCGCTGTTCGGGCACCACCAGCTCCTCCACCGTGCGGCCGAGCAGCCCGTCGCCGAACAGCTCGCGGGCCGCCCGGTTGGCGAAGGTCACGCGGCGCGACGCCGACGTCACCATGATCGCGTCGCTCGTCGTCTCGACGACCGAACGGTGCCGCTGCTCCAGGGCGCGCACGTCGGTGACGTCGTCGAAGGTCGCGACGACCCCGCCGCCCGGGTGAGGCGAGACGAGCAGGTCGAAGAACCGTCCGCGCGCGGTGGCGGCGACGATCCCCCGCGTGACCGCCCCCGACTGGAGGGCCTCGGCGACCGGCGCGGGGAGCGGTGTCCCGTCGTCCGGGTCGCCCTGCAGCACGGCGCCGAAGGCGCGCCCGAGCAGGGTCTGCGTCACCCCGCCCGCCAGTGCCAGCGCCCGCGCGTTGAAGCGCACGACGTGGCCGCGTTCGTCGAGCACCACCACGCCGCAGGGCACGGCATCGAAGACGACCTTCCACTCGAGCGTCGCCGCCCGTGCCTCCTCGAAGAGCCGGGCGTTGAAGACCGCCACCGCACACTGGTCGGCGAGGCGCTGCAGCGTCCGCACGTCGTCGTCGGAGAAGGGCGCCTCCCGGTCGTTGGCGGTGATCACGCCGATCACGCCGCGCGCCGTGAGGAGCGGCACCATCACCGCCCGACGGATGCTCGCCGCCCGCTGCGTCGGCCGGAACAGGTCGCCGTCCTCGGCGTCCGTCACCGTCACCGGCACGCCGTCGCGCACCACGCGCCCCTCGGCCGTCCCCTCGCGGGGGATGAGGCGGCCGGTGAGTACGGTCGAGGTCCCCACGCCGGAGACGACGTGCACGTACCGGTCATCGAGCAGCCCCAGCCACGCGCCGTTGCTCCGCAGCAGCGCCATCGCGTGGCGCAGGATCAGCCGCTGCACCTCGCCGGGACGGAGCGACTCCGACACCGCCGCGGCGGCAGCCGCGAGGGCCTCGCTCTGCCGACGCTCGCGTTCGCTCTCGGCGTAGAGTCGCGCGTTGCGTATCGCCGCGCCGGCGTGCAAGGCGAGCGCCTCGAGCACGTCCCGCGCCCACGCGGGCGGCTCGGAGGCCAGCCACACCGCGACGAGCACCCCTTCCAGCCGCTGGCCCGCGAGCATCGGCACCGCGAACGCGGTCGACTGGACGAACATGGCGTCGTCGAGGTCGTCGAGCACGAGCGAGGCCGGCGACCCGGCGACCGCGCCACGCGGGCGCCCGGCGCGCGCCACGTCGGCCACGACCCCGGCCGCCAGCGCGACGGGGGCCCGCGGCAGGACCTGCCCGCGCACCGACCGCCAGCGCGTGGACACCGCCCCGGTTTCCAGCTCGACGTCGAGCACCGAGACCACGTCGGCCCCGACCATGCGCTCGACCTGGGCACCGAGCTCCGCCGCCACCTCCGGTTCGCCCAACGACCGCGAGAGCCGGCGCACCGCCTCCTGCACCTCACGCAGCCGCAGGGCGACTGCCTCGGCGAGTTCCGCACGCTGCGTCGCCGCCGACACATCCCGCTCGAGGCGCCCGACCACCGCCCGAATGGCCTCGCCCTCGGGCCCCGAAAGCGACGCCAGCACGTCGTGCACGGCCACGCTTGGCACGGGCACGGGCGTGCGACGCGTCGGGGGAGGAGACTCTGACATGATGGGCACGGGCCCAGAATGTATCGTTTCGCTACAGCAACGCCACGCGATGTCGGGCGCGTCCTCCCGGCATCAGCAAACGTGCGGCCAGCGGGACGACGACAGCCCGAACGGGCGCCGATCCGATCAGTTCACCGTCGGCTTCAGCGTCACGCAGCGGGCGAGTCTCGACCGAAACCACCGCGCCGCGGAAGAATTCGGACGAAGGATCGCCGCCGATACCGCCGGTCCCGGCGCGCCAGAAGGTCCGGATGGCGTCCCGAACCGTCCGCCAATCATAGAGGCAGACGTCCAGCTGGCCGTCGTCCGGCAGGATATCGGGACCGAAAGTGATCCGCCCGTTCTCGACCCCGGGCAGGTTCGCGATCATCACGGCGGTGACCTCGCGTTCGATCGTCCGGTCGTCAACGCAAATCCGCACCGCGAACCGCTCGAGCCGGCGGATGGCCTGAATGCCGGTGAACGCGTAGGCGGCCGTCCCGAACCGTCGCTTGGCCTCGGCGGACGTCTCGGCGATCATGGCGACGTCGGGGCCGATGCCGACGGCGAGCGCGAAATGCCGGCCCGAATCCAGCTGTCCCAGGTCGATGGCCCGCTCGACGCCGCCAAGTACGGCGGCGACGGCGTGTTCCACGCGCAACGGGATGCCGAGGGCGCGCACCACCTGGTTGCCGGTGCCGCCGGCGAGCAGCCCGATGGGCATCCCCTGCCCGGCCAGGGCGCCGACGACCTCCATCGCCGTGCCGTCGCCGCCGAGCGTCAGCACCACGTCGGCGTGCGGCGCGCAGGCGCGTGCCAGCTCGGCGGCGTGACCGGCGCGTTCGGTCATCACCATGTCGCACGTCGCCCCCGTGCGGAGCACCGCCCGCCGGGCCCGCTCCGCCAGCGCCGCGCCCCGCCGCGAGGCGGGGTTCACCACGAGCAGCACGCGCGGCACGGGTCAGAACCGCCAGGCGGCGGTGATGTCGAGGCCGATCTGCTGCGGCGTCAGGACGAAGCCGCGCACGTTCGCGACGCCGCAGAGCAGCGACTGGGTCGGCGGTTCGATGCCGCCCGACAGCGTCACGCCGCCCGCGACGCGGTACTCGAGCCGCACGCCGAACTGGTTCCAGAGCCCCGCATTGGCCTGCTGCTGCACCAGCGGACACAGGCCCGCGTCCCCGCTCAGGAACAGGCGGTCGGAGAGCTGCACGCCACCGCCGATCCGCGTCAGCGAGAGGATCTGCGAGGCGGGATCGATCGGCGCGCCCCCGGCCTGCTGGAGCCCCCGGTCGAGCCCCGCCGTCTGGATCTGCACGTAATCAAGGTACCCCAGCGACGCGATCCGGTCGGCGAGAACGGAGGAGAGCGAGGCGAGCAGCACGTTGGCCGCAGTGTTCACCGCTCCCGCGCTCTGGGTCGGATCGCCGACGCCGAAGGCCGGGGCACCGGTGATGAGGTACGAGATGAGGTCCGACTGCGACAGCTGCGCGTTGTCCGCGCTCTCGAACGCGAGCGACGGCTGGCGCAGGGTGCCGCCGATGCGCACGCGGATCTTGCGGTCCTGCTGCGCGAGGGTGCTGTTGAACTTGCGCACCGTGTGCACGGCGGCGATGTCGAGCCCGGGGTCGAAGTTCGGATCGATCGGCGAGAAGCTGATCTTTCCCTGCTCCACGTCGAAGGTCCGCTGCACCACGTTGCCGACGTTGAGCCGGTACGTGCCGCGGTTGACCAGCAGCGTCCCATCGAACGACAGCAGCGCCTGCGACGAGTCGCCGCCGGCGCGTGCGACCGGCCGCCGCGCGACGCTCACCGACCCGCCGAGGTTGATGTTCGCCTCGGCCGACCGGAGCCAGACGTCCGATCCCATGGCGATCGAGACGTCCTTCACGCGGATGTTGTTCACGAGGGCGCTCGGACGCGACGGCAGCAGGCGCTCGCGCGCGAAGAGCGACGTGTCCACGACGCGCAGGAAGTCGGGATCCGACGCGTCCACCAGCTGCTTCGACTGCCCGACGTCGGGAATGACGAGGGTGCCGCGCGTGACCTCCATCGCCCCCGCGAGCGTCGCCCCCGACGACGGGCCCGTGAGGCGCAGCGTGCCGGTCAGGTCGAGGTCGGCCAGCCGCGGCCGCGCCACGGCATTGAAGCGATCGAGCGACAGTCGCAGGTCGAAGACGGGGTCGGTGAGTCGCGCGAAGGCAATCGTGCCACCACCCTCGAGGCGGCCGATGCGGTCCGTGCGCAAGTCGCGGCGCGACGACCGCGCGACCGATCTTGCCTCGAGGCGGTCGATGTGCAGGGAGTCGCCGGTGAAGCGCAGGGCCACCACCGCGTCGCGGAAGGCCACCTGGCCGAGGCCGGGCAGCTCGCCCGCGCCCCCGGAGAGGTCGAGGCGGCCGGTCACGCGCGGTGCCTCCCACGAGCCTCCCAGGGCCAGCGCCACGTCGAGCCGGCCGCGCAGCCGCCGCACCGCGCCGGTGAACGCCTCGAGTGCCGCGGCATCCACGCCGTCGGCCGTCAGACGTCCCTCGAGGCGCCCTGCCGTGTCGCGCCACGCGTGACCCGCCGTCAGGGCCAGGTCCACCGGCAGCGCCACCGAGCCGGTCACCAGCGTCGAGGGACCATCGAGCAGCCGGAGGTCGGCGGTCGCCCGTCGGTCGCGGTATCCGCCCGCCGCCTCGAGTCGCACCGGTCGCCCGGACGAGGGCACCACGTTCGCGACCGCCCCCCGCCAGGTCATCACGGGCGCGAGGCGCGACCCGCGCACCGTCCAATCGAGGTCGAGCGTGCCGGTCGGCGCGAGCGTCGAGCCGACCACGCGCGCCAGCGTCGCCAGCGGCACCCCGGCGACCCGCGCGAAGCCGTCGATCGCGCCGGAGTCGGCGAAGGCCCCGCCCCCGACCACGCGCGCGCCGTCCGGGCCTTGGAGGACGAGGGAGTCGAGCGCGACCCGCCCGCCGACCTGCAGCACGTGGGCGGTGTCGGCGATGCTCCACGCCTCGTCGCCGACGACCAGCGTGCCGCGGTCGAGGCGCACACGCGTGGTGTCGCCGGCCGTGCGCACGCTGCCGCTGGCGCTGAGCGCCGGTCCGGTGCTGGCCTCGGCGCCCACGGTGACGTCGACCACGCCGTCGGGGCGCGTGTGCGCCTCGGCCGTCGCCAATACGAACTCCAAGCCGCCGGCGCGCACGGTGTCGGCGCGCAGCGTGAGGTCGAGCGCGGGGCTCCCCGTGAGGTCGCGCACGCGGACCTCCGTCTCGAGTCGCCGGCTCGACACCCCGTTGCGGACCAGCTGGTCGCCGCCGAGCGTCATCCGCACGTCGAGCGCCTGCGGGTTTCCCGCGAGCACCGCCTGCGCGCTGAGGCTGCCGGCGATCGAGTCGCCCGCCACGTCCCCCGAGGCGAGGTAGGCCCGGAGCCCGCCGAGCGAATCCACGGTGACGGCCACCGCCAGGCTGTCGCGGCGCGTCGGCCCGAGGCCAAGCCCTCCCTGCGCGGTCAGCGTCGCCGCCGACGTCTCGATGCGGAGCGAATCGACCTGGAGCAGCGAATCGCCCAGCGTCACCCGGGCCGACGCCCCGTAGAGGCGGACGCCGTCCACCGCGCCGCGCCCCACGTCGATCGTGACCGAGCCCTCGAGGGTGGGCAGGAGGGTGTCACCGTGGATCGCGCCGCTGACGCGGCCCGTCAGGCGCGTGGCCGGCAGTGCCTCGCGCCCCAGCAGGCGCCGCGCGTCCAGCGAGTCGAACGTCCACGTGCCGTCGAAGCCGATGCGCGGGTCGAGCGAGTCACCGTAGAGGTCTGCCACGCCGCGGAACGCGAGGGCCCCTTCGGGCGCGGTGAACGCGGCGCTGACGCCGAGCGAGTCGCTCGTGCCGGTGATCGCGAGGGGGCCCGACATCGGGACCCGCACCGGGATGGACGGGTACGAGCGCGACAGCATCGCGAACGCCATCGGCTGGGCGACGAGCGACACGTCGAACCGCGTGGCCTCGTCGCCGACGGACATCCGGCCGCGACCCGACAGGCGCGTGGTCGGGCCGTCGCCGTCGACGTGCTCGAGGTCCGCGTCGCGGAAGCGCACGTCGTACCAGAGCGAGTCAAGCTTCAGGCGGCCACGCACGATGCCGCGGAGGTCGGGGAACGCCGGATTCACGTACCGGATCGTGCGCAGGTCCACCTGCACGGCGTCGAGCGTGAACCCGCGGAAGACCGCCTCGGCCGGCTGCTCGATGTCCAGCGTCCCGCGCCCGCGCACCCGCGAGACGGCACCGGCTACATGCCGGTCGCGGTACGCAAGGGCCATCTCGTCAACGACGAAGCGGTTCACCGGCCCGCCACGCCCCCGCACCCGCCCCTCGAGCGTCCCCTGGAAGTCGTACGGAAACGGTCCCCCGCGGAACGTACGGAGCAGGTCGAAGTCCACCGGCCGCGCGGCGAGGTCGACGTCGCGCACCTGCAGGATCGAACCGCCCACCCCGAAGGTCATCCGCCCGCTGATGCGCGACCGGGTCGAGCGGACGTCGAGGTCGGTCAACTCGTAGAGCATCACCTTGAGGTCGGTCGGGTCGTTGTGGATCCACACGTCCGTGCGGCCGCAGCCGGTGCGCGGCAGCGTGGCGTAGATCCACCCGTAGTCGGACAGGCAGGCCGAGTCCCCGCGGATGCGCACGTCCCACCGCTGCGGCTTGCCGCCACCCCACCACACCCGGCCGCGGGCCGACCCCCGCGACGCCGCCAGAGCCAACTCGGGGAGGTCAACCCACACGGTGTCGTCGTGCTTGCGCACGAGCCCGCGCGCACCGGCGACGAAGAACGCGGGCTCGGTCTCCACGACGCGCGCCGCCGCCACCTCGAAGGCCTGCCCCACCGAGTCGGGGTGGGCGAGCCGTGCGTTCGACAGGGCCAGCTCGGCGTTCGCCCAGCGAGAGAGCTTCTCCCACCCCTCGGGCCCGTCGCGCCGGAGCTCGTGCACCTCGCGCGCCTTCCGCAGCAGCGAATCGCGGATCGCCGCCGTGACACCGGCGGGGGGCTTCCACGGCTGCACGAGGAGCAGCGACCCGTCGTGGACGGCGAGGGTGTCGATCATCACCCAGTCGCCGAAGCCGCGCGTCGGCGAGACCGGCGTCGCCGGACGCGAGGGCGGGAAGATCTTCTTCCAGTTCCACGTGCCGTTGCGGAACTCCTTCAGCCGGAGGCGGGGTCGCACCACGTCCACCGACCGCAGGAAGACCCGGCGGTCGATCAGGTCGCGCACGTCGTACGTCACGCGCACGGGCCCGGTGGCGACGAAGAGGGAGTCGTCGGCGCCCCGGATCTCGACCGAGTCCACCTGCAGGTCGCCGAGCAGCGACCCCGACAGGCGGCCCAGATGGAGAGAGCCGCGCACCGTCCCCCGCACCTGTGCGAGCACCAGCTGCCGCACGCGCTCGAGGCCCCACGAGGTGTTCGTCACCGCCCACACGGCCAGCGCCGCCACGAGCACCACCCCCGCGAACGCGGCGGCGGCGACGGCGAGGACGAGCGAGCGGCGGCGCATGCGGCTAGAAGATCTGGCCGATCGAGATCGACGGCGTGATTCGCCGCCAGACCGACGTCGGGCGCAGGGGCTGGTAGGTCGCCGGGCAGGCCGCGCGCGGCCGCACCCCGGGACTCACGCACAACAGCGTACCGCCGCCCGGGGTGAGCGGCGTGTCGAAGTAGGCCGGCCCGGCGATCGGGCGGTAGTCGTTGTAGCCGAGGTCCACGCGGATCGAGCCGAACGCGGTCACGACGCGCAACCCGAGGCCCGGCGTCCACCGGAGCGACTCGAGCGTCAGCCGCACCGAGTCGCGATCGCGCGTCCACACCTGCCCGCCATCGACGAACGCCGCCAGCTGCGCGAGCCCGCCGAGGCCGGGGGCGCGCACCCGGTACTCGAGGTTCACCACGACCATGGACGTCCCGCCGACCGGCACCGGCACCTCGCGCGCCTGCCCCGGGATCGCGGCTCCCGCCGTCGTGTCGTACGACAGGATCCGGTACGACTTCGGCCCCAGTTCGTTGGGGCGGTAGCCGCGCACCGTGGTCGGCCCGCCGGCGAAGAGCCGCTCCTGCACGGGCACGAACCGCTGCGCGTCGCTCCGGAGCGCGCTGAGGTCGAACAGCCCGCCGCCGCGCACCCGGGCGGTGAGGATCCCGTCGGCCCCAAGGCGCGTGAAGGTCGAGACCTCGCCGATGAAGCGGTTGAAGCGGAACGACGGGTCCGCCCCCACCAGCGGCGAGACGTGACGCGCCTCGAGGCGCAGCGTGCCCCCGCGCGCGGGATACACCGGGTCGTCCTGGCGCGAGAACTCGGTACTCGCGGTGATCGCGGCGAAGCGGCGCTGCTCGCTGGCGATGTCGCGATCGGCCTCGTTGCACAGCGTGAACACCACGCAGAAGAGCGCGGGGGAGGCCACGGTGCGGCCGAGTTCCAGCGTGTACGCCAGCGACACCGGATGGCGCCCGAGCCGCACCCCGTTGAGCGCGGCATTGAAGCCGATCGGCGTCACGCGGCGGTAGGCGTTGTACTCGGAGCGCTGCTCGCTGTAGATCGTCAGTTCCGGCAGCGCCGTGAAGCCGAAGAGCTGCGGCTGCCGCAGCGTCGCCCCGAGGTAGTAGTTGAGCGTGTCGCCGTACTGGTCCTCGTAGGCGTCGGGGGCGCAGAGCGCCCGCGCGCGCGTCGGGAAGCGGGCGGGGGCGCCGCGGCCCACGCGCGACAGACGGCCCGACAGGTCGAGGCGGCGGGCGCCCCCGAGGAAGTTGTAGTGCGTCAGCGCCCCCTGCGCCCGGAAGCAGTCGATCGTCCCCCAACCGCCGCCCACGCGCGCGGCGCGCATCGGCTGCTCCGCCACCCGCACCCGGATCCCCACCAGCGAGTCGGTGCCCGCCGAGTCGAGGTCCACCTGCACCGTCCGGAAGGCCTCCGTCTGGTAGGCACGGCGCTGCCCCTCGACGAGCGCCTGCTCGCGATAGACCTCGCCCGGCCTTATCCCCAGCAGGCCACGAACCGCGTCCGGTGACACTTGCGGCGCACGCCCCGGCGCCGGCTCGATCGTGACCGACACGGTGCCGATGCGCGCCAGCGCGCCCGGCACCACCCGCAGGCGCGCCTGCGCCGTTCGAGTCGCGCGGTCGGTGCTGAACGAGCGGAACACGTCGGCGCGCGGGTAGCCCGCGCTGCGCAACCGCCGCAGCAGCGTGTCGCGAGAGGCCGAGATCGCCAGCTCGTCGAACCGACCGCCCGCCCTCGCCGGCAGGTCGCGCAGGAACGACGCCGAGTCGGCCACCCCGCCGAGTCCCTCGACGGTGAAGCGCGTGAGGATCGTCGGTGCCCCCTCGCGCACGCGGAAGACCACGACCACCGCCCGCGGCCCGCGCGGCTCGACGACCGGCTCGACGGACGCGTCGGCGAAGCCGCGCACGCGGTACGCGTACAGCACGCGCAGGGCGTCGAGGCGCATCGTCGGCTCGTCCAGACAGTGCCGCGTCACGAGGCGCCCCAGCAGCGGCACCGCCGCCCAGCGGGACATCCGCGTCGTGGCGACGCGCGAACCGAGGTCGGCGCTGGAGAACGCCCGGTTGCCCTCGAAGCGCAGCCCCCGCACCTCGGGCGCCGTCGGATCGTCGCACGGGTCGTCCTGCGCGCGCGCCGCCGACGGGACGGTACCCGCGAGCGCGGCGGCGAAGGTCAGGGCGGCGAAGCGAGCGACGGGCAAGGATCCGGGGATAATGCGGGTCGTACCCGCCAGCATCGGGGGCCGGTCCCGGGGGGAGTCGAGTCCTCCGCACGCGCCCGACACCGTTCGGTGTTTTGACGCCCTTCGCGCGCGCGCGTAACATCGATGCGGCGCCGGGGACTGTCAACGCCCAAGTCTCTGCGCCGCTTGAACTTCCGCCCGTTTCCCCACGAGGCCGCGTGACCGAGTTCCGCCGCTACCAGCAGGAGGCCCTGCGCACCCGCAACCCGGCGCTCGATCCGGCCGGCCGCCTGCTCGACCCGGCGTGCGGCCTCGCCGAGGAAGCCGGCGAGGTGCTCGCGCTCGTCCGCCGGCATGTCCTGGTCGGGCGACCCCTCGATCGCGACCGCCTGGCGGAGGAACTCGGCGACCTGCTGTGGTGCCTCGCGGCCACCGCCGACGCGGCCGGTCTCTCGCTCGACGCGATCGCGGACGGCAACCTCGCCAAGCTCGCCGCGCGCCACCCGCAGGGCTTCAGTCCGTAGTCGCCACCAGCACGGCGCGGTCGCTGCGGCGCAGCAGCGCCGAGCTCGTGCTGCCCACGAACAGCCGTTCGATCGGCTTGAGCCCGTGCCGGCCGAGCGCCACGAGCGGCGCGTCCGCCCGCGCCGCCACGTCGAGCACCTCCGCGATCGCCTGACCGGCCCGCTGGGTCCATTCCACGTGACGATCGGCCGGCGCCGCGATCGCGCGCACCTGCTCGGCGAAGAGCCCCGGGATCACCCGCTCCTGCACCGCGAGCCACGCCGGCGGCGCCGCTTCGAGCCGCGGCGAGACATGCACGAGCGTGAGGGTCCCGCCCGGCTTGAGCAGCGTCAGCGCCAACCGCGCCGCCGCAGTGGACGCGGGGCTGAAGTCGCTCGCCACGACGATCCGCGAGCAGGGCACGGCGAACGCGTGGGGCACCGCCAACAGCGGCTTCGTGAGCAGCCGCAGCGTGCGCACCGCCGTCTCCGACCCGAACAGGCGATCGAGCAGCGCATGCTGCCCGAGTCCCATCACGACGCACCGCGCATGGAGCGCGTGCGCGCGCTCGGCGATGATCGCCGGGGCGACGCCCGCCGACGCCTCGGCGGTCCACCCGCCCTCCGCGAGGGCCGAGGCCCCCGCGACCTCGCGCACGTTGGCGTCGAGGGCCGGCCGCGCCCGCGCAAGCTGCTCGCGCTCGGCCTCGGCGAGGACGCCGGCAAGGTCGGACTCGACCGCGAACGACACCATCGGCTCGACGACCGTGAGGGCGTGGACCGGCGCGCCGAGCCACCCGCCCAGCGAGGCTGCCGACAGCAGCGCCGGCTCGGCGTGCGCGCCGACCCGCACCGCCGCGAGCACCGGCGCCGTGAGCCGGGTGCGGTCGTGCGCCTCGACGCCCATCGAGTGCGGGAAGTCCGTGGGTTCGGGAGTCGGCAGCATGGGGCTCAGGCGGGGGGCGGAGCGGCCCCGCCGCTCCGCCGCGAGAGGAGCATGGCCCGGGCGACCCGGGGGGCCGCGTCGGCGGTCGCCGCTGTGCCGTCGGCGCCCACGCGGGCGACGAGGCCGGGCTCGCGCGTGAAGGGCGGACCGCCGACCAGCACGAGCACGTCGGGATTGCGCGAGGCGCGGCGCAGGTGCGCGATGTCGTGCGCGAGGCGCGGCAGCCGCGTCGCGCAGCCCACCGAGAAGCCGACGACGTCCACGTGCTGCTCGTGCACCGCGTCGAGCAGCCCGACGCGATCGAGAGGTGGGCCGACCAGCACGTCCCAGCCGTCGCGGGCGAAGAAGTCCGCCACCAGGAACAGGCCGAGCGTGTGCTGTTCCCCAGCCGGACAGGCGAGGAGCGCGCGCCCGGCGCGGTGCTGGCCGGGCGCCGGCGAGAGCCACACCGGCTCGAGCAGGTGCAGCACGCGATGCAGGCGGCCGAGCGCGTCGGTCACCTGCAGGAAGTCGCATGCGTCGTCGTCCCAGAGCTCGCCGAGCCGCGCCGCGGCCGGGGCGAAGAGGTCGAGGTAGAGCCGCTCGATCGGCGTCCCCGCCGCCAGCCACGCGCGCACCGCGCCCTCGGCGACGTCGTCGTCGGTGGACGTCAGGGTGCGGACGAACCGGTCCACATCCTGCGCCGACAGGCGCGTCACGGACGCGGTGCGGGACGGCGGTGTCACCGGCAGGTCGCTCGACGAAGTCGCCATGCGCAGTCGGAAAGGGAGGACGACGCGAACGCGGAATGTCCCCGCCCGGTGGAGCGGCGTCAACCCGTCCGGACGACGCCGGGGCGCGTCCCGCGGCCTCAGGGGTTGCAGCGCGGGCAGCGCGCCGGATCGGCGGCGCCCTCGCGCGGGACCCGCCGCTCGTGTCCGCAGCCGTCGCACGCGAACAGGTCGGCGGCGGGCAGCGCCGTCTCCTCCCCGCACGCAGCGCACCGGAGGCCCGGCTGCGCGCGGCCGTGCCAGCCCGGTCGGCCACAGGCGGGACACGTCGCCGCGAGGCGGCGGGCGAGCGCCTCGGCGGCGGCCCGGATCACCGCGAGCCGCGTCGGGTTCGCGTGCGCACGAAGGTCGTTGGCGACGACCGCCGCCCCCGCGGCCGCCAGGGCCGCAGCCACGTGCCGCGCGAGGTCGTGGGGCTCGCGCACGAGCATGGCGCGCGGGGGCGCGGCGACGGACGGCTCGGCGCCATCCCGGACGACGAGCGCGTGCCCCGGGAAGCCGGCCGCGGAGGCTGCGGCCTCCGCCTCGGGCCACGTGCGCACGACCCGCGAGACCGCGCGCGCCTCGAGCGCGAGGTGCTCGACGACGACCTCGAACGTCCCCGCGCGATCGCGCAGAAGCACCAGCTCGAGGTCGGCCGTGGCGAAGGGCGCCTGCGGGTGCGGGCCAAACGCCCCTTCGCTCGCGATCGCGAACGCGGCTCCGGGCATCGCGGCCAGGCCGGCGATCGCCTTCGCCCGGGCGGCCTCGCGCATCGTGCCTGCGCGCGCAACGGTGCCGGTGAAGGTGCCGAAGCGGTCGGTGTCCACCGCGTCGGTCGCGACGACCGCGAGGCCGAGCGACGCGAGCGCCGGGGCGATCACCTCGGCCTTTCCGTGCCGCGTCGCCAGCACGGCGACGCGGCCCGCGAGGACGATGCCGCTCAGTCGTCCTTCTGGCCGAAGACGGCCAGATTCGACGAATGCCCCGGGTTCACCTTCTTCTCCGGGTGGATCCAGTGCACCGCCTGATTCACTGCCGTCGCCGCCTCGGCGAAGCCGGTGGCGATGAGCTTGAGCTTTCCCGGGTACATGGTGACGTCGCCCGCCGCATAGAGGCCGGGGACCCCGGTCTCCATCTGCGAGTTCACGTGGATCTCGTCGTTGACGATCGTGAGCCCCCACGTGCCGATCGCCCCCATGTCGGAGACGAAGCCGAGCATCGGGAGCACCGCGTCGCAGTCCACGCGCACGGGGGCTTTCGTCTTCGTATGGACGAGCGTGACGCCGCGGAGGATGCCGTCCACGTCGTGCACCTCGGCGAGCTCGTGCCACGTGTGGATCGTCACGCGCCCCGACGCCGCGTGGGCGTTGACGCTGTCCACCGTGGCACCGTGCGCGCGGAAACGGTCGGTACGGTGGGCCAGCGTCACGTGCGCCGCCTTGCCCGCGAGCTGATCGGCCCAGTCGAAGGCCGTGTCGCCACCGCCGATGATGAGCACCCGCCTGCCGTGGTACTTCGCCGGGTCGAGGACGACGTCGTCGATGCCGCGCCCGTACCACGGCTCGGCCGCCCGCTGCGGCAGCCGGCGCGGCGAGAAGGCCCCGATGCCCGCGGCGATGACGATCGCGCGGGTCGGGTAGGCGCCGGCCGTCGTGGTGAGCACGTAGTGGTCGTCCCGCCGCTCGAGGCCGGTGACCGTCTGCCCGAGGTGTCGCGGCTGCCCCCACCGGCGGGCCTGCGCGTCGAGACTGCGCACGAGGTCCTTCGCGAGCACCTCGGGATGGCCGGCGACGTCGAAGATGAGCTTCTCGGGATAGAGCGCCATCAACTGGCCGCCGACCTGCGGGAGGGCGTCCACGAGCTGGGCGGACACGCCTCGCATGCCCGCGTAGAACGAGGCGAACAGTCCCGTCGGGCCGGCGCCGATGATCGTGATGTCGGTGATGGGGTCGGACATGCCGGAAAGCTAGCCGCCCGGGCAACGGGCCGGCGTCGGCCGGGGTTAGCTTTCCCCCATGACGATGAAGATCTACACGAAGACGGGCGACGAGGGCGACACCGGCCTCTTCGGCGGCGGACGCGTCGGCAAGGACGACCCCCGGGTCGAGGCCTATGGTGCCGTTGACGAGCTCAACGCCTCGCTCGGCATGGCGCGCGCCGTCGAGCTGATGCCGCGCATCGACGAAGTGCTCGTGCCGGTGCAGCGCGACCTCTTCGCGATCGGGGCCCTGCTCGCCACCCCCGACCACGACCGGATGGCCGAGCAGCTCGCCAAGGCGCGCATCGACGAGTCGCGCATCGAGGAGCTCGAGCGGGCGATCGACGCCGGCGAGGCGGAGCTCGAGCCGCTGCGGGCGTTCATCCTGCCGGGCGGCACCCCGAAGGCGGCGGCACTGCACGTCGCCCGCACCGTCTGTCGCCGCGCGGAGCGGCGCGTGGTCACGCTCCGGCGCGAGGTGGCGATTCCGCAGCTGGTGGTGATGTATCTGAACCGGCTGTCGGACCTGCTGTTCGTGCTGTCGCGCGTCGCCAACCGCCGCGCGGGCGCGGGTGAAGTCACCTGGTAGGCCGGTGACGCGCGACGTCGTCGGCGACGTGGTCGGCGACGTGGTCGGCGACGTGGTCGGCGACGTCGTCGGCGACGTGGTCGGCGACGTGGTCGTCGGCGCGGGACTGCGGCACGAGCTCGGCCGTCGGGCCGCCGCTGCGGTGCCCTCGGCGCACCGATGGGCAGTCTGCATCGACGCGGCAGTCGAGCGGCACCACGGCGCCGCGTTCCGCGAGGCGATGCGCCACGCCGGTTCGGCGGCCGGGCGCCCCGAGCCCACGTGGCACGTGGTGCCCTCCGGCGAGCACCACAAGACGCGCGAGACCTGGGGGCGCCTGACCGACGCGCTCCTCGAATCCGGCCACGGGCGCGACAGCGCGATCTGCGCGATCGGCGGCGGCGTCACCGGCGACCTCGCCGGTTTCGTCGCCGCCACGTACCTGCGTGGCATCCCCGTCGTGCAGGTCCCCACGACGCTGCTGGCGATGGTGGACGCCTCTGTTGGCGGCAAGACCGGCGTGGATGTCCCCGCCGGCAAGAACCTCGTGGGTGCCTTCCACCCGGCCGCACTCGTCCTCGCCGACCCCGAGGTGCTGGGCACGCTGCCGCGCGAGGAGCGCCGCGCGGGCTTCGCCGAGATGCTCAAGCACGGCGCAGTGGCCGATGCGGCGCACTTCCATGCCCTGGTCGAGGTCGCCCCGCGCCTCGCGGCCGACGACACCCCCGAGGCGACGGTCGCGGAGACGCTCGCGGGTACCATTGCCGCGTCGGTGCGCATCAAGTCGGCGATCGTCGCCGCCGACCCCGCCGAACGGGGCCGGCGCGCGATCCTCAATTTCGGCCACACCGTGGCGCACGCGATCGAGCACGCGACGCGCTATGCCGTGCGCCACGGGGAGGCGGTGGCGATCGGCATGGTGCTCGAGGCGCGCGTCGGCGAGGCGCTCGGCGTCACGGCCCCCGGGACGGCCGGCGTGCTCGAGCGGGCCGTGCGCTCCGCCGGACTCCCGACCGCGGTGCCACCGCCCCTCGGGCCGGACGCGATCCTCGCCGCGATGCGGCACGACAAGAAGGGGCGCGTCGGCATCATCCGCTGTGCCCTCCCCGCGGAGATCGGCCGGATGGCCCGGGATGGCGATGCGTGGACGATTCCCGTCCCTGAGGCCGAGTGGCGGGTGGCCCTGGGCGGCTGACGCCGAGGAGATCGTCGGGTCGGCTACGATGATCTTCGGCACCGGTTCGGGTCCGCGAGCCGCGAATATAGGGCGCAGACCCTAAAGTCCAAATGTCGCCGGAACCCCGCAACTCGTTGCGGCGCATGGCGGTGGCAAACCCGACGCAGCCACTCGGGACGCCGCATAGAGAAAATCAATCTTGACGGCAGATTCGGCCAATCCTAGCGTGGCGCTCCCCGACGTCGGGCCCGCACGACGGTCCGCCGGCCGGCGATCACGTTGGTTCACCGTCACGCAGGAGCGCGCATGGGGCAGATGGCCGAGAGCAGGAGCCGTTATTTCCGGGCAGCGCCCGCATCCGCGTTCGACCAGTACCTGCAGGACATCCAGAAGCTCCCGCTCATCGCGGACCCGGCGGAGGAGAAGCGCCTCGCCCGGCTCGCGCAGAACGGCGACGAGGCGGCGGCGGAGCGGCTCGTGACGGCGAACCTCAGGTTCGTCATCTCCTACGTGAAGAAGTACCAGGGCCACGGCCTCGATCTCTCGGAGTTGGTGGCGATCGGCAACGAGGGACTGCTCAAGGCGGTGCGGAAGTTCGACCCCGACCAGGGTGTGAAGTTCATCAGCTACGCCGTGTGGTGGGTCCGACAGGCGGTCCTCAAGGCCCTTGCCGAGCAGACGCGGTCGGTCCGCATCCCGCTCAACCAGAACTCGGCCCTCATCCGGCTCTCGCGCGCCGAGGCGATGCTGTCGCAGACGCTGCGCCGCGACGCGACGGACGAGGAGCTGGCCAGGATGCTCGACGACACGGCGGACAACGTCCGGGCCGCGCGCAAGATGAGCACCACGGAGGTCTCGCTCGATGCCCCCGTGGACCGCAGCGACCGCGAGGCCAGCACGCTCGGCGAGCGCTTCGCCGCCGGCGATGGCACCGACATCGAGGACGTCACCGACTTCAACCTGATGAAGGAAGTGATGGAGCGGACGTTCCGCACCTACCTGTCGCCACGCGAGCGGAAGATCCTCGGCCTGTACTACGGCCTCGAGGCGGGTGCCGAGGCGATGACACTCGAGCGCATCGGCGAGCTCATGGGCGTCACCCGCGAGCGCATCCGCCAGATCCGCGAGCGCGCCTTCGAGAAGCTGCGTACGTCCCCGGACGGCCGGGCACTCGCCGCGTTCTGGGCGAGCAACTGACGGGCGATCCGCCCGCACCCCCGCGCCGCATGCTGGTCGTGGACGACGAACCCACGATCCGTGCGGCGCTGACGCGCTACTTCAGCCGCCAGGGCTTCGACGTCGTGGCCGTGCCCGACGGGCATCAGGCCCTGGCCCACCTTCTCGGCGACGGTCCGGCACCGGACGTCGTCGTCTGCGACTTCCGCATGCCCGAGTGCTCCGGGGCGGATGTGTACGCCCGGGTAGAGGGCGCGCGCCCCGAACTGGCGGACCGCTTCGTCTTCTCGTCGGGGGACGTCACCGCCGACGACAACCGGGCGTTCCTCGGGCGCGTGCGCTGCCCGATGCTGCAGAAGCCGTTCGAGCTCGCGCAGCTGCGCGAGGTGGTGGACCGGATCGCGCCGCCGGGCTAGCGTTCGCCCATGTCCCCACCGGCCGAGCGACTGCCGCTGTTCCCGCTGGCGGTCGTGCTGCTGCCCGGGACGGCGCTCCCGCTGCACATCTTCGAGCCGCGCTATCGTCGGATGGTGGCCGACGCACTCGCCGGCTCCCGCGAGTTCGGGCTCCTCTACCTGCCCCCCGGCTGGCGCGACGACGAGGTGCCGGGCGGCTGGCCGCTGACGGTGGCCCGAATCGAGGAACACGAGCCGCTGCCCGATGGCCGGAGCAACATCCTCGTGCGCGGCATGCGCCGCGTCGCCCTGTCCGCGTTCGTGGCGGACGACGCGCCGTATCGCGTCGGCACGGTGACCGACGCGCCGGACCTGCCGGGCAGCGGTGAGTCGCTCGAGCCCCTCGCGGCGCAGGCGCGACAGCTGTTCGCGCGCGTCGCCGCGGCAGCCCGCGCGGTGGCCGACGACCCCGACCCGGCACCGCCGCTTCCGGCGGACGCGGCGCTGCTCGCCTACGCCATCGCCGCCGCCGTGGACCTCGATCCCGAGGCGCGGCACCGCCTGCTCGCCACGCGCGACCCGGGAGAGCGGCTCGCGCTGGTACTCGGGCTGCTCACCCCCGTCGCGGCCGACCTCGAGCGTCGCGCCGCGGTGCACGCGCGGTCGCGCACCAACGGGCACGGCCCGCACTGAGCGGCGATGCGGCTGGTCGTCGCGGAGCTCGAGGACGTCATCGCGAGCACGGCGCACGTCCGCGCGGACGCGCTCGCCGTCGCGTGCGCCGCGCTCGGCCTGCCGCCGCCACCCGACCGGGTGCAGGGGGCGGGGCTCGGCGTGGACGACGCGGCGGCGATCGTCGCGCGTGCGGTCGCCCCCGACGACGCGACGCTTCCGACGCTGCTGGCCCTCGCCGCCGAGCGCGAGGCCGCCAGCCGCCTCGCCCGGGAATCCCGCCTGCGCCCCGGGGCGCTGGCCTTCGTGGCGGCCTGCGCCGCCGAGGGGCGCTTCGGCATCGTGACGCGCGCACGACGGGCCGTCGCGGAATCGCTGGTGGCGGCCGCGGGACTCGAGGAGGGGCTCGCCTTCCTCTGGTGCGCCGACGACCGCGCGCGGGACGGCGCGCCGGCGGTCGCGCGCGCGATCGCGGCGCAACGGCCGTTCGGCCCCCGACGCGCCGCCGTCCTCGCCGATCGCGCCGACTGGCTCGCCACCGGTGCTGCCGCCGGCGCGCGCACCGTCGCCATCCCGGCGGCGCCGCCGGACGTGACGCCGGACGCGACGTGGCTCAACTTTCAGGACCGCGTGCCGTCCGACCTCGACGGCCCCGGCTGAATCCCCGAACCGGCCATCCCGGATGGAGTTCCTCCCCGTCGCGCGTCCTGAACCGGCCGCCGACGCCGCCCTGCACGGGCGCGCCGCGTGGTTCGATCGCCGCGCGCGCGCCCGCACGATCATCGAGGGGGCGCAAGCCGCCGCCATGCTCACCGGGCTCGTCACGAACGACGTGCTCGCCCTGATCCCCGGCACCGGGCAATACGCCGCCGCGCCGACGCCGAAGGGGAAGATCCTCTCGGACCTGCGGATCCTCTGCGTCGGCGAGGGGCGGCTGCTGGTGGACGTGCCGGCGCGGGCCGCCGCAGCATGGACGGCGATGATCGCGAAGTTCCTGCCGCCACGCCTGGCGAAACACCGCAACGCAACCGACGAGCTGGCGTGCGCGGGCGTGTACGGACCCGAGGCGGCGGAGGCCGCGGCGACCGCTGCGGGAGTCGATGCCGCGACGCTGCGCGCGCTGGCGCCGTATGCGCATCGTCCGTTCGGCGAGGGGGGCGCCTTCCAGGTGGTGATGCGATCGGTTGACCTCGGCACGGGCGTGGAGGGCTTCGACCTCTTCGCCCCGCCGGACGTGCTCGCGGGCGCGCGGGCGGCCGCCTCGGCGTGGCCCGACGGCGACGACGCCACCTGGCACGTCGCGCGCGTGGAGGCCGGTCGGCCCGAATGGGGCCTCGACATGGACGAGGGCACGATCCCGCAGGAGGCGAACTTCGACGACCTTCGCGCGATCTCGTACACGAAGGGCTGCTACACCGGGCAGGAGACGATCGCGCGCGTGCACTTCCGCGGCCATGTGAACCGGCACCTCCGGGGCGTGTCCTCCGCGACCGCGGTCCCGCCGGGCGCGCGGCTGTTCGACGGTGACCGCGAGGTCGGCGACGTGCGCTCGAGCGTGGTCTCGCCGCGTCGCGGGGCGATCGCGCTCGCGATGGTGCGTCGCGAGGTACCGGTGGGGACGACGGTCGCCTGGCGCGTCGCGGAGACGGCCGGGGCGGAAGCGGCCGGGGACGCGGTCATCACCGCCCTCCCCGCCGTGGGATGACCGAGCGCGGGCGCTGCCCGCCCCCGGAAAAGACGAAGGGCGCCGCGACCCCGGTGGGTCGCGGCGCCCCGTTGCCCCGAAGGGCAGGCCTTACTGCTTCTTCGCGGCGTCCGGGGCGGGCGCAGCGGCCGGCGCGGCGGCCGGCGCAGCAGCGGAATCCGTCTTCGGGGCCGTCGAATCCACCGCGGGCGCGGCGGCCGGGGCCGGAGCGGCGGCGCTGTCGGCGGCGGGAGCCTGCTCCTTGGACGAGCAAGCGGCGAGCACGAGCACGGAGGCAACGAGGGCCAGGCGCTTCATAGAACTACTCCTGAGGGGTTGGGGTGGGTGCCTGGTCCAAGAGCGCGCATTCGGCGTCCGGAAGGCATCGTCTATAAATGGCCAGCGGCCGCGCGTGTGTCAAGGGTCACAAGCCGATCAAGTGCAGCCCTGCCAACGGTTTCCGCCTCCTGGGGTCGCCACCCTACGGGGGGGCTCTGCGGAAACGAAAACGCGCTGATGGGGGTTGTGCCCACTGCCCCCCGGGGCACCGTGTGTCCCCATTCTCCCGCCCCACCGGAGTTCCCCCGCGTGTCGTCCCTGCCGACCACTCTTGGCGCCCTGCGCCGTTCTCCCTTCGGCCAGCGCGGCCGCCGCACCGTCAAGGACGAGCTGCGCGCGAACCTCCTCGCGCGCCTGAAGGACGGGGGCCCGCTCTTCCCCGGCGTGCTCGGCTACGAGGACACGGTCATGCCGCAGATCGCGAACGCGATCCTCTCGCGGCACAACTTCATCCTGCTCGGACTCCGCGGCCAGGCGAAGTCCCGCATCCTTCGTGCGCTCGTCACGCTGCTCGACGAGGCGACGCCGACGCTCGCCGGCAGCGAGGTGAACGACGATCCCTTCGCGCCGATCTCCAAGTACGGGCGCACCCTCGTCGCCGACGCCGGGGACGACGCCCCGATCGCGTGGCTCGACCGGTCGCAGCGCTACGTCGAGAAGCTCGCGACGCCGGACGTCACGATCGCCGACATCATCGGCGACGTGGACCCGATCAAGGCCGCGCGTGGCGGGCACCTGCTCTCCGACGAGCTGACGATCCACTTCGGCATGCTGCCGCGCGCGAACCGCGGCATCTTCGCCCTCAACGAGCTGCCCGACCTGTCGGGCAAGGTGCAGGTCGGGCTGTTCAACATCATGCAGGAGGGCGACGTCCAGATCAAAGGCTATCCGGTCCGCCTCCCGCTCGACGTCCTGCTGTGCTTCACCGCGAACCCCGAGGACTACACGGCGCGCGGCAAGATCATCACGCCGCTCAAGGACCGCATCGGGAGCGAGATCGTCACGCACTACCCCGAGTCGGTCGCGCTCGGCGCCTCGATCACGCGCCAGGAGGCGTGGACGCGCCGCGACGGCCTGCCGGTGCGTGTGCCGGAGGCGCTCGCCGAGCTCGTCGAGCGCATCGCCTTCGAGGCGCGGACCGACAAGCGCATCGACCGGCGCTCGGGCGTCTCGCAGCGTATGCCGATCACGGTCATGGAGAACGTCGTCTCGAACGCCGAACGGCGCGCCGTGCTGCTCGGGGAGGCCGAGGCCGTCCCGCGCGTGAGCGACGTCTATGGGGCGCTCCCCGCGATCACCGGCAAGCTCGAGCTCGAATACGAGGGAGAGCTCGTCGGCGCGTCGGCGATCGCGCGCGAGCTGATCCGCCGCGCGGCCGACGCCACGCTGCGCGAGCGCGCGCCGGACGCCTCGGCCGAGGAGATCGTCATGTGGTTCGACGCGGGGGGGGCGCTGCAGGTCGGGGACGACGCGTCGTCGGGCGCGGTGCTCGAGGGCTTCCGCGGCGTGCCCGGGCTGGTCGAGCTCGTCGAGGCCGAGGGCCTGGCCGCACCGGGCGACGCCGCGGCGGCCGTGGGCGCGTGCGAGCTGGTGCTCGAGGCGCTCGTCGCGCGGCGGAAGATCTCGCGCAGCGACCTCGGCACCTACGGGCGCGCGGCCCCCGAGCGCCGGCGACGCCCGAACGACGACTTCATGGGCGGGCTCTCCGCGTGAGTCCGGCGAAGCGGCCACGGGCGCGGAGGCGCGCCGCAGCGCGCCCGCTCCTGGTGCGCGAAGCGGGACCGCTCGACCTCGACGAGGTCGTGCCGCTCCGGCTCGCCCTGCTGCGCGACGAGACGGCGACCCCGGGGCGGCGCCTGCTGCATCCCGACGCCGAGCGCCGGGCCCGGGTGATCTTCGCGAAGCAGCTGCGGTCGCCGCGCGAGGTGACGCTGCTCGCCGAGTCCGACGGTGCCGTCATCGGGATCCTCCGGGTGGTGGCGGCGCCGCCGAGTCCGCTGCACGCGGAGTTCCGGCACGCGTACCTCACGTCCGCCTACGTCGTGCCGACGGCCCGGCGGCGCGGCGTCCTGCGCGGGCTCGTGGCGCACGCGCTCGCCTGGTGCGAGGCGCACGGCGTGGCGGAGGTCCGGCTCCATTCCGCCGTCGGCAACGCGGCCGCGGCCCGGGCGTGGGACGCGCTCGGGTTCGGGGTCGCAGAGGAGCTGCGGCGGCGGGTGCTCGGCCTGCGATGACGGACCGCGCGCGGACGGCCCGCCCGCCCGGCATCCGGATCCGTCTCGCGTGGTTCGCGCTCGCGGTCTCCCTGCCGATCGTGACGCTGCTGATCCTCGGCGTCGTCCGCGACAACCGCGCGTCGCGCCTCGACGCGGAGCGGCGGCTCGCAGCGCTGGCCGAGCGCGTCGCAGGGCGCCTGTCCCAGCGCCTCGACGACTTCGAGCACCTCTTGGCCGGTGCCACGCGCGTTGTCGAGCCGCGACCGGAGGCCGCCGCCCGCAACACCGCGCTGCTCGCCGCCATCGCGAGTCGGCTGTCCTTGTCCCGCGGTGCCACGCTGATCGCCACCGACCGGACGGGTCGGCTCGTCGGCTGGTCCCGACTCGATGCCCCCGTGCCGGATGTCACGCTGGCTGGCCGGCCGCACTTCGTGGCGACGATGTCGGGCGCGCGACGCGTGATCGGCAGCCCGGTTCGACTGCGGAACGACACCACCGTCTGGGGGCTCACGATCGCGGAGCCGATCCCCGGACCGGACGGACGGCCGGCCGGGATGCTCGGGGTCACGCTCCGGTTATCCATGCTCGGCTCGGAGCTCGACCTTCCGGACCTCCCGGCGGGCGCCGTCGTCCAGTTGCAGGACAGCACCACCATCATCGCGCGCAGCGCGGACGCAGCCATCTGGGTGGGACGGCGCGCGCCGCGGACGAACGTCGTCGGGGGGAGCACCGACGGCCCGGAGGCCGCCCCGGTCCGCTGGGGCGACGATGTACTCCGCTACACGGCGCGACGCCCCGTTCCGAACGCCCCGGACTGGCACGTGGACATCGGGCTGCCGGTCGCACTGGTGGACGCGCCCCTCGAGCGCGACCTCCAGACGGCGTGGATCTTCGGCCTGCTGGCCCTCAGCATCGCCTACGCCCTGGGCCGCTGGATGAGCGGCCGGATCGTCACGCCCCTTCGCGCGCTGGCGTCGGACGCCGAGCGGCTCGCCGGGGGAGGGCCGGCGACGCGACCGGCGCCGCCGCCCGCCGGCGCCGTGGCCGAAGTGACGACCCTCGCGACCGCCCTCGACACCATGGCGCTCCGCGAGGCGGAACGGACGGCGGCGCTGCGCCAGGCCGAGACGAACGCACGCGTGCTCTTCGAGCAGAGCCCGGTGCCGATGCTGGTCATCACCGGCGACACGCTGCTGATCGCCGACGTCAACGCCGCAGCCGCCACCCTGCTCGGCTGGGAAGGCAAGTCGCTCGTAGGCCGGACGGTCGAATCGCTGCGCCCCGCCGAGGACCTCCCCCGGTGGCGCGCGATGGTCGCCTCGCTCGGCGACGGGGTCACGCACCTCGGGCAGTGGCGCTACCTGACGCGAGACGAGCGCACGCTCGACGTCGAGCTCGTCACGGCGCGCACGTTGCTCGACGGGAAGACGGCGTACCTGACGGTCGTCACCGACGTCACGGAGCGGCTCGCCGCCGAGCGCGCGCTGGCCGACGGGCAGGAGGAGCTGCGCCAGGCGCAGAAGATGGAGGCGCTCGGCCGCTTCGCCGGGGGAATCGCGCACGACTTCAACAACCTGCTCACGGCCATCCTCGGCCAGATCGAGGTGACGCTCGACGACCTGGAGGCCGACTCGCCGGTGCGGCAGGACCTCGAGCCGGTGCGACGGTCCGCGGAACGGATGGCGGGACTCACGAAGCAGATCCTCGCCTTCGGGCGCCGGCAGGTGGTGAAGCCGGTCACGCTCGACCTGCGCACCGTGATCCAGGAGTTCGAGCCGACGATGAGCCGCCTGCTCCCGTCGGGCGTGGACCTCGCCATCACCTGCGGGGACGCGCCGGCGTGGCTCGTCGCCGATCGCGCGCAGGTCGAGCAGGTGCTGCTCAACCTCGCCGTGAACGCGCGCGACGCGATGCCGCAGGGTGGAACGATCGCGATCAGCGTGGACCGCGACGCGATCGGCCCGACCGAGGCGCTGCAGGCCGGCCGGCGTGACGGCCCCGCGGTGCGGCTGAGCGTGCGCGACACCGGCCTCGGGATCGAGCCGTCGCTGCAGCCGCGGATCTTCGAGCCGTTCTTCACGACCAAGGCGCCCGGCAAGGGAACCGGGCTCGGGCTCGCCACGGTCTATGCGATCATGCAACAGGCAGGTGGGGTCATCCGCGTGGACAGCGCCCCGGGCCAGGGGACGCGCTTCGACGTCCTGTGGCCCGCCGCACCGGAGGCCGAGGACGACGGGCGACAGACGAGCGGCCCGAGGCCCGCGCTGTCCGCCGTGCCGCCGCGCGAGACCGTGCTCATCGTGGACGACGAGGAGGGCATCCGGCGGCTCGTGAGCACGGCGTTGGCGCGCCTGGGGTACCGGGTGCTGTCCGCCGCCGACGGAGTGGAGGCGGCCGAGGTGGCGGCCGCGCACCGGGGGCCGATCCACCTGGTGGTCACGGACTGCGTGATGCCGCGGATGGGCGGCCGCGAACTGGCCGCGGCGCTGCGCGAGCTGCGACCGGCGACGAGGGTGCTGTTCGTGTCGGGCCACACCGACGACACCACACTGCTGGCCGCGATCGCGGCGGAGCAGGCGGCCTTCCTGCCGAAGCCGTTCACACCGGGCACGCTGACGGCGCGCGTGCGGGAGCTCCTCGATGCCTGACATCGGGCGCCGGGCTGCCGCCCTCGGTCGCATCGTCATCGTCGGGCACGGTCTGACCGACTCGGGCGCGATGCTCGGTGCCGGCGCATGGGCCGTGCACCGGCGTGCACCGGCGTGCACCGGCGTGCACCGGCGCGCACCGGCGCGCACCGGCGCGGGACGGCAGCGGAGGACTCGACGGAGACGCGCTGGCGGCGGGTCATGCGCCGGTTGCAGGCGACGGCCCGGGTCCACGGGCTCCCGGTCGCACTCCGCGAGCGGCCCCCGAGTCGGGGAGCGACGCGGTCGCGGAAGCCGAGGCGGCCGGTACGGCGATGGTGCCGTCACGCGAGATAGGGCGGCACGGGACGGAGTGGTACGTTGCGGGAGACCCGATCCATTTCGACGATCGGGGAGCGGGGCGGTACGCGGCGGGACTGGTGGCGGACGTCGCCGGGCTGCGGCGGGCCGTGACGGGGCAGTAGGGCAAGGTCAACGGCGCGCGCCGGGCCACGCACTGCGTGGCGTCCGACGCGGGCCGGGCGGCCGATTCCGGAGTCACGATGCGCTTCCACACCTACAAGAAGTTCGATCCGGCGATGGCCGACGAGATCGACCTGCAGCAGCTGCTCGAGCAGCTCGCGGATTTCCTGCTGCAGTCGGGCTTCGCGGGGCACTCGCCCTGGGGCGACCACGAAGGGGAAGGCGACCGGTCGTTCGACGCGCTCAAGGAGGCGATCCTCAACGCGCTGATCGAGGGCAACCAGTTCACGCCCGAGATGCTCGAGGCGCTGCGCGGCGACGGGGACGACGGGGCGCAGCAGAAGCTGGCGCAGCTGCTCGACGACCTCGTCCAGCGGCTGCTCGAGGGGGGCTACATCAAGGCCGACGCGCCGCCGCAGGTGCCGGCGGGGTACGAGAGCGTGACCGGCAAGGGCGGTGTGGCCCAGGCCGCGGCGCGCGACGTCCAGTTCAACCTCACCGAGAAGGGCATCGACTTCCTCGGCTACAAGGCGCTCCGCGGGCTCCTCGGCTCCTTCGGCAAGTCGAGCGCGGGCTCGCACGACACGCCGTACCTCGCCACCGGCATCGAGGCCGACGCGTGGGCCAAGCCGTACGAGTTCGGCGACGTGCTCAACGTGGACGTCGTCGAGACGCTCAAGAACGCGCTGGCGCGCACCGGATCGCTCGACGTGCCGATGGACATCGACTACGGCGATCTCATGGTGCGGCAGGCCGAGTACCGCTCGAGCTGCGCGACGGTGCTGATGCTCGACTGCTCGCACTCGATGATCCTCTACGGGGAGGACCGCTTCACACCGGCGAAGAAGGTGGCGCTGGCGCTGACGCACCTGATCCGCACGCAATTCCCGGGCGACACGATCCGCGTGGTGCTGTTCCATGACTCGGCCGAGGAGATCCCGCTCGCCACCCTGGCCGGAGCGCAGGTGGGGCCGTATCACACCAACACGTGCGAGGGGCTCAAGCTCGCGCGGCGGATCCTCATGGCGCAGAAGAAGGACATGCGCCAGGTCATCATGATCACCGACGGCAAGCCCTCGGCGCTGACGCTGCCGGACGGGCGGATCTACAAGAACTCGATGGGACTGGATGCCGGCGTGCTCGGCGAGACGCTGCGCGAGGTGGCCAACTGCCGCCGGAGCGGAATCCAGATCAACACCTTCATGCTCGCGCGGGACCGGGCGCTGGTGGAGTTCGTCAAGCAGGTGTCCATGATCGCCCGGGGCAAGGCCTACTTCACGAACACGATGTCGCTGGGGCAGTTCGTGCTGATGGACTTCCTGCGGCGGAAGACCAGGACGGTGTCCTGACGCGGGCGGTGCCGGTCCGGCCTCAGCGCCGCGCCCGCAGGAGCGCGACGAAGGACGGATCGGTGGCCAGGCCCCGGAACTCCGGCGCCGCCGCGATCAGCACCACCCCCGCCTCGAGCGGATTCCCGAAGGTCGCCCCCGTCGCGATCGCCTCCGCGAGGTCGCGCAGGGCGGTCGGGGGGTCGCCGAGGGCCGCGGCGACGCGGGCGCGCAGCAGCAGGGCATCGGCGCGCTGGAGTCCGGTCGCCGACGCGGGCACGAGGACCGCCAGGGACGCGCGCGCGGCGTCCCGGCGCCCCGCCGCGACCTCGAGGAGGGCGAGGCCCGCACCGGCTCGCGCGTCGTCGGGCTTCGCCTGCCGGAGCGCCAGCCACGTGCGCCGCGCGCCGCCCGTGTCGTGCGCCGCCATCTGCAGGCGCGCCCACGCCGCGAGAGCGCCCGGCGCGGCATCGCGTCCGGCAACGCCGAGGCGTTCCAGCGCGACGGTCGCGGCCGCAGCGGCGTCGGTGGCGTGGCCGTGGTGCCGGAGCAGTTCGACGACGCTCGCGGCCGCGTGGACGAGCCGCGGCTCCGGGCGGGTCGAGGCGCGGTCGAGCAACCGCCCGTGGGCGGCCAGCGCGGCACCGGGCTTCCCGGCGGCGGCGTAGGCCATCGCCTGCATCGCGTCGAGCTCCGGGTCGTCGGGGAACTGCGCGAGCGCCTGACGCGCCGTCGTGATCGCCTCGTCGTGGCGGCGGCCGAGGTGCAGCGCCGCGATCTTCCAGCGCCAGTACCCCGGCCGGATGAGGTTCACGCCGCGGAAGGCGTCGCTTCGCTCGAGGAAGCGCAACGCGCTGTCCGGGCGGTTCGCCCACACGGCGGCCATGGCGGCGATCACCGCGATGTCGCTCCCCGGCAGCAGGCGGATGCCCTCGCGCGCCGCCGCGTACGTGGCTTCGGCGTCGCCGGCGACCTGCGCGCGCAGGAAGTCCACCATCACGAGCTCGCTCGGGATCGCGTTCGCGCGGCGCACCTCCACGCGCGAAAGCAGCGCCCGCGCGGTGTCGAGGGCCGCCGGCACGCGGTCCATGATGCCGACGTCGGCGTGCGCGTAGGCGTTGAGCACCAGCGGCACCACGTATGCGGAGTCGAGCGACTCCGCCGCGCGGTAGCGGCGGAAGGCGTCCGCCGTGTCGCCGCGGGCGAACGCGGCGACGGCCGAGTAGACCTCGAGGAACGACTCGTAGCTCGGTGGATCGCCCATCCCCTCGCTCCACGCGCGGTCACCGTTGACGATCGGCGCCATGGTGCCCATCGCGCGGCGGCGCAGCGCCTCGACGAGCGCCGGCTTGTCGGAGGCCGGACCGCTGATGCTCGCGAGGGAGAGCTGGCGGCCGTTGGCGACGTCGAGTAGCTGCGCCTCGACGTGGATCTGATCCCCTTCCCGGTAGTAACGGCCGCTGACGACGAGGCCGGCACCGGTCTCGCCGGCGATCTCGGCGTCGCGCCCGCGCACGCGCACCGCGCCGGTCGAGTCCACGATGATGGACGCGATCTTCGCCGTGCGCGCATCCACGACCTCGACCGTCCCCGTGCGCGCGATGCCGCGGGTGAGCCAGTCGGCCGCCATGTCGCCGAGTACGTCGAGGGCGGGGTCCCCCGTCTGATTGCTGAATGGGACGACGACCACCCGCCGCGCATCGGCGACGGCCGTCGGGCGGAGGAGAATGCCCTTGACCACGCCGCGCGTCCGGGCCGGCAGCAGTTGCCACAGGCCCCCGAGCGCCACCACCGCGACCAACGCTCCGATGCCGAGCCGGCGTCCCCGCCCCGCGGCGGGCGTGCCCCACCTGGTCGGCGTGCCTGCGGAGGCCGGCGCCGTCTCCGGGGCGGAGGCGGTCCGGTGCGGGGCGGTCGCGCCCGCACCGATGGCATCGAGGGCCTTCAGGAGGTCGTCGGCCATCTGCGGCCGGTCGCCGGGCCGCTTGGCCAGGCACTGCATCACGACGTCGGTCAGTTCGCGGGGCAACGCGGGGCGGCGCTCCGCGAGGTCGGGGGGCGCCTCGAGCACCTGCGCGCGCATGATCTCCGTCGAGGTGCCCGCATTGAACGGGGGCTGGCCATTGAGCATCTCGAAGAGCACCGCGCCGCACGCGTAGAGGTCCACGCGATGGTCCGCCGCCGGGTCGGCGACGGCCTGCTCGGGCGCCATGTACGCGGGGGTGCCGAGCACGATCCCCGCGCTGGTGTGCTGCGGCGACGACCGCCCCCCCGTGGACGCCCCGACGGCCTTGGCGATGCCGAAGTCCGTGACGAGCGCGCCGTCGTCCGACAGAAGGACGTTCTCCGGCTTGAGGTCGCGGTGTACGATGCCGTTGCGGTGCGCATGGGCAACCGCCCGCAGCACGTCGCGGATGACGGAGATGGCTTCCGGCACCGGCAGCGGCCCCGCGGCCTGCCCCAGCCGCTCGCGGAGCGACCGCCCCTTCACGAACGGCATCGTGTAGTACGGGATGCCGTCCACCTCCCCGGCGGTGAGCAGCGGGACGACGTGCGGATGGCTCAGCTGTGCCGCGAAGCCGATCTCGCGACGGAAGCGGTCGGCGTCTATGGTGCCGGCGAGGTCGGGCTCGAGCACCTTGATGACGACGCGCCGGCCGAGCGCCTTTTCCTCGGCGACGAAGACGCGCGCCATGCCCCCGCCCCCGAGCTCGCGCTCGATCGTGAAGGCACTGCCGAGCGCCGCCGCCAACTGGTCGCGCAGGGAGGCGGTCATCGCGACCGGCGCGCGGGAGAGGACGGCGGGACGGGCATGAAGCCCGTAATGTCGCGGCAGCGGGCGTCGCGCCGCCAGCGGCGCCGGTTACGTTTGCAGCATGATCGGGTTGGCATCGGCCTTGGGGATCGGCGCGCTCTTCGGGCTCAAGCACGCGACCGACGCCGACCACGTGGTGGCCGTGACGGCGATCGTGGCGCGCGAGCGGTCGGTCGCACGGGCGGCCCGGGTCGGGGTGCTGTGGGGGATCGGGCACTCGCTGACGGTCTTCCTGCTCGGCGGGACGATCATCGCGTTCCGGCTGGTGGTGCCCCCGCGGGTGGGGTTGGGGCTCGAGTTCGGGGTGGCGATCATGCTGGTCCTGCTGGGCGTCGCGAACCTGCGGCCCGGTGGCGGGCACCGGCACGGCCAGCCGGGAGCCGGCGACGCCGAGGGGCTGGCCGAACTGGCGGCAGTGCCGGCCTCGCGGGCGGGCCTCCGGCCGCTCCTCGTGGGCGTGGTGCACGGGCTTGCCGGCTCGGCGGCGGTGGCGATCCTCGTGCTGACGACGATCGCGGAGACGGCATGGGCGCTGGCGTACCTGCTGGTCTTCGGCCTCGGGACCGTGCTCGGGATGCTGGGGGTGACCGTGCTCGTCGCGGTACCGGCGATGCTGGCGGCCAACCGCATGGCACGGCTGCACGGCGGGATCCGCATGGCCGCCGGGGCGCTGAGCGTCGTCTTCGGCGTGCTGCTGGCGCGCGAGCTGATCGTCGAGGGCGGGCTCTTCTCGGCGGCGCCCGCGTGGGATCCGCGCTGAGCGGGCGGATGGGCTCACGACCGTCGCGACGCGCGTCGGTGCCGACCGGCGAGGCGGCGGCGCGGCGCTTCGGCGCGAAGCTCCGGGCCTGGTACCGTCGGCACGCCCGCGACCTCCCGTGGCGGCGGACCCGGGACGCGTACCGCATCCTCGTCTCGGAGCTGATGCTCCAGCAGACGCAGGTCTCGCGGGTGATCGACTACTGGCACGCCTTCCTCGGGCGCTTCCCGACCCTGCACCACGTGGCCGAGGCGCACGAGCACGAGGTGCTGGCGGAGTGGTCGGGCCTCGGGTACTACGCGCGGGCGCGGAACCTCCACCGGCTCGCGCGGCACGTGGTGCGGGAACGGGATGGCGCGCTGCCGTCCACCCCGGCCGAACTGCGCGCGCTGCCGGGGATCGGCGCGTACACGGCGGGGGCGGTCGCGTCGTTCGCGTTCGAGCGCCGGGCGGCGCTGGTGGACACCAACGTGGCGCGGGTCCTCGGGCGCGTCTTCGCCCCCGACCTCGACCCGAAGCGCCCGCGCGACCTCAAGCGCCTGTGGACGATCGCCGAGGCGATCGTCCCCCGCACGGGCAAGGCGGCCTGGGTGCAGAACCAGGCGCTGATGGAACTCGGCGCGCTGGTCTGCACCGCGCGCGTCAGGCGGTGCGGCGCGTGCCCGGTGCGCGCGTCGTGCCGGACGTACGCCCGGACGGCCGGCACCGCGCCGTCCGGACGGGCGGCTCAGCGCCGCAGCGAGTCCTTGGAGCCGAAGCGCGGGAAGCGCTCGTTGATCCGCGGCTCGTAGGGGCGCTCGTCGTATCCGGTGTAGATCTGCCGGGGCCGCGCGATCTTCTGCTCCTTGTCGAGCAGCATCTCCTCCCACTGGGCCAGCCACCCCGCCGTCCGGGCCACGGCGAAGAGCACCGTGAAGAAGTCCGTGGGGAAGGCCATCGAGCGGTAGATCAGCCCGGTGTAGAAGTCCACGTTCGGGTAGAGCTTCCGCTTGATGAAGTACTCGTCCTCGAGCGCCGTGCGCTCGAGCTCGAGCGCGATCTCGAGGTCCTTGTCCATTCCGACCTGCGCGAAGACCTCGTCGGCGAGCTTCTTCACGATCTTCGCCCGGGGGTCGTACGACTTGTACACCCGGTGCCCGAAGCCCATGAGCTTCTTCTCGCCCTTGCCGCTCTTCACCTCCTCGACGAACGCCTTCACGTTCTTCGGGTGGCCGATCTCCTTGATCATGTAGAGCACGGCCTCGTTCGCGCCGCCGTGCAGGGGGCCGAAGAGCGCGGCGATGCCGGCCGCGACCGCGGTGAACGGATCGACGTGCGACGAGCCGACCGCGCGCACCGCGTTCGTCGAGCAGTTCTGCTCGTGGTCCGCGTGGAGGATGAACAGCACCTCGAGGGCGCGCGTGAAGACCGGGTTCGGCTCGTACCGGGGCTCCGACATGCGCGCGATCATCGAGAGGAAGTTCTCGGTGTAGGTGAGCGCGTTGTCGGGGTAGATGATCGGCAACCCCTTCACGTGGCGATAGGCGAACGCCGCCATCGTGGGGAGCTTCGCGATCAGCCGGATCCAGGAGATGTTGCGCTGCTCCTCGTCGTGCACGTGGTGCGCGTCCGGGTAGAACGCCGAGAGCGCCGCGACCGACGAGCAGAGCATGGACATCGGGTGCGCGTCGTACCGGAAGCCCTCGAGGAACTTCCGGATGTTCTCGTGGACGTACGTGTGGTACGTCACGTGGTACACGAGCTCATCGTACTGCGCCTGCGTCGGCAGCTCGCCGTGGCGCAGCAGGTAGGCCACCTCGAGGAAGGTGCTCTTCTCCGCCAGCTGCTCGATGGGATAGCCCCGGTAGCGGAGGATCCCCTTGTCGCCGTCGATGAAGGTGATCGCACTGCGGCACGACGCGGTGTTCAGGAACGCCGGGTCGTAGCTGCGCAGCCCCGGATCGTCGGCGCCGGCCTTGATCTGCAGGAGGTCGTTGGCGCGGATCGTCCCGTCGGTGATCGGGAGCTGGTACTGGGTGCCGGTGCGCGAGTCGCGGACGTCGAGCGTGCCGGTGCCGGTCGAGGCGGGGGTCGTCATCGGGGTGGCCGGTGGGCGGAAGGAGGTCTGGCCAGAAAGTATCGACCGGGCCACCCGAACGAGTGGGGCGCCTCGACTGCCTACTAGAAAAGCAGTTGACAAAACAGCGACCCCATGCCAAGCTACGGGAAATCTCGTACACCATGCCGAAAGACATCTACTTCCCCCCGCGAGAGCTCGACGTCATGGCCAGTCTCTGGCGACGCCAGTCGGCCACCGTCGCCGAGGTCCGCGAGGACCTTGGCAGCAGACTGGCCTACACCACCGTGCTCTCGGTGCTGCAGACGCTGACCGACAAGGGCTACGTGCGGCACGAAGCCGAGGGGCGCGCCTACCGCTACTTCCCCACCGTCGGCCCGGAGCGGGCCGGGCAGAGCGCCCTGTCGCGCATCCGCGACGCGGTGTTCCAGGGCAGCGCCGCGCGCCTCTTCGCCTCGTTCGTCGCCGACGAGGGGCTGTCGCGGCAGGAACTCGAGCGCATGCGCCGACTCCTCGACGAGCGCCTTGCCGCCAAGGAGCCGCCCCGATGATCGCCTGGTGGATGACCCAGTCGCTGGTGATCGGCGCGTGGTTGGCTGCCGGCGCGGCGCTGCTGGACCTGGCCCTGCGCCACCTTGGTCGGCCGATGCGGCTCGCATGGTTCGGCGGCCTGCTCGCGCTCGGCGGGTTCACGGCGTGGACGATCGGGCGGCCCTCGCATGTTCCTTCGGGGGCCGCGGAACCGACGCTCGTGGGATCCGGCGTCGTCGCCACCGACGACGCGCCGGCGGCGGCGGCGTGGCCGACGCTGGTCGCCTTGCCGCAGGACGCGGTTCGTGCGCTCGGCGCCGCCGTCATGCGCCACGAGGCCGTCCGCGCGGCCGAGCCGTGGCTGGGCGCCGGATGGCTCGGCACGTCGGCGTTGGCCGCGCTGGCACTGTTCGGTCTGCACGCGCGGCTGGCGCGCCGGCGGCGTCGTTGGGCGCACGCCGGCGACGTTGATGGGGTCGCGGTTCGAGTGGCCGAGGACGAGGGGCCGTTCGTTCTCGGCGTCGCGCCGCCGGAGATCGTGCTGCCCGCGTGGACGGCGTCGCTCCCCGCCGAGGGACGGGCCCTGATCGTGGCGCACGAGCGCGAACACGTGCGTGGCGGCGATCCCTGGATGCTCGCGGTGGCGAACGCCGCCGTCGTCGCCCTCCCCTGGCACCCGGTCGCATGGTGGATGCAGGCCCGGCTTCGCCTAGCCGTGGAGCTCGACTGCGACCGCCGGTGTCTCGCGGCCGGCACCGACGCCGGCACCTACGGTCGCCTGCTGATCGCGGCGGCAGACCTTGTGCAGTCGCGCCTCCCGTGGCGCGCCGTCGCGCCGGCCTTCGCCACGCGACGCTCTCACCTCGAACGGAGATTGCTTGCCATGACCCACGTCACCCGTCGGCCCGGTCGCACCGTCGCCCTCACCGCCTCCATCGCCGCGCTGGTTGCGACCGTCGCCGCGTGCGAGTCCACCGCGCCGACGGCGGCGCAGGTCGCCGCAGCAGACGCTTCGACCATGAAGGCGACGCTGGTGCCGGGGGTCGCCGACTCCAACGTGACCTACGTCGTCAACGGCCGAGTCGTGAGCGCCGACGAGGCCAGGCGGGTGCTGGCGGAGGACATCGAGACGATCACCGTCGCCAAGCGATCCGACGGGACGCGGGCGAGGATCGAGATCACGGACGGCCCCCGGGCCGCGGCGTGGACGAAGGCGATGGTGCCGGACGCGAGCAGCAGCGACACGACCGCGCTGGGACGGGCGCTGATCGTCATTGACGGCGTGGTGCAGACGAGCCCGGCGGCGATGAACGCCCTCTCGCCGGCGCGCATTGCGAGCGTCGTGATCCTCAAGGGGCAGGCGGCGCGGCAGCTCTACGACGTCGCGACGCATCCCGATGCCGCCAACGGCGTCGTGCGGATCACGACCAAACCGCAGCCGTAGTCAGGTTGCGCAGCGCTCGGGCGCCCGTCAGCGGCGCCCGAGCGCCACCACGCGCTCGAAGTGCGCGGGACTCACCAGCTGCACCGACAGCCGGCTGCCCGTGCGCGTGACTTCCATCCCCGTCAGCGCCGCGTCGGCCTTGAGCGCCTCGAGCGGAATCACCTGCGCGAACGCCTCGACCGCGCGGATGTCCACCTGCATCCAGATCGGTGCCTCGCGGGTGGCCTTGGGGTCGAAGTACTCGCTGGTCCGGTCGAATTGCGACGGATCGGGGTACGCCGCGCGGGCCACCTCGGCGATGCCCGCGACGCCGCTCGGGGCGGCGTTCGAGTGATAGAACAGCACCCGGTCGCCGACGCGCATGCCGTCGCGCATGTAGTTGCGCGCCTGGTAGTTGCGGACGCCCTCCCACCCGGTGGTGCGTGCGGGGGCCCGGAGGAGGTCGGCGAACGAGAAGACGTCGGGCTCGGACTTCATGAGCCAGTGCAGGACGTCGCCGGGTCGGCGCTCGCCGGGCACCGGGGCGACGACCCGGGGGGATGCGGGGGTGGGCTTCCCCTGGCGGGCGGGGCGGCGCGCGGGCATGCGGTAAACTAGCCACCCGCCCGCTCGCGGGCCCTCCGATCGCCGTGGATGGCGCGGCCCTTGCAGCGTTCCACCGGTCCCCGTTCCGCGTGCCACGCTTCCCGGTCCCCCCATTCGCTCGACGCCCGGCTTCGATGCTCGGCGCGGCCGTGGTGTGCGCGATCGGCTGGAGCTGTGCGGACCGCAGCACCGGCACCCTGCCGCTCGCGGCCGTTGACCCGATTCGGATCGTGGCCGTCGTCGGCGGCGACACGTTGCCGTTCCCGCAGGGGACGCTCCGCGTCCGGTTGCGGCTGGGGAGCGGCGTCGTCGCCGCGGACACCGCGTTCCCCGTCGGCACGTCCACGCCACCGCCCCGACTCACGCTGTCGCTCCCGACGGAGTCGCCGACGACCGAGGTAACCGTTGACGTCACGCTCACCAACTCCGGCGGCACGGAGCTGCTGCGGGCGGACGGGGTGGTGGTGACGGCGCGGCTGGACCCGCCCCTCCAGCCGCCCACTCCCGTCGCGGTTCCGCTCCGGTACGTGGGCCCCGGCGCCACCACCGCGACTTCCCTGCAAATCCGGGCCTCGGCGACGTCGGGGTTCCCTGGCGACACGATCACGGTCACGGCCGACGTCCTCGACGCGGCGGGCGCGGTGATCCCCGGCGTGCCGCTGGTCTACCGGTCCGGCACTCCAGCCCTCGTCGCGGTCGCGAACCCTGCCGCGGGACGTGCGGAATTGCGGGACGGCCGCGGCACCGCCGTGGTGCAGGTGCGCACCTATGCCACGCTCCTCGATTCGGTCGCTCTGCGGGTCCAGCCACTGCCGGGGTTTCTTCAGGTCATCGGCACCGAGGACGACTCGGGGACCGTGGGGGCCGTGCTCCCGTCACCGATCCGGCTTCGCGTGCTCGGGAGCGACGGCCAGGTCATCAGCGGGATGGGGATCCGCCTGACGCTGCCGACGGGCGCGATCTCCGCGGACACTCTGATCCTGACCGACACGGCGGGTGAGGCCCGCGCGTCCGTTCGCCTGCCGACGCGGGCGGGACAGTACGCCGTCACGGCGCGCGTGGATCGCGGCAGCGGCCTCGCCATCGTCCGGTTGACCGCGCGGCCCGCGGCCCCCGATTCGCTGCTGGTCGCTGGCACCATCCCGGCCTCGCTCGTCGCCGGGACCACGCTGCCTGCCCTCGAGGTTCGCGCGCTCGACCGCTTCGGCAACGAGACGCCGGCCTTCGTGGACTCGGTGGACGTGCGCCTGCTCCGCGCCGACACGGCCGTGGGCCCCGTGCGCCGCATCCCGACGGTCGCGGGACGGGCGACCATCGAGGACCTCGTCGCCACGGCCGCCGGGCCAGCGTGGCGCGTGGCGGCGGCGAGCGGCACCTTGCGGGCGGGGCGCTCGACCCCGTTCGAAGTACGCGCGGCTCCTGCCGCGACGCTGGCCTTGCTCGACACCCCGGCCCCGACGCTCGTCGCGGGAGTGACGATCGCCCCGCTGCGCGTGGCGGTGCTCGATGCCTTCGGCAACCGGGCGACGGACTTCACGGGCGCGCTCGCGGCGACCCTCGCAGCCGGCCCCGACGGCGCGACGCTCGGGGGGACGACCAGCGCGACCGCCGTGCGTGGCGAGGCGCGCTTCGACGCGCTGAGACTCACGCGCGCCGGCGGCCCCTACGTCCTGCGGTTCTCGAGCGGGGCCTTGCCGGCCGCCGACGCACCGGCGATCACGGTGTCCCCCGCCGCCCCGTCGGCGTTGCGCGTGGTCACCGACGCCCCGGCGTCGAGCGTGGCGGGGACGCCGATCGGTCCGATCCTCGTCGGGGCCGTTGACGAGTTCGGCAACGGCGTCCCCGCGTTCGCGACACCGGTGACCGCAGCGCTGCAGGCGAACCCCGGGAGCGCGACACTCGGCGGCACCACGAACGCGACGCCGGCAGGGGGAACGGCCACGTTCGGGACGCTCTCCCTCGAGCGAGCGGCGAGTGGCTACGTCGTGCGATTCACGGCCGCGGGGCTGCAGGCGGCGTTGACGCGCGCCTTCGACGTCACCCCCGCCGCGGCGGCTGCGCTATCGCTGGATCAGGCGCCGCCGACGAGCATCGAAGCGGGAGCCCCCGTCGGGCCCATCGTCGTGTCGGTGCGCGACGCCTTCGGCAACCTCGTCGCATCGGCGACCGGCCCGATCGGCGTGGCCTTCGGCGCGAATCCCGGCGGCGCGCCCCTCGGCGGCCCGACGTCCTCCACGGTGACCAACGGCACGGCGTCCTTCACCGGACCGATCGTCGAGCGCACCGGCACGGGCTACACGCTGCAGGTCGCCTTCGGCGCCCTCACGGTCACCACGGCCGCGTTCGACGTGACGCCGGCCGCCGCCGCGTCGTTGGCGATCACCGGCGGGCCACCGGCGTCGGTCGCGGCCGGTGTCACTCTTGGCAACGTGGTCGTCGAGGCGCGAGACCGGTTCGGGAATCTCGCGACAGGGTTCTCGGGCGGCGTGTCGGTGACGCTCGACGCGAACCCGGGTGCAACGGCGATCGTCGGTACGACGACGCGCTCGGCGGTCGGCGGGGTGGCGACGTTCGGCGACCTCCAGCTGACCGCCGCCGCCGCGGGCTACACGCTGCGATTCGATGCCACGCCAGCCGGTACCATCCCGGGCGTCGTCAGCAGCGCGGTAACGGTGCTGCCCGCTGCGCCGACGGCGCTGGTCGTGACCACCAGTCCGGCGGCGACGACCACGGCCGGGAGCAACCTCGCGCCGGTCGTCGTCGGGGCACGCGATGCCTTCGGCAACGCGGTGCCGACCTTCACCGGCCCCGTCACGGCGACGCTCGCGACCAACCCGCAGGGCGCGGTGCTCGGCGGGACGACCACCGCGACGCCCGCAGGCAGCAGTGCCACCTTCGCGGCCCTGCAGGTCACCACCGTCGGCACCGGCTACGCGATCACCTTCGCCACGCCCGGGCTGAGCGGCGTGACGACCTCGGCGTTCGCGGTGCAGCCGGCCGCAGCCGCGCGCCTCGACATCACGAGCACGCCGACCGGCGCCGTCGCGGGGGCACCGCTCACGCCGTTCGCGGTGACCGCCCGCGACGCGTTCGGCAACGTGGCGACCGGCTTCACCGGGACGGTCACGGTGGCGCTCGGCGCGAACCCGGCGGGCGGCGCGCTCTCGGGCACCATAAGCGCGGTGGCCGCGGCCGGCGTGGCGACCCTGAGCGACGTGCGCCTGGCTCGCGCGGGCACGGGCTACACGGTGATCACGAGCGCGACGGGGCTCGTGCCGGACACCACGCCCGCCTTCGCGGTGGCACCGGCGGCGGCGGCAGCGCTGGCATTCCGGACCGCACCGCCGGCATCGGTGACGGCCGGGGCCGCCTTCGGCGCCACGGTCGAAGTGCGCGATGACTTCGGGAACGTGGCGACGGCGTTCACCGGAGCGGTCGGGCTGGCCCTCGAGGCGAATGGTGCGGGGGCGACGCTCGGCGGGACGGTGTCGGTGAACGCGGTGGCCGGGGTGGCGACCTACACGGCGCTGCAGGTGACGCGTGCGACGACGGGGCTGGTCGCGAGGGCCAGCGCGGCCGGACTCACCGCCGGCAATTCGTCGGCCTTCGCGGTGACGCCGGCGGCCGCGACCGCGCTCGCCGTCACGACCGGTCCTCCCCCGGTGGTCGGGGCAGGTGCGGCGTTCGGGCCGGTGGTCGTCGAGGCGCGCGATGCGTTTGCGAACGTCGTCCCGGGCTACGCGACGGGGGTGACGGTGTCGCTGGTGCCGAACACCACGCTGCTCGGCGGCACGCTCACCCAGGTGCCTGCGAGCGGCGTCGCGAGCTTCCCGGCACTGGTGGTCAACGCCGCTGGCACGTTCGCGCTGCAATTCACGAGCGGCGCGCTCACCGCGGCGACGACGAGCGCCTTCGCGGTGGGCGGGATCGTGACCAACCGCTGGACCAACGCCGCCGGCGGCAACTGGGTGACGGACGCGAACTGGAGCGCCGGTCGTGCACCGCTGGCGACCGACAGCGTCGTCATTGATCAGGCCGGCACCTACACGGTCACCCTGGACGCGCCCTTCACCGGCGCGTGGATCACGATCGGCGGGACGACGGGAACCCAGACCCTGGCACTCGCGGCGACGCGAACGCTGACGGCGACCGCTCCGATCACCGTGCGCTCGGGCGGCGTCCTGCAGGCGACGTCGGCGACGCTGTCCGCGAGCGGAGGTGGGCGGCTCGACGTCCTCGCGGGGGGAGTGGTGCGACTCACCGGAGCGACGGCGAGCCTTCAGGTGTCGAACGGAGGAACCGTCGAGACGCGGGGGGCGAGCAGCATCAGTGGCGCCCTCACCAATGCCGCCGGTGCGACGCTGCTGGTCGGCGGCAACGCCGCTCAGGGGAATGCCACGCTGTCGGTGCCGACCTTCACCAACCAGGGGACGATCGACCTGACGCAGGTCGATGCGGGCGGCGTCCAGACGGCGACCCTCGCGTCCACCGGAACGGTGACGAACGCCGGAACGATCCGTGCGCTGCCGGGGACGGGAACGGGGAGTCGCACGATCGCGGCGACGCTCGTGAACAACGGTACGGTGACCGTCTCGCAGCCGCTGTCGCTGGCCTCGGCCGGGGCGCAGCACGTCAACGGGACCGCCGGCACCATCGGCGTGAGCGAGGCCGACCTCACCATCGAGCAATCGGGGGCGTCACCGACGTTCACCAACCAGGGCGGGATCACCGTGGGTGCGACGCGCACGCTCTTTGTGGGCGGCGGGACGCTCGTGCAGGCCGTCGGCGGGACCATCACCGGGGCCGGGGCCCTCGTCGCCGGGACCGGAACCACGCTCCAACTGGCCGCCGGGTCGGCCGCGCCGCAGGTCTCGAACGTCACGCTGACGAGTGCGACCCTCGGCGGCCTCGGCACGTGGACCCAAGCGGCGGGCCAGACGCTGGTCCTCAACGGCGCCACCGTCGCCGGTACGCTCGCGACGACCGGGGCCGTGCAGGTGCGCGGTGCGGTCTCGGTCACGGGGAGTCTCACCACCACCGCCGCGACCGGGGTGTCGGTCGTCGGCGGAACAACGGCGGCAGCCCTGTCGGTGACCGGCTCCCTGATCGTCGCGGGGACGCTGACGCTGACCAGCGACGGCGCGGCGGCGCCGGATGCGTCCCTCACCACCACCGGCGGGCTCACGATCGCCGCCGGCGGCTCGCTCTCGGTGCTCGTCGGCACGAACGGCGGAGCCCGTACCATCAACGGTGCGGTGTCGAACGCGGGAACCATCGCGCTCACCTCGGCCAACCTCAACCTCCCCGGCATCGGCGCCGCGATCACGAACGCGGGAACGATCACCATCCCGGCCGGACGGACGCTCACCACCTCGGCGGCGACGTTCAACGCCAATGCGGGCGGTGCCATCGCGGGGGCCGGCACCTTCGCACACAGCACGGGCGGGTTCGTCATCGGTGCCGGCGGTGCGGCACCGGCGACCGATACGGTCAGCTTCACCGGCGCCACGATCTCCGGCGGCGGATTCGGCGCGACCGCGTCGCAGGTGGTTCGCCTGACCGCCACGAGCGTGACCGCTCCCTTCACCGTCGGCCCGGTGGTCGAGGTCCGCGGGGCGACGGCGTTCGGGAACACGGTGACGACGACCGAGACGTCGCTCCTCCGCATCGCGGGCGACGGGACACTCGCGCAGCCCAACGCCGCGGTCACGATGTCGAGCGGATTCACCAACAACGGCGTGGTGGAGCTCACGCACCTCGCGGGTGCCGCCGCCACGGCGTCACTCACGGTGACCGGCGGCACCTTCACGAACGCCGTCGGCGGGACGTTGCGGAACCTCGTGGGCGTCGCGGGCGGTACCCGGACGGTCACCGCCACGCTTTCGAACGCGGGTCGCATCGAGTTCTCCCCCGGTGCGGCCTCGCCGCTCGCCGTGGTCGGCGCGTTCACCAACATGGCCTCGGGAACCGTCGCGGTGGTCGTGCGCGGTGCAATCGCAGGCACGGGCCATGACGTGCTGCAGGTCGAAGGGGCGGCGACGCTCGGCGGGACCCTCACCGCCACGCTCGGCGGCGGCTACGTGCCGGCGGGGGGTGCTGTGCACGACGTGCTCACCGCCACCAGCACGACCGGCGCCTTCGCCACGGTCACCCTGCCGGCCGCCTTCCAGTCGGTCACCTACCCCGGCACCGTGGTGCGCCTGACCGGCCTGTTCGCCGCGGGCCTCAACAGCTTCACGAACGCCGCCGGCGGCGCGTGGAGTGTCCCGACCAACTGGAGTCTGGGCCGCGTCCCTGTGGCCGGCGACAGCGTCGTCATCGCCGGTGCCGGGACGTACGCCGTGACGCTCGACGTGGCCTACACCGGGACGTCCATCACCGTCGGCGGCGGTACCGGCAGCCCCACGCTCACCCTCGGCGCGCCGGCGCTGACGCTCGCCTCGGCGCTCCGACTGCGCAGCGGCGGCACCGTGGCGGCCAACGGCGCCAGCATCAGCGGCGTCGGCGCGGCCATCATCGACGACGGCGCGACGCTCTCGCTCGCCAACTCGACGATCGCGCTCCCCGTCGCCAACGCCGGCCTGCTGCTCGCCCCCGCCGGCGCGGCGGCCTCGACCGCGTCGCTCACCGGCGGCCTCACCACCACCGCCACTTCGGTCGTCCGCACCGTCGGCAACACCGCGGCCGCCGTGACGCTCGCCGTCACCGGCGCCGTCACCAACAACGGGCTCCTCGAGCTCGATGCCCAGGGTGCCGGCACCGCCGGTGCCGCGAACACGGTCTCCATCCCCGGCGGGCTCGTCAACGCGGCCGGCGCGACCATCCGCACCACCGCCACGCTCAGCGGCGCCGCGCGCACCCTCGCCACTGCGCTGTCGAACCAGGGAACCGTGACGCTGCTCGGGCCGCTCGCGCTGCCGGCCAACTCGGCAACCCACACCAACAGCGGAACGATCGCGCTCGGCACCGCCGAACTGCGCGTGACGCTGGGGGGCACCGGCGCGGCCTTCACGAACGACGGCGCGATCACCGCCGACACCGCTGGTCGGCTGGTCGCGACCGGCACCGGCACCTGGACCCAGGGAGCCGGCGGCACGTTCACGGGTGGGACGCTCGCTGCCGCAGCCGGCGCGACGCTCGCCCTCGACGCCGCCGCCGCTCCCGACACGCTGCGCGCCGAGGATGCGACGGTCTCGCTGGCGGCCGGCGTGACGACGGGCGGCGCGACGATGGTCGTGAGCCGAGGCACGGTGAACGGGGCGGGACAGGTCACGGTGCAGGCCGGACGGACCCTGACCCTCTCGGCGGCGACGATCGGTGCCGCGCTCGTGAATGCGGGGACGATCGTCGTGCGACATCCCGGCACAAGCACCTTGTCTGGTGCGGTCACGACGACGGTCACGTCGGTCATCCGGACGCTCTCCGGGACCGCAGCGGGCGAGTCTGCGATCCTCGCGATCACCGGCGACCTCGACAACGCCGGCCTCATCGAGCTCGACAGCGAGGCCGCCGGGACCGAGGTCGGCCAAGCGAGCGAATTGTCCATCGCGGGGCTCCTCACCAACCAGGCCGGAGCGACCCTGCGCGCGACCGGCAACGGCACGGTGGCGCACCGGATCACGGGATCGGTGGTCAATGCCGGGACGCTCGACCTCAGCCCGGGGCGCCCCGCACCGCTCCTGATCGACGGATCGTTCACCAACACCGGAACGCTGGTGCTCGACGCCGTGTCGGGCACGCAACATGACGCCCTCGGGGTGACGGGCATCGCGACGCTCGGCGGCACGCTCACGATCAACGGGCTGGCCGGCTACGTCGGCGACGCCGCCGACCAGCTCGAGGTGCTGAACGCAGGCAGCGTGGTCGGGACGTTCGCGACCCTCGCGCTGCCCGCGGGCCTCCTGAGCGCGACCTACACCGGTACCACGGTCACGATCAGCGGGACATAGCGCCCGCGGCCGCGCTACGCCGAGAGGCCCTTCCGCGCGGCGAGGCCCATGAGCTCGGCGAAGCGATCCACCTCGTCGCGCGTGGTGTAGATCGAGGGGGTGACCCGCAACCCCTCGAAGTCGGGGTGCTTGATGAGCACGGTGAAGATGCGGTGCCGGCCCCACAGCCACTCGCGCAGCTTGCCCGTATCGAGGCCTTCGACCTGCACGAGCGCGATGGCCCCCGACCGGTCGTCGTCGATCGGCGTGTGCAGCTTCACGCGGGCACTCTGCTGGCGGAGGGGGGTCGCCCAGCGCTGGGTGAGCCACCGCAGCCGGCGCCACTTGCGCTCGGCCCCGATGCTCCGGTGGAACGCGAGTGCCAACCCGATCGCGTTGTGGTTCGCCGCCGGATGCGTCCCGATCTCCTCGTACTTGCGGATGTTCGCATCCTGCGACTTGTCGGCGCCCATGAGGGGCCAGAGCCCGGGGATCCGCTCGCGCCGGACGTACAGGAACCCGGTTCCGATCGGGGCGTGCAGCCACTTGTGGAGCGACGTGCCGTAGTAGTCGCAGCCCAGCGAGTCGCGCGTGAAGGGGAAGTGCGCGTACGCGTGGGCCCCGTCAACGAAGACGGGGATTCCCTTCTCGCGGCCGAGCCGGACGATCTCCGCCACCGGGAAGATCTGCCCGGTGAGAAAGGAGATGTGCATGACCTCGATCGCCTTCGTGCGCGGGGTGATCGCCTCGCGGTACCGGCGGACGATCTCGGCGTCGCTCGCGTTCACCGGGGCCGTGATCCGCTTCAGCACGATGCCGTCGCGTCGCTCGCGCTGCTCCCACGTCGTAAGCATGCGCGGGTAGTTCTGCGTCGTGACGATGATCTCGTCGCCCTTCGCGAGGTCGAGCCCGAGGATCATCGTCTCGTTCGCTTCGCTCGCGTTCCGGACGATCGCCAGCTCCTCCGGGTCGCAGCCGAAGTCGAGCGCGAGCTCCCGGCGAATGACCTCGATGCGGGGTTCGAGCACCCCCCACATGTGCTCGACCGGGATCTCGTTCGAGAAGCGGAGGTCGCGGATCATCGCCTCGAGCACGTGGCTCGGGGCGGGACTGACGCCGCCGTTGTTCAGGTTCGTCACCGTCCGGTCGGCGTCGAAGGCGCGCTGGACCTGCCCCCAGTAGTCCTCGTCGTCGGCGAGGGCGGCGGCGCTCCGGGTGCCGGCCACCGTCTCGGCGGCCAGCAACCGCCGTACGGCCGTGGCATTGAGCGCCGGGGCCGCGACGGCGGCGCCGGCGAGGCGGGTCATGAACGTGCGGCGGGAGGGCATGTCGGGCACCTGGGCGCGTGGGGACCCCGCGAATGTCCGGGATGGACGGAGGTTCGTAAAGGGGGGCGTGCACACCGGAAGGACTGCCAACCGGTCCCGAGGATGGCGAGACTTCACGGACCATGATCGTCCTCGACGCCTTCTCCGCCATCCTTGCGGTCCTCCAGCAGGCCTTCTTCGGCGCTGCCGCGATCGCCGCGGTCGCCGCCGGCCTCGACTGGGGGGTTCGCACGCGACGCATCCCGCCCTTCAGCCCCTTGGCCCGCTGGGTGCGCGGTTCCGTCTCGCCGCTCTTCGCGCCCATGGAGCGGCGCATCGTGCGCGCTGGCGGGCTGCCGACGTCCGCGCCATGGTGGACGCTCGCCGCCGTCGTGATCGGTGGGATCGTCCTGCTGTCGCTGCTCGGCTTCCTGCGCGAGCAGCTCGCGATGGCGCTGGTGCTCGGGTCGCAGGGGGCGGGCGGGCTGCTGCGCCTCGCCGCCTCGCTGACCTTCGGGTTCCTGAACATCGCCCTGCTGTGGCGCGTGATCTCGTCGTGGGTGCAGGCGTCGCCGTGGTCGCCGTGGGTGCGCTGGTCGTATGCCGCCACCGAGTGGATGCTCGCCCCGATCCGCAGCATCCTGCCGTCCATGGGGATGATCGACCTCAGCCCGCTCGTCGCCTACTTCCTGCTCGGACTGGTCCGCAGCTTCGTACTGCGCTTCTAGCGGGCGACCCGCACCCTAGCGCCGGATGACCGGGCCTTCGACGCGCGCCTGCAGATTGTGGTTGACGCGAACGCCGACCTGCCCGGCACTCGGCAGACCCGCGGCGGCGATGGCCGTCACCGGCTGGTCGCCGACGAAGAAGCGAATGGTGTCCGGCGTGACCTGCACGGCGAGCGGCCAGGTGGCCGTCCCGGCCGCGTCGAGCTTCGCCACGGCAGGGGACGCCGTCCACGGCACCACATCGCGCGTGGAGGATCCCTCGCGAACCTTGACGAGGAACAACCCGTCGCCTCGGACGAGGAAGTAGAGATATCGCTGCGCGGGCCCTTCGAGGTCGCTCCCGCCGAGGAAGATCCCGGAGGCCTCGAAGTGCTTGTACGGCGCCAGCTGCCGCATGGTGGCCTCGATGCGGTAGGTCCCGCTCGCCGTATCGGCCACCCGCCACGCGATGAAGGCCGGGCCGGTGACGACCCGTGCGCCGGATCCGTCGGGGGTCCACGAGACGTCGGCGACGCTCGACGAATCGTCGGCTCGGCCCCGCCAGTCGGCGGGAAGGCCGGTCCCGACGACCTTGACGTCGGCGTCGTCGGAACCACGGGAACAGGCAGCCAGCGGGATCGCCGCGAGGGCGAGGGCGAGGAGCGTGCGCATGGGAAGAGTCTAGCTCGCTTGCGCGAGCGCCCGCGAGTGGGGCTGGGATTCGCGGCCGCCGCGGTGAACGAGATCCCCTTGGCCGACGCCCGGGGTCCGGCGCGTGGCGAAGTGCAGCAGGAAAGCGACCTCGAGCGTCAGGAGGGGCACGGCCCACCCCGCCCACGCCATGATGATCCCCCGGGACTGCTCGTCGGCGATGCCCAGGCGCTGCAGGGCGATGTGCCCGAGACGGACCCAGATGAAGCTCAGGGTCGTGACGTAGCTTCGGAGCATCCAGCGCGCGTGCGGGATGAAGCGCCGCTGCGCGAGGTGCCAGACGGCCATGCCCGTCGTGCCCAGCCACGCGAACGCGAGCCCGACCCCTCCCGCCTGCACGATGGGGCCGCCGTTCGCCTTGAGCGCCAGCGCCAGACCGGCGACCGCCGAGACGAAAAGCCCGACGATATACGAGACACCGACTACGCGGTGCAGCCGACGCGCGTTGCGCCGCAGGTACGGCACGAACTGGAGCGGGCCGGTGAGGAAGGCCACGAGCCCGCCTGCGATGTGGACCTGGAGCCAGTTGCGCTGATCCCAGAAGTGGCGCGTGTAGGACTCGGGGGTGACCACGAGGAAGTGCGGCAGGTCACCCTTGAGATACCGAGCCATCTGCACGTACGACACCACGACGCCGATGATCGTGAGCCAGCGAACCGCCTGACGCTGCGTTGCGCTCAGGGCGTATCCTCCGGCGGATCGCGCACGCCAGGGCGTCGGATCGGTGAACGGCACGGCGACGTTGTTCCGCATCAGCCGTGCCTGCCGTGATCGGGGCCGTCGTCACACGGCTGCGCCGTGCAATTGCGCCGATCAACCGGAAAAGGATCGGTGGGGGGACACTGCCTGAGCAATGAGTGTCACGCCAGTGGCATCTGCCCGCCCGGCTTGACCTGCTGCGGTGCGCGACCGTTGCGCAGCCGCGACGCCACGATCAGCGCAATGGCGTACGCGAGCATCGCGGCGACCCAGTCCCACCATAGCGCATAGGACATCACGCCACTCGCGTATCGCGTCACCCAGATGGTGGTCCCCATGGCCACCGATGGCGGCACCGCGAGCAGCCATGTCGGTGCGGCCCCGGCCACCGTCCAGATGGCGATGACCACGGCCGGTCCGACCAGCCACAGCACGTCGAGCAGGCGCACGCGACCGAGCCGCCGGGAGACCCACTCCGGGACGAGCAGCCGCCAGCTGCGGCGGACCGACGGCTCGATCGCACCGCGAGCCACGAGGGTCGTCCCGGCGCGCCGCAGGCGGGCCTCCACGGACACCCCGTGCATCTCCCGGTACATGATGGCCTCCACGGTATCGCCCCGTCGCGGGACGGCGGGCAGCTGCGTCTCGGCGTACGCCGGCACGAGTCCCCATTCGGCGGCGCGCTGCGCGGGCCGGCCACGCGCCATGCCGCGCTCCACCGTCACCACCCCGACCACCGCACGCGCCCGGCCGTACACGCCGCTCGTCAGGAAGCCGTCGGGAGCGTCATGCAGCACGACACCGCGCACCTGCAGCCGGAACGCCGACGCCTCCAGCGCCCGCGCCACGCGGGCGGTGTCGAGTGTCCATTCGAACGGCTCGTTCGCCAGCCGTGTCTCGAGCAGGCGAAACCCGAGCGCGATGGTATCGTCGGCGACCGGGCGGCGGCGCACCATGAGCTCGACGGTCGCGATCCGCGGGGGCCAGCGCAGCGCGAGCGAGTCCAGCATCAAGTGGCCCGCCCACGGCAACACGCCGAGCGCCACGAGCCGCCGCGCGGTCGCGGGCTGGGGCCACCACCACCGCCCGCTATACGCGGCAGCCCCCAGCCATGTCCCCGTCGCGTTCGTGAGGACGTCGAGGATCGACGTATCGCGGCCCGGCACCGCGTAGTGCTGCGCCACCTCGATGCCGGACGACCCGACGAACCCGATCGCCAGCGCCGCCACCGGATGCCAGCCGGACAATGCGAGCGCGACTCCCAACGGCACGAACAGCACGACGTTGTCCACGCCGTCCTGCAGCCATCGTCCGCAGGTGATGCACCACAGCGGCTGGCTCGCGTCTCCCCACTGAGGGGTCAGCGTGACCGCGGCGATCAACGCCGCGCTCAGGAGTCCCACCGTGCGGGCGACCCGTGCCCGCGCCCGGCTCACCGGAGCGCGAGCGGCGATGCGCCCGCTCACGCCGGTCCCGCCTCTGCCACGGCCCGGTCCACCGCGCGAGCGATCTCGCCCTCGACCCAGCGACGCCATCCCCAGGGCGTGAACGTGTGATCCGGCCCGGTCGCCACGGCGAGGTGCAGCCCGCCGGCGGCCGCGAGGTCGCGAGCCGCGCGTCGTGCGTACAGCCGCAGGTAGTCGAGGCCCGGCTCACGGCTTCCGAAGACCAGCGTCACCCGCGTCCCGCGGGCGACGATGGCCCGCAGGTCTCCTTCGAGGTCGCCGCGGCGGGCGCGCCGGGGATCCTGCGTCCCCCGCACCCGATCCATCCACGCGGACGCGACGTCACGCGTGCGGCGCGCGAAGACCTGCGCGACGTAGGCGACGTTCACCTTGCCCGTGAGCAGCCGCTGCCACGCGTCCCGTTCGGCCACCCGCGAGGTGTAGTGGGTGTACTCCCCGAACGTCATCCATTCGTTCGCGTCCAGCGGATCGCTCTCGCGCCAGTACCACGTGATCGGGTTCACGCACACGATCGCCGCCACCGGCGCGCCCGCGCGCGCGGCGTGGAATGCCGCGTGCGCCCCGGAGCACAACCCGACCAGCACGACGCGCTCCACGCCCCGCGCGCGCATCCAGGCCACGGCCGTGTCCACGTCGCGCGGGATCGTCGGCCCGTACGGATGATTGACGCGGGCGGCCGCATCGGCCGCGCTGTCCCCGATGCCGGCGAAGTCGAGCCGCAGCGAGGGCACCCCCCGCGCGGCCAGCGCTCGCGCGCTCTCCACCCAGAGGCGGTGCGGTCCCTCGTGGCTGAGGACGCCGCTGTTGAGGAACAGCACCCCCGTGCCCGAACGCGGCGCGGCCGGGGGCTCCGCCCAGACGCCGACGAGTCCGTCGGCGGGCCCCATCCGCACGACCTGCTCGGCAGCGACATCCCCGGCCCGGATGCCGCGCACCTCGGCGCGGGGCCCCGGCGTCGGCTCGGTGCCCAGTGCCATCGCACCGTCGGTGGTCGAGACCGGCACGCCGTACCAGTCCTGCGCCGCCCGGATCACGGCGGCAGGCACCACCCGCACCTCCGGCGTCTCGTGGGCGAGCTTGTATCCCGATGCCTCGACGCGGGCGACCCTGGCGCCGGCGCGTTCGAGCGCGGCGATCGCGTGACCGTCGTCGGGCGGATCGTCGCGCGGGACGACCAGCGCATCACCGCCGGCGGGGATCTGTGCGGCCTCGATCTGCAGGCCCTGCAGCGCCTCCACGGCACCCCGGCCGATGCGAAGCCCACCGCCCTGCTGCATCCCCTCGGGAACGGGCGTCTCGGCATCGTCGTCCGGCCCGAGCGTCGCGCGGCTCAGTCCGCCGAAGGCCCGCAACTCGCGCAGCCACGCCTTCCCTGTGCCGACCGGTGCCCACGCCAGCAGGCGCGTCGCCCCCGAGCGCCGCCAGGCCGTGGCGGCAACCAGTCCGGCGAGGCGGACGCCCCCGATGTCCACGCCCGCAGCACCGCGACGCATCGCTTCGGCCACGGCGGCCTCGAAGGAGGCCTGCCACACGCCGACGACGCCGTCGTCGAGCCAGCTCCCTGACGAGTCCCCCGCCCCCGGAGGATCGAAGCGCAGGACGCAGACGCCCCGCGACGCGAGGGCGAGCGCCACCTGCTGCACGGCCGGACGCCCGAACGCCCCGTCCACGCCGATCCCGTGCGACAGGACAAGCGCCCGTGGCTGCCGCAGTACGCCGAGGGCCGGCGCATGCCACCAGGCCGCCACCGGGCCGCCAACGACATCGAGCCAGAGCGGATCTGCCGTCCCGCTCACGATGACGCCGCGGTCACGATGACGCCGCGCTCACGATGACGCCGCGGTCACGATGACGCCGCGGTCACGATGACGCCGCGGTCACGGTGAGCGTGCCGCGCGCACCGAGCGACCGCACCGTGACGAGCCCACCGGCTCCGGCCGCTGCCCGCTCCCCGCTCCGGCGCAGACGCACCCGTCGGCGCTCCCCGGGCGCGAGGTCGAACCATGCGTCGTCGGCCGTGCAGCCATCGGCCTCGACGACGATCCCCCGCTCGAGGACCGACGCCGACAGGGTGACCACGAGCCCCTGAGCGTCCGCCTGAGCGTCCGCCTGAGCGTCCGCCTGAGCGTCCGCCTGAGCGTCCGCCTCCGCCTCGGCCGTCAACGCCGGCACCTCGCGCGAGGTCGCCGCGGGCGGCGGCGAGATCCAGTGCCACGCGTCGGCCATCCGTTCGCCGGACCGGTCGAGCAGCCGCACCTGCACGGCATCGTGCCCGGCCGGCCCGAAGCGATACGACCACGTGAGGTCCCGAAATCCGCCGAGCACGACTTCCGCGCCGACGCTCTGCGCCCCGCGGGGGGCGACGACCAGGTCGGTCGCCCCGACCTCCACCACGCGGTCGTGCCGCACGCGCCGCACCTCGAGCGTGGTTGACAGGGCAGTCGGCGCGTCGTTGACGACATGCACGAGCAGCCCGTTCAGCCCTTCGTCGGTCACGAACACCGCGACCGGCTGGAGCGCCCGGCGCACGTGCCACCACGCCGGCTTCACCCGCCCGGCGGCATCGATGAGCCCCCAGCCGTCGCCCGGCATCATGTCGCGCAGCCACCAGAGCACGGCCCCCGTGGCGCCGCCGGGCCGCCGCATCTCCGCGAGCGCCGCCGCCACGACCTCGCCCGAGACGCTGCGTGACAGCGCGAGGTAGCGCTCGGGATCATCAGTGCGCAGGCGCTGGGCATGCACGCCGTAGCGCTGCTCGAGGTAGTGGTCCCGCACGTCCCCGAAGTCCCAGGCCACCGCGTTGTCGCGCGGCATCCCGGCGCGCCATCCGGAGTCGTGACGGAATGCCGCCGGATGGGCGACGGACTCGAGCAGTGTCCGCTCGTCCGGCACGTGCGAGAAGGCCAGGCACTCGGCCGCGAACCGGACGCCACTCCGGCGGATGTCATCCACCCCGCGCCGATACGCCCCGACGCCGAAGTAGTGGGACACCGGCGCGTCGGCGCGGAACGGGAGATCGGCGCCACCCCCCGGCACGTAGGGCACCCATGGCAGCCCCGGGGCTGCCGCGGCCAGCACCCGCGGCACGACGTCGAGCAGGAAGGGCGACTGCCACGTCTCGGGGGGCATCCCCAGCATCGCGGGCTGCTGGCCCACCTCCGAGCCGCCACCCGCCACGACGACGCAGGCATGGGCCGCCCAGCGACGGGCCTGCACGGCGATCTCGTGCGACAGGCCCTCGGCGAAGGCAGCGTCGGCGAAAGGATAATCCATGCTCGCCAGCGCGATGTCGTGCCACACCATCACGCCTGCGCGGTCGAAGGCCTCGAGCGTGGCGGCGTCAACGTACGGAAAGCACCCGGTGACCCGCACGAGGTTGAGACCGCCCGCGACCACCTGCTCGACGGCCGACGCACGCGCGGCCGCGTCGTCGGTGGCGCGCCGCGGATCGAAGACCGTCCAGCACGCCCCGCGCGCGAAGACCCGCACGCCGTTGATCGTCAGGACGCCGGCGTCGGCGTCCCAGGCCACCGCTCGGAAGCCAGCCGGGGCGAGCGGGATGCGGGTCGTGGTGCCGTCGGCGTTCGTGCACTCCACCGCGGCGTCGTGCAGCACGGGCGTGCCATGGGTGTGGGGCCACCACAGGGCGAGTCCGGGAAGCTCCCCCTGCCCTGAAAGGCCGACGTCGTCACCCGTACCCTGAAGCGTGAGCGAAACGCGGTGCCCGCCGACCACGAGGGTGGCTGCGGTTGGCCCGGACATCCCGCGGACCGACGCGGCGAATCGCACGGCGCTCACGCCGTCGCCGGTGACGGTCGTCTGCAGGTGGACGTCGCGCAGGTGGCCTCCCGCGAGCCGTCGCACGGGGCGCCACGGGCCCACCACCGGCGGCCCCGACCACCACCCCGGCATGCGGCCCGCCAACGGGGTGCGATGCCAGCGGACGGCGTTGTCCTCGACCAGCCGCGTGCGCCAGCGGGCGCGCGGTCGGGCGGGGATGGCGGCCCGCCCCAGCGCGCGGCAGCACAGGAGCACCTCGGTGTCGCCGCCGTCCGGGCGCGGATCGAGCGGCACCGCGAACGGCACGAAGGCGTTCGCGGACCGCGCGCCGGCCACGCCGTTGACGAACACCTCGGCGATCGTCGCGACCCCTTCGAAGACCAGCCAGCCGGTGGCGTCGGCCGCGGGGACGGCAGTCCGGAACCACCAGTCGCGCTGCTCGATCTCGTCGCGCGGCATGGACGCGGCGGCATGCGTCTCGGACGCCACGCCGGGCACCGGCACGGACTCCCACGCTGCGTCGGGTGGAGGCGCGGCGCGGCCGGGATCGGCGGCGCAGCACTGCCACGGGCCGGTCTCGTGCCACGCGCCGCCGGCGAATCCGGCGACCGGCGGGGCGCCGCTCGTCACGCGCGTTCGAGCGTCGGCAGCAACGCCGCCAGTGCGTCGCGGCAGCGCGTCCACTCGCGCGCGAGCGTCGCCAAGGACGCCGAGGCATCCATCGGCCGTCGCCGGTGCGTCGCCCGAGCGAGCGCCATCTGCAGCGACTTGCATGTCTCGGTGATCGTCCGCGCCGAGCCGAGCGCGCCTTCGAGGCCGTCGAGGCCGTCGAGCCCGCGGTCGGCGTGCCAGGCGAGGTGATCGGCGACCATCAACCAGCAGGCCCCCGCCTGCCGCACGGTGACGAATGCGTACTGGTGGAAGCGCTCCATGCTCTCGGACATCAGCCACGCCTGATGACCATCGAAGGCGGCGGCGTAGGCGGCGAAGGGGTTCGCCTTCGGCATGCGCCGGACGTGCTTCGCGAGCAGGTGCCGCGCGCGCCGCGCCTGCTCGGACCCGCTCACGCGCTCGACGCCGCCCAGCTTGACGATCTCGGCGTAGGGCGCCATGACCGGCGGGACCTGCTGGTCGGCTCGCCGCATGAGTGCCCCGTCGTAATCGTCGCCCTCCAGCCGGTACGATCCGGCGCCGTGGAAGTACCAGAGCTGGCGCGAGGGCCGGTCGATCCGCCACGCGCCGATGGTGCTCTTCGTCCGCCCTTCGCGATAGGTCGTGCCGGCGGTGTCGGGGAGCCAGAAGGAGTCGGCCTCGACGAGGACGACGCGGCCGAGGGCGCACTGCTCCTCGACGTGGACCTCGAGCGGCTTCCAGAGTGCCAGCTCCTGCACCTCGATCCCGTAGAGGGTGCGGAGGTCCTCGTGCGGCGGCTTGAAGAAGGTGAATTGGTCGCCTTCCCAGTCCATGCCGAGCGCATAGAAGAACGACGCGACCGGATCGAGCTCGGCCCAGTGGAGGAGCTCGATCCAGACGTCGGCGTAGCAGTTCGTCTCCGGCCAGAGCCGCGCACCGGCGTGCAGCGGATGCGACGGCGAGTGGACGACGGGTCCGGCGGCGACGGCTTCGCTCATGCGCGCCCCGTCACCAGCCAAGGCGTCGGCGCACGTCGGTCGGCCAGGCGTCGAGCGCAGTGCCGTGCGCCGCGTAGAGGGCGAGCACGATGCGCTCCTTGCCGAAGCCGACGCAGGCCGAGTGGCAGGGGCTGCCGTCCGGCATGCGGATGTCGAACGACTCGCCGAAGTGGGTCTCGTGGTAGTTCACCGAGCCGATGGCGGTGCGCCGGGCCGGGTCGGAGACCGTGGCCGTGAGCTCGTGCTTGAGCACCTGCTCCCGCTGCGTTGCCGCGAGCATGCGGCCGCCGCGACCGAAGAACGGGTCGTTGGCGACCTCGACCTGCACGTCGAGTCCCAGCGACCGCAGGACCGCGGGGGCGGCGTCGAGCCAGTGGGCGCGGAAGGCGGCCACCTGCTCGGCGGTCCCGAGGCGCACGAGCTCGCGCACGCGGAAGTAGCGCACGCGCACCGGGTCGTCGGACGGCTCCTGCCGGTAGGCGTGGCTGTGGAAGGCGAAGTAGTGGCCGTCCGGGGACGCGGTGCCGGTGAGCGTCGGGTAGAGCGGGTAGCAGGCTGCCGGCACGAGCGCGAGGTCGGTGAGCCCGAACTTGTCGCCCCAGTCCTCGTCGCGCTCGAGCCGCGCGAGGATCTCGGCGTGATCGCGCTCGCTGCCGGTGAAGACGCTGACGGTGCCGAGGAGGTGGGGGAAGCTCTTGAGGTAGCCGCACCGCACGAGGTCGGCGCGGGACATCACCGGCGGGAACCACGCGTCGCGGGTCCGCTCGGTCGCCAGCACGCCGTCGAGGGCGTGGTCCAGCCCGCGCAGGACGCGCTCGAAGTCCGCGCTCCATCCGCCGATGCCCCGGGCCGCCGACGGCGTCAGGACGCCGGCGGCGACGAGCGCATCGCGGAAGGCCCCGTGGGCCGGCAGCGTCGTCTCAAGCGCCGACATCGGAGGCGTCGTCCTTCTGCACGAGGAGGATGGAGGAGCTGTTGCCGAGGATGCGGTCGTTGTTGACCATCAGCGCGGCCCCGAGCGCGTCGCGGTAGTGGCGCGCGAGCGTGTAGGGCGAATCGTTGCGGTAGCCGTTGATCCCGCAGATCATGAGCGCGCGGTGCACGATGTCAACGACGAGCGTCGAGCCCGAGATCTTGAGGCTGTTCATGCGCAGCGCGAACGCCATGCCCGACAGCACCTCGTCGTCGTGCATCGCTTCTTCGTAGCGCCGGACGCCGTCATGCACGGTGCTGCGGAAGGTGGCGAGCACCGAGACCAGCTCGGCGAGGCGCGCGGCGCCCGGCGGGACGGTGCCGGGCTTCTTGCGGGCCTCGGCGCGGATGTAGGCGCGCGCGCGGCCGACGGCGTCGGTCGCGAGGCCGAGCCAGAGCGAGGTCCACAGCGTGTGGGCCGTCGGAAGCATCGTGCGGCTGGAGACTTCCGCGTACGGCTGGGGGATGACCGCGGCCGCGTCGCCCTCGGCCTCGAGGGTGAAGCCGAGCGAACAGGTCCCGCGGAAGCCGAGCGTGTCCCACGTGGAGATCGGCGTGAGCCGCGCGTTCGCCCGGTCCACGAGGACGATCACCTGATCGCTGTTCGAGGCGTCGGGGGCGCGCCGCGCGGTGACCATGATGTCGTCGGACTCGAGGGCATACGAGATGACCGGCGCCTGCTTGACGAGGCGGAAGCGGTCGCCGGTGCGCTCGACCGCGCACAGCGACGTGCGGACATCGCCGCCGACGCCGACCTCGGTCGTGGCGCTCGCCATCAACCGCTGCTCGCGGACGAGTCGGCGCATGTACTCGACGATCGCCGGGGTCTCGCGCCCGTGGCGCACGAGGCACGCGACCTGGATCTGGTGCATCGCGAACACCATCGCGCTGTTCGCGCAGGCCTGCCCGAGCGCCTCGCACATCGCGGCGACGTCACCCAGCGAGAGCCCCATGCCCCCCAACTCGACCGGCACCAGCGCGGACAGCAAGCCGGCCTCGCGGCAGGCATCGATCGACTCGCGCGGGAAGCGGGCCTCCTCGTCAACCGACTTCGCGGCGGGGCCGGCGATCTCCCGCGCGATCCGGAGCGCGGCCTGGACCGAAGGGAGGTCCGCCCGGCGCGCCCGGGAGGTGGAGGGCTCGAGCACGGAGGTCATCGGCGGTCCCTGGGTGGCGGGTACGGCGGGAGGTTCAGGCGGCGGCGGACGTCAGTTCGCCGACGGCGGCGCGGAGGTTCGCGATGGTCTGGAACGTCGCGCGCTTGAGCAATCGGTCGGGGAACTCGACGTTGAACGCCTCCTCGAGCGCGAGCATGAGGTTCACGCTCGCGTGTGACGAGAGGCCGGCCTGATAGAGGTCGTCGGCGTCACCCAAGGTCTCGACGGGGACGGCGAGGCGACCGAATTGCTGGAGGGCGGTGCGGATAGGGTCGGTCATGGTGGCTAGTGTGTCCGCCGTGCGGTTATGCCAGATTCATACCGTAGGGCCGGCCTGTCGAGGAGCCGGCCTGGCTCGTACCCCGGGCACGGCGTGTGCAGTGTCGCGGAGAGACCGCCTGTTGCGGCGGTGCCACATCACACCCGTTCGATCTACACCGTGAGCCAAATACCCCGCGCGTTCACCGCAGCAGCGTTGGTCTCGCGCCTCGCGATCGGCGCTACCGGCCTGCTGGTCGGCCTCGTCCCGATCGTCGGCGGTGCGCAGGGACCGCGCAGCCTCCTGACACCCGCGCTGCGGGCGAACGCCACGCGCGCCGAACTCGAGGCGCTGCTGGCGGCGCCCGGGGCATCGCCGCTCGTGTCCGCGGCCGAACGCAGGGGCCTGTCTCGCATCCTCACGCGCACCCGCCAGCGCCTCGCGGTGGGAGACTTCGTGCCGGGCGACCGGGTGGTGGTCCGCATCACGGGCGAGCAGGTCCGAAGCGATACGGCCCAGGTGCAGCAGGACGGGACGGTACGTCTTGCGGGATTCCCGGCAATCCCGCTCACCGGGGTGCTGCGGCCGGAGATCTCGCGACACCTGACGACGGAACTGACCCGCTACGTCCGGAACATCACCGTGGAGGCGACGAGCGTGGTGCGCATCGGCGCGTTCGGCTCGGTGGCACGCCCCGGCTTCTACGTCTTCTCTTCGGATGCGTCCATCACCGACGTGCTCGTCGGCGCCGGGGGCGCCAGCCCCGATGCCAATTCGAACGACGTGACGGTCACCCGCGGCGGACAGGAGTTCCACGACCGCATCACGATGACCGCGGCGCTGAGCCAGTCCCTGTCACTGACGGCCCTCGAGCTGACGAGCGGCGACGTGCTGATGATCGGCCGGCTGGGGCAGCCGATCGACCGGAGCTTCTACATCCAGCTGGCGGGCCTTGGGGTGTCGCTGGTGACCGCATTGGTCCTCATCCGCACGGTTCCCTAGGGGAGCCGGGCGGCGCGATCAGCGCACTTCGACGAGCGCCGTCGCCACCAACCCGCCGCTCGCCACCAGCACCTCGCTCTGGCCCAGGGCCACCGCGCGCACCACGCCCGGCCGCAGCAGCTGCACGACGGCGGGATTCCCCACCCCCCACACGACCGACGCCTCCCCGATCTCCCGGTCCCCACGGCCGAGCGCCGTCACGCGCAACCGGGCGGAGTCGCCGACGGCCAGTCGCAGCGTATCGGGTGCCACCCGCAACTGCAGCACGGCTCGGGGCGCGTCAACGACCCGCAGCGGACGCTCGATGTCGCACCCCGAGCCGAACGGCAGGAGCAGCAGCCAGCCACCAAGGATTCTCCGCATGGTCAGTCGAGGAACGTGAGGGTGAGGCGCGCGCGGGGAGCCGCCGAGACGGCGCGGTTTCGCCGGATATTCGCCTCGATCGGTACCTCGACCGGCGTCTGCAGGCGCCGCGACGAGGCGGTCACCAGTCGAAAGGCCCCCCAGGCGGCGGTCGCGATTCCCCCGACGTAGCCGACCGCGACGGCGTAGCGGACGGCCGACTCCGGCGGGCTTCCTGCGATGGCCTGCGCGACGACGGACGAGGCCAGCACCGCAGCACCGGCTCCCCCGGCAACGAGCCAGACCGATCGCTGCCGTTGCCGCCCCTCCGCCTGGAAATCACGAACGAGAACCGTGTCCGCCTCGGGCAGCGGCCGGCGCGCAGTGGTATCCCGTCCCTCGACCGCCAGCAGCACCGGTCGCCGCACGCGCGACAGCTCCCCGCCGCTGCCGACCTCGGCCAGGAGTTCGTACCGGCCGGAGCGCGGAACCTCGCCGTCGACCAGACCGGACCACGTCGGGCGGTCGGTGGTGAGGCCCGCCCACAGGACCGCGTCGCGACCATCCGGGCCGACGAGGAGCAGGCGCATCGGCAGGGGGCGCGAGATGGAGGGAACGAGCGTGAACCCCATGCCGCCCGGGGCGCCGACGACGACGGAGGTGGTGTCCACCAGGACGGTGCGCAGGCGCTCCGAATCCTGCGAGCGGACCGTCGCGCCCCACAGCATCGTGACCGCCCCGATCGCGGCGAGCGCCCGTCGGCTCGTCCCGAAGTCTGCCGTCATGGTGCCACCGCCACGGCGCCGGTCGTCACGATCGGCAGCGCGAGACCGACCGCCGCCGCCTGCAGCACGTACACCCCGGGGGCGCTGAGCCGGAGGTCCGCGAACGTGGCGACGCCGTTGACCAGCGACGTGATCGCCGTGCCGTTGAGGAGTCCGGTCGGCGGTCCCGCTGCGATGGTCACCTGAACGGCTCCGGTCACGGCGGCGGGGTTGCCTCGCGCGTCGAGCAGGGCGACCCGAAGTGCCGGAACCAGCGGGGAATTCGCCGAACCGGCCGTCGGGGCCTGCGTGACCCGGACGACGGCAGGTGGCCCGGGGAGGACGACGATGTCGGCCGACAAGGCCCCGACGGTTCGCGGCGACGTCGCGACGAGCTGGAGCGTCCGCGGACGCCCGAAGTCGAGCGCCGGGAACGTCGCGATGCCCGCGACGGCCTGCACGATCGTGGCGCCACGCAGGGTGTCACCAACGAGCACCGTTGCCGGGGCCAGCGACACGGCCGCTTGCGAGTTCGCGTTGACCGACCCGTCGGCGCGGATCACGGCCACCTGCACCGGCGTCGCCGGCGCCACGCCGGCCTGTACGCTCGCGGGTGTGCTCACGAAGACGAGGCGGTCCAGCCCGCTCGGGGCGGTCTCCTCGGTGGCCTGGCACCCCAGCAGGGAGGTCGCCAGGACGGTCGTCAGGATCAGGCGATGATGCATGGTCCGCACGACAGACGCGGGGGGCGTGCCACGGGCCGCGAGCCGGGGTGTCACTGGCCGAGCGCGTCGGCGGTGGTCGGCATGGAGACCTCGAACCAGAACGCCGTCCCCAGTCCGGGCGTACTCTCGACCTGCAGGGCGCTGCCCATGAATCCGAGGAGACGGTGGCACATCGCCAGGCCGAGCCCGGCGGCCGAGAAGCCGCTCCCCGAACGCTCGCCGAAGGGCCGGAACGGCTGCCGCAACATCCGAAGATCGGTCTCCTGGATCCCCCGCCCGGTGTCGCGCACCGTGCACCGGATATCGCGCGGCGATACGGCCTGGATCTCGATGGACACCCCGCCCTGCTCGGTGAACTTCACGGCATTGCTCATCAGGTTGAGCAGCACGCGCTCCAGCGCCACCGGATGCCCGAAGCGCGCGCCGGGGTACTCATCCGGCGTGGCGAGCGTGAGCCCCTTCTCCTCGGCGGCGGGCCGGACCAGATCGTGGACGCGCCGCACGACCTCGCCGAGGTCGAACGGAACCGGTGCCGGCTCGAGAAGGCGGCTCCCCCCTCGAGCGAACTCGACGACGTCGTTGACCACGCCGCTCAGGGCGAAGGTCGCCGAGTAGATGAGCGCCAGCTGCCTCGCCTGCTGAGGGGTCACGGGCCCGGCGCCTCCGGACCGGAGGTGATCGCTCAGGAACATCACCGAGCCCAGGGGCGAGCGCAGGTCGTGCGCCAGCTCGACAACCAGCTGCAGCGCGTCGCCGCCGCCAAGGCGCCGGCCGAACTGCTGCGAAGCATCGCGCTGTGCGGCCGCGCGAAGCCGGCTGATCGCGCGCGCCACGTCGGCCGTCTGCGCGATCGTCACCTCGGGCGACTGGTCCGCGACGCGGAACCACGCGTCCTCGAGGTGGTCGAGGACGCCCCACGCCAGCATGCCCATCGGCAACTCGGACGGCTCGACGGTGGTGCCCTCGAGGGTCCGGATCACGAAGGAACGCGCCGCCATGGCCAAGGCGACCGCCTGCCGCTGGTCGATGCCGGGGTAGCCGTCTTCCGGCCATCGCGCGGCGAGGACGTCGACGGCCCGGAGGAGCCACCGCGCCAACTCGGTCGGGTCGGCGGCATCGTGCACTGACTCAACGCCGGGCATCGTCATCCGTTGTCATCGCCTTCGCGGAGACCGTCGCGCGTCATGCCGTGCTTCTCCATCAGGCGGTACAGGGTCGTCCGGTCAACGCCGGCGAGCCGGGCGGCCCGCGACATGTTGGCGCCGGCCCTGCTGACCAGGCGCGACAGGTAGTCCCGCTCGAAACGGGCGACGAGCGCGTCCTTCGCCGAGTGAAAGTCCATCGCGAAGAGGTCGGCCGAGCGTTCGGCGGCCGGTGCGGGCGCCTGCGCGGTCGCGCCGCCGGGAATGTCGCCGGGCTCCACCGCCTGCCCCGGATCGAGCAGCACCACGGCATGCTCGAGCACGTTCTGGAGTTCGCGGACATTGCCCTTCCACGGGCGGCCGCGGAGTTCGTCCAGCGTCCGCTCGGTCAGCGTCGGCACCGCCGCACCCGGCCGGTGCCTCGCCCAGTACTCGGCGAAGAAGTGGGTGGCCAGTCCGGCGATGTCCTCGGGCCGCTCCCGCAGCGGCGGCAGGTGGATCGGCACGACCCGCAGCCGGTAGAACAGGTCCGCCCGCAGCAGGCCCTGCGCCACCGCGGCCTCGGGGTCCCGGTTCGTCGCCGAGATGAAGCGCACGTCGATGATGGTGTCTGCCTGTTCGCTGCCGACTCGCCGGATCACGCCGTCCTGGATCACGCGGAGCAGCTTCGCCTGAATCGAGAGCGGCGCCTCCCCGAGCTCGTCGAGGAGGAAGGTCCCGCCGTTCGCCGTCTCGAGGAGCCCCGGCTTGTCGCGGTCGGCCCCCGTGAACGCCCCTTTGCGATGGCCGAACAACTCGGACTCGAGCAGCGGCTCCGGTAGCGCCGCGCAATTCACCGGGACGAAGGGACGGCTCGCGCGTCGGCTGTTCCGGTGGATGAACTGCGCGATGCGCTCCTTGCCGGTGCCGCTTTCGCCGGTGATCATCACCGAGGCGTCCGTCATCGCGACCCGCCGCGCCAACTCGAGGGCGCGCTGGTAGGCCGGGGAGTTGCCCAGCAGGTCCGGGGCGCCTGCCCCCGACGGCTTGGGCATCGTCTGCGTCTTCCGTGCGACGGCCGTGGCATGCGCCGCACGGCCGATCAGGATCTGCAGGTGCTGGGCGTTGAAGGGCTTGGGCAGATAGTCCCACGCCCCCAAGCGGATCGCCTCGAGACTCGATTCGAGGGTGGGGTTCCCCGTCATCATGACGAACAGGACCTCGGGCGAGTGCTTGAGCGCGACCTCGAGCAGTTGCAGCCCGGTCAGCCGGTTCAGGTACAGATCGCAGAGCACGACGTCCCAGCGCCGGCTCTGGAGCAGGCGCTGCGCCTCTTCCGCCTGCCCAACGGCCGTCACCGAGTAGCCGGACTGCTCGAGCACGCTGGCGCAACCCTCGCGTAGCACCCGGTCATCATCCACCACGAGGATCCGGATGGACGACGGGGGCGCCGGCAGGACGCCATCGGTTGGGAAGACCTGCGTGGGGACGGATGCGGCCACGGACGACGCTCGGTGCCTTGGGGGGGGCCTGTGGGGCGGAAGCTACAGAAGAGGCGAGTGAGGTCAAGGCGCAACAAGTGGCGCGCACGCAACAGCCAGCGAAGGACTTGCTCACTGGCACGAAGCAGTTTCGTGCTGCGCTAGATTCGGACAAACCAGCCAGACGGACCCCCGCGACCGAATGACGATTCCCGAACTGCAGGACGGCCGGCTTCGCACCGGTCGCCGACCGCCGCGAGACCCCGAGCTCGAGGGCGAAGGACCGAGGATTGGCCACACCGTTCGTCGCTGGCGGGACACGGCGCTCCGGATCAAGTGGGTCCTCGTCGCGGTCGTGGCCGCCGGCGTTGTGGCGGGGGTCGGGGCCACGCGGATTGTCGAGCCCGAATATCTGGTTCGCTCGACCGTCTATCTCGGGGCTCGCCGTGACGCGCAGGCTCAGGGCGGACCGATTCGCGAGGGGGAATTCGTCCAGCGCGAGGGTTGGGTGGACGTGCTGCGGAGCAATCGTGTCCTCGAACCGGTCGTGGAGCGGCTGCGGTTGTGGCGCTGGACCAAGGACTCCACCGGCAGCGCCGTCTTCGGTACCATGGTTCCGCAGACGGGAGCGCGGGGGGGAACGTTCACCCTGCGCATCATCGGCGGCGGGACCCGCTACGAGGTATTGCGGGGCCTTCAGCGGGAGAAGCTGGGCGAGGGGACGCTGCCCGACTCCGTCGGCCGTTGGATCGGGCTCGACTGGCAGGTGCCAGCGGGGGCGTTGTCGGATGGGGACTACGGTTTCGGGTTCCTTCCCCCTCGCGAGGCGGCCGGCCTGCTCAATGAGCGCCTGATCACCACCTTGTCGCCCGGTGACCAGATCCTCACCCTGTCGCTCCGCGACGAGGATGCCTTCCGCGGGGCGTCGGTGGTGAACCAGGTGGTGGACGAGTTCCTCGTGGTGGCGCAGGACCTCCAGCGGACGCAGGCCTCGGAATACCAGACGGCGCTCCGTGAGCAGCTGACCCTGGCGGAGCAGCGGCTGCGCGATGCCGAGCAGGCCCTGCAGACGTTTCGGTCCTCCACCATCACGCAGCCGGGCGAAGCCAACGCCGGTGCCACCGACCCCCTCGTCCGGGACTACTTCGACAAGCGCCTGTCGCTCGAGAACCTGCGGCGCGATCGCGAGTCGCTCGAGCAGTTGCTGGCGTCGTCGAGCGGGCTGTCGGTCGAGCGCCTGCTCGCGATCCCGTCGGTCTCCTCGCAGACGACCGGTCCCCTGCGGGACGCCCTGCAGGAACTCGGCGCGAAGGAAGTCCAGCTGCGGGCGGCCCGGCAGCAGTATTCCGACGAGTACGCCACCGTGCGCGACCTCGCGGCGCAGGTGAACTCGCTGCGTCGGGAGACGATCCCGCGGCTGGCGCGCCTCAAGCTCGACGAGATGCGGCTCACCGAGCGTGACCTCGACCGGACCGTCGGGTCGTTCAGCGGCGAATTGCGGCGGATCCCGCAGCGGACCATCCAGGAGATCCGGCTCAAGCGGGACTTTGCCGTGGCGGACCAGTTCTACACGTCGCTGCTGTCCCGCTGGAACGAGGTGCGACTGGCCGCGGCCGGCGAGAGCAGCGATCTCAAGGTGATCGACCGGGCGTACCCGCCGTCGATTCCGACCAAGAACAGCCGCCTGTTCCTGTTGGCGGCCGGAGCACTGGGAGGGCTGGGGCTGGCCGTCGTGCTCGTCTTCCTGGTGGACCGTCTCGATCCGCGCCTCCGGTACGCCGAAGAGACGGAGGACGATCTGCGGCTCGACGTGCTCGCGCGCATCCCCGTGCTTCCCCGCGAGACCAAGCGCAACGCCGACATGCTGACCGCGGCGCAGGCGGTGGAGGCCTTCCGGACGCTGCGACTGCGGCTCCAGCACGAGTTCCGCGAGACGGGACAGGTGACGGTCGTCATCTCGAGCGCGGGGGCGAACGAGGGCAAGTCCCTCGTCACCGCCAACCTCGCCAGCAGTTTCGCCGACGCAGGTTGCCGCACCGTGCTGGTGGATGGCGACCTGCGACGGGGCAAGCAGCACGAGCCATTCGGCGTCCCGGCGGTTCCCGGGCTGACCGACCTGCTGGGGTCGCGGGCCGGCCTCGAGGCGGTGCTCCGGCCGACGGGTGACAAGAACCTGTGGGTGGTGCCGGCCGGTTCGAGGTCGCAGCGTGTCCCCGAGCTGCTGGACCGCGACCGGATCGCCGCCCTCGTCAAGCAGCTGGCCGCGCAGTTCGAGGTCGTCCTCATCGACAGCGCACCGCTTGGCGCCGGCGTGGACACGTACGCCATCGCGACAGCCGCGTCGGCGATGGTGCTGGTCGTCCGGCACGGCGTGACGAACCGAACGGTCGCGGACGGCAAGCTCGACGCGATGGATCGGCTTCCGGTCCGGCAGCTCGGCGCCGTGCTCAACGCAGTGCCGATCAACTCGGCCTTCAGCCAGTACGACTCGTACTCCTACCTGAACGAGTACGCGCTCGTCGGGGGCGATGCGCCGACGGCGGTGCTGCCGAAGCCCAAGTGAGCCGCGCTACGGCCCCCGGATCAGGCAGCGGCGAGTGCTCTCGCCGAGCGGGCGGCGGCTTCCGCGACCATTTCCCCGATCGGCCGGAAGCCTTCGCGATACGCGGCGACCGTCGAGAGCCCGAAGGTGCCGCGGATCCCCTCGAGGGCACCGCGGATCCGATGCGGCACGTCGTCGGGCGCCGAACCCGGCGTCCCGAGCAGCACGGCGGCGACCTGTCGGAGGCCGATCCGGGCGAGGACGTCCCCCTGCCGTAGGACGTTCTTGAACCGGCGCGCCGCGGTGATGAACCCCGCCGAATCGAGGGAGTTCGGCAGTGTGATGACCAGGACGGACACCGCACGGTTCTCGCGGTACGCGTCGGCGGCAACCTCCCGGCTCAGCCGCCGCAGCCCCGAGGCATCGTAGAGGCCGGTCTCCATGTCGATCAACGCTCCTTCCCGCGAGCGCATCGCTTCGCGATGCGCGCGGACGAAGGCACCGAGTTGGGCGCTGAGGAGATCGGCGTCGAGCGGCAGCGGGAACACCGACCACGCCCCCGCCTCGAGCAGCGCGACCTGATCGCTCCGCGACTCGGGCCCCGACGCGATGACGGCAACGGGCGTCGCGCTGTGCCCGGGTACCGCCAAGTGGCGAGCCGCGAGCATGAAGTCCGCCACCGACATGTCAACGAGTCGCGAGGCCACGATGATCGTGTCCGGACGGACCTGCGGGAGCAGGTCGAGCGCTTGCCGTCCCGTGTACGCACGCACGAAGGCGAACCCCCGAGGGCCGACCACGCTCTCCACCGATCGAAGCGACCACTCCTGGCTGTCCACGGCGAGCAGCACGGGAGGACGCTCGGCGGGGCCGGAATCGAAGGGAGGCAATGCTGCCATGAGGGGAGCGATCGAGGGGTATCCGGGCGCACGCCGGGGGGGCGCGTCGCGGCACCAGGCCGACGTTGCAAGATCGGTGCACGCCTGAACGAGGGGGCTTCCATGCCGGCACGCGTACCGGTCGGGGTGGTTCCGGGGAGCGCGTGCCACGGACTGTGGTGCGCGCGAAACAGCGGAAGCCGACCCGTTGCTGACTCAGGCCGCGACATGAGTTCGCAACTCGTTGCCATGAAACGACTTGATGCCTGACCGAGACAGAATGTCCGACTGGCAAGCCGGCTGCAATCAGTCACGGCGACCATGTCAGGCCTTCTCTCGCCGCGCTCCTCATGAGCAGTTCGACGCTTCGATTCACGCACGAGCCGCTGGCTGCCGAGTCGTCCGCCGAGTTGGTCACCAGCCAGCCGGTACACGACGCCATTGGTGCCCTGCCGCCTGAGTCCGTCGCAAGCCGCGCATTGAACGTCGGTGTGGCTGCGGTTTCCATCGTCGTACTCGCCCCGGTGTTCATCGCCGTGGGGCTCGCCGTGAAGCTGACGTCGCCGGGGCCGATCATCTATGCGCAGCCCCGCGTTGGCATCGATCGCCGCGGGCGGCGGCCGCTGGACGCCGGATCGTGCAAGCGGCGCTCGGACCTGGGGGGGCGGATCTTCCGCATCTACAAGTTCCGGACGATGCGAACGGACGCCGAGCGGCGCAGCGGTGCCGTGTGGGCGACCAAGGGCGACGCGCGCGTCACGCCGATCGGGGAGTTCCTCCGGCAGTCGCGCCTCGACGAAATCCCGCAGCTGTTCAACGTGCTGCTTGGCGACATGAACATCGTGGGGCCGCGGCCCGAGCGCCCCTCGCTCTTCCGCTCGCTGTCCGAGTCCGTGGACGGCTATCGGATGCGGCAGCTCGCCCGGCCCGGCATCACGGGGCTCGCGCAGATCAATCAGGGGTACGACACGGGGCTCGATTCCGTGCGGACCAAGGTGCAGTACGACCTCGAGTACCTCCGGCACCGGTCGTTCGCTCAGGACCTCGCGATCATGGCGCGTACCTTCCCGGTGATGGTCGCGCGGAAGCTGGGGTGGTAGCCTCCGGCACGTCACCGCGCGGGCGCGGGGCCTACCGCACGCCGCGCGACATGATGGCGTTCCGGCCGCGCGACGTCGCGGCCCTGCACATCTGGGGAGCGAGGTCCCCGGGGACCACGGACGGTCGGTGGCGCGCGATCCCGGGACCGGTCCTGATGGATGCGCTGCTGGGCGACCCCGACGTGGTCGCCATCGAGCGTCCGTTGAGCCCTCCCCTCGACCTGTCGTTCGTGGCCAACCGGGTCGAGCGGCAGATGGCGGGTCGGCTGTGGCCGGCCCCCGTGACGTCCGGGGGACCCGCGCTGAGCGTCATCGTGCCCGCCAGGGCGGCGTCCGTCCACCTGCCCCGGCTCCTCGGGAGCCTGCGCGTCAGCACCCTGCCCCGAAACGACTGGGAACTGATCGTCGTGGACGATGGAAGCCGGGATGAGACCAGTGAGGTCGCGCTGACCGAGGCCGACCTGCTGGTGCGGCTGCGTGGTAACGGCTTCGGGCCGGCGTACGCGCGCAACCGGGGGGCGTCGCTCGCCCGGGGCGACATCCTGGTCTTCCTCGACGCCGACGTGACCGTGTCCCCGACTGCGCTCGCCGACCTCCGTCGGATCCTCGACGACGAGCCCTCACTGGCGGCCGTCACCGGCGTGTACGGGGACGGTTCGAACGCCAGCAGCTTGACGATGCAGTATCGGGCGACTCTGGATCACGTGCAGCAGGTGGCCTGCGCCGGCGACGTCGAGACGTTCTTCGCCGCCTGCGGGGCCATCCGCCGAACGGCCTTCGAGGCCGTCGGGGGTTTCGACGAGTGGCGGTTCCGCTTTCCGGGGATCGAGGACATCGAACTCGGCCACCGCCTGCTCGCCGCGGGGCACCGCATTCGGCTCGTGCCTTCGATCGAGGTCGCCCACCACAAGCAGTGGTCGTTCGCGACGCTTCTCCGGGACGAGTTCGGTTCGCGCACGCTCCCCGGTGCCCGCGCCATGGGAGGCCGTTGGCGCTTCTCGCGGTCGCCGTCGCTGGCGGCCGGGCCGCGGCAGGCGGTGCTGGTCGCGCTCTCGGGCGCGGCTGTCGTCGCGGTCCCGATGGCCTTCATGCGCTCGATCCCTTGGGTTGCCCCGCTGGGAATCTTGACGGCGGCGTTGCTGGTGGACCTGCCGACCCTCCGGCGCTTCGCGGCAGCCATCGGATTCGCCGGCGTGGTGCGCCTGGTGCCCATGCACCTCGCGGTCACGCTGACGAACGGCCTGGCGTTCCTGGCTGGCCGGTTCCTCGGGTGGATGCTCGGTCAGAGCCGACCCAGTGCCATCCACGAGGCGTGGGCGGAAGTCGGGCTGACGGCGTGGCCCCCGGTGCCGAGGGGCCTCGACAGCTAGCTGCTGGCCGTCGCTGCGACGGGAGCGCCCGACGCGGCGACCACAGCCGCCAGCGCCGAGGCGAAACGATCGGAGCCCACGCGGCGACCGAACTCGTGGCGACCGGCGAGCACCGCGTCGCGCCACGCCTGCCACTCGGGGCCTCGGTCGGCCGCCGAGGCGATCGCCTCGGCGATCGCCGTCGCGATCGCCGTCGCGATCGCCTCGGCGTCCACTGCAGCGAACGCGCGCCCCATCGCGCGGTCACGAATGAGCCGACCGGCCTCGCTCACCGGCGTGACGAAGACGGGCAGGCCCGCCCCGAGGTACTCATAGACCTTGACGGGAAACGCGCCATCGGCGCCTTCGTTCTCGCAGATGAAGGCGAGGCCCAGATCGGCCTCGCGCAGCAACGCCGGCACGTCGCCATGCGCCAGTTTGCCGCGGAACTCGAGGTTGGGCAGGCCGTGGTGCCGCACCTGATCCTCCTTGGGACCGTATCCCGCGACGAGGAAGCGCACCTCGGGGCGAAGCTCGGCGACGCGACGGGCGACGGCCAGCAGCAGGGCGATGTCGTGCATGCGTCCGAGCAGTCCGTGGAAGACGCACGTGAACGGGGCCCCCGCCCGCGCGACGGGTGTGGACGGAGCAGCGGCGTCGTCCCATCCGTTGCGGACGACGTGGACGGATCCCGCATCGGGAACCTGGGCGCGGATGGTCTCCGCAAAGCGGTGCGACGGCGTCGTGACCATCGCGGCGTGGCGGTAGATGCCGCGCGTCAGCGCCGCGAGCCGGCGCCCGACGAACGAATCCCGACGAATGACGCCAAGGTTGAACAGGACCTCGGGGTAGACGTCGCGGGCGTCGAACACGTACGCGATGCCGAGGGCGCGGCAGGCGAGCGCCACGAAGAAGCACGTGACGTACGGCGGAGACGACAGGATCACCACGGGGGGGCGCCCCCGCAGCCGTCGCAGCGCCAGCCGGATCACCAGTTCCACCGCCATGGCGGCCTCGACCAGCATGCGTACCGGTGTCGGCCACCGGTTGTCCGGGAACGGCAGCCGCAGGACGAGGGTGGCCGTCCCGGGGGTGTGCGACCAGATCTCGAGGGGGAAGCCGGCTCGGCGGAGGGCCTCACCGAGATGATGGCACCGCGTCGCGCACGCCACGGGCGACGCGGGGAGGGACTGCGCGGCGTAGAGGACGACCGGCGGTCGGCTCACGGGCCGGCGTGCTGCACGTCCGTGGGCTCCCACCGGCGCCACCACGCGACGAGATGGAGCACCGCCCAGATGCCCACGCCGTTGCCGGCACGCCCCGCCAGCAGGTCGCGCCAGGCACGCTGCACCGCCGATGGGTCGAGGGCCGGGATGCGGCGCAGCGACTCGACCGACAGGAGGTCCTCGGCCCACGGCCGCAGGGGGCCGGTCAGCCAGGCCCGCACCGGGACGCTGAACCCCATCTTGGGTCGTTCGAAGAGGGCGGGCGGGACGTCCCGCGCCAGCAGGCGGCGCAGGATCCACTTGGTCCTGCCGTCGCGGATCTTGAGCGACGGGTCGAGGCGCCAGGCGAGGGCCGCGAGGCGGTGGTCGAGGAGCGGGGCACGCACCTCGAGACTCGCCGACATGCTCGCGCGGTCCATCTTGGCAAGCAGGTCGTCCGGCAGGTAGTCGAGCTGGTCGGCCAGCATCATGCGCTCGGGCAGCGACAGGGCCTGCATGCCATTCGGCATGCCGTTCGGCATGCCGTTCAGCATGCCGTTCAGCATGCCGTTGAGCACGTCGTCCGTCACGGACGGCAGCGACTGTCCGCCACGCACGAGCCGCCCGGGCTCGGGCATCGCCGACAGCAGGGACCGGTACGCGCCAGCCGGCGACGCCTGACGGAGGAGCACCGCGAGCTTCTGCAACTTCTCCCCGAGGATCCTCGGCCGTCGCCCTGCCGGAATCAGGCGCGCCGCCAGGCGTTCCCAGCGATCGGCCGAGACGGACAGGAGGGCGGCAGCTACGGGGCGGCGCAGCAGCCCGGGGACGCGGAGGGCCTGCGCGATGGCCCGCGGCCCGTCCACGTACCGGTTGTATCCCCCGAAGAGCTCGTCGCCGCCGTCGCCGCACAGCGCGACGGTGACGCCGCGCCGGGCGAGGCGGCAGACAAGGATGGTCGGGATCTGCGACGGATCGGCCATGGGTTCGTCGAAGATCGTCGGCAGGTCGGGAAGCACGGCCAAGGCGTCGGCCCCCGTCACGTGGAGCGTCGTGTGCGAGGTCCCGAGGTGCGCGGCGACCGCGGCCGAGTGCGCCGACTCGTCCCACTCGGGCCGGTCGAAGCCGATCGTGAAGGTGTGCACGGGTGCCGGCGAGAGGGCCTGCATGCGCGCGACGACGAGCGACGAGTCAATGCCGCCCGAGAGCAGGGCGCCCAGCGGCACGTCGGCCTCCATGCGCAGCCGGACGGCATCGTCGAGGAGCTCGGCGCAGGCCTCCTCGGCTTCGCGGGCGTCGGTGATCCGGCTCGTGATGCCCTCGGTGGCGAGGGCTCGCGGATCCCAGTAGACCTCCGGCGCAGGCAGCGGGGCATGCGGGTCCGCGATCTCGAGGAGCGAGGCCGGCGGCAACTTGATCGTGTGCCGGAAGATCGAGCGCGGCGCCGGCACGTAGGCCTGCCCGAGGAAGGCGCGCATGGCATCGAGGTCCACGACGCGCGGGAACGCGGGACACGCCATCAGGCTCTTCAGTTCCGAGCCCCACAACACGAGCCCGGGCCGGTGATACACGAACAGCGGCTTCTTGCCGAAGCGGTCCCGCACGAGGAAGAGCCGGCGACGCTGGCGGTCCCAGAGCGCGATGGCGAACATCCCGACGAGGCGCGGGATGGTCTCACGGACGCCCCACTGGGCGAAGGCGGCGAGCAGGACCTCGGTGTCGGAGTGGCCCCGGAACCGGTGGCCGAGGGCGGCGAGTTCGGCGCGGACGCGGCCGTGGTTGAAGATCTCGCCGTTGAACGTGATGGCGAAGCGCCCGTCGGCGGACACCATCGGCTGGTGGCCGGCGGGCGACAGGTCGAGGATGGCGAGGCGACGGAACCCGAGGGCGAGCCCGCCCTCGGGGTCGAGCCACCGGCCGCCGTCGTCGGGCCCGCGATGGAGCATGGCGCTCGCCATGGCGTCCACGGTCGTGTCGAGCGGCACGGGGGGGCGCGCCGCATCGCACAGGATGCCGGTCAGTCCGCACACGGTTCAGGCCCGGGGGGAAGGGCTCACGATGGGAGGCCGAGGACGTCGCGGTAGATGCGGGCGGTGGTTGCCACGTGGCGGTCGAGCGCGAAGAACTCGACGCGGGCCAGGGCTCCCGTGCCGAGCCGTTGACGCAGACCCGGATCCACGGCCAGTTGCCCGAGGAGGCCCGCCAGTTGCCGTGGATCGGCAGGATCGTGCAGCAACCCGCTGCCGGCGGTGACGATTTCGGCGGGTCCTCCCGCGTTGGCAACGACGACCGGCTTCCCCAGCGCCATGGCCTCGATGACCACGGTGCCGAAGGGCTCGGGGGTGACCGAGGCGTGCACGGCCACGTCGCTCGCGGCGACGAAGTCCGCTGGCTTCGTCCGGACGCCGGCAAAGGCGACGTTCGCCGTGATGCCCAACTCGGCCGCGCGCGCGTCGAGCATCTCGCGATAGCCGCGGTCCACCGGTGCCACGTCACCGACAAACAGCATGCGGAACCCCCGGCGTGCCGCATCCGGCATCAGGGCGATCGCCTCGATGACGGCGTGATGTCCCTTCCAGTGGCGGACGTTGCCGACCATGCAGGCGACGATGTCGTCCGTCGCGAAGCCGAATTCGGCCCGGACGTCGTTGCGGGAGCGGGAGACCGAGGCCCGGTGGGCCGCGGCGTCAACGCCGAGATAGACGGTCTCGACGCGCTCGCGAGGGACGCCGTAGGCATCGAACTGCGCTGCGGCCCAGTCGCTGTCGCACAGGATGCGCCGCACGCGGCGCACAAAGAACCGGTTGGCGGCAGAGTGATCGGGGTGGAGACCCCTCGCGCTGGACACGACCGGGATCCCCAACAGCAAGGCGGCGGGAATCCAGTCGCCGCTGCCCAGGGCGGGGTGGTTGTTCAGGTGCAGGAGGTCCACACCCCATGCCCGCAGCCACCCCACGCGCCGGGCGATCTTCCGGGCGTGGACGGCAAGGCGGCGGGCGGCCAGTCCCCCCGACAGGCCTTCTCGTTCCTGCCGACGCGCGGCGGCGACGACGTGCACCGGAACGCCGCCCGTCCGCAGCAGGTCCGCGAAGCGGTTCTCCTCGTTGAAGCATGCGAGGGGCTCGAAGCCGTGCTTGGGCAGGGCGAGGAGCGTCTCGGCCATCGCCTTGTGTGAGCCGCCGACCGTGCCGTCCTCGTTGAACTCGACGAACAGCACCCTGGGACGACTCGTATTCACCGCGTTTGTTCCGGTTGGCCGCCAGCGGTCATTGACGCAACAGGCCGAGCCGTCGCCAATGGGAATGAGGGAACCGGAGCCGGACTGGGCGCGCGGACATCGCTCACCGATCCTGCGCCGGCGATCGCCTCGACGCAGCGCAGCGCCAGCGCCGCGATGGTCAGCCCCGTATTGGCGTAGCCGGACGTGCCGAGCACCGATCCATCCGCCACGTACAGGTTCGTCGTCCCGAACACCCGAAGGCCTCCGTCCACGACGCCATCGGCGTGCGAATGACCCATGCGGCAGCCCCCCGAGTGATGGGCACCGGAGCCCAGCAGGCCGTCGAAGGTCACGACCCGGTCGAAGAGCTGCGCGTGCGCCTCGGTGAAGCATCCGAGGAACCGCCGCAGCGAATCCGCATCCGGCTTGCTGATCGACCAGCGGACCCGGAATCCGCCTCGGCCATCCGGCTCGATCGCGTTGGCTTCCGGGTCGAGCTGCTCGGCGAAGACGAAGCCCGCGACGTACCGGACGTTGGTGACGAGGCCGAACTTGAAGTTCGCCGCCTCCGCCAGCATGTCGGCATGCGCCACGAGGCGAACGAGGTCCGCCGCCTTGAGCCCCGTTCCCTTGTACGCGACGAGGCGCTGCTTGAGCGCCGCGTACCCGGCCGGGCTCCGCAGGGAGAACGCCGGTCGGAGATACAGCACGTGGTTGCGGCCGTCTGCCTCGGCGAGGCGCGACGGCGCGAGCGTTGCGCCGTAGCGTCGCCGGTAGCGCAGACCAGGGGAAGGCCGGACGCCGAACAGCGCGCGGAGATCCATGCGCCTCCGCAGGCGTGCCTTGAAGACGAACCCGGTCGGGTGATCAATCAGACGCTGACCGATCGGCAGGCGCAGGTCAGCCGCGGGCCCGAGGTCGGACTGGAGCAGCAGCTTGGGCGATCCGATGCCGCCCGCCGCGAGTACGACCGCATCGGCTTGGACGACGTCCTCGGCACCGGTGCCGGCATGCGCGATCACCACGTCCGTCGCCACACCGTTCGCCCCGACGCGGACGCGACGCGCGCGCCAGCCGGAGCGGAGGGTCAACCCGTGCCCGATCGCGCGCTCGATGGCAGAGGCGGGCGAGTACGGGGTCGCCGGGAAGAAGAGCGGCTTGAACCTGAAGAGATCCGGCGCGAGCGCGAGCCCCTCGACGCTCGACGGCGTGTCCTCGAGTTGACGGAGGTCCAACTCCCCCCCGGACATCAGCGCGGTAGCGGCCTCGTAGTGGCGGGAGAGGTCGGCGTATGCCATCGGCCACTTGGTCCCGGTGCCGAAGGAGGCGGAACCTTCGACGTCCGAGCGATCGAGCGTGATGAGGCCGCCGTGCCAGAAGTTCGCGCTGCCGCCGATCCCGCGCCCCCGGGTGAAGACCGCCTGGAGGTCGTTGCCCTCCCATCGCTCGTCGCTCGGCTGCAGCGGCGCGGGCGATGTCCCTTCCTCGATGAGGGTCACGGCGAAGCCGCGCCTCACCAGTTCCGTTGCGGCAATGCCGCCTGCGAGGCCAGCGCCGACCACGCACACATGTTTCGCCAAAGCACCAACTCCGGATCGTCGCCACCACCCGCGCGAGCGGCCAACGGGGCGCGGCCGCAGCAGGAGTTCGTCGTTTCCACCAGCGCGTCAGCGTCTCCCGCTCGCTCGCCGCGCGAGCCAGAGACCATGCCCTTGGCCCCCATCGTCCCGAGGACGTCGGGCACCTTCGAGCACCGTCCAAGCCGCAGACGCGCCCTGGTCGGCAGGCCGGCTCCGTCGCACGTTGCAACACCCGTGCCGCTTCGGGGCGGACGACCGGGCGCTGCCGCGGAGCCTAAATTGCGTGATCGAAATCGGGCTGGCCCGATCCACTCTTGAATACTCTGGGAGGTTGCCGATGCGCCACTTGGCGGCGGTGCTCTTGTCGATCGTCCTCGAAGCATGCGGCAGCGATGGACGCGCGCTCGCGCTCCGGGATGTCGTGCAGCCCCCCCCACCTCCCACGAGCACCGCCTCGTGGCCGAACGAACCGGCAGGCATGACGGTCGTCTCGGCTGGATCGACCGGATGGGAAGGCGTGGCGGCGTCCGACTGGACGTCGGGCCTGCGCGACACGTGGCAGCTGAAGTTCCTGGACGGAACGCGCTCCGTCGGCACGGTCGAGTCCACCAGCATCATCGGCGAGCGCATCGCGTTGCGGCACACCTACCCGGCCAATCACGTCGGCGGCGGCGGGGTCGAGCCGTTCCTCCCGGTTCCGGGATCCTTCACCCGCGTCTATCTCGGGATGTACGTCCGGGTGAGCCCCAACTGGTTCGGCCACGGCGGCAGCGGCATCAACAAGCTCGCGTACATCCGGACGTCCGCTCCCGGCGATGCATGGAGCGCGCTGTGGGTCGAGGTGCTCGGGGGCGGGACCCAGACGCTTGTCCCGTACTTCGTGAACCAGCTCAACGGAGGGACGGCTGGGCGCATTCCCGAGTCAACGCTTCCCTTCTCGCGAGGCGATTGGCATCGCGTCGAGGTGCTGTTCGAAATGGCGCCGGTGGCGCGTGCCCGCTACTGGTTGGACGGGGTACTCGCGGTCGATGCGTCGAACATCGGGGGTCCGAGCAGCGCGACGTTCAGCGTGACGGAGATCACGCTGTCGGGCATCATGGGTGGCGTCGGCCCCTCCGGGAACCCCCAGGCGCAGTTCCTCGAGTACGACCGCGTCCGCGTCTCCGGATCGCGCTGAAGCCCGTGTCGCGTCCCCATCACGCGCATGACGACTGTCGCCGGTCCCTTGGCTGACTGGCGCGCGCCCCTGGCTCGCCGTGCTGCCGAGGCAGGGCCGGAGACGCCGCGCCCACGCGAAGCCGTTGGTGCCCCGAGCATCGCGCACGTCGTGTTCGACTTCGACGGCGGCGGGATGGAGACGCTGGTGGCGTCGATGGCCCGGCACTTCGGCGACATGGGCCTGCGCGTGTCGGTGCTTCCCCTGAGCGGGCGCGAGGGACGGCTGGGCGGGGCCATGCGGCCGCACCTGTCGGCGCTCGTGCCGCTTCGGCCGCGCCCCGTCGTGTCGATGCTCTTCCCCCGCTCCGTGGTCCGTACGCTCCGCCAGCTGCGGGCGGACGTCGTGCACCTGCACAGCGGCAGTTGGTACAAGGGGGCCCTCGCGGCGCGCCTGGCGGGGGTGCGGCGCATCGTCTACACCGAGCACGGGCGGGAGCACCACGACCCGCTTCTCGCGCGGACGGTCGATCGGGTCGCCGCGCGCCTCACCGATCACGTGGTGGCGGTCTCCGCGCGCCTCGGCGGCTACCTCGTTCGCGAACTCGGTGTTCGACGTGCGGCGCTGCACGTCGTACCCAACGGCGTGAACACGGCGCGATTCGTCCGGACGCCCGAGGCCGCCGTCGTGCGCCGCCAGCTGGGCATCGACGAGGCGGCCTTGGTCATCGGGACGATCGGCCGCCTCGAACCGGTGAAGGCCCAAGAGCGCATCGTCCGCGCGATCGCGCACGTGCGGGCGCTGGGACTCACCCGGCCCGTGGCAGCCGTGATCTGGGGCGACGGGTCGCGGCGGGAGCCGCTGGCGCAGTTGGCCCGGTCCCTCGGCGTCGGCGACCTCGTCCACTTCCCCGGCTGGACGACGGACGCCGTGCAGGCGCACGGGGCCCTCGACGTGTTCGTGCTGCCGTCGCTGAGCGAAGGCGCCTCCATGAGTCTGCTCGAGGCGATGGCCTGCGAGGCCGTGCCGCTGGTCACGCCCGTCGGGGCCAGCGCCGAGATGCTCGGCCCGGACCTCCAGCACCTGGTGCTCCGCGGCGAGCATCCGGAGGTGGAGATCGCGGAGGCCATCGCCACCTTCGCGACGGGCGGGCAGCTGCGTGCGACGGGGCACCGCGCACGCGAGCGCGTGGTCGGGCACTTCAGCGAGGCGCGCATGATGGCGGCCTACGAGCGGTTGTATCGCGGCCCGGCGTCCACCGCCGCCGTCCCGTGAGCGAGCCGGGTCTCGACCCGACCCGTCGGGCCCTGTGGAAGATGGCGGAGGCGGTGCACGACGCCCGCATCACGCAGAACATCCTGCGCGCCCTCGCGCCCCGGCGCGCGGTCATCTACATGCTCCATCGGTTCCACGACCCGGCGCTCGGCAACGACGGCATCGCGGTGGACCACGTCGTGTCGTGCATCCGGACGCTGCGAAGCCTTCGGATCGACCTCCTCTCCCTTCGCGACCTCGTCGAGCACGCCGCGGCGGGCCGCATGCTGCGGCGGCCGGCCGCGGTCTTCACGGTGGACGACGGGTACCGCGACTTCGCCTCCGTTGCCGCGCCGGTCTTCGAGGAGCTGGGGTGTCCGGTGACGGTCTTCCTGACCTCGGGGATCGTGTCCGACCGGCGGTGGTTCTGGTGGGACCGCGTCCGGTGCATTCTCGACGCCTCGACCCGGACCCGGATTCCCGTTCGGCTCGGTGCGCGCGACGAGATCGTCCTGCCCAGCCGGCCTGCGGAACGCCGCGACCTGGCGGAAGCGGTGATCGAGGCACTCAAGTGGGTCCCGGCACGCGACCGGGACGCGAAGCTCGAGGAGCTCGGTGTCGAGGCCGGGGTCGCTCTGGACCCGACCCCGCCCGCGCACTACGCCACCATGCCATGGGACGAGGTGACGCGACTCGAGAGCCCGGTCTGCGAGTTCGGCCCGCACACCCGGACGCACCCGGTGCTTTCGCTCGAGTCGGACGCGTCGGCGGCATGGGAGATCGAGGGATCGTGGCGCGACCTGCGCGAGCGGCTCCGACGGCCCGTGCCCGTCTTCTGCTACCCCAACGGCACGCGTGCGTCGTTCACCGCGCGAGACGGGCGGCTGGTTCGCGGTGCTGGCATGCTCGGGGCCGTTGCCTACGAGCCAGGGTTCGTGACGCCGCATCGCCCGGGCGGACAGGACCTCACCGCCCTGCCGCGTCGCACGCTGCCGAACAAGCCATCCCGCGCACCCACCTCGGTGACCGGGGTGCTGGGGCTGCCGATCCGGGGGCGGGCGTGACTCAGGCGGCACCAGCCGCAGCGGGTGGAATCGCCCCCGCGCAGGCCACCGACGGCTCGGTGATGGGGGAGGTGGCCTCGGTCCGGCAGATCGGCCGCGGCACCGCGTGGTACGCCGCCTCGGTCGTGATCGCACGGGCGGTGAGCATCGTGATGCTGCCGATCTACACGCGATACCTCACCCCGGGGGACTACGGGCAGATCCAGATGCTCGGGGTCGTCAGCGACATGACGGCGATCTTCCTGACCGCCGGGATGACGTCGGGCGTGCAGCGATTCTACTTCAAGGCCCGCACCGAACCGGAACGGAATGCGGTGCTCTCGACGGCGCTGCTGTTCGAACTGCTGCTCGCCCTCGTGGGCACGACGATCCTGGTCGCCTTCGCCGGGCCGCTGGCGCGGCAATTCCTCGGCGGCGCGCAGAACGCGTGGCTCGTCCGCCTGACGGGGATCGACTTCTCGGCGACCGTACTGTGGTCGGTGCCGATGATGCTCCTGCAGTCCCGGGGCAACGTCCGGGCGGTGACCGCGGTCTCCCTCGCGCGCCTGGCGGCGCAGTTGACGCTCAACGTGTACCTGATCGTGGGCGAGGGGTGGGGGGCGGCGGCGATGATCACGAGTTCGCTCGTCGTGAACCTCGTGCAGGGAATCGGCCTCGCGACCTGGATGCTCCGGACGACCGGCGTGCAATGGTCCGCCCCGGTGGTCCGGGCCCTTCGGGCGTTCGGCGTCCCGCATCAGCTTTCTTTCGCAGGAGCCTTCGTCTCGACCTACGGCGACCGCTTCTTCATCCAGGCGCTGGCGGGGCTCCCGGCCGTCGGGATCTACTCGCTGGCGTACCAGTTCGGCTTTCTGCTGGTGCAGGTCTCGGCCGTCCCGTTCCTGCAGGCGTGGAACCCGATGCGACATGCGACGGCCGGCCGTCCCAAGGCGGAACGCGATGCGCTCGCTGCGCGGGTCTTCTTCTTCTTCAACCTGCTGCTCCTGACCGCGGCGCTTGGCCTCTGCGTAGGGATCGATCCGGCCCTCACGGTGCTCACGGCCCCGGCGTTCCGGACCGCGACGGCACTGGTCCCGCCGATCGTCCTCGCCTATGTCATCCAGAGCTGGACGGACGTCGTCCGCTTCGGGATCGACGTGGCGGAACGCACGGTCTTCCACGCCTACGCAACGCTGGCGTGCGCGCTCGTGACGCTGGCGTGCTACGTCCTGCTGATCCCGCGATTCGCGGGCCACGGCGCGGCGTGGGCGACGTGCATCGGCTTTGCCGTGCGCTTCGTCCTCTCCTACCGGTGGGCGAACCAGCTGTGGCCCACGGACTACGGCTGGCGCCGGGCGTGGCAGATGCTCGGACTGTCGTTTGGGTGCTTCGGGCTGTATGCTTTTGCGCGTCCCGACGCGCTGTGGATGCAGATCGTCGCCGGGGCGAGCGTCCTCGTGCTCTTCCTGGTGCTCGTGTCGGTTTTCGTCGCGTCTCCCCCGGAGCGCGCCACCCTGCGCTCCGCCCTCGGGCATCCGGCTCGCGCGCTCGCATTACTGGTCGGCAAGTGACATCGGGCGGGGTGGTCCCCAGCAGCGCCGTGGCCTCGCCGCGGGCCCGCGTCGCCCCCGCACGGTCGCGCGGCCTGGTGGCCGGCCTGCCGCTGCTGCTCGTCGCGTCGATCGGCTTGGTCACCATCACCGTGGGCCGCGTCCACGAACTGCTGCCGTCCCTCACCGGATCGCTGCCGCTCGGGAAGGTCTTCGTCGCGCTCGGCCTGCTGGCCCTCGTCCTCGGGGCGGACACGCGGCAGCGGCTGCGCGCCTACGGCACCCGGCACGGGCGCCTGTTGCTGGGCGCCGGGGCAGCGATGGTCGTTTCGATCCCCTTCAGCATCTACGTCGGCGGCAGCGTGTCGTACGCGCTCGGCATCCTGCCGCAGAGTGCCGCGATCGGCCTCGTGCTCACGGCGGCGGCGACGTCGTCGTCCCACCTCGAGGCGTTGATGCGCGCCTTGGTCCTCGCGCTGGCGCTGATGGGCAACGCGTTGCTGCTGGGCATGGGCCAGGCGATCCGCGACACCCATGGGCTGCGCTACTCGATCTCGCTGATGTACGACCCCAACGACGTGGCCCTGCTCGCGGTGGTGACCCTGCCGTTCGCGGTGATGGTCACGAGGGATCGGGGCTGGTTCTGGCGGATCATGGGCATGCTCGCGATCTCGGGAATCGTGGCAATCGTCCTCAAGAGCCAGTCGCGCGGTGGCCTGATCACGTTGGTCGTCACGACATTGCCCCTGCTCCTGTCGCGCCGCTCGCCGATTCCGGCGTGGGCGCGAGCCACCTGTGCGGTGCTGAGCCTGTCGGCCGTGACGCTCCTGCCACGCGAGTACCTCGAGCGGGCTTCGACGATCTTCAATCCGTCGAAGGACTACAACACCACCGCGGAGAACGGCCGCCTCGCACTCGCCAAGCGCGCACTTGGGCATATCGCCACGCACCCCATCACCGGCGTGGGATTCGGTCAGTTCCCGACGGCCGAGGGGCAGTGGGCGCGGCGCAACCTGCGCGAGAGGGGCTTCATGTGGATGCAGGCGCACAACATGTACCTGCAGGCGGCGACGGAGATCGGCCTGCCGGGTGCGGCTGCCCTGTTCTCCGTGCTTGTCCTGAACGTCCGGCTAGGCCGCCGGGCCCGGCGCCTCCGTCGCCGAGGGGTGATCACGAAGGCGGACGTCGAACGGGCGGCCGCCCTGAGCCGCAGCACAATGGCCTTCTTGGTGGGCGGCCTGTTCCTGAGCGCGGCGTTCTCGCCGCTGATGGTATTGCTGACGGCGCTGGGCCTCGGGTATTCGCAGTACCTCGCGGTCAGGATCCGCGAACACGGGGAGACGCTCGTGCCGCCCGAACGGACCGCGGCGGGCTCCAGACGGCGTGCCGCCTGACGACGCCTAGGCCTCGGCGTCCTGCCTGAACCGGCGGACGAGCGCCGCGGAGCCGCGGTAGTCGATCGCCGACGGGCGCAGGACCAGTGCCGCGTCCGTCGTGGAGGCCCCGCGTCCCGCGCGAAGGCGCATCGCGGTGCTCACCGCCCAGTAGGCCCCCGAGACCGCCCAGATCGGCAACCATAGGACGGTGCCTCGCCACCCGTGGCGACGAAGGTAGGCCAGCACGGCGGCCTTCGTGGACAGCGACTGGTCGTTCAGGTTGAGCTGTCGCGGACCCTCGTCGGGATGCGTCGCCAGCCGGGCCACGATGCGGCCACACGTCTCGATGTCGATGGCGCCGATCGGGTCGATCCCGCGTCCGAAGCCGGCGAATACGCGGCCAAGGACGCGCCGGCCGATGAGCCCGGGCAGGGCCAGTGCGGTAGGGTCGAGCAGTGCTCCCGGCCGCACGATGCACAGCCGCAGCGGCGCACCTGCGGCGATGGACAACATGACCCGCTCGGATTCGGTCTTCCCCCACGCGTACGGGCCGAGTCGCCTGGCATCGTCTGCCAGCGGCGTCGTCTCGGACAGGGCGCCCTCGGTTCCACGCTTCTCGAGCACGGACATGCTCGACACGTGCACCAGGGTGGGCACTCCGGCAGCAATGCAGGCCTGCGCCACCTGCCGCGCTACGCCCACGCTGTCGCGCTCGTGATCCGACCAGCCGCCGGCCGTCGCGGCCGCAGCATGGATCAGCGCGTCCAGCCCTGCGAGACTCCCAGCCGGAACGCCGCTGGCGAGGTCGCCGCGGACCCATCGCACGAATCTCGATGGGTCCCGCGGCTCCGTCCGTCCGAAGCCGACGACGTGATGTCCGGCGTCCGTGAGGGCGCGCGCCACTCGCTTGCCTAGTCGTCCGCCCGCGCCGGTCAGCCCGATAGTTGCCATCATCGTGGGTTAGGGTCGCCCGGCACCCGCCGGGCACGGCGCTGGAGTCGCCCCCGGACGTCGCCGCAGGTGCGGGGCACACGAGCGGTGCACACGAGCGGTGCACACGAGCGGGGCACACGAGCGGTGCACACGAGCGGGGCGCACGAGCGGGGCACACGAGCGGGGCGCGTCCCAGGCACCGCTCGGTGGTGGCGTCGCAGCGATCTGCAGCCGGTCTAGTTTCGTACATGGGGTCGTCACACCGCAAGAGATCGCGCGCAAAGCGAGAGCCCCGAGGTCGCCGCCGACATCGCCGTCACGCCCCGGATCCGGCGGGACCAGCCGCGCATGGTGACCCCACGGAATCGTCCCTTGGTCGCGGCGTTAATCTGGTAGCCGAGGAGGGACGAGCGATGCTCCTCGCCCGCGCGCCCACCACGAACCCGTCAACGTCCGCCTGGTGTCCGATCGAGCCTTCCTCGCACTCCTCGTGCTGCTCGGGACCGCGATGCGGCTCCTCGCCGTGGCGGTGCTGCGCGACGTATCGGCGGGTCCCGATCCAGCGTTCGGCGATGACGGGTTCCACTTCGAGGCCATGGCGTGGAACCTGGCGGCACACTCGGAACTCAGCATCACGATGGGTCACCCCACCGCGTTCCGCGCACCGGCCTTCCCGGCCGTCCTTGGGGCCGTGTATGCCATGTTCGGCCGGAGCTACGCAGCAGCGTATGCGCTGCAGGCCATCCTGGGCGGGCTCGCAGCGCCCATCGCGTACCTGCTGTGTCAGCGTCTCGGGGTGAGCGGTTGGAACGCGAGGTTCGCCGCGATCGCCGTCGCCCTGCACTTCGGGCTCGTCTACTACGCCACCCACTTCGCGAGCGAGCCGCTGTTCGTGCTGCTCGCCGGGGTGTCCGCACTGCTGGCCACCGCGTCATCCCGTTGGGCCATGCCGGCCTCCGGCTGGATGCTCGGCATCGCCGCCCTCGCTCGGCCGCAGGCGCTCTTCGTACTGCCGGCGCTTCCCTTGTGGCGGCACTTCGGAGCGCCTCCGGAGCATCACTACCTGCGGAGACTGGTGATGGCGTCGGCGGGTTTCGCCCTCGCTCTGGCGCCGTGGATCATGCGCAATGCGAAGGTCCTCGGCCGCCCGGTGCCGTTCACCACCAACGGCGGCGGCACGCTCTACGGGGCCAACAACGACAGCGTCGCCCGGACGCCCGAGCTGCGCGGGTGGTGGATCGCGACGAACGGTCTCCCAGGGCGGCGATCAGTGGACGCAGCGACGCACGAGGCGGACGCCGATCGCCTCGAGTATGCACTGGGCACGACGTGGATCCGTTCGCACCCGGCGGCCTTCGGGCGGCTCGCCTTGCACAAGTTCGGCAACCTGCTGCTGCCGTGGGACCGTTCGACCAACCGGCGCTACACGATGCTCGCCGGGATCTGCGTCGCCCCGATCCTCGCCCTCCTGTTGATCGGGACGGCCGCGGCCTGGCGGAGGAGGGAGCTTCAGCTGCTGCTTCCGGCGGGTACGGCGTTCCTCGGGATCGCCGTGCAGGCCATGGTCTTCTACGGGTCGGCCCGGTTCCGCGACGCGTTCTTCGTGCTGTTCGTCCCGCTGGTCGCCAGGGGGATGGAAACGATCACCGATCGGTTGCGGTCGAAGCCGACTGCCGCGTGACGGCCGGTGCCGCTCAGGTCGGCATCGGCTCCTGCCGTAAGTGCACACGTCCCGTTGCACGGCGCAGCAGGGACGACAGCCCGCAGAGTTCGGCCTCGAACTCGATCGGCGTCGTCGTCTCCATGTCCACGAAGCGCCGAAGCGCGTACGGCGGGGTATCGGGGGCGTTCAGACCCGGTTCGCAGGTCGTCGCCGTCTCGATGCCCGACTCATGGAGCACCGGCCAGTGCTCGGGGTCGGAGAGCCCGCTCGGATAGCAGAGGTGCACGCGAGGGGATCCGACGATGCCCTCGAGCACCACTCGGTTGTCCGCGACCTCGCGGCGCACCTCGTCGGGCTCGAGCGGGAGCCGATGCCGGTGCGTATGGAGCTGGATGTCGACGCCCGCGTCATGCAGGTCGCGGATCTCGGCCGGCGACATGAGCGACAGCTGCCGTCGCCGACACAGCGCGTCGTAGTCCACGCCGAGCCGAGCGCCGAGTTCGCGGGAGATCGTGACGCGCTCGTCCTCCGAGCAATGCGACTCGGCGTGCCGGATCATGTCCCACATGGTGCGGAGGACCTCCGGCTCGTCATGCAGGTCCAAGCGATGGCCCGACATGCCCGGCAGCCCCTGCGTCTCCAGATGGCGATGGGTCGTCTTCCAGAACATGTAGCGCACGACCAGCCGGAAGATCGGGTGCGGTTTCGTCACGTAGTATGTCGTGACGTAGATGGTGTAGGGGAGGGTCGGCTCTCCGAGCAGGGACCGCCCGACCGCGTAATTCGAGTAGAATCCATCATCGAAGGTGATGGCCACGGCATTCGGCGGGAGGGTACCATCGCGGAGTCGCTGCCACGCCTCGGGCAGCGGGAGCACAGGGTATCGGCCCTCGCGGAGGAGTCGCATGCGGGAGAGAATCGTCTCGTGCCGCATGAACAACCCCGGCTCGAACCGGTGCTCATCGTCCTGGGCGATCCCGTGGTAGCAGAGGATCCTGAGCTGTCCAGCGGTCAGGCGCCGGGCGACGTGGAACAATCCGAGCGATCGGCACCCGTGAAGCACCGTGACCTTCAGGAGACGCCACCAGCGACCGCGCTGCGGCGGCCGGACAAAGCGCCCTTCCCGCACGCTAGGCCGACCTCCCGACCGCTCTCGGGCATGGCCCACCGCCGGTTGCGCAGGGTAGATCCGATGCGTGTCGAGTCAGGCGCTGATGCATAGGCAGACGACTCCGCAGCAAGCAGAATGCCATGGACGCGGCGTACGAAGAACCACCGATGGCGGGTGCCGAGCTGAGCGACATCGCGCAGACGGGTCCTTCCCTTCGGCCAGGAGCGGGACGCGCCGCTTCCCCAGCCACCGACTCATCTCCCTTCGGCGGGGTCCGCGGTGGGGCGACCGACGCCGGTTGTTGCCCCGCCGGCCGTGCCCAGCGCCTCGAACACCAGCTGCGCGACGGCGTCGTACCCGGCCGCGGAGTAGTGCGTCGAGACCAGCGAATCCTGCGGAAAGTACCGCCACCCCGTGCTGGTTCGAAAGAGACGCCGGCCGTCGAGGTAGAGCAGGCCGTTGCGTCGCGCCACCTGAGCCAGGCCGGCCGCGATCAGTTCGGTCGCCGAAGGGTTCCCGCGCACGAATTCCCACGACGGCAAGTGCAGGAGAACGAGCCGGCCGCCCCAGCTCGCGGTCTCGTCCGTTGCCTCGTCGAGCATGGCCTCGAGGTCCCGCCGTCCCTCGGCGAGGTCGTCCATCTTCGCCGAGCGAAGGTCTCGCACGCGAGCCCGCAGGGCACCCAGCGTCACGGCCTGCCGGACGCCGGCGCGCCACGATCGCTTCCACAGCACGATCCTGCCGTTCACGACGGGCGCGAGGAGCCCGCGCAGCAGCGCGTTTCGTTCGTCGGCCCGCTGGAACCACCCTGCGGTCTCGCCGGACCGGTATCGGACGACCGATGGAACGGTCCGTTCGCCGATCACGTCGGCCAGGTCGTTGTCGAAGACCGTCCAGATCACGATCCTCGGGCGGAGCGGACGGGCGTACTCCCGGAGCGTCGCCAGCACCAACGCAGGGCCGTTGCCTGCGTACCCGAGATTGACGACCCCCATCCCTCGCTGCCGCAACCGCGACGCGATGTCCTGGCCCTGGTTGACGCATTGGCCCATGACGAAGGAGTCCCCGAGGATGACCGCGTCGGCGGACACGGTCCACACGCTATCCGGATTGTTGAAGCCGTGCCGGTCGGACACATACGTGGCCCACCGTCCCGACTCGTTGCAGTTGACGGTGGTCACGCCTCCCAACCCGCTGATCGGCACCAGGACGGTGTCGGCTTGGCCGAGCAGACGCATCGCCAACCCGATGTCCTTGGCGTTGAAGAACGGATAGGCATCGACACCGCTCGCGCGAAGGTCCTGAACCACCTTACGCTGGGGCCGCGAATCGAAGGGCCGTCCGGCGGACGTCGCGCGGGCACGGATGCGGTCGAAGTGGTCCGGATGGTCGATGCGCTCGACCACCAGTTCCGCCACGAGGAGCGTCAGGTAGGTCGAGACGACGAGCAGGGCGACGGAGGCGATACGCGATCGGATCGTCACGGACGTGCGGCCACGTCACCGGCCGCGACGCCGGGGCGGACGAGGACGACGCACGGCCGCCCTTGCGAGACTCGCGCGGATCCGCGCGGGGGGCGAGCGATAGCGTCACGTGCCGGCACGAACCGCACGGGAGAGGCGTCAGGAATCAGGGCGGTACCGCCGGAGGCAGAGAACGACGAGCTCGTCCGAATCCGGGAATCTACAGTGCACGAATGCGCAGGCGGGAGACGGACACGGCCCGTCAGGGGCCGAGCCGGCGAACGAACCCGCGGTGTCGCGGCCTGAACTGTCTGGCGGCCACCTCGCTGGGGGGGGGAGTCACGTCCGTGGCGGCGCTCGTCACAACCTATGCCCTCTTCGACGGGCTAGCTTCCCGAGAATTCGACGACTCGAGCCGCTCGAGTGCACGAAGCACGGAAGCGTGAGGCGGCAGAAGGAGGACGGTCCGTGGACGGCGCACGGTGCCTCGCGCGCGGTCCGGCACGGGGTGCGGTGGCGTGGCGCGCAGTATGCACCGGGGGGCAGCGGTTCGGAACGCGGAGGGCCGCGGCGCGTGAGGGAGGATTCGTGATTTCATTCGTGGTGGCAGCGCTCAACGAGGCTGCGAACATCGAGCGTTGCGTCCGCTCCGTGATGACGCTGATGCCGATCGGCGAGCAGGCGGAGGTCATCGTCGCGGACAACGGATCCACCGACGGCACGCCGGCCCTCGCCGCTGCGGCCGGAGCCCGGGTGGTCTCGCTACCCGGCGCGAGGCTCGGCCGCCTGCGAAACGGGGGTGTCGCCCTGGCGCGCGGCGACGTGCTTGTCTTCCTCGACGGCGACTGCGCGCTGACGAGTGAGTGGCGCGACGCGGCGCCGGCGATCCTCGCCGCCGTTCGCGGCTCGGAGCGCCTCCTCGCCGGCTCCCATCCGATCCCGCCGCGGGGCGAGTCCGTCTTCCTCTGGACGCACTGGTTCATCCCGCTCTTCCAGCAGGTGCAGACCCAGCATCTGGGGACGGCCCATCTCATCTGCCGCCGAGCCGACTTCCACTCGATCGGCGGTTTCGACGAGACACTCGAGACGAACGAGGACTACGACTTCTGCGCCCGGATGCGTGCCGGCGGCGGCCAGCTGCTCATCCATCTGCCGATGATCGTCGAGCATTTCGGGTTTCCGCGCACCATCGGGACGTTCTTCTCGCGCACCGTCTGGCACGGCAGGGGGCCTGCTTCCACTCCCGCGCGACTCGCCCGATCGCCCGTAGCGCTCCTTGGCCTCGCCTTCGGCACCGGCCTCATCATGACGGTGTGGGGGCTCATCGTCGGCCGGTGGGCCGTCAGCGGGGCTGGCCTGGCCCTCGCCGTGGCGATCGTCATGGCCTCCCACGCATACAAGATGCGACATGCCGGCGTCGTGACGCACGCGGCGGCGCTCCTCGTCTGGCCGGTCTTCTTCGCCGGGCACTTCACCTCCAGCGTGCGCGGCATGATCCGCTGGCCGGCGCTGATGCTTCGTCGCCGCCCCGCCTGATCGCCGCG
>Ga0209985_10000096_pt1 | contig 96081 bp, 93 predicted proteins | sample NOAtaG_FD_187305 | JGI IMG/M metagenome (GOLD analysis project Ga0209985, IMG submission 187305) | Freshwater lake microbial communities from Lake Erie, under a cyanobacterial bloom - NOAA_Erie_Diel6S_1000h metaG (SPAdes) (version 2) | ecosystem: Environmental > Aquatic > Freshwater > Lake ... | reverse complement strand
TGAATGCTGCCATCGTAATATTGAATTTTGCAATGACTGGATTTGTTACGGGTCGGGAACCGGCCTTAAGTGTGGAGAGTAAGGTTACTTGCTCGTTGAAGCACGAAACTCCACCCATACCGGAGCACGTCCGCTAGAGCGTGTGAGGCTTGGGTGGTAGTAGTTCATGTCCAGAAATAGGCCAGAGTCGTCTGTGCCCTAAAACCCTTAGCTCGTCACGGACGGTGTGTCCAATCCGGGCTCGGAACTTTATGTGCCTACCCTCTTGGACCCCTACGGAACGCTTCGACGGGCATTTCATGCCAGACACTCATTGATGAGAGAGACGATGAACTTGACTTCCCTGCTCATTCAGATCTTTTTGGCCCTCATACCCTGGTGTGTTTGGGCTTACTGGCGCGAACCGGGGGCCCTCTTAGGTGCCTGGCTTACTTATGCTGGCATCATGTTTCTCCAATGGATTCGGTCCGCGCAACGCTCTGAGGTGGAAGCCTTGACCAAGTGGCTGCTATCCACCTTATTCGGAACGATCCTGTTGGGTGGAGCTATTGGGGGGCCTGAAGCGCAATCTCGTATGTTTTGGCCCTTGGATGCTGCCACGATTCCAGCTCGCTTGCAGCTAGCTTTAGGAAGTGCCTGCTCGCTGGTCGGTTCGGCCCTGCTGCTCGGCTGGCCACCTCTTCAGCAGGGTTGGCCGGATCTATGGGAAACTGGAGGTAGGCGAGCTGGTCGGAGGACGGAGTATATATTTCTTTACATGAGTCTTCTTTCGATGCTCTGGTTGCTCAGTCCATTGATAGAGTATCATCTTCCCCTAGCTTCGATCGCGGTTGGGTTGTGTGGCCTGCTTTGCCTCGGAAAGCTCGTGTTAGGCGTGCAGATGAGTATCTTTCGCTCGCTTGGGTATGGGCTCTCTGCCTTTGCTTGGCCACTCCTGCTACGCTGGGGGATTGGACCAGATGATGTTGGGTCGGTGAACCTATTGCTAGCATTTCAAGTTGTGGGGCTTGTACTTTTCTTGCGAGTCCACCATAGCTTCAAAGGAGATGGTCCGTCTTGGCAATGGGACGATGCGGAGCGTCCCTCGATGCTTCGTGAGCGATGGATGAGCTTCCTATACTGGGATTTTCTGCAGATTTTGCTGTCCTTTCCGCTCTTATATGGGACCGAAAGTTATGGTATGCTGGTCGCTAGCCTTATCTATGCAATCTGTCATTTGAGTATTCTACGCGATCCGCGTGCGTTTAGAGGGCGAGTGCCCGTCACAGAGCAATGCAGCTGAGTCTAGGAAGGGCTGTCCTGAAATGCCCGTTTAAGCGTTCAGGAATGCTTCAAAGTCTAGTGCAAAAAGTACCAAAGGCCTGAGTGGACAAGCGGTTCACGAGGAGATGTGGGCCTTTGCAACGACTCCTGGCTGTATCTGGATGCACACTCAGGAGATCATGAGGGTTCAAGGTCTATGTATCCGGTCCTTTGGCAAATTGGAAGCTTTCAGCTTGCCTCCTGGCATCTAGCCTATGTTGTGGCAGCTTTTGTCTGTTGGTGGCTGTTCCATCGCAATCGAGAGAAGGTCCTCCCCGAGCTGAGTGCAGCACGTTTGGATCTTCTATTTGCTCTCGCCTATGTTGCAGCCTTCCTGGGTGCACGGGGTCTCTCGATTTATCTGGAGCAGCCTGAAGGAGCCCGTGAGTGGGCTGGTATGATTCAACTTGGTAGCATGACTCTCTACGGAGGTATACTTGGAGGTGCAACCCTCGTTCTGATACTTGTCGGAATCTGGCAGTTGCCTGTCAGAGGTGTGAGTGATTTGCTGCTGCCGCCCTTACTCTTGGGCATAGGGATAGGACGCATCGGCTGTTTTCTCAATGGTGACGACTATGGCAAAGTCCTGGATGCTGGAGGCGATGTCCCCTGGTGGGCTGTTCAAGTTGCGAGTCTGGGTGACGGACTGTATCGATACCCGATTCAGCTTGTAGAGACTGGAGCGACCTGGATCTTAGCTCTCTTGGTAATCACTATGGGGAGAACTAGGGCTCGCGGCTTCCAGGGAGATATCTGCATCTATGGCTATGCTAGCATTCGCTTTATCCTAGAGTGGGGGCGCGGTGATGAAAGGGGAATACTTTTCTCTCCCCTCCTCTCACCCGCGCAGTGGATTTCACTCTTCATCGTGATAGTCTGGAGTCTCTATCGCTGGCGTTCAAGCTAATTCGATCAGGAGATCGCCTTCTGCAACGAGTTCACCTTTGCTGACGTGAATCTTCTGCACCTTAGCTGCGGCTTTCGCTGTTATTGCATACTCCATCTTCATTGATTCGGTGATCATAACGATCTGACCTTGAACGAGTTGTTGGCCTTCTATGATTCGTACCTCCAGGATTTTGCCAGGCATGGGTGCTCCGATGTGCAGAGCGGACATGGCATCGGCTTTGGGGCGCTTCTTGTCGGGTGCAGCGATTGATTCATCTACAATCTCGAGCGTGCGAGGAAAGCCGTTGAGTTGAAAGAACACCCGACGGACGCCATCCGGGTTTGGCTCCGTGATGCCGGTCAGACTGATGATCAGAGTTTTACCCTCTTCCAATTCCACTTCGATCTCGCGATTTGGGACAAGGCCGTAGAAAAAGACATCTGTCGGTAAGCTCTCCACCTTACCGTACTCACGATGAAAGGCGACGTACTCTTTAAAGACTTTGGGGTAGAGGCGATAGGAGAGAACCTGGCGATCATCGATTGCTCCCTCGAACCATTGACTAAGCTCGACACGGGCTTTCTCTAGGCTATCGCCCACAGTAACCTGCGGCTTTTCCGGAGCTGGTGGATTGGCTCCTAGCACCATGACGCGCAGTTCCTCGTTGAATCCTCCAAAGGGCACTCCCATGTGGCCTTTGAAAAAGCTTACAACAGAGTCGGGATAGTCGAGCTGTGGCTTTTTCACCATCAGGTCAGGGCCTGTGAGGTTGTGTTTTTGGAGCAAGAGAGCGAAGTCACCGACAACTTTTGATGAAGGAGTGACCTTGATAATGTTACCAAGGAGATCGTTGACTTCTTTGTATCGCTTGGTGAGTTCATAGAATTCAGCAGATTTGACGCCGACCTTCTGCGCTTGGTCGAAAAGATTGCTGTATTGGCCGCCAGGAATCTCGTGCTCGTAGACGTCTGTAGAAGTGGCCTTGATCCCGGGATCGAAAGCGTGATACTGCGCCCGAACGGTTTCCCAGAAGCGGCTGAGCTCATCGAGATGGGGCATGTCGAGGGCTGGACAGCGATCCGTGCCCTCCAAGCTAGCAACGAGAGCGTTGATGCTGGGCTGAGAAGTCAGGCCAGACATGGAGCTGATGGCGCCGTCCACGATATCACAACCGGCAAGGGCGGCGGCCAATAGTGTCGCCTCAGAGCTTCCCGCTGTGGCATGGGTGTGCAGGTGAATGGGGATACCGACAGCATCTTTAAGAGCTTGAATCAACTGGTCGGCAGCTCTCGGTCGGAGAAGTCCTGCCATGTCCTTGATACAGAGAATGTCTGCTCCCATGGCTTCCAATCTACGAGCGAGTTTGATGTAGTACTGGATAGGGTACTTATTCTCTTTGGTATCGAGAATGTTACCGGTGTAGCACACACAAGCTTCTGCTATAGCGCCCTGCTTTTTCACAGCATCTATAGCGACAGCCATCTGCTCGGGATTATTGAGGCAATCGAAAATCCGAAAGACGTCAAGGCCGGCTTCGACTGTCAATCGGATAAAGTCGCGAACGACCCATTCAGGATAATTGGTGTAACCGACTGCATTGTCCCCGCGCAGAAGCATCTGGAGCAGAACATTAGGAATGTCACTGCGCATACGGGCCAATCGTTCCCAGGGGTCCTCCTTGAGAAAGCGCATAGCGGTATCGAAGGTTGCGCCCCCCCAGACTTCCAACGAAAAAAAGCCGGGTGTAGCCTTGCTGTAATACGTGGTAGCCTGAAAAATATCATGATTGCGCAGGCGCGTTGCGAAGAGAGACTGATGGGCATCCCGCATGGTCGTATCTGTCACCAGTAATCTTTTCTGCTGTCGAATCCAATCCTGAAGACCCTTGGCTCCCCGACTCGCAAACACGCTCTTGGCGGATTCGAACTCCTGTGGTGGAGGAGGGAGTGCTTTGGACTTCAGTTGATAGAGGTCGGGATCGCGGGGATTGGACTTGGTATGCAATTTGTGGGGATTATTGACCGTTACATCTGCGATAAACTTCAGAATCTTTGTGGCTCGATCGCGAGCTTGCTTGATCTCAAATAACTCAGGGTGGCGCTCGAGAAAGCCAGTGTCGAGGCTGCCATCAGCGAAGCGTGGATGAGAGATGATATTAAGCAGAAGCGGGATGTTATGCCTAACACCTCTGATTCGAAACTCGTTCAACGCACGTCTCATCTTCTGGACGGCTCCGTAGAGGTCGACGCTATGGGCTGTGACTTTGACCAACAGTGAATCGTAGTACGGTGTAACGATCCCACCCGAGGTTCCGAAGCCTTCATCCAGGCGGATGCCAAACCCGTGGGCTGGCCGATAGGCAAGTATGACTCCCGTGTCAGGTGCAAAGTTTTTTTGTGGATTTTCAGTGGTGACGCGACACTGGATAGCGACGCCACGGAGTTGGATATCCTCCTGACCTCTAATGCTCATAACGGGGTGACTCATACTGCGACCGGCGGGCAGCATGATAGACATTTGGAGTAGGTCCACACCAGTCACCATTTCGGTGACAGTATGCTCGACTTGGATACGAGGGTTGACTTCCAAAAAGTAGTGTTCTCCCGCTTTCCCCACCAAGAATTCGACGGTGCCCACTCCCACATAGTTTACCTTTCTAGCAATGGCCACTGCGTCTCGCAGCAGCGATTCCCGGGTTTTTGCGCTGATACCGAGAGCAGGGGCGACTTCGACGACCTTCTGATGTCGCCTTTGTACAGAACAATCCCGCTCGAAGAGGTGGACAACCTGTCCTGTCTGGTCACCCGCGATCTGGACTTCAACATGCTTAGCGTTTTGAACGTTCTTTTCAATATAGACGTCCGAGCGTCCAAAGGAACTCATGGCCTCTGATCGAGCTCGTTGAAAGGCCTCAACCAATTCTTCTTCGGAGTGGACGACGCGTATTCCTTTGCCACCACCGCCTGACAGTGCTTTGAGGGTCACAGGGTAGCCGATCTTTGCACAAAAGGCTCGAGCCTCCTCGAGGCTTGCTACCGGGTCGTCCGTACCAGGAATGACAGCAACTCCTGCATCTCGAGCGACTCGTTTAGCTGCGAGCTTGTCGCCAAACAGCTGCAGGATGCGTGGCGATGGACCACAGAACAGAATACCCTGGTCCGCACACGCTTGGGCGAACTCGGCATTTTCTGAAAGAAAGCCATATCCTGGGTGAATCATGTCGATTTTTTTTTCGACGGCTAACTCGATGATATCACGCCAATTCAAATAAGCACCCAGTGGATCACCCTTGGTCCCAACTCGGTAAGCTTCGTCGGCTTTGAAGCGATGCACCGAAAAACGATCTTCGTGACTGTAGATCGCCACGGTTCGCATATTCAGTTCGGTCGCAGCTCGGAAAATACGGATGGCGATTTCGCCTCGATTGGCGACCAGCAGTCTTTTGTTGGCAATAACTTTGGACTTGAGTTCCATAGCTTCCCTTTCTGCTACCAGTTTCTGTGCTTCAAGGCTCTGACAGTGCTAGAATTACCATGTGAGCGGTGACGAAAGCTTGAGTGGACCTGCGCTGCGCGAGGCGAGATCCATCATCGAAGTAGATCCTCCTCAGGATGGCCAGTTTCACCTGCTTGCCCTATCGGTCGACAAAGCCATGAGAGTTGGGGCCTGTCTAAGCTTTCGTTCGCATTTTTCTACAGGACTTTTATAGTATTTACCAGGCCACCTCAAGCCATCGCCGATCAGCTTGAAGCCGTGGTTCCCATCTTGCACCACTTGTAGGTAGAAGTCGCGTGCCAACTCATGCAAGTTTATTGAGTCTATATGACAGTATCCGGAGCTCTCGGGAGCACAAGCATACCTTGATGGGATTAAGCGAGGGCCAGAAGGCCTGGTTCATCTCGCTCTTGGCCCAGACCTATCAGGCTAAACCTGAGGAGCAAGGTCGCCTGATCTTTGTCATGGCTGAGTCCAAGCCTCTCCAAAACCTCGAGCAAATACTTAGGAGCAATTGTGAGCTGAACATTCCCATTATTGAATTGGGAGCCCGACAGTTCTGGGGTCTCCATCGCTACAGCAACCAAAGCGATGTGCAAGCGGAGAGACTCCGCGCACTGAGTCACCTTGCAAGGGTTGAGTCACCTTGTATCGTCTTGGCTAGTATGGCGGCTCTGATGCAGAAAACGGCCGCTCCAGACGTCTTTCGGTCGGGACTCCTGAGGCTGCATCGAGGCGGCGAATACGATCTCGATCAGTTGCTTGAAAGTTTGGAAGAACGAGGTTTTCGTGCAGTTGAGCAAGTTGAAGAGGCGGGGCAGTTCGCGGTCAAAGGCGGGCTTCTCGACCTTTACAGCCCGACGATGACAGAGGCCATTCGCTGCGAATTCCTTGCGGATACTTTACTGGGGCTTCGGTGCTTCAGTCCCGAAACACAATTATCCAGCACCGAGATCACCGAAGCTTGGATTGCTCCTATGTGGGAACAAGTCCTAGCAAAGAAAGATCGTCTAGCGCATGCTCAGCTCCTCTACGAAGCGTTATTGGAGCAAACTGTCTCATCCAGTGATCGACAGGGTATGGTGGATGCCTTTGCTGCTGGGTATTCTGTCGTGGATCTCCCGCTGTTTTTGCCCATTTTTCGCCAGGGTCAAGAGACCTGCGCTCTGGACTATCTTGGATCAAAGGACAGACTGATCTTTGTCGATCCCCTGTCTAGTTGTCTCGAACGATATCAGAATTTTCTAGCTCGGCTCGAACTCGATGCTGCAGAGGATCGCAATGCACAAAGACCAGGCCTATCTGTTGACCGTCATTTCTGGTCGCTCGATCAGAGTCGAGGCAAAGCCGAGGAGAGTCTTTGTAGAATCGAATTTGGTGATCTCTTTGCGCCGGATGACGATACGGTGCATAGGGTGCCAGTATCACTGCCCTTAAGTTGGCAGCTGCCACAGGGAGAGGCGCCTGGCATGGCAGTGTGGATGAGGCAGTTAAGCGACCTTCATGCGACGACCCACCGCGTGATGCTTCTCGTAAGGCAGGAGGAGCACCTCCTGCGGATGCGCAGTTTGTTGCAACACCACGGCTTGGCCTATACCTTCTCCGAACGTTCAGCTGCACCTAGCTATTTGGATTGGCCCCGTGAGACACATTTGATGCTGAGTCTGGGCAGTTTGCCTACTCTTGTGTACGAAGGGAGAGAAGATCTCCTAGTGCTCCCTGAGCATGTGATTTTCGGGGAGCCTTATCATGTTGCGAGACGATCCACTAAGAAGTCAGCTGTAGCAGCTTTTCGTTCCTTTCAAGACCTCCAGCCTGGCTCGCTCGTCGTCCATGTCGATCACGGGATTGGTCGCTATATGGGCATGAGGACCATGGACTTGGGGGGCATTCGAACTGACTTTTTAGTCCTGGAGTATGCTGATCAGGATAAGCTTTACCTTCCGGTCCACCGGCTCAATCTTCTGCAGCGCTATGCTGGTGGTATAGAGCAGGAGGTCGAACCGTCGGTCGACAAACTCAAGAGCCAGGGTTGGGGCAAACGGAAGGCGCGTGCGAAGAAGGCCATCCGTGAGATGGCAGATCAACTGCTTCGGATTTATGCTCAAAGACAGATGACGAAGAGAGACCCTTTTGTCGAGCCTGATGACAACTACTTTCAGTTTGAAGCTGATTTCAGCCACATTGAAACTCCTGATCAGCAGAAGGCGATCGACGAGGTGAACGCCGATCTCTCCAGTGAGCGGCCAATGGATCGTCTGGTGTGTGGCGACGTAGGCTTTGGCAAGACAGAGGTCGCTCTTCGAGCTGCCATGCGAGTCGTGCTCGATGGGTATCAAGTCTTGGTGCTAGCGCCCACCACCCTGCTCAGCTATCAACACTGGGAGACATTCCGGGCACGTTTTCGGCGTTTTGGAGTTGAAGTTGGACTTGCCAACCGCTTCGTGAAGGGAGAGACCCTGCGGCAAACGATAGAGGGTTTTCAGGCCGGACGGATTGATATCCTGGTCGGGACTCATCGACTGCTTTCAAAGGACGTCGTACCACGCAATCTAGGGTTGCTTGTCGTCGATGAGGAACAGCGCTTTGGCGTGGGACATAAGGAAGCGATCAAGAAACTTAAAGCGTCCTGCGATGTCCTCACATTGACCGCAACACCGATACCGCGGTCATTACACATGGCTTTGCTGGGAATACGTGATATTTCTGTTATTGCGACACCTCCGACAGAGCGGCTCGCAATCAAGACTTTTATCGCCCAGTTCGATGACGAACTGATTCGCAAGGCCATTCTCCAGGAGGTGCAGAGAGGTGGTCAGGTCTTCTTTGTTCATAATCGAGTCCAGGATATCCTCGAGATCAAGGCCTATCTCGAAAGACTGATGCCCGACGTAGCGACGGCTATCGCTCATGGCCAAATGAAGGAAAACAACGTCGAGTCGGTTATAATAGATTTCATCGAGCAGAAGTATCAGGTCCTCCTCTGTACAACCATCATTGAGTCTGGTATCGATATGCCCAACGTCAATACCATAATTATCAATCATGCCGATAAGTTCGGGCTGGCACAGCTTTATCAGATGCGAGGTCGCGTCGGGCGATCGTCCCGACAGTCATATGCCTATTTCCTCACCCATGGAACTCTCGGTTCGCGTGAAGAAGCTAGGCAGCGCTTAGAGATCCTAGCTGCTCATCAGGAATTGGGTGTCGGCTTTCAGATTGCGAGCTACGACATGGAACTGCGCGGAACAGGCAATCTCCTGGGTGGAGAGCAGTCCGGTCAGATGTCCGACATTGGCTTTGAGATGTATCTGGATCTCCTTGAGAAGGAGATGGCGACAATCCGTGGACAGGACCTTGAGCCTGATCTTGACCCTGAGATTAAAATTCCGGTATCAGCGGCTCTGCCAGCTTCTTATATCGCACAAGAGAAGCAGAGACTTAGTCTTTACAAAAACCTATTTTCGGCGACTCGACTCGAGGATGTTGAGCGTTTAGCACGCGAGGCTCGAGATAGGTTTGGTGCACCTCCTGAGGAGGCTCAGACCCTATTTACGGTAGCTTCACTTAAAGTGGTGCTTCGGACGCTGCGTGCTGCTCAGATTCAGCAGCTCAAGCCTGGAAGCTTCGAGCTGCGCTTCAGTCAACTCGGAGAGCAAGGAGCTCATCGCATTGCAGACGCTACAGCCAAGCGTCCCAAGACTTTGCATCTTACGGCAGATTTTCGTCTTGTCGTACACATAGGTGCTCAGGCTTCGTTGCGTGATCTGTTGGAAGCTCTGCTTCCCCTTACACTTTAGGAGGCTCGATGTTTAGGAAGTATCGTCGATGGATCATCCTCGGTTTGTGGCTTGTGTGCCTCATCATAGGATCTTATACATGGAAGATCTTGCATACCGGCAACTTTTTCCACAAGAAAGAGGGGGATACCGTTTCGGTTGAGGATCTTGATCTCTCCGTGTATGTCGGTGACCAACTGATCACACGGGATGACATTGAGTGGGAATATCGATTTTATCTTGAGCAACTGAACACGGTCGAGGTGAGTCAGCATAACGAAAGTGGAAAAACCTTGTCGGACACCAAGCAAGAAGCCTCTCCGACAAGCATGCCTGATAAGCCGATCGTCGAGCTCTACGACAAGATTATGGGAGACCTGATCGAGAGAAAGTTGCTCTACCAATTTATCGGTAAGGATAGTCGCTTCACGCTTGACGAGCCGGGGCGTTACACCTCCTGTGTCCAGGAGTGGCAAAAGGTTGTTGTGCAGCACGCCCACTTTTTTCGTGAGGAGAAGTCGAGGGAGCACTTGAAAGCGATGCTGTGCGAAAAAGACATCCTTCAGCAGTATCTCAACGAACGGATCCTAGATGGTATCCGCTTTGAGGAGCAAGAACTGCGTGAGTACTATAAGAAACATAAAAACGAGTTCTCCGAACCCGTCCGGGTGCAAATCCGGCAGATTGTTTTAGCTTCGGAAGGCGAGGCCAAGAAAGTAAAAGCTCGCGTCACGCCACAGAATTTCGAGAGCATGGCCCGAGAGGTCTCGATTGCTCCCGAAGCGTCTCAGGGTGGACGGCTGGGCCCCTTTGCCCAGGGTGAGATGCCCTCTTTTTTTGACATAGCCTTCGAGATGGGGCCAGGTGAGATCCAAGGCACTTTAAAGTCAACTTATGGTTTCCATATAATTATGCTAGAACGTAGACTCCCTAAGGTGCAGCTGACCTTCGAAGCTGCCCGGGTTCGCATCGAACAACGTCTTGGTAAAAAGCGTCAAGAAGAGGAATACAAAAAATGGGTCGAAATGGCTCTCAACAGCATACCAATCCGTTCTTCTCGGGGGTTCTGAAACCCTTGCTCTGCAGCATGCTTGTCGCGTCTCCTGTGCTAGCTGCAGAACAATTGATCGATAAGCTTGTGGCGGAAGTGAACGGCGATGCCATCACTCTGAGTGAAGTCCAAGCGAAGGTCGAGAAAGGTCCTCTTATCGAAGTATCCCCTTTCCCCGCTGCTGAAAACGATCCCCCTCTTAAGGTGGCGATGCAGGACCTCATCAACAAGAAGCTGGTGATGCAAAAGGCTAGCGAACTGGATATCGAAGTCACGGATGATGCTTTAAACGAAGAGATAAAGCGCTTTCTCGAGCGTCGCAATCTGAACCGCGATGCGTTGAATACTGCCCTAGCACAACAGGGTATGACCTACGATCAGTATCGAGATGATTTTCGAACTCAAATGGTGATCAATCAGTTCCAGGGCCGGGAGTTGATGCCTCAAATCAAAGTCACCGACCGCGATATTCAACTTTACTATCTGCGTAACTCAGGAACCATGGCCGAAAACATTCGCCTGACTCTTCGGCAGCTCCAGATCAGTGTGCCCAGCAACACTGTTGATACGGTGAAAGAGGGCAAAAAGCAGCTGGTTGAGAAGGTCTTTCAGGAGCTCGAAGGCGGCATGCCCTTCGAGCAAGCGGTGAAGATCTATTCCGACAATGAGGGCGCTCGTGAGACAGGAGGTCTCATGCCGCAGATTTATCTGAAGGACCTAGCTCCCCAGTTCCAGGGTGCGATCAAGGACCTTGAAGAGGGCAAATACACCCGCCCCATCGAGACCCCTGTGGGATATTTTATTTTCCAGGTCGGAAAACGTGAGTTTACAGGGAGCGAAGAGTACAAGAAGCAAAAGCCGCAGCTGGAGGCCATGCTGAGACAGGAAGAAATGGGACGCTTGCTGAGCAAGTGGATTGAAGCGCAGCGTCGGCGGTCGGACATCAAGATAAAAGAGGGTGTATAGGCCGCCTGCGAAACGGTCAGGCATGACCCAGGAGCCTATCTTGGCACAAAGCTCTGTATGAAGCATTTACGCTGAGCGAAGGCTTCTATGCAGGAGAGGTGATCCTGGACACGCGCATGGTTCAGTCTGCAAAGGAAGAGTTCGATCAACTGTCCGACGTACTCTAGTCGTAAGCTTTCCTGTACAGGTGAGGACTTAGCTTCTCAAGCAGTTTGCTAGGTAGCCGCTCGCAAGCGGGACCTGGACCGCAGGATCGCGGCTCAAAGACTTGGATGGTGAGGTTTAAGGGTCCGACTTGAGATTCGCTGGGGATCACCCTGCGAAAAAGGGGCCCGCTCCCCCTTGTTCGCTCACCGGCAGCATGGCCAGGCTCCCTGAAGTCTCAACTTAACCGCATGATATTTTAGGTTAAAAAATAATTTTTGGACGGTGGTCTCAAGCTTCCGACTCTCATTGTCGATCCCTCCATTCAAGAATTCGGTAGGTACCGTAGGGAAAGCACGCCCGAAACGTCTTACTGCCGAAGACGGGCTGTACGGACAGGAGGGCTCGGCATGCCTCTTACTCGGAAATCAACGATAGCTATAGTAGCACCATCTCGCGCAGATGCGGATATGATCATTCAGGGCCTTCGATCTCTTGGTTTCCCCAACCATCGGATCTTGGTCGGGACGCACGAAGCCTACGAAGTGTGTGTACGCGAGCAGTTCTCTCTGTTTATTGATTACAACGGCTGTGAGCCTATGACGGGCCTTAGCTTCATCCAGAAGCTGCGCGCCACCGGCAATTATGGAGCTGAGGCTCATCTGCTGCTTGTTGATCAGCTCGAAGACGCGCTTCTGCCGGTGCTGGCGGAATTCAATATCAAGTATGTGGTACCGAAGCCGTTTCTCGCTGACCGTGTCATTCAAAAGTTTGACAGAATGTTCCGCGAGGAGTGTAATCTACCACCGGCCGAGCAGGATTATCGCGCAGTGTTGTCTGCCCACTATGCAGGCATGAGAGACATGGCCTGGGAGATGGGTGTCAAGGCTTTGAAGACACATGGCCAATCTGAAAAACTTCTGCTGCTCTTAGGAGATATTCAAGGGGCTGGTGGCCATCCCGAGGAGGCTCGGAAGTTCTATGGGGCGGCCTTGAAAGTCAATCCTCTTTCCGCAGCTGCTATGCATAAAACCGCGCAAACGTATATGATGGAAAATAACTTCCAACGTGCGGCTGAGCTTCTCAATGAGCAGATGAAGGTCAACCCATTGAATCTCCAGCTCCTTGCTAATGCAGGCTTGTCAAATTATGAGACCGGTGATTACCAACTTGCCGAGCAGGTGATGGGACAACTGAAGCAAATGGATCAAACTAATAAAGTTGCGATGGAGACTCTGGCGAAAGTCGCCGTGCAGGAGGGTCGGGTTCGAGACGCTTGCGATCTGCTTGGATCGACTCACACCGAACTGGAGCTCATCCAGTTTTTCAATAATGCGGGAGTACGCCTCTCCCAGCAGAACAATATTCCGGCTGCGATCGATATGTATAAAAAATGTCTGGAAGTGATGGGAAAAAGCGAGCACGCTCACGCTATTCTCTATAATCTGGGTATCGCGCACGCCAAACTTAAAGATTTTCCGAATGCCATGCTTTGCTATAAAAAAGCTCTCGAACGGAAACCTGACTTTGCCAAAGCTCAACAGGCATTAGCAAGACTGGAAGAGCAAAGTGCAGCTTGATCCGACCTGCCAACGACAGGGCTTCACACTACTAAGGTTTTTCTTGATGTATATTTAACGTATGCGCGGTTTATCAAAAAAGAGTGGGGTGGGTAGTGGGGATCGAACCCACGTATGTCGGAATCACAATCCGATGCGTTAACCACTTCGCCATACCCACCAAACGAAGAGACCGTGATAATACCTGAATCGACCCAGCTGTCAATCCTTAGTCTCGCAATTAAAGTTTTCGTAGCATGCCGTTTTCGATAGTGAAAGAAAGCGTTTGTTCGGCACTCCATTGCTCACCATCGTCAGACAGACTCACGATGAGATCGAAGGCTCCACCCTCGCTTAGGGCCTGGTCGAAAAAGGCTGAATCTTTGAGACCATCTGGCCCGTTGAGAGGAAGTCGGTAGGTCAAAAAATGCTGGCTTGCACCTGCTTGTCCATCAAGGGGAAGGGGTTTGAGGGCAAACAATTGTTCCGCAAGCACAAACCTGCCGAGATCAATCGCTCCGTGCTGTTCGACCCTGATATACGCCGTGAGGGTGTCGGAGCGGAGCGGAGGGTTTTGAACGGTTAGTTCGGCCAGGAGTCTTGCGTCATCTTTGGCGCGTTTTCGACCGTAGCGATCGAGAGCCAAAGTCAGTCGTTGGAGTTGAGGTAAGGTTCGCTGCGAACGCAGATTGCTTGGGTCAAAGCTTGCTAGTTTTTCCTCCACGCTTTGGTCACGTTTGAGGGGCGGTATGGGCCATTCGGAAGGGAACACTTTGTTATCGAGACTTGCGAAGAGGTCTTTCGCCTGCCGTGTATCTGGTGTGTCGTCACTGCTGCGCTTGGCTTCAGCATGGATGCCGACAAGCACCGGCAGGGCGAGCCCCTTGGCGAGTTCGTGTAAAGCCTGAAGAAAGATGACCGGGTGCGAGGTATCGAGCAGCTCTTGGTACGCGTTTTGGAGATCGAGTGCTTCGCGGGCTTTGAGCACTTTTTGAAAAGCTTGGTGGGTTCTCTTCGCTTCGAGCACAAGATCCGGATAGGTGGTTTCGGTATTGAGAAGTTTGAGTGGAAGAGCCAGATAAGATCCTAACAAATTGATATAGTACGAAAATCCGGGGTCTACGCCTTCCTCTTGCCAAGCCTGTGGATCGGCATCGAAAGCTTTGGCAAAAGCGGCCCAAAGCTCAGCTGAGGGTTTTTGGGCGAGCTGCAGGATCGTGTCATGGGCAAAGTAGATGTGAACAAAGGCCGTCATGCGCCCGAGGTAGGTGGGTGTGACTTCGCGCTGACTGATTTCATTCATGGGGTTAGCTAGTGCCTGCTGCAAAAGGAGCTCTCTGCGGACATCAGCGGCATAGGTCGGAATGTCAGGAAGTTCTTCCAGCGGCATGCCGGAGTAGATACGGAGCAGCTTGAAAGTTCGATGCAATTCCCGTGTGTCGACAAAGTTATCGATCAAACGTAGCGAGGCCGTCATATAAAGGGGGTTTTCGGCCGTGATATCCAGTTTGTAGCGATCCGGGCGACCTTTGAGTGTTTCCTTGCGAACAGGTATGGAGAGTCGGTGCCGAAACTCGAGATTCTCAGCTCCCACGAGCAAGTTCCAGTTTCGATCTTCGATTTCATGCTCTGCGTCGAGAGTCAAGAACTCACCCTGCGGGTCGACCGTTTTGCTCTCCCCAAGACCGATCTGATCGTCCCTTTGGCTTTGAGCCACATAGAAACTGTGTCCCTTCTGAAGGTTTGTTTCGCGTCTGGTGGATAAGCGTCGAAAGTGAAAACGAACTCCCGGAGCTATGCGGCTCTGAGGATTTTGACCTGAGAAGTCGCGTGCTTTGCTCAGTTTACCCCGCAATGCATCGGTAAATGCCACTTGAGCGAGGGCTTCCCGCAAATCGAAACTGTAGAGTTCATCGATCCGGATATTGCGGGCCTTTTGCAGCTCAAAGTCGACTGGGGCGATTGGAGCTGGCACACCGCTCCACCAGCCAAAGACAGTCTGGAAAGCTTGATAGGTTTTGCCCAGATCTGTGCCCAGGCCCTGACCCAGACGCCGCAACTCGCTGAGAGCAAGCCAGACTTCGTCTTGAGTTCGTCGAAGGATGCTGATCCTGTGCTCGCCTTCGTGAAACAGGCTTAGCGGTAAGCGAAGATCGAGATCTGCAAGCTGCAGTTTTTTTTGCCACTCCGTAAACGTCCTTCCTTTTAGATCAATCGCGAGTGAGGTTGTGCCGGCCAAGCCATAACTACGGACTGTGCCGATAGGCATGGCGAGGGCTTCTTCCACATTGCGAGGAAAGAGAAAAGGGGTTTGAAGGTAGCCTACGGGGTCATGGAGTTCCTCAGGGTTGAACGAGGGCGGCAGGACTCGTGTCAGCAAAGGTAGGGCACCGAACCAGTTGCTCAGGAGTTCGCGCCAAAAGGGATTGCGATCAGCCTCAGCTCGGCGAAGGGCATCGCTCCTGAGGGATGTGTTGGTGATAAATAGCTGGGTTTGGTTCTGAAACGTCACGGGCAAGCCGCGTATTTTCCCTAATTCCTTAAGGAAATTCGGGCCTAGACGAAACGTGTCTGTGACCACATACTGGCCCAAGCCAGTCGGATGCACATCTCTTCGGTAGTTTGCGACCAAGGCGGCGTCGTCACTGATGTCATGTCGCAGCTCTTGGTCCATCAGGCCATAGAAGAGGCTCTCCAAGAGAGAATCCACGGTGCGGTTGAGGCTCGTCACACCACTGGCCAAGCCCCGCGCAAGGTTTCGATTGGGTGTCAGACGACTCATGGCCTGGTCGGTTGAGGCTCGCTTCGATGCACGTTCGTACTGGAAGTCTTTCGTGATCTCAGAAGACTGAGAACGCAGCTCTGAGGGAAGCCCTGCGATCATCAGGAGGCCGAGAACAAGCTTAGTCCAGGGCATGACTCCTAGTCCCCCTGCTGAGCGTGGCTGAGGCCATAGCTGAGACCGAGCAAGGCTGTACCGCTATGGGAGGAATCAGGCTGTCGTAGCCGTCGGTAGTGTGCCTGAGTTGAAAGCTCGAGCTTGTCGTACAGCCGATACCTACAGCCGATGCTGAGTGTGTAAGAATCCTTCCTCACGTCTTCGTAAACAAAGTCCCAACGCCATTTTTTAATGACGTGTTGATAGCCGAATCGAAAGATCTGCTGAAAGGACTCTCCCCCTTCCGGTGTGATACGCACCCATTCGAGATTCGTGCGATCCTCGCCACTGTAGACTAGGGTTGCAAGTCCCCAGCGCTGTCCATCCGCTACATTCCCCCGGACCTGGTAAGAAGCCACAAACTTCGTGCCGCCGAGTAGGTCCGTCAACTGAGTGAGGCGAATGGCCATTGCATCTGGCTCCTCTTTTCCCCATGTGCGGAGCTCCTTCCAAGTAGCTCCACCTTCCAGGCGTACGTCATCGCGTAAGCGAAGAGAAAAGCGAGCTCCCGTCTCCGCTATGTCCCAGAATTGCGCTGTTCGAGTTGGGGTCGAGAAGCGAAAGGGGTCAAGGTTGAGGCCAAACGGAAGAGGCAGTCTCCCCGCCGCGCCGTGGACAGAGTTCAGAAGGGGGTGGCCCAGCTGAAAAAAGGCTTGGTCGGTTCTTCGATCGCTCCGCGTTCTTGCTTTGTCACGGTCCCATGTCTCATAGACCGCGTGAGCTTTACCGTGAATCGATAACCAATATCGCACAAAAAAGGAGGCGTAGACTTCACTGGTGAAAAGGCCACCCTGATCCCTGCCCTCCTCCCCGCTCTGTGCTCGAGCGAAAGTCTGGACATCGCCATCGGTGCAAAGAGCCCAGGATTGTTCCTCAAGCCAATCGCTGTTTTCGAGGCGGCAAGCGGCACGAGCCATCCTGCTCGCCAACAGGCTAAGCCCCAGCCCGAGCCATAGTTTCATGTCTACCTCACGGTTGGTAAAAAAGCCACCATTCTTCAGTGCTTAGCCTCCTTACTATTGTGCCCAAGTCCTCAGAGCGAGCAAAGCTCAAATCGCTATCGAAGACTCAAGCCCCAAACGTCAGGCTGTCAGAAAAAGATTGACACCGTATAGCGCTTTGACTATAAGGGCACCTCCACAAGAGAGGTAAGCCTGCGACAAGCAAGCCAATGCCACATGCCAACATGTTTGGACCTGTCTTACCCTCTTCAGTTACGTCACCCTAATCAAAATGACTAGGTTTGGGAAGTATGAGTAGTCAAAACATCAGAATCCGTCTCAAAGGGTACGACCATCGTCTGCTGGACCAATCTGCAGTCGAAATCGTCGAGCGTGCAAAACGAACAGGCGCAAGGGTTGCCGGACCCATTCCTCTGCCTACTTCCATCAACCGGTTCACCGTTCTGCGGAGCCCGCACGTTGACAAGAAGTCGCGTGAGCAGTTCGAAATCCGGACCCACAAACGTGTGCTCGACATCATGGATGCCAAGGCCCAGACAATCGATGCTCTTATGAAGCTCGATCTCGCTGCAGGCGTCGACGTCGAGATCAAACTCTACTGATTGGGTGCGGCTCGAGTCGCTTTAGGAACCGGTTAACTCAATAACAGGTTGAATATAAGTCATGACAATAAACGGACTAATAGCAAAAAAAGTCGGAATGACCCGGGTCTTGGATGAAGAGGGACACATGATCCCTGTGACCCTTCTCAAAGTCGAAGGTCAAAAAGTTACCAAGATTCTGACCCCAGAGCGGGATGGCTACCACGGTATCCAAATTGGTTACTACGAGAAGACGGAACAGAAGCTTACCAAGGCAGATGTTGCGCGTCTCCGCAAAGTTAGCCTCTCTGAGAGCTATACACGATTCAAAGAGTTCCGGACGGACGGCCCACTCGATGGCGTACAGATTGGTAGCGCCCTCAACGCGAGCTTGCTGCAGGACGTCGGCTCTGTCGACGTCACCGGTATTACCAAGGGACACGGTTTTGAGGGTGCGATCACGCGCTGGGGACACTCGTCGGGTCGTCGTTCGCACGGTTCGAACTTTTACCGTTTGCCTGGTTCGCTCGGGATGCGCACGACTCCAGGTCGCGTTTTCAAGAACAAAGAAGTCCCCGGTCACATGGGTGTTCTGCAGGTGACCATTCAAAACCTGAAAGTTGTCGATGTCGATGTTGAAGCCAACGTGATCGCCCTCAAAGGGTCGGTTCCCGGTTGTCGCAACGGCTTCGTGTACGTCAAACCTTCTGTGAAAGCCAAAGAGCCGAAAAAATAAGCTCTTAGAGGGAAACGGTCACCATGCAAGTACAAGTAAAAAATATCCAAGGTAAAGCAGTCAAGAACATCGACTTGCCTGACGCCATCTACAACGTAGAGCTCAACGAGCATGTTCTCCACCACGCTGTGAAGGCTTATCTGGCAAATCAGCGCCAGGGAACCCACGCGACGAAGACACGTGCTTACGTCAGCGGCGGTGGTAAGAAGCCCTACAAGCAAAAAGGTACTGGCGGCGCCCGTAGCGGTTCGACCCGTGCCCACATTTATCCAGGTGGTGCGGTGGCACACGGTCCTCAGCCACGGGACTATCGTCTCAAGCTGAATCGGAAAGTGAAGGCATTGGCTCTCCGAGTCGCTCTCTCCGACAAGGCTCGGAATGGGAAGCTCGTCGTCGTCGATCAGTTGCCACTTAGCTCGTACTCGACGAAGACCGTAGTCGGCGCCCTGAAGGCTCTGGAGGCGCCAAAAGCTCTTCTAGCCGATGTTCGTGAGGACGACTACCTGTATCGCTCGGCCCGCAACATTCACGGTGCGGCTGCTGTATCGGCTAAAGAATTCAACGTTGTCGACCTACTCCGTTACGAGACCCTCGTGATCAGCGAGAAAGGTCTGGAAGCACTGAACGCCCGTTTGAGCGAGGAGGGCTAAGATGAACCCATTTCACGTCATCGTACGGCCCGTTTTATCCGAGAAAAGCAACGGGGTCCGTGAATCCGAGGGTAAATATACCTTCATCATCAACAAGGATGCGACCAAGGACGACGTAAAGAGCGCCGTGGCTGCTCTTTGGAATGTCAAGGTTGAGAAGGTGCACACCCTTCTGCAGCGCGGCAAATACAAGCGTCGTGGATTCCGCTACTCGAAGCCTGTTCTGACCAAGAAGGCTGTCGTGACCCTGGCGGAAGGTGCGAAACTGCCGATCTTCGAAGATCAATAAGGAAGAGGAACAGGAAGCTCATGGCTATCAAGCAGTACAAACCAACATCTGCCTCCCGTCGTGGGACCTCCGTGGTGGACTATCAAGTCCTTGACCGCGTTGAGCCCTATGGTCCCCTTGTTGAGTCTTCGAACAAGAAAGGCGGTCGCAACAACCTCGGCCGCATCACTGTCCGTCACCAAGGTGGTGGCGTCCGTCGTCACTATCGCGTGATCGACTTCAAGCGAAACAAACGAGGCGTTGCGGGGAAGGTCGAATACATCGAGTACGATCCCAACCGAACCGCGTTCATCGCACGTATTCTCTACAAAGACGGTGAACGACGCTACATTCTGGCTCCAGACGGATTGAAGAAAGGCGACGAAGTTCTCGCGGCCGATTCAGTCGATGTCAAGGCCGGCAATGCGATGCCGCTGCGCAACATTCCGCTCGGTACCGCTGTGCATAATATCGAGCTAAAGCTCGGCAAGGGCGGCCAGATCTGCCGTTCAGCAGGAGTTGCTGCTCAGCTGATCGGTCGCGTCGATGGCTACGCTCAGCTTCGTCTCCCGTCAGGTGAGATGCGCCGGGTTCGCGAAGAGTGCTACGCAACGATTGGCACTGTATCCAACTCCGATCACTTCAACGTCTCGATCGGTAAAGCGGGTCGGAAGCGTTGGATGGGTGTCCGCCCGACCGTTCGCGGTGTGGCGATGAACCCTGTGGATCACCCGCACGGTGGTGGTGAGGGTCGTACCTCCGGTGGTCGTCACCCTGTCAGTCCGTGGGCGAAGCCTACGAAAGGTGCCAAGACCCGGCATAACAAGCGGACCGACAAAGACATCATCCGTCGTAGAAACAGTAAGTAACGGGAGGTATGCTCAGTGGCTCGTTCGATTAAAAAAGGCCCCTTCGTGGATGGCTATCTCTATAAAAAAGCGGAACAGGCTCTTAAAGACAAGAAGCCGATCAAGACGTGGAGCCGTCGTTCGACGATCGTTCCAGAATTTGTCGGCCTGAACTTTCTCGTTCATAACGGGAAGAAGTTTGTTCCGGTGTTCGTGTCGGAGAACATGGTTGGTCACAAACTCGGTGAATTTGCGCCTACGCGCACGTTCTATGGCCATGGCGCTGACAAAAAAGGCAAAAAGTAAAGATTAAGGGAGCTAGCTGTGGAACGTCTCTATCAAGCAGTTCTTCGGAACATCCGAATTTCCCCGCGTAAAGCGCGGCTGGTCGCCGACCTCGTGCGTGGCATGCCTGTGTCGCAGGCTCTGGATGCTCTGCGCGCCACCAACAAGAAAGCCTCGCCGCTCTTTTCGAAGCTCATTCAGTCGGCTATGGCGAATGCAACCGTCGCTGCAACTGTCGACGTCGACCGTCTGATCGTGCGCGAAGCCTTCGTCAACGAAGGGCAAAAACTGAAGCGCTTTCTGCCCCGCGCCCAAGGTCGCGCGACGCAGGTGAAAAAGCGGTCTTCGCACATTATCATCAAACTGGCTGAGATTTAACGGGAAGGGTAGGATCCGTGGGACAGAAAGTCAATCCAATCGGTTTTCGGACAGGCATCACGCGCCCCTGGGCTTCTCGCTGGTATGCGAAGCACGACTATGCGAAGTTTCTTCAAGAAGACATGCGCATCCGTGACTACATCTTTAAGAAGTTCGACAGCGCAGGTGTCGCACGCGTCGAGATCGAACGTGCAGCTGCCAATATGCGTGTGAACATCCACTCCAGCCGCCCTGGTATCATCATCGGTAAGAAGGGTGCGGGTGCTGAAAGCCTGAAGGAAGAGCTGGTCAAAATTTGTAAAATCGGCTCAGGTGATCCGAATGTGAACGTCTATGAGGTTCAAAAGCCAGACTTAGACGCCACACTGGTCGCTCAAGGTATTAAGCAACAGTTGGTTCGCCGGGTTTCCTTCCGCCGCGCCATGAAGAAGGCCATGGCCAGCGCGATCAAAGCTGGCGCTAAGGGCATCAAAGTGTCCTGCTCGGGCCGTCTCGGTGGTGCCGACATGTCGCGCATTGAGCGCTACATGGAAGGTCGTGTTCCGCTTCACACCCTGCGTGCTGATATCGATTATGGCACAGCCGAAGCTTTGACCACCTACGGTCTGATCGGCATTAAGGTGTGGATCTACAAAGGTGATCTTCTCGCGGATTAATCGCTGAGCCGCTATCAAACGAGGAAAGTGCGATGCTATCTCCAAAGAAAATGAAATTCAGAAAGCAGCACAAGGGCCGCGTCAAAGGTGCAGCCTCACGCGGGACCGCGCTGGCTTTCGGTGATTTCGGCCTGCAGGCTACAGAAAACGGCAAGATTACGGCTCGACAGATTGAAGCCGCTCGTATCGCCATGACACGTCATATCAAACGTGGTGGTCGGGTGTGGATCAATATCTTCCCGGATCATCCCGTGACCAAGAAGCCTCTCGAAGTGCGGATGGGTAAAGGTAAAGGAAGCGTGGAGTTCTACTGCGCCTATATCAAGGCTGGCCGGATTCTCTATGAGATGGACGGTGTGAGTCCTGAAGTTGCGTCGGAAGCTCTGCAACTTGCGGCCTCCAAACTGCCAATCAGAACTAAGCTTCTTATGAAATCGGAGGATCATTGGTCATAATGGACTACTTTAAACTTACAGCCGATGAGCTGCGGTCCAAAGATTTGGGTGAGTTGCAAGCTGCCTCCTACGAAGTGCGTAAATCGCTTGCGCAAATTCGGATGGACATATATACGGCACCTGCTGTGAATACCGGCAAAGTGAAGAAGCTGAAGAAGAGCCTGGCACGTATCCTGACCGTGGCACAGGAAAAAGCGAAAGCTCAGGCTTGAGTAGAGGTGATTGACTATGTCTGAAGTACAAAAAGAAAAGAAAGCCAAACCGTTGCAAGGCGTCGTCACCTCCGACAAGATGGAAAAGTCGCGCGTTGTGACCATCGAACGGCTCGTGAAACACGCTCGCTACGGGAAGTACTCCAAGCGGCGAACCAAGATCATGTTTCACGACGAGAAGAACGAGAGCCGTATAGGCGACACCGTCTTGATCATGGCCTCTCGTCCGTACAGTGCCAGCAAGCGTTTCAGCCTATACAAAATTCTGCAGAAAGCTGGCGGAACTGTTGAATAACAACGTGCGTAGAGAAGACCGAAGGGCATCGTTATGATTCAGATGGAATCTGTCTTAGTCAGTGGTGACAACTCCGGGGCGAAAGTCCTGAAGTGCTTTAAGGTACTGGGTGGCAGTAAGAAGCGCTATGCGACGGTGGGCGATACCATTGTCGTGTCGGTGAAAGAAGCACTGCCGAATAGTAAGGTTAAAAAAGGTAGCGTACACAAGGCGGTGATCGTCCGCACCTCGAAAGAGATTCAGAGAAAGGATGGAACCACCATCCGTTTCGACGAAAATGCGGCCGTATTGATCAAGGGTAAGGATAACGAACCTGTTGGGACTCGTATCTTTGGCCCGGTGGCTCGCGAAGTCCGACTCAAAGGCTTTGTTCGGATCGCTTCGCTGGCGCCTGAAGTTATTTAAAACGCAAGTTTTTCATATAGGTGGCAGAGATGGGTAACGTCCCTCGTCTACAAGAGCAATACCAGAAAGTTCGCGAAGCTCTCGCAAAAGAGCTTGGCCTTGAGAATCCTAATGAGATTCCTCGTATCCAAAAGATCGTCGTCAACATCGGCCAGGGCGAGGCCGTTCAGAACCACAAGATCCTCGAGGGGGCGGTAGCCGACCTTGAAAAGATCACCGGCCAAAAGCCAGTTCTGACCAAAGCCAAGAAAAGCATAGCGGGCTTCAAACTGCGTGCTGGCGTACCCATCGGCTGCAGCGTAACTCTACGTCGTCAACGCATGTACGAGTTTCTGGATCGTTTGATCAACGTCTCGATCCCGCGTATCCGTGACTTCCGAGGCTTTTCGCCGAAGGCGTTCGATGGCCGTGGGAACTACACACTGGGTGTAAAAGAACAGATCATCTTCCCAGAGATCGACTACGACAAAGTGGATCGGATTCGCGGCTTGGGCATTACCATTGTCACAAGCGCCAAGAACGACATCCAAGCTAAAGCTCTGTTGGATAAGTTTAACTTCCCTTTCAGAAAAAACTGAACGTCGTAGCTTGGGGTTAAAGGAGCGACAATGGCAAAGAAATCGATGATCGAAAAAGCGAAGCGTAAACCGAAGTTTTCGACTCGCGCCTATACACGCTGTAACAAATGTGGTCGGCCTAAAGCAGTATACAGAAAGTTCGGTATCTGCCGTATCTGCTTCCGTCAGATGGCTCTGAATGGACAGCTGGCTGGTGTAACCAAAGCATCTTGGTAACGGAGAAGAGAAGCCATGCAAGTTACTGATCCTATCGCAGACATGCTGACACGTCTTCGGAACGCGCAAAAAGCGGGTCATGAGGTGGTCACCATCCCTGCATCCAAGATCAAAATCGCCTTGGCCCACATCCTGAAGGAAGAGGGCTTCGTAAAGAACTATAAGTGTATTCGCGACGGCAAGCAGGGTCTCCTGAAGGTCGCTCTTGGTTACACCGAAGACGGCAAGCCGAGCATTCGATCGATCGATCGTAAGAGCACTCCGGCACGTCGCTACTATGTGACGGCAGATACTCTTCCTTTCGTTAAGAACGGCTACGGTCTCGGCATCCTGTCGACGTCGAAGGGGATCATGACCGACCGGGAAGCGCGTAAATTGCGCGTCGGTGGCGAGTACATCTGCTCTGTCTTTTAATCTGGGGTTGCAATCATGTCACGCATTGGTAAACAGCCAATTCCCGTTCCAAGCGGGATCGAAGTAAAAGTCGAGGGCAGCCTGGTTAAGGTCAAGGGCCCTAAAGGAAAACTCGAGAGGCAGCTGCACCGCGCGATCAAGGTCGCTGTGGAAGGTTCGACTGTAAAGGTCGACCCAGTAGCCGCTACCAAGGAATACAGTAAGTTTCACGGCTTAAGCCGCACGCTGGTCGCTAACATGATCGCGGGCTGTGCGAAAGGCTTTGAACGGCGCCTGACACTCGTCGGGGTCGGGTACCGCGCTGCAAAACAGGGCAAGGGACTTAACCTCTCGCTCGGTTTCAGCCACCCGGTCTACTTCGAAGCCGTGGACGGTGTGGAACTCAACGTTGACAAGAACACGACAATCATCGTCACTGGTGCTTCGAAAGAAGATGTCGGTGAGACGGCTGCCAAAATTCGCGCTCTGCGTCCGCCCGAGCCTTACCACGGTAAGGGTGTGCGTTACGAAGACGAGAAGATTGTCACCAAAGTTGGTAAGTCTGGCGGCAAGAAATAAAGCGTAGGACAGCGTCATGGCACAGAATGCATTGAAAGCCGAGCATCGCGAAAAGCGTAAGAAACGGATTAGAAAGAAGGTCTTTGGTACCACGGAGCGTCCGCGTCTGAGCGTTTTCCGTTCAGCTCGTCACATCTCCGCCCAGGTGATCGACGACGTGCAGGGGATTACTCTGGCTCACGTGCACACCTTCCAAAAAGGATCTGAGCAGCGCGCGAACAAAGACGTTTGCAGCCAGCTGGGTAAGAAATTGGCAGAGGTTTGCAAGGGTAAGAACATCACCAAGGTTGTATTCGACAAAAACGGTTATGCTTATCACGGCCGGGTCCAGGCGTTGGCTGAGGGCGCTCGTGAAGGTGGCCTGGATTTCTAAGAGTGATGGAGGCACAAGTACGTGGCTAAAGACGTGAATAGAGAAAACAAGCGTGAGCGCGTCGAGCGTGAAGAGAAGCGCAGTGATGACAGCGTCCAAGATCGGGTGGTGAACATTGCTCGTGTTGCTAAAGTCGTAAAAGGTGGTCGCCGCTTCAGCTTCAGCGCTCTCGTCGTTGTCGGTGATAGTAAGGATAAGGTCGGCTTCGGTCTCGGCAAAGCTAACGAAGTTCCTGACGCAATCCGCAAGGGTTCCGATCAGGCGAAGAAGAATATGATCACCGTCCGTAAGGTCGGCGGAACCATTCCCTTCGAAGTTGTCGGTAAGTACGGCTCTGCGACTGTCCTGATGTATCCCGCCAAAAAAGGTAAGGGGATCATTGCCGGCGGCGCGGTGCGTATCATCGCAGAGTTGGCTGGCATCCAGGATATCGTGTGCAAGGTGCACGGTACTCGAAACCATCAAAACGTCGTGCGCGCCGTCATCAACGGCCTGAAGCAACTCGAGACAATCGAGGAGTATGCGAAGGTACGTGGTAAAGAGGCGCACGAAGTTCTGCAAACGCGTCACGCTCATTGAGCGATCGCGTCGTCTAACGGAGTTCTATATGGCAAAGATTGTAGTCCGCCAAACCCGTAGCCTAATCGGCAACCCAACCGAAGCCCGCAAGGTTGTTCGTGCTCTCGGCCTCGGTCGTATCGGCAAAACCAAAGTGCATAAAGACAACAACTGCATCCGTGGGATGATCAACAAAGTTCGTCACCTGGTCGAGATCGAGCTACTGGCCGATTGAGGATGCCTGTTTGGAGTGAAGGAATCATGAAATCTCTGGAAAATCTGCACCCCGCCCCTGGATCCAATAAGGCAAAGAAGCGATTGGGTCGCGGTCCTGGAAGCGGTTTAGGTGGTACATCCGGTAAAGGTCATAAAGGCCAGAAGGCACGCAAGAGCGGCAACGTTCGGGCTGGTTTCGAAGGCGGCCAGATGCCTCTGTACCGACGTCTCCCCAAGCGCGGATTCAAAAACCCTTCTCGGATCGAGTACAATCCTATAAACTTGGAAGCTCTTAACGTATTTGACGCAGGCACGACCGTAACTCCGGAACTGCTCGCTCAAGGCGGACTCTTGAGGCGACCAGACATGCCGGTGAAGCTCTTGGGCGGTGGATCGCTGACCAAGGCGCTGACGGTGAAAGTGCATAAGCTGAGTGGTACGGCCAGGGCGGCGGTTGAAAAGGCAGGCGGTAAAGTCGAGGAGATCTAATAGTGGGACAGCGGATATCATCTCTACCTGAGGTGACTCTCAATCACCTGACCAAGAAAATACTCTATACTCTTGGCTTCTTGGCGCTCTATCGGGTAGGGGTCCACGTCCCCATTCCGGGTGTCAATTCCCAGGCTCTGGCCGAGTTCTTTCGGACCCAGGGCGCGAATTTGCTCGGGATGTTCAATATGTTCTCAGGTGGGGCCCTCGAGCGGTTCAGCATCTTCGCCTTGGGCGTGATGCCGTACATCTCAGCCTCCATCATCGTCCAGCTCTTGACCGTCATTGTACCCCATCTTGAGGCCTTGTCCAAAGAGGGGGACGCCGGGCGGAAGAAAATCACTCAGTACACTCGATACGGTACGATTGCAATCGCTCTCGTTCAGGGTTTCATGATCGCCCGAACCCTTTCCTCATCCCAAATGGGAGGAGGCTCGTTTGTAAACGATCCCTCGACCAGCTGGGCCATTCTCACGACTATTTCACTGACAGCCGGAACAGCCTTTGTTATGTGGCTGGGCGAACAGATTACCGAGAGAGGCGTCGGCAACGGTATTTCGCTGATTATCTTCAGCGGTATCGTCGCGGGTCTACCGGGCGTCATCGGCAATACATATACGAAATTCAACAATCAAGAGATGGGCTTGCCTCAGATCGTGGTCCTGCTTGTGATCATTGTTGTCATCACTGCGGGCGTTGTATTCATGGAGCAAGGCTCTCGGCAGGTTCCGATTCAATACGCAAAACGACAGGTCGGCAATCGAGTGTATGGCGGCCAGACCTCGCATCTACCGATTCGGATCAATACAGCCGGCGTGATACCCCCCATCTTTGCTAGCTCTTTGCTTCAGATTCCCGTGACGATAGGGCAGTTTGCAAAGGATGGCACGGTTGCAGGGTTCATTAACACAGTCCTCATCCCGGGTGGTTGGTTGTACAACCTGATATACCTGACACTGATCATTTTCTTCGCGTTTTTCTATACGTCGATCCAGTTCAAGCCGGATGACATTGCGGAGAACCTGAAGAAGCATGGCGGTTTCATTCCCGGAATTCGACCAGGGGCGCGGACCTCAGAGTTCTTGGGGAAGATCATTAATCGTCTGACGCTGTCCGGTGCTCTTTATCTGAGTGCGATTTGTCTGATACCCTCGATCATCACAGACAGTTTTAATGTTCAGTTCTACTTCGGTGGCACTAGTTTGCTTATCATCGTAGGTGTCGCCCTCGAGACCTTTCGGCAGATCGACGCTCATCGTCAATCGCTTCGCTACGAAGCTTTCATGAAGAGCACCAGTATTCGGAGCCGAGGGGGACGTCGTTGATCATCATCCTGACGGGAGCTCCCGGGGCTGGCAAGGGTACTCAGGCTGACCTTCTCTCGCAAAGAGAAGGATTTAAGAAGATCTCAACCGGTGACGCGCTCCGCAAGCATATCCGAGAAGGTACAGCTGTTGGCACCAAAGCCAAGAGCATCATGGCGGAAGGAAAACTGGTTCCAGACGAAGTCTTGCTGGGAATACTTCAGTCGGAACTTGAAGCGGCAGGAGGACTGCCCGTACTCCTCGATGGTTACCCGCGGAACATAGCTCAGGCTGAAGCGCTGCTCGGGTTAGTTGGAGCCGGTGCTATTCGGGGGGTTGTTCATCTTGACGTGGAGAAGCAGTTGCTGGTCGATCGGATCAGCGGACGTCGAACCTGTAGCAACTGTGGAGCGAGCTATCATATTGTGACAGGGCCGACGCGTGTAGCTGGTATCTGTGACCGCTGCGGAGGGGAAACCGTCCAGCGCCCGGACGACCAGGAAAGTAAGGTTCGAGTCCGTTTGGAAGTTTACGAGACAGAAACGCGGCCGATTCTGGATTTTTATAAGGGCCTTGGACTCTATCACCAGATTGATGGGAGCCGATCGACCGAGGAGGTTTACGGCCGCTTGGCCCAACTGCTGAGGTCCCTAAGCTGAGTCCACGCGGGCCGTCTAAGGCTCGGAAACAACGGTTTTCACTTGCTGAACCCTGGTGAAGTGTGTAGAGTTTCGGCTCTGTCCCTTGGGGAGGCAATCAGGCGTAAAAGCCAAGGATATAAGATCATGGCCAAGGAAGATGTGATTGAGGTAGAGGGGATCGTGAAAGAGCCCCTTCCAAACGCGATGTTCAAGGTCGAACTCGAGAACGGGCACGAAGTCCTTGCGCATATCAGCGGCAAGATGCGGATGCATTTTATCCGTATCCTACCCGGCGACAAGGTCAAGCTTGAGATATCTCCTTACGACCTCGGGCGCGGGCGCATCGTGTACCGGGCGAAATAAGGCAGAGTGTACAGAACCCTTGAAAGCAAGGGGTGCAGCGTCGTTACATCGCGGCTGTGCCATTCCTATAGGATAAGAGGAATCTGGGATGAAAGTTAGAGCGAGTGTAAAGCCCATCTGTGATAAGTGTAAGGTCGTTCGGCGGAGAGGCGTTCTGCGCGTGATCTGCGAAACCAAGAAGCATAAACAGAGACAAGGCTAAGGAGTTAAATAGATGGCGCGTATAGCTGGTGTTGACCTGCCTGGTCAAAAAAGAATTGATATCGCACTGACCAGTATTTACGGAATCGGTCGCCGGACGGCTGAGCTGATCACCCGGAAAGCTGGATTAGATCTTAACCGTAAAGCGGGCGATCTGAGCAACGAAGAGGTCAACGCGATTCGTAAGGTGATCGACGCTGAGGGTGTCCTCGTCGAAGGTGACCTGCGCCGCGAAGTCTCCTTGAGCATCAAGCGTCTGATCGACCTCGGTAATTATCGTGGTTTGCGGCATCGGAGAGGTCTCCCGGTTCGCGGTCAACGCACCAAGACCAACGCTCGGACCCGTAAAGGTCCGCGCAAGACGATTGCTAACAAGAAGAAGTAAACCGCGATAGAAGGATTGAGTTGATATGGCAAAGGCTACAGTTGTCAAAAAGCGCAAAACCAAAAAGAACGTGCCCATGGGCGTGGCGCACATTCAAGCTACCTTCAATAACACCATCGTCACGATTACCGATCTGAATGGCGAAGTGGTAGCTTGGTCGACCGCTGGTGCCAAGGGTTTCAAGGGTTCGCGGAAGAGTACTCCCTTTGCAGCTCAGGTAGCTGCTGAGGAAGCTGGCCGGAAGGCAATGGACGCGGGCATGCGTTCGATTTCTGTGCTGGTCAAAGGCCCCGGCTCGGGTCGCGAGAGTGCAGTCCGTGCCCTTGCTGCGGTCGGTCTCAAAGTGAATCTGCTGAAGGACATTACTCCGGTTCCTCATAACGGTTGTAGACCGCCGAAAAGACGCCGAGTTTAATCGACACCTTGGCTAGGGCTTTGAGGGACACAGTTCCTCGAGCAATGTTCTAGACCAGGGACAAAATGCTGGTAGAATAGCATAATAAGTCAATTAAACAGGATCGTCGGCCTGCCAAGCGGGGTGGGTCTCCAGATCGTTAACGGAGCCAAGACGGAGAAGCGTTCATGCATCGCAACTGGCAAGATTTGATCACACCCAATAACGTTGAAATTGCCGCTTTGACCGACACCTACGGGAAGTTCATCGCCAAGCCGCTCGAGCGCGGGTATGGCATAACCCTGGGCAATTCGCTCCGTCGCGTTTTACTGTCTAGTATCAATGGCGCGGCTATTGTTGCCGTACGAATTGAAGGCGTTGAGCACGAGTTGAGCACCATTCAGGGTGTTAAAGAAGATGTTACGGACATCATTTTGAACCTGAAGCAGGTCAATATCCGTTATCTCGGTGAAAATGACGCTCGCATCGTCTTGAAGTCAAAAGGCGACGGTGTGCTGCGTGCCGGCGATATCCAGGCTTCAAGTGATGTCGAAATTTTGAATCCCGAGCAGCATATCGCGACCGTCGGCGAAGACGGATCGCTCTCCATGGAAATGATCGTTCGTCACGGCCGTGGGTACGTGTCTGCCGATCAAAACCGAACAGACAATATCCCGACTGGGTATATTGTCACAGATTCAATCTTTGCACCGGTTCGTCGTGTAGCGTATAACGTCTCGAATGCGCGTGTCGGTCAGATGACTGATTACGATAAATTGACGATTGAAGTGTGGACAAACGCAGCTGTAAGACCAGACGACGCGCTTGCCTACGCAGCAAAGATTCTCAAAGAGCAGTTGACCATCTTTATCAATTTCGATGAGTCAGAAGAGGTTGATAGCCGCAGCGGGGAAGAGACGATCGAGTCGCGTCCTCAACTGAACGAGAATCTCTTTAAGACAGTGGATTCACTGGAGCTGAGCGTCCGCGCTGCCAACTGTCTTGAGAATGCGAACATCAAGTATATCGGGGAGTTGGTCACTAAGACCGAGGCCGAAATGCTGAAAACGAAGAACTTTGGTCGCAAGTCCCTCAATGAGATCAAGGATATTCTCGCTGAGATGGGCCTGTCCTTAGGCATGAAGATCGATGGATTCGATCCTTCCATGCTTCGACAGAAAGAAAGCGACAGTCAGTAAATAAACGGGTTAAGAGGCACTTTTTATGCGACACAAACACGGCTACAGAAAACTTGGACGCGATTCCGCGCACCGTAGGGCTCTCTTGCGGAATCTTGCGACATCGTTGATTACCCACGAGCGCATCACCACGACGCTTCCCAAAGCCAAAGAGCTTCGGAGTGTGGTGGAGAAGATGGTTACTCTGGGGAAGAAGGGCAGTTTGCACCACCGACGCCAGGCTAGCAGCTACCTCTTCGAGAAGGACGCTGTGGCCAAGGTGTTTAGCAGCCTTGCGACCCGCTTCAAAGATCGTAACGGTGGGTACGTTCGGATTCTGAAAAGAGGGATCCGTCCTGGAGATGGCGCTCAGATGGCCATTATCGAGTTCGTGGATTTCGAGCCAAAGGCGTCCTCTTAAGCCTCGGTTTTGGCCTGTTCATGAACTGAGTCCTATCCCGCCGCTGGCGGGATTTTTTTTGACCGACGCTTACCATGGCATTATGGTAGTATGGAGATATCCTGGTGGAGGGTGTCTTTATGAAACTGCGTATACCCTACTTGTTTCTCTCGAGCCTCTGTGCTTTTTTGGTCACGTGCAAGCAGGTTGAGACGGCTCAAGAAGGCTTTGATCGTTGGAGTTTTAGCTGGACGGGGGGGACATTGTTCAGCGAGCCCCAACAAGTGACTATCAAGCAGCTGCATTTCGATACGGGCGAGTTATTCGGTAAAGATGTCATCCTAGAGGGGGATGTCCGGGAGCGGGGGGAAGCAGGCACTCATCTTGTTCTCACTGACAGTGAAGGGCAGATGCTAGTAGTTTTGACCCAGATCGATGATTCTCACCGAGTAGTCGATCAGAGAGATGTACAAAGCTTACGTGTACTGGGGCGCTTGGAACGTGGTAAAAAGGGTTTGCCCTATGTGTTGGCGAAGGCGATCACTCCGAGCAGCTTGAAGCCAGCCGCCCAGTAACTGGGATAAAGCCGGCTGGAAAGAGAAAGAGACTCGACAGAGATGACTCTATTTGTGTACGTGCTGCGGGACTTTATTCGGTACGTCATCGGCACTCTGCTGCTCTGTGTGTTTTTGTTTCTTCTATTCGATTTTATTCATAAGACCACACGCTATATTCCTCGCTACAATCCAAGCACCGAGCTGCTTGTCAAACTCTATGTTTATCAGCTTCCGAATCTCATTGCACAGGCGCTGCCCATTTCATCGCTATTAGCATCTGTGATTTGCATGGTTTTGTTAAGTAGGACCAATGAAATCACGGCCATGCGTGCAGCTGGGATGGGTCCTTTGCGGATTGGGTTGCCGATTGTTTTTGGTGGAATTGTGCTGTGTTTGGTCTCAGTATTCATCGGGGAGTGGTTGCTGCCTCGTTCCGCTCAGAGACTGCATTACGTACAAGAGGTGCAGATCGAAAGAGGATCCGAAACGCAGATTACAGAAGGGGCCAGATGGGTCAAAAGTACAAACACACTCTATAATTTTCGCGATTACGACCCGATCACAAATGTGATGACGGGAGTGCGTGTCATTGAAACGGGGGAAAACTTTCGGCCCAAAAGAAGCCTGGAAGCCCGCTTGGCGACCTATAGGGTTGAGAACAACGATTGGCTACTTGAAGATGTTAAAATCTTCTACTTTTGGCCGAAGGGGACCCTTTCCTATATGGAAAAGCGAGATCTGATGCCCGTCGAGATCCCTGTAGAACCCACAAAGTTGAAGAAAGAGCGCCGTCTGCCCAATGAATTAGCCTCGTCCGAACTGATCGATGTTATTCACAAGGGAGCGAGTTCAGGGGTGGATGTGCTGTCCTATCGAGTCGACTTCCATACGAAGTTGGCCTTTCATTTTGCTCCCCTGGTCGTGTGCCTGATAGGACTCCGGTTCGGGTATCGCTCAGAGAGAACGATGGAGACGGCTCGAGGTGTGCTGTTAGCGGTGGCAATTGGAATGAGTTATTGGTTTATCCTGAGTGCTGCCCGAGCTCTTGCTAAGCGTGGTATCCTCCACCCCCTGCCCGCCTCCTGGATTGCTAACGTCATCATTTTTTCTAGCTCGATTTTTACCATCATTCGGATGCGCAAGAACCAGTAGCTGCGATCCTATTCTGGAGCTCCACGTCCCATCTCGGACTAACATGTTAGCAAGATCCCATGCTACTGATGCAAAACTCACGTGTTCCTTACCGTCTGGAGGTCGGCTTAGCAAGGGAGACCCACGACGCCATTGGGAAGCTTGGGGGACATGTCAGGACAGACGCGCATCAGTAGATTTGTGATGGAGCTTGCGAATTTTTTGGTGGATTTGGCTGTTGCTCAGGATGAAGGCTGTAGAGAAACGTTTGATGCTGCCGGGTGGCACAGATCTTTCCAGCCTTCAACAGATCACTGAGTAACCTTTTGACTGTTGATAGAGGAATCTTGGTGCGGCTGGCGATGAGGCGACTGGAGATCGGGCCGCGCTCCATCAGTCGTAGCAGCTCTTTTTCTCGTTCGTTTTTGCGAGGTAAGGGTGGTGTAGCAATCGCGAGCACCTCATGATTCAGCTGAATCAGCCCTCCATCCAGAAGGACGATAGGGACCAGTGTGAAGCGGAAGCTGAGCCTTAACCTTCCTAGAGTATTTCGGATTTTTTGATTCCAACCCTCGAGGGATGTGCTTTGGCGCCAAACCTGTCTCTGTAACTCGGCGGTTGGGAGCCCTCCCTCGTGTTCATGCAGCAGAGCTTTGAGAAGTCGGTTGAGAACAGGATGAGAGCGAAGATCAACTTCGTAGTGGCCACTCACTCGATAGCGGCCTTCGCCGAGATTGATCAATTGGGGGGCAAACAACAGACGTGCAAGGCCCTGCGATCGTGCCCAAGCATGGGGCTCTAACATGTGGCTGACACGCCCTTCAGCAGTCGCTAGCCAAAGATCGATAATAGTTTTTAGGTCAGGACAGTTTGCACGACGTCTCGCTTCTATGAGTTGTTGGATGCAAGAGGCAAAACAGCCGGAGCGATAGTAATCAGCCGCTTCCATTAAGGCCAGAGTGGTCCTCCAGTAGGCAGCATCGAGGCCAAGGACCCGCAGCTGCAGTCCGAGTCGCTCGACTTCAAGGCGGGTGGAACGCGACGGCATCGCGATCACCAATTCCTGGAGGGCGCATCGCATCTTCCACATCCTGGAGCCACCTTTCTCCACTTTAGAATTGAGGGCTTGCCATTCCTGCTGTTGAGAAGGTTTGTACAGGTGTTGAATCGAGCTGGCTTGCTGCAAAGCGTCTTGAAGCCAAAGTGCGGCTGGTGCAAGAGCAGGCGAAGCTAGCATGGATGAGAGGTCGATGGTTCCGAGGTTTGTAAGATTCCATACTCTGACCCAAAGCTGGGCTGAGGGTCCCCCAAGCAAAGTCTTTAGTAGGGAGACATCGCTCTCTTGTTCCCGTGGAAGCAAAGTGGAGATGATTTTCCAAGACTCCTCAGATGCTGTGGCGTAGGAGCGACAGTCGAGCCAACCAAGGTAGTGCTGAAATAGCTCAAGGTGAAAACGTGCGAGAACAAATCGGCTTGAGACCCCTTGCGATAGAGTGTCCAGCCCCGTAGCGGTTGCTGAAAGGTTAAATTCTCCACTTAAAAAACCGTAAATCAAATGGAGCAGGGCCTGCATCGCTTGCCACTCTGTAGTGAGCTTCATCCATTCTAAAGAGCTTGTGGCTGCAGCCTTGCTCCATTCGCCTCTCTTGGCATGTAACCAAGCGATTCGGCCTCGCCCAAGTTGCTCCCATAGACTCGTAGGTACTTGTTTGTTGCTAACTTGTGGCCACTCTCTTGGCACTTGAGCTGCGCAAGGACGCACGAGGCAGATGATTCGTAAGGCTTCGCTTTCTCCTGGCTCAAGGCTCTTGCGCTGACGCAGTCGATTGCACAGATCGGGATGGAGCGTTTCGCCTGTTTTAACGCAGTTAGCATAGGACCAGAGAATCCAAGATCGAAGGGAACGAGGGCGATGCAGCATTTCATCAAGAGACGGCAAAAATTCAAAGTGGTAGCTGTTGATGATGGCGAGAAGAGTTTCGTCTAAATCCGGCTGGGAGGCGCCGCTCCTGCTCGATCGAAGATCGAGACTCATGACAGACTCGCGGACAGCCTTTGCTTGCGCAAAACAATTCAAGTTCAGCACTGCCGAGGAAAGACGGTGAGGGGATACTTGCTCGGGGGTGATCATGGGTTCATCCTCCTTCACCAAGCCAGGTTACGCCGACTCTTGCACTGCGGCAAGGTCCGGAACGGGCGGTGATTGTCAAGGTGTCTAACTGCCGAATTGAAATCCACAGGTCTCAGAGAGGGGAAAGCTCCGCGATTTTTACATGACGGTGATAGGCCAAAAGTGTTGACTTTTCGTCCTCCGATTGTTACACCGATCCTGTGCGAATCTGACAAAGGTTTGTGCTCACTTCAATCATGGTCTCCGGGACGCTTGCTCACCGTGGTGGTTGTTGCGAGCTTTTTTTATTTGTGGTGACAGCATGTTGGATCGTCAAACTTGTGACCAAATCATGGGCGTCATAGGGCCGGTTGTGGCGCCTTTGGGCTATGAATGCGTCGAAGTGGAGTGGGATGGCGCAGAAGAAACGCTGCGCGTATTTATCGATCAGCCCGAGGGTATCCGCATGGAAGATTGTCTGCGGGTGAATGAGGCGCTCATTGAAAACAGTGAACTTGACGCATTGGTGGGACGCGAGTACCGGCTTGAGATCAGTTCTCCTGGCTTGGATCGACCGCTACGTCGCAAAGAGCATTTTATACAGCAAATTGGCAGGCCCATCCACGTTGTTCTGCAGGCGAAATGCGAGAATAGACGCGAAGGTTCTGGCAAGCTGCTTGGAATCGATGCCGGGGATGTCGTATCCTTAGAGTTGCCGGCAGGCGTCTGGGCCTTTCCATTCCAAGCCATCCGCAAAGCCAACCTGGTCTATGAGTGGTGACTCGACCCCGAAACCAGGTTGAGTAGACGGATTTTTTTCATTTTTTGAACTTTACCATAAGGATCAACGGACGATGACTCTACTCGACAGTACAGAACTGGAATCAGAGCTCCGCAAAGTGATCTCCGGTGTAAGCCGTGATAAGAACTTGGACAAAGCTGTTATCATCGATGCTCTGCAGCAGGCTGTCGTCCATGCCGCGCGCCGGACCCTCGGGGCTACGGCCGATCTGGAAGCTCACTATAACGAAGATACCGACGAGATTGAACTCTATCAATTTCGAACCGTCGTCGATGACGATGACGTTGCCAATGAGAACCTCGAAATCGCTTTGCATGACGCCCGTCGCCTGGATCCAGAGACTGTGCTCGGCGATGCAATTGGTATCAAAATCGACACGTCAAAGTTTGGTCGTATTGCGGCCCAATCGGCGAAGCAGATCATCGTCCAGAAGGTACGTGATGCTGAACGGGCGCAGATTTTTGAAGAATTCAAAGATCGAGTGGGCGAGATCCTGTCGGGCTATGTTCGTCGCTTCGAAAGAAACGACATCATTGTCGATCTGGGACGGACCGAAGCCGTTATTCCTTACAAGGAACAAGTGCCCACTGAAAAGTTCCGGGTCAAAGATCGTATCCAAGCGTACGTCCTCGATGTGAAGCGTTCGAGCCGAGGACCCCAGATCATCATGTCGCGTGCGCACCCTGGCTTCCTGGTTGCCCTTTTTAGTCAGCATGTCACTGAGATCTACGATGGCATCGTCAATATCGAGGCTGCGGCTCGTGATCCAGGCTACCGTTCGAAAATTGCCGTGTACTCTCGCGACTCGTCAGTCGATCCCGTGGGTGCCTGTGTTGGTATGAAGGGTTCTCGCGTTCAAGCTGTGGTGAATGAATTGAATGGCGAGAAAATCGACATTATCCCCTACGACCACGACCCAGCTCGCTTGGTCTGCAACGCCTTGGCGCCTGCTGTTGTCAGCAAGGTGATCGTTGACGAAGAGAGTCACGGCATGGAAGTCATCGTGGCTGATGATCAGCTATCCCTGGCTATAGGCAAGCGTGGCCAAAACGTCCGCCTTGCTGCCCAGTTGACGGGGTGGAAGCTAGACATCAAGAGCGAGTCCTCCATCGAAGAGAAGATGGCTGGAGCGAAGGATGTGCTGGCTACCATCGACGGCCTCGATGATATGATGGCTGAACTTCTGGTACAGGAGGGGTATAGCACTCCTGCCGATGTGGCTCAGCTTTCGCCTCGTGCTCTTAACCGCTTGCTGAATCTGGATCAGGAGCAAGCCCTTCGATTGATAGAGAAAGCAAAGGAAGCTGCTGGTCAAATGACCCAGGGCAAAGCCGAGATTCGAAGGGCGGCGCCTCAGAACGATTTTATGGCAAATTCATCGGCAGCTCCCGTATCGCTTGACAATAAGACCGAAGACTCTCAAATTAGCGAGCGAGTTAAGGTCTTTTTGGAGCTCTCCGGTGTTGGTGAGGCAAATGCCCACGCTCTTGCAGAGGGTGGCTATGTCACAATCGGTGATATCGTGGCTGATTCTGTGGAAGAAGTAGCTCAAAAGACAGGCCTTTCGATTGGCGTTGCTCGCACCATACAAATGGCGGCCGATCGTTACCTGCAGTCCGAATAATTTGTTTGAGCAGTGTGAGAATTGGGGGACTGTTAACGAATGTCCAAAATTCGTGTATACGAGCTAGCCCGTGAGTTGAAAATCGAAAGCAAGCTGCTCGTGAATAAGCTCAAGGACCTCGGCATCGAGGTCGCGAGCCATCAAAGTACGCTGACAGCTGATCAAATCATGAAGATCAAGCGTGAGTTTGGAGGGGAAGGAGCTGGCAAAGCTCCAAAAGCGACCCCTTCTGTCATTCGGCGCCGGCGTGGCCCGGCGGATGATCACGCAACGGCGGGCCAGGATGGTGACGGAGATCTCGATGTGCCGGCGGTAGCTGTTGCAGCGGTAGAAGCGCCGGCTGAGGTGTATGAGGAGCCAGAGGACGAAGAAGCACCAGCTGCTGTCGCTGCCTATCCTGCCGCACTGCCGGTCATGGAGGAGCATCCCGAGCCGGAGCGGGAGGCGACGGATGAAGAGCAGGAAGCTGAGGAGCATGCCTCCGAAAACGGCGCAGCTTCAGAGGTAGAACCTGTCCGGCAGGAAGCTCCGCTCGCGACTCCGCCCCGTGACTATGAAAGCCCATCACGAGCCTCGGCTCGTGCTGATACGAAGCTAACAAGCCCAAGTCCTGTACCGGAGTCCCGTTCTATGCCGCGTCCCCCAGATGGATACGAATCCGCGAAAATCGTAAGGCGCGAGCCGCCGCCTCCGGCTATTCCGAAGCCGACGATCGGCTCCGGTGGTCCGACCATACCGAAAGTCTCAGCGGCCCCCGGTGGGGCTGCTATCGTCCGCAGATCGATCTCGGATGATGGCGAACCGCAACGTCGCCCCTCGCCTATAAAAATCGGCGGTGGCAGTGGCGGACCAGCTCCTCGTCCCGCTGGTGGTATAGGCGGATTCCCGTCTTCTCGCCCGAGTGGGGACGGTCCGCGTCGACCGCCTGCCGGTGACGGTGGAGGAGGGTTCCGGGTGGGCCGAACTCCCGAAATCGAAGTAGGTGTCGATCTCGTCGGCGGCAAAGGCGCTTGGCGGGAAGACGGCAAAGTTAAGGAAAAAGACAAAGAGAAGGACAAGAAGCGGTCTTTCCTCAATCTCGAGACGGACGAGCCCGTCCTCAAGCGGCAGCCTAAACAGCGCCGTGATCAGCTCAACTTGCGCTCGCTCCTGAATCAGGCAGACTCGCTGGACGACGAGGCCGAACCGGAAGTCGAGGCTGAACCAGTCCCGGAGGTCGAAGATAGGCGCCGGACGGTTTACACGCCGCAGGCCTCGCATCGCAAGAAAGACATCAAGCGACGCAAGGATCTGAAGAAGACACAGCTCACCACACCGCGTGCTTCCTACCGAGTCGTTAAGATGGGAAGCGAGATCACTGTGGGCGAGTTAGCTCGGCAGCTGTCCGTGAAAGCAACTGACCTGATCAAGAAACTGATGGGTCAGGGTGTGATGGCAACGATCAACCAGCCTGTCGACTTTGATACAGCGACCCTCATCGCTTCGGAATACAGTTTCGAAGTGAAGAGCAATGTGGTCTCAATCGAAGACATCCTGTCTGACAAACGGAAGGCACACGACACAGCGGAGTTGGTCGAGCGTCCTCCCATCGTGACCATCATGGGTCACGTCGACCATGGTAAAACGTCGATCCTCGATGCGATTCGGAAGGCGAAAGTGGCTGCTTCGGAAGCAGGTGGTATCACCCAGCACATCGGCGCCTACACCGTTGAAAAAGATGGACGTCGGATCGCCTTTCTCGATACCCCAGGTCACGAGGCTTTCTCGTCGATGAGGGCTCGCGGCGCCAAGGTGACAGATATAGTGGTGCTCGTTGTCGCAGCTGACGATGGTGTGATGCCGCAAACCGTGGAAGCAATCTCCCACGCGCGCGCTGGCGGTGTGCCGATCATCGTGGCTATCAACAAGATCGATAAACCCAATAAGAACCTCGATCGCATCAATGCCGAACTGGCAGAACACGGGATTCAGTCGGAAGAATGGGGCGGTGAAAACCAGTTTGTGAAAGTGTCAGCTTTGCAGGGGATCGGTATTGACGACCTGCTCGAAGCGATTCTTCTGCAATCAGAGGTCCTGGAGCTCAAGTCTCCTCTTGATGTACCTGCATCAGGCGTGGTTGTTGAGGCCCATCTTGACAAGGGACGGGGTCCAGTCGCGACCATCATGGTCCAGAAGGGCATTCTGCGCGTCGGTGATCATGTTGTCGTGGGTACCGCTGTGGGTCGCGTCCGAGCGATGAGCGATCATACGGGGAAACGTCTGAAAGAGGCCGGTCCCTCGACTCCCGTGGAAGTCGTCGGCCTATCTTCGGTCCCCATGGCGGGTGACCAGGTGGACGCCGTTGAAGATGAGAAAACATCCCGGGAAGTCGCAGATTGGCGCAAAGATATCGAGATGAGGCAGGCTCAGAGCCGTTCGTCTGCAGCCTCTTTGGATCAGCTGCTGGCGAAGGTGAAGGCGGCGGATACCCCTGAAGTACCCGTGATCATTAAGGCTGACACTCAAGGGTCAGTCGAAGCTATCGCCGAAGCGATTACCAAGCTGAATTCTGACCGAGTGCGGAATCGGATCGTTCACAAGGCGGTCGGTGGTATCAACGAATCGGATATCACCCTGGCTGCGACCTCGGGCGCGGTGATTTGTGGTTTCAACGTCCGAGCTGCGCGTGGCCTAGACGATATGGCAGAGAAGCAAGGGACCCTGATCAAGTACTTCAGCGTGATTTACGATATCGTTGACACCTTGAAGTCAGTTATGGCCGGTAAGCTGCCGCCTATCCAAAAAGAAGTGATCCAAGGCCATGCCGAAGTTCGACAGACCATCAAGGTTCCGAAGTTTGGTATTGTCGCTGGTACGTCGGTTCTCGATGGTAAGATCACTCGCAACGCTCAATTGCGACTCATCAGGAACGATGTGGTCATTTACAGTGGCAAGATTGGTTCGCTCCGCCGCTTTAAGGACGATGTCCGCGAGGTTGCGCAAGGTTATGAGTGCGGTATAGGGATTGAAGGATTTAATGACATCCGCGAAGGCGACGTCATCGAGACCTTTATCATCGAAGAACACGCGCCAGTACTCTGATTCGGGGCGGCATGTAAGTGCCGCGTGAACCTCAGAGAGAAAAAAATGTAGGAGAACCTGCCTCAGATGGGTGACACCGGAGGGCAGGTTTTTTCTTTCGTAGCCTAGCACGCAAGATGGATTCAAACGGAGCGAGGGAACCTCCCCTCGACTTGCTCATAAAAAGGATCACGCACCATGGGATTGAGAAAAGAACGGATGGCGGATGAAATCCGCGATATCCTCGCCCGGAACTTTCAAGGCGGTGAATTGAACGATCCGCGGCTTGCCTCGGTGACAATCACAGCCGTGAAACTGTCGGCTGATCTGCAGCAGGCAATGGTTTACTTTCGGACGTACAGCGATGGTGACTCGAAGCAAGCGCAGCGAGGACTTGAAGCGGCAGCTGGGCGTTTCCGCCGACAATTAGGCCAGGCGCTTGACGTACGGCGTGTTCCCGAATTGCGCTTTGTTTATGACACAAGTCTCGAGTATGCGTCGCGGATCGAAACTCTCCTGCATAAGATCGCCGATGAAGACAAAGGCGACAGTTGAAGCCATGGCGACGCAGTCAACTCGATCAGGACCATTTTTGCACTCAACATGAGGATCAATTCGGTGAAAGCTGCTATCCGGCGCCCAGCGCCGCAGGATGGCATGCTTCTGGTGTATAAGCCAGGAGGCATGACCTCTAAGGATGTTTCACGTTGGTTTCAACAACGATTTGGCAAGATAAAAATGGGCCACGTCGGGACCCTTGATCCCCTCGCCGAGGGTCTCTTGCCTCTACTCTTTGGGAAGGCGACTCGCTTACAGGATTTTATCTTGAGCGGCGTCAAGTGCTATGAATTCGACGTTGCCTTCGGAGTGGCGACCGACACCTTGGATGCCGACGGTCAGGTCGTGGCGCACGCGGCGAAGGATCACATCACGCACGAAGGGCTCGAGGAGGCCTGTCGGGGCATGCAGGGTGATTTTTTGCAAGTTCCTCCTCTTTATTCCGCGATCAAATTTCAGGGGAAGCCCCTCTACGAATACGCACGACAAGGTCTTGCGGAGCAGGTGCCCTTGCAGTTGCTTAGAAAGACGGTCCGTTTATACGAGCTGACATGCCTCCACTATGGTGGTGGTATCGGCCGCTTTCGTGTGGTGTGTTCGAAAGGGACTTACGTTCGGGTGATTGCGACCCAGCTTGCCGAACGTGTGAGTAGTCTCGGTATGATCACCAGGCTGCTCCGTGTGTCGAGCGGCGAGCTCCAAGCGAGCTCGGCTTACAGCCTGGAGCAGATTGAAGCAAGGCTCGACGCCATCGACTCCTTTGTGATTCCTCTGCATGCCATCAAACTCGACATCCCCACCTGGCAGACGCTGGACGTTCGCCTTGTTGAACGGTTGAAGATGGGCCAGGAAATGCACGTGGAAATGAAGTGCTTCGAAGGTGGCCTAGCTACGGATGGCGTGCGCAGAGCTACGATTAGATCGCTTGACCATGTCGTCCTTATCGACAACAATGGGAGGTCTTTCGGAATTGGTAGCGCTATTGTCCTCAACACGGGACGCATAGCTGTAAGAATGAGGAGAGGACTCTCATGAGTGGGAATCTCAAGAATTATCTTTTTACTTCGGAATCGGTCAGTGAGGGTCATCCTGACAAGATTTGCGATCAGATCAGCGACGCTATCCTCGATGCTCTTCTAGCTCAGGATAAATATTCACGGGTTGCATGTGAATCATTGGTCAAAACCGGTCTCGTCGTGATCGCCGGTGAGATCACAAGCAAGGCCAGTATCGACTACGCACGTATTGCCCGTGATACCATCGAGGAGATTGGTTATACCGACGGGGCTCTCGGTTTTGACTCCAAGAGCTGCGGTGTGATCCTGTCGGTCGAACAACAATCCCCAGACATCTCTATGGGTGTCACGGAAGGCCAGGGTTTGCACGCCGAACAAGGAGCAGGTGACCAGGGGATGATGTTTGGTTACGCTGTGAACGAGACTCCCGAGTTCATGCCAGCCACTATCAGCTACGCTCATAAACTGCTGCAATCATTGTCCCAAGCTCGTAGACAAAGCACTGTCCCTTTTCTTCGTCCCGACGCGAAGAGCCAGGTCACCTGTGAGTATATCGACGGAAAGCTAGCGAGAATCGACGCTGTCGTGATCTCGACGCAACATTCCCCGGACGTCAAACACAGTGAACTCAGTGATTTCGTGGTCGAACAGGTTGTGAAAAAGGTGATTCCTGCTCATCTGCTCGACTCCAAGACCAAGTATCATATCAACCCAACAGGTCGCTTTGTGATTGGCGGTCCTCAAGGTGACTGTGGTCTGACTGGCCGCAAGATTATCGTGGACACCTACGGTGGCCATGGAGCTCATGGTGGTGGCGCTTTTTCGGGTAAAGATCCGACCAAGGTGGACCGCTCGGCAGCTTATATGGGTCGTTACATTGCTAAGAATATCGTGGCTGCTGGTCTTGCAGATCAGTGTCTCGTCCAGCTGGCTTATGCCATCGGTGTAGCAGAACCTGTCAGCGTCTATGTGAATACCTACGGAACAGGCAGGGTATCCGAAGAGAAACTTTCCTCGGCCATCCGTGAAGTGTTCCGCCTGACCCCTCGTGGGATTACGGAGTCGCTCGACCTACTCCGTCCGATGTATAAGAAGACAGCATCATACGGCCACTTTGGTAGAGATGGGTTCCCTTGGGAACGACTCGACAAAGTCGACGCTCTTAGAGGCTGCCTCAAGTAATCAGGAATGACGAGCGCTTCGTCTTCAGCATGCACCCAGGCCATAGGCCTGGGTTTTTTTGTTTCTTCCATTGCGACAGCCACGATATAGTGGAGATTATGGAACAAAAGACATTCAAGCAAAAGCACCGTATCATTCTCATCAACCGGGATTTTCAGTTCCGTTACACGGGAGCTGCTGTCCTGGTGGGTCTCGTTTCGACTTTGCTCACTTCGGGGCTTATCCTCTACCCGCTCTATCAGTTCGAGATTCTCCGAATTCCGCGATTTTTACCGCTTCCTATTCTCTTGGTCATGATGCTAGCTGCGGCGTTCAACGTCGGGCTAATCGCGTTCATGGGGGTTCTCATCACCCACCGGATTGCAGGCCCTATGTATTCTTTGGTTCGGCAGTTTCGGCGGGTTGAAGAGGGGCGTTGGTATGGGCAGATGAAAATCCGAGAAGGGGATGATATGAAGTACGTGGTCCGTAACTTCAACGCCATGCTGGAGGCGGTTCACCACCAAGGACTACGAGATCTCGAGGAGTTGCGGAGTGTCCAGGAGCTACTAGCAACGCCAGAGTTGAGTGATGCCGAGAAGGTATCGCAGAGTCGTTTGGCCTTAAAGTCCCTCGATGATAAGCTGCGCGATCGTCTCCACGCTGGGACTCGCGAAGACGGCGGAAGCTGAGAGAGTAGAGAAACCATGTATATCGAACGCCTGACGGGAATCTTTGCGGCCTCTATGCCCACGGGTATTATCCTAGATGTCAACGGTGTGGGTTATGGCATCGAGCTGCCGCTTTCGACTTTTTGCCATCTGCCTCGCGTGGGGCAAAGAGTGAGTCTATGGATTTTCAGCCATGTCCGGGAGGATGCGCTGCGCTTGTTTGGGTTTAGCAGTTATGAGGATCGACAGGCGTTTGAAATTCTCTTAAGCCTCAGTGGGGTGGGTCCCAAGGTCGCATTGGCCATCCTCTCTACTCTGACCGTTGGCGCGCTGGAGAGGGCTGTTACCCAAAACGATGGGAAAATCTTAGAAGCTGTGCCAGGGGTCGGTCCTAGGCTGGCCGAGCGTATTCTGCTCGAGCTGAGACCAAAGATGATGCGCCTGAAGGCGGCGCAGCTGTTGGATCTCAAGGACGATGGGCATCGGCTTGATGCGGCAGCTTTCGAAGGAGTGCTTCCTGATCGCCGTGCCGAGCAGATTCAAACCCGTGAATTGCTCTTCGAGGACCTTAGCTCAGCCTTGGAAAATTTGGGTTATAAAGATAAAACCATCCAGCCCCTTTTGGCGAAGTTGCGCAAGGAAAGCACTGAGAAAAATTTTCAAGATCTCATGCGTGTGGCTCTTAAGCAGCTAAGTCAGGGCCTGCTCGAAGCGGATGGTGGGGAAAAGAAAAAAGGCAAGCAGGAGCTGGGGCTCGATGAACGTCAGCTGTTCTAAACCCACCGTCTCAGAGAGAGAGATGTGAATGACAGACATGGACGGTATCGAAATCCGGGTGCATGAACACGAGCCTCGATCCCCTCAGCAGAGCCCCGATCCCAATCGCTCTAACTTGATCGTTCAGGACGAAGCATCCGATCAACAGCTTCGTCCCTCACGCTTCGCAGACTATCCGGGGCAGGATGCCGTAAAGAATAATCTACAAGTGTATGTCGCAGCCGCGCGCAAACGGATGACGAATTTAGATCACACCATTTTTCATGGTCCTCCAGGCCTCGGTAAGACGACGCTTGCCAAAATTGTGGCCCAGGAACTGGGCGCTCCCTTCTACCAAACCAGCGGGCCCTCCATTGACAAGCCAGGCGACCTAGCAGGAATTTTGGCTGGGCTTGAACCCAGTGGCGTCCTCTTCATCGATGAAATTCATCGGCTGCCTATTACAGTCGAAGAGATTCTCTATTCGGCCATGGAAGATTTTTGCGTGGATATCCTGGTCGGCCAGGGCCCCACAGCTCGCACGGTTCGAATGCCCATCAATCCCTTTACCTTGATTGGTGCTACGACCCGAATGGCCAGTCTGTCGGCTCCTCTCCTCAGTCGCTTTGGAATCCAAGAGCATCTCGAATTTTACACTCCTGAAGCACTGTCGCAGATCCTGCTGCGAAGTGCCCGGCTGTGGCAGGTAGAGTTGGCCGAAGATGGGGCCATGGAGCTCGCTCGCCGTTCGCGCGGAACACCGCGAATCGCGAACAGGCTACTACGGCGCGTGAGGGATTTTGCTGATTTTCATGGAGTCAGCTGTTTGCATCGCGATATTGTCGATCTCACTCTGACTCGTCTGCATATCGATGCTGCAGGTCTGGATAAAATGGATAGACGCATTCTTCGAATTTTGCGGGATCGCTACAATGGTGGTCCGGTCGGTATCGAAGCTCTGTCTGCCACGATTGGCGACGAACGAACGACCATTGAAGACGTCTATGAACCCTACTTGATGCACCAGGGTTTCATCCGCCGAGGACCGCGCGGAAGGGAGCTAACAGCCCTCGCTCTTCAGCATCTCGACTTGGTCACAGATATAGTCTAAAGTCCTCAAGTTATTACATTGAGACGATCATTTTGGATCGCTCGCTTGGATCGCATAGATGACTTGCGATCCTGAAGCTTGAGATCCAAGCATAGGAGGTTTGAAGTGAAAACGACCTTTTCCTGGATCTGTACGCTCGGCTTGGGACTCGCTGCTCCGATTTGTGCCGCACCTGCAGAGGTTGAAATTGGGGGGGAATATCAGCTTGCTCTTATCCATACAGACGATGGATTGAATCTCGAAGCTAAGCAGACCAAAGAAACAGATTTTGCTATTCGAGCTGCCAAGATCGCATTGAGGGGAAAACTCTCGGATCAGATCTCATGGAACGTCCTCTTCATGGCTGATAAATCTGAGTTGGAACGTTACTGGCTAACAAATAAGGTTTCCGATAATTTTGATGTCGCGATTGGTCAGCAGAAGATTAAGGTTTACGGCTGGCATCGTCGGCTGTCGAGTAGCGCCGTATCACCTGTTCGAGGCGCTGTGTTAGACTATAATCCCCTCAAAGATAAGATGGCGGTTGACCTCACCTACAAGCTAGCAGGCACCTTCTCTCTGAGCTTTATCAAAGATTACTTTGACACTTCAACGACCTGCCAGGCCGATGGAACCGGTTGTAAGTCTTGGAATGGTAAAGACGTCCAAAAGCAACCTGCAGTCGCCTTTGAATGGATCGGAGCCTTCGGCGAAATCCAACCTCTCGTGCAGTTTGCAAATTATGATCGTGGCAATAGCTCCACAGCTTCGGCAGGTGTACGCTATAAGACAGACACTTTGGACACCTACGTGGACTTTACTCAGGACACGCGCAATGAGAAGGGTGTTGGCGCTAGCGGTAAAGCGGAGGACCTAAAGAATACGATCACAGGTCTCGCGATCTATGGCGAATGGAAGCTTGAGGGGGGGTACACCCCGTTCTGGCATATCTCAACTCTGGGGGTCGACCAGTACACGGCTCCCGGCCAAAAGCAGCGTCAGACCAACGAGAATGGGAAGCTGGATGATAACGAACAGACTGCGGCTCTCGGTCTTTGGTTCGACCTGTGGGGCACCTACTACCGCCCGTATGTTGCAGTGGCCCGATATGCGGGGGATTATGCTGATCCGGAAGATGCAAGCAAAACCGAACAACGGACTAAGCTTGATGTCCTGACGGGTATCACCGGCAAGTTCTAAGTGATCCCAGACGTCCGTGACTGGTTCACGGGCAGCGCAGTCTTGGTTCAAAAATGGGGGAGGGATCTGAGGACATGGATATCGTGCACGCATGGATACTGGGCGTGATACAGGGATTGACGGAGTTTCTTCCAGTCTCGAGCTCTGGCCACCTCATCGTATTTTCTTGGATCATGGACGGTAAGCCCCTTCCGCTCGCGTTCAATGTAGCCCTTCATATTGGGACTCTCTCCGCTATTCTTTTCTACTTTTGGAGGGATTGGCTCGATCTCTTGCAAGGCAATCTTGCTGCGATGCAGCAAGGCAAGGCTAACGCACAATCGCGGCTCTTGGGCAACATCCTTTTGGGCTCGGTTCCTGCCGGGATCATTGGGGGACTGTGGGAGGACGAGATAGAGGCATTTCTGCATCATCCAGGGATTGTCTGCATCACGTTGATCTCGGTTGGTTGGCTCCTCTGGTGGGTCGATAGGCGCTCGCCCGTGACCCAAAAAATGCTCGAGCTTAGCCCCAAGCAGGCTTTCCTTATCGGGGTGGCGCAGGCTGTTGCTCTGATCCCGGGCACAAGCCGGTCGGGAGCTACAATCCTCTGTGGGCGTTGGCTAGGTTTGGATAGGGCGGAGGCGGCACGTTTTTCCTTCATGCTAGGGACTCCAGCCATGGCGGGTGCGGCTCTCCTCAAGGGAAAGTATATACTGGCCAGTATTCATCAACCGGAATTCTGGGTGGGGGTGATCTCCTCGGCCGCGGTTGGTTATGCTGCTATCAGCTTTCTATTGGCCTTCCTTCGTCGGTATGGCTTTGGAGTCTTTGCCGTTTATCGTACGGTGCTTGCAATCTTGACTCTCATTGTCTTATATGGCGCTTGACTTATTCGACCTGCTGTCCCTGATGGAAGATCTTTGTTGCTATCCAGATTGACAGATGGTCCAGAATCACCATAAGGGGTGAGGTATGGCCGCAAATTCTTGGCGCACTTCGATCTGGAGCAAGTTTCTTGCTGGTGGTTTTATCATCCTGATTGGACTTGGAAACATCTGGTTTATTGAGTCCTTCAAAGGTCAGGGAGCTCACGTTTGGCTTCAATGGGCTTTCCTTTTGACGAGTGCTTGGATATTCGTCAATGGATGCGGTCTCACTCTCCATTATATCCTTCATCGCAAGGAGGCCGAGCATGGCGAAAGCGATACTCCGCTATGAGCAGGGAAGCTTGGTGCTTCTGGCAGAGGCCTCTGCAGCGGTCGAAAAGCTTCCTGGCTTCAAATGGGATACCCGCACCCACACCTGGCGGGCGCCTGCCCACGCTTACAGAGACATAGTAATCGAGGCTGTAAAGGAGAAGCTGCCGCTGGCGGACGAGGCCAGACAGTACCAGGCTCTGCCCTTGCAATTGCGCGAGCCTATCGTCCCACGCGAGCATCAGACGGCTGCCCTTCAAGCCTGGCGTCATCAGAATTCTCGCGGTGTCGTCTCTCTGCCCACAGGAGCGGGTAAAACTATACTGGCTGTGTTAGCGATTGCGCTCATACAGCGTCCTACCCTTGTTGTCGTACCGACCATCGACCTCCTGCAACAGTGGCAAGGTATCCTCGAACGTTACTTTGTTGGATCCATCGGGGCCCTAGGGGGAGGGCAAAGACACATCGAACCGATCACTGTCGCCACTTACGACTCGGCTAGTCTTTACATCGAAACACTAGGCCAGAGGTTTGGATTTCTCGTTTTCGACGAATGTCACCATCTGCCCGCACCCCACTATCAAATGATTGCCAAAGCCGCTATAGCCCCCTTCCGCTTGGGACTGTCGGCAACAGTTGAGCGATCGGATGGCGGGGAGGAACTGATTTACCAGCTGGTGGGCGATCTGTGCTACGAAGGGCAGATCAACGAGATGGTGGAGCGAGTGCTCGCCCCTTACGACGTTGTGAGTGTCGAGGTCCCGCTGAAAGAGTCCGAGCAAGAGGCTTATCAGCAGGCTCGACAGATTTATACCCAGTTTATTAGGCGACATCGCATCGACTTTTCGGGGCCTCAGGGCTGGCAAGAATTCATCAAAAAATCTGCGGTCCTGCCTGGCGGTCGCGAGGCGATGGACGCCTATCGCGAGCAAAAACGCTTGGCCCAAGGGGCCCAGGGAAAGATCGACGAACTGTGGCGAATTCTGCAAAAACATCGTGGGGATCGCACGATCGTCTTCACGCAGGACAACGCGATGGCCTACCTGATCGGGCGGATGTTTATCCTGCCGGTGCTGACCCATCAAACGCGGCCGAAAGAACGCAAACGCTTGCTGGAGGCATTTCGGCAAGGTGGAGTGGACGTTCTCGTGACCTCTAAAGTCCTGAACGAAGGTGTGGATGTTCCTGAGGCGAGTATCGGGGTGGTGATCTCTGGCAGCGGTGCGGTGCGGGAACATGTGCAGCGCCTCGGTCGGATCCTTCGCCACCAAGAGGGCAAGCGAGCGGTTCTTTACGAAGTGATTTCAAAAAATACTAGCGAGTATTACGTCAACCAAAGGCGACGCAATCATCATGCTTACCAAAGACCTACTCAAGTACACCACACGCGGGGATAAGGTTCATCCGAAGTACCTCAATCCAACGGATGCAGCGCTTGTCGCTCTCGCTCGTGAGCTGGAAGACATCTTCCAGCTTCAGGTGGGCAGCAAACAAAGGGATCTAGATGATCGCTTGAAGCAGCATCCGAAGGCTGGAGATGCCGTATTCCAGGGTCTGTGCAAACTGCTGGAAGATCGTTGTGAATTTGGTGATCTCGAAGACACGATCGAAGAGCAACGCTGGCAGTGGATGGAGAAAGCTAGGCAGCTGCGCTTGGCAGGATTCGAGCATTTTAGCGCCTTTCAGCAGGTTTTGGCTGCCGAAATTGGCCAGCCGTTTGCCGACATCGAAGCTCGATTGTTTGCGGATCTCCCTGAATTTCGGGAGCTCACGCGATTTCAGGCTTACGGTGCGGAGCGTCTTGTGCATCGCTACAATCTCGCGCAGGTGCAGGGCCTTCTTCTACGAGCAAGCAAGGTGACCATCACAGTTCGTGATGCGGATCTTTTGTCACGACGAAGGTTGCTGCAAAAATTGCGCTTCTGTAGGCTACTTGCTGAGTTTCAGGAGCAGCGAGAGCACGAGCTGCAGATCGAGATCTCCGGCCCGTTGGCCATTTTCGAGCAGTCGCAAAGCTATGGCCTGCGGCTTTGTCAGTTTTTCCCTTATGTCTTACTTTTTCAGGATTGGTCGCTTGAAGCGGAGCTGCGTTTAGGTGAGAAACATCTCCAGCTGCAATTGGATGGTAAGAAGCCGATTCGCAGCCATTATCAGAGCTTTACCGGCTATATTCCGGAAGAATTTCAGGAGTTTATTCGCGTTTTTAATGCCTTGCCGAGCGCAGATCGATCCGATTGGGTGGTGGAAGAGGGGCGGGCCTGTCTCAATTTGGGTCAGGAGAGCTACTGCATGCCCGACCTGACGTTTAAACATCCTTCAGGTGGGGAACGGCATATCGAACTCTTTCACCGTTGGCACGCTCGTGACCTTCGTCGACGCTTGGACAGTTTGCGAGCCAAGGATGCAGAATCTCTAGTTTTTGGTGTAGCTCAAGAGCTGAAGAAGGACACGGAACTGGAATCTTGGCTTGCGGGAAAACAGCAAAAAGGCGTAAGTGTTTTTACCTTCCGTCAGTTCCCAACAGTGAAGGCAATATTGACCTATCTAGGCAAGGTGAAAGTCGTTTCGGGGGTGGTATAATCAGATTAAGGCTTGAAGGAGTCGCGCTCACCCGTCTACGAACTGAAGAAGCGACGGAAAAAAGGAGTAAGGCCTTTGACTAGCATGGATCCCAGGTTCAGAGAAAAAGAAGCCGAACTCATCAGCCTCAAGAAGAAGGTGAAGGCGCAAAAGGAAATGAACGGTGGCGATACCGAGCTTTTGGAAGCTGACAGCGCAGATGAGCCGGCAAAAGTCGAGAAAAAAGGTAAGACCGAGGAGCTCCTTGAGATCCTTGAGAAGGCTCGCGGGAAGCGGCTTTTGGTCTGTATCAAGGGCTATCCTGATCCCGACAATATCGCGACCTCGCTGGCGTTGAGTTTCATGGCCGCTCAGTTTGATATTCAGTCGACTATCCTGCACTTTGAACAGATATCGCACCATGAAAACCGAGCCCTGGTGAAGAAGCTGGATCTGGACATCGAAGAGTTCAGCGAACAGTTCGACTATTCGAGTTATGACTATTACGCTGTCAACGATTCCCAAAACACTGAGCTGCCCATCAAGCTTCCTGAGACCTGTGAACTCCTTGTCTTCGTGGACCACCATCGCAAGCTGGGTACCATCAAAGCTCACTTTCTGGATATCCGCGAGAACGTTGGCTCAACCTCAGCGATCTATGGCGAATATCTCCAGCATAAGCTCTTTAATTTCAACGGCGATACGCTTGAAGAAGCGAAAATCGCCACAGCGCTGATGCACGGGGTGAGGACCGACACTGACAACTTCGTGAATGCGACACCTCTGGACTATAAGGCCAGTGAGTTTCTTTCTCGTTACGTGGACAAAGACCTGCTGGCCCTCATCTCGCGTCAATCGATTCCCGCTAAGACCATGGATCTGACCCAGATCGCTCTGCAGAGAAAGGATATCCGGGGGACTTTCATGTTCTCGGGGGTTGGTTATGTGCGGGAAGAGGATCGGGACGGTATCGGACAGTGTGCTGACTATCTCCTGAATCGCGAGGGGATCGATACGGTCGTTGTCTACGGCGTGGTGGGCGGTGAGTTTGTCGATGGCTCACTACGCACGAAATCCCACACCCTCGATCCTGATAAGTGGATCAAGGATGTGTTCGGTCAGGATCAGCATGGGGTTTACTACGGCGGTGGGCGCAAGGATAAGGGCGGTTTTCAGATTCCTCTTGGCGTCTTCGGTAAGTGCTCGGATAAAGAACTTCTGTGGATCCTGATCAAAAAGACCATCGACGAGCTCTTCTACAACAAGATCGGAGTGGATGACAGCGAGTCGAATAACGACTGATCAAGAACCGACGGCAAACTCCCCTCAATCCCACGGGGGAGGATCGTCGACCGTGGCAGGAGCCGGATGCAGGACATCCTGCATCCATCGTCGGTAGTCATCGTTTACACCCACCGCTGCCAACTCCACGAAACAAGGTACTTTGTAGCTGTGCAGGCGCCGCAGGCGCTCCAGCATGGCCTTCCGTTTATCGTGAAGAGTTTTGAGGATAAGAACGACCTCTTGTGCCTCCTCGATCTGACTATTCCACACATAAAGACTTTGCATGGGCGATAACACATTCGCGCAGGCGATCAAACGCTCTTCAAGCAGCTGACGAGCAATGCGGCGGGCTTCTTCAAGATCGCCGCAGGGTACGTAAGTGATACTGATGTCAGGGCTCATGTTCCCTCACGACTGTTTGCTGGTAAATCGAGAATGATGGTCACGGGACCGTCATTCGCAGACGCGACCTCCATATGGGCCTGGAATTGCCCAGTGGCTGTCGGGATGCCTGTCTTCTGAAGAAGTTCGATCACGTAAGTATAGAGAGCACTGGCCTCAGCCGGCGCTGCTGCTTCCGTAAAATTAGGACGGCGACCTTTGCGGCAGTCACCTAAGAGGGTGAATTGCGAGACGACCAGAATGGAGCCGCCAACATCCTGCACGGAACGATCGAATCGGCCCTCCTCATTGGCGAAGATCCGAAGATGGATCAGTTTTTCGACTAAGGCCTGAGCCGTGCTATGGTCATCACCTTGAGCTACTCCCAACAAAACCAGTAAACCCTTTTCGATTCGACCGATAACGGTCGAGTCAACGGTGACTTGGGCCCAGGACACACGCTGAATCACAGCTCGCATGATAAAATCGGCCTCCCTTTTGGTATTGAGGTGCCAGATGTGGGAGCGGGATGGCAGCAAAAAGCCTTTTTTCCCGTCACGGTCTGGGCTAGTTTCGAGGCGATGCCCAACGATTAGCGCAAGGAGTTGAGCGTGTCAAAAGCAAAGCGGAAAGTTCTCGTGGTGGTCATGGATGGGATCGGCGTACGCGCCAGTCACTACGGTAATGCTGTGAAGCTTGCCTTCACCCCCCAGATGCGCCAGCTTGAGAAGAACGGTCTTTATCGGACCCTCAAGGCGCACGGCACCTATGTCGGACTACCGAGCAATGCCGATATCGGCAACAGCGAAGTCGGTCATAACGCTCTTGGAGCGGGACGCGTCTTCGATCAGGGTGCCAAATTAGTGCAGAATGCGATCGATTCCGGTCGGCTCTTCCGTGGCGAAAGTTGGCAGCATCTTGTGCAGTCGGTGATGCAAAGGAAATCGACCTTGCACCTCCTCGGCCTTTTGTCTGACGGCAATGTCCACTCCCACGAGGGCCACTTGCATGCGCTGCTCCGCGAAGCCAAGCGCACGGGGGTAGGTCGTGTTCGGATTCATGCCCTCATCGATGGTCGCGATGTGGGTGAAAAGTCGGCGGAGATTTATGTCGAACGTTTGATGCAGGTGATGTCCGAACTCCGCTCGTCCACCTTTGACGTCGAAGTCGCGTCAGGGGGTGGACGCATGACGACGACCATGGACCGATACGAAGCCGATTGGGGTATGGTGGAGCGAGGGTGGCGAGCCCACGTGTTAGGGGAAGCTCCACATGTCTTCTCGAGCCTCACGGAGGCTCTATCAGCCTTTCGAGAGGACCCCAAGCTCATCGATCAGTATCTTCCACCCTTCGTCATACAGGAGCATGGGAAACCGCTAGGACCGATTCTTGACGGCGATGCTGTGGTGCTCTTCAATTTTCGCGGTGATCGGGCGATTGAAATCTCGCGGGCCTTTACGGAGAGTGATTTCAAAGTTTTCGATCGGAGACGCTTCCCCAAGGTTGAATATGCAGGAATGATGCAATATGACGGTGACCTGCACATTCCAGCCCGATACCTGGTCGAGCCTCCGGTCATCGATGATACATTATCCGAATACCTTCTTAAGCATGGATTAAGACAGTTTGCTTGCTCCGAAACGCAGAAGTTCGGGCACGTGACCTACTTCTGGAATGGCAATCGCTCGGGATATCTCGATGCCAAGTATGAAGAGTACGTTGAGATTCCTTCCGATACCATTCACTTTGATCTGAAGCCCTGGATGAAGGCCTATGAAATCACCGAGGCGACGATAGAAAGGATGCGAGCGGGCTCCTTCGATTTTGGACGCATGAATTATGCAAACGGTGATATGGTCGGCCATACAGGGAATTTAGCGGCAAGTGTTGTCGCAGTGTCCACAGTGGATGTTTGTCTCGGGCGCTTGATTCAGGTCGCCAAGGAAACCGACACGGTCCTCCTGATTACAGCTGACCACGGTAATGCAGACGAGATGTTCGATACCAACAAAGAAGGTCCCGAACATTGGTTGGATTTGCCTCAGGAGCAGTGGCCCAAACCGAAGACGGCCCATACGCTCAATGAGGTACCGTTCTACGTGTTTGATCCCCGCGGACCCGGTGGTTATAGCCCGCGGTCTGTCACGGATGGCAGTATTGCAAATTTAGCATCGACCGTGATCGCCCTCTTGGGTCTTCCAGCTAAGGACAGTTATCTACCGAGTTTACTGGAGCTGCGATGAGTCATGAGCACGAGGTGAAGGAGCGGCAAGAGCTCGAACATCGGGCCACGGAGGCTGGAGCTGCATTTGCTGCATTTGTGCGGACTGTTGCAGCCCTCCGGCATCCTAAAACAGGGTGTCCCTGGGATCTTGAGCAGGATCACAAGAGCCTACGACGATTTATGCTCGAGGAGGCTTACGAGGCCGCCGAAGCCATGCTTGGCAGTGATCCAGCGCATATGCTCGAAGAACTCGGCGATGTGTTGCTGCAGGTTGTGCTCAACGCGCAGCTGGCCCACGACTCTGGATCTGGAGATATTCGCGAGGTCGTCGAAGGTATCAATGCAAAGATGATCCGGCGACATCCGCACGTGTTTGCGCCAAATGGCAATTCGGTCGGGAGTGCCGAAGTCAAGCAGAATTGGGAACTCATGAAAGCTCTGGAAAAGGCCGGTCAAGCGGCGGATGAATCGTATTTCCATGAGCTTAAAAAAGTTCTACCAGCTCTGACCCAGGCCTTTAAGATTGGTAAGAAAGCCAAATCCATTCAATTCGACTGGTCGACGGCTGCTGAGGTGATGGCCCAGCTCCGCTCGGAATTGGACGAATTGGACGAGGAAATGAGGCGTCCCGAGCAAAATCCGGAGCGCATACGCTCGGAACTGGGCGATGTCTTTTTCTCACTTGCCCAGCTCAGTCGACATCTCGGCTACGAGCCTGAGGCGCTGGCTCAAGAAGGCAATCACAAATTCCTGCGACGCTTTGCCCAACTCGAGGCCTTGGCTAAGGCCCAAGGGCGACAGGTGAACGACCTCGACCGAGGTGAACTGGAAGCTCTCTGGATAGCTGCAAAGAAGACCGAGAACAAATGAAAAAAAGCTCTGCTTTCGCAAGCAGAGCTGATTCTGTGTCGCAATACAATCATCGACCCTGATCCTGACGATCAGGGGCATCGGTCCCTGCTGGAGCCTTACTTGGCAGCTAGCTTGCTTTTTACCAGAGCCGACAGGCGGGCGACGCGGCGCGAAGCGTTATTTTTATGAATAAGACCGCGCGACGCAGCCTTGTGCAACTGAGACTGAGCTTCCGTCAGAAGCTGGCTGAAGTCAGCGGTCTGGCCTTTTTCCACGGCCGTCTTGAGCTTCTTCACAGCCGAACGGACAGTCGACATATAGGATTGGTTGCGCGCACGCTTCTTGGAGTTAGTCAGAATGCGTTTTTTAGCAGATTTATGCTGAGCCACGATGCTTCCTCTATCTTTCTCTACAGTTTTAGAGAGCCTCAGTCAGATAACAAGCTGAGTCTCCCGCGTCAAGTCTATTTCCTGTTACGAGGCCTCAGCCTTGCTGCAGGCGGATCGCCTCGGCAGCCGCACGAGCCGCCTTATCGACGCGCTCGTTGTCCTCATGGCCGTTATGTCCTCGGACCCATTTCCAGCTGACTCGGTGACGCCTCACCTGTTGGTCGAGTTCCTGCCAAAGATCCTGATTTTTGACCTCTTTTTTGGCAGCAGTCAGCCAGCCATTCGCCTTCCAGTTCCGAAGCCAATCTTTATCGAAGGCGTCCATCACGTAGCGACTATCGACGATCAGCTCGACGATGCAAGACTCTTTGAGAACCCTGAGGCCTTCAATCGCAGCCATGAGTTCCATGCGATTGTTAGTCGTCTCTCCGTCTCCGCCGCTCAGCAGTTTCTCGTGCTGTCCGTAACGAAGAAGAGCGGCCCATCCACCGGGCCCAGGATTGCCAAGGCAGGCGCCATCTGTGATCAGCGTAACCTTCTTCATGCCTTGCCTATGCCGAAGCCTGAAAAACAAAAGCGCTCGCCACTGGGAGCGCTTTTCGCGTCAAGACCTTGTTACTTTGCAGCCTTGCCAGCTTCAATCCGCTTCTTACGACGGGCTTTGAGCTTGCGACGGGCTTTAGCACGCTTGACTTTGAGTGTTCTACGGTTATCTCCGCGTCCCATGATCGACTCCCTTACTTCAGCTTAATGCCGTTTTTGCGTGCAAAATGATCCAAACCCAGTTTGTCGATCGTTCGGATCGTCGAGGTCGTGACACGCAGGGTGACGAACTTGTTGAGCTCGGTCGACCAAAAGCGCTTCTTCTGCAGGTTGGGCAGGAAGCGGTGCTTCGACTTAATGTTAGAGTGCGATACTCGGTGGCCGACCTGAACGCCTTTTCCAGTCAGTTCACAACGACGAGACATGCTTATTCCTCTCCATCACGATTCGGCTTGTCTTCCGAGCGTGGGCCTCTTGGTCCGCCAGAGCGGCTAGAAGTACCCATGGCTGAGGTGGCGATAGCCGACATTTCAGTTGCGAAATTGCGCTCTTGGCGGTGACCTAAGCTGTAGGGGAGCAACGAAAGGTAGCGAGCTCTCTTAACAGCATTGCAGATCGCGCGCTGTTGTTTAGCCGTTGCACCCGAGATCCGACGAGGTATGATCTTGCCGCGATCGGTCACGAAGCGACGGAGCACTTCAGGGTTTTTGTAATCGATGATGATGCTGGGGTCCAAGGTCCGCTTGCGGCGGAACATCAGACGTCTTTTTTTTCGCGCGTTAGCCATGCAGCCTCCGGTGTTGCTAAATCCGATACCCTAGGTTTAAGGCAGATTGCTCTTATAATTGCGACAACACAGATTTGGCCAGGATGATCCCTCCCGGCTCTGTTGGGTATCCCTTAAAGGGTGTTGAAACTTAACCTAAACGCGCGCTATAGGCAAGTATAAAGACATGGGAGAGAGGGTTTGGCCAAATCGACTCTCCCGCGTGTAGAAAGAGAGCTGCCGTGCATACGATCGAAGTTTCTCTCCCCGTGGCTCTTGACCAGCATTTCACCTACCGTGTCGATAGTATGATACCCCCAGGGTGTCGGGTGCTTGTGCCCTTTGGAGAGCGCAACCGAAAGACGGTCGGCGTTGTCTTGGGGGAAGCAGTGACGACCCTCGACCCGAACCTCAAGCTGAAGGACGTGCTCGAGCGCTTGGACGAGGTACCCGCTTACAGTCCGACCATGTTGAAGCTAGCCCGCTGGATGAGCGACTATTATCTCTATCCTCTTGGAGAGGTCCTGAAGAGTATGCTTCCCGCCTCTCAGACCAAGACCAAGGCCACGCGGCTGAAGCTGAGCGACCTGGGAATGGCGATATGGCTTGATGAGGGGCATGCTTACCACAGTCTATTTCGGGCTCTCTGGAAGCGTAAGCAGGTGGTCGATAGCAAGGTCTGGAAGAAGAGGCTTTCGCTCTTTCTTGAGACGAGTCCCCTCAAGGTCAGTTTGAACAAGCTAGAAAAGGAAGGCTATGTCCTTCGAGTGGCGGAGGCCGCCACCAAGGTGCGCCGTTGGAAGGAATTCGAGTCAGCGCTTGAGGACAGACAGGTACCTGAGTCGGCCAAAAACCTTACACCCGCTCAAGAGACTGTATTGAGAGCACTTCAAGCCGCGATCGAGCTAGGACCTGGCAGACCCTATCTTCTGCACGGGGTAACGGGAGCAGGCAAGACCGAGATCTACCTGCAGCTGATCGAAGAGGTCCTCACTCGGGATCCCAACGCTCAGGCTTTAGTTTTGGTTCCTGAAATCGCTTTGACTCCGCAGATGACGCGAGTGTTTACGGCCCGTTTTCCGCAGGAGGTAGCAGTCGTTCACTCCGCTATGAGCCCGGCGGATCGTTGGGATCAGATCACTCTGATTCGACAGGGGCGGCGGCGCATTCTGATTGGCCCACGATCGGCCGTCTTTGCGCCCTTCGCCCGCTTGAGCCTCCTCATTGTCGACGAGGAGCATGACGCTAGTTACAAGCAAGGAGCAGGGCTTAGCTACAACGGGCGGGATGTTGCTGTGATGCGAGGGGCTCTTGAGCAAGCTTTGGTGGTGCTAGGAAGCGCGACACCTGCTATGGAGTCCTATGCCAACGCCCTTTCAGGTAAGTATCAACTTCTGACTCTCGCTGAAAGGGTCATGGGACGTGCGATGCCTGATATTCGGTTGATCGAGCCCGAGATTCCACAGAATTATGCCAAGCGACTGCAAAGGCGAGGCTTGCAGCCGGCACTTCTTGATTTACCGGTGGATCCGCGCATACTCGAAGCTTTGCGGGAGAATCATGCGAAGGGCATGCAGTCCATGGTGCTGGTGAACCGCCGGGGCTTCGCGTACTACCTCTTTTCATTGCGGCAACGAAAATCGGTCTCCTGCCCCAATTGCAGTATTTCACTCACGGTTCACAAGCATTCCAGTCTCCTTCGTTGCCACTACTGCGATTATCAACAAAAGCTTGAGGCGGTCTTGCGAGAGGACGATCACGAGTCTTATGTGTTGGTCGGGTATGGCAGTGAGCAAATGGAGCTCTTCTTAGGGGAAGCTTTGCCGGGTGCTCGAATTCAGCGCGTCGACTCCGATACGGTCACACAGCGGGAAACCCTGCCTCGCATCCTGGAGGATTTCCGCTCCGGACGGATTGATGTACTGGTCGGAACCCAGATGCTGGCGAAGGGGCATGACTTCGCTAAGGTCACGCTCATTTGTATCCTGGAAATCGATCAGACGCTAAATCTTCCCGATTTTCGAGCCGGGGAGCGAACCTTTCAACTCATGGTGCAAGCAGCCGGGCGGGCAGGTCGTGGTGAATGGCCGGGTCAGGTCCTCATCCAAACACAGAAAACCGACCATGCCATACTCCGAGCAGGACTGGCTCAGGACTATCACGCATTTTGGCGAGATCAGGAACAATTTCGTCGCTTGCATGCCTATCCACCGTTTGCGCGCATGATCCTCTTCGAGTTTGCCAGCGCACGCCGTGACCTACTGGATCGGGCTATGAGGAATCTACAAGAGTGGCTGCAGGTCATGCTGGAGCGATATCGTCAGGACTTAAGCCGAGTGCAGATTCTTGGGCCAGCCGTACCCCCGATCGAGATGATACGCAGGCGGTTAAGACGTACGGTTCTGCTCATGAGCGACGATCGTAAAGCACTCTGGGAGCTAGCAAGGCAACTTAAAGCCAATTTTAGCTCCCTCCCCGGAGATCTCACGGTGCGTGTCGATGTCGATCCCCAGAGCCTGATGTAAAGCTGGGTGGCAGGGTCCCTGGACAAAAGCGATTTGCTTTTGCTACTCACCCGACTATAAAATAAAGCAGTTGAGTCGTAGTATTGGCAGAGAGAGGAGCCAGCATGGTCATCAGCAGTAACGAACTCGAGCAATTGACAGGCCAGCAGAGTGAAAACAAGCTTCTCGAAAAGCGAGTCCTGTTTGTTTCCGAAGCAATCAACTCCCAGGTTGCCAAGCGTGTCGTCAGCCACCTGTTGGCTCTCGACGCACAGGAGACTGGCAAGCCCATTTATATGTATCTGAACAGCCCCGGTGGTGAGGTCAACAGCGGTTTTGCCATCTATGACACCATGCGGTACATCGGTTCCGAGGTGAGGGTGGTTTGCACCGGTCTGACCGCTAGCATTGCGACGGTGATGCTTTTGGGCGCTCCTCGGCAGCATCGCTACACCATGCCAAATACCCGCTTTTTAATTCACCAACCTCTCATTGGCGGGCACGTCCAAGGACAGGCTTCGGACCTTGAAATTACGGCTCGCGAGATCATCAAAACGCGTTCAAAAATCAACCACTTACTGGCAGAAGAGTGCAAGCAACCACTTGAAAAGGTTGAAGAAGATACGACCCGCGACTATTGGATGACGGCTGAGGAGGCACTGAAGTACGGCCTCATCACAAAAATAGTAGCCAACCTCAGAGAGATCCTGTAAAAGCTAGGTTTCATCTCTCAGGAGATGCACTGCGAAGGTGGTGGAATTGGTAGACACGCTAGTCTCAGAAGCTAGTGGGCGTAGCCCTTGGGGGTTCAAGTCCCCCCCTTCGCACCAAGCACTCTCTCAAGAATCTCCGATCCGATTCGAGTAAACCTTGATCAAATCATATCTGAAGCGGCGGCTGCCTTCACTTACAGCAGCCACCCTCTGTACGCTGCTGCTTGGCCTGGTTTCGGCTTTGACGTTTGCCATGGTCGGCCCCGCGGTCCAGATCCTGAGTGATCCGCAGCGAACGGCCCCTGTCTCGCTTGTCGAACTGTTTGGTCAGCGCCTCGGCGAAGTCTTTTCGCAGCTCCTGGGCCGCTCGTCTTTTTCGATGTCAGAACTTTGGCAAGAATTGCCCCAGTGGGTCCTGGGCGCAGCTGCGTTGCGTGCTGCTTTGGCTATGTCCCAATGGTTTTTGTGGGAACGCAGCAGTGAGCTCATCGCTCGTGAGATGCGTCAGAATCTGGTCGACTCCTATCTGGGGCTAGAGCCCGAGGCTCGTCGGGATCGAGCGGGTCTGATCGATCGAGAGATCGCTGCGGGGGTCTCCAATGACATTCGGATGGTGCGCGAGTATCTTGTACATTTTCTCGGTGGCTTTCCCCGGGAGCTCGTTCAAGTTTTGTTCTATCTTGTCACACTCTTCATGCTCGAGCCTATGCTTGCGAGTCTCTTTCTTGTGGGGCTTGGTCCCGCAGCCGCCCTACTCTCTCGTCTCAGTAAAAAGCTGAGGAAGCGCTCCCAAGCTGTACTCGACAATAGTAGTGATCTTGTCGAGTGGCTGCAGCAGCGCTTGTCAGGAGCTGAGACCATCAAGCAATATCGTACGGAACAGCTCGAAATCGAGCGATTGAATCGCTCCTCGGAGCGGCTGTTTCAGCTCTTTGTGCGTGCCGCCCGGGCTAAGGCCCGAACGTCCCCCCTCATGGAGATTGTCGCTGTGGCTGCGATGATGGGGGTCTTGGCCTATGCCCTTCGGGAGATCGCCTCAGGTTCGCTCAACAGCAGTATCCTACTATCATTCTTTGCAGTCTTGGGTGTGCTGTCGCAGTCGGCAGCCAAGCTTGGTCGATACTTTAACAGCAATAAAGAGGGCGAAGCCGCCTTGTCGCGGCTCGGTCAACTGTTTGCTTCCATGCGCGAGCATGAAAAGCTTATCCTCCCCCGCGAAGAAGGGTCTGCGATCCTGGAACTAGAGGAGCTGAGTTATCGTTATGCAGGTTCCGACCAGCTGGCGTTAGGCCCCCTCAGTCAGGTGTTTGAAGCTGGGCGAATCTATGCAATCGCGGGGCCTTCAGGTTCCGGTAAGAGCACCCTTTTGAAGCTGATTCTTGGTCTTTGGCGTGCCCAGTCGGGCCATATTCGCTATGGCTTTGGCGCCGATCAAAAACTGGGATACATGCCCCAATCCGTTGTGCTAGCCCCCGGCACCCTCATCAGCAATATCGTCTATCCCCATCAGGAGTTCGATGCAGACCGTGCCCGGGAAGCATTGCAACGTGTGGCCCTCGATGTCTTTGTAGCAGGGCTGTCACGCGGCTGGGACAGTTCGGTGGGTGAAGGGGGAGAGGTGACTCTGTCCGGAGGTCAGGCACAAAGAATCATGCTAGCCCGCCTGATCTATCACCGCTATCCTCTCGTCATTATCGATGAGGGTACCTCAGCTCTCGATCCTGAAACGGAGGCTCTGGTGCTGCGCACATTCCGGGATATGGCTCGGGATGGTGCCACCTTGGTGATGGTAGCCCACCGACTGGCAGTCCTGAAGATTGCAGATGAGTTGATCGTGTTAAAACGTGGAGAGGTCTTTTTTCGAGGTTCGCCGCGCAGGGGTTTGGAGGAAAGTGACTGGCGTGAATTCTTTGACGTGCGCGACGAGCTAGTAGGGCAGCAGAGCGAGCCCCTGCCGCCATGAGGCAGGGGCGACACGCAGCCAGCTTAACCCTTCAACTCTTTCAAGGCTTTAGTCAGAGCAGGAACGACTTGAAACAGGTCACCGACGATACCATAGTTGGCGATTTTATAGATGGGTGCCTCTGGATCTGTATTGATGGCGACGATGACCTTCGAGGTCCTCATCCCTGCCATGTGCTGGATGGAACCGCTGATACCAGCCGCGATGTAGAGATTCGGGTTGACCGTTTTACCAGTCTGCCCAACTTGCATGTCGTGAGGGGCGAAGCCAGCATCAACGGCTGCGCGCGAGGCACCGACTGTCGCGCCGATGATATCCGCACACTCATGCAGAATGGAGAAGGCATCAGCAGAGCCCAGAGCACGACCACCCGAGACGATGACGCTTGCTTCGGTGAGATCGGCTTTGCCGCTCTTGCCTTTGCGAATTTCGACAGTTTCGAGTTTGCCAGCCACAGGAGTGACGCTCAGCTTGCTGGCTTGAGCGGCGCCATCACCCGTGCTCTCGCCCTTAAAGACGTTCGGACGCAAGCTAGCAAATTGCAGCTCACTATTTTGCAGTGCGAGCTGAGCGAAACACTTGCCTGCATACATAGGCTTCAGTCCGCTCACCTGATTGCCGTTCGCCTGAATCTCGACGAGGTCGGTGATGATCCCGGCATCAAAACGAGCCGCTAGGCGTGGGAAGAGATCGCGACCTATGGGAGTCGCCATGCCAAGAACCAGCTGGGGAGTAAAGGTTTTGACGGCTTGCTCCAAAGCCGCGCCATAATTCAGAACATTATAATGGTGAAAGGCATCTCCACTCACCGTGTAGACAGTGTCTGCACCAAAGCCTTTAAGTTCGCTGGCAAGAGCATCCACGCTGCCACCGACGATGAGAGCTGCAACATTGCTCGCCGAGCCTGCCAGTTTGCGAGCGGTTGCGAGAGCTTCAAAAGCACTTTTTTTCAGCTTGTTTTCGCGCTGTTCGATGAAAACTAGAACTTTCATGATACCGACTCCCTGTTCCTTAAATCACTTTGGCTTCTTCACGCAAGAGCTTCACAACCTTGGCGACCATGGCTTCCACAGGTTCACCCTGGAACACTTGGCCAGATTTTTTCTCAGGTGGATACTGATAGCTCTTGACGGCAACCTTGACCTTGGCCTGCAGTTGGCCAGCGTCGAGGCCAAAATCACCTGGATTTTTAACGTCGAAGGGCTTCTTCTTCGCCTTCATAATGCCGGGGAGTGCCGCGTAACGGGGGCTGTTAAGAGACTTGTTTGCGCCAATGACGGCTGGTAAAGGGAACTTGTAAACTTCGATATACCCACCCTCGGCTTCACGTTCCGCAGTTGCCGTCCCGTTGTCGAGAGTCAGCTTGTTCACAACGTTAACGTGCGCCCAGCCCAGCAATTCTGCTAGCATGGGACCGACGTGCATGTTATCGTCGTCAATCGCCTGCTTGCCGACGAGGACGAGGTCAGGTTTCTCGGCCTTGACAGCTGCTGCCAGGACTTTGGCAATGGTCAGCGAGTCGGCATCAGCCAATCCTTGGTTTGAGATCAAAAGTCCACGGTCGCCACCCATAGCGAGACCTTTGACGATCAATTCACGCATACTTTCGTCACCGAAGCTGGCGATCACGACTTCGGCGCCGCCACTGCGCTCTTTGATCTGAATGGCTTCTTCGATAGCGTATTCGTCATAAGGATTAATGATGAACTTCACGTCGCTATGATCGATGGCCGTATTGTTGCTCGTCAGTTGGATCTTGGTTTCTGTGTCGGGAGTCTTCTTGAGAAAAACCAAAATTTTCATACTAAACCTCGGTCCGCCTAGTGATCGGTGGTTGTCTATCTGCACTGTCAGGAGGGAGAGAGTAGCAGCTGGTCCCTAGCTTGGCAACTCCTTCCCCGTCCCCGCGCAGCTTCAAGCTTGCAAGAGCGATTGCATCGCTGCGCCTACACCTGCACCCAGCGAATGTCTGTATCCCAAGCGGGTGAGGCCCATCTCGAAGGCTGCAAGACCTGCGAGGAAGTCGAGTTGGTCGACCATACCCAGGTGCGAGATGCGAATGATTTTGCCTTTGAGGTGATCCTGTCCTCCGGCGAATATGGCACCATATTGTTCCCGGCAATACTTGATGAGCTTAGAGCCGTCGAGCTGCTCAGGTAGGTTTACCGCGGTGAGCGCTTGGGATGGATGACTCTGGGCAAAGAGTCCAAGCCCAATCGCCTGCACGGCTGCGTGACAAGCCTGAGCCAATCTCTTGTGATGCGCGTCACAACCCTCTGGCGTAAGTTCCGCTAGTTGGTGAAGGGCTGGTAAGAGCGAGAGAATCAAGGTGGTTGCAGGAGTCCAGCTGGTTTCGCCTTTGGCCTGCCCCTCTCTTTCCTTGCGTAGATCGAAGTAAAAGCGTGGCCGCTCACTCAGTTCGTTCCATGCCCGCTGCGAGAGGGCGATAAAGGCAAGGCCAGGCGGGATACCAAAGCCTTTTTGACTTCCAGAAACGACGCAGTCAATCGACCACGCAGCCATATTCATGGAGTGAGCCACCAAGCCAGAAACTGCGTCGACTACGATCAAAGCTTGCGAAACGGAACGGATGGCTGCAGCCAATTCTTGAATGGGATAGGCGACCCCAGTCGAGGTTTCGTTGGATTGGAGAAAGACGGCCTTGACGCTCGGGTTCTGTTTCAGCAGCGATGTGAGGTGGGATGGATCAGGGCTTTGACCCCATTCGATCTTGTAGGTCGTCACCTCGCACTGATAGGCCTTTCCGAGCTTTTCCCAGCGCTCGCCAAATTTGCCTCCATTGATGACAAGGATGGCATCACCCGGGCGCGTGAGGTTGACCAGAGCCGCCTCCAAAGCACCGGTGCCGGAACTTGTGAGGATCAATGGCGCTTCCTCGCTTCCAAAGAAGGGTGTGAGGAGTTGCCTGCACTCGAGAATGGTCTTACGGAAAGAATCCGTGCGGTGATAGACATTGGTTTGGAGCGACGCCAGGCCAACTTCAGGCGGCACCGGGGTTGGACCTGGACAGTAGAGTCTTTCCCGTACGAATGGATTCTCGCGCATAAGAGGCTACCTCATTGAAAAAACAGTGCTGTCCTGTTATACGCACTCAGGTCGAAAAGTGCTTGGATTTTTCGCATGTGCTCGACGATCTGAGATCGGCCATGAACCGTGCGGTAGGCTTCGCTCGGGGCTTTTACACGGCTTGGCGGTCAGTCGGAGCCTCCACGACGGCTGGTACTGGGACCGCAACGTTTTGTCCGGGGCGCAGGTGTTGAGGACGAAGGTCAGGATTATACTGCAGGAGTTGCTGAACGCTGATCTTGTAGCGGCGGGCGATGTCGATCAGGGTTTCACCCTTTTGGATACGATGGATCTGCACATCCTGGACAATCAGTTGGGACAGTTGCCCTTCGATGCTGGCGAAGCGCTCCGCGAAAGGTTTGGGCAGGCGCAAGGTGTACTGCTGGCCCGGCAGCCGCTGCGGCGATGGCGTGATACCCCGCATCAACTCTGGGTTCCATCTCTGGAGTTCGCGGACCGGTATTCCTAATCTCTCAGCGATCTCGCTCAGTCGATAGGTTGATCGAAGAGCTACAGTCGACATGGGTGTGGTGTTACGAATATCGGCGGCAACCGCAAATCCATAGTGATCTGGATGGCTCGCGATAATCAAGGCAGCCAGCAACTTTGGGACGTAATTCTTAGTCTCAGGGAGCAGGTGTGGGGTGCGGCTGAGGACCCAGTAGTCGCGACTTTGAGAGGCTCGCATGGCCCTGATCACCCTGTTGGGTCCCGTATTGTATGCAGCCATGGCCAAATACCAGTCTCGAAACTGACGATTAAGATCTTTGAGATAGCGTGCAGCGGCAAGCGTCGACTTGATCGGATCGCGACGTTCGTCCACCCAGTAGTTGATCGTCAGTCCGTAGTGCTTCGCCGTGGGCTTCATGAACTGCCATGTGCCCGAAGCGCTTGAGCGCGAATAGGCGAGGTTACTAAAGCCAGATTCGATCATTGCCAGAAAGAAGAATTCAGCCGGAAGCCCCTCGCTTTCGAGCAGGGGGATAACGACCTGACGGAATGATTCGCTCCGAACCAACCAGAGCAGAAATTCCTGGCGACCGTTTCCCGTGAAATATTCGATCCATGAGTAGACGCGCTGGGTCGCCTGGACCGGAAGGCCGCCGAATGCCACCGGAAGATGCATGTTCAACTTGCGGTAAGCTTCATGCTGCGCCTCTTTTCGCAAGCGCCGGAACTGTTGTTTGTCGCCCATGGGGATGGAGTCGTCGTTGCGGTCAAGGTAGGAGGCCTGCAGGTAGAGGCTGAAAATGTCGTCGCGGCAATAGCGCCGCGCTTGAGGCAGGTTTTCTCCCTCAGCGCTTGTATCCTTGGTCGCGTTAGCGCGTTCCTCTTTGGGGAGAGAGGGCGCGGTCTGGTCCCCGCTTGGATCGATGGTCGTCCGACACGCTCCGGTCAGGATAAGCATGACGGGAAAGATCATTCTATGGCCCTTAAACTCCATCTCACCCCATCCTTCGACGTACCCGAGCTGGTTACCAGAAGGATTCGGCGGATCGATCGGGAGCTTTAGAGCTGAATGGCTGCAGCTTTTCCCCGGAACTCTTCTGCCTTGTCTCGGAGCTGCTGCGAGCTCAGTGATTTGTAATAGATATTGCTTTCGCTTTGTTCATCTTTTGACTTGCCATCGGCGAGCTGAGCGAAGGCCTTGGCTGCTTGTGTGTAGGCCTTCTTCACTAGATCGGAGAATTGGGGATACTGCTCGGTCAGCTGGAGGTAGCGATAGGCACAAGCATGGTAGATCTCCTGTTTACAGTAAAACTTTGCTATGAATTCAGAATGTTCGGCAACTCTGCGGCGACCTTTGTCGAGCAGGTTCTTGGCCTTCTTGCTCTCTTCGCTTTGGGGGTAGGAGGTCACGAGCTTTTCCCATTCGGCGATCGCCTTCAGCGTGTAGTCCTGTTCCCGATCGATATCGTCGGGGGCTTCCGCCCAGTAGGATTCGCCGACCCGGAACTGGGCGAAAGCGGCTTGTTCATGTCGCGGATGCAGCTTGACAAACTGTTCGTAGCTACTGGCTGCTTCTGCGTATCGACTCATTGCGTACTGGCTGTTGGCAATGAGGATCTCAGCCTCGGGAGCGTGTTTGCTATAGGGATAGCGAGATTTAAACTCACCGAGACGCTGAATCGCGATTTCGTACATTTCATCGTCGTAAGGTTCACGGGCACGGGCAAACGCCGCAGCTGGATCGGTGGGGTCGACGGATTTTTCAACGCATGCGCTTGTCAAGCTCATGAAAACATAAAGAAGCACATAGACTGAGAAGATTTTTTTACGAAAGAGCATGCTTGACCCTTCAAGTGCTTGAACTTTTACCGATAAACTAACATAAGGTCAGGGAGCCTGAAATTGACCTTGCCCAACTGTCTGACAGTTTTAGGAGGAGGGTCGATGTTTTTACAAGTGTTTTGCTTGGAACAGCGACTTCGTAGGGTCGATAAGGTTCAGACATGAAACAGGAATCGCACAAAATCACGCTCTTTAGGGGGTTACCCCGTCAAAGTTGGTCTTGGCTGCTCCTGGCCTTGCTGGCTTCGGCCCTTATTCACCTCCTGTCCATCGTCAAGTTACCAGAATGGGCGCCACAGGATAGTGCTTTACCGCGTCCGAAGTTCGATTCCTCCAAAGTTACCGTAAACGTAAGAGAAAAGCCGAAGGCTAGGCAAAAAGAACAAGAGAAACCGACGGATGATAGCCAAAAGCGCATTTTGGAGACCCCCTTGGCTCCGACCGAAGCGCCGAAGGTGGCCTCCCGCTTGGGAGCTCAGGATCATGCCACCGAGAAAGAAACTAAGATCTCCGACCGTATTCCACGTCCTAAAGCAGCTGACCCAGGACTAGCCGGAAGTGATGCCCAATCGCAGCAGGCCAATCAAGCTCAGCCGCTTCCAAAAACCGACACGGTAACCCAGAACGATGTCTCCAAGCCGGTACAACGGGCTGAGACCGAGAGCAAGACCATGTTGCTCTCGCCCCAAGGCTCGGTTGCCGCCCCAAGGCCGCGAGAAAGTCAGCCCCGCAATGTTTACGAGTCGCTCATGCCACGCTCTGAAGAAATGACTCGACAGGTTGCGACGGGTTACCAGGATTACGTCGACGATGAGGTCGAAGTCGGCGAACGAGTCGATCTCAACACCACCAATTTTCGTTATCTCGGCTACTTTACAACCATCCGAAAAGCCTTCGAGCTGGTTTGGTCTTACCCCTCCGAGGCGGTTCAGAGGGGGCTCCAGGGTGAGGTCAAAGTTGAATTTACCATCCTGAAGGATGGAACTGTCAGTCGGATTAAGGTGCTCGGTACCTCGGGCCATAAGATACTCGACGATGCTGTGATCGAAGCCATTAAACTAGCTTCACCCTACTCGCCTCTGCCCGACGGTATGAAGAAAGATAAGCTTACGATCGTAGGCTCGTTCCGCTACGTGCTCACCAACTACGCTGGCGCTTTGTGAGGATCCACGCCCTCTACACGCAGCGAACAGTCGTGGGAGTGTCTGTCAAAGATTTGACAGTTGACTGCAACCCGGTCTTACCTTGTTCCAAGCCTGCAACCATTATCAGGGGTTTAAGGCCTAAGTCTGTTTGGAACAGACCTTGCTTCTCTAAGGACAGTGAGGTGGGGAATCTCCAAAAAAATGCTGTTACCCGTACCTGTTGCCCCTAGATGTGTTGTTCCTGATGCCATGAGAAAAATCCCCTGGAGAAACCATTCCCCATCTTTTTTCCCTTTTCCTTTCCCTCTTGAATCCTGATCAATTGTCAAGATTTTTTGAAACTCTTGGGTTGTCTTCGCGGCATGTGATAGACATTTAGGAAGGTCATCGTGCAAATGGGTAGACAGAGAGTCAGGGGGAAGTATGAATTTGGAAAAAAAGAAAGGTCGCGTCCAAAAAAAACAACTTAGCAGTCGTCTCGAGGACGCCGAGAGTCTACTCTTACAAACTAAAGATCAAGAATCAGAACAGGGGTCCGTCGACACCCAATTGCTAGCTCTACTGAAGAGCATGAATGCGAAGGACTCAGGCTTTGACTTCGTCGAAGCAGTGGCAAGTCATCTCGATAAAATTGCGTACGATCTCCGTCTGGCTCATCATCTCCTGACCCAAGGGGATCGCAAAGGACTCGACACCCTGGCCCAACAGCTGACTCAAAATGCCCTTAAAGTTGGGGCCGTTCATATCCTCAGTGGAGCCATTGAGATGCAGGGTCTGGCCCGCATGGGCGATTTCTCAGCGCTCTCAGAAGCTTTAGGTCATATGGAGGTCGAGTATCGGCGAGTGCGGAGCCAATTGACCTGAGTCGGCTACGGTCGACGATGCTGCCTTCGGGCAGCGTGCACTGGTGGTTTTTTATCACTTATGCTAGCCTCGGGTCCTCACTTTGAGGAAAGAAGGCCACGTGTCGCTTGCACGCTCCAGTCTGCTGTTTGCTTTAGGTACACTCATCAGTCGTTTCTCGGGTCTTGCCCGTGATATGGTGACAACTCACCTTCTGGGAGCTGGTCCCTTACATGACGCCTTTGTCGTGGCTCAGCGTATTCCCAATCTTCTACGAGACATGCTCGCGGAGGGGGCGCTCGGCAGTTCGTTCACAAAGGTGTATACGGCCCTGAAGGAGCAAGATGGCGAAGCAGCCGATCGTTTGCTTTTTCATATGCTCTATCTTTGCCTCCTCGTCATGAGTCTTCTGACACTGATCGGTCTTTGGTTAGCACCATCGCTGGTTACGATGATGAGTCTCGGCGCTGCGACTGATGCAGTCTATGCACGTCACGCCGTTAGCCTGACCCGCATCCTCATGCCGACGTTGGCCATGGCTGTCATCGGTGCGGTTGCGATGGGGGCGCTCTATCAAAGAGGCAAGTTTTTTCTCAACGCCGTGATTCCGGTGCTGGCGAATCTTGGAGTCATCGCTGGTGGCCTGCTGGGAGGCAGCCTGGTCACACGCTATTGGCCGGAGCTACTGACTGAGGGCAAGGATGCGCGGGTCATCGGTCTAGCCTGGGGAACGGTTGTGGGCTTTGTGGTTCAGATGGTAGCGGCACTGTGGAACGTTCGTGGTCCCCTGCAGGCTATGCCGCGGGGCTGCTTGAGAGAATGGCCATGGAGTCCGCATCTCAAGCAGGTCCTTATGTTAATGGGGCCGGCGGTCATTGCCGGCAGTGCGGGACCCATCAATTCCATCGTCAACACCAATTTTGCGACTTCGGTCGGGAGCGGGGCTGTCACCTGGTTGAATTATGCTTTCCGCATTTTGCAGCTGCCTATCGGTGTCTTTGGAGTCGCTGTCGGTGTCTATGCCCTGCCTGCGCTGACTCGAGCGGTGACGCAGGCGGGTCGCAAGGTGGACTCGAAGGTCTCTGCCCAGCTCGAACAGGCTGTGATATTCGTGAGCTGGCTCTTGGTTCCTTGCATGCTGTTTACGCTCCTGCATCATCATCGTATCATTGATCTACTCTTTGGGCACGGGCGGTATACGCCGCACGACGTGGATGCGACGGGGCAAGCTCTGTTCGCCTATGCCTTTAGTATGTTAGCCTACGGCCTCATTAAGGTTATGACTTCGTTTTATTATGCGGTCGATCGGACTAACTTTGCGATGCGTGTGTCCCTCGCTGCGATTGCCATCAATTTTCTCGGGAACAGTCTATTTGTCAAACAACTGGGGCATGTCGGTCTTGCCTTGACTACCTCCCTCACCCTGTCGATCAATGCTCTGGTGCTGATTTGGGGGTCGACCCGGATGGGCGCTCGATGGAATCGAGAGGTCCTGCGGCGACACGGTCTCGCCCTCGTAGGCGCCGGTCTTATCTTCGCTCTTGCCAGTTGGGGGCAGCATACCATCGAGATATCTTTGGATCCCTGGATTTTGAGCCAGCTAGAAGATCTCAAACTTCTGCTAGCCCGAAATCCGGAGGCCTTCTGGGTCCCGCTTGTGCATCAGGCCTTGCCGCGGCTGATCGATGGGCTCCATTTAGGTCTAGGGTTGATCCTGGTCGCTGGTGTCTTTATGCTTCTGGGTCTACAAGCCTATGGCAAAACGTGGCGATCCTTGCGCCGAGGCTGATGCGAAGCGGCTTTCTCGCAGCAGCTGTTAGGATAACTTTTGCCACTGACGCACCCACTTCCGATAGGAGGATACGACCTGTTCATCAGTGACGGTCACGGTAAAGCGTCCCGCTTGTTCCACCACTCGCCCCCAGTCTGCGAGCAAAACCCATTCGGAATTGTGTTGCGTCCGCGCCTTTTTGTCTTGACGAATTCCTAGCATAAGCTCGTGTATCAGTTCGTCATCTTCAAGATCGTCATACCTTAGAAATTGGCAGAGCTGCTGGGGTTTCATGATGATGCGCGACCTATGGAGCACAGTCTGCATCTCCTGGAAAGAAGCCGTCGACAAGTGACCAAGCTCATGACTGAGTGCAAGGCAAAAGGAGAGGCCAAGTCCCACGGCTTCGCCATGCAAGAGCGGATGAGTCGGACATCGGGCATGAGACACGCGTTCGAGAGCGTGGGCCAAGGTATGACCGAGATTGAGGGCGGCTCGAAGACCCTTTTCGCTCGGATCCTGTGCCACGATATCGGCTTTCAGTTGGACCAAGCGGCGAAGATGGAGGGGGAGATCGTCAGGTCTTTGATCAAGTTGTGCCACCGATGCCGCTAGAATGGAATCCCCGATGAGTACGGCATGTTTGAAGGCCTCGCTGAGTCCTGAGAGGTACTCTCTCTGAGGCAAGGTCTTCAGCCACGGAGTAAGGATCAGAACCTCGCTAGGAAAAGCGAAGAGGCCGAGTTGATTCTTGCCAAACGGAGGAAAATTCACCCCGGTCTTACCACCGACACAGGCATCGAGCATGGCCAGGAGAGTGGTCGGAACTAGCCGAAATTCCCTGCTAGCTAAGGCTGCCGCGAAGGCCGTAGTATCGGCAAGCACGCCTCCACCGATGATACTCCACGGACCATTCAGTTGCGCGCTCAGACACTTTGCGTTCGCGGCCTGGATGAGTTGGGCCACGCTCTTAAGGTTTTTGCTCAGCTCGTCGAATTGAGCCACAAGCAGCTGAGGTCCGTCTTGGAGTTTCCAGGCCTCCGCAACGTGCTGATCAATGATGCCGAGACTGCCCTTAGGAAGGATGCGACCCCAATCCCAATGCGAGCTGAGAGAGAGGGGGTAGTGTCCGGTCTGGGGTCGCGGATCGGACGGGCGAACAGCTACTCCACGTCGGAAGATGCGCGCTGCCTGCGTGTAGGCGCTAGAATGTTCGATCGCCTTTAAATCCCAGCCCGTTCCCCGAGGCAAACCTTCACGAAAGGCCTGTCCTAAAACAGCCAGGGTGCCCTGCGGCCAACCGAGATCCCTTTCGAGAGGTTCCTCGACCAAGAGAAGATCGGAAGTCCACTGTTTCCAGGTCACAGCATCGACGGGTGGATCGGGTAAGGACCAGCTGACTGTGAGGGTGTGATCCGCTAAGATGCCAGACATAATAGACCTTTCAAGACTTTTTGGGCCGAGTGTCGCGTCTCGTTGCTCAGGTTTCATAGCAGAATGCCGAACGACCCGGAAGAGAGTCTTACCTCAGCGGCATGATGGGCCGACGCGGGGGAGTTCCCAGGATGGGATGAGGGGGATTATGAGCCAGCAGCATGGACCTAAGGGTGGCAAGTCAATCAAACGGCAGGTCGAGGCTATCAAACGCCGGCGCATGGTCAGCCAGCCGGTGGTCGATCTGAATGACTTCAGAAATCTCAAACGAGACAGCCATCAACCTACCATCTTGGCCGTTGATGACGAGGAAATCATGCGAAATGCCATGAAGCGTATCCTCGAACACGAAGGCTATAACGTGGTCTTGGCCGAGGACGCGCTTTCTCTTTCCAAGGTCCTCGACACGACTCCGTTGGACCTGATCCTTCTCGATATCAATCTGCCTTGGGTAGACGGACTAGAACTCTGTACTATGCTGAAGAGGCATCCCACTCTGCGGCAGGTTCCGCTGGTCCTCGTCTCGGGACGTCGAAGCCGAGAAGACGTCGAAAAGGGCTTTGCTGCAGGCTGTGACGACTACATCACCAAACCGTTCGAACTGGAGAATATGGCACAAGTTGTCTCGAAGGCTCTGGGTCGGGATGCGATTTGATCGGATAATCGCAAGCCTGCTTTTTCTCGTGTTGACAGCCGGCATTGAGAGCTGATAGATATTGAGTCCTCGAGTTCCTCAGTAGCTCAGTCGGTAGAGCAAGTGGCTGTTAACCACTGGGTCGGCGGTTCGAGCCCGTCCTGAGGAGCCATCCCTTCTTCCTCCTATTGATTCCCCCAAAGGTAAAGCCGAAGCTTAGTTGCAAGAGCAAAACTAAAAGTGGATTTTTCTTTCTAACGGCGCGATGCATCAAGCTCTGACCCCATGCTGATAAGCTCATTCAAGACCTTTGGTCGCGGTTGCATGATGATTTCTGCCAGAGATAAGGAAGCCTGACATCACACACTCCGAATCAGCACCGACTCTTGGGTCGCGAGCAGCATCTGAAGGGTTTTGCGCTTCTCTCATGTGCAAATCACACTTAGCTGGGGAAGCTCGCGCATCCTGTCTTCGACGGAGAGAAGAGATACCTGTGTTATGACGTCGACCAGCATTACTAACTCGCCAAATCCTGACAAAGAACGCATGAAACTCTTTTCAAAGCCACATATATTTCGTAGCCTATGTATGCATGAAAATGAGGTAGCCTTGGTTTGCAGCACCCTCTAGCATAAGGGCTTCTGCATGCAAGACGCCGTTTGACCGCTGTTCATGACAAACGCGCAGTGCTCAGAGGCCTGGGTGGGAGGCGCATGGAAATTTCTTTGTATTCCGATTACTCATTTCGCGTGTTGATGTACTTGGCATTGGTCGAAGACGATTTGTCCCAGATCCGCACGATCAGCGAAGCCTATCAGATTTCCGAAAACCACCTTATCAAAGTCGTCCAGCATCTCGTCAAGCTGGGATATGTGGCCTCTGTTCGAGGACGTTCGGGTGGTATTCGACTCGCCAAGGAGGCCATAGAAATCAATCTTGGCCATGTGTTCCGGCAGACCGAGCCGAGTCTGAAGCTATTGCCTTGTTTCGAAGGGGAAGACAGCACCTGTCCGGTCACATCTGTCTGCCGACTCCAGGGGGTTTTTCATCGCGCCTTGTTTGCCTTTTTGAAGGAACTCGATGGATTGACTCTAGCGGACCTGATGCAAGATCCTGTGCCCTTTAAGTCCCTGATTCAGCTTGAGACCGTCACCTAAAAGCTTGCTGTATCCCAAAGATAAGAGCCGATTGGGGCCAAAGGTGAGCCACGTAAAGCGCGAAGGCTACGGGCAGCTGTTTTGAAGGTTGACAGTTGCCAGTCTTGCGCAAAGTCAGGTTGGTCTTAAAAGCGCAGTAGAAACAAATGTTTATAATAACCCCCCGCTGCGGTCAGAGTCTTGCATAGGAGGACAGGAGACGCGACGACGTCTTGTTCCTGCTGATCGGATGCTGCTGCTGCTGCGAGGTTCTTTATGGCGTCTTATCCAAGCTCCTATTGCGTCAAGTGCAAAGCCCACACGGACACTTTAGGTAAGCACACAGTTCTCTTGTCCAACAACCGGCGCGCCCTCAAAGGCGTATGTCCTATATGTGCGACCGAAACGTATCGCCTCATGCCCGAGAAGAAGGAAGGCCAGGAGCGTCCTCGCCAACTGTCAGTCGTCAGCCACCTCCCGCTTGCAGCAAAGGCTGAGGAACCTGAGACTATGGAGGTTCCCGTTTACACCCAAAGTCTGGACTCGCTTTCCATGGTGGAGCAGATGCGCCTGAGTCTGGCTCGTCGATTGGTGAGCTACGGGATCCTCTCGCTTATCTTTGGCTGCTCGATCGCATTAGGGTTTACGTTGTGTATGGCATTTTTGAGATGAGTCCTGCGAGAACGTGTCCCTGAGGAAACGTTTGAGCCACCCCATTCCTTTCGCGGTCCCGCAGCAGCTGCTGCGGGATTTTTTGTTCGTCGAGCGGAGGAAAAAAGTTTGGACCTTAAATTACTTGAATCGTTTAGAATAACGATCTTAAGAAGTGTGGTCTAGATCCTGAACGGCGCGGGTCACCCGAAAAGTGCTGAGCCTTGTCGGGAAAAGCAGAGAACGGGTGGCTTATCGTACCTACCAACTCTGCCTGATTAAAACTGGACGAGACCCGCCGCCCAAGTAAAGCCAGCACCGAAAGCGGCGAGCATGACTCGATCACCCTTTCTGATGGTGCCGGCCTTGAGTGTCTCGTCGAGCAGGATGGGAATCGAGGCAGCAGAGCAGTTTCCATACTTCTGGATATTGCTAGGGACCTTTTCGGAGGGAATATGCAGGAGTTCGGCTACCTTTTCATTGATACGAATATTGGCCTGGTGAAAAAGGAAGTGATCGATGTCTTCGATCTTGACTTGATCATGTTCCAGGACTTCGCCTACGACCTGTAACAGTCTTTCGACGGCATGCTTAAAGACATAGCGACCCTCCATGAAAGGGAAGAGTTTGCCGGCTTGAATATGCTCTTCGGTGAGCCATGTACCGTCCCGCGTGCCCGGTCTTTCAATCCAGAGGCGGTCAGCAAATTGGCCTTGGGCATGCAGTTTAATCGTGCCGACGCCCATCCCGTCATCGCTTGCTTCAAGCACGGCTGCGCCTGCACCGTCTCCAAAGAGTACCGCCACATCACGACCACGGGTCGTCCAGTCCAGCAGAGGTGAATGGGCCTCAGCACCAACCACCAAGACGCGCCGATACTGACCCGATTCAATAAAAAGCTTCCCTACATTTAAAGAATAGAGAAAACCAGAGCATTGGCAGCGAATATCCATCGCTGGTGTCGTGTCCAAACCGAGCTTGTTTTGGAGTAAGGCTGAAGTCCCAGGGAATTGATGGTCTGGCGATAGCGTAGCGACGATAATGAGCTCGATGTCACGAGCGTCGCAATGAGCGGCCGCAAGGGCCCGGATGCTGGCTTCGTAGGCGAGATCAGAGGTGCCTACGCCTTCGACGACATGTCTCTTCTCAATGCCTGAGCGTTGGCGAATCCATTCGTCGGAGGTGTCTATGATCTTTTCGAGATCGAAGTTGGTCAGAACTTTGGGTGGGACGTACATCCCGGTACCCACGATCTTTGCCTTCTTTTTCGGATGTGACATCTTTAACCCCTGTTGGATCGGGCCTCTGGAATCTTCGCTTCACGCCGGCATCATACCTCCCAGAGCACCTCAGATTCAACAGGAGTATATATGTCAAAAAGGAAAGATCACTACAATTCCCACGCCGATATGCCTGCCTCATAGAGCCTGGTGGCCCCGTCTTCGATAAAGGCTTTGCCCGTTAAGATATCGAGATGACCAAGCATACGGTTGGGGTACAGTTCGAGTTTGATGGTCCGATTGGTCGTGATTTCGGGGCCGATATCCATGAAATAATCGGGTCTGGCCCCTCCGGTGGTATCGATTCGCGGCCTAGGGCCGAAGCCAGTGTGCTCAGGATCTTCGAGCAGGAAGGAAAAATCGATGCGACCGCTGTTCGGGTCCTTAAACAGCCTTGCGGACTTGATCTTGCGGTCCCCATCATCCTGCGGAGGGCACTCAGCTGCAGCGCCCTGTGTCACATCGTAGCATGCACGGAACCTGGAGTCGTCTGTCCCATTGATCCAGAATTCGCCCTGCAAGAGCGCACCCCACTGTTGGAAGCTGATGCGGATATCCAGAAAAGCGTGGGCAACATTGCCGGCGTTTGCTGCTTCAAAACCCCGATTGGTTGTCTTCTCCATCGACGCGTAAAGCTGTTCGGAGCGTCTTTGAAAGGTGGTAATTTTGTCTGCGAGATACCCGATATTCTCCAGTTTTTCCTGTTTGACTGCTGCATCAGCAGCTGTGAGCGAGCCATAGAGCTCAGCGGCAAGAAGCTCGCGAATCTCACCTAAAATGGCAGCAAATTCAGCGTCATTTCCGAAGTTAGGTGGCGTAAGGGTCGTATCGTTAGCAAGGGTGTGAAAGAGTCGGTCCGATTCGCTCGTACCGAGCTGCCGGCGTTCCGCAACATAACGGATGACCTGTTGCGTCGAGGCTCGACGCGGTGACGGCGGAAGAGGGAGCTGAATCAACCGCGAGGTAATGGCTCGGCCCTCCATAGCATCGATCCACTCAATCGGACTCGGCTGCACCGGCGCTAGCGTGAAAACTGCGCAGAACGGCTTCAAAGCTGCGTCCTTCACACCAGCCGTACAGCGTTTGACATCGCTAGCATCGGGAGCCAATTGGCTCAGGACCAGGCGCATGAAGAAGGTATCTTTGATAAAGGCCGAGTTGATCTTACTGGTATCGAGGCTGAGCATCGCCTGGAGACCGCTTCCGGAATTGGCCAACAATTCGCTCAGGCTCTCGCGCTTTTTCTTCATGTCCGTGGACAGCAGACTCCAGGCTTCCAACTCCTCTGTGGTGGCCCCTGATGGGAGAGGATCCGGCATCCGAAGCCAACGGGTCTTGAGCACCCCCTCCTGCCAGAGGCATGAGAAATAGTTGCGGTCGCTTGGATTTTCGCAGTTTGTTCCACTGAAAAAGCCGGCATCGGTATAGTACTGCTCACAGAGGGCCAAGGGCGTCGGCTTGCTCCGGTAAGTGTTTTTGGCAAATACGGGATGGGTCGCAAGCTCGATAATCTTAGCTTCGCAATAGGCTCCCCAGTTCGCTTCAAACGTAGCTCGAGCGTCTCCCGTGACGGAGAGGCCCTCGAGTTCGCGGGTGATCCAAGTCCTGGCGTTACTGGCCCGTTGATCTGCGGTGATAGGGTTCTTCAGCAGTGCCGTGAGCTCAAAATTTCTAAGATCACTTTGCATCAGGGACAGCGCCTGTAGGGCTAAACCGCGGTCACCGTATTCACGGAGGTAGTTGGTCGTTTGTTCGAAGCGTTTGATCTCAGCCCAAGACTCGCGGGATGCAACCGAGGCATTGATGACATGGCTCAGCAGTTCGGGAGACGTCGCCTCGTTGATAAAGAGCATCGTACCCCGATAGGTTGTCTGTGGTTTGCGTCCGTTCAAACTGAAGACATCGTCCTCTATTTTGGGATAGGTAGGAATCGCAACAGTTTCGACCGACTGCTTATTGGCCTTCGCCCACTTGCCACAGTGTGTGGAAAGAACTGCAAGGAGCACGATTGTGACACGATGAGAAACCTTCATCAGATTGTCTCCTTCAGAAAAACAGGTTGAGATCGACTTGGGTGAAGTCCGTGACTGGTACATTGCGACTTTGAAACTGCTTCCGATATTCAATTGAGGCACTCAGAGGCAAGGCAAAATCTTTACGGTGGAAAGCTGGAAGAGTCGTATAGCCGAGTCGTGCCTGCCAATAAAGTGCGTTCTGACCGGTTTGCCTTTGCAACTCATTTCTAACCTCGGGGAGATCCACCTCATACCTATCGCTAAACTTTCTGAAGTAAAGACCGCCCAGACCACCTGTCAGCCCAGTGCTCTCCTGCTCAAATTGCATCGAAAGACCAGCATCGATCTTATCGCCAAGCTTATAGTCGGTCGGTACACGCGGTGCTTCCACCGTCTCTTCGTAGGTTTTCCAGCGGACGTTTTTTCGGTCGGGGCTCTGGTAGGTGTACTTGAAAAATTGATTGAAAAAGATCGAAGAGTTGAGATACTGGTCGCTCAGTACCGTTCCAAAAACATCCCATTGACCGTCACCAAAAGGTAGATCTGTAAGGATATCTGGATTATCGGTGCGGCCAGTGGGAGCATTGACACCAAACTGTCCAGCAAGTTTGAGCGTCTCACCATCGTAGGCGAGGTATTTGGAGGCAATTGTCAGATCGCCCCAGGCTGTTTTATTCCAAGGCTCGAGCGCTTGATAAGCATTTTCTTGCAACCGTTCATTCAGGCGTCCGACTGCATTCTGGAATTTTTCGGCCGCTTCGACCGCAGACTGATAGTTGTTCATACTCTCTGTCGTTAGAGCTGCTAAGAAGCGTTGAGCTCCGGCATTGGTCCGAAAGCCGACTTTAACGTCCGTGCTGGAGCTGTAGTAAGGAAGGGCCGCAGCCAGCGTGAGGCGATCCGTGATACCCCAAGCAAAGACCGGTGCCCACACGTTTATCTGTGCATTGAGATCGGCACGAAAGTCTCCTGCTGTATCGTTTTGATTGATGTTTTGAGAGAGTAGAAAAGCTTCCAGCTGGGTCTTCTTGAGTCCCTTCTCACCGGCAACGATGTTGCGAAAGCGCAGAGGTCGCCAGAGTGGTTCAGCTAGGGGCTCGAGATCGCCCGAAGCATTGGTCTTATTACTGGTCGTGGTGTAGAGCCCCTTCACGTTGAGATTGCGAACCCCTTTAGGTAGCGTCTTCGTCGATTCGAATGCATACGAAGTAGCTCCGACACTGAGCAACAGTATCGAGCATAGGATATTGAGAATGTTCATCGTAGATAGCCTTAGCAAAAAGGGGGCTGAAAGCCCCCTGGATCGTTGCTGATGAGAGATGCTTACATCAATTTCTGAACCTGATCGATGCAATAAACGGTCTCAGCACGCAGGATTTCCGGAAGGATGTCGGCTGCAAGATATTCGTTGAAGTTGGTCACCGTCTCTGCTGCGAGGGCCTTGGCTTCGCTACCGCGCTCGAGCACGTTGAGGGTCATGATTTTTCGACGATAGTTCTCACAGTACAGGAACCCCTCAGGCGTGCTGACGCCAGGGGAAGTCGTTGCAGGGGCTTCTATGGCTTCGTCGATAATTTTGAGAGCTTCAGCTGGATTGAACAGTCCACCAGGTAGGCCTTTGGCTTCAGGATTTCCCTTGACGGCGGCCTTCACACGCTTGATGCCACCACCCTCGAAGCTATCGCCGTCTTGAAGCGCTAGACCTTTCTCAAAGGCTTCGTTCAGCTTAGAGAGGTTAGCCAAGCGCTCGAGTACAGATGAAACCTCAGCCTCCTGGGCCAAACAGGAGGCGCGCAGGTACCAGTATGCTGGAATGCTAACACCGAGATTCTTGGGGCTGATACTTTCGACGGTCTTCTGCCAGCAATCGCTGAAGACTTGCTTGCGTTGTTTTTTCTGCTCGGGATCATTGACGTCGAGTAGTGCCGATCCCTCGTAGAGGTAGGTGCGAGCGATGCCAACTGTAGCCCGAATGAGATCCTGATCCTTAGCACCCTGATCAACGATGGCTTGATAGGCAGTACGGGCTTGCTGGGTGGCTTCTCGGCCTTGATCGCGTTTGGCAAAGAGCGCATCGGCTGTTTCAAAATCAGCCGCCATTGCACTTGAACAAAGTCCCAGGGTGAAGGCCACAGAAGCCACGACGTGTCTCATCATGAAATGCCCCTCTCAGAAAACAAAAAGGTGAAGAGATTCAATTTTCTGTGAAAGCTACCTGGAGGCCAGGAAAGTGTCAATTCATTAGCATAGAATGGTTAATCGGACGCTCCTAGTAATTTTGCAAGATCAGTCGATCGTAAGCAGAACACGCGACACAGGCTTCTCGATGTCGGGCTTGTCCCGCGCCTGTGACAGACGCAGCGCATAGTCGAGATCAAGCGCCAGAAAAACGACGTCTCTCGCTTCTCATATTCGAGCGATCCCGTTTCCGGGTAGCGAACGTGCGTTCACCCGAACGAGACTCTGGTCCGACCCGTCTTGACCTGTTTTGCTAGGAGGCCGGTTGAAGGCTCATCGGCAGGCCAAACCAAGTCTCATGCTCCTTTCATACAAAACGAATTACCTTGCAGAGTACGTCAGCTCTGAGTAAGGGAGAAACGAAGAAGGAGGAGCCATTATGCGGATTTTGGTGGTCGAAGACGATAAAGCCTTGGCCAGCTTATTGGTGCGGGCCCTGCGGGAGGAATCCTATGCCGTCGATTTGGCTCAGGATGGACAAGAGGCCGAGTGGTTAGCTTTCGAGAATCCTTACGATGTGATTGTCTTAGACTTGATGCTACCCATCAAGGACGGGATCACAGTGCTGAAGAATATCCGAGCCGGAGGTATCTCGACTCCCGTGTTGATTCTGACAGCGCGAGACAGCACGCAGGATGTCGTGAAAGGACTCGATGAGGGCGGTGACGACTATTTGAAGAAACCTTTCAGCCTGGACGAATTACTAGCTCGTGTGCGAGCTCTCCTGCGGCGCAAAGATAGTGAAGTCGCAACCGTCATCGAAGTCGGACCCATCCGTATCGATCCGGCGAAGAAACAGGTTTTGCGCGATGGCAAAGTTATCGACCTTACAGCAAAAGAATATGCACTCATGGAGTACTTTGGACGCAATGCAGGCGTGGTATTAAGCCGGACACAGTTGTCCGAACATGTGTGGGATATGAATTTCGAACCTAGCTCCAACGTCGTTGACGTGTATGTGGGGTACCTGCGCAACAAGATCGACAAGCCCTGGGAGACCAACTTCATCAAAACCATGCGTGGGCACGGCTATATGTTTGATGCCGACGCAGCGACCCATCAATCAGTCGGCGCGCAGGGATAAACCGTGCTCGAACGTATTCCCATTCGAATCCGCCTGTCTCTGGGCCATGCCGTATGGATGGCTCTTATCTTTGTCGGCATTGGCATGGGCGTGTTCCGGGTCGTAGAGGAGAGTGTCCTTCAGTCGCTGGATACCACTCTGCTGACGTCTGCCAAAACTATTCGTGACGCACAGCTCGGTCAGGGTCAACGCCTCTCGGCCTTCCATGACCCCCTTTACTGGGAGTCTATGGTTGATGAGTTCTTCGGAGGCCAACGCTACGTGCGTGCGTACGCACAACTTGTCGAAACTTCGGGTAAAGTGCGGGCACGGACCAGCAATATTAGGGTCAACCTCCCTGTCACGCCTCTGGCGCTTTCGCGTGCTGAACGAGGATTGGAGACTTACGAGTCGTTCCGAGTGGCTTCTGGCGGGGCACTTCGGCAGTTGACCCTACCGATCATGCGACATGGTAAGTTCACGGGCGAGCTGATTCAAGTGGGCTCTTCCATGAGTGCTTCACTCAATACCATCAACAGTGTAAAGATGATGCTCTGGATTACTCTCTCGCTCGGTCTGGTGATCTCTGTTTTTTTCGGATACATGCTGACGAAATGGTCCTTCAAGCCTGTTGCTCGCATCACCCAGGAGGTGGGACGATTAGGTTTCTCGGATCATTTCGATCGACGTCTCAAGCTGCCGGTGGCAGACGATGAACTAAGAGTACTCGTAAAAACCTTCAATGAGATGCTTGGTCGCATCGACGATGTGTTTGGTCGTTTGCGACGCTTCGCAGGCGATGTTAGCCACGAATTACGGACGCCTCTTTCCGTGCTTCGGGGCGAAGCGGAGCTTGCTTTACGCAGGGAGCGGACTCCAGCTGAATATCAAAGCTCCCTGCGGACCATCGTTGACGAATCCTCACAGATGTCGAACATCGTCGAGAATTTGCTGCTTCTCGCTCGCGCGCAGGGTAACGCTATCTCCATGGCCTGGGAAGAGGTTGAACTGACCTGTTTTGTACAGGATCTTGAGAATATGGTTCGGAAGAATTTCGAGGATCGACAGATCCAGTTGGTGATCGAGCTGAATGCTCTTGATACCATCAAGGTGAGGATGGCTTCCGGTTATTTTATACTCGCTCTGAAAAATCTCCTGCTGAATGCGTGTAAGCATTCAGCACCCGGACAGACTGTTCATTTCGCGGTTGAAAAGATCAAGAAGGACGTTGCCTTTATCGTTCGGGATGATGGTGAGGGCATCCCGAAAGAGGTGCTGCCCTATATCTTCGATATGTTTTTCCGTGCTGACACAGCCCGGAACCGTTCGTCAGGTGGCGTGGGTATTGGCTTAAGTTTGGCTAAGGCACTCGTCAATCTTCATCATGGCCGCATCGATGTCTATTCCGAGGCGGGCCAAGGGGCGACCTTTACCGTCCGTATCCCGCAAGAGCCCTGCCATAATTTCGCAGAGCCCGCTCAGACCCTGCGCCGCCGCATTGGGGGTAAGGTGTTCGCTCGCAGCTGGCTTCGCTGGCCCTGGAGGCGTAAAACGATGCCAACGGCGATGGCTTCTGGGCATTCCGATCAAACATGAAATGAATGTAAAGTCCTTAGATCTCTTTCAATACATGCGTTTGTGCCTGAGAGATAAGCTTGGATAAGTCTTTGATAGGCTTCTGTGCTTTCTTGGGGAAGATGCGATTCCTCTAGCCATTTATGCTCGTCTCCGAGCAGCACCTCCTTCAGGCGTGCGAAGGTGAGATATTGCGAAGGCTGGCGGGGAAAGTAGGTATTTTCGCCGATACTGGCCAATTCAGGTGTTTGGCTGGCCACGACCAGCTCGCGCGACTCGAGTAGATGAAAAGCGCGACGAACGGCACTCAAAGGCAGGCATAGTTCCCGGGCGATGGCATCAGCTCTGGCTCCCCGGCCTTGATCCCGATCGTAAGACTGATAGACTTTTACCAATGTCAGGAAAGGCAAGAGTGTTTGGATATAGCTCTCGCTTAGAGTGAGCTTGGGCTCTTCGTCGTGATTTGTCTCTTCGGGTAAAAAACCATCCATGCTCCGCTTGACGATGAGTGCTCCAAATAGCGTGATATACCAGATAACATAGAGCCAGAACATGAAAATGGGCATCGCGGATAAAGCACCGTACACCGCCTCGTAACTAGTGAAATGCTGAACGTAGAGTGAGAAAAAGCGAATAGCCTGTGCCAGTAATATGGCCGCGACCAGACCCCCAAGTGCGGCATGGCGCCTGGCGATGAAACGATTTGGTACGACCTTGTAAAGGAGAAAGAAGAAGATAAAAATACTGATCGCATAAAGCGTGTCCGTAAGGATGCGCAAGGAGGTTGAAGCCTCGAGCGTTCGTTCCGCCCAGCTCATGCTGGACAAAGATCCGATAGACAGCGCGAGGCTAAAAGTACCGAGAGTGATGAAGGTCCAGAAGTAAACGAAGCGAATAAACAGGGGCCGCGGCTGATCGATTTCGAAGATTCGGTTGAGGGCAACTTCGACTTGCCGGAGGAGCAGTATCAGCGACACGAGAATACCTGCGAATCCAGTCATCCCGATTTTTTTGAAGTCAGTATTCGCTAAAAAGCTTTCCAGATAATGGATCGCCTGTTCCCCGCTGCCTGTGGCGAGGTGTTTGAGGATAAATCGTTTGGCCTCGACGATGAGCCCCCAATTGTCTCCAAACATGGGGACGAACAAGGATACCAAGGCAAAGACAGCAGCTAAGGACGGCACTAAAGAAAAGAGTGTGACATAGGCCATTGCATAGGAATGCTTACCAATGTCGCTTTTGTCCAGATCCTTTTTGAAGACCAAGACGATCCTCGCTAGTCGAGACTGAGCTAGACGATCCCCTTGGGTTTTCAGCAGCAGCTTGAGGGCCACTGTAATTTTCCTTCCTCGGTTCCACCCGCCACATTTTTATCCACCGTCCCTGGTGAAACGTGCTAGTGCAGATGAGTTTCGGCGTGACCGCGTGACTCAATCCAGGCCTCGAGGGATTGGCTGGTCGCAGCCCAGCGCCTTTCATCAGTTCTGTGTTCCAAAAAGAGCGCAAAAAGGCTATCGAGAGTATCGACCAAGAGATCGGTCATCTTAAGTCGATAAGCTAGACCAACAGACTGAAGGCCAGTATCATCGGCTTGTCCCGAAGGAAGGAGTACCGAGCGGGGCGCAAGGTCCTTGGCGTTGAGGATCACCAGGAAGTCACCGTAGGGGTCGATGTGGAGACCAAGGCGTAACTCCCTGACCATTTTACCAGTTTGTAGGGCTGACTCGGCCTCACGGCTGCGGCTGGGTTCTCCCCCACGCAAGGTTTGAACATGGGCTTTAGCATCAGATGATTCGAGGACCATCCGATCTTCAATCCAAAGCTTGACGAGGACCTCCTGGCTAGTGCTAAGCAGGCGAAGCGAAACCGGGTTTTGTGGCGATTCCGTGAAGTGCCAAAGCCAGAGCAGAAATTCGCTGGACAAAAAGGCTTTCGCTTGGGTGATATCGAGCCACGGTTTAAACTGGGCCGTGGGATCCATCTTCTCATCTTTTCGGGTTGCCATCTGGGCTGCTCCGTGAGTTCTAAGGTCTGAGGGCGTCAGCCTTTGGTACAAAAGCCACGGCCTCGTTAGACTGTCAGAATGTTCGGAATCATAGCGGAATGCCTAAACCCTGTCACGAGCCTTCAGGAATGGATACATGGGACGGAGCAAAAAACGTGGAAAAGGGCATGGACCTCGGTCGGATCCACCCAAGGGTATCCGTTTTGAACTGGAAGAGGATGCTGAAGAACTTTTCAGGGCTCATCTGAGTCAATTCAAGCCTGAGCGCAAAGATGACGAAGGCTCTCTTGTGCCAGAAAGACCCTCGGGACGCCGTAAAGCTAAACCGGATCTCATAACGATCGACCTGCACGGTTACCTCTTGGACGAGGCCCAGTCCCTTGTGGAGGCCGAGCTCGATGCTCTGCTGCTTGACGGGGGCCTGATCGAAGTGAAGATCATCACGGGCAAGGGGCGTCACAGTCAGAGTGGTGGCGGTATTCTGGCGCGAGAGATTCACCGTTTTGTCGAGCAGAGATATCGTGCTGAGATTCAAAAAATCGAAGCCTCTCCCGACGAGGTCCGATTGCAGGGTCTGCCGATTCGTGGGCACTTTCACGTCACGCTGCGAGGCAAAAGCCTGAGGAAACGTTAGGCTATGGCGACCGAGGCTCCGAAAAATCAGAAGGGTGAGCGTTCTTTGAAGAGGGACGACTCGATCTCTACCCTCGAGATTCGTCCGATCATGCCTCCTGGGCAAGCCAAGCCTGGGCAGAAGAAGGATGAAGAGGACATTGGGGAGTTTGGGGACGACGATAACTTTCAGGTGCACCAGCCTGAATCGGCTTCGCTCCGTTTTCGTGAGCCAGCGACCGACCGCTTTCCGCTGATTCGTGCCTATCGACCCCTGTTTTTTGGGCTATCTTTGTTTGTTCTTTTCCTTATTGCCGGTTTTGTGTGGCTTCGATTTTCTCGTGATGCTCAGATGGAAGCACGAAAGGTACTCACGGAAGCGAAGCAACTTCTTGAAACCAAAGGTTTGGCTCATCTCATCGAGCCGGTTTCACGGTCATTAGACCGTCAAATCAATAAGTGGCATGGCGGGCCTGGCTCAGAGAAAAGCGCGCAACGGCCTTGGAACGAAATGGAATGTCGCTTCCTGATCGAAGAGGCAATCAGTCGTCGGGTCAAACAGAACCTAGATGCGGAGGGCCGGTACCTGCTGATCAGCTGTCAGTTGGCTCAGGACACGCCCCAGGTCGCGGTGCGCAGTATATCCGAGGCACACGGCGAGCCATCGAAACTTCAACGGGAGGCAGGGTCTTGGGATCTCGTCCCAGAGCAGCTGATCGCAGCGGAGGCTCAACGTCGCCTGCACGCGATGGAGGTCAGGGCAGCCTTGCGCGTCCCCACTTGTGAAAAGTGGTCAGCCAGTCCCGGCTGTCTTCTTCGATTCGTCGATCAGGCTCGGCAGCCTCTCGCGACCAAGCAGGACAATAGCTTCGCTTTGCTCGAAAAAGTTGTGACGCAGAAATCTGCTCGCGTTCAGGCTTGGTTTTACTGGGCTGCAGGTCTTTCAGCAAGCAAAAACCTCAACAAGGAGCAGGCCGAAGCACGCTTGAGGAAGGCGGCAGGCAAACTTGCTGAAACCAGGGAACCTTTCTTGAAAAGGGAAATCTTTCGAACTCGAGTCCGAAATGCCTGGATTCACCGCGATCGATTGCTGCTCCAAAAAGTCTGGAAAACAAGACCTAAAGCCGAGATGGAGGCAGATCGTGCCGGATTCTTGGATGTATCATTAATGCACGGAGCGATGCTCAAACCGAATGAACAAAGTCAGGAATTGGCGGAGTTTTTTACGCGACCTGAAAGCTACCAAAGGCACCAGTTCGACCCATTTTTCGTGCGGTGGTTGGTTGAACGAGCGATTCGACAGGGTCTCACTGAGTCTGCTCAAACTTATATCAATCGACTCTCCGCTGGTGCAGAGGATTACGAGCGAGTGAGTGAGGAATTGAGCGTGCTTCGGGTGCGAATCCTCTTAGCTCGAAAGCAGCCGCTGGAAGCTCTGAAGCTGATTCAATCGATGGAGCGCTTTGCCCAGAGGTCACAAGAGCTTTTGCATCTCAAGGGTCTCGGCTTGCTTATGGGGTTTCAAACCCGACAGTATCGAATGCTGGCAGCCCAAGAACTGCAGAAGGCTGTTAACGCCGGAGCGCGGTTTGAAAGTTACTTTGCCATGATAGTCGCCTTTCTCGAAGCGCGGGAGTGGGTGAAAGCGGAAGCGACCCTGAGCTTTTGGAGGCGTGACAAACTCCGATCGTCCGAAGTCGTCTGGATTAGCTTCGCGCAGGGTCTGATCCGGTATGCTCGCGGTGATCTGGACAAGGCACGTGGCATCTGGCGCGAACTCGCTCAAGCCAATCCTCAGTTCGATGTGGTGCGCAAACTCGAACAAAATCTTTCTGAAGATCCTCGGTATCTCGAAAATCAGCTACTAAATCAGCTGCTTCTCCTTCTGCCCCCCGATAGCCCCCTCGGCCCCCTAGCGCTGTTCGGCCAAAAGGCTTGAGCCCAAAGGCGAATCTCGCTATAAAGAGCCACCCGAAATGCTCTGCCTTCTGCATGATAAACTAGCAAGATGACAGACCCTTATGGCCCTTTTCTGGGCTAGGAGTTGAGACCATGCATCCGACCGAAACCTTCCAGTTGGCGATTCAGTTTGTCCCCCAGGCGGGAGTAGCGCGTGAGTCTATCAAAGACGACGTCAAGAACTGGCTGTTAGGTGTCGGAGAGGAAAGTTTCGTCGAAGGTGCTCTCGATGATTTGTATCTTGATCCCGATTACGAAGAGGGTCCTCAGGAGCAATACCGCGAGCTGGGTGGTGACATGCAACCGCTGTCCATTTACAAGTACGACCGGGAGCATCTCGTAGCCTTGAAGGAACAACTTGAGGCCAGCTTTGGGTCGCGGATCGCCTGCGAGCTGGGTTCGATGCAGACCGAAACGTGGATGGAGGGATGGAAGGAAAGTTTCAAACCGATCAGGACCCAGCGGTTCTACATCTATCCTCCCTGGTTAGCTCATGATGTACCCTCCGATCGCATTCCTCTGGTGATCGAGCCCGGAATGGCGTTTGGAACGGGTCAGCATGCCACCACAGTGCTCTGTATGGAAGCGATCGAAGATCTCGACGGTTTGGTCACGGAACGGAGCACGGTCCTGGACGTCGGCACAGGTACGGGCATCCTTGCCATTGCAGCCAGCAAGTTGGGCTTCACGGATGTGATGGGTACCGACATCGATCCGGATGCGATCCTGGCTTCAGCCGACAATGCCCGAGCCAACGAAGTGGCTTTAGTGCTCGAACAAGGGAGCATTCCCGAGGCCCTACCCGCTCAACAAGTCGTGATTGCAAACATCATCTTCTATGTCCTCCGTAAGATAATCGGCGATTTGGCAGGGAAGACGGCAGCGGGTGGCTACCTGGTACTTTCAGGACTTTTGGCCGAGGAAGCCCGTGATATGCGGGCTCTTGCAGAGCCCTTTGGGCTGCAACTGGAACGTGAGCAAGTTCGGGATGATTGGGCTTGTCAGATCTATCGTAAGGCGTGAACGATGTCTCACCTCTATCGCTTTCAAGGATTGCGCTCAGCACCTATGAGCTGGACCTTGGCAGGGGATGAGCAGCATCATCTCTTGAAGGTCCTGAGGCTCACTCCAGGCGATGGCTTGGAGATTGCGGATGGACTGGGATGGGTCGCAGATGCAATCGTTGCAAGCACCAGCAAACATGAAGTCTGGCTGACCATTCGATCCGAGTCATACACCCCCAAGCCTGATGGATCAAAGCTGAGGGTCTTGGCCCTTGGCGCCCTCAAACCTCAGACCGTAGACGAGCTCCTACCACCCCTGGTCGAGCTCGGTATCGATCGGATCATTGTCTACCCTTTTGAGGGTATGGACACCAGTCGATTGGGTTCGAAGGTTCAGGAGCGATGGGAGCGCATCGTGACGTCTGCTTGCAAGCAATGCAAGCGGGCTTGGTGGCCTGAACTGGTGTGGATGCCTAGTTTTTCAGCGTTTCTGGAGGCCAGTCAAGTCTATAACCATCGTCTCGTCCTTGATCCGACAGCTGATCAGTTGCTCGCGGAGTGGCGGCCGGGAGGCAATGGTGCGGTCATGGCAGCGATAGGTCCTGAGAAAGGTTTCGCTCCCCAAGAGTGGCAAGCCCTTCGGAGCCTTGATTTCATTCCTGTTCGTATTGGCGGGCATGTGCTGCGTGCGGTGACAGCGGCGATGGCCACGGCAGCTCTCCTACCTCAGCGATAATTCGACAGGCAAAAGAACTTCAATCTGTTCGAGCAGAGGATTCATGCTAGAATGATGCAGAACTTCCTGAGGTTTGGATCGATGAAGCAATCCGGTCGTCGCCGCGGTTTTAAGTCCTGGTTTGTGGAGCCGTATCTCCAGGTCAAACTTGGTTTGATGTTTCTGCTGCTGAACTTGGTGTTTGCTGGGTTGACCTTTGGGGTCTTTGGTTTCTACATCTGGGATATCTACCAGACGATGCAGGTCTACTTTCAGCTCACAAGTGATCAGAGTTCTGAGATTATGAGCAAGTTTCAGACCCCCATCCTGGTGGGAGCCGTTCTGATTCTGGTATTTGTGGCGACATCCATTCTCGTTGCGGTTCGATACACCCACCGCATCTATGGCCCTCTCGTCTCCATCCATCGCTTTCTTGATGACTACATTCAGGGTCAGAAAGCCACACCCTTGGTTCTGCGTGAATCGGATCAATTGCAAGAGCTGGCGGAGAAGCTCAACCTGATCGTTGAAATGAGCACAGGTGATCGACGCCAAAACCTTCGGCCCTTTTATCGCTACATCGATGAATTGCTCGAAGGCAAAGATCCTGATGCAATCCGGCTGCGGGATTCAGACCAATTTCAAGGCCTCGCAGATCGGCTGAATCGGCTTGGTGAAAAGATGCGATCAACCAAGGCGGGATGACGTGTTTTATTTTATTTCATGTTTCTCCGTGTCTTCGGTTGACAACTTTGGGGGATCTCGCCTATAACACAGATCTCAAGTCGTACCGCGGGGTGGAGAAGCTTGGTATCTCGTCGGGCTCATAACCCGAAGGCCGCAGGTTCAAATCCTGCCCCCGCTACTTCACGCTACACAGTTTTTCTGCCTAGCCAGGCGAAGATTAGCAGACAAGAAACTGAGAGCCTATCTCGTATGGGTTCACAGTCGAAAAGAAGGGGCAGCGTAATCGCGGAGCCCCTTTTATCTTTCTTCGGGCCAAAGGTAATCTGCTCACCTTAGCACAGCACCTCGTTGTTACAACTCGAGAAGAGGCTATGACCTGGGTCGAAAGCGCAAAATCCCCTTGGACATCAGTCCTTTTCTCGTTTTCTGTCGGTCAGTGAACCCTAGACTGGGTTTGACTCGTAGAGCCGCTTACGCCGCGGATGCCCCTCGCGCCGTGATGCGCATTCGAATGAATTTTTCAAAGGTCACAACGGGAATGATGATGGCGCCCACAGCAGCCGACAAAAGGATGTCCTCGAGTGGCAAGGCAGCCGTTGAAAACAGGATCTGCAAGGGTTTGAAATAAATGAATGCAGCCTGGAGGATCCCGATCGTGCCGACGCCCCAGAAGACAGCTTGATTCGAGGTGAGACCGATAGCGAAAATTGACTCCTTGAGACTCCTACAGTTGAGCATATAGAACAACTGAAAGAACACAACCGTCGTCACAGCCATAGTCTGGGCATTCGTGAGTGCCGAACCTGCCTGCACACCTTTGGCTAGTGCTGAATCAAACTCAGAATGAAAGAGCGCAACCGCGCCCATCGTCATCAGGATCGCGACAACCACAGTACGAAACATAACAAAGCGACTCAGGATAGGCTCACTCGACCTCCGCGGTGGTCGGGACATGACGTCGCGCTCTTTAGCCTCAAAAGCTAATGGCAGCGCAAGGGCAATGGCTCCGACGAGGTTGATCCAGAGAATCTGAGTTGGCAAAATCGGAACCAGCAACTCAGAGCCCGTGAAGGGAAAGAATAGAACAGCATACACCAGGATCAAAGCGAGACCGAGATTCGTCGGGAGCACGAAGGCCAGTGATTTAATCAAGTTGTCATGGACTCGGCGTCCCTCTTCGACAGCAGCTGCGATGGTCGCAAAGTTATCGTCCATGAGAACGATATCGGCGGCTTCTTTGGAGACCGAAGTACCTGTGATGCCCATCGCGATACCGATGTTCGCCTGCTTCAGGGCGGGAGCATCGTTCACTCCATCGCCTGTCATCGCAGCGATATGCCCCTTTTCTTGGAGGGCTTTTACCAGACGAAGCTTGTGTTCGGGTGCGACGCGAGCGAAGACGTTGGTTTGAGTGACCACAGAGCGAATCTCTTCATCGCTCATCTGAGCTAGCGTTACACCTTTGATAGCTTTTTGGCTTTCATGGAGAATTCCCAATTGTTTGCCGATCGCTTCCGCTGTTTCGGGGTGATCTCCCGTAATCATTTTTACGCTGATTCCAGCCTGATGACATTTTTTGATGCTCTCAATGGCTTCCTGGCGAGGGGGGTCGATCATGGCTTGCAATCCAAGGAAGGAGAAGCCTTCGCTGATATCATCCACACTGATATTCTGAGGGCATGTCGCATCAAATCGCTGCGCAAAAGCCAAGACCCTAAGCCCCTGTGAGGCGAATTGGTTGACAATATGCGAGGTGTTCTGGTGATGAGGTTCTGTCATGTCATCACATCGGCTGAGTATGACTTCGGGGGCCCCTTTAAGCAGAATGCGAAAACCTTGGTCAGCCCTATGAACGGTGGCCATCAACTGATTGTCTGATTCGAATGGGATTGAGTCGACACGCGGACAATTTTCGATCAGCTTTTGCGGGGAAATACCTAGCTTTTCGCCTGCTACGAGAAGGGCGAGTTCCGTCGGATCACCACTCAAGTTCAGGCTCTCGCTGCCATCTTTGAGCCTTGAAATGGAAGCATCGTTGCATAAGATCCCAGCATGCAGAAGACTCTGCAGTTCGGGATGCTCGGGGTCGATCTGGGATCCATCCGAGCTTGTGATGCTGCCGTGATGATCATAGCCCACGCCAGAGACGTGATAGATCTGAAAGCCAGCGGTCAGCATATGGGTGACCGTCATTTCATTCTTAGTCAAGGTCCCAGTTTTGTCGGAACAGATGACAGTCGTGGATCCCAATGTTTCGACGGAAGGTAGCTTTCTCACCACAGCCTTTCGTTTGGCCATCCTTTGGACACCGATGGCGAGGGCGATGGTTACGATCGCCGGAAGGCCCTCCGGTATGGCTCCCACGGCAAGAGCGATGGAGAAGATGAGCGTCTCGCGGAATGCCTCTGTGACAGGGATCGTGAGTTCGATTGACATTCGCAAGGTACCGATCGCGAGTATGACCAAGGCTAGGGCTGAGATCGCGATGGTAAGCCACTTGCTTATGACCATCAGGCTTCTCGTCAGAGGAGTTTCCATGGAGGAGGCTGTATGCATGAGTTCATTGATCTTACCGAGCTCGGTTTGGGCGCCCGTGCTGACGACCACGCCTTGTCCGGACCCATAGGTCACGAGGGTTCCCCCAAAGACCATTCCTTCACGATCACCGATCGCTGCAGCGGCGTCCACGGCGGCAGTCGACTTTTCCGTCGGGACTGATTCTCCTGTGAGTGCTGCTTCCTCCACGCGCAGTGACTTAGTACTCAGAAGGCGCATATCCGCCGGAACCTTATCCCCTGACACCAGAGAAACAATATCTCCGGGCACTAATTGCTGGGCAGGCAGGTTGACCAGCGTGTTATTCCTTAAGACGTTGGTATTCTCCGGGACCATCTGACTGAGAGCCTCTATGGCTTTGCTCGCACGAAATTCCTGAAGAAAACCAATCACGGTGTTGAGTAGCACCACACCGAAGATCACCATCCCACTTTTGAGTCCATCTTCGGGGTCAGCTGCGATCGATACAGCTCCTGAGCCCAAAAGTACCCAGATGAGAGGGCTATTGATTTGGTGCCAAAAGAGTTTGAGTGGACCCGGGCTTTTGCCTCGAGGCAGGACGTTCGCCCCATAGTGGGCAGCTCGTGACTCCGCCTCTTTTTGAGACAATCCGCTGAAGCTTGCTTGGAACCGAATCAAGGCATCTTCAGGGGTCAAAGCATGGGGAGGACGCACGCGATCAACTTGCAAGCCGGTGTCTGAGGCTAGCTTCTCATGTCTCACGGTACAGTCTCCTTTAGGTTGGAAAGCACTTTTGTCCTGCATGACTATCATTTTGGCAGGATTGGATGCAATGCCCGACCAATCATAAACGCTAAGCTCTCCTCGTTCTGAAACAATCACCATGAGATTCGTGCATGCTCAGGCACCGTCCCGGAGATTATTCCACAAAAATCCTCAGCCCCCTAAGGGATCGCAAGTGCACTCCAGACATCCCCTGGCCCTGAACCAAGCAAAAAAGGCATGCATGGACGTCTCGACTCCTATTGGCGAACCTGCGAATAAGTCCAAGTAATTGAGGGACCTGGCAGATTCAAATGCGGTGGAGTAGTGCGAGCTGTTTGTCTAAGTGCACAAAATATTCGAGGCTTGATTCATACCTCACAATCAGATTTGAAGAAAATGTCAAATGATATCAGATAGATCCGCTTGGCCCTCCATGCTTCCAGTCATCGGGATGTCAAATGTTCCTCATCGAAGTGCGATAGGCCCTAGGTCGGGCGACGGGCAAGTTCCGTCGAAAACAAACTGAGAAGCGAGGAAGAACACCTGAACCAGGTCACAGGACTTGTCTTGATCGATGACGACGAAGTCTTTTCGACCATTTTTTCCCGATGGACGCAGTTCGAGGGCATTGCAATCGACGTGTTCCACTCGCTTGACGATATGGGCTTTATCGATCTCCTGGACCAGTCTGATGTGCTGATTGTTGACAATGATCCTGGCGCGCTGAATGGAGTCGAGGTTGCTGAGTATATGACACAATTGTTTTGTAATAAACCGATGGTCATGATCAGTGGCTCAGACCGCAGTCGAGAAATGCGTGGCTGCTAGCATGTGTTAGGTCATTTGTGCGTAAGTCGGCAGGTTATGAACGCAATCTTCACGCAGCTTTGAAAGTTTGTTTAGGCTACACGATTTGGAGATGATTCACACAGTTCTATTTATTCGCTAGGAACGAAGCTTTGGATACAATCGTCCCATGGTTGCATTCCAAGAGTTAGAAAATACTGGGATCTGTTTGCTTGGTCTGTAGCAAAAGATATCAAAATCCATAGAAAAAATTGAAGACAACAGGTGGAATGTCAGTCTCGTAAATAAAACCAGCATTCAGTTCAATTCGAGGATCGTGATGAAGTCGATCGCAGGTCAGACGCTCGGGGAGCATAACAAGAAGGATGCAATCTCGAAATTGTTATTGATTGAGGACGCTGGGATAGATATTTTTTTTGTTCAGCGTGCGGTAAGCAAAAGCGAATTTTTGCAGTCCTTTAGCTTGCACTATGCTCATACCTTGGCCGAAGGTATAGCACTTATTCAGAGGGATCCTCCGTCCCTCATTCTCCTAGAGTTAAACCTACCTGATTGCCAAGGTGTTGAATCCGTAAAGCAGATCCATCAGCTTCAACCGCTTATTCCTATTGTTGTTCTCAGTGGCGTCAATTCAAATCAAGTCGCGATCGAATGCTTAAATGAGGGGGCGCAAGAATTTCTGGCTAAAGAAGATTTAAATCCATTTAGCCTCACGAGAAGTGTACAGTTCGCCCTTACAAGGAGCCACATTCATCAGGTCGAGGCAGGAAAAGCGAGGAGCAGAGAGGATAATCTCAACAGGATTTCTCAAATCAAGTCGCAGTTTTTGGCTAATTTGAGTCACGAGATCCGGACACCCATGAATGCGATCCTTGCAACTGCAAGTCTTCTGCAACAGATGTCTCTTACAGCCGAACAGCTCGAGTGCGTGGACATAATCACTAATTCAAGTGAAAATCTGCTCAATTTAATGAATGATATCCTAGATTTATCGAAAATCCAGGCCGAAAAGATGCAGATTGCAAGTTGTAAGTTTCAGGTGCGACCTTTAGTTGAATCCATCGTTGAATTGTTTGCTAGCCATGCTAGCGCCAAAAATATTCATCTTCTTTCTCGAGTGGATCCCAGTGTTCCTCGATTTGTGAATGGTGACGCATCGAGACTCAAACAGATTTTAGCCAATCTTGTCAGTAATGCACTTAAGTTTACAGAGCGAGGATATGTTGAGATTGAAGTGTACATGGGATCTCAATCGATGCTCACATTCCAGGTAAAAGATACGGGATTAGGTATTAAGAAGGAAGATCTGAAAAATATTTTTTCAGAGTTCTTTCAGGTGCATGATGAGCGGCAAAAATTTCTCAAAGGAACGGGATTAGGTTTATCTATTTGCAAAAGTCTAGTCGAGTTGATGCATGGTCATATATCCTGCGATAGTCGGTATCAAGAAGGTTCGATATTTCGTGTGGAGCTTCCGTGGATTCCTAGCAGGTCGGATGACTTCGTTCCCCGCCCCGATTTAAGTGATAAAAATCTCCTGATCTTATCGGAGAAAGGAGACATCATGGTCGACATGTTGCGTCGACAGTTAGGACATCGGGGTCTGAAAACGGACGTTTGCTTCCTCGAGGA
>Ga0209985_10000095_pt1 | contig 96145 bp, 93 predicted proteins | sample NOAtaG_FD_187305 | JGI IMG/M metagenome (GOLD analysis project Ga0209985, IMG submission 187305) | Freshwater lake microbial communities from Lake Erie, under a cyanobacterial bloom - NOAA_Erie_Diel6S_1000h metaG (SPAdes) (version 2) | ecosystem: Environmental > Aquatic > Freshwater > Lake ... | reverse complement strand
ATGAGCGATATGCAGCCTCCAGATTGGCGAAATCGAGCTGACCTACGCCCAATCAGCGTTCAAAATGTTCACCAAGCACATATCAGCTCTATGTGCCCTCCTTGAACGCTCCTTGTCCAGAGGCTCCCTAAGCTCCATTGCCCTCGGCGTCGCCAGCGCTGCAACCTTGGCCTCCCCTGCCCATGCCGTGCAGCTTCAGCAGGATTTTGCGGGCGTCTATGCTCCATCCAACTGGACATTTGCCGATAACGGAGGCGATGGATCTGTTGATACCGCGGGAGCGCCGGGTTCAATTACCCTTACTGGCAGCAATCAAAGACCCGACTTTGACCCAGGCCCGAGCATTAACACTGATTACACCACAACAGCCTTTGCCTCTGGCCCGGTCAGCCTTGACTGGTCCTAATTCTTCAGCCGATTTTAATTTTTATGATAGTTTAGGCTATCTCTTGAATGGCAGCTTCACCCAAATTGCCGATAACGGCTCCCAGGGCTCTGGCTTCAGTCAGTTCAACGTCCTGGCCGGCGATACATTTGGCTTCAGAGTTTTTACTCTTGATGATCAATTCGGCCCTGGCATCGCCACGATCAGCAACTTCTCCGCCCCCGTCCCTGGTCCCTTGCCCCTGCTCGGCGTGGGAGCGGCCTTCAGCTACAGCCGCCGCCTGCGTCGCCGCATCAACTTGTCTACTGGGCCCTTGAGCTCGGCTTCCGGAAGCAGCGATCAGCCTTAATCCATCCCCACAGCTCCTTCAGCCCTGCCCCTGGCAGGGCTTTGTGTTCACCCTCCCCAGCCAGCAGCCCCAGGCCAGCCCCCATGCCCGCCCCATCCCCGCAGATCCAGCTGCTCCACCCCAGGCTGCCCCTGTTGACCAGGGCCACCGGCCTCACCCTGGTGGTGGTGTTCGCCCTTGTGGTGATTTCAGCCGCGTTGCCCTTCAGCCTTCGCTCCAGCGCCTGGGCCGCCCAGCTCTCCAGCCGCATCATCGATGCCGCCTCCCTGGGGTTTGTGGGCGTCGCCCTGCTGCGCTTCGCCACCTTGCTGGAAACGGAGCCCGACCGCGCAGCCGGCCGGCGGGAGGCCCTGCGCTGGGCGCGACGCCGCGACCAGGCGCTGGGGCTGGCCCGCCTGGGCGTGATTGGCCTTGCGCTGCTGGCGATCGGCCAGATTCCCCTGTTCATGATCAGCGTCAACGCCCTCGACCGTGAGGCCAGCGCCCGCTCATCCCAGCTCAGCCAGCGCCTCAGCCAGACCGAACAACTGATCCGCCGGGCGCCAGCGGGTCAGATCCAGCAGCAGTGGCAGCTGGAGAATCCCGCCGCTGCCCCCGAGCTCAGCGATCCCCAGGCGCAGCGCCAGGCCCTGCTCGACCAGATCCAGAACCAGCAGCAGCAAGCGGGTGTCACGGTGCGGAAACGGGCCGATCAGCTGCGCTTCGAGCTGGTGCGCAACAGCCTGCGCACCCTGCTGATCGCCCTGGCCTACCTCGCCGGCTTTCTGGTGCTCTGCGGGCGTTCGGTGTGAGCGCTGCTTACGATTCACCACGTGAATGAACATCATCCACGTGGTGAATCCCCTGCCCCGACTGGTCAGCGGTGCCCTCGCCGATCGGCTGGCGGTGATGCCGGCGGTGGTGGTGACGGGCGCGCGGCAGACCGGTAAAAGCACCCTGGCCGAGCAACTGGTTGCGGGCGAAAGGAGCTACCGCACCCTGGATGACTTCGACGTGCTCGCTGCCGCCAGGCGCGATCCCGAGGTGCTGGTGGGAGGCAACGCGCCGATCACGCTCGACGAGGTGCAGCGGGAACCCTCCCTGCTCAGCGCCGTGAAGCGGGCCATCGATCGAGACCGCAGAGCGGGTCGCTTCCTGCTCACCGGTTCGGCAAACCTGCTGCTGATGCGGCAGGTGAGTGAATCGCTCGCCGGCAGGGCGAGTTACCTCACCCTCTGGCCGCTCACCCGCCGTGAGCAACGCGGCCTGGGCAGCGCCGGTCGCTGGGAGGAGCTGCTCAACACCCCCGATCAAGGCTGGCGCGACCTGCTCGCCGCCGGGGACGGTCACAGGGAAGACTGGCGCGCGCTGGCTCAGCGGGGCGGTTTCCCCACGCCAGCGATCGAGCTGAGCAACCGTGCCGAGCGCGCCATCTGGTTCGACGGCTACGTGCGCACCTATCTCGAGCGCGACCTGCAGGACCTGGCGACGATCAGCTCCCTGCCGGATTTCCGCCGGCTGATGCAGGCGGCCTGCCTGCGCCTGGGGCAGCTGCTCAACCAGACCGAACTGGGGCGCGACGTGGCGCTGCCGCAACCCACGGTGCGCCGCTGGCTCAATCTGCTGGAGACCTCCTACCAGCTCGTGCGCCTGCCCGCCTATGCCGTCAATCGCACCAAGCGACTGATCAAGTCCCCCAAGCTCTACTGGGGCGACACCGCCATCGCCCTGCACCTGGCCGGAGCGGAACCGCAGGGCTGCCATCTCGAAAATCTGGTGCTGAACGATCTGCTGGCGTGGCGCGACGCCCGCCTTGAGCGAGCCGAACTGGGCTATTGGCGCACAACCCTCGGCGAGGAGGTGGATGTGGTGATCGAGGCGGGGGGCAGGCTGCTGCCGATCGAAGTCAAGGCCACGGCATCGCCAAGGCTGGCGGACTGCGCCCATTTGCGCACCTTCCGCGCCGAATACGGAAGCCAGGCACGGGCGGGGCTGCTGCTGCACACCGGCACGAGCGTGGAATGGCTCACGGCCGATGTGCTGGCGGTGCCGTGGTGGCGGGTGGTGTGACCGTGCTCCACGCCGGCCTCACTTCAGCCACACCACGCTGCAGCCGGGGCCGCCATCGCCCTGGTCGGCGTCGGCCACCCGCTCCACCCAGGGCAGCGTGGCCAGCCAGTCGCGCAGGCCGCGCTTGAGTTTGCCGGTGCCGATGCCGTGGATCACCCACACCGGCCCATTGGCGCCGCGCAGGGTCTCCTCCACCGCCGCCTCCGCCTCATGCACCCGCAGACCGCGCACATCCACCGTGTTGCGCTCGGTGCGCACCTGGGGGCCGCGGCCGGCGCCGCCGCTGCGGCCGCGCAGCTGCACCTGCACCCGCGCTTCGGGCGGCAAGGGCTTTTCGCCGTGCAGCCCCTCGATCGCCTCGAGCGCCACCGTGCTGCGCAGCACGCCGCAGCGCACGCTGAGCTCGCGGCTGTCGTCGCTGATCGCCAGCACCTCCGCCGCCTTGCCCAGGGCCAGCAGGCGCACCCGCTCGCCCACCTTGGGCATCCAGCCGCCGTGGTCGCGGCGCTCGGGCAGGGGGCGGTGCTGCTCCTCCAGCCGCCGGAGCCGCTGGCCGGCCTGGCGGGCGGTCTCACCCGCCCGGCGCCGCCCCTCGCCGCCCGCCGCCGCCCCCTCCTGGCGCAGGCGGCGGATGATGCGCCGCACCTCCCCCTGCCCCTGGCGGATCGAGCGCTCCAGCTGCTGGCGGCGCTGCTCCTGCAGTTCGGCGCTCTGCTGGCGCTGCTCCTGCCAGCGTGAGAGCAGCTCCTCATGCAGCAGCTCGGTGCGGGCCAGCAGCACGGCGGCCTCCTCGGCGGCCTCCTGCTGGCGCTGGCGCTGCTCTTCCAGGCCGGCGATCACCTGGTTCACCTGGCCCTCGCCGCGGGGGGCCAGCTGGGCGGCGGCCCGCTGCAGCACCCCCTCCTCCAGGCCGAGGCGCCGGGCGATCGCCAGGGCATTGCTGCGGCCGGGGATGCCCCACTGCAGCCGGTAAGTGGGGGCGAGGGTCTGCTCATCGAAGGCCACCGACGCGTTCTCGAAGCGGGGATCGGCGTACTTGAGCGCCTTGAGTTCGCCGAAGTGGGTGGTGGCGATCGTGAGCCGGGCCCTCTCGGCGAGCTGCTGCAGCAGGGCGGTGGCCAGGGCGGCCCCTTCGGTGGGATCGGTGCCGGCGCCCACCTCGTCGAGCAGCACCAGGGCAGCGGGGGCAGACGTGGGCGCGGCGGCGGCGGGCGGCGGCAGGGCCGCCAGGATGCGGGCGATGCGGCGGATGTGGCCGCTGAAGGTGGAGAGGTTCTGCTGCAGCGACTGCTCATCGCCGATGTCGGCCAGCACCTGGGCGCACCAGGGCAGCCGCGGCGTGCCGGCGCAGGGCAGGAACAGGCCGGCGCGGGCCATCAGCGCCGCCAGCCCCACGCTCTTGAGGGTCACGGTCTTGCCGCCGGTGTTCGGGCCGGTGATCGCCACCACCCGCAGCTGCGGGCCCACGGCCACGCTCACCGGCACCACGGACTGGCCACCCTCACGGCGCTGCTGCCAGAGCAGCAGGGGGTGGCGCAGCTCGCGCAGCTCAAAGGGTGAATCGCCCTCCTCCAGCAGCTCGGGCCGCACGGCGCCCAGCCAGGCGCCGTAGCGGGCGCGGGCCACACCGGCATCGAGGCGGGTGACCACGGCCTGGAGGTGCTCCAGGGCCGGCGCTTCCTCGCCCACCAGGGCGCTGAGCTCGATCAGCACCGCCTCCTCCAGCTGCCGCTCGCGGCCCTCCAGCTCGCGGATGCGGTTGCCCAGGGGGATCACCGCCTGCGGCTCCACAAACACGGTGCTGCCCGAGGCGGAGCTGTCGTGCACCAGGCCCTGGATCTGGGTGGCGGCACCGGCCTTCACCGCCAGCACCGGCCGGCCATTGCGCTCGGCCACCACCGTGTCCTGCAGCAGGGCCGCCCAGCGGCGGATCAGCTCCTGGAGCCGGTCGCGCCGGTCGGCCCGCACCGCCTGCAGCTGGCGGCGCAGCCCCGCCAGCTCGGGGCTGGCCCGATCCGCCACCCGACCGCCCTCCTCGATCGCGAAGTGGAGCCGCTGCTCCAGCTCCGGCAGGGTGCGCAGGTCCGCCACCAGGGCTGAGCACATCGGCCGCAGGTCCGGATCCTCGATCTGGCGCCGCAGCCGCCGCGCCGCCGCCAGGGTGCCGGCCAGCGCCAGCAGCTCCTCGCCGCCGGCCATGCCGCCCTTGGCGCAGCGGAGCACGGTGGGGGCGATGGCGGCGATGCCGCGGAAGCTCAGCCCACCCTCCAGCACGCCATCGAGACCCAGCAGCTCGGTGGTTTCAGCCAGGAGATCGCGGCTCTCGGCCCAGCTGTGGGGCAGGGGCAGGGCCTGGCAATGGCGGCTGCCGGCCTCGGTGCTGGTGAAGCTGGCCACCTGGCCCGACAGGCGGGGCCACTCCAGCAGCTGCAGGGCCTCGCTGGCGATCGACGCGGCTTCCCCCACCGGTGGCGTGTCGCCCTCAGCTCCCGATGCCTGCAACGCCTCGCTCACCCCTGCAAGTCCGGGTGTGACCGTGCCGGCGCGGGAATCGCCGCGGCGCCGGTGTTGGACGGGATGCCGGCGGGCGGCTCGTAGAGCACCTCCAGCCAGTTGCCCTCAGGATCCTGGAGATAGAAGGAGGCGGTGCCATCGCGGTGGTCGTGCACCGGGCCCACCCGGTGGCCCGCAGCTTCGAGCTGATCGTGCACCGCATCCACCGCGGCACGGTCGTCGAGGTGGAAGGCGAAGTGGGGGCCGGCGGCCTTGTAGTCGGGGCTGAGCAGCGCCACGCCGTCGCCGGTGACGGGCGACTGCAGGTAGGCCCAGTCGGCCGCATCCCAGGTGAGCTGCAGACCGAGGGCGGCGTAAAAGGCCTTGGCCCGCTCCATGTCGGTGACCCGCAGGGCCACATGGCCGAGGCGATGGACGGCGGGCTGTGCGCGGTCGTGGGCCGGCGCCATGGCGGGGGAATGCATTGGTTGCATTCTCCAGCAATCAGGCATCGCGCGGTGGGGCCGCTCCCGCACTGGAGCTTCTCTGATCGTGCTCCCTCGCAAGCGAGAGCCCGAACATGGTGTTATCGGTCTTGGCCAGGAGGCGCGTTGCGCATGATCCCAACCGATGCCAGCCATCGTGTTGCCATGGAGCCGGGCGATGCACCCTTCTGGGGCACGCTGAAGGCCGAGGCGATTCCCTTGCTGGCGGGCGGCCGTTTCCCATGGGCCTGGAGAGCGCACGCCACCGGGCCAGGTTGAGCTACCCCGATGCCATTGGCGATGTGCTGCCCTCAGCCGGATGGAACCTGAACAAAGCCTGGCCAGAACACCCCCACCTCGGCGATGTGCCGCCGCAGACCCTCATGGCCCAGGCTCTCCCAGTGGGTCACATCAAACAGATAGGGGGTCGGCAGCTCCTCGAAGGCGGCGGCCAGGGCGGCGCTGTGATCGATCGGGGCGCTGAAGGCCAGGTCGATGTCGGATCCGGGTCGCTGGCGACCCAGGGCGCGGGAGCCGTAGAGCTTCACCCAGCGGATGTCGGGGAAGCGGCGCAGCACCGCAGAAATCTCTTCCAGGGTTCGGGTCGGAAGTCCCCCCAGCAGCACCGGCACCTGCGTCATGGCCGGCGCTGCAGATCCATCGCCAGCGCACCCAGAGCCGGGGCAAAGTGCTCGCCGATCAGCGCCAGGGCGATGCGGGCGCGTCGCACGTCGTAGGTGTGGGCCATGAGATTGCGCTGTTCGAGCATGTCGATCCAGAGCTGGCCATCCTGAAGCAATCCCGCCGCAAAGGCCTGGCGCAGCACCTCGCGGGGGAGCTGGGCATCGATGCCCTCATGGTTCAGCAGATCCTTGAGGGTTTTCCAACTGAGTTCAAAACTGAATTCATAGGCCTTGATCACCGCCATGCCGATCACCTCATTGCCTGGATCCGCGGCCAGGGCATCCAGAGCGGCCTGCAGCTGCCCAAGGGCACTGCGCAGGCTTTCCAGGCGTTGGCGCCAGCGCAGCGGGGGGTCGCTCATCGGGGATGGATCCGTGTTGCCAGTCTGCGTCGGGTCGCCGACCGCTGGGGAGTGGAATGCCCGTAGCCTGCAGCAATGACAGCTGGCGGCCAGCCTGGATCCGGCCTTCGCCCAGGAGAACTGGGGGTTTCTGGCCCGGCAGTGCGTGGAGAATCTGCGCAATGCGCTGATCGTGCTGGCCGATTCACAGCCCCCGCTCAGCCTCAGCCCTGGCGCAGCCAGGCCGCCGCATCACAGGCGTGGTAGGTGAGGATCAGGTCGGCGCCGGCCCGCTTGAAGCAGAGCAGGGTTTCCAGCACCACCGCCCGCTCGTCGATCCAGCCCTTCTCGGCGGCGGCCTTCACCATGGCGTATTCGCCGCTCACGTTGTAGGCGGCGATCGGCTGCTCCGATTCGCCGCGCAGGCGATGGATGATGTCGAGATAGGCCAGACCGGGCTTCACCATCAGGATGTCGGCCCCTTCGCTCTCATCGAGCTGGGCCTCGAGGATCGCCTCGCGGCCGTTGGCCGGATCCATCTGGTAGGTGCTCTTGTCCTTGGGGATCGGCTTGGCGGCGGCGGCGCGGGGGGCCGAATCGAGGGCCTCGCGGAAGGGGCCGTAATAGGCGCTGGCGTACTTGGCGGTGTAGCTGATGATGCCCACGTGCTCGAAACCCTCTTCGTCGAGCGCTTCGCGGATCGCGCCGACGCGCCCATCCATCATGTCGCTGGGGCCGATCAGGTCGGCGCCGGCGCGGGCCTGGGCCACGGCCTGGCGGCAGAGGATCGCCACGGTCTCGTCGTTGAGCACGACACCCTCGCTGCTCACGATGCCGTCATGGCCATCACAGGAGTAGGGGTCGAGGGCCACGTCGGTCATGATCGCCATCTGGGGATGGACCTCCTTGATGCGGCGGATGGCCCTGGGGATCAGGCCGTGCTCGTTGAAGCATTCGGCGCCGTCTTCGGTCTTCAGACCATCGGCCACCTTGGGGAAGAGCACCACGCAGCGGATGCCCAGGTCCCAGGCGCGGCCCACCTCCTGCACCAGGCCGTCGAGGCTCCAGCGGAAGCAGCCGGGCATGGCGCCGATCGGCTCGTTGCTGGCCCCCTCGTGCACGAACAGGGGGTAGATGAAATCGGCGGCGCCCAGCTGGTGCTCGCGCACCATCGCCCGCAGGGCCGGCGTGCGGCGCAACCGGCGGGGGCGATAGCTGAGCTCCATGGTGCTGGTGTGGCTGGGGCGGATCCTACGGACCCGGTCCTGGGCGCAACGGGGCGTCAGAGACGGGCGGCGGCGGCCCAGCCCTGGCGCGGATCGACGCTGCGGGCCTGGCGCAGGTCTTCCAGCAACTGGCGCTCGCGGTCGCTCAGGGTTTCGGGCAACTGCAGGGTGGGGGTGAGCAGCAGATCGCCGCGGCCAGCGGCAGCGGGCCAGCCCTTGCCGCGCAGGCGCAGGCTGCGGCCCACCTTCATCCCGGGTGGCACCTGCACCTTGGCCTCGCCATCGGGGGTGGCCACCACCACCTCGCCGCCGAGAGCCAGCTCGTCGAGGCTGAGGGGCAGGTCAGCCCGCAGCTGGTCGCCGTCCAGGCGCCACACCGGATGGGGCTGGAGCTTGAGGTTGAGGTAGAGGTCGCCGCGGCGGCCCGTGCCGGGCTGGAGGTTGCCCTTGCCCTTGAGGCGCAGGCGGCTGCCGTCCTTCACACCCGCCGGGATCCGCACCTGCACCCGCTCCTCATTCACCGCCAGGGTGCGCTCGCAGCCATGGAAGGCGTCGGCGAAGCTGAGCGAGAGGGTGGCCTCGGCATCCAGGTTGGGCGCCGCTCCACGGCCGCCCCCCGCCCCGCCGAAGCCAGCGCCGAAGCCGCCCGGAAACCCCGTGCCGAAGCCGCCGAAGCCGCCCGCGCCCGGACCGGCTCCCCCACCGAAACGGCCGAGCAGGTCGTTGATGAAGTCGTCGAAGTTGCCGTAGCGGCCGAAGTCCACGTCCATGCCGCCCATGCCACCGCTGCCGGCCTGGCTCCAGTACTGGCCGAACTGCTCGTAACGGCGCCGCTTGTCCGGATCCGAGAGCACCTCATAGGCCTCGCTGATCTCCTTGAAGCGGGCTTCGGCGTCCTTGTCGCCGGGATTGACATCCGGGTGGTACTGGCGCGCCAGCTTGCGGAAGGCCCGCTTGATGGCGTCGGCGTCAGCACCCCGGTCCACACCCAGCACCTTGAAGTAATCGCGATAGCCGTTGGCGCTCATCGGCGGGGGTGAACGGGCGGGAGATGGACGGAGGGGAGTGGCCCCGAAAGGCGGACCGGAGATCCCACCGGGCCTGCCATTCTCTCAGTCCACGCCCGCTGCCGGCGGACGCGGGCCCTCCTAGCCTCGGATCCGGATCAGCCGCACGCCTCTTTCTCCCGCTTCTCTCTGATGTTGCCTCTCGGATCGCGGCGCGCCGCCCTGCTGATCGCCTGCAGCCTGGGCCTGGTGGGGGTGGTGGCCACGGCCAGTGCCCAGACCGGCGAGCAGGCCGCACCCCAGCTGGCCCAGGCCAAGGCGGCCCCGGCGGCCTCCGGCGCCCAGCAGCAGGCGCTCGCCAACCATCTCAGGGCCCGGGGCGCGCAGTTCTTCGGTGCCTGGTGGTGTCCGGCCTGCACCCAGCAGAAGGCCCTGTTCGGCAAGGAGGCCGGGGCACGGCTGCCCTACGTGGAGTGCACGGACGCCAAGGGCAGCCAGATCTGCTCGGCCGCCGGCGTTCGCGCCTTCCCCACCTGGGACATGCCCGGCAAACCGCAGCTGGTGGGGGTGCAGAGCCTGGAGGAACTGGCCCGCTGGAGCGGCTTCCAGCCCTGAGGGCGACTGTTCTGAGTGAAAGGCCCCTTCCAGGGCCCATGGGTCATTTGGGTGATAAGGCTGACCTCACCCCATCTCCCTTAAGAGTGTCAGGCAGCCACAGGGGCGGCTTGACGGGAGAAACGAACGATGTTGTTCGCTGTTACGGGTTTGCTCTCACCGAGCAGGCTTCAGTCACTCTCCTCATGCCCCGTCGAAACCATTGCAGCCCCAGGGTGGGGGAATGGAGCTGAGCGGAATCGAACCGCTGTCCGAAACACTGGTGTGAGCCACCTAGTCCGGCCGAAACCGGACATCTGAATCATGGCACCTGCAGCCAGCCAGGAGGTGCGGCTCTCCGCCTGCTGGGGCAGACAGGCTTCGGCTCCGGAGAACCATGGCTCAGCCGGCCTGCAGATTCAGCGAGACACTGAACCCCCGCCGCGCCAGCGCCCCGGCCAGCCGCCGGGCTCGGGCAGAGGTTCCCTGGAACAGGGTCACCCGGCCCACGCACGCCAGCCGCCGCTGCAGCGCCCGGGCCGCCACTGGCTGGCGGCCGTTCAGCAACGACACGGTGGCGAGCAGCGGGGAGCCGGAGGCAACCTTCAGAGAACCGACCATGGGATGTCTGCGGGATCGGATCACTGTGGGACCAGCAGCGGCGAGCCGGAGTCCGGAGAACCGCCCCCAGTGGGCTGCGGCAGGAGACTGATCCGAATCCAGCTGCCCTGAAGCGATGGCCGTGCCCTTTGCCACCGTGGCCGTGGTGCCCCCGGGGCTGGAGGAGGTGACGGCGGCCGAGCTGGTGGAGTTGGGGGCGAGCGCGGTGCAGCCCCTGCGGCGGGCGGTGGCCTGCCACACCGATCTGGCCACCTACTACCGCCTGCACCTGCGGGCCCGCCTGCCCTTCCGGCTGCTGCGCCAGCTGGCAGCCTTCCCCTGCCGCGGCCGCGACGATCTGCATGCCGGCGTGCAGGCCGCCGCCGACTGGGAGCGCTGGCTGCCGCCTGAGCGCAGCCTCAAGGTGGAGGCCAGCGGCAGTCTGCCCGGGCTGAACCACAGCCACTACAGCGCCCTGCAGGTGAAGAACGCGTTGGTGGACCTGCAGCGCCAGCGCTGGGGCGCCCGCTCGGCGGTGGATCTGGAGGATCCCGACCTCTGCCTGCATCTGCACCTGAGCGCCGGCCGGCCCGGCCAGCCATCCCAGGCCGTGCTCAGTCTTGATGGCAGCGGCAGCAGCCTGCACCGGCGCGGCTACCGGCCCGCCATGGGGCTGGCGCCCCTCAAAGAAAACCTGGCCGCCGGTCTGATCGCCCTCAGCGGCTGGGATGGCTCGGTGCCCCTGGCCGACCCCCTCTGCGGCTCCGGCAGCCTGCTGATCGAGGCGGCCCGCCTGGCCCTGGGCCGGGCGCCGGGGCTGGAGCGGCCCTTCTGCCTGCAGCGCTGGCCCGATTTCGATGGCGACCTCTGGCGGCGGGAAGTGGCGGCGGCCCGGGGTCTGGAGCGCGAGCAACTGGCCGACGGCCGCCCCCTGGCGCCGCTGCTGGGACTGGAGCAGGACCCCCTGGTGCTGGAGCAGGCCCGCCACAACGCCACCGCCGCCGGCGTGGCCCCCTGGATCAGCCTGCACCAGGGCGACTGCCGCGACTTCCAGCCGCCCGCCGGCCCCGGCCTGCTGGTGTGCAACCCGCCCTACGGCGAGCGCATCGGCGATCCCGAAGCCCTGGAGGGCCTCTACGCCGATCTGGGAGCCATGGTGAAGGAGCGCTGCTCCGGCTGGACGCTGTGGCTGCTGAGCGGCAACCCCCAGCTCACCGGCGCCCTGCGCATGAAGGCCAGCCGCCGCATTCCCGTGAGCAACGGCGGCATCGACTGCCGCTGGCTGCGCTACGACATCCGCTGAGGATCAGCGCCCGAACAGCGCCCGGGTGGTCTTGCTGAGGCCGGCGGCGGTCTGGGGCAGGTAGGGGCCCTTGGTGAGCTGGCCGCCCACCCGCAGGAACAGGCCGGCCAGCACCACGTTGAGGGCCGAGACGGCCAGGGCGCTGTGGATCCAGCTCCAGCCCAGCCCCTGGTGCAGCCAGAGCAGCAGGGCCAGCTGGGCGCCGATCAGGGCGAGCAACAGCATCACCAGGCCGCCACTGAGCAGCAGGGCACCGCTGATCAGCCGCCGCTTCTCCCGGTCGGCCTCCTGCAACGCGATGCGCACGTGCAGGTCCATCACCGAGGTCATCAGCGAGCCCACCCGGCCCAGCGCCACCCGGCCAGGGCCCGCCCGATCGCGGTCGTCGTCGCTGAACGGGCTCATGCCGAGCGACGCCCCGATCCCAGCAGCAGGCCCAGCAGCACGCCCACGCCGGCGGCCAGGCCGATGGCCAGCAGCGGCCGCTCGCGCACCGGCTTCTCGATGCGTGGGCGCAGGGTGGCGTTGAGCTCATCGAGCAGGCTCTCCAGCTGCTGCTCCAGGGGCTGCAGGGTCTGGCCGAGGCGCTGGGTCTGGTCGCCGGCCACATCCACCAGCTCCAGCAGCTGCTGCTTCACGGCGGTCACGGTGCGGCCGCTCTGCTCGGCGATCACGTGGGCCACGTCATCGAAGCTGCCGCGGGTGGCCTCCAGGGTCTGGCGGGCCACATCGGGCCAATGGCGCTGGATTTCGGGCAGCAGGCTGTCGAAGCGCTCGCGAAAGCCAGGGGCGGCAGGAGCAGGCCCTGTGGCGGGGCCATCCTGGCGGCGGTCGTCGGGGCCGACTGCGGGGCGATCCGCGGGCCTGGTGTCGGTGGTCATGGGTCGGCTTGGCGGGATGGGCTGGTTCGGGTGGGCTGGCCCTGGCAGGCAAGCGCTGCTGGGGCCGGCAGAAAACACGCGCGTGTCCTCAACCTAGGAATGGGGTTGAGCTTCGGAAACCCTCCGCTACATTTCGGTGGCTCGGCGGACGGGCCTGTTGGTTCACATCAATCAGGTCGAACTGCACCAGTTCAAGTCGTTCGGCGGATCGATGACGATCCCGCTCGAGCAGGGCTTCACGGTGGTGACCGGCCCGAACGGCTCCGGCAAGAGCAACATCCTCGATGGCGTGCTGTTCTGCCTGGGTCTGGCCAGCAGTCGCGGCATGCGCGCCGAGCGGCTGCCCGACCTGATCAACAGCGCCATGCTGCGGGCCGGCAAGGCCGCCGAAACCGTGGTGAGCGTGCGCTTCGACCTGCGCGACTGGCAGCCGGACGAGGCCGAAGCCGGCCTCGAGCCCCCCGAGGAAGGCCCCTGGATCCGGCCCGGCCAGACGGAGTGGACCGTGACCCGGCGGCTGCGGGTGGCCCCCGGCGGCACCTACGCCAGCAGCTTCAGTGCCGACGGCAGCCCCTGCAACCTGCAGCAGCTGCAGACGCAGCTGCGCCGCCTGCGGGTGGATCCCGAGGGCAGCAACGTGGTGATGCAGGGCGACGTGACCCGGATCGTGTCGATGGGTGCCCGCGACCGGCGCGGCATCATCGACGAGCTGGCCGGCGTGGCCCTGTTCGATTCGCGCATCGAGCAGAGCCGCACCAAGCTCGACGAGGTGCAGGATCGCCAGGAGCGCTGCGCGATCGTGCAGCAGGAGCTGCTGGCCGCCCGCGCCAGGCTGGAGCGCGACTGCGCCAAGGCCCGCACCTACCAGGATCTGCGCCAGCGCCACCACAGCGGCCGGCTGCAGGAGCAGGTGCTGGCCTACGAGGCCGCCGAGGCCGGCCTGGCCCAGCTGGAGAGCCGCCAGCGGGCCCTCACCAGCCAGCAGGAGGCCGACCGCGCCGCCGTGGCCGAAGCGGAAGTGGGCCTGGCGACTGCGGTCCAGACCCTGGAAGAGCTGCAGGCGGAGGTGAAGGCCCTCGGCGAGGACCAGCTGCTGGCGGTGCAGGCCGAACTGGCGGGGCTGGAGGCCCGCGCCCGCGAGCTGGCGCGCCAGGCCGACCAGCACCAGCAGCGGGCGGAAGACCTGCAGCGCCAGCGCCAGGAGCTGGCCAGCCGCCAGGGGGAGCTGCGCCAGCAGCAGCAACAGGGCCAGGCCGCCGGCGACGGGAACGCGCTGGAGGCGGCCGAGCAGGCCTGCCGCAGCGCCGAAGCTGCCGTGGAGATGTCACGCCGGCGGCTGGGCGAGGTGGCGGGCCGCTCCGGCAGCTGGCTGGAGGAGCAGCAACGGCGCAGCCAGGAGCGCGATCGGCTCAGTGCGGCCATCGGGCCCCTGGAGGCGGAGCGCCAGCAACGGGGCGAGCGGTTGCGCCAGGGGGAAGAGCGGATCGGCGAGCTGCGCGCCGAACTGGAGCGCGATGGCAGCGACGACGCCCGGGCCCTGGCCCAGCTGGAGGCGGCGGAGCGCGAACGGCTGGCCCTGGTGGAGCAGCTGCGCCAGGGGGAGGGGCAGGTGCAGCAGCTGGCGGAGGAGCTGGCCCTGCAACAGCGCACCCGCAGCCGCCTGGAGCAGGAGCAGACCCAGCTGGAGCGGGAGATCGCCCGCATCGACAGCCGCCGCGAGACCCTGCAGGAAAGCCGCGGCACCGGCGCCCTGCGCATGCTGCTGGAGGCGGGGCTGGAGGGGATCCACGGGCCGGTGGCCCACCTGGGGGAGGTGGAGGAGCGCTACCGGCTGGCCCTGGAAGTGGCGGCCGGAGGGCGGCTGGGCCAGGTGGTGGTGGAGGACGACCGCATCGCCGCCCGGGCGATTGACCTGCTCAAGAGCCGCCGGGCCGGTCGGCTCACCTTCCTGCCCCTCAACAGGATCCGCGGGGGTGGCAGCGGCACGGCCACGGCCGCCGGCGCCCTGCAGCGCGGCGGCAGCCCGGGTACGGGAGGGGCCGGCCTGGTGGGAGCGGCCGTGCAGCTGATCCGCCACGAACCGATCTACGCCGAGGTGTTCCGCTACGTGTTCGGCGACACGCTCGTGTTCAGCGACCTGGTCAGTGCCCGGCGGGAGCTGGGGCGCTGCCGCGCCGTGACCCTCGACGGCGAGCTGCTTGAGAAGAGCGGCGCCATGACCGGCGGCAGCTTCCAGCAGCGCGGCGGCCAGCTGGGCTTCGGCCGCAGCAGCGAGGGTGATGAGGCCGAGCCCCTGCGCCGCAGGCTGCTGGAACTGGGCGAGAGCCTGGTGGCCTGCAGGCGGCGCGAGGCGGAGCTGGCCGGCAAGCTGGAGGCCCAGCGGCCCCAGCTGGAGCAGCTGCAGCGGCGCCAGGCGGCCCTGGAGGCCGAGCACAGCGGCGCCCTGCGCAACCTGGAACCCCTGCGGCAGCGGCAGCAGCAGCAGCGCCAGCGACTCCAGCAGCTGGAGCAGGGCCTCCAGGACGACCGCCAGCGGCTGCAGCAACTGGAGGCTGAGCTGGGGCCGCTGCAGCAGCAGTTGCAGGCCCTGCAACAGGCTGAAGCCCACCAGGAGGCCTCCCGCGACGCGGACCGCTGGCAGGCGCTGCAGCACGACCTGGAGGCCGCCGACCGCACCCTGGCGGAGGCGCGCCTGCTGCGCGACCAGCTGCTGGCGGCCCGCCGGGAGCGGGCTCTGCTGGCCGAACGGCTGCAGAGCCAGCTGGAGGCCCTGGCCAGCGACGAGCGGCGGCTGGTGGCGGCGGTGCAGGGCCTGGTGGCCGAGCGGGAGCTGTGGAAGCAACAGCAGCAGGCCGATCAGCAGCAGCGCCAGCAGCTGGAGGCCCGCCAGAGCGAGCTGCAGGCCCGCTTCGGCGAGCGCCGCCGCGCCCGGGACGCGGCCGAGGCCCAGCTGGCCGCCCAGCGCCAGGCCCTGCAGCAGAAGCAGTGGGAGCTACAGCGGCTGGCCGAGGAGCTGGAATCGCTGGCGAGCCAGCGGCGCAGCGAGCAGCAGCGGCTGGAGCAGCTGCAGCGGGACCTGCCGGATCCCCTGCCGGAGATTCCCGAGGAGGTGCGCGCCCAGGGCCTGGAGGCCCTGCAGGCGGAGCTGCGCAGCCTGCAGGCCCGGATGGAGGCCCTGGAACCGGTGAACATGCTGGCCCTCGACGAGCTGGCCCAGCTGGAGACGCGCCTGGCCGACCTGGAAGAGCGGCTGGACGTGCTCGCCAAGGAGCGCGAAGAGCTGCTGCTGCGCATCGAAACCGTGGCCACCCTGCGCCAGGAGGCCTTCCTGGAGGCCTTCCAGGCCGTGGACGGCCACTTCCGCACGATCTTCGCCGAGCTCTCCGACGGCGAGGGGCACCTGCAGCTGGAGAACCCGGAAGCGCCACTGGAGGGGGGCCTCACCCTGGTGGCCCATCCCAAGGGCAAGGCGGTGCGCCGCCTCAACGCCATGAGCGGGGGCGAAAAATCGCTCACGGCCCTGAGCTTCCTGTTCGCCCTGCAGCGCTTCCGCCCGTCGCCGTTCTATGCCCTCGACGAGGTGGACAGCTTTCTCGACGGCGTGAACGTGGAGCGGCTGGCGGCCCAGATCGCCCGCCAGGCCGATGCGGCCCAGTTCATGGTGGTGAGCCACCGCCGGCCGATGATCGCCGCCGCCCAGCGCACGATCGGCGTGACCCAGGCCCGCGGTGCCCACACCCAGGTGGTGGGTTTACCGCCAGCGGCGTAAAGCCGTGCTCTGGGAGAGAATGCCTTGATGACCAGCCTTCCGCCCGGCAGCGACCGCCTCGCGCGCACGACCGATCCCGGCGCCGATCCCCCCAGCGACCGCCTCTGGCTGCGCTCCGAGCTGATGGGCACCCAGGTGATCACCCGCGACACCGGCCGCCGCCTGGGCGTGGTGGGCGAGGTGGTGGTGGACATCGACCGCCGGGAAGTGGTGGCCCTGGGCCTGCGCGACAACCCCCTCACCCGCTTTCTGCCCGGCCTGCCCCGCTGGATGCCCCTGGATCGGATCCGCCAGGTGGGCGATGTGATCCTGGTGGACTCGGCCGACTCCCTGGCCGAGACGTTCAACCCGGAGCGCTACAGCAAGGTGATCAACTGCCAGGTGGTCACCGAGGCGGGCGAGCAGCTGGGCAAGGTGCTCGGCTTCAGCTTCGACATCGAAACCGGCGAGCTCACCACCCTGGTGCTGGGGGCCCTGGGGGTGCCCCTGCTGGGCGAGGGGGTGCTGAGCACCTGGGAACTGCCGGTGGAGGAGATCGTGAGCAGCGGCAGCGACCGGATCATTGTGTACGAGGGTGCCGAAGACAAACTCAAGCAACTGGGCACCGGCCTGCTGGAGAAGCTGGGCATCGGTGGTCCCAGCTGGGAGCAGGAGGAGCGGGAGCGCTACCGCGGCGCCATGGTGCCGGTGGAGAACCAGCTGGCCGCCGGCGTGCCCAGCGTGCAGGAGCAGCGGCGCATCCAGCCCGCCACGGCCCGGGCCTTCGAGCCGGAGGAGTCGTACGACTACGTGGAGGTGGAGGAGCGCCGCCAACGGGAGCCGCTGCGCCAGCGCCGCTACCTGGAGGACGAGGAGGCCGACCGCGGCCCGGTTCGGCGCGAGCAGACACCCCCTGAACCCCGCTTCCCCCAGCCGGTGGACAATCTGCGCCGACGCCCACCGGCTCCAGCCAGCCGCGAACCGCTGGACGTGGACGCCGAGGATCTGGACGATCCCTGGTGAGCGCTCAGCCTTCCCTGAACGCCAGGGAGGCTGAATTCACACAGTGGCGCAGCCCGGTGGGTGCCGGCCCGTCGTTGAAGACGTGGCCCAGGTGGGCGTCACAGTTGGCACAGCGAATCTCGCTGCGCACCATGCCGTGGCTTCTGTCCACGTGGGTGCTGATCGCCGCCGGATCCACGCCGTCCCAGAAGCTGGGCCAGCCGGTGCCGGAGTCGAACTTGGTGGTGCTGCTGTACAGGGGCGCGTCGCAGCAGATGCAGTGGTAAGTGCCGCTGCCCTTGTGGTTCCAGTAGGCGCCGGTGAAGGCCCGCTCGGTGCCACCCTGGCGGGCGATGCGGAACTGCTCCGGCGTGAGCCGGGAGCGCCAGATCTCCTCGCGCTGATCACGGGGCAGGCCACTCTCCACGCCACAGGCGGACAGGGGCTGCTGGGACTCGGTCATTGCCGGGAGGAAAGGATGGCGCAACCCTAGGAATCCGGCGGGGGCGGGCGCTGGCACCCGGGCAGCAACTCGCCCACCAGATCGGCCAGGGCGGCCACGGCCCCGGGGCGGCCGCGCAGCCCGCGCAGATCCCGGGCCATCCGCTCCAGGCGGGAGGGCTGGGCCAGCCACTGGGCCGCCTCAGCCGCGATCTGCTCCGGGGTGATCGGCCCCACCCGCTCGGGCACCAGCTGGCGGCCGGCGGCGATGTTCGGGGCCGCCATCAGGCCCCGATGGCGCAGGCGCCAGAGCGTCAGCGCCACGCTGAACAGCCGGCGCAGCAGGGGCAGGCGCGCCACCAGCCCCGCCAGCCCATCCCAGGCCTGCATCACATGCAGGTGCTGGGTGGGTACCAGCACCAGCATCGGCACCCCCAGCGCCGCCAGTTCGGCCGTGTTGGCACCCACGGTGGTGAGGGCCAGGCGGCACTGGCTGAGCACGTCATGGGCAGGGCTGTGCTGCACCAGTTCGACGCGGCTGCCGGCGGCGGTGACCAGGGCCAGCCCATCCGGCTGGAGCCGGTCACTGGCCACCACGGCCGGTGAGCCCGCCCGGTAGGAGCGGGCGATCGGGTTGGCCGGTCCGGCGTAGGCCCGCAGCTCCGCCAGGGTCACGGTGGGGGCCAGGGGGAGCAGCAGGCCCAGGCCGGGCTCGCGCTGGGCGAGGCGGTCGGCCGTCTCCAGCAGGAAGGGCACGCCCACCCGCAGCTTGGCGGGCTTGGAGCCCGGCAGCAGCGCCAGCCAGGACCCCGGCGGCAGCGGCGCCTCACGCCGCGCCTGCTCGGAGAGATCCGCCATCAGGTCGCCCACCACCCTGCAGCGAGATCGCCAACGGGGGGGCAAGGCGTTGGCGGCCCGGGGGCCCATGGCGGCGATGCGGTCGTTCCAGCGGGGCCAGCGGGCCACCCACTCGGCATAGGTGAGGTGGCGATAGCCCAGCCGGGCCGAGAGCAGCACCGTCCAGAACTGGTCGCCGCCCAGGAACACCACCACCCCGCGACGGGGCCAGGGGCCGAAGCGCCCCGGCCGCAGCAGCAGTCCCCAGAAGCGGCGGGCCGGCGTGATCCGCGTGAACAGGTCCCAGGTGGCGGCGGCCCGGTGCTCCTGCCCGGTGCCGTTGGGGCAGGGCACCAGCACCAGCCTCAGCTCGCCGGGGGCTGCGGGCTTGCGCGGCGCCAGGGCCAGGCGGCGATGCAGACACAGGGCCAGCGGCCGCACCCAGGTGGTGAGTTCGCCGGGGCCATTGCTCACCAGCACCACCGCGTAGGGCTCGGCAGCAGCGTTGGTGTCAGCCGCGTTGCCGTCAGCCGCGGTGGGTGGCCCTTCCCGGGAGGTTGCGGGCGCGGGGTGACGCTGAAGCAGGGAGGGGAGAGAGAAAAAAGTGCGGATGGCGAGACTTGAACTCGCAAGGCCGAAGCCACACGCCCCTCAAACGTGCGTGTCTACCAATTCCACCACATCCGCAAGATGACGCAGTGCGCAAGGACGCACCGGGTGGTCGACCCGCCAGTGGCGCAGCCGTCTCGCAATATACCCATAGCCCCTGCCGCTGTCCTGGCCCCCGGGAGCGTCAGTGAGCGCTGATACAGTCCGCCCTGGCCCAACGCCAAGCGAGACGCCGCGGATGCCCATCGGCAAGTTGCTGATCGCCAACCGTGGCGAGATCGCCCTGAGAATCCTGCGCAGCTGCCGCGAACTCGGCATCGCCACGGTGGCCGTGTACAGCACGGTGGATCGCAACGCCCTGCACGTGCAGCTGGCCGATGAGGCCGTGTGCGTGGGCGAGGCGCCCAGCTCCAAGAGCTATCTGAACATTCCCAATATCCTGGCGGCCGCCACCTCCCGCGGTGCAGACGCCATCCATCCCGGCTACGGCTTCCTGGCCGAGAACGACCGCTTCGCCGAGATCTGCGCCGACCACGGACTCACCTTCGTGGGCCCCTCGCCGGAGGCGATCCGCTCGATGGGCGACAAGTCGACCGCCAAGGCCACGATGCAGCGGGTGGGCGTGCCCACCATCCCGGGCAGTGAAGGCCTGCTGGCCACGGTGGAGGAGGCCCGGCATCTGGCTGATGACATGGGCTACCCCGTGATGATCAAGGCCACGGCCGGCGGCGGTGGCCGGGGCATGCGCCTGGTGCCCGGCGGCGACCAGCTGGAGAGCCTGTTCAAGGCGGCCCAGGGGGAGGCGGAGGCGGCCTTCGGCAACCCGGGCCTCTACATGGAGAAATTCATCGACCGGCCCCGCCACGTGGAGGTGCAGGTGCTGGCCGACCGCCACGGCAACGTGATCCACCTGGGTGAGCGCGACTGCTCGATCCAGCGCCGCCACCAGAAACTGCTGGAGGAGGCCCCCAGCGTGGCCATCAACGCCGACCTGCGCCGCCAGATGGGCGATGCCGCCGTGGCCGCGGCCCGCACCATCGGCTACGAGGGCGCCGGCACGGTGGAGTTCCTGGTGGACCGCAGCGGCGCCTTCTATTTCATGGAGATGAACACCCGTATCCAGGTGGAGCACCCGGTGACGGAGATGGTCACGGGGGTGGACCTGATCGCCGAGCAGCTGCGCATCGCCGGCGGCGAGCCGATCTCCCTGCGCCAGGAGCAGGTGAAACTCTGCGGCCACGCCATTGAAGTGCGGATCAACGCCGAGGACCCGCGCCAGAACTTCCGGCCGGCCCCCGGCCGGATCACCGGCTGGCTGCCGCCGGGCGGCCCGGGGGTGCGTTTCGACAGCCACGTGTACACGGGCTACGAGATCCCCCCCTTCTACGACTCCCTGATCGGCAAGCTGATCGTGTGGGGCGTGGACCGGGACCACGCCCTCAAGCGCCTGCACCGGGCCCTCTCCGAGTGCGCCGTGACGGGCATTCCCACCACCATCGAGTTCCACCTGCAGCTGCTGGAGCGGCCCGAGTTCCAGGCCGGCGACGTGCACACCAAGTTCGTGGAGCAGGAGATGCTGCCCCGCGCTTAGCCGATCGAGACGGAGCGCTGCATCAACTGGGTCACCAGGCCCTGCTGGCCCACCAGCAGCTCCCGCACCAGGCTCGTGAGTCCAACCCACACCACCGGGGTCACATCCACGCCGCCGATCGGCTGAATCAGCCGGCGGGTGGGGGCCAGCAGGGGCTCGGTGGGGGCCCCCACCAGGCGCATCACCCCCTTACTGAGATCCACCTGGGGGTACCAGGTGAGCACGATGCGGAACAGGAACAGCAGGGTCCAGGTCGCCAGGGCCAAGGCGAGCAGCAGGTGGGTCCAGGCCAGCGGCGAGGTGGGCAGCGCCGTCACAAAGCTCTAAGCAGTGGGGCCCACCAGCGTAGGCAGCCATCGCGGCTGCCTAAGATCCGCCCACATCCGTGACGCCCAGCAGCGGCCGCGCCATGACCCCTTCCCTCGCCAACTTTCTCAGCAGCCTCGTGTGGGGCGCGGTGATCGTGGTGGTCCCCATCGCCGTGGCCCTGGTGCTGATCAGCCAGAACGACCGGCTCGATCGCAAGCTCTGAGGAGCAGCGCCCCTAGAGTGGGGCCATGCACCGAGGGTGATGGGTCGTGGTTAATGCCAGCCTGAACTGGGCCAGCATCGTGGGCATCGTGCTGGCGGTGGGTGGCGCGCTGCTCTACTTCATGCGCAGCTTCAAGCCCGCGCTCGCCCGCGACTACGACGTGTTCTTCGCCGCCGTCGGCCTGCTCTGCGGCGGCATTCTGTTCTTCCAGGGCTGGCGTCTGGATCCGATCCTCCAGTTCGGCCAGTTCCTGCTGGCCGGCACCACCGTGTTCTTCGCCTACGAGAGCGTGCGGCTGCGCGGGGTGACCACCGAACAGGCCCGGCGTTCCTCCTACTTCGACGACGACGAGCCCCTGCCGGCGCCACCGGGCCCCTTCCGCCCACGCATGGGCGGGCGCAGCTGGGATGAACCCGAGCGGGAGCGCTTCGACGAACCCCAGCCGGTGCGCAGGCGCATTCCCTCCCGGCCTGACGACGGGGAGGACGTTGATGCCTTCTACCGTCCCAGCCGCAGCAGCCGGGCCGCCATCCCGGAGCGAGCAGCCAGCCGCCGCGGTGCCGACTGGGATGGCCCTTCCAGCGAGAGGGAGGAGCCCCCTGCCGGCCAGCGCCGCTATTCGGCTGGCCCCAGCCGCGACACCCCTGAATTCGGCGCCCGCCGCCGCGATGGCCAGGCGGAGGTGCGGCGCGGCAGCAGGCCCACGGCCAACAGCGAAGCCATGCCACGCTCCAGCCGCCGCCCCCTCGGGAGCCAGGGCAGCCCAGCCCAGAGCGATGGCGGCCGTCCCGGCATGCCCCAGGGCTCGCCGATCCGCACCAGCCGTGCCCCGGGAACGGCCAATCCCCGCAGCGAGAGCGCCCGCACCGACAGCGTGAGCGACGCCGACTTCACCCCCATCCGGCCCCCGGCCGGTCCCGACCCAGCCCCGTCCCGGGGCCGGGACAACACCTCCCGATTCGACGACTGAGCCGCCCGCTCGCCACGCCCCAGGGCCTGTTGGTGTCAGTTGCGGTACCCGCGCTGGCGCTGATGCTTGGCAGCTGCGACGCCCTGGGCCTGGGCAACCGGCGGGCTGCCCCCGCCGCCGGCCTGGCAGCGGCCAACCGCAGTGACCCCGCCCTCAGCGGGGATGGCCGCCTGCTGGCTTCCCTGATCGAGCAGGACGGCAGGCTGCGCATGATCCTGCAGGAACAGGACAGCGGCCGCCAGTTGCCACTGCGCCACTGGCGCGGCCACACCCCCCATGGCTCCCCGACCCTGAGCTGGAACGGCCGCTACCTGGCGGGGCTGGTGCAGCAGGGCAACCAGCGGAGGGTGGTGGTGGATGACCGGCTGAGCGGCCGGCTCTGGCGCCTGCCCCTGGTTGGCGCTGGGGAGCCGCAGCGGCTCAGCCTGGCCCCCGACGGTCAGCGGCTGGCGGTGGAGGTGCTGCGGGACGGCAAGCGCCAGGTCCAGGTCTTCGCCCTGGATGGCGTGCTGGAGCCGGATCAGCCTGCCGGCCGCAGCCTGCTGGGCGGAGGCCTGGGCCCATGAGAGCGGAGCGATGAGCAGCCCTGGGCGGCGGATGCTGCTGCGGCCACATCTGCTGCTGCTCCTGCCCACGGTGCTGGCCCTGGCGGGCTGCATGGACCCCCAGGCCCGGCCCCTGCTGCCGATCAACAGCCGGCTGGAGCAGTACGGCAGTGGCCGCGAACCGTCACTGGCTGGCCGCTGGCTGGCCCTGATCAGCGGCCGTGGCGGCCGCGAGCAGGTGCAGCTGCTGGATCTGGAGCAGGGACTGCTGCGCCCCCTGCCGGGGCTGAACCGGGCCGATGCCCAGCCGATCAGCGTGAGCGTGGATGAGCGGGGAGAACGGCTGGCGCTGGTGCGCCAGCTGGGCGGTCGCACGGAACTGCTGCTCTACCGGCGCTCCCAGGGCCTGCTGCAGCCCCTGCCGCTGGAGCCGGCCGGGGTGCCCAGACGGGTTCAGCTGCGGGCCGATGGCCGCCAGCTGGCCGTGGAGGTGAGCCGCAGCGGGCTGTGGCAGCTGGACCTGCTCAGCCTGCCCTGAGTTCAGGGCAGCAGGCCGGCCCAGCGCAGAAAGGTGTCGCCGCTGATCGCCTCCACCAGCAGCACCGCCACGAAGCCCACCATCGCGAAGCGGCCATTCACCCGCTCCGCATAGGCGCTCCAGCCGAAGGCCGGCACGTCCGGGGTGGTGGCACTGACGGGCGCCGGACTGGCGCTGGCGTCGTTGGTGGGGCCGGCGGATTCAGCGGAAGAGGGGGCAGCCATGGTTCAGAACTGAAGGGATGGGGGAGAGGATGGGGGGACAATCCAGGGGTGATGCCAAAGCCGGGCTGGGCTGGGCTGGGTGGGCTGTCCCGCTCAGGACTCTTGGCCAAAGGCATAGCCAGCGGCCGGCAGCAGCCGCCAGCCGCCCGTGCCATCCAGTTCCAGCACGGTGTCGTGGAAGGCGGTGAGCGTGGGGCGGTGACCGACGCTCACAAAGGCGATCTCCCGCTCGCTGAGCAGGTCGTAGAGGTGGCGCTCGGTGCTCACATCCAGGGCACTGGTGGCTTCGTCGAGCACCACGAAGCGCGGGCCATTGAGCAGCAGCCGGGCAAAGGCCAGCCGCTGCTGTTCACCGAGGGAGAGCAGCCGCGGCCAGTCCTGCTTGATGTCCAGGTCGGGGTAGCGCTGCACCAGATCGGGCAGGCGCACCTGCTGGAGCACATGGCGCAGCTGGTCGTCGCTGAAGCGGTCGGGGGGGAGGGGGTAGGCCAGCTGCTCGCGCAGGCTGCCGAGCAGCATGTAGGGCTTCTGGGGGATGAACAGCAGCTCGCCGGCCCCCGGACGCTGCACCTGGCCGGCGGCCGGCGGCCAGAGACCACTCACCATGCGCAGGAAGGAGGTCTTGCCGCAGCCCGAGGGACCCACCACCAGCAGGCGTTGGCTGCGGTCGATGCTGAGGCTGAGGTCGCGGATCAGCAGGCGCTGGGTGCGGGGCGGCATCAGATCCACGTGGCTCACCACGATGGCGTCGGCGCCGGGGCTCACCCCGGCCTGATCTCGCGCCAGCTGGGCGGCAGCCTCGCCGCCGATCTCCTCCACCTTGCCCTGGAAGCCCTCCAGGCGGCTGATGGCGGCGGAGAAGGCCGCCAGCCGGTCGATGTTGTTCACGATGTAACTCACCGAGAACAGCACCTGGGAAAAGGCGATGCTGGCCTGGCCAAATACGCCGAAATCGACTTCCTTAGCGAAGTAGATCGGTGCGATCACCAGCCAGGGCAGGAAGCGGGAGAAGTAGTCGTAGGAGCGCTGAATCACACTGATCAGCGCCTCCCAGATGATCAAGCGGTTGTAGTTCGTGATTGCCCCATCCAGGCGGCGCTCGGCCTCACGGGATTCCTGCTGCTCGCCGCGATAAAAGGCAATCGATTCGGCATTGTCACGGATGTGCACCAGGCCATAGCGAAAATCGGCCTCCAGCTTGAGTTGCTGATAATTCAAGGCCACCAGCTTGCGGCTGGCAAACACGATCACCGCCGTTCCGGCAAGGGAATAGATCAGCAGCCACAGCGCCAGCCTGGAGCTGATGCTCCAGAGCACAATGATGAAACTGAAGAAGGTGAGCAGGGCAGAGAGGATCTCCACCGTCACACTCAGGCTGGTGCTGGTGAAACTGGCCGTGTCCTGGGAGATCCGCTGGTCGGGATTATCGATCTCCTCGGCCGTTTCATCGTTCGGGTTGAGAACGTAGTAAGCCCGGTTACTGAGATAGCGATTCAGCAGTCTGCCGCTGAGCCATTCGCGCCAGAGCAGGCCGAGACGGGGAATCAGATAGCTCTGCAACGCCCGGATCGGCAACGCCAGCATCAGGCAGAAGGCGTAGATCGCCACGATCTTCCAGAAGCCGTCCTGGTCATAGGCCACCAGGGCATTGTCCACATTGCGGGCGATGAAACTGATGCCCACGTTGATGCCGTTGATCACCAGGATCAGCAGCAGGATCACCCCCAGCAACACCCAGGGCAGCCAGCGACCCTGGCGCAACTTGGCGCGCATCACGCCGAAGCAGCTCAGGCCCGCCACCATCAGCACCGTGATCACCGGCCCGCCCGGCCCGCCCCAGAGGGCAGCCACCTGCTCGGGCACTCCGGGCAGAAAACGGCTGCGCAGCTCGGGGATGAGGGCACCGCTGAGGGCCACCGCGCCGGTGAGCAGCAGCAGGGTCACCCCCACCACCACGGCCACCAGGGCCACCACCAGCAGCAGGAACTGCCAGGGCTGGGTGTCCTCAACGGGCAGGAAATAGGGCTGGGCCAGGCGCTGCAGCTTGCCCAGCTGGCTGCGGAAGGCCTTGAGCGGGTTCATGGAACGGCTCGACAAGCGGCCATTCTTGCCGCTCAACCCGGCGGCCAGGCGAGCGATCGGCCACCAATCACGTGCACGTGCAGGTGGAACACGGTCTGGCCGGCCTCCAGGCCACTGTTGATCACGGTGCGAAAGCCCTGCAGGCCCTCCTGGCGGGCCACCCGGGCCGCCACCAGCAGCAGGTGACCGAGCAGGGCGGCATGCTCCTCGCCCGCCTCATCCAGCCGGGCGATCGGCTCGCGGGGAATCACCAGCACGTGCACCGGCGCCTGGGGGGCCACATCGCGGAAGGCCAGGCAGAGGTCGTCGGCGTACACCTGGTCGCAGGGGATCTCGCCGCGCAGGATGCGGCCGAAGATCGTGTCCTGCCCGGGGGCTGGCGTCGTGTCGTCGGTGGAGTCGTCTGCAGGGGCCATGGCGACGGATCCAGACAGCGGATGGGACAGGAGGTGGCACTGGTTGAGCAGTGACTGAGCCGCGTGCTCTCCCCAGGCGATGTTGGCACGGTGCACCACGGCGGCCCTGCAGGGGCTGGAGGCCAAGCCGGTGACGGTGGAGGTGGACCTGGGGCCTGGCCTGCCGGCGCTCACCCTGGTGGGGCTGGCCGATGCGGCGGTGCTGGAGGCGCGGGAACGGGTGCGCTCAGCCCTGCGCCACAGCGGCTGCCGGGTGCCCCAGGGGCGGGTGGTGGTGAACCTGGCGCCGGCCGACCTGCGCAAGGAGGGACCGGGCTTCGATCTGCCGGTGGCCCTGGGCCTGCTGCTGGCCAGCGGCCAGCTGGAGCCGGCCCGGCTGGCGGGGGTGTGGAGCGCCGGGGAGCTGGGGCTGGATGGCACCCTGCGGCCGATCCGGGGGATGCTCTCGATCGCGCTCCAGGCCCGCGCCTGCGGTGCCCGGGCCCTGCTGCTGCCGGCCGCCAATGGCCCCGAGGCAGCGCTGGTGGACGGGCTGGCCCTCTGGCCTGCCAACAGCCTCAGGGATCTGCTGGGACGACTGGCCGGCGAAGGCGGCGACTGGCCGGCAGTGGGGCCGCCCACCCCTGCCCAGGCCCCGGGAGAGAGCGCCGGCGGCGATCTGGCCGACATCCAGGGGCAGATGCTGGGCCGCCGCGCCCTGGAGATCGCCGCCGCCGGTGGTCACCACCTGCTGCTGGTGGGTCCGCCCGGCAGCGGCAAAACCATGCTGGCTCGCCGGCTGGCTTCGCTGCTGCCGCCCCTGGAGCGCAGGGGGGCCCTGGAGCTCACCCGCATTCACTCGGTGGCTGGCCTGCTGCCGGCGGCGGGCCAGCTGCTGCTGCAGCGTCCCTTCCGCGCGCCCCACCACAGCTGCACGGGCGCCGCCCTGATCGGCGGCGGCGCCAATCCACGGCCGGGGGAACTGGCCCTGGCCCACCACGGGGTGCTGTTCCTCGATGAACTGGCCGAATTCCGTCCTGGGGTGCTCGACCTGCTGCGCCAACCCCTGGAGGAGGGCGAGATCCGCCTGCAGCGGGCCCGCCAGCGCCTGCGCTTCCCCTGCGCGATCACCCTGGTGGCCGCCTCCAATCCCTGCCGCTGCGGCTGGTATGGCGATCCGGGCCGCGCCTGCAGCTGCACCGAGGCGGAGCGGCGCCGCTACTGGGGGCGCCTGTCAGGCCCGCTGCTCGACCGCATCGACCTGCAGGTGGTGATGCGCCGGGCCGAGGCCGGGGAGCTCGCGGCGCCCTATGGGAAGGCGGGCGGCGAGGCGGGGCGACCGGCGAGCAAGACGGGAGCAGAGCCCGAGGGCAGCGCCGTGGTGGCCCAGCGGGTGGCCAGGGCCCACGGGCGGATGGCCCGGCGGAATCCCGGCGGCGTGGGCAATGCCCGGCTCCCCGTGGCGGCCCTGCGGCAACTGGCCCAGCCGGATCAGGAAGCACTGCGGCTGTGGCAACTGGCCTTGGCCCAATACAAGATCAGCGCCCGCGGCGGCGAACAGCTGCTGCGGGTGGCCCGCACCATCTGCGATCTCAGCGGCGAACGCCAGATCACTGCGGACGCCATTGCTGAAGCCCTGCTCTTTCGCTGCATGGATCAGCAGAACCAGCAGAGCTGAAGGCTGGCTCCCTAAGGGAGGGCATGGCCAGGACCGGCCCTGCAGCACGGCGCCTAGGGCCAGCCTGGTGCAGCGTGCTCAGCGGCGGCGGCGGCGCTGCTGGGCCTTGCGCTTGTACTTCTCGGTGGGGGTCTCGTGGTGGCGGAGACGCTTGAGGTCGGCAAAGATGCCGGCCTTGGACACCTGACGCTTGAAGCGACGCAGGGCCGACTCGATGCCTTCGTTTTCGCCGACGGTGACCTGGGTCATGAAGCGGGAGGTGCAGTCAATGAGTTGCTCACCCTAGCAACTGCCCTTGCCCCAACCCTCACGAGCCACTGCCGAAGGGCTGCACCGGCAGACCATTGCCGGGCAGCTCGGGCAGGCTGGGCAGGGCGGGTGAAGCCACGGCTTCGCCGCCACCGGGCCAGTCGGCCCGGTACAGATACACGTGGCCGAGATTGCGGCCGTTGTAGGCGCGGCGCTTGAGCTCCCAGCCAGGCTCCAGCACCAGCTGCAGGAAACCGTCGCCGGCCCCCTGGGTGCGGGCCACCACCATTTCGGGCCCGGCTCCGGGGGTGGTGGGAACGGCCAGCAGCACGTTGTCGTCGGGGCGGCGGATCACCGTCAACCGGTAGGTGGGGGCCAGGTCGGTGCCTCCCACCCGCACGGAATAGCCATTGGTATCGAGGAAACGGCCGCAGATGCCGGTGAAATCAAACGTGGTGAGCAGGGGATTCACCTGGGCGGGCTGGCTGCCCTGGGTTGCGTAGCAGGGGCGGCGGTTGTTGAGCTGCTCGTAGATGTTCAGCTGGGCCTTGGTGCCATCGCCGATCGGGGCGGACACCAGCACAAAATTCTGCTGGTTGAGCTCGGCGGTCTGGAACAGCGAACCGGCAACGGCGGGACCGGCCGCGATGGCTCCCAGGGCCGCAAAGGCACCGCTGACCACCAGGGCAGCGCGCTGCAGGGGGAAGAGGGCCATGGCGGCGATGTCCGGGATGGCGCCAATCGTATGCAGGGGTTCGGGGCCAGGCCAGGGTGAAGCTGGACAGTCAGGCAAGCGTCGGAGACGGGCCCTGGTGGGCCGGCCCGCTCAGACCGGCTTGTTGATACGGATCGCCACCAGCAGGGCAGCCACGGTGCCGGGCAGGCTCAGGCCCAGAATCCAGCGGGTGGTGCCCACCCCCAGATCGGGTTCGCCGTAGGCCAGCTCAAACACCGAGCCTGTGGCGGCGATGCCCAGCAGACAGGCGAGGGCCAGGAACAGCCCGGCCAGCGGTTTCATCGGCATGTGCAGCAGGCCTCAGCGGATCGACTGGACGTCGCCACGGGCAAAGCCGTGGTCCTGCAGCTCGGCGTTGAGGCTGAGCTCATCGGTGACGCGATCCACGAACAGCACGCCGCTGAGGTGGTCCATCTCGTGCTGGATGCAGCGGGCCAGCAGGCCATCGGTCCTGAGCCGCTGGGGCCGGCCCAGCTCGTCGCGGTAGCCCACCTCCACCGTGGTGGGACGCACCACATTGAGGTACACCCCGGGGATGCTGAGGCAGCCCTCCTCATAGGTGTCGAGGCCAGGCCCGAAGGAGCGGATCTCGGGGTTGATCAGCACCAGCGGCGGCGCCGCCGCGTTCTCCGGATCGAGGTCGATCACCAGCAGCTGCTTGTGCACGCCCACCTGGGGAGCTGCCAGGCCGATGCCGTTGGCGGCATACATCGCGCGCAGCATGTCGCGGGCCAGGTCCCGCACCGATTCATCCACCTTGCTGATCCGCCTGGCCGGGGTGCGCAGCGCGCTATGGCCCAGGGTGTGGATGGCGAGAGCAGGCTCGCCACCGCCCTGCTTGGGCACCTGCACTTGCCGGCTGGACTGCTCCGCCGTGCGTGCCATCTGGGCGAAGCTGCGGGCCAAGGGGCAGTCCTCTCTACGTTGATGCAAGTTTAAGGCGGACCTGTGGACGACGGGTTGGCAGTTCCCCTGCCGGCGGAGCTGGTGGTGGGGCGCACGCCGAGCCTGAAGGAAACCTGCTTCGCCGATGGCTGGCTGCACTGGCTGGAGCAGCGGCCCGCCGAAGGGGGCCGCACCACCCTGCTGCGCCGCCCGGCCGGGCAGCCCGAGGCCACCCCCAGCGAACTCACCCCGGCCCCCTGGAACCTGCGCAGCCGGGTGCATGCCTACGGCGGCGGCAGCACCTGCTGCGGCGGCGGCTGGGTGGTGTTCGTCCACGACGGTGACCGCTGCCTCTGGGCCCTCGATCCCCACCAGTCCGGCACCCCCCGCCGGCTCACCACCCCGGTGGACCCCGCCGAGGAGCGGGGGTTCGCCGATGGGCTGATCGACGTCCCGCGCCAGCGCTGGATCGGCGTGCTGGAGGCCGGCGGGCGCGACCAGCTGGTGGCCGTGCCCCTGGCCGGCGGCGAGCCGCAGCTGCTGCACCAACCGGCCGACTTCTGCGGCTACGCGGCCCTCAGCCCCGACGGCCGGCGGCTGGCCTGGATCGCCTGGCAGCAGCCCCACATGCCCTGGGAGCGCAGCGAGCTGTGGCTGGCGGAGCTGGACGCGGGCGGAGCCCTCCGCCACGGCCGCTGCCTGGCCGGCGCTGGCGACCAGGCCGTGTCGCTGTTCCAGCCCCTCTGGATCGGCCCCGAGGCGCTGGTGGTGGCCGACGACAGCAGCGGCTGGTGGAACCTGCGCCGGCTGGACACGGCCAGCGGCCAGTGGCAAACCCTGCTGCCGCTGGAGGCGGAATTCGCCCTGCCCCAGTGGGTGTATGGCATGCGCACCACCGCCTGGGACGGCGAGCGGCTGGTGGCGGCCGCCTGCCGCCAGGGGGCCTGGCAGCTGGGGGAGGTGAGCCTCGATCCGGCGCTGCTGGGCACGGCGGCGGCCTGGCGGCCCATCGCCCAGCCGTTCGACGACCTGGCCTACCTGAGTGCGGCCGACGGCAACCTGGCCTGCGTGGCCAGCTCCCCCACCAGCCTGTCCGGCCTGCTGCAGCTGGAGCTGGCCAGCGGCCGCTGGCAGCACGCGCCGGTGAGCGCCCTGCCCCTGCCGGAGGCGGCGATCAGCGAACCGGAGCCGCTCTGGTTTGCCGGCCACGGCGGCGCCCCCACCCATGCCTGGTACTACCCGCCGCGGGGGGGCGCCAATCCTGAGAGTCCGCTGCTGGTGAAGGGCCACAGCGGCCCCACCGGCATGGCCCGGCGCGGGCTGCAGCTGGGGATCCAGTTCTGGACCAGCCGTGGCTGGGGGGTGGTGGACGTGAACTACGGCGGCTCCACCGGCTTCGGCCGGGCCTACCGGGAGCGGCTGCAGGGCCTGTGGGGCGTGGCCGACGTAGCCGACTGCGCCGCCGCCGCCGAGGCCCTGGTGGCGGCGGGCCGCGCCAGCCCGGAGCGGGTGGCGATCGAGGGCGGCAGCGCCGGCGGCTTCACGGCCCTGGCCGCCCTCTGCTTCACCGCCACGTTCCAGGCCGCCGCCTGCCGTTATGCGGTGAGTGATCCGGCCGCCCTGACCCAGCACGACCACCGCTTCGAGGCCCGCTATCTCGACTACCTGATCGGCCCCTGGCCGGAGGCGGCCAAGCGCTACGAAGCCCGCTCGCCGCTGGCCCACGCCCAGCGGATCTCCGCCCCGGTGATCTTCTTCCAGGGTCTGGACGACACGGTGGTGCCGCCGGAGCAGACCGAGCGCATGGCGGCCGCCCTGGCGGCCCGGGCCATCCCGGTGGAGGTGCACCGCTTCGCCGGCGAGGGCCACGGCTTCCGGGATGGGGGCGTGCAGGTGCGGGTGCTGGAGGCCAGCGAGGCCTTCTTCCGCCGCCACTTCCAGCTGGCGCCGCCATGACCGCGCTCTCCACCCTGGCGCTGATCGCCGCGGCCTTCGCCGTGCTGGGGCTGCTGGTGGCGATCGGGCGGGCGATCGGCCCGGCGCTGGGGCTGCAGCGGCTGGGGCTGCCGGCGGCGGTGCTGGCGGGGTTGCTGGGCCTGCTGCTCGGACCCTACGGGCCCTGGCCGGTGATGCCGGCCCCGATCGAGGCGCTGTGGGCGCGGCTGCCCACGGTGCTGCTCACCCTGGTGTTCGGCACGCTGCTGCTGGGTCGCCCCCTGCCGGCGATCGGCCAGCTCTGGCGACCGGCAGCCGCCCAGACCCTGCTGGGCCTCACCCTGGGCTTTGGCCAGTACCTGGTGGGCGCCCTGGCGGTGCTGCTGGTGCTGGGGCCCTGGCTGGGGGTGAATCCGCTGATGGCCTGCCTGATCGAGGTGGGCTTCGAGGGGGGCCATGGCAGTGCGGCGGTGCTGGGGCCGATCTATGCCGACCTGGGGTTCAGCGAGGGGGCCGACCTGGGCCTGGCGATGGCCACCGTGGGGCTGCTCAGCTCCACCCTGCTGGGGGGGGCGCTGGTGGTGCTGGCCCAGCGCCGCGGCTGGCTGATGGTGCACCTGCCGGTGGTCGCGGAAGCAGTGGCCGAAGCGCCACTGGCCCACCAGCCCAGCTGCCCGCTGCCGGAGCCTCAGGACGGGCAGCCGCCTGCCGGCCCGGGGACCTGGCTGGTGAACCTGGGGCTGGTGGGAGTCGCCGTGGGCGTGGGCGTGGGGCTGCTGGCGGCGCTGGAATGGGCCGCCGAGCCCCTGCAGGGCACCTGGCGCACGGTGATCGATGCCCTGCCGGTGTACCCCCTGGCCCTGGCGGGCTCGTTGCTGGTGCGGCTGGCCCTGGAGCGCAGCGGCCGCACCGCCCTGGTGCAGGCCAGCCAGCAGGAGCGCATCGGCGGCATTGCCACCGACCTGCTGATCGCGGCGGCGATGGCCGGGCTGGATCTGCCCCAGCTGGCGCGCAGCTGGCTGCCCCTGAGTGTGCTCACCCTGGCCGGACTGGGCTGGAACCTGCTGGTGGTGCTGGTGCTGGCGCGGCGGATCCTGCCGATCGACTGGTTCGAGCGGGCCGTGATCGAGTTCGGCCAGGCCACGGGGGTAGCCGCGAGCGGGCTGCTGCTGCTGGGGATGGCCGATCCGGACAACCGCAGTGAGGCTCTGCCGGCCTTCTCGGTGAAACAACTGCTGCTGCAGCCGGTGCTGGCCGGCGGGGTGGTGACGGTGGCCGCGCCCCTGGCGGTGCAGACCTGGGGCCTGCCGGCCTGGGGCGGAGTGTGCCTCGGCTTTACGGCCCTCTGGATCACCCTGGCCCTGCTGCTCGCCCGCACGGGCCACTGATCAACGCGTTGTTCAATATGTTGCAAGTGCACAGGCTTACATTTGCAATCAACACATCAACCAGGGAGGGGCGCAAAGACTTCAAACGGTCATAGTCCACCAGAAGAGTATAGTCATTAAACGAAGATATCCCGGTTTCATTAGCCCATGCCAAGGGACAGGGCGCGGAGCGCGGGAACGGGCTTTTGCATCCTGATGAACGGTTATAGGCGGACCCGCATATGGCGGCAGGGTCTTGCCAGGGTATTATAAATGTATTGCCACAATTGGGATCTAGCCATGGCTCCAGCATGCAGCCGTTGTGATAGGCGGCAAAAACGGCGCAACAGCACTTCATACGAGGATCCGTCCATTTAGCGTTGGGCCGATCGGCCGTGATGGGGCATGTTTGGCGTACAGTACCTGTGCTTTTGTGCAGGGAGCCTTAACGGTGTCAAAATGGCTGCAGGACTGGTTCAATCAACCCTCTGTTGTCTCTGGTGATCCGACTCGACGCTCTATTGAGGATGTTCACCGCATGTGTGGTGGCAATGTGGATGAACTACGGAGTGAGGCTGTAAAGGCTGGCTGGCACGTTGTATGCACGAATACCCATTATGTTCTCATCCCCAATGGCACTATGTCTGTGGTTTGTTAATGACGCCCTGCAGATCGCCCTGGCACATACATCTGACCTGTCTCAATCCGTTCGCCGGATCCAAGCATCCCAGCTATTCCCCGATCTGGCCGACAGGAGCCACCTGGTGACTTTATTTAAGATTGCATCTCGCATCAATCAGCTCAATGATCATCTTCATTTCCCATTCATCAAAAGACGTAAGGTATGGGAATGCTCTTGTTGAACTGCTTAGAGAGGTTGGAGTGCGAGACAAGGAAATTATATTCACTAGTAATCCTGCATACGGGATTCCAATTTCAAGCAATATCTTTGATTGGCTTAAGAGTAGAATCACAGACAAGCCATCTGTGATTTATCTGCTATCAGAAGAATACTACGAGAGCGTGGCCTGTCTGAATGAAATGGGTGCAGCTTGGATCGTTGGAAACAAAGGATATATGCTCTTTGTCCCAGGCTTCAGTCTTGACAATCACAAGTTCAAAAATGGTGCTTTAGATCCAAGAAGTATAGGTTTCTTTCTGGATGACGAAGATAGAGTGAGTGAATTTATTGAGTCGCTAAGGGATGAATTCTCGATTGCAGAGAGGCCAGTGCTAATTAATCAAGCTATTAAGAAGTTTCTTGCTAAAATAGAAATATTCAAGACCTCCCCAAGAAATAAGGGTAACGAGAATACCGTGACACTGAAATTATCCGCAGAATCCATCGATGCAGAGAGGCTTGATTTCGAACCAAAGTATCATCTCAATAGTCTACCCGATCAGATGACCAAGTACTTAACAGATCTCAAGGGAGGAAGGCTTAAGGATTCAGACGTGATGCTCATATATTATATATATGATCAGGGCCGTACTCAATTGATGACGGGGTGGCAGGAGCAGAAAGAGATTGATCGTATTCGCAACTGGGAAGAAGTGCATGCATATCCAAAAGTACTGTCTATAGAATACGGCAATGCACTACGCCGGATGGAAATGCGAAAACTAGTTACCGTATCCCAGCTGACAAGTTCCAACAACCCTAAGGAAATGAAGGTCGTTGACCCACTTGCTTATTTTTTATCAGTTGAATATGATACTATTGAATCTTATGTTGAAGCTGTGGTTAAAAAGATTAAGGCAGGAATGCGAGCTCCTGATGTACCATTCTAATGAAAATGCCCAACATCAAGATGCAGAAGACGGGCGCTGAGGTTACTTCTCTTGCCGAGGCTCCTGCCCGCTTCTGATCTGGAGCGTTAGCTGGCAACGACGACACGATTTACTCACCAGTTTCAGGAGGACATGTGAATGAAGGCTAGGCGCAGGATGGGAATGTTTGCTGGTGTGCTCGTTAGCGTGCTGGCGGCCAGCACGGCGCAGGCGCAAACCCCGCCAAAGATGAAGATGACGACCGAGGTTCCGTCGGGTATCGCCATCCCAGACTCGGTAGAGACCCGCTTGGGCACGTTGAGGTTCTTCGACGGCTTTCCCGACGACGCGACGGTCGAGAAGCTCTACGACAACCTCGACTTCCAGCGCGCCGTGCAGGCGTACCTGCTAGGTCTCGCGCCCGTCAATCAACTGGCCAATCGCAAGGGAATCGCGGAGCTCGGCCCGATCAATACGACGGTGCCGATCTTCGAGGACCGCATGGACTCGAAGTCGCTGTTCCTCACACCCAACAACAACACGCCGTACACGTGGTTCTGGCTCGATCTGCGCGAGGGACCGTTGGTGCTGGAGGTGCCGCCCAAGGTGCTCGGGTTGATCGACGACATGTGGTACAACTTCGTCACCGACCTCGGCTTCACTGGACCTGACAAGGGCAAAGGAGGCAAGTACCTGATCCTCCCGCCGGGCTACAAGGGCAAGGTGCCGCGCGGTTACTTCGTGGTGCGCCCTCGGACGTTCAGCGTCTGGGTTCCCTGGCGCTCCTTCCTCGTTGATGGCGATCCGAAGCCGGGCGTGGCCTTGGTGGAGAAGCACACCAAGATCTATCGCCTGCGGGACGCCGGCAATCCTCCGCCCCTGAAGTTCGTGCATGTCTCCGGCAAGGCGTTCAGTACCCTGGCGCCGGCGGACTACCCATTCTGGGAGTATCTCAACCAGGTCGTGCAGGAAGAGCCGACCGATTCGGTCGATCCGGTCACGCTGGGCCTGTACGCCTCGATCGGCATCCAGAAAGGCAAGCCTTTTGCGCCCGATGCGCGCATGAAGAAGATCCTGAGTGAGGCCGCGCTGGTTGGCGACGCCACCGCCCGCGCCATCAATAGCCGCTTGCGGATCAAGGAGAGTTACTACTACCCGAACAGCGCGTGGCGCTCGGGCTTTTACGGCGGTTACAGGTTCGAGGAGGGAGGCGCGCGCGTCCTCGACGCCTACTCGGCGTTCTTCTTCTATGCCACCGGGGTTACGCCCGCGATGAACTCGAAGACCGTCGGCGAGGGGTCGCAGTACATGGCGGCTTTTGTCGATGCCGAGGGGCGCCCTCTTGACGGCGGCAAGAATTACCGGCTGCATCTGCCACCCAACATCCCCGTCAAGCAATTCTGGTCGGTCATCCTGTACGACAACCAGACGCGCTCCATGCTCCAGACCGATCAAAGATGGCCGGCGGTCACCAGTCAGAACAAGGCGGTGTTGGTTAATCCGGACGGCTCGGTCGATGTGTATTTCGGACCGAAGGCTCCCGCTGGCAAGGAAAACAACTGGGTGCAAACCATCCCCGGGAAGGGCTGGAATACGCTTCTGCGCCTTTATGGTCCGCTGCAACCCTGGTTCGACAAGACGTGGCGGCCAAGCGAGATCGAGGTGATCAAGTAGATCAGGAAGTAGCCAGCTAACAACCGGTTGCAGCGGACGGCGCTAACGCGCCGCCGCTGAACCGGAGCGTTCGAAGGATGTGTTGTCCTTGATAGGAGCCTGCAAGGCATGGGTGTGGCGCTTGCTCGACAATGTGAGCCCCTTTCAGGGGTGGTGCCCCGCCTCAGATGTTTAAGGTTGGAGACTGTCAAGAAAAACCAGGCTACCTCACTATATATAGTGTGGCGATGTCAGATGACTTGCGGTGGCTTTATCCTCAAATGTTGCGTGAAGAAGCTGCGTTTTTAAGTAGTTTAATGAGCACAAGCTAAATAAATTCGGCAAATTTCTACTTGTGGAAATATTGAATAAGACGATTCAGGGCAACCCGCTACTCAACTGGGAGACTATTGTCAACTATAACGCCTCTTTCTCTGAGTTTATCCAAGCTGGCTGGCTGACAACCAGCTGGAGAGCATTCCTTTGGAAGTCTGGTTTTAGGCAGATCCATGTAGTCAATGCTATCTAGGCAGATGAAGGTTCTTCTGAGAAAGTTGCGAAGGGAAGAAAAGCACACTATATTGTAAAGTCGAGAAGTCTTGTGCGATACAATATGAAGAGGGCGTGTATTAATTTTCGCCCCATTTAGACTGGTTGAGTTGTCAATCCGCGCATTGGTTAAATTTGCGCCTCTCAAGTCACTATTGCGCAAGCTCGCAAATCCCCTTAGATCTACACCTGTTAAGGAAGCGCCCCGAAAATTGCCATTTCTCAAATTTGCTCCTGTGAGATCACTATTGTCTAATTTGGCATGGCGAAAGTCAGAGCGAGATCCTGGAGTTCCAGCATAGTCTGAAAACAACACTGACTCAAGGCAGGATTTACGCAAATCCGCCAAGACTAGATTGGAATTGGATAGATCTGCTAAGTGGAGCGAAACAACGCTCCTGTCAACCTGAATTAAACCTTCTTTTTGAATGAGCTCAAGTATATGGCGCTTTTGAGAAGTTTTGCTCTTCGAGTTTAGCTGAAGGCCGGTGAGCTGGTTTAATGTCAAAATAGTCTGATTGCTTAACCATGCTGCTTGAGGAAAACTATAGCAGCGAGAAGAGATTCTGTATGATCCATTAACATGTGAAATGCGATTAGAATTTCTTTGAAGTTGTATCTCATATGGAGCACGTGCATAGACGGCTTGCTTTAATGCCTTGATTTCCTTTGCGCTTTGATTGTTAGGGTTAAACAGTTCAATGTACTTTTGAGTAATATCAAATCTGCTTTTCTCAACAGTTGCTTCTGCTTGCCGGCTATTGATTGCACTAGTGATCGAAGCACCCAAGAAGAGAACAGAGACAGGAATGACTGTGATTTTTAGCCACTCGAAAACGCTGTTATCTCCAAAGCAAGATATCCAGAACCTACCAATAACTGGCAGATCTTTTACGTACCTAAGAAATAAGACAAACAACAGGGCACATACTAAATAGAGTATCCAGTCCCTTGAAGCAACGACAAGAACTACTGGCAGCATCGCCAAGACAGCATATGTAGCCAGCCTGAGGACCCTGCGAGCTGTAGAGCTGATCCGATAAACTGATTCAATCCGTTTAGTGTCTAGATGTGATTCCTTCTTTAATAGCTCTTGATTCTGCCTGCAATACTCAATAACTTCTTCGATTGCTTCAGTTGGAAGATTCCAGGCCCTGGCTGCCTCATCGTGATTCTCGTTCGTGGCCAAGATCTCTTCGTATACATCAAAGGCTTTGAATGGTCTTCCTTTAAGATAGAGTTGTTTCCTGCGCGAGTTGGCTCTCTGCTCAAGGTATTTCCAGCGGGGCGCTTCATGAATTAAACTCTCATGGTTGGATTCATTATTTTGCATAATGACATAGAGCATGGAGGTATGTGGAATAATATACCATTGGGTGCCTCGTCACCACTACCTGCATGCGAGATTTTGATACAGATGATTGCGATGTAGCACGTAATCTGGGTCATCGCCAAAAGTGGAGTCTGCACAACAATTTAATATGACATCTGATGGTGTAAGGAACTGGCAATATTTGGCCAATTACCTTAGTCTTTCTTGGTCTGATCTGGGAGATATCTGCATTATGCTGAGGCGACATCCCCCAAGTACTACCTGTCAGGGTCTTTCAGCGTTGCATGTAGCGCCGCGGCACCTTCGAACAGGCCCCTCGAGTCGACAGGCCGCCGTCAAGTTTGCTGCGAGAAAAGCAACTCCTTGCCTGCCACTCAGGGGCAGCGTTCCGCTTAAACTGCATGCATAAGTCTCTTGTTCTTATTCATGACAGAGCTTTTCCTATCCTATAGTCGGGCACAGAAAGAATTTGTGACCAGCCTCTTTCATGCCCTTGAGCAAGAGGGATTCGACTCTTGGATCGACTGGGATGATATTTTGCCTAGTGAAGCCTGGCGAAAAGCAATCCAATCAGGGATTGAAGCTGCTCACACATTCTTGTTCGTCATCAGCCCTGCATCAGCAGAATCAGAAGTTTGCAGGTCTGAGATTGAATGGGCGATCAAAAGTCATAAGCGTCTCATCGTAGTTGTCCGAGAAGACATTGATGCATCAAAGCTACATCCAGAGATCCGGGAGATAAACTGGATATTTTGCCGACAGACTGATTCATTCGAGGAGGCGATCAGAAAGCTTGTAGCGACTTTGAGCTGTGATATTGATTACGTTAAGAGTCACGCGAGACTTCTTGTTCGCTCGATTGAATGGGAAAATAGTAAGCGCAATCCAAGCTACTTACTTCGTGGGTCAGATTTGAAAGAGGCCGAAGGCTGGATTGTGATGAGCACCCAGCAGAAAAGCCAGCACCCTACCGAACTACAAGCTGAGTTTATATATTCAAGTCGGCGCGCATCCTCGCGACGGATGCGTATCCTAATTGCCTCATTGAGCACCCTCTTGCTCTCCTCGGTCATCGCCTCTTTTGTCGCAATCACGCAACGATCGCTGGCGGAGACGAGAAAAGCCCAAGCAGAAGAATATCTAGAAGCAGCTTGCAGACAGATTATAGGCATGGTAGACGGGCTGCAAGCCATGGATCACAACAACATTAATTTTTCAGATGCGGATGGAAACATAGTTCCCGCAAGTGTTATATTTGGACGAGAATCGCTGCTCCATTCACGAGATGTATTTGAGCGTAACTGCGGACAGATTGCAACAAGGTATGGATGGTCACTGCCCTAAGCAGGAACCGTCAAAGGGCAGCGCCATGATCGCAGTCACATTAGAGGTACGGTTGGAGAAGCTGAGGCGCTGGGTTCGTTCTAAAGGCCGCGTGTCGCAAACAACAAATCCTGCTCCGAGGAGCTGCCTAACATCGCCATACACCTGAGCCGCTACCGCAAGGCGATTTCTTCGCCGAGCTCACCTTGCGGCCAGGTGATGGCAAGCGTTAGAAGCAGCGGCCCCAACACATTCTCAAACCTTATCGATCCCGGTGGTCTCGGCAATGCGACTCAGCCAGTCAATCATCTGCATTACCACTATAATAGGGCATCCCCAATGGCTTCCTGGAAGCGATCCAGATAGCTAGTCATGCCTGTGGGGATCAAGTTGCCGCCTACGTGTCGGCAGCAAGACAATCCCTGAATGTCATGTCAAAGGGATCCCGCCTTGCACTTCAGCAACCCAGGGTTTGATTCATGGCGTAGTCAGTCGTTCACGAGCCTGAAGGCTTGTTGAAGGAATCAGCGCCGATATACAGCACGCCATCAATCGATCAACCCAGCAAGCTGAATGCCCTGCGATTCTCACTCACAGTGCGGCTGCACTTGAACGGAACACACCGGTCCATCCGTCGATTCGCCTTTCTTGGATCTCCCAAAAGCATAAACTTGCAGCCCCATTCAGCCACCGCGAGAACACAGACATCGGCGGCCGGCAGGCGGTTAAGAGAGGGTTAAACTGTGTTTTGTCCCCTGGGCCGAGCCCTGGCATGCAGCGTCATGGACACCCAGGCACTGAGCGATCCAAAACGGCCATGGCGGCCGTCCTGGTGCTTGCTCTTCTGAGCTGGGCCTGCTTCTTCAACGGCATTGATCGTCTCTTCCCACTCGACAAAACCGAGTCCCTACAGCTGGCCTTGACGCACGCGATGGCAAGGACAGGTGACTGGGTAACACCTGCGATCGATGGCTTGCCTTACTTCGACAAGCCACCGCTGCCCTATTGGATTGGTGCCTTGTTCCTGCGAGCAGCACCTGCAGATCTCTGGCTGCCCCGCCTTGGTGCTGCGATGGCAGGCTGCTTCGGCCTGGTAGCCACGGCCATTCTGGTGCGTTTCGGATCAGACCATTCTCAGCCTCAACGCTTGCAGGCTCGCGCCCTCACAGCAGCGGCGATTCTGGCTCTCACCCCAGCCTATTTCGCCTTTTCACGCACTGCAGTACATGACATCTATCTGACAGCCAGCATCACAGCAACCCTGACCATCTTCTTTCTGCTCAGCCAGGCCAGGAGCCCATCCATCAAGCAGCAGATGATTGCTGGAGGCTTGATTGGTCTGTCCTTGGGGATAGGCATCCTGGCCAAGGGATTGCTGAGTGTGGGCCTACCCATCGCCACGGCAGTGGTGTTCCTGATGGTCGCCGGTGCAGCCGCGCGCAAGCCCTTCACTTGGTTTTTTTTCGCCGCTCTGGTGCTGGGCCTTGTCCTGGTGGCCCTCCCCTGGCACCTGGCGGCCTGGAAGGCCCAGGGCAGCACCTTCCTCAGCAACTATTTCGTGCGAACTCATATCAGCCGTTTCGCCACCGAACTGGACGACCATGAGGGCCCCTGGTTCTATTACTTGCTGGTGTATCCGGCATTGACGCTTCCCTGGTGCCTGCCTGCTGCGGCGGCCCTGTTGCGGGCTGACTGCCTGAATCCCAGGCGCTGGCTGCGCCGGGCGCAAAGCGATCCCCTGCTGCTCTTCTGCACCATCTGGATCCTCACCACGGTGGGACTGCTGTCGCTGGCGTCCACCAAACTTCCCCACTACATCCTCTCCACCCTGCCGCCAACAGCCATCGCCGCTGGCCTGTACATCTGGCCAGCAAGGTCAGCGTCTCCGCGGGGGATGCGCCTGAGCCGCAGTCTCCTGCTGCTCACTGCCCTGATCCTGCTGGCAGGCGCACTGGTGCTGGCCTGGATGCCGTCCCTGCTGATCCGCGACGCCAGGAATCCGGGATTCACGCTGGCCCTGAGGGACCAACTCAGCTCCCCTGCCGTGATCTCGGGCCTGCTCCTCCTGGCCGCAGCCTCTGGTTGGGCGGCCTGGCGGCACCGGCAGCCGGAGCTTTCGCTCGGGGCCCTGTGGGCAGCCTGCATCCTCAGCTTCCTTCTCTTTCAGGCCCCACCCCTGATGCAGGCCTATCGCCAGTGGGTGCAGGGCCCTCGCCTGGCGATGGCTGACCGGGCCCTGCAGGCAGCAGGCAACGACGAACCCATCCAGGTGGTGGGCCGAACCTGGTACTCCATCAAACTCCACACCCAGGGCCGTGCCGAGATCATTGAGCGGGGCAAGGCTTTTGGTGACGCCAATCTTGCCGCCGCCCAACGCCTGTGTACACGAACCGGGTTACTGCTCGGGCCCACTAAATCGGTACAGAGAGCCGCTGCAGCATGCGCTCCAGGGTCTTTGATCCCTCTTGAGGAAGACAGCAGCTCCCGTCTCAGCCTGGCCCGCTGGCAGCCAGGGCCCCGTACCGGCGCAGCTGCATCTGGGCCGCCACCCGTTCCATCTCGGTGAGGCTGAGCAGGGGCGGCTCGCCCAGCTGCAGGGCCTGCAGATACATCCGGGCCAGGGTCTCCACCTCCACCGCCAGGGCCAGGGCCTGCGCCAGGGAGGAACCCACGGTCACCTGGCCGTGGTGGGCCAGCAGGCAGGCCTGGCGATCCTGGAGGGCGGCCAGGGTGAGGTCGGAGAGCTCCTGGCTGCCGAAGGTGGCATAGCCGGCGCAGCGGATGTCCGGGCCGCCGGCCTGCACCACCATGTAATGAAAAGGCGGAATGCCGCGGCCATGGCAGGCCAGGGCCGTGGCATGGATCGAGTGGCAGTGCACCACGGCCTCCACCTCCGGCCTGCTGCGCAGCACGTCGGCATGGAGCCGCCACTCGGAGGAGGGGCTGCGACGCTGAGCTGCCGGCGAGCCGGTGGAGGCCGCGGAGCCCGCCAGCGGCCGACCGTGAAAATCGATCGCCAGCAGATCCTCCGGCTCCATCGCCTCGCTGGGCAGGGACGAGGGGGTGATCAGCAGGCCATCGCCCCAGCGGGCCGAGAGATTGCCCGCAGTGCCCTGGTTCAGGCCGGATGCACCAAGGCGCCGTGCCGCCGCCACCAGCTGCTGGCGCAGGTGCTGCTCAGCGGCGGCCGGCGGCGGGGGCTCGGAGGACGACGACACAGGGCCTCGGGCCGGCGGGGCCCGCAACTCTGCCACCCCCGGCCGGGCACAGGCAGACTCAGGCCAGGCGACCCGACCCTTCCATGGCCCTGCTGCCCCGCTGGCGCTACATGACCGACGAGGCCAAGGCCCTCACCAAGCGCAGCGCCATTTCCGCCGCGGTGGTGCTGGCGGTGCTGCTGCTGTTCCGCTCCCTGGTGCCCTGGGTAATCATTGCGATCGCCCTGTGGTGGCTCTGGAAGGCGATCCAGAGGTGATGGAGGAGCAGGTGGGTCGCCCCCAGGCCACCTGACGGACGGCCAGGCCGCTGCTAGCAATGCCCATAGCCCTTGGCGCGTTGCACCATGCCCCTGCGCACCAGTCTGTTTCTGCTCACCAACCTGGCGGTGGTGGCCACCATCGCCGTGCTGCTCGGCCTGGCCACCGCTATCGGGCTGCTGCCGCCCGATCTGCCCTTCACCCCCCTGCTGATCGGCAGCTTCTTCTGGGGGGCCGTGGGCTCCTGGATCTCGCTGCAGATGTCGCGCGATTCGGCGATCAACGGCATGGGCGTGCAGCTGGTGGATGACAACAGCGGCCCGGAAGCCCGCTGGCTGGTGCAGACCGTGGCCGGCCTGGCCCAGAAGGCCGGCCTGCCCATGCCCGATGTGGGCATCTACGCCGCCCCCGAGTTCAACGCCTTCGCCACCGGCCCCTCGCCGGACCGCGCCCTGGTGGCGGTGTCCACCGGCATCCTGCGCGGCATGCCGCCAGCCGAACTGGAGGCCGTGCTCGGCCATGAGCTCAGCCACGTGGGCAACGGCGACATGGTGACCATGAGCCTGCTGCAGGGGGTGGTGAACGCCTTCGTGCTGTTCTTCGTGCGGCTGGTGTGGCTGGCCATGCCCCGCAGCACCGATGAACAGGGCCGGGTGCGCGCCCCCTCGCTGGTGCTGGTGCAACCGCTGGAGGTGTTGCTCGGCCTGGGCGGATCGCTGATCACCGCCTGGTTCTCCCGCCATCGCGAATACCGGGCCGATGCCGGCGCCGCCGCCCTGGTGGGCCCCGACGCGATGGTGGGAGCCCTGGAGCGGCTGGGCGGTGCCATGCAGCTCAGCGACCGCCGCGACGGGCCCGCCTTCGACAACCTCAAGATCAGCGCCCCGCCCCAGCTGCTCGGCCTGCTGGCCAGCCACCCTCCCCTGGAGGACCGCATCCGTGCCCTGCGCGAAGCCAAGGTGAAGGGGCTTCAGACCGTCTCCCCGTAGAGGCTGCGCAGCCCCTCCTCGCTGGCGGCCGCCACGCCCCGCTCGGTGATCAGGGCCGTCACCAGCCGGGCGGGAGTGACATCAAAGGCCGGGTTGAAGCCAGCGCTGCCATCGGGGGTGAGTTGCACGCTGGTGATCGCCCCATCGGCGCCCCGACCCTGGATATGAGTGACCTCGGCGGCGCTGCGGGCCTCGATCGGGATCTCCGCCACACCGTCGCGCACCGTCCAGTCGATCGTGGAGGCGGGCAGGGCCACGTAGAAGGGCACACCGTTGTCGCGGGCGGCCAGGGCCTTGAGGTAGGTGCCGATCTTGTTGCACACATCCCCCGTGCGGGTGGTGCGGTCGGTGCCCACGATCACCGCATCCACCTGGCCGTGCTGCATCAGGTGGCCGCCGGCGTTGTCCACGATCACCGTGTGGGGCACCCCCTCGCGGCCCAGTTCCCAGGCGGTGAGCGATGCACCCTGGTTGCGCGGCCGGGTTTCATCCACCCACACATGCACCTGGAGGCCAGCGCGGTGGGCCTTGTAGATCGGCGCCAGGGCCGTGCCCCAGTCCACCGTGGCGACCCAGCCGGCGTTGCAGTGGGTGAGCACGTTCAGCGGCTCCCCCTGCCGCGCCGGCGGCCTGGCCGCAGCCAGCTGCTGCAGCAGCTGCAGGCCGTGCTCACCGATCGCCTCGCACATCGCGACGTCCTCATTGGCGATCAGCCCCGCCTCCGCCCGGGCCGCTTCGGCCCGCAGCTCCGGCGGCAGGGGCTGCACCTTGGCCCGCACCCGCTCCAGGGCCCAGCACAGGTTGATCGCCGTGGGCCGGGTGGCGTTGAGCTGCCCGAAGGCCGCCGCCAGGGCCGCGTCGCTGGCGTCGGCCTGCAGGGCCAGCATCAGCCCGTAGGCGCCGGTGACGCCGATCAGTGGCGCCCCTCGAACCACCATCGAGCGGATCGCCTCGGCCGCCTCATCGCAGCTCACCAAGGTGCGGGTGCTGAATTGATGCGGCAGCAGGGTCTGGTCGATCACACCCACCCTGTGCCTCCCCGGGGTCCCGTCCGGCTCCAGCCAGATCGTGCGCCAGGGCTTGCCGTCGATGTTCATGGCTGGGAGGTGTTCATGGCTGGTACGCGTTCATGGCTGGAAAGCGGGCGCCGCGACCGCCCTGATCATCCCTGGCGGAGCGCAGAGCGATCCCAACCGCCCAGAGCTTCCCTAACACTCCCAGGCCCAGGGTCCCGGCGCAGCGGGGCGCTCCCGCATCCATTCGTCAGATCGCACCCGCATCCGTTGCCAAAACTCGCAAACGTGCCCTAGAAGCGATCAATCGTTCGCACCGCCGGCGACATGAAGACCCTCCTGAGCAAGGTCCTCAAGCTGGCCGTTCCCGCGGCTCTGAGCCTGGCCTTCGGCGGTGGCGCGGGGGCTCGAACCGCTGAGGGCCGTCTCGGTGATGGCAATTGGACCTGGTCCGCCAGGAACCTGATCGTGGGTCAGACCTCCACCGACACGCTGGCCTCAGGGGGTTCGCCGCTCTACACAGCTCCGATGCCCCAGTACAGCGGTGTGGCCTCGCTGTTGGTCCAGTACGAAAAGGGGCTGTTTCAATGCACCGGCTCCCTGCTTCCCGATCGCCTCTCCATCCTGAGCGCGGCCCACTGCTTCACCCCGGATCACGACAAGACCGGGGCCTTACTGGGAACCACAGCCTTCTTCTACGGGGGCAACGACCCCGATACCGTGGTGGCCAGCAGCCCCTCCTCAACGCCGATCACCATCTCCCAGCTTTTCATTCATCCCCAGTACACCGGGGAAGTGATTGATCATCACGATGTGGCGGTGTTGCGGCTGGCCGCTGAAGCTCCCAGCTTCGCCGCCTCCTATGGGCTCGGCCCGGCCAATTCGCTCACGGGTGTTGATTTCAACGTGGCGGGCTATGGCGCCCGCTCCAACGGCGGCGGCTCTGTGGGAGCGAACCTCGGGGTGGGCATCCTGCGCCAGGGCGACAACCGCCTGGACTTCCGACTTGGCGACCCTAATTTTGGTAGTGCTTGGGCAACCATTCTCGGCCAGCCCTTGTCGGAGACAGGATTCACCTACCTGGCCGACTTCGACAATGGCCTGCTAGCCCAGGACAGTTCATGCAAGGTTGCCGCAGCTTTGATGTTAGACGGCCCCAAATACTGCGATCTCGGCCGGGGCCTTCTGGAAGCCTCTGTGGCGGGTGGAGATTCAGGCGGGCCGCAGTTTGATGCCGACTTCAACATCATCTCCGTGACCTCCTTCGGCATCACATTCGGCCCAGGCTTCGGGGATGTAAACAACACACTTAATTCAAGCTTTGGTGAGTTCGGCGGCTTTGCCCCCGTGTATTACAACCGCAGCTTTATTGAGGCCAACATGGTCCCAGGTCCCCTGCCGATCGCCGGGCTTCCCGTGCTTCTTGGCTTCAGCCGGAGACTGCGGCGGCGACTTCAAAGCAACCGATAGCCGAACCAGTCCGGCACCTGGTTCTGGCTCAGGGCCTCGGGATGGGGCTCCAGCCGCACATACCAGCGCTCGCCGCCCAGCAGCTCCAGCTGCTCGATCGCCAGGCAGTCGTCCACGGCGGCCAGGTCGTCCCTGTGCTGCTGCAGGGCATCGCCCAGCCACTGGCGCTTGGCTGCCGCCTTGGCCGCCTGGGGTGAGCGGGCCACCACCAGGCCGAAGTGGTGCAGCTCAGCGAGGGAATCGGGGCGGTAGGCGCCCAGGTTCACGAACCACAGCCGCTCGCCCCGGGGCGCGGCGGGCTCGAGCCCCAGGCTCACCGCCCAGCCATCGATCGCCCGCACCGCCATGAAGGCATCCAGGTGCAGGCCCTCACGCTTCCCGAACCACTGGCGCCGCAGCGCCGGGATGGCCTCATCGATCGTGGCGCCGGCCACGAAGCGCACGTCGTGCAGCTCGATGTGGCAGCCGGGCGCCCGGCCGCCGAGCACCGCCAGAAACAGCAACGGGGAAGCAGATGTCACCGGCGGATGGGCATGCCAGGCATCACGGCATGGTCCTGCAGGATGGGGGGGTGGGCGCCAAGGTGATGGATTTCTTCGATCGGCAGTGGAGTTCCTACCGGGCGATCGTGGAGCACGACCTGATGGAGCATCGGGCCGTTGCCGCCGCCACCGCCGCCGCCATCGAGCGCTGGCTGACCGCCCGCGGCGGCGATGCCCCTGCCCCGACCATGGTGGATCTGGGCTGCGGCGATCTGGCCCTGCTGGCACCGCTGCTGCGGCGTCTGCCGCTGGGCTCCTACACCGGCCTCGACCTGGCAGCGGTGGTGTTACCCCTGGCCCAGGCGGCCCTTGGTGCGGTGCCCTACCCAGCCCGTTGGCAGGAGGGCGATCTGCTGGCCTGGGCCCAGGAGTCGGCGGCCCAGAGCACCGACATCCTCCATTCGGCCTTCGCCATTCACCACCTCGACGACGGCGGCAAGGCCCGCTTTCTGCGGGCGGCCCGGCGGCGCATCAGCCCCGATGGCCTGTTCCTCTGGGTGGATGTGTTCCGCGAGCCCGGGGAGTGCCGCACGGCTTACATCGCACGGTACGTCGAGCGGATCCAAGCGGGGTGGCAGCCGCTCACACCTGAGCAGCAGGAGCACGTGATCAGCCACCTCAGCAGCTTCGACATCCCCGCCGACCGCGACGCGATCGCTGCCACCGCCCGGGCCTGCGGCTGGAGCTGGCACTGGGCCTGGCAGGGCAGCCACAACGCTGAGGCGATGGCGGTGCTCACGCCCGCCTGACGATCGCTCAGCTGTGCTCGCGCAGGAACTGGATGGTGCCCTCCAGCTCGCTTGCGAAGCGGTCGATCTCCGCGGGGGTGGTGGTGAAGCTGAGGCTGGCGCGGGCCGAGCCGGGGATGCCGTAGAGCCGGTGCAGGGGCTGGGTGCAGTGGTGGCCGCTGCGGATGCAGATGCCGGCTGAATCGAGCAGGGCGGCGATGTCGTTGGCGTGCAGGCCGTCCACCGTGAAGGCGGCCAGGGCGCCGCGATCGGGCTGCTGCTCTGGCGTGGGGCCGAGAATGCGCACGCCATCGATCGCCCTCAGCCGATCGAACAGCTGCCGGGTGAGCACCTGCTCCCAGGCGTGGATGCGATCGAGCCCCAGCTGGGTGAGGTAGTCGAGGGCGGCGCCCATGCCGATCGCCTCACCGATCGCCGGCGTGCCCGCCTCAAACTTGTGGGGCAGCTCGGCCCAGCTGCTGTGGTCGAGATACACATCCTGGATCATCTCGCCACCGCCCAGGAAAGGCGGCATCGCCTCCAGCAGCGCCTCCCGGGCCCAGAGGAAGCCCATGCCGGTGGGGCCGCAGAGCTTGTGGGAGCTGCCCACCAGAAAATCGCAGCCCAGCTGGGCCACATTCACCGGCAGGTGGGGCAGGCTCTGGCAGGCATCCACCAGCACCAGCGCACCGGCGGCGTGGGCCAGGGGCACCACCTGCTCGATCGGGTTGAGCGCCCCGAGGGTGTTGCTCACCTGCACCAGGCTCACCAATTTGGTGCGCTCATTGAGCTTGCTGCGCAGATCCTCGAGATCGAGCTCACCGCTATCGGTGAGGCCCACATGGCGCAACACACAGCCCGTGCGCTGCGCCAGGAGCTGCCAGGGCACCAGGTTGGAGTGGTGCTCCATCACCGTGAGCAGCACCTCATCGCCGTCGCGCAGGTTGGCTTCACCCCAGCTGCGGGCCACCAGGTTGATCGCCTCACTGGCATTGCGGGTGAACACGATCTCCCGCGGGCTGGCCGCCCCCACGAACCCCGCCGCCTTGGCCCGGGCGCCCTCGAATCCCTCGGTGGCGCGGGCGCTGAGCTGGTGGGCGCCGCGGTGCACGTTGGCGTTGTCGTGGTCGTAGTAGTGCTGCAGGGCCACCAGCACCTGGCGCGGCTTCTGGCTGGTGGCGGCGTGATCCAGGTAGATCAGCGGCTGGCCGAGGCAGGCCGTCTGGGCCAGCAGGGGAAAGTCGGGCCGGGTGAGGGCGGCGAGATCCTCAGCCCCAGCCGGCTGCTGGTTCAGGGATACGGCGGTGGCTGAGGCAGCAGCGGTGGCGGTGAGGCTGGGATCCAGGGCAGGGGTCGCGGTCATGGCGATCAGGCCTCCCCCAGCAGGGCGAGCAGGGGCTGCTGGGCAGCGGCGGAGGCGGGCAACTCGCGCAGCACCTCCGCGCAGAAGGCCCGCTGCAGCAGCTGGGCTGCCTGGTCGGCGGCGATGCCGCGGCTCTGCAGGTAGAAGAGCTCCTCGCTCTGCAGCCGGCTCACGGTGGCGCCATGGGCACACTTCACGTCGTCGGCCACAATTTCCAGCTCCGGCTTGGTATCGATCCGGGCGCGGTCGGAGAGCAGCAGGCTACGGCTGAGCTGGGCGGCGTTGGTGCGCTGGGCGGCGCGGGGGACCCGCACGGCCCCATTGAACACGCTGCGGCCCTGGTCGTCGGCCACGGCCTTGTGCAGCTGGTCGAGTTCCCCTTCCGGGCCGTCAAAGCGCACCCAGCTGTGGGTGTCGGCGAGCTGGCGATCGCGGCACACCTGCAGGGCACGCAGGCGGGTGCAGGCCGCCCCCTGCTGCTGCAGGATGCGCGGCTCCAGGCGAGCCAGGGCCCAGCCTCCGCTCACAGACGTGTGCTCCAGCCGGCTGCCGGCGGCCTGCAGCACGGCCGTGTGCTGCAGCAGGCAGCTGCCGGGAGCGCCGAGGGCCAGGCTGCCCAGTTTGAGTTCGGCTCCGGGCTCGAGGATCACCTCGGTCACCAGGCTGAGGGCATTGTTGCCGCGGGAGCTGGGCCGCAGCAGCAGCTCCGCCCTGGCGCCGGCCTCCAGCACCAGCAGCAGCCGGAAGGCGGCCAGGCCGCCGGCGTGACCGGCTTCCAGGGGCAATTCCAGGGATCCAGCATCGCCGCTCACCCGCAGGGCCAGCAGCGCAATGTCCTGTTCCGCGCCGGCGGCGGCATTGAGCCGCACCGGCCAGTGGTCACTGCTGCCGGTGGCCGCCAGAGCCTGGCCCAGCCAGGGCTGGGCGGCGGCAAGGCTGAGACGCTCCACCCGGGCCGGCAGCTCCACCCCAGCCAGAGGATCGGCAACGGCAAGGAGCTGGGGTGCGATCGCCGTGAGCGCGGCCAGATCGGTGAAGCGCCAGTCCTCCTGGCGGCGGCTGGGCAGGGGCGCGCCGGCCAGGGATGCCAGCCAGGCGGAGGCCCCAGCCACGGGGGGAGCAGCAGCAGCGGCCGGCATCAGCCCACCTCCACGGGCTGGCGCTCTTCGCCGAGCCGGGCCAGCTCCTGGTCCACCCAGTCGTAGCCGGTGCGCTCCAGCTCCAGGGCCAGCTCCTTGCCGCCGCTGCGCAGAATGCGGCCCGCCGCCATCACATGCACATAGTCGGGGGTGATCAGATCGAGCAGCCGCTGGTAGTGGGTGATCAGCAGGGTGGCGTTATCGGGGCTGGCCAGCTGGTTCACACCGCTGGCCACAATGCGCAGGGCATCGATATCGAGGCCGGAATCGGTCTCATCGAGAATCGCCACCAGCGGCTCCAGCAGCGCCATCTGCAGGATCTCGTTGCGCTTCTTCTCGCCGCCGCTGAAGCCCTCGTTCACCGAGCGCTCCAGGAAGGCGGGGTCCATCTGCACCACCGCCAGCCGCTCCCGCACCAGGTCTTCAAAAGCAAAGGTGTCGAGCTCTTCCTCGCCGCGCCCTGCCCGGCGGGCATTGGTGGCCACCCGCAGAAATTCGAGATTGCTCACCCCCGGGATCTCCACCGGATACTGGAACCCGAGAAACAGGCCGATGCGGGCCCGCTGCTCGGGATCGAGCTCCAGCAGGTTCGCCCCCTTGTAGAGCACGCTGCCCCCAGTCACGGTGTAGGCGGGATGGCCGGCGAGCACCTTGGAAAGGGTGCTCTTGCCGCTGCCGTTGCGGCCCATCACCGCGTGGATCTCGCCAGCACGGATGGTGAGGTTCACCCCCTTGAGGATCGGCTGATCCTCCACTGCGGCCTGCAGGCCGCGAATGTCAAGCAAGACCGGGGCGTCGGGGCGAATCACGGCGGGGAAGAGGGAAGAAGAAGGCGAAGGTGAAGGGGAAACCGGAACGGCTCAGGGTTCGGGGCACGAAGCCGCCTGAGGAGGAAGCTCAGCCCACCGAGCCCTCGAGCTTGAGGGCCAGGAGCTTGTCGGCCTCGGCGGCGAATTCCATCGGCAGCTGGTTGAACACATCGCGGCAGAAGCCGCTCACCATCATCGAGACAGCCTCCTCAAAGCCGATGCCCCGGCTCTGCAGGTAGAAGAGCTGGTCTGCGGAGATGCGGCAGGTGCTGGCCTCGTGTTCGATCGCCGCATCCGGCTGCTGGCAGCGGATGTAGGGGTAGGTGTTGGCGGCGGCCTGGTCGCCGATCAGCATCGAGTCGCACTGGCTGTAATTGCGAGCCCCCACAGCCTTGGGGCCGATCTGCACCAGCCCGCGGTAGCTGTTGCTGGAGTGGCCGGCGCTGATGCCCTTGCTCACGATCGTGGAGCGGGTACGCGGACCCACATGCACCATCTTGGTGCCAGTGTCGGCCTGCTGGCGGTTGTTGGTGAGGGCCACCGAGTAGAACTCCCCCACCGAATCGGCGCCCTGGAGCACGCAGCTGGGATACTTCCAGGTGATCGCCGAGCCGGTTTCCACCTGGGTCCAGCTGATCTTGCTGCGCTCGCCGCGGCAATGGCCGCGCTTGGTCACGAAGTTGTAGATGCCGCCCACGCCATTCTCATCGCCGGCGTACCAGTTCTGCACGGTGGAGTATTTGATCGAGGCATCATCAAGGGCCACCAGCTCCACCACCGCCGCGTGCAGCTGGTTGGTGTCAAACATCGGCGCCGTGCAGCCCTCCAGATAGCTCACCGAAGCCCCTTCCTCGGCCACGATTAATGTGCGCTCGAACTGGCCCGTGTCGCCAGAGTTGATACGAAAGTAGGTGGACAATTCCATCGGACAGGCCACATCCTTCGGAATAAACACAAATGAGCCGTCGCTGAACACGGCCGAGTTGAGCGCAGCGAAGTAGTTGTCATTACTGGGAACAACGGTACCAAGATAACGTTCAATCAGGTCGGGATACTCCTTCACCGCCTCACTGATCGAGCAGAAGATCACGCCATGCTCCGCCAGCTGCTCCCTGAAAGTGGTGGCGATGGACACGCTGTCGAACACCGCATCCACAGCCACATTCGACAGACGCTTCTGCTCACTCAGGGGAATCCCGAGTTTGTCGAAGGTTTCCAGCAGCTTGGGATCCACCTCATCGAGGCTGGTCTTTTTCTGCTGCAGCTTGGGAGCGGCGTAGTAGACGATGTCCTGGTAGTCGATCGCCGGATAGCCCAGGGCCGCCCAGTCGGGCTCCTCCATCTGCTGCCACTGGCGGAAAGCCCGCAGCCTGAAGTTGAGCAGGAAAGCCGGTTCTTCCTTCTTGGCAGAGATCAGCCGCACCACGTCCTCACTGAGCCCCTTGGCGATCTTCTCGGTTTCGATGTCGGTGACGAAGCCATACTTGTAGGGCTGCGAAACCAGATCTCCAACGGTGGCTGTACTGGTCATGGCTGAAGGTGTTACCTGTCGGCAGAGAAAAGTTCAGTTGCCGGCCGTGGCGGCCTTGATCGCATCCATCGAAATGGTCTGATGCTCACCACGAAACGGGTTGTCCTCGGTGAGGAACAACATGCAGTGGCACTCCTTGCGCTCACGCATGGGCACACAGGGGCAGTTCCAGAAGGCCTGGGACACCTCAGCCTCTTTGTCCTCGTAGTGGCGGCAGGGACAAAGGGCACCACCCAGCTCATCCTTATGACGGGCCAGACCCTCCAGCACCACGGCCGTGACACCGGGGTCGCTGCAGAAGTAGGTGCCGGTGCGCTGGGCGTAGGTCTCGGCAAACTTGCGGATCACCTCCAGGCTGTCGGCAGCGGCTGCGGAGCTGGCGGGAGAATCAGACATGGCGGCGAATGGGTTGCGCTGGACTCGACCATCACCCGGGCCATCGCTCTTAGGGTCACCCAGAAGATCGGACCGATTCGCCGGATGCCGGGGCGGACTCGATCTCTTGTCGGCGGCGATTCAAGGCGGCAGCCGAATCGAACGCTGCAGAGATCAAGTGGAAAGCCTGGATCTGGTGAATGAATCAGTTGACAGAACTGCGTGGCAGGAACTGAGCGGGGGAACGGGCGGGAAGACGGGACGGAATCGAAACCTGGCAGCAGGTTAGGAAACACTGTTGTTTCCTTATTGGCAGCCTAGGACAGGACGCCGACGCCTGTGGGTCCCAGCCATTGTGCAGCCCGGACCGAGGAGTCGCCCCCCAATCGCCGCGCATGCGTGGCATGGTGTGGTGGCCTGGCATGGGCCATGACTCCCCCTCCACCCCAATCTTCTCGGCCACTCCAGAGGACGTCGCCCGAGTCCATTGATCCTGCAGCCTTGACGGCCATGGCACCTTCGGCAAGCCAGCTTGACGTGTCCGGCTCCAGCAGCTCCACCCGGGAGTCTGCTCTTGCCCTTCTCCTGCGGCTCGGCGAAACCACCGCCGCCCAGCTCGCGGAGCTCCTCGGCGTGTCGGTTCAGATCATGCGCCGCCATCTGCGTGGGCTGGAGGAGGAGGGCCTGGTGGCCTCGAGTCCCGCGCCGGAGGGACCCGGTCGCCCCACCAACCGCTGGCACCTCACCGCGGAGGGACGTTCCCAGTTCCCCGATGGCGGCCAACAGTTTGCGCTTGGACTGCTCGAGTCGATGGCCGACACGCTCTCGCCGGGAACGGTGCAGCAGCTGATGGCCCAGCAGGCCCTGCAGAAGGCCCAGACCTACCGCCTGCAGATCGGCACCGGCAGCCTGCAGAACCGGTTGGAGCAGCTGGTGGACCTGCGTCGCCGGGAGGGCTACGTGGCGGAATGCACACAGGACCCCGACGGCAAGGCCTGGCTGTTCAGTGAGTTCCACTGCTCCGTGATGCGGATCGCCGAGCGCTTCCCCTGCGTGTGCGACCAGGAATTGCAGCTGATCCGCTCCACCTTCCCCGACTGCCAGGTGGAGCGGGTGCACTGGCGCCTGGAGCAGGGCCACTCCTGCGGCTTTCGCCTGAGCCCTGCCGATGGGCCCACCTGAAGACACCAGCCCCCTCAGCCAGTCCGAGGCGGAGCTGCTCGACAGCACCCTGCTCCCCCATCGGGAGCGCCATCACCTGCGCCTGCTGGCCCATGGCCTGCGCAGCTTTCAGACCATGGCTGACCGCAGCGGGGGGCCCCTCCCCTCAGCCCAGCAACTGGAACACTGGCTCGATCACCAGCCTGCCGTGAGCGGCGATCCAGGCTTCCGCGACGCCTTCCGCCAGCAGTTGATCGGCCTGGGCCAGCAGCTTGAGCAGATCGCCAGCGAGGCCGGCTGCAGCCCCCTGGCCCTCAACCTGGAGCAGCTGATCCGCTGGGCCCGATCCCAGGCTGACAGCCGGCTGGAGCAACAGCAGCGCCATCCCGGCCAGCACCAGTAGGGCCGCCAGCCAGCCCCGCCAGCCGGGCCGGTCCCCTTCCGCCCCCGCCAGCAGCACCGCCATCACCGGCGAGGTGGAGAGCAGGGACACCGCCAGCCCCACCGGCAGCTGGGCGAGGGCCAGCTGCTGCAGGGCGATCCCGGCCACCGTGCCCAGCAGGGTGGCGGCCAGCAGCAGCAGCCAGCGAACCTGGGCGGGCCTTGGGCCCCAGCGGCGACGCAGGAGCTTGCCAAGGCCCGGCAGCAGCGGCAGCATCACCAGCACCGCCCCGCCCAGGCGCAGGGCCGCAGCCTGCAGCGGCGGCAAGGGTGTGGCCCGCAGCGCCGCCCTGGCCAGCAGCGCGCCGGCGCTGCCGCACGCCAGGGCCAGCAGTCCCAGCCCCAAGCCCAGCCCCTGCTGCCGCTGCAGCCGGCCCCGGCGATCGCCCGGGGGCGCCTGGCCAGCCACCAGCAGCAGGGCCAGACACACCAGGACCACGCCGAACCACTGGCGGGGGCTGGGCGCCTCCAGCAGCAGCACCATCCCGGCGGCGCTGGTGAGCACGGGTCCGCCGGCCTCCAGCGTGAGCGTGCGGCGGGTGCCGAGGCGGCGCAAGGCGGCGAAATAGAAACTGTCGCCAGCGGCGATACCCAGCACGCCACTGGCCAGCAGCAGCACCGCCTGCCGCGGCGCCAGGGGCTGGGCCAGCCATGGCAGCAGCGGTAGCAGCAGCCCCAGGGCCAGCAGGTTCTTGAGCAGGTTCAGCTCAGCCGGGCCCAGGGAGGTGGGCAGGCGCCGCCACAGGCCGCTGGCCAGGGTCCAGCTCAGGGCCCCGGCCAGGGCCGCCATCACCCCAAGGGCCATTCCAGGGCACGCGGCACCTTGCGATCATGTCCCCAGCTGCCCCGCCGCTGTGAGCCCCGCCAGCGAAGCCCCAGACCGCACCGAGCCGATCGCCGACGCCATCAGTTTCTTTCGGTTGAGCTGCGGCCGCTGGCGCTCCCAGCGCAGCAGCCACCACCTCCTGCACCGCCGTGCCGAGGCCGGCGACTCCTGGATCGAGGTGGTGGAGCTCCAGGCCCACGACCCGCGGCTGGTGGCGATCGCCGAGCTGCACGGCCAGAACCCGGCCGAGCTGGTGGGGGGCTGCCGGGTGACCTGGAATGCCTCGATGGCCTGGGACAAGGCCGGCGAAGCCCATGAGGGGGAGAGCGTGTTTGCCCTGATCCCCAGCGACCAGTACGGCCGCCAGGGGCTGCTGCTGCGCGACCGCGGCTACGCGGAAACGGCGCCGGTGGCCGGCCGCTTCGCCATGGACGAGCGCGACGGGCTGTTGCTCACCACCAGCTACGAGACGATGAACAGCCTGGAGCGCTTCAGCTTCGCCGGCCCGAACGTACGCCTGCGCACGAGCACCGTGGAGGGGCTCTCCAACACGGCCTCATTCTGCATCGAGACCCGCGTGCTCGACACACCCCCAGCTGACGGGCCCGGGATGACCAGCAGCGCCGCCAGCGGACAGGCCCTCTCGCCCCTGGGCTGGTGAAGGCCACCCTGACGCTGTGACGAACGTTACGGACTGTGAGCCCTGGCCAGGGAGGGGGCAGTGGGGACCTGGGGACACTTCTACGATCCACGGCGACGGATGCTGAATTCGCGTGGCCCTGCCCCTCCTGAAGTACGCGCCCACCACCCAGAACTCCCGGGTTGATTCCCTGCGCGTGGGTTCGGATGAGGACCCGAAGGCCGTTTCCATGGAGAAGGCCATGGATCGCGAAGATCAGAACTTCGTGATTGAAGCGGCCTACCGCCAGATCTTCTTCCACGCCTTCAAGGTGGATCGGGACCGCACCCTGGAGTCGCAGCTGCGCGACGGCCAGATCACCGTGCGTGACTTCATCCGCTCCCTGTGTCTCTCCGACACCTTCACCCGCAGTTTTTACAACCTCAACAACAACTACAAGGTGGCCCGCCACCTGGTGGAGAAGCTGCTGGGCCGCAAGACCCATGGCAAGTCCGAGGAGATCGCCTGGTCGGCGGTGCTGATGACCCGCGGCGTGAAGGGGATGGTGGACGACATCCTCGATTCCCCGGAATATCTGGAGGCCTTCGGCTACGACACCGTGCCCTACCACCGCAACCGGGTGGTGGGCAGCCGCGATCTGGGCGAAACCCCCTTCAACATCACCAGCCCCCGCTACGACGCCTACTACCGGGGCATCCTGGGCTTCCCCCAGGTGGTGTACACAGGCACCGCCAAGGCCTTCCCCGAGCGCTCCCGCCAGCGCCGTGGCGGCTTCCCCGAGGACTACCTCTCGATCGTGCGCAGCATGCCGGCGATGCGGGTCAGCGGCGCCTCCGGCAGTGCCGACATCGATTACCTGGCCAAGGTGCCCTATCGCAGCATCGGCCGCTGAGGTCGCCATCGCCGAAGCCCCAGCCGCAGCCCCAGGGCACCCATCCCCACACCCTGGGGCACCACCACGGAATCCAGGCGACCCAGGGGTCGCCTTTTTTGTGACCCAGCAGCTGGACACAACCGGTCAGTGGATGCTGACTCCCCCGCACCAACCTCGGCAACCGGTGGGAGAGTCAATCACACTGATCCCAAACCAAATCTTTCGCTGTGAGCCCTTCCTTCAGCTCCTTGGCCAGGTTGACACTGCGGCAGTTGCGCCAGGTCGCCAGCGATCTGGGCGTGGCTCTGTACAGCCGCAAATCCAAGGATGAACTGGTGGCGGCGATCGAGGAGCGCCAGGACACCCACGAACCCAGCCTCAAGGCGATCGAGGCCGAGATGACGCCGGCCCCCCGGCCGATGGCGGAAACCAGCGTGGTGTTTCTGCCCCGGGATCCCCAGTGGGCCTACGTGTTCTGGGAGGTGTCGGAGATCGACCGGGAGCAGGCCCAGGCCTCCGGCGCCAGCCAGCTGGCCCTGCGTGTCGCGGACGTGACGGGTCTGCCCGGCGGATCGGCCCACCCCCACACCCTCCAGGAGGTGATCGTGGACAGCCACTCCACCGAGTGGTACCTGCCGGTTCCCCTCAGCGACCGGGACTACCGGGTGGAGCTCGGCTACCGCACCAACGGTGGCGGCTGGATCTCCCTGGCCTTCTCCTCGGTGGCCCGCGTGCCGGCCCTCCACCCCAGCGAGCAGATCCTCGACCAGTTCGTGCCCTTCTCCCTGGAGACCCCCACCGCGGTTCCCCTGCCTGCCCCCGCGCCGGTCGAACCGGCCGACACCGGTCTGCACGAGCGCCTCTACCAGAGCGCCACCAGCCAGTGGCGACGGATCAGCCGCGGCTCCGAGGCCTTCCACGAACTGGAGGCCGCCGGCCTCGACACCAGCGAACTCAACGCCTCCGGTGCTGGTATCTGGGCCAGTGGCAGGGATTCCGGCATCGGCGGCGTGGCCCCCCGGCAGCGCTCCTTCTGGCTGGTGGCCGATGCCGAGCTGATCGTCTACGGCGCCACCGACCCCTCGGCTCGCCTGAGCATCGGCGGTGAGGACGTGCCCCTCTCGTCTGATGGCACCTTCCGGGTGCAGGTGCCTTTCCGCGATGGCCAGCAGCTCTACCCGATCGAGGCGGTGGCCGCCGATGGCGTGCAGAAGCGCAACATCACCCTTGAATTCCGGCGCACCACCCCGGAGGACAACAGCAATCCGGCCGACAAGGCTGTGAGCGAGTGGTTCTGAACCAATGGCCAACCTGCAGTTGAAACGGGTGGTGGTGGCCTTCACCCCCCTGGCCGGGGCCATCGCTTTTCCCGTGGCGGTGCCCCTGGTGCTGCGCTCAGCCGGACTCCCCGCTGCCCTGCTCACCGCCGTTGGCCTGGGCACCGTGTGGTTTGTGCTGATGCTGCGAACCGCCGAGATGCCCGCCGAGCACTGACGGCAGGGGGCAACCCTGTGGGCAGTTGCTCCAGGGTGATGCCCCGTCGTGGTTCCCGGGCCGGCTGGTTGGCCCTGCTCGCTCTGCTGGTGTGCGGCTGCAGTGCCCAGGCCCAGCTGCTGGGTGACCCCCCGCCCCGTCTGCCCCTGCCCGAGGGGATCAGCGTGGCCTTCAACCACAACGCCTCCAGCCGCTACCGCAGCCCGGTGGATGGCCAGTGGCGCCAGGGCGACGACCTCGAAGCCTTCGTGCTGCAAGGCATCGCCGATGCCCGCCAGGAGATTCTCGTGGCCGTGCAGGAGCTCACCCTGCCGCGCATCGCCGAGGCCCTCGTGGCCCGCCAGCGCCAGGGCGTTCGGGTGCGAGTGGTGCTGGAAAACACGTACAGCACCCCCTGGAGTGAACAGCACCCGGCGGATCTCACGCCCCGCGAGCGCCATCGCCAGGCCCAGCTCCAGGCCCTCGGCGGCGCCGACGCCCTGGTGGTGCTGCGCCGTGGCGGGGTTGCCGTGATCGACGACACCGCCAACGGCAGTGCCGGCAGCGGCCTGATGCACCACAAATTCATGGTGATCGACAACCGCGAGGTGATCACCGGATCCACCAACTTCACCTCCTCCTGCACGCACGGCGATCCGGACGACCCGCGCACCCGCGGCAACGTGAACCACTTGCTGCGGCTGAATAGCCCGGAACTGGCCGGCCTGTTCCGCGAGGAGTTCGAACGGATGTGGGGGGATGGACCGGGTGGCGCCGCGGACAGCCGCTTCGGGCTGGGCAAGACCAGTGAACCGATCCGCTGGGTGAAGGTGGGCGATGTGCCGGTGGGCGTGCTGTTCGCGCCCCACCGCAGCCGCGAACAGCACCACGGACTGCAGCTGCTCGACGACCTGCTCGCCGGCACCCGCAAACGGGCCGATCTGGCCCTGTTCGTGTTCTCCTCCCAGCAGCTCGGCAACCGGGTGAGCACCCTGCACGACAAGGGTGTGGACATCCGCCTGCTGGTGGATCCCGGCTTCTCCAACCGGTACTTCAGCGAGGTGCTCGACCTCCTGGGGATGGAACTGCCGGATCACCGCTGCCTGGTGCAGCGCGAGAACCAACCCCGCCAGGAGCCGATCGAGGGGGTGGGCACCCCCAGGCTGGCTGCAGGGGACAAGCTGCACCACAAGTTCGCCGTGCTCGACGACCGGCGGGTGATCACCGGGTCGTTCAACTGGAGCCCGTCCGCGGCCCACAAGAACGACGAAACCCTGCTGGTGATTGATTCACCCCTGCTGGCCGCCCATTTCCGCGCCGAAGTGGACCGACTCTGGAAAGGGGCTGAACTGGGCGTCACGGCCCGGCTGCAGCGCAAGCGGGAGCGACTGCAGCAACAGTGCGGAGCTGGAGGCGCCATGGGGAGCTGAGGTCAGAATGCGGACAACTCCTCTGTCAACGCTGTGACCATGCCCGCTGACGCCCAGCAACTGGCCACCCTGGATGCCATCCAGCTGATGCTGCGGGATCTGCACACCCGGCACGATGAGATCCGCCACAGGGCCGCCTTCCGCGGCTGCACGCGGGAGCTGCTGGAGGTGCAGCAGGAACTGGTGGACTATCTGCTGGCCAAGAAGACGGAACTGATGGGGCAGCACAATCCCGATGGCCAGAGCAACCCCAGCTACCACGCCTTTCTTTGAGCGCTGGCGCTGAGCCGCTGCCCGACGTGACTCCGCTGGCGACCTCAGGCCCAGGTCAGGTTGTGGTGGTGGGCGCGGGGCCAGCCGGGGCCAGCCTGGCGCTGCTGCTGGGGCGCCAGGGCGTGCCGGTGGTTCTGATTGAAGCCAGCCACTCCCCGGGGCGGCGGTTTCGGGGCGAAGCGCTGCTGCCCCATGGCCTCGCCGCCCTGGACGCCATGGGGTTGCTGCCCCTGCCAGCGACCATCCCCCAGCGGCCCCTGGCGGGGTGGCGCTTCCTGTTCGACGGCCGGGAGCTGTTCCGGCTGGCCGAGCCCCTGGAGGGCCCCGGCTGCCAGGGCTGCAGGCTGATCCACCAGCCGGCTCTGCTCGGCAGCTTGATCCAGCAGGTGGCGGCGCTGCCCAGTGCCACCGTGCTGCAGGGCCAGCGGGTGCAGGCGCTGGAGTGGCAGGAGCAGCGGGTGAGCGGCGTGCGCCTGGCCGATAGCCGCAGCCTGGCCGCCCGGCTGGTGGTGGCGGCCGACGGCCGCAGCTCCCAGCTACGCGAGCAGGCCGCACTGGCCCTGCGCCCCCAGGGCGAGCCCTTTGAGCTGCTCTGGTTTGGCCTGCCCCAGAGCGGCCCATCACCGCTGCAGGGACTGTTCACCACGGTGGTGGGGCCGGCGGGGCTGGTCAGCCTGTTCGATACGGCGGATGGGGCGGTGCAGCTGGGCTGGTTGCGGCGCGATGGGGAGCCGGACGGCGGCAGCCGAGGGTGGCACGCCCAGCTGGCCGCACAGATGCCGCTGGATCTGGCCGCGTGGTGGGGTGAACAGGAGGGTGGGCTGGGGCGGCCCACGCCCCTGCAGGTGCAGGTGGGCCAGGCCGAGCGCTGGTGGCAGCCCAGCCTGTTGCTGCTGGGCGACGCGGCCCATCCCCTCAGTCCGGTGCGGGCCCAGGGCATCAACCTGGCGCTGCGCGATGCCTGGGTGGCAGCCCAGGAACTGCTGCCCCTGTTGCTGGCGGAGCAGCAGGAACCGGCAGAGGCACTGGATCAGGTGCTGGCCAGGATTGAGGCCCTGCGCCGGCCTGAGGTGAGCCGGCTGCAGCAGCTGCAGGCCGAGGAAACCGCCCGGGGCCGACTGCTGCTGGAGCGGCCCTGGCTGCGCCGCCTGCTCGGCGGCAGCGCTCCCCTGCTCGGCCCGGCCATTGCCAGCCGCTGGCGCCATGACCAGCGCCAGTTGCGCCAGGGCGTGACCCGGCTGCCGCCAGCGGCCCCATGCCCCGGCCATGATGGCTGAGCCGACCCCGAACCAGCCCCTGCCGATGGTCGCCCGTTCCGTGCGCTCGCCTCGCCCAGCCGCAACCCAGGGCCTGCGGCTCGTTGCCGGCAGCCTGGCCATGGCTGCAAGCTTGCAGACAGCAGCGGTCCTGGCTCGTCAGCAGGAGCCGCCCTTCCCCAGCGAGCAGGAGCTGCGGGATCTGCAGCAGCTGGTGTTCACCTGCGGCCGGGAGAACACGAGCGCCCCCTGTGACCAGGCCCGTCGCCGCGCCGACCCCCTGCTCGACCATCCGCGCCTGCCGGGCAGCTGCAAGGACGTGCTCTGGCAGATCCGGGAACGGGCCGTGGTGGCCGCCAGCAACAGCTTCAACCGCCGCGACCAGCTGGAACGGGTCGGGCTCGACCTGGTGCGGGTCTGCCAGCAACGGCGCCCCCAGCCAGCCAGCCCTGGGGTCACCCCGGGGGCCGGCGGCGCCAACCAACGAACCATTTTCAGCCCCACCCCAAGCCCCCGGCCTTGATGGCGATCCAGGGCAACGTCGCCGGGCTCACCGGCGCCCAGGGGCGCCAGGGTTAGTTTGGGCGCGCTCCGCGCCCGCCCCATGGCTGCAGCCAGCTCCATCCGCCAGGTCAGTCTGGACAGCCCGTTCAGCGACCAGAAGCCCGGCACCTCCGGCCTGCGCAAGAGCAGCAGACAGTTCGAGACGCCCCACTACCTGGAGAGCTTCATCGAGGCCAGCCTGCAGGTGCTGCCCGGCGTGGCCGGCGGCACCCTGGTGGTGGGCGGCGACGGCCGCTACGGCAACCGCCGCGCCATCGGCGTGATCGCCCGCATGGCCGCGGCCCATGGGGTGGCCCGGCTGATCACCACCACCGGCGGCATCCTCTCCACCCCCGCCGCCTCCAACCTGATCCGCCAGAACGGGGCCATCGGCGGGGTGATTCTCTCGGCCAGCCACAACCCCGGCGGGCCTGAGGGCGATTTCGGGGTGAAGATCAACGGCGCCAACGGCGGCCCCACGCCAGAGTCGATCACCGAAGCCATCTACGCCGTCACCCAGAAGCTCGACGGCTACCGCATCCTCGAGGGCGCCCCGGAGCTGGTGCTGGACCAGCCCGGCAGCCAGCAGCTCGGCGAAATGGCCGTGGAGGTGGTCGACGGCGTCGAGGCCTACGTGGCCCTGATGCAGAAGCTGTTCGACTTCGACGCCATCGGCGAGCTGCTGCGCGGCGACTTCCCGATCGCCTTCGACGCCATGCACGCCGTCACCGGCCCCTATGCCACACGCATCCTCGAGGAGCTGTTGGGGGCGCCGGCGGGCACGGTGCGCAACGGGGTGCCGCTGGAGGACTTCGGCGGCGGCCACCCCGACCCCAACCTCACCTACGCCCACGAGCTGGCCGAGCTGCTGCTGGCCGGCGACGCCTACCGCTTCGGCGCCGCCTGCGACGGCGACGGCGACCGCAACATGATCCTGGGCCAGCGCTGCTTCGTGAACCCCAGCGACAGCCTGGCGGTGCTCACCGCCAATGCCACCCTGATTCCCGGCTATGCCGGCGGCCTGGCCGGCGTGGCCCGCTCGATGCCCACCAGCGCCGCCGCCGATGTGGTGGCCAAGGAGCTGGGCCTGCCCTGCTTCGAAACGCCCACGGGCTGGAAGTTCTTCGGCAACCTGCTCGATGCCGGCCGCATCACCCTCTGCGGCGAGGAGAGCTTCGGCACCGGCTCCGATCACATCCGCGAGAAGGACGGCCTCTGGGCCGTGCTGTTCTGGCTCAACATCCTGGCCAAGAAGCGCGAGCCCGTGAGCCGGATCATGGCGGAGCACTGGAGCCGCTTCGGGCGGCACTACTACTCCCGCCACGACTACGAGGCGATCGCCAGCGAGGCCGCCCACGGCCTCTACGACCGGGTGAAGGCGATGCAACCGGCGCTGGTGGGCCAGGCGTTCGCCGGCCGCACGATCGCCACCGCCGACGACTTCGCCTACACCGACCCGGTGGACGGCTCGCTCACCAGCGGCCAGGGCCTGCGCCTGCTGCTCGACGACGGCAGCCGCGTGGTGCTGCGCCTCTCCGGCACCGGCACCCAGGGCGCCACGCTGCGGGTGTATCTGGAGAGCTACGTGCCCCCCAGCGGCAACCTGGCCCAGGATGCCCAGGCCGCCCTTGGTGATCTGATCAGCGCCATCGACGGCCTGGCGGAGATCAAGACGCGCACCGGCATGGAAAGGCCCACCGTGATCACCTGAGTTTGTGCTCCGCTGATCTGAACCGGCTCTCGATCAACCCGGGGGCTTGTCTCCCCGTCCTCGACTGTGCTGGTGACGCGGGTGGTACTCCGGCTCGGGACTGGCCACCTGCAGCTGACGCACCGCCTCGATCGCCATGCCGGCCACAAGTCCGAAGCCCGGCAGCAGCACCAGCAGCCAGAACAGGGCCGTGGCGGAGATCTGGGCAGGGGTGCGGGCCACGATCCGCCGCAGCACCAGAGCCAACCCCAGCCCGAGGGCGGCACCGATCAGCCCCACCTCCAGGATCCTGCGCCCACGGAAGCGAGCCTGGGAAACTGGTTTTGGAGGCTGGGCTGCCATGGTCAGACCGGCTGCTCGGGGGCTGGAGCCGCGGCGGTGAGCTGCTTGAGAACCACATAAAAGGCCGGCACCACCAGCAGCGACAGCACCGTGGCCACGGTGAGGCCGCCGAACACCACCGTGCCCAGCGAGGCCTGGCTGCGGGCCCCTGCGCCACTGGCCAGCACCAGCGGCAGGAAGCCGAACAGGGAAGAGATAGCCGTCATCAGAATCGGCCGGAAGCGGGAGGTGGCCGCATCCCGCGCGGCCTCCAGGGGCGTGCAGCCCTCATCCAGCCGCTGGTTGGCCAGATCCACGATCAGGATGCCGTTCTTGGCCGCCAGACCGATCAGCATCACCAGCCCCACCTGGGCGTAGATGTTGAGCACCTCCTGGCGCAGGGTGAGGAAGAGCAGGGCCCCGAGCATGGCGGTGGGCACCGTCATCAGGATGATCAGCGGATCGGTGTAGCTCTCGTACTGGGCCGCCAGCACCAGATACACCACCACAATCCCCAGGGCGAACACCACCACAGCCAGGGCGCCGGCCTGGATCTCCTCGCGGGAGATGCCGGTCCAGTCGGAGCCGATCACCGGCTGGTCGAGCTGTTCGAACAGATCGCGGATCGTGTTGATCGCCTCACCAGAGCTCACACCGGAGGCGGCCAGGCCCTCCACCTTGATGCTGCGGAACAGGTTGAAGCGGGGAATCAGCGAAGGCCCGGAGCGCTGCTCCAGCTGGATGAACTCCGACAGCGGCACGGGCTTGCCGGAGCGGTCGTTGACCGTGAGGGCCGCCAGCTGGTCGGGGCTGGCGCGCTTGCTGGCGTCGGCCTGCACGAACACCCTCCGCACCCGGCCCTCATCAAAGGTGTCGTTGACGAAAAAGCCGCCGATGTTCAGGCTGATCGCCCGCATGGCCGCCCCGTAATCCACATTCAGGGCAGCCAGGCGGTCGCGGTCCACCGTGACCTGCAGCTGGGGCGCCTCTGGCGAGAACTGGGTGAACACCCGCTGGAAGCGGCCGCTGGCATTGGCCTCAGCCACCAGCTGGTCAGCCACCGCCGCGAAGTCACCGAGGCTGAGGGCGCCGCTGCTCTGGTCGAGCAGCTGCAGCTCGAAGCCGCCGCCGGTGCCGTAGCCCGGGATGGCCGGCGGCTCCACCACCACGATCCGGGCTTCCTGGATCGGCGCCAGCTTGACATTGAGGCGACCCACGATTGCCTCCAGGCTCTGATCAGCCTGAGGACGCTCCTCCCAGGGCTTGGTGCCGAAGAAGAAAACGCCCCGGTTGGGGCTGCTGCCCTCGAGGCTGGCGCCGCTGAACAGGGCAGCGCTCACGATGTCCGGTTCGCTGCGCAGCACCTCCGCCACCCGGTTGTTCACGGCTCGGGTCTGGCCCAGGGGCTGGCCGTCGGCCAGCTGCACGATGCCGATGGCGTAGCCCTGGTCCTCGATCGGCACGAAGCCGGTGGGCATGGCGGTGAAGGCGAAGCCGGTGAGCACCACCCCCGCCGCCAGAGCCGCCAGCACCAGCCGGCGCCGGCTCAGGCTGACATCAAGCAGGGCCTGATAGGTGGACTGAACGCGCCCATAGCCCCGGTTGAACAGGGCGAAGATCCAGGGGGTGCCCCAGCCGAACAGCGCCCCGAGCAGGCCGAACAGCAGCACGGGCCAGGGCTGGATGCCGGGCACGGCCGCCAGGGCCACGGCCAGGGCCCCGAGGGCAAAGGGCAGGCGCAGGGGCAGCCGGGTGAGCAGCGACAGGCCGAAGCCCACCACCACCCCCACCACCAGGGCGAACAGGGCCGGCACCACACCGCTGCCGCCCAGCAGCAGGCCATAGATCAGGCCGATGAACCCACCGGCGATCGCATAGGTGCGGCGGCTGGGGGGCGCGTCGTCCCGGGCCAGCAGAAGGGCCGAGAGCATCGGCGAGAAGGTGAGGGCGTTGAAGGTGGAGATGGCCACCGAGAAGAGGATGGTGGCGGCGAACTGCTGGTAGATCGTGCCGGTGGCACCGGGGAAGAACAGCACCGGCACGAACACGGCCAGCAGCACCAGGGAGGTGGCGATCACCGCCCCGAACAGGCCATCCATGGTGGCCCGGGCGGCATTGAGAGCCGAGAGGCCCGAGGCCTTCTTGGTGGCCGTGTCCTCCACCACGGTGATGGCGTCATCCACCACCAGGCCCGTGGCCAGCACCAGACCGAACAGGGTGAGCTGGTTGAGGGAGAAGCCAAAGGCCTTCACGAAGGCGAAGGTGCCCACCAGGGCCACGGGAATGGCGATCGCCGGCACCAGGGTGGCCTTCCAGTCCTGCAGAAAGATGAACAGCACCAGCACCACCAGCACCACCGCATCGCGCAGGGCACTGCTCACCCCCTCAATCGAGGCATTGATGAAATCGGTGTTGTCGTAGATGAGCTCCATGGTCATGCCCACGGGCATCAGCGGCTCGAACTCGGCCAGCACCTCCTTCACTCCGCGCGACACCTCCAGGGCATTGCTGCCACTGAGCTGGTAGATGGCCATGCCCACCGAGGGCACGCCGCGCAGGTCGCTGGCCTCCACATCGAACGATTCACCGCCGAGGGTCACCCGGCCCACATCGCGCAGGCGCAGCAGGCCGCCATCGGCACTGGTGCGCAGGATCAGGTTTTCGAAGTCGGCAATGCTGGTGAGCCGCCCCTGCAGCTGCACCGAGAGGGTGTACTGCTGGCCGGGGGGTGCCGGCGCCCCACCGATCTGGCCCGCCGGCACCAGCCGGTTCTGGCTGCGCACCGCCGTCACCACGTCGTCGGCGCTGAGGCCATTGGCGGTGAGCCGGGCGGGATCCAGCCAGAGGCGATAGGCCAGTTCCCGGTTGCCGAAATAGGTGAGGCTGCCCACCCCCGGAACCCGGCGGATGGCATCGGTGAGGTTCTGATCCAGCAGGCCGCTGATCATCTCCACGCTGTAGGGATTGGCGGCGTCCTCACTGCTGAAGTTGGCCACCAGCAGGATCGAGGTGGAGGCCTGGTTCACGGTGACGCCCGCCTGGCGCACCTCATCGGGCAGCCGGGGCTGGGCCAGCGACACCCGGTTCTGCACGTTCACCTGGTTGATATCGCGGTTGCTGCCGCTGGCGAAGGCCACCGTGATGCTGCTGGTGCCGTCAGCGCCACTGGTGGAGGTGATGAACTCCATGTTCTCCACCCCGTTGATCTGCTGCTCGAGCACACTCGTCACCCCCTGCTCCACGCTCACCGCGTCGGCACCCACGTAGCGGGAGCGCACGTTCACCGTGGGCGGGGCGATGTCCGGCAGACTCTCGATCGGCAGGAGGGGCAGGGCAATCAACCCGGCGAACACCACCAGCAGGCTGCACACCGTGGTGAGCACGGGGCGGACGATGAAACGGTTGGCCGGCGACATGGCGGGGGCTGCTCAGTTCACCTGCACCGGCGAGCCGTGGCGCAGGTTGAGCAGGTTGGAGGTGATCACCTGCTGGCCCGCCGCGAGCCCGCTGAGCACCGGGTAGCGGTTGTTCTGCAGGGGGCCCAGCTTCACCGGCACCTGCAGGGCGAAGCGGCCATCGGCCGGCAGCGCCGCCAACCGAGCGGCATCCAGGCGGCCGGGGTTGTTGCGCAGCTGCTCCAGCCCCCCCACCACAAACACAAAGCTCTGGCCGGCCACCTGGGTGACCGCGGCGAAGGGCACGGCCGGCTGCTGGCGGGTGTCCAGCACCAGCCGGGTGCGGGTGCGCATGCCGGTGCGCAGATCACCGCGGGAATTGGGAAATTCAGCTTTCACCAGCAGCGACTGGCTGGAAGCCACCACACCGGGATCGATCGAGCGCACCTGGCCCTCGGCCAGGGGCGCATTGCTCACTGGATCCATCAGCACCACGGACTGGCCCAGCCGCACCCGGTCGGAAAAAATCGCCGGCACGTCCACCCGGGCCAGCAGGCGATCGTTGCGGATGATCGTGGTGAACGGCGCCCCCGCCTGGATCACGTCGCCCTGTTTCACCTGGACGTCGCCCACCACGCCAGCGATCGGCGCCTCGAGGTCGCGGAACTGCAGATCGGCCTGGCGGGCCACCAGGGCCTGGCGGGAGGAGATGTACTGCTGGCGGGCCTGATCACGGCGCAGGGCCGTGTCGGCGCCGACGCGAGCCAGCTGCTCGAAACGGGCGTAGTTGATCCGATCGGTTTCGGTCTGGGCACGCAGGGCCGCCACGTCGGCGCGCACCTGCACCTGGTCGAGCACGAGCAGCCGCTGGCCCTGGCGCACCACATCGCCCTGGCGCACCAGCAACTGCTCGATCCGGCCGCTGGCCTGGGCCGCCAGCGCCACCTCGTCGATGGCCTCCAGGGTGCTCACCGTATCCACGTTCTGGCTGAACACGGCTGCGCTCACGGGCACGGCCTGCACGGGCAGGGCCCGTTGCGCGGGCGGCCCAGGCTTGGGCTGACACCCTGCCGCAGCCAGGCCGAGCAGAACGGTCAGGCCCAGTCCCCCAGCCCAGCCCCGCAGGAAAGACGGCGACAGTGGCGTCATCTCAGGACAGGGACAGGGACAGGGCGAACATCTCAGCGCCAACGGCCCATCGATTCGTTCCAACTTGAAGGGAGGCCACGCTCCGGAGCGCTCTGAAGGGCCGCATTGCTGGGTGGAACCACGCCGTTGCCCGCACAGTACCTTGATTCGTGCCGGCATCAGCGTGCTGCACGGGTCAGATGTCCTCCGGCCCCAGGGGTTCCCCCAGCTGGGTGAGAGCCAGTTGGCGCATGGTCTCGCCCCAGGCGGCACAGCCGGCCGCCCCACCCACCAGCAGCAGTGCCCTCAGCAGGGGCACCGGGCGCAGCGGCTCCCCCGGCGTGCGGGCGGCGCGATGCACCAGCACCAGCAGCAGGCTGGCGGCACCGGCGGCCAGAACGGCGCTGAGCAGGATGCGGCGGCGGTCAACCCGACGCTGCCGGCGCCTTTGGTACCCGGGTGGATGGGGAAGCGGCATGGCGGGGATCAGGCCGGTGGAGGCCCCTCAGGGGCCAGCGGATCGGTCTGGGCACTTGCCGGGAACCAGGCGGCCTCCAGCTGCTTCATCAACACATAGAAGGAGGGCACCACGAACAGGCTCAGCACCGTGGCCACCAGCAGGCCGCCGAAGATCACCGCCCCGAGCGACCGCTGGCTGAGGGCTCCGGCGCCGCTGGCCACCAGCAGGGGGAAGAAGCCCGCGAGGGCCGCCATTGCCGTCATCAGAATCGGCCGCAGGCGCGAGCTGGCCGCGCCGATCGCAGCCTCCGTGGCCGCCATGCCCTGCTCCATCCGCTGGTTGGCCAGGTCCACGATCAGGATGCCGTTCTTGGCCGCCAGCCCGATCAGGGTCACCAGGCCCACCTGGGCATACACATTGTTCACCTGGCCGCGCAGCACCAGCAGGGCCAGGGCGCCGAGCATGGCCAGGGGCACTGTCATCAGGATGATCAGCGGGTCGATGTAACTGCCGTACTGAGCCGAGAGCACCAGATACACCACCACGATCCCCAGGGCGAACACCAGGACCGCCAGCGAACCAGCCTGAACTTCGGAGCGGGTGAGGGCCGACCAGTCGGAGCCGATGTTGCTGAGATTGAGCTGGCGGAAGGTGGCCATCAGGCTGTCGATCGCCTGGCCGCTGCTGCGCCCCATCGCCTCCACACCCTGGATCAGCACGGTGCGGTAGAGATCGAAGTGGCTGATGATCGGCGGGGCGCTGTCCAGCCGCACCTTCACCACATTGGTGAGCGGAATCAGCTTGCCGCCGCGGTCGGGCACATAGAGGTTGTTCAGCGACTGAACCACCTCCCGCTTGCTCCCTTCGGCCTGCACGTACACCTGGCGGTACTGCTGGTTCTCGTAGGTCTGGTTCACGAAGCTGCCGCCGTTGATCGTGCCGAGCACCTGCATGGCCTGGCCGAAGTCGATATTCAGGGAGGCCATCCGGTCACGGTCCACCTCCAGCCGCCACACCGGCGCGTCGCTGATGAACTGGGTGTAGAGGTTGCCGAAATCGCCCGTGGCCCGGGCCGTCGCGATCAGCTTGCCCGCCATCTGGGCGAGATCGGTGGGGCTGTAGCCACCGTTGCTGAGGTCGTTGAACTGGAACGACAGACCACCCTGGGAACTGAAGCCGGGCACGGCAGCTGGCGACTGGGCCAGCACCAGGGCGCCGGGGATGGCGTGGAACTCCTTGTTGAGCCTGGCGATGATCTCCTGGGCCGACTGGCCCTTGCCGCCGCGTTCATCGATCGGCCGCAGCCCGAAGAAGAACAACCCCTGGTTGAGCGAGCCGCCGTTGAAGCCGGCCCCACCCACGATCTCGCCGGAGATGATCTCCTTCTCCTTGGCCAGGATCGCCTGGGCCTTGGTGGCCACCTCCATGGTGGCCTCGATCGAGGACTGGGGGGGCAGCTGGATGATGCCCAGCCCGTAGCCCTGGTCCTCGGTGGGCACAAAACCGGTGGGGATGGCGGTGAAGGCCACCCCGGTGAGCACGATGCCGCCCAGCAGGATCAGGGCCACCAGCCGGCGCAGCCGGATCACCTGCTGCAGGGCCCGGCCATAGGCCTTGGCCAGGCGGTCAAAACCGGCATTGAACGCGGTGAAAATCGGCATCAGGAAGGTGCCCACCAGCGCTCCGATGCCGCCAAGGACCAGGGAGAGCAGCCAGCCGCCCGCCATGGCGCCGTAGATCCCGCCGAAGGCACCGCCGATCAGGGTCCAGCGCAGGCCACGGGGCTCGGTCTTGCCGCCGCCCAGCAGCAGGGCCGACTGCAGCGGTTTGCCCGTGATGGCATTGAAGGTGGAGACCAGGATCGAGAACACGATCGTGAGCGCGAACTGGCGGTAGATCACCCCGGTGGCACCAGGGAAGAACGCCACCGGCACGAACACCGCCAGCAGCACCAGGGCGGTGGCCAGGATCGCGCCAGTGAGCTCCTTCATGGCGTTGGAGGCCGCCCGGAACGGACGGTCACCCGCCTCGATCCGGGCTGACACCGCCTCCACCACCACGATCGCGTCGTCCACCACCAGACCGGTGGCCAGGATGATGCCCAGGAGGGTGAGTTCGTTGATCGAGAACCCGAACGCCTTCACGAAGATCAGGGCCCCGAGCAGGGCGATCGGTAGGGCCAGAGCCGGCACCGCAGTGGCCTTCCAGTCCTGCAGAAACAGAAAGATGATCAGCAGCACCAGCACCACGGCATCGCGCAGGGCATCCAGGGCCCCCTCGATCGAGGCGTTGATGAAGTCGGTCTGGTCGAACACCTTCTCCAGCACCACTCCAGGCGGCAGGGTGTTGCTGAAGCTGGTGAGGACCGCATCCACGGCCTTGGCGGTGCTGATGGCGTTGCTGCCAGGCAGCTGGATCACACCGAAACCCACGCAGGGGTAGCCGGTGCGGGCATTCACCGCCTGCTGGTTGAAGTTCTGGAAGGCATATTCGGCGCGGCCCACATCGCCCACGCGGATCAGACCGCCATCGGGCCCCTTGGCAAGGATCACATCCTCAAACTGCTGCACCGTTTCCAGGTTTCCATTCACCAGAATCGGGAAAGTGGTGCGGTTGGCACGGGTGGAGGGCGGACCGCCGATGCTGCCGGCAATCACAATCTGGTTCTGGGATTTGAGCGCTTCAACCACCGCGTCCACACTGAGGTTGAAGCGGGCCAGGCGCTGGGGATCCACCCAGATGCGGAAGGCGGGATTGCTGGCGCCAAAGATGTTCACCTGCCCCACCCCATCGGCCCGGGTGAGGGGGTAGTAGAGGTTGAGCTGCAGCAGGCCATTGAGATATTCCCGGCTGAACTGGCCCTCCGTGGAGGTGAGGTTGTACACCAGCAGATAACTGCTGGCCGTCTGCTGCACCGTCACCCCTTGGGCATTCACCTGGGGCGGCAACTGGGAGCTGGCGGTCTGCACCCGGTTGAGCACATTCACCTGGTCGATATCCGGATCGGTGCCCGCCTTGAAGTACACATTCACCTGGCTGGTGCCCTGGCTGGTGCTGAACGACGTGACGTAGTCCATCCCCGGAGCACCGTTGATCTGCTCCTCCAGGGGACCGGTCACCGCACTCTCCACCGTGAGCGCGTCGGCCCCGGGCAGGTTGGCGTTCACCTGCACCGTGGGCGGGGCAATGTTGGGCAGGTTCTCGATCGGCAACAGCGGCAGGCTGATCAGACCGGCCATCAGGATCAGGATGCTGCACACCGTGCTGAGCACGGGGCGGCGGATGAAGGTATCGGAGAGACTCATCGGGCCTGGGGCCGGCTGGCGGCGGGGAGGCGCATGCCGGCGAACGGGCTCTGCAGCGGCGTGGCGGACTGCACCGAAAGGCCACTGCGCAGCTGGGCCAGGTTGCCCACCACCACGGTGTCTGCCCCGCTGAGTCCCTCCAGCACCGGATAGGCGCCAGCCTGCAGGGTGCCCAGACGCACGGGCACCTGGATAGCCACGGGCAGATTGGCAACGGGTGGGGGGTCGATCTCGCGACCGAGCCGGCGGCGGGCCTCCTCCGCGCTCACCGCCAGGAACACGAAGGTCTTGCCCGCCTGCAACAGCACCGCCTGCTGGGGAATGGCCAGCACCTTGCGCTGGTCGAATACCAGAGTTGCGCTGACGCGCTCGTTGTTGCGCAGGGCCCCATCGGGGTTGTTGAACGCCGCCTTCACCAGCAGGGTCTGGCGATCCCTGTCGAGTTCCGGCGCCACAAAATCCACCTGACCCATGGCCCTCGGGCGGTTCGGGTCGGGCCCCCTCAGGATCACGGGCAGGCCGGGACGAACCCGGTCGCTCAGCTCGGCTGGAACGTCAATCCGGACCCAGAGCCTGCTGTTGTCCACCACGCTGGTGACCACTTCACCGGCGTTGATCACATCGCCGATCTTGAAGTTCAGGCTGCCCACATAGCCCTGGATCGGCGCCACCACGTTTTTATAAGCAAGGGTGGCACTGGCGGCCTTGAGCCGGTCGCGGCTCTGGATGGCCTGGGTCACATAGAAGTCACGGTCCTTGGTGGAGACCGCCCCCTGCTGATTGAGAAAGATATAACGCTCGGCATTGATGAAATCCTTGCGCGCTTCGGCCGCATCGGCATCCACTTCCGCCCGCTGCTGCACCTGATCCAGCCGGAACAGCAGGTCGCCTGGCCGCACGCTCTGGCCCTCATTCACCGGCATCGCGGTGATGCGTCCGGCGACCTCCGAGGCGAGCCGGATCTCGCGGATGGCCTCCAGCGTGCTCTGGTAATCGGCCGAGTCGGTGGTGATCAGGGGCCTGGGGTTCACCAGCTGCACCTGGGGGGGAACCACCGCCGCGGGCTTCGGCTTGCTGCATCCCGCCAGAACGGAAGCCGCCGCGGCGAAGCCCAGCAGGAGCGCTGCCAGGGGGCGGGTCGGAACGGCTGGTGCTGCCGGGGCGTTTTGAATGGAGCGCACGGGGACCGGCCGGCTAGGCAGCAAGTTACACAAGGCGCCCGGGTTGGCCAGTGCCTGCCAATCACAGCCCGAAGTGCACCCGCACCATCCCCCCACCCTTTCCCCTGCCAACTCTGCCGAGGAGCACACCCCCGCCACCGTGACGGATCTCTTCAGCCACCAACGGCAGGTGCACCTGCAGCAGCTGGCGCCCCTGGCCGACCGCCTGAGACCCCAGCAGCTCGAGGACTTCGTGGGGCAGGAGGGGATCCTCGGGCCGGGGCGGCTGCTGAGGCGCGCCATCGCCGCCGACCGGGTGGGCAACCTGATCCTGCACGGGCCGCCCGGGGTGGGCAAGACCACCCTGGCCCGGATCATCGCCGGCTGCACCCGGGCCCACTTCAGCAGCCTCAATGCCGTGCTGGCCGGTGTGAAGGACCTGCGCGCCGAGGTGGAGGCCGCCCAGCAGCGCCTGGAGCGCCACGGCCTGCGCACGATCCTGTTCATCGATGAGGTGCACCGCTTCAACGCCGCCCAGCAGGACGCCCTGCTGCCCTGGGTGGAGAACGGCACCCTCACCCTGATCGGCGCCACCACCGAGAACCCCACCTTCGAGGTGAACAAGGCCCTGGTGAGCCGCTCACGCCTGTTCCGGCTCCAGCCCCTGGAGCCGCCCCACCTGCACCAGCTGCTGCGGCGGGCCCTGGCCGACCCCGAGCGGGGCTACGGCGATCGGGCGATCACGATCTCCCCCGAGGCCGCCGATCACCTGGTGGATGTGGCCGGCGGCGATGCCCGCAGCCTGCTCAATGCCCTGGAGCTGGCCGTGGAAACAACGGAGCCGGGTGACGACGGCGGGATCAGCATCGATCTGGCCACCGCCGAGGAGTCGATCCAGCAGCGGGCCGTGCTCTACGACAAGCAGGGCGACGCCCACTTCGACACGATCAGCGCCTTCATCAAGTCGCTGCGCGGCAGTGACCCCGATGCGGCCCTGTTCTGGCTGGCGCGGATGGTGGAGGCGGGCGAGAACCCCCGCTTCATCTTCCGGCGCATGCTGATCGCCGCCGGCGAGGACATCGGCCTGGCAGACCCCCAGGCTGTGGTGGTGGTGGAGGCCTGCGCGGCGGCCTTCGAGCGGGTGGGGCTGCCGGAGGGTCTCTACCCCCTGGCCCAGGCGGCGCTCTATCTGGCTGCCACCGAGAAGAGCAACAGCACCCTGGCCTTCTTCGACGCCCTCAAGAGCGTGCGCGCCACGGCCCGCCAGGAGGTGCCGTCGCATCTTCGTGACGCCAACCGCGATGGCCAGCTGTTCGGCGACGGGGTGGGCTACCGCTACCCCCACGCCTATGCCGAGCACTGGGTGGCCCAGCAGTACCTGCCGGCCAGCCTGCAGGGGGAGGTGTTCTGGCAGCCAGGAGGCCAGGGCTGGGAAGGGGAGCAGCGCCAACGCCTGCACCAGCGCCGGGCCGCCCAGCTGGCCGCCGCCGCGGAGAGCGACCTCAATGGCGACGACTGGCTCACCAACGGGCCGGACGACCCCCAGCTGGAGCGCTGGCTGCGGCGCCAGGCCGGAGCGGAAGGGGCCCGGCTCGACCAGCTGCGCCAGCGGTTCTGGCAGGGGGCCGACTGGCAGCGTCACGACCGGGTGCTGCTGCTGGAGGCCCAGTCACTGCTTTGGGCCCTCGATCCCCTGCAGGCCACTCCAGAGGGGGGCGTGGTGGTTGCCGTGGCCGACAGCCCCACCGCCGAGCGACTGGACGCCCAGCTGCAGGTGCTGGACAGCCTGCGCCGCCCCCGGATCGTGGTGGTCGACCCCGGCCAGCCCGAGCAGCTGCTCGCTGCCTGCGGCGACCAGCGCTTCGAGTGGATCGCCGCCCGCCAGCCCTGGCGCGGTCAACCACCCCAGGTGCTGGAACGGAGCTGGGCCTGCCTGGCCGAGCTGCTCGCCCGTGGCGGCGAGTGCCGGCTGCTGTTCAGCACGCCCCGGCTGGGCCCGGCCGGCGGTCTGCTGCAGCATGGCGGGCCGATCGCCACCCCACCTGCCGCCGCCACCCTGCTGCAGGCGGCGGCCCGGGCCGAGGCCAGCGGCCTGGACGCCCCCCGCAACCAGCGCCGACTCTGGCAGCGGGCCGCCGAGCACCTGGGCTGGGACTTCAGCGCGGAGAGCTGGAGCGAAGGCCTCAGCCTGGAGATCAGCGAGGCGGTGCTGGAGCGCTGGCTGGCGCCGGACAGCGCCTACCGGACCCAGCTCGCTGGCCTCGGGGCCGACCAACAGGAGCAGCTGGCGATCCTGCTGCGCCAGGCCAGGGGCCAGGTTCTGCCCCAGGAGATCGAACACACCCGGCTGATCGCCCGCCGCTGACCGTTGCCCACTCAGCAGGGGCCTGCCGCCTGGGCCCAGGTCGCACGGGCCACGCCAGCCCCCACCGCAGCCCAGCCCCAGGGTCCCCGCCAGCCGCTGCGCCCCTCCGGCTCCAGCCCCAGCCGCAACTGGCGCAGCTGGCCGGTGTGGTGGTCGAGTTGCCAGTCGCTGAGCTCAGCCGCCAGGCTGCTGCGGCGCCACTTCACGGCCGCCTCCTTGAGCAGCCAGCTGGTGAGCACCGCCACCCGCCGGCACTCCCCCTGCAGGCCCATGAGCTGGCTCACCTCACCCGGGGGAAAGAAGCGCCGCATCAGGGCGTCGGTGGCCAGGGGCCGGGCCGCGGCCTCGAGATCCACGCCGATCGGCTCGGGCGAGAGCGCCAGCAGCAGCCCGTCACCGCTGTGGCTGAGGCTGATGAAGGCCTGGTCGTCCAACAGCCGGGGGGGCTCCCCGGGGGGGCTGTGCAGCGGCACCACCAGCGGGGGGCACTGCCAGAGAGCAGCGAGCCAGGCCCGCAGGCGCGCCCTGCTGCCGCAGTATTGGCGCCGGCGAGCCGGCGCCAGCTCCAGGCTCCACCGCCACTCCTCAGCGGAGATGGCTTCCCGGGGCAGGGGCTGCCGGGAATCGAGGGTCCCCAGCCAGAGCAGGGGGGCGGCCTGTGGGCACACAACGGGTCCAGACTGATCCCGATAGGCTTCAACCCATTCTGCGCGCTGCGGCAATGGCTCTGGAGATCGGTTCACCGGCCCCGGATTTCACCCTTCCGGATCAGGACGGCGACGCCGTGAGCCTGGCGGCGCTGCGGGGGCAGCGGGTGGTGATTTATTTCTACCCGAAGGATGACACCCCCGGCTGCACCAAGGAGGCCTGCAACTTCCGCGATCAGTGGGCAGCCTTTGAACAGCACAGCATCAAGGTGCTGGGCATCAGCAAGGACAACGCGGCCAGCCACGGCAAGTTCATCGCCAAGTACAGCCTGCCCTTCACCCTGCTCACCGATGCCGAACCCTGCCCGGTGGCGACGGCCTACGAGAGCTATGGCCTCAAGAAATTCATGGGGCGGGAGTACATGGGCATGATGCGCCACACCTTCGTGGTGGACCCAGAGGGGAATCTGGAGCTGATCTACACCAAGGTGAAGGCGGAGACCATGGCCGACACGATCCTGGCCGACCTCAAGCTGCAGAGCCCGGCCTGAAGGCTGCGCCCAGTTCAGCCAGGGCTTCCAGGGCCAGGTTCGGGTGGCAGGGCTGCCCCAGCGCGGCCGCCAGCCAGGCCCCGTCCCCGCCGGTGATCCACAGGCGACAGTGGGGCTCGATCCGGCGCAGCTCCCGCCAGGCCTCGGCCACGGCGGCCACCATGCCCGCTTGCACCCCCCGCTCCATGGCCGCGGCCGTCTGCCGTGGCCAGGATGCGGGGTCGTCCCCCGATGGGAGCAGCGGAGGAGCGCTGGACGGCAGCGGCGGCAACTCGGTGTGGCTGGCCAGGGCCCGCAGCTGCAGCGCCCGGCCAGCCTGAATCCGTCCCCCCTGGAAGGCGCCACCACCATCCACCAGGGTGAAGCTGAGGGCCGTGCCGGCGTCGGCCACCAGCACCGGCGAGCCACTGAGCCGCCAGGCCCGCCAGCCCACCAGGGCCCGATCGACCCCCAGCCAGGGGGGGGCCTGGAGCAGGGGAATGTGCTCCAGGCCCAGCCGCCCGCCCGGATCCAGCCCGGCCACGGGGGGAACCGGCCCGACGGCGGCCCAGGCCCGCAGGCGGCCGCAAGCCCCGCCCCCGTCGGTGGGGCCCAGGCCGGGGGCCACACTCCAGCAGCTGAGATCGTCTGCCCGACCGCAGGCCCAGTGCCAGCGGCTGTTGCCGATCAACAGCCAGCAGGGATCACGCCCCGTGGCGGCCTCAGATTCCCTCACCCATCAGCCCGGGCAGATGGATGCCACACTCCTGCTTGAGCCCCCCGAAACGGGTGGCCCGGCCAGACACCGAGCCATCGTCGGGGGCACTCGAGTGCCAGTCGCCGACGGTGGAGTAGCCCTGCTCGAACAGGGGATGCTGGGGCAGATCGTGCTCCTGCATGTAGTAGTACACATCGCGGTTGCTCCAGGAGAGCAGGGGGCGCAGCGACCAGCGCTGGCGCACCGGGTCGAGCACCGTCATCGCGCGGCGATGGTCGGTCTGGTTGCCGCGCACGCCACTGGCCCAGCAGGTGGCAGCCAGGTCCCTGAGGGCGCGGTCGAGGGGCTCCACCTTGCGCAGGCGGTGGTAGAGCTCGAGGTCCTCCACGTCGCCGGTTTCCCACAACCGGCCATGGAGGGCCTCCATACGGGCCGGGCTGAGCTCGGCCTGGGCCACGTGGGGGTCCAGGCTGAGCCGCTGGCTGAGCTGCTGGGCGTAGCGGTAGGTCTCGGGGGGGAGGTAGCCCGTGTCCACCCACACCACCGGGATCGGGCACTCCCGCTCCGCCATCAGCTGGCTCACCAGGTGCAGGAGCACGGCCGACTGGATGCCGAAGCTGGTGGTGATCACCAGTCCGCTGCCGAAGGTGTCCAGCGCCCAGCGCAGCCGGTCGGCGGCCCCCATCGAGCCGAGCAGAGCACGGGCCTGGACGGGGTCCAGGGGGCTGCCCGAGGCATCGGCAGGCAGGGGCTGGGCTGGAGCACTCACCATCGGGCCATCATCACCCCCCGTCCCGATCCCTGGTTAGGGTCTGATCGGTGAATGGGCAAGCGGCGGCCATGACCTGCACCGGTTCCTGTCCAGCCACGGGCCCGCAGAGCCCATGAGCAGCGCTCCATCGGGCCCGGAGAGCACCAGTGAGCTCACCGCGCCGATCGCCATCGTGGGTGGCGGATTCGGTGGGCTCTACACCGCCCTGGCCCTGGCCGAACAGCGGCAGCACCCCCCCCTGCTGCTGATCGAGCCCCACGCTGAATTTCTGTTTCTGCCCCTGCTGTATGAGCTGCTGAGCGGCGAACTGCGCCGCTGGGAGATCGCCCCCCGCTACGACACCCTGCTGGCCGGCAGCGGCATCGCCTGGCTGCGGGATGCGGTGGTGGAGATCGACAGCCGCAACCGGCTCCTGCACACCGCCTCCGGGCGCCAGCTCCCCTACAGCCAGCTGGTGCTGGCCACGGGAGCGCGACTGCAGAGCTTCGGCATCCCCGGGGTGAACGAACACGCCATCGGCTTCCGCAGCCTGGCGGACGTGGAACGGCTGCAGGCCCTGGTGGAGCAGCTGCGCCAGCGGCGCCAGCCCCTGCAGCGCCTGGCGATCGTGGGGGCCGGTCCCAGCGGCGTGGAACTGGCCTGCAAGCTGGCCGACATGCTGGCGGGCGCGGCGGTGGTTGAGCTGATCGAACAGGGCCCGATGGCCCTGCCCCAGGCCCGGGCCTTCAACCGGGAACAGGCCAGCCGGGCCCTGCAGCGCCGGGATGTGCGCCTGCGCTGCAACTGCCGGGTGCTCGAGGTGGGCAGCGAGCAGATCCGCCTGCAGGCCAGCGCCGGCGAAGAGCAGCTGACGGTGGCCGCCGTGGTGTGGACCGCGGGCCTGGCCTTCAAACCCCCGGCGATCCAGCCGCCTCCCCCGCTGCACCCCAGCGGTCGGCTGGCGGTGAATGAGCACCTGCAGCTGATCGGCCAGCCCCGGATCTTCGCCCTGGGCGACATCGCCGCCCTGCAGGGCAGCACCGGCTCAGGCGAGGGCGCGGGCAGCGGTGATGCGCCCTGCCCCTGGCCCGCCACCGCCCAGGTGGCCTTCCAGCAGGCCACCTGCCTGGCCGCCAACCTGATCCAGGCCCGCCGGCAGGGGCCGTTGCAGGCATTCCGCTTCAACGATCTGGGCGAAATGCTCAGCCTGGGCCGCGGCGAAGCCACGCTGGTGGGCAGTGGCCTCACCCTTGCCGGCGCCGCCGCCTTCCAGCTGCGGCGCCTGGCCTACCTCACCCGCCTGCCGGGCCGCTCCCACCAGCTGCGGGTGGCGGCGGGTTGGCTGGCCGACTGGTGATGGCCGCCCAGCTGCCAGCGCCGCGGGGACTGCTGCTCGATGCCATGGGCACCCTGATCGGCCTGCGGGAGCCGGTGGGCCGCACCTATGCCAGCCTGGCCGCGGCCCACGGGCTCAGCCTCGATCCCCAGCGGATCGAGCGGGGCTTCCGAGCGGCTTACGGCCAGGCCCCGCCCCTGGCTTTTCCAGGGCTTGCCGGCGCGGAGCTGCGCCAGGCCGAGCTGACCTGGTGGAGCGAGCGCATCCGCAGCAGCCTGGCGGCGGCCGGCGCAGAGAGCCTGCCCGACCCCCTGGGCGCAGCCCTCTTCAACCACTACGCCGATGCCGCGGCCTGGCAGGTGTATGCCGATGTGGCCTGCCTGCTGCCGCGCTGGCATGAACGGGGCCTGAAGCTGGCGGTGGTGAGCAACTTCGACAGCCGCCTGCCCGGCCTGCTGGAGCAACTGGGGCTCGGCCGCTGGTTGAGCGCGGTGGTGGTGTCCAGCAGCGCCGGCGCCGCCAAGCCCGACCCTGCGCCATTCCGCGTCGCCCTCGAGCTGCTGCAGCTGGATGTGCACCAGGTGTGGCATGTGGGCGACAGCGCTGAAGACGTGGCCGGCGCCACTGCCGCCGGCCTGCCCTGCATCCAGGTGCGCCGCCCTTGAAACAGGGGGCGCTCTCCGGCCGGACGGATGGCCTGCGGCCGGCCCAGCGGCGAAGGCTGGAGCGGCTCTGCCACCGCCGCCATCCGGAAACGGCCGTGGCCGAGTGGCTCTCCCTGCAGAGGCTGGCCGAGCTGAGCCGGGAACTGGAGCTGCCCCTCACCCTGGTGGTGGATGGCCGGGGCCTGGCCCGGCTGCTGTGGGTGGGCCCCCTGGAGCAGTCCGGGCGGTTGCTGGACGCGCTGCCGGGCTCACCGCGCCGCCAGGGCAGCGGACTGCGCCTGATCACCTGCTGCGGCCGCTGCAAACACCTGGAACCGCCCCTGCTGGAGGGGGTGGTGGGGCTGGATCTGAGTCCCTGTCTCTGGCTCCGTTTCCGCGATCGGCCGGAGAGCAGCGGAGCCTGGTCGGCCCTGCTGCTGGCCCCTTGCCGCCGTGGCGCAGCGGGCGAGGTCCAGCCCGCCTGGGTGGCGGCGGAGCACGGCGACCTCAACCAGCTCTGCGAGCAACCGCCCCTTGCCGACGCCGGGGCGCCACCTCCGGCCACCCCGGCAGCCGGTCCAGGCGGAGAGCGGGTACTGCTGCTGGCCCTCTCCCCGGCCGATCAGGCCGAGGCCCAGCGCCAGATCGCCGAGCTGGAGGGACTGGTGCGCAGTGCGGGAGCCACCCCCGTGGGGGTGGTGGAACAGCGCCGCAGCCAGCCCGCTCCCCAGACGATCTGGGGGGAAGGCAAGCTGGCCGAAGCGGCGCTGGAGGCCCGCCGTGTGGGCGCCACCCTGGTGGTGACCGACCGGGAACTGACACCAGTGCAGGGACGCAACCTGGAGCGCCTGCTGGACCTGCCGGTGAGCGACCGCAGCGAGCTGATTCTGGACATCTTTGCCCAGCGGGCCGCCAGCGCCGCCGGCCGGCTGCAGGTGGAACTGGCCCAGCTGCGCTACCGCCTGCCACGGCTGCTGGGCCGGGGCCGCAGCCTCTCCCGCCAGGGCGGCGGCATCGGCACGCGGGGGCCCGGGGAGACCCAGCTGGAGAAGGATCGCCGGGCCATCGCCCGGCGGATCGAGCGGCTGCAGCGGGATGGCCAGCAGCTGGCCGCCCACCGGGAACGGCTGCGCAAGGGCCGCAGCGGCCAGCGCCGGCTGGCGCTGGTGGGCTACACCAATGCCGGCAAGAGCTCGTTGCTCAATGCCCTGGGCAAGGGCGAAGGGCGCACGGCCGTGCTGGCGGCAAACAAGCTGTTCGCCACCCTCGATCCCACCACCCGCCGCATCGATCTGGCCGTGGCGGGAGCCCCCAGCCGCGAAAGCCTGTTGCTCACAGACACGGTGGGCTTCATCAGGGAACTGCCGCCGGCGCTGATCGAGGCCTTCCGCTCCACCCTGGAAGAGACCCTCTCCGCGGACGGCCTGCTATTGGTGGTGGACCTCAGCGATCCGAGCTGGCCAGAGCAGCGCCGCACGGTGCACGCCATCCTCGATTCGCTTCAGTGCCGGATCCCCAGGCGCCTGGTGGCCAACCAGATCGACCGCTGCGCGGCCGCCGAGGTGGAGCGCGCCCGCAGCCTGGAGCCGGACGCCCTGTTCGTGTCGGCAACCGCCGGACTGGGCCTTCAGGGCCTGCGCCTGGCCCTGCGCGCCTGGCCGCCGCCAGAGCCCGAGGAATAATCCGGCTGACAGCCGTTAAATACACAACGCCAAGCGGCAAGGCCCTGGGGAAGCATTCTTAAGAGAGGCTTCACGCCCAGGCGAATTTCCGATCTCTGAAGTGTTCTATTGTGGACTTCGGTTGCCGCCTGCCATGCCCGAGCTCGCCCAGGGCCCATTCCAGCCCGGCATCCCGACCTCCCTGGCGGCACTGCCCGAGCGGGGCCTGAACGACAGCGACCATGCCGCGGCCATACAGCCACGGACGGTACCGATTTCTGGATATCAGCCGCCATGGCTTGCCCCTTACGCTCACCATGTCAATGGTGGTGCCCCTGCTGACCTGCCGACACTTCAACCTCTGGAGATTGCCCTGGGGCCGGAACTCCGGCTGTCGAGGTGTCTGTGGCCCCCTCAGGGGGCCGTACCAACCAGTCCTCCGCCAGCGAAGCTGCAGGTGGACACGTCCCTGTTTTTCCTTCCTGTTTCCCTGCCATGAGCCTGCAACTCGGCGACACCGTGCCTGACTTCACCCAGAACTCCCAGCTGGGCCCCATCAACCTCTACGACTTCGCTGGTGACAGCTGGGTGGTGCTCTTCTCCCACCCCGCCGACTACACCCCGGTATGCACCACCGAGCTGGGCGAAGTGTCGCGCCTGCGCTCCGAATGGGAGAAGCGGAACGTGAAAACCATCGCCCTGAGCGTGGACTCCGCCGAGAGCCATGGCGGCTGGATCTGCGACATCAACGAAACGCAGAACACCACAGTCGATTACCCGATCCTCGCTGATGAAGACAAGAAGGTGAGCGATCTCTACGGGATGATCCACCCGAACTCGCTCAACAACCTCACGGTGCGTTCGGTGTTCATCATTGACCCGAACAAAAAGCTGCGCCTGCAGATCACCTATCCCGCCAGCACCGGCCGCAACTTCCACGAGATCCTGCGGGTGATCGACTCCCTGCAGCTCACCGACAACCATCAGGTGGCCACCCCGGTGAACTGGAAGGACGGCGACGACTGCGTGGTGGTGCCCTCGATCCCCACCGACGAGGCCCGCAACAAGTTCCCCAAGGGCGTGACCGAGATCAAGCCCTACCTGCGCATGACGCCCCAGCCCAACAAGTGAGCTGAGCCACCTGCTGAGCCAACATGCCCCCGGCCCCCGGCCGGGGTTTTTGTTCGCGAGCGCAATGAGAGCAAGCAGCAGCCGCTGGCGCACCGGCACGGCCGTGCTCGGCCTGATGAGTGGCACCAGCGCCGATGGGGTGGATGCGGTGCTGGCCTGGTTCCAGGGGAAGCCGAGCCGGCCCCACTGGCGGATTCTGAACAGCTCCTTCCTGGCCTATCCCGATCCCCTGCGCCGCCAGCTGATCGCCGTCGGCCAGGGACAGCCGATCGCCAGCGCTCAGTGGCTCAACCTGGCCGAGGCCCTCACGGAACACCATGCCGCCGCGGCCCGCCTGTGCGATCCCCATGGCCGGGCCACGCTGGTGGGCTGCCATGGCCAAACCGTGTGGCACCGGCCGCCGGAGGAGGAGCACCGCGGCGGCAGCTGGCAGCTGCTGCAGGGGCCGCTGCTGGCCCAGCTGCTGCAGCGGCCGGTGATCTTCGACTTCCGGGCCGCCGATCTGGCCCTCGCTGGCCAGGGGGCGCCCCTGGTGCCGCCCACCGATGAGGCCCTGCTGGGTCGGGTGGCGGGCTGGCGGGCCCTGCTCAACCTGGGCGGCATCGCCAACCTCACCCTGCTGCCGCCGGCCAGTGGCCCGGATCGCCACCGCAGCGTGCAGGGCTGGGACTGCGGGCCCGCCAACACCCTGCTCGACCTGGCGGTGGAGCACTTCAGCGAGGGTCGCCGGAGCTTCGATGCCGATGGCGCCTGGGCCGCCCAGGGCCAGCCCGACCAGCAGCTGATCGCCAGTTGGTTGGAGGAGGGCTATTTCCAGCAGCCGCCGCCCAAATCCACCGGCCGGGAGCTGTTCGGCGCCGCCGACCTGGAGCGGCGGCTGGCCGAGCTGGAACAGGGCGCTCGCCAGCGGGGCCACGACCTGGATCCCGCCGACGCCCTGGCCAGCCTCTCGGCCCTCAGTGCCGCGGTGGTGGCCCAGGACCTCGGGCGGCTGCCGGCCCGACCGGTGGAACTGCTGGTGGCGGGGGGCGGCTGCCGCAACCGCACCTTGATGGCCGAACTGGGCCGCCGCTGCCGGGGCACGGCCGTTCGCCCGCTGGCCGAGCTGGGCATCGCCGACAACCAGCGGGAGGCCCTGGCGTTCGCGCTGCTGGCTTGGTGGCACCAGCAGAGCCACCCGGGCAACGCCCCCAGCGTCACTGGGGCGAGGGCAGCCTGCAGGCTGGGGGTGAGGGTCGAGCCGGCAGGCCCCCCGGTCTGAAGCAGGCGCAGGCCCGCCGCCCTCAGCCGGGCCGCTGCAGCCGCACCCGGCGGGGTGCACCGCGCAGGCGGCGAGGGCCCTGGGTTTCCTGGCGTTCCAGCTGGCGCCGGAAACGATCGGAGCCAGCGTGCGGGGGCGCCTCCTGATCGGCCTGCTGGCGGTGCTGACGCTCCAGGCGCTCCACACCCTGCTGGATCAGCACGCGGGCCATGTTGCTCACCGTACGGGCCTCGGCATCGGCCAGCAGGGCCAGCCGTTCACACAGCTCTTCTGGCAGCACCACCTGAATCCGGGGGGACTTGGGCCGGCCGCTTGAGGAGGTTTGGCGGGTGGCCACGGCTGCTGAGGGCGAGACGGCTGCTGCTGGGCGAGGCAGGGGCTGAGCACCGGCAGGACCGGAGGTGATCCGGCTGTCAGGGATGACCATTGGTGGACACCAGTGTACGGTGATGCTTACGGATAGTATCCACGACTATGCTTGTGGCCTGTCATCCGTTCAGCCCCTGAGGTCGGAGGCCCCGCCATGCCCAGAAGACGCGAGCGCAGCACCGCTGAACGCAGCGACGTGTTGGTCTCGGCTGTGATCAGCACTTACCTGCTCACCCATCTGCACCACGTGCTGCAGCGGGCCGAGTACGGCGCCCAGCAGGAAGGGCGAACGGCGCTGGCCGCCAATTACGCCCAGCTGCGCAAGGTGCTCTGCCTGGATGCCCGCAGCATGGAGGACGCCTCGGCCTGCGGCAATCCGGTGAGTGACTCCCCCAGGGCGGCCTGATCAGATCCCCTGCACCCCAGACCAATCCAGTCCAATTGTGTCCGGCCGGTGGCCGCGAGCGGGCCTGGCCCATAGGGTCAGAGCAGCCCCCGATCGATCAGCCCCGCCAGCCGATGAACGCTCCGGTCAACCAGGCGGCAGAAGACAATGCCGCCGCGCTCTATGCCCGCATCAGCGCCGACTCCGAACTCACCCAGGCCCTCTTCCGCCAGGCCCTGCAGGACCCCTCAGGCGCCCTCGACCGGATCGTGGCCCTGGGCCAGGAGCTGAACCTTCCCGTGAACCGGGAGCAGGTGCGGGCCCACGTGGCCTCCCTCGACGATCCGGCCAGCAAGCAGTGGCTGCTCAAGGCCCGCGGCGGCCTGTGAAACCCGGCTGCGGGGGGGGGCCTGGCTGCGGCGCTGGCGCTGATCAGCGCCGCCGCCCTGGGCCCAGCTGAAGAACAGCCAGTAGCTCACGATCGCCAGACCCGCCGCCACCACCAGGGCAGCCACCTGCTCCAGGCGCTTGATCATGGCGGCGTCGACCCGGCTGTGGGGAGTCTGCCCCAGCCTGCCCCGGGAGCCAGCGCACGGGCAGGGATGATGGAATCAGCCGCCCTGCGGTACGCCCCATCAGCAGCCCTCCCCGTGCTCCGTCTCGAACGCATCGGCAAGATCTATCCCACCGGGGAGGTGCTGCGCGATGTCACCTGGGAGGTGAAGACGGGCGATCGCATCGGCCTGGTGGGCGTCAACGGCGCCGGCAAATCGACGCAGATGCGGATCATCGCCGGCCTGGAGGAGCCCAGCAGCGGCGCCGTGGTGAAGCAGGGCTCGCCGCGGATCGCCTACCTGCAGCAGGAATTCGATGTGGATCCGCAGCGCACGGTGCGCGAGGAGCTGTTCCAGGCCTTCGGTGAGGCGGCGCTGGTGCTCAACCGCAAACACGCGGTGGAGCATGAGATGGCCAGCGAGAAGGCCGCCAGTGACCCCGACCACCTCGAGGAGCTGATCCACGAGCTGGGCCACCTGCACGAGCGCTTCGAGGCGCTGCATGGCTACGAGCTCGATGCCCGCATCGACAAACTGCTGCCCACGATCGGCTTCACGCCGGAGGGGGCCGAGCAGCTGGTGGCCGACTACTCGGGCGGCTGGCAGATGCGGATCGCCCTCGGGAAGATTCTGCTGCAGGATCCCGACCTGCTGCTGCTCGATGAGCCCACCAACCACCTGGATGTGGAGACGATCCAGTGGCTGGAGGGCTACCTGATCGAGCAGAGCGCGGCGATCGTGGTGATCAGTCACGACCGCACCTTCCTCGATCGGGTGTGCACCCAGATCGTGGAAACCGAGCGGGGCGTCTCGCGCACCTACCTGGGCAACTACAGCCAGCACCTGGAACAGAAGACCCTGGAGCGCGAAGCCTCCCAGGCGGCGTTTGAGCGCCAGCAGAAGGAGCTCAGCGCCCAGCAGGCCTACATCGACCGCTTCCGCGCCAGCGCCACCCGCTCCACCCAGGCCAAGAGCCGCGAGAAGCTGCTGGAGAAGGTGGAGCGGATCGAGGCGCCCGTGGAAACCGTGGGCGGCCCCCGTTTCCGCTTCCCCGAGCCACCCCGCTCCGGCCGGGTGGTGGCCGAGGTCAAAGACCTCACCCTCAGCTACGGCGAGCAGATCCTGTTTCTCGGCGCCGAGCTGGAGGTGGAGCGGGGTGACCGCATCGCCTTCGTGGGCCCCAACGGCGCCGGCAAATCCACCCTGCTGCGGCTGATCATGGGCACGGAACAGCCCGATGAGGGCTTTGCCGGCCTGGGCGAGCACAACGTGATCGCCGGCTACTTCGAGCAGAACCAGGCCGAGGCCCTCGATCTCTCCAAAACCGTGATCGACACCATCTTCGAGGTGGTGCCCGACTGGACCCAGACCCAGGTGCGCTCCCTGCTGGGCAGCTTCTGCTTCTCTAACGAGAGCGTGTTCAAGGAGGCGGGCAAGCTCAGCGGCGGCGAGAAGGCGAGGCTGGCCCTCGCCCTGATGCTGCTCAGTCCCTGCAACCTGCTGGTGCTCGATGAGCCCACCAACCACCTGGACATCCCGGCCAAGCAGATGCTCGAGGACGCCCTGATCGCCTACGAGGGCGCCGCCCTGCTGGTGAGCCACGACCGCTATTTCATCTCGCGGGTGGCCAACAAGATCGTCGAGCTGAGAGACGGCGAGCTGGTGCTCTACCGCGGCGACTACGCCTACTACCAGGAGAAGAAGCGGGAGGAGGCCGAGGCAGCCCAGGCCGCAGCGGAAGCGGAAGCCCGCGCCGCCAAGCAGGCCGCCAACCGGGCCAAACAGAAGACCAAGCAGGCCGCCCGGCAACGCGAGACTCGGGCACCAGCCGCCTGAGTCAACCGCTTCAGCCAACCGACCGGGATCGGACACAAGAGGCGGAGAGTGTTGCAGCCGCTACGCAACCCATCGAAACAGTTTGTAGCGTTAGGTCATTCCTGATGCCTTGGGTGCTGCCCATGACGGAACCCCTTGCCCTCAGCCTCGGCCAGCAGTTCGAGCTGGAACGGATGAGCCGGGCCATCGATGAAACCGGCGATCTCACGGCCCTGCGGGGCATTGCCAAACAACTGCTGCAGGCCTGGCAGAGCCAGAAGGCCGCCACCCAGTGGGTGATGCGCCAGCAGCTGGGAGCACAGAGCCCCCTGGCCCAGAACCTGGCCGGCCAGTGGAGCGAGGACTCCTGAGGCCTCAACCGCCGCCGATGGCGACCGGCACCAGGGTGAACTGCACCATCTGCCCGGCTCGGCTCACACCCAGCTTCAGGGTGCCACCCACCCCCGCCTTCTCCACCGCGGCAATCAACTGGGAGGGCTGGAGGAGTTGCTCTCCATTGGCAGTCACCAGCACATCCCCCTGGCGCAGACCTGCGCGCTGGGCGGGCCCACCGGCCACCACCGAGGCCACCCGTACCCCCCGGTCCAGACCCGTTCCATCGCCGGGGCGCACGATGTCCATGCCGATGCCGATCATCGGATGCAGCACCCGACCGCTGGCCACCAGCTGACGGGCGATGTCGCGGGCGCGGTTGATCGGGATGGCGAAGCCCAGTCCGGCACCGGGGCCCGTACGCACGAGGGTGTTGATGCCGATCACCTCACCGTCGGCGTTCAGCAGCGGGCCGCCGGAGTTACCCGGATTGATGGCGGCATCGGTCTGGATCAGATCCAGGCGCTTGTCGGTGATGCCCAGCTTGGCCGCATTGCGGTTGAGATTGCTGATGATCCCCATGGTCACCGTGTTGTCGAGACCGAAGGGATTACCCACCGCAATCGCCCACTCACCCACCTCCAGCTTGTCGGAATTGCCCAGGGGCACCGTGGGCCAGGGCCCCTTTCCCTGCAGGCGCACCACCGCCAGGTCGGTCAGCTTGTCCATGCCCACCACGGTGCCGGGAATGCGGCGGCCGTCCTGCATGCCCACCGTGACCTTGCTGGTGCGCTCCACCACATGGGCGTTGGTGAGCACCAGTCCGTCGGCCTGGTACACAAAACCACTGCCCAGCCCCCGCTCGGTGCGGGGCACCGGCCGGGGCTGGGCACCCTGGGATGGCAGGCCGAAGAACTGGCGGAACAGCGGATCGTTGAGCATCGAACTGGGCACCCCGCCCTGGCTGCCGGCAACGGCCACCGTGCGCTCGGTGTCGATGGTCACCACAGCAGGCCCGGCCCGGCGCACGGCCGCCGCCACGAACGACTGGCTCCCCAGGGCTGCAGCGGCCCGGGAAGAGGCCTGCAGCGGTGGCTGAAGCTCGCCGACCAGCGCGACCGTCAGCGGCAACATGGCCAGGGAGGAGATGGCTCCCAGCCGGAGGTCCCGCCGGCCGGGATCACGACGGACTTGCATTCAGCGAACCGCAGGGTTCCAAGACCGTAAGCACCTTCCGCCATGCCGCGACAGGTCGGCTGACCGCCCCCGCCACCGTCCCGGGCACCTGCAGCGGCGGGCAAGGCAGCCTAGAGTTTACAAAGATTTGTATACAGCCTTGGACACTCCCCGACTTCTTCTGGCCTTTCTGGCCTTTGGAGCGGCCTGCACCACCCTCTGGGCCTGGATGCTGGCCACCAGCCGCGCCGATTCCGGCCCGTCCGGGCAATGATGGACGCTCCGGCACCCCCATCTTCCCCATCCCTGAGGGACTGAGGCCATGAATGCTCTGCTCTCCCAGATCTTTCCGATCCTCTACGGCGTCTGCTTCCTCGCTCTGTTGTGGCAGGCCTTCCGGGTGATGGGCCGGGGCTTCAAGGCGATGCAGACGCCGGCAGAGCGGCCCGGGAGCCGCTTCGCGGGCGACCGCACCGGCCAGGTGACCATCCACCCGGAGCTGCTTGACGCCGACGGTCAGCTCACCCAGGAAGACCTGCTCACCGTGCGCTTCGGGAGCAATGGCGAGAGTTCCGCACCCCGGGTCCCGCCCGCTGAATAGGCTCTGGGACGAGTCCGTGACTTCAGGGAGATCGCCGGCATTGGATCAACGCACGCGCATCGTGGCCGCAGTCCTGCGCAACCTCAAACTGCCGCCCCGCTTCCGCCTGCGCCTGGTCAAGGAGGATCCGGTGCGCCTGGAGCTCAGCCTCACCCCCGCCTACGGCAAGGATGCTGTGCTCGTGGGCCTGCTGGAATCCCAGGACCTGGTGACCCGCCGCGATCGGGAGGGACGGATTCCCCGCGATCTCCAGGGAACCTGGGACTGGACGGTGCGCCACGGCAAGGTGAGCACCGGGGGCTGGAATCCCTACCTCAAGGAGGCCCTGCAGACAATGTTCGAGACCGGACTGCCGGCCATCGTCTACGAAGAACTCACCGGTGAGGACTATCACCCGGTCGATGGGGTGCGCCACGTGCGCTGAGCGTCCATCAAGGCAGCGCGCTGATGGCGGGCCCCCTGCCGATCGACGCCCTGCTGCCCCAGCTGGCCGAGGAGGTGGCGGCAGCTGGATCCACAGTGCTGCTGCAGGCACCTCCAGGGGCCGGCAAGACCACCCGGGTGCCCAGGGCCGTAATGCCCCGGCTGGCTGGGCGGGTGTGGATGCTGGAGCCGCGCCGGATCGCGGCCCGCAGTGCCGCCCAGCGGATCGCCGCGGAGGCCAGCGAGACCGTGGGTGGCCTGGTGGGCTACAGCGTGCGGCTGGAGAGCCGCAGCAGCGCCGCCACGCGCATCGAGGTGCTCACCCATGGGGTGTTTCTGCGGCGGCTGCAGGCCGATCCGTCCCTGGAGGGAGTGGACTGCGTGATCTTCGACGAGTTCCACGAACGGCAGGCCGAGGCGGATCTGGCCCTGGCCCTGCTGCGCCAGGCGCGGGCGCTGCTGCACCCGGAGCTGCGGCTGATCGTGATGTCGGCCACCCTCAACCTGGCCCCCCTGGCCGAGCAGATGCCCGATGCCAGGCTGCTGCAGAGCGAGGGCCGCAGCTTCCCGGTGTCCATCGGCCACCAGGCCCCGCGCAGTGACGAGCGTCTGCCGCAGCAGGTGATCCGGGCCCTGGAACAGCACTGGCTGGATGACTGCCGGCCGGGGGACACGGCCCTGGTGTTTCTGCCGGGCCTGCGGGAGATCCAGGCCTGCGCCCAGGCGATCCAGGGGTGTGCCTGGCATGGGGGCCTGGAGCTGGTGGAGCTGCACGGCAACCAGCCCCTGGAGCTGCAGGCGCGGGCCGTGGCGCCGCCCCCAGGGGGTCAGGCGCGCGTGGTGCTGGCCACCAGCCTGGCGGAGAGCTCCCTCACCATCGCCGGAGTCACCCTGGTGGTGGACAGCGGCCTGCGCCGCTGCAGCCGCTTCGATCCGGCCCGGGGCCTCAACGGACTGGTGACGATGCCCGCCAGCCAGGCCAGTGCGGAGCAGCGGGCCGGCCGGGCCGGACGGCTGGGCCCCGGCCGCTGCCTGCGGCTGTGGTCGCCAGCGGAACAGCAGCGGCGCCCGCTCCACGATGAACCCGAATTGCTGGCGTGCGACCCCCTGCCCCTGGCCCTGCAACTGGCCGAGTGGGGCGATCCCCTGGGCCGGGACTTGCACTGGCTGGACGCCCCGCCCGCGGCCAGCCTGCAGGGAGCCCGCGCCGGGCTGATTCAGCTGGGGGCCCTGGCCGATCGGGATCCAGGGATCCTCACCCGGACCGGCCGGGCAATGGCGCGGTTGGGCCTCCATCCGCGCCTGGCTCGGATGCTGCTCGGCGGCCTCGCCTGGGGACAGGCCGAACTGGCCTGTGAGCTGGCCGTGCTGCTGAGCGAGCGCGATCCCCTCAGCCGGCAGGAGGCAGGGGCCAACCTGGAGCTGCGGCTGGACTGGCTGCGCCGCCAGTCATCCCGTCACCCGCTGCAGCGCCAGAAGCTGCAATGGCTGCGCCAGCTGGAGGGCCTGGATTGCAGCGCTGCCCAGGGAGAGAGGACAGCCCCGGAGCTGGAGGCTGCCAGCTCCGAACAGCAGGTGATGGCCCTGCTGGTGGCGGCGGCCTTTCCCGACTGGCTGGCCCTTGGGCGGCCGGGCCAGGGCCACCGCTACCTGCTGCGCAGCGGCACCGGCGCGATCCTCCACCCCCAGGATCCCCTCGGCCGGGAACCGGCATTGGCCGTGGCCAGCCTCGATGGCAGCGGCCAGGACGCCCGCATCCAGCTGGCGGTGCCCCTGCCCCTGCAGACCCTGCAGCAGTGGGCCAGCGCGGAAGGCAGCGAGGAGCTGGCCGCCCGCTGGGACGCCCAGGCCGGCCGGGTGCGCTGTGAGCGCAGCCTGCGGCTGGGGGCGCTGGTGCTGGAGCGCCGCCCCTGGACCGACGCCCGGCCCGAGCAGGTGCAGGCGGCCCTGCTCGAGGGACTGCGGCAGCAGGGTCTGGCCGCCCTGCCCTGGCAGGAGGCTAGCCGCCAGCTGCAGCATCGCCTGTGCCTCGCCCACCGGCACCTGGGCGATCCCTGGCCAGACCGCAGCGACCGCACCCTGCTGGAGGAGCTGGAGCCATGGCTGGCGCCCTGGCTGGGGGACGCCCGCAGCCTCGCCGAGCTGCGCACCCTCGACCTGGAGGCCGCCCTCTGGGGTGATCTCGACTGGCCGCGGCGGCAGGAGCTCGAGCAGCTGCTCCCCCTGCGCCTGCGGGTGCCCTCCGGCAGGAACCTGCCGCTCGACTACAGCGGCGGCGAGCCCGTGCTGGCCGTGAAACTGCAGGAGATGTTCAGTTGCCGCGACACCCCGCTGCTGCTCGGCGGCCGGCTGCCGCTGACGCTGCATCTGCTCACACCGGCCGGCAGAGCGGCGGCGATCACCCAGGACCTGGCGGGGTTCTGGGCCGGCACCTACCGGGAGGTGCGCCGCGAACTGCGGGGGCGCTACCCGAGGCACCCCTGGCCGGAGGACGGCGCCACGGCCCAACCCACGGCCTTCACCAAGGCACGGCTGCAGCGCGACGCCACCTGAGGCTCCAGCGCTGGGCGATGCTGGGCATCGGGCCGGCATGCCCCGTTAGCTCCTCACAGCTCTGCTGCAAACCCTTGAATTCGGCCGAGCCCAGCCCCCTGCAGCTCCCCCGCTACAGCGTCAGCGGCCTCAATGCTGCGGTGGCCAGCCTGCTGGAGCGCGGCTTCGCACCGCGCTTCCTGCTGGAGGCCACCGTGAGCAGGCCCCAGTTGAAGAAGGGTCACCTCTGGATGAACCTGGTGGACGACGCGTCCTCGGTGTCGGCGGTGGTGTGGGCCTCCCAGGTGCCCAGGCTCAGCTTTCAGCCGAGCGACGGCGACGGCGTACTGGTTGTGGGCAAGCTCAATTTCTGGGCGGCCCGGGCCAGCCTGACCGTGCAGGTGCTCGATCTGCGCCCGAGTCTCAGCAGTGTGCTGCGGCGCTTTGAGCGGGTCCGCCAACTGCTGGAACCGGAGGGTCTGCTGGAACCGGAGCGCAAGCGCCCCCTGCCGGCGGAGCCCGGTCGCATCGCCCTGCTCACCAGCGTGCCCAGCTCCGCCCTGGCCGACATGCTGCGCACGGCCCGGGAGCGCTGGCCGGCCACCGCCATCCTGCTCGTGCCCATTCCCGTTCAGGGCGGGGTGGAAACGCAGATCTGCACGGCGCTCGAGCGGGTGGGGGCCGCCGCCGGCCCCCTTGGCCTGGAGGCGATCGTGCTGGCCCGCGGCGGGGGCAGCCGCGAGGATCTCAGCGTGTTCGACGGGGAGGTCCTGGCCCGCTGCATCGCCGCGGCACCCGTGCCGGTGGTGTGCGGGATCGGCCACGAGGACGACACCACAATTGCCGACCTGGTGGCCGATCACCGCGCCGCCACCCCCACTGCGGCCCTGGTGGCCCTGCTCCCCGATCGCGGGCAGCTGCAACTGGTGGCCCAGCAGCTGCGCAGGCATCTGGCCCAGATGGTGGTGCTGCGCCTGCAGGGCGTCCGCCAGCGGCTGGCCCAGCTGACGGAGCGCCTGCAACGGCTTCACCCCAGCGATCAGCTGCGCCTGCGCCGCACGGATCTGGAGCAGGCCCGCCGGCTGCTGCAGGCCCTCTCACCCCAGCATGTACTGCAGCGGGGCTTCGCCCTGCTGCATCGCAGCGATGGCTCTCTGGTGCGCCGCCTGGAGGATCTGAGCAGGGGCGAAGTGATCGCCATCGCCCTGGCCAACGGCGAGGCGCGTGCGGAGGTGCAGGAGCTGCTCCCCGCCGCCGGTGTTCAGCCAGAGTGAGCACCAACACCGCCAAGCCGGCCGCCGATGGCCCGTAGCCGACGTCAGGACTCGCCACCCAGCCCTGACCGCGAGCCGGCGGCGGCCGTTGACGCCAGCACCAATGGTGAGGCCGGAGCGGCCGACCTGAGCTTCAACGAGGCCCGGGCCGCCCTCGAGCTGGTTCTGGCCCAACTGCAGGCCAGCGACCTGGACGTGGAGGCGATGGCCGGCCTGTACCAGCGGGGGCGCCTCTATGCCCAGCGCTGCGAGGCCATCCTCGCTGAGGTGGAGCAGGAGGTGCTGGTCTGGGACGACCTGGCCAACCCGGAGGTGGCCCCGGTGCGTTATGACCCAGATTCCGATCCGTTCTGAGCCCAGCGAGCCCGCAGCACCCCGATGACTGCCTCCCCTTCCGGCCAGCCCGATCGGCGGGCCTCTTCCGCCCTGCAATGGCTCTACCTGCTCCTTGCCGTAGCAGGAGCCGTTCTGCCCTGGCTGGCCAACCTGGAGTTCATCCAGGCCTATGGAGCCACGGGGAACCTGGGGTTGTTCGTGCGCCTGGCCAATGACAACCCCGCCGCCAGCTCCCTCTCGCGGGACCTGGCCATCGGCGCCACGGCAGTGCTGATCTGGATCGTCTCGGAGAGCCGCCGGCTGCAGATGCGAGGTCTGGTGTGGGTGCTGCTCAGTTGCTTCACCCTGGCCTTTGCCTGCGGAGCGCCACTGTTTCTCTATCTTCGGGAGCGCCGGCTGGCCGAACTGGCCCAACAGTCACCAGCGTGGCCGGGGCTCAGTGCAGCCCCAGCCCATGGGGAATCCGCCGAACAGACTGCCGAGCGAGCCGAAACCTGAATCCAACTGAGAATCGAACGACTGAATCAAGCAGCTGGAGCCAACAGCTAAGCGGTTGTGATTGGCTGCTGGGGGGTTGAGAAAGGTTGGCGGCAGAGCCGCAGCTGATGGCTTGTTCAGCTCTCGTCGATCACCTCAACGTCGATCGTGGCCGTGCTGGCATCGAGGTCTGCGGATGCCGATCCCGCGTCGGGGAAGCCTCGATAGGGGGCGCCACAGGCCGGACAGTGATCCAGAGCGATCGCTCGAAAGCCGCACACCGCGCAAGTGCGAGCCCGGCGCGGCAACACCTGCCAGGCCACGAATCCGGCTGCACCCAGGACAAGAGGGAGCAACAAGAGCGTGAGGGTGAGTCCGCCGATCAGGTCCAGCAACACACGGCCAGCCGGGCTGGGCGCCAGCAGCAGCAGCGCCGCCAGTGCAATCCAGAACCAGGGCAGGGGACGGGACATCAGCGAGCCGGGCTCTCGGGTCCCATCCTGATCGATCTGGGCGGGCCGGGCTTCCAGAACGCCAGACAAAGGCACTGGGCGTAGTAGATCAACACGCCGATCAACCAGATCCAGAGCGTGAAAACCAGCACGCCGCCCACCACGCCATAGGCCGGGAAGCGCACACCCAAGGCTGGCAGGAGGGTGGTGAGGCCCAGGTTGAGGAGATGGATGCTGAGGCCGAGACAGACTGCTCCGGGCAGAAAAGTCCGCCAGGGCAGCGACAGCGAGGGCAGGCTCTTGAGCAGCACCAACGAGGCCCCGATCGCCAGGCCGAGGGAGGCGGGCAACAGCACAACGGGGGACTGGATCCACCGCGTCAGTGGCGTCAGTGCGCCGAAACGTCCGCGCACGAGCACCTGATCTGCAGTGATGAACAGGCCCACCAGCAGCACCCAGGCCAGGGCCTTGGCACGGAGCAGGACAAAACGCCACACCAGAGCTCGACGGGATCGCAGGCTGCCTCCAACCCAGGGACGATGAAACCAGAGCCGGTCAGCCCCACGCTGGAGGGTGAGATAGGCATTGGATGCCGTGAGCGCAAGGATCACCACACCGGCAAAACCGGCGCCCACCCCCTGCTGCAGAAAACGCTCAAGGCCCGCTTCCACCAAGGGCAGAGCAGCAGCGGGCACCGCACCAGCGATCAACTCCAGCACCCTCTCCTGCAACGATTCAGCACGGCCCAGCAGCGCCGAGGCGATGGCCAAGGCTATGAGACAGAGCGGAAAGATGGACTGCAGGCCGTGATAGGCGAAGGCAGCACTGAGATCCACACAGTCATGGCGGAGCCAGAGGCGATAGGCACGCCAGAAGGGCGTGATCCAGCCCCGTCTCCACGAGCCCATTGCTCCCTCGAATCCCTGCCTGTGGCCGAGCGTAGGTGGACAAAGGACTGGCGGCAGCCCCCGTTGAGCAGACACAAAAAAAGCCACCCTTGCGGTGGCTTTTCCCTGGAAGATTGTTTTACCTGGCATCGACCTATTTTCTCAGGGGGCTACCCCCCAAATATCGTCGGCGCTGCAGCGTTTCACAACCGAGTTCGAGATGGATCGGAGTGGTTCCACTGCGCCATGGACACCAGGATAGTCTTC